>Ga0302320_10000025_pt1 | contig 263644 bp, 200 predicted proteins | sample Bog_T0_3_FD_202130 | JGI IMG/M metagenome (GOLD analysis project Ga0302320, IMG submission 202130) | Peat permafrost microbial communities from Stordalen Mire near Abisko, Sweden - Bog_T0_3 | ecosystem: Environmental > Terrestrial > Soil > Wetlands > Peat | place: Sweden: Abisko, Stordalen... | reverse complement strand
CCTCTCAAGAAGCAGGAGCAGTCAGCCGGTTCTCCGATCCTTCGCAAAGCAAATCGTGCCCAAGTCCAACTCGCAATGCAAGTTAAACGTGCACAAACAAAAAAGGGTTAACGGCGTAGAGTGCCACGCGGACGTGGCGGAAATCGATCCGGCCGTGATCGACGTGGGCCGCGCGTATTTCCGCGCCGACCAGTACCCCCGGCTGCACGCCGTGGCCGACGACGCGCGGCGCTTTCTTCACGCAGCCTCGCAGCGCTATGAGCTGATCGTGGGCGACGTGTATCATGGCGTTCGCTCGATTCCGCCGCACCTGGCGACGATCGAATTCTTCAACCTGGTGCGGCGGCGATTGACGGACGACGGGGTGTATATGATGAACGTCTGTAGCGCCGTGGAGGGAGAGCACTCCGCGGTATTCCGCGCAATCACGGCCACGCTCCAGCAAGCGTTTCCCCGAGTCTATGTTTTTGCCGCCCTCCCGGATCGACCGGCGGCGCTGCAAAACGTGATTCTGGTGGCCTCGGCCCGCGATCTGCAAATCGCGTCCCACGCCGCCGCGGGGCGAGGCCGCAATGCGGTTCTCGATCGCTTCTTTCACGGTTACCTCGACCCACGGCGCTATAGCCTTGCCGCAGCCCCCATCTTGCGCGACGATTGCAATCCGCTGGAGTATCTGGTCGCGAAGAGCCTGTCGGCCGACGAGACCCAGGGCCCGCAGCGCGACGAACCGCGGCAATAGAATTTGCCGAAGAAATGGTGGGGCTCGAAGACCGATCCCCTCTCCCCTGGCGGGAGAGGGTCAGGGTGAGGGGGACGATCGGGAAAAAGCGATGTCTTCTACCAGTTCACTCCCTCACCCCCAACCCCTCTCCCACAAGGGGAGAGGGGAGTAATGAAACACACCCAAACCCCGACACTTTCCGCAACAGAAACCAATCACGGTTTCTTATCGGGCAGCACCGCGCCCAACCCCGGCACCTGCCGCGCGCCGGTGGGCACGGTGATCGTGGACCCCTGAAACGCGGTGCCGATGGGCTGATAGCGGCCGCCGAGGAACTTCGCCAGAAAGGCCTCGGTCACGGCGTAAAACGCCAACCGGTTGGCCGGCCGCACAAAGCCGTGTCCCTCGTCGGGAAACAGCACGTAGGTGACGGGAATGTGCTTGTGCTGCATGGCCTTGACGATCTGGTCCGACTCGGCCTGCTTCACCCGCGGATCGTTGGCCCCTTGGCCGATCAACAGCGGCCGCTGGATTTGATCCACGTGGGTCAAGGGGGAACGCTCTTCGAGGAACTTCCGGCCCGCCTCGCTGCTATAGTCGCCCACGCGGATCTTGAACATCTGGATCGCCGGCTTCCAATACGGCGGGATGGTCTTCAACAGCGTGAGGATGTTTGACGGGCCGACGATGTCGACGCCGCAGGCAAACAGGTCCGGAGTGACGGTCAGGCCGACGAGCGTGGCGTAGCCGCCGTAGCTGCCGCCGCTGATGGCCACCCGGTGCGGGTCAGCGATCTTTTCGGCAATCGCCCAGCGCACGGCGTCGACCAGGTCGTCGTGCATTTTGCCGGCCCATTGGCGGTTGCCGGCGTTGACGAACTCCTTGCCGAAGCCCATCGAGCCGCGATAGTTCACGCTCAGCACCGCATAGCCGCGGTTGGCCCAAAGCTGGTGCTCCGGCTGGAACCCCCAACTATCGCGGGCCCAGGGACCGCCGTGCACGTCGAGCACCAGCGGCACCGGTTCGTTGGGATGGATCGAATCGCCGGCGCATTTCTCGGCCTCCTTCTTGGCGTTGTCCCACTCCCGCTTGAGACGTTGGATCTCGGCCAGGGGTACGGAGCCGGGCGCACGATTATTGGCTGCCACGTTGCGTTGATATGTAAACTCGGCGACACTCGCCGCGGCGATTGCGTAACGAGATTTCGAATCGCCTGCGGCCGTGCCCGGCGGCAGCGACAGGTAGCTCACCAGGTTCAGCCCATCGCGGGCCTTGATGACCACCGGGTGCATCCGCACCAGGGGCAACTTCTCCAGGTCCTTGCGGTTGGTGAAGAGGAAGTGGGCCGTTTTCTCGGCTCGGTCGTAGCGGTAATAGCGGATCGGGCCGTCGTCCATCAGGTAGGCCACGATCCAATGCTGGTTGTCGAGCGTTTGGCTGACGATTTGCAGATCGCCGTGGGCCACGGTGTGCAGGTAGCGGAAGTCGTCGGCCACGGCCGCATCGAGCACTTCCCACGACGTCCGCTCATAGTCGAACGACACGGCCTCGATCCGCTGGTCCAACGGCGTCATCAGCACGCCGCCCACGTCGCAAAGCGGGTTCTGGGCCAATATCTTTTCCTGGCCGGTGGCCAGATCCAATGCCGCCAGCGCGCCGGTGTTGCGGCCGCGGCTGTCGAGCATGTAGAGCGTCGTGCCGCTCTTGTCGAAGCCCATGGGCGAAGTGGTCAAAGCGTCGTCGGAAGAGATGGTCAGGAAAGTCTTCCAACCTCCTTTGCCGTCCGGCTGCATCAGCAGGGTGTCGCCGTCCTCGGTGAGCTTGGAGCCGAAGCGGACGTGGAAGTCGAGGTCCGTGACCCACTCGGCGAAATGCTCGGTGTTCTTTTGCACCAGCTCGCGGCGGCCCGACGCCAGGTCGAGGCGATAAACGTCGTGGACTTCCGCATCGCGATCGTTGAGGCCCACGAGGATCGCGCCGGGAATTCGATGGCTGACCTCGATGATCTCCGCCCGCACGTTCTCCAGCGGCGTGAGATCGGTCGTTTTGGCGCCGATCCCTGACTCCTTCGCCGCTTCGACGTTTGGCGGCCGTGCGACGTGACCTTGGCGGTCGGGGTCCTTTGTGGTGTCGAGATCCACCCGGTAGACATGGAAGTTTTCGTTGCCGCCGCTGTCCTGGAGATAGAGGATCTGCTGGTTGGTGTAAGTCCAGAAAAAAGTGCGGATGCCGCGCTTGCGATCGTGGGTCACGGGCCGCGCCGCGGCGGGCTTGTCGACCGGCCCCACCCAAACATTCAGCACCCCTTCATCGGGCGCCAGATAGGCCAGCCGCCGGCCGTCGGGGCTCAATCGCGGCGATGCCTTCTCAGGATTGCCGAACAGTTTTTCGCGGGGAATCAATGGGACTCCGGCGAGATAGCCCAGCCGCATTTTTCCCAAGGGTCTTCCCGCCGCCGCGGGCTCCGCACTCGCAACCTGGCTCAAACCGCAAAGCAACAAGACCGCGCCCAGCGATAACTTCGCCAGGGAAACCATACGCTTTCCGTTCGTCATGACTACTTCCCCAGTGCTAATTCGATCGCGCCCGACGCATCCATCAACATCATAGGCATCGCCGGGCGATCTGCCAACTGACCGGGGCGGCAAGACACGCAGGGTGAGACATGTACGGTGGGTCGAGCGCAGCGAGCCCCGCCATTTTTCCTTCGATCGGCCTCCTCGGCGGTAAATCCTCGGCCGCAGGCCCGCACTACCCTTCGTTGGAAAAAAAGGCGTTCTTTCCCGCAAGACGGGCCCGCTCACGGCAACAAGCCTTATAGTGCCGATCCCAAAGCCAACGGCCGCGTCAATGTTCCGCGGCCGCCCGACGTGGCCGTAACGGTTCTGCGATCGGCCTCCAGACACATCCACATCTCGATTTCAAGCGGAGAAACACTATGTCCAATTCGTTCGCCCGCATCAAACCGCGGACTTGGTATATGGCGATCGCGCTGTTGGCCGTCGTCGGCCTCTTCTGCGTCCGGTCGCTGGCATTGAATGCAAACGCCAATGGCGCCAGTGGCGATCACCCGGCTGTGACAAGCGCCGAATCGTCTTCATCCACGCCGGGAAAGAACCTTGGGGAGAGCATGTCGAAAGCCTTCCGCGACGCCGCGCGGCAGGTGCTGCCCTCGGTGGTGATGATTACCAACACGCCCAGTGTGGTCAAAACCAGCGGCAATTCGCTGTCCGAGAAGGACTTCGCGAATTCGCCTTTCGCGGGCACGCCCTTCGGCGACTTGTTCAAGAGCAACCCGGAAATGCGCCGTTTCTTCAAGGAGTTCCCCTCGACGCCGCAGTTCCGCGGCCATCAGTCCGAGGGCCTGGGATCGGGCGTAATCATTGATCCTTCCGGCGTAATCCTGACCAACAATCACGTGATCGCGGGCGGCGGACGAATCATGGTCCGTCTGCACGACGGCCGGGAGTTCAAGGCCGTTTCAGTCAAGGGCGACCCCAAGAGCGATCTGGCGATCGTCCGCATCGAAGGGGCCGGCAAGCTTCAGGCGGCCCAGTTGGGCGATAGCGATAAGATCCAGGTGGGCGACTGGGTGCTGGCCTTGGGGCAACCCTTCGGCTTGGAAGACACGGTCACCGCCGGCATCATCAGCGCCAAGGGCCGCGGCATCGGTGAAACCGCCCGCGACAGTTTCCTGCAAACCGACGCCGCCATCAATCCGGGCAATAGCGGCGGACCACTGGTCGATCTCGATGGCCGAGTCATCGGCATCAACACCGCCATCTCCAGCAACAACGGCGGCTTCCAGGGGGTGGGCTTCGCCGTGCCGATCGACCTGGCGAAGTGGGTCTCGCATCAACTCATGGGCAAGGGGAGCGTGCAGCGGGCTTACTTGGGCGTGGGAATCCAGCCCATGACGGCGCAATTGGCCGAGCAACTCCATGCAACGCCGTCGGAAGGCGTGGTAGTGAGCGACGTCCGGCCCGATACCCCGGCCAGCAAGGCGGGGCTCCGCTCGGGCGACGTGATCCTGGAGTTTGCCGGTCACACGGTTTCCAAGCCATGGCAGTTGCAAGGGCTGGTCGAAGAAACGCCGGCCGGCAGCAGCCAGAAGATCACCGTGCTCCGTGACGGCAAGCAGACCGCGCTCGAGATCCGGCCGGCCGTACAACCGGCCAACTACGGCGTGGCGGAAAACGAGTCGGCCGAACCGAGCGAGTCGGGCAGCCCGCAAACGTCGAACTTCGATAAGCTCGGCCTCGCGGTGGAGACGCTCACGCCCGAAGTGGCCCAGCAATTGGGAATTCGCAATCCCAAGGGCGTGGTCATTTCGCACGTTGAATCGGGGAGCCCGGCCGAATCGGCCGGACTGAGCGAGGGGATGGTGATCGCCCAGGTGAACCGGAAAGCGGTGGCAACGGTGGCCGAATTCCGCCAGGCGTTGGGTCATCATCCGCTCAAAGACGGCGTGTTGTTGCTGGTCCACAGCAAGGAAGGATCGCGCTTCGTGGTCCTGCGCGTCGAGGAGTAGTTCAGCGACGGGCCAAGCGTAGCGCGTAGCGCAAGCTCGGCCCGATGAACGAGAATCCACGGGTCTCCGCGGTGTCGAGGCGAAACGACGTTTTCCTCCTGAAACGTCGTTCGACACCCGGAGACCCTTTTTTTGTGGGGTGCGGGGCTATCCACCCGCACCTTTCCCCCCATTCCCCGCTTCCCACCCCGCCGCTTTTCTCGCGTCAGCCCCTTGCTTGGTCCTACGGCGGGGGGTAGGATTGCCTTTTCGCACTTTTTGTGGAGCTGGCCATGCGTCACGTGCTTGCGGCTTTGGTGCAGAACGTACCGGGCGTGCTTTCGCACATCTCCGGAATGTTGGCATCGCGCGGCTACAACATCGACAGTCTGACCGTCGGCGAAACCGAGAATCCTCGCTTGTCGCGAATGACTTTCGTGGTCGTCGGCGACGACAGCGTTCTGGAACAGGTCCGCAAGCAATTGGAGAAGATCGTCACCGTGGTCGAGGTCGTGGATATCAGCGGCCAAGAGCACGTCGAGCGGGACCTGATGTTGATCAAGGTCAATGCACCCCCCGGAAGAAGGACGGAAATCCGCGAACTGGTCGACGTCTTTCGCGGCCGGATCGTCGACGTGGCCTCCACGCTGTTGATGATCGAGATTTCCGGACAGGAAAAGAAAATCGAGGCCTTCATCGAATTGATGCGGCCTTTCGGGATCACTGAAGTTGCCCGCACCGGCCGAATCGCCATGGCCCGCGGCAACCAGGAGACAAAGGATCAAGGATGACGTTCGATTTTGGATTTTAGATTTTATTTTGGACTACGCGCCGATCGCCGCTTGCGGTTTAACGACGAATGACGGCGGAATGCTGAAAGCGATTTCCATAGGAGCAAGACTACCATGCCTGCAAAGATTTATTACGACAAAGACGCCGATCTTTCGTTGCTGAAGGGAAAGACCATTGCGATCCTGGGCTACGGTTCCCAAGGACATGCCCACGCCCAGAACCTCCGCGATAGCGGCTTGACCGTGATCGTGTCGGAACTGCCGGGCACGCCCAATTATGAGCTGGCCTGTAAGAACGGTTTCCAGCCCATTTCGGCCGCCGAGGCGGTCAAGAAGGCCGACATCGTCACCATCCTGCTTCCCGACGAGTTGCAGGCCGAGGTTTTCCGCAGCCAGATCCGCGACAACCTCTCGCCGGGCAATTTCGTGGTTTGCTCCCATGGTTTCAACGTGCATTTCGGGCAATTTGAAGTGCCCAAGGGCGTTTCCACCGTCCTCGTCGCGCCCAAGGGGCCAGGCCACCTGGTGCGTGCCGAGTTCGTCCGCGGCGGCGGAGTTCCTTGCCTGATCGCGCTGGGCGAAGGCGCCAGCAGCGATGCCCTGAAGGTCGGCCTGGCCTACGCCAAAGGCATCGGCGGCACCCGGGCCGGTGTGATCGAAACCAGCTTCGCCGAAGAGACCGAAACCGACCTGTTCGGCGAGCAGGTCGTGCTTTGCGGCGGCGTCAGCGCCCTGGTGAAGGCGGCCTACGAGACGCTCGTCGAAGCCGGTTACCAGCCCGAGATGGCGTTCTTCGAATGTCTCCACGAACTGAAGTTGATCGTCGACCTGTTCTACCAGGGCGGGCTGAACTACATGCGTTACAGCGTGTCTAACACGGCCGAGTTCGGCGACTACACCCGCGGGCCCCGGATCGTCAACGCAGAGACCAAGGCCGAGATGAAGAAAATCCTCGAAGAAATCCAGACCGGCCAGTTCGCCCGGGAGTGGATCCTCGAGAACCGGGCCAACGCACCGGTGTTCAAGGCCCTCCGCCGTAAAGAAAGAAACCACCCGATCGAGGAGGTTGGCCGCCGGCTGCGTCGACTGATGCCTTGGATCGACGCCAAGGAAATGTAAGACACGGCGCCGGCAATGTGCCGCCCGTCAAAGCCTTCCAATTGCATCTCGGCGCGAGTATTACCTGGGTGATATTGGAGGTAAGAGATCTGACCACAAGGGCCGAGTGGCAGCTGCTCGCGGAAGACCGCATTCTCGATGCACAGGCGCACCTTGCTCCGGGAGTGGGGCGTTGGTCTGCCGCATACTACTTGATCGGGTACGCCGTCGAGTGCGGGCTCAAGTCTTGCGTCCTCGCGCATGTCGGCGCACATCCGGAGGTAATCTACGAGGACAGGCGGTTCTCGCAGGACGCGTGGACACATGACATCGAAAGGCTCGTAGCGGTTGCCGGGCTGAAAGCCGACCGGGACAACGATGCCGCAGCGAATCCCGCCCTTGACACAAACTGGCAGCGCACCAAGGATTGGAGCGAGCAATCGCGGTACCTACAGAAGACCCCGGCCGAGGCACAGCGACTTTTCGACGCGGTAACTCATCCGAATGACGGAGTGATGCAATGGATAAGGCTCCGCTGGTAAGTGACGAGATCGAGGCGGGCGCGGCGTTCGTCAAACGGATGGACGAGTACGAACCCGTGAAGGCCGCCTATTGGTTGCGGAGCGACGAGGAGGGGGAGCGGTATCTCCATGTCGCCATCGAAGGCCTTGACGAGTACAAAACCGACAGACTCTACGGTGAGGTACGGCGAATCACCGGAGACATGAAGGACCAATATCTCGATCCGTTCCGGGTGAAGGTGGTCAGCACGAATGACCCCATTGCAAAGGCGGTCATGGACATTTACCGCCGCTTTCCGGACCGCGCGCCTCCTCGCTTCACTGGGGCGGTGCTTGGTGGCGTAGCCGTAGCCGAAGTCTACATTTACCCGCAACTTCCCCAGAGACAGTAGCCGTGGGCTCAGCGGGCGACTCGCGGGGCGGCACTTGCGAGTTCCACCCAATATGGTGGGCTATGTCGTTGCGATGTCGATTCGTGCGTCGCGGACCGATTGGATCGATTAAAGCAAAACGCTCCGTAATGGGGGGCTTGTCAACCGTAGGAGACATTGCCATAATGCTCTGGGGGTTAGGGGCAAGTTATCCCCCAATTGGGTCGCGACCAAGAGCCCTCGCACGGCTGCGAGGGCGCTCGTCCCAAACAACCCAGGGCGGCACTGTATGTCTGTTGTCAATCTCCTCAATCAGAGCCAACTCGCGTTCGACGAGTTGCGTCCCGGTGACCGTGTCGAAGTGGAACACACCGTGACCATCGGACAGCGCAGTTGGGTAACGCGGACTGTCGGCACAGTGGTGCGGACCGAGCGGCGACGCCATGGTCTGCACTTTCGTCGCAACTACGACGACAAGGTTTTCAGCAACGTGATCTTGCTGGAATTGCCCGACAGTGAGCTGACCACCGTCACGATGGACGAATTCACGGTTCTGCACCGGGCGTGACACGCTACGGCGCCAGGATCGATGTCCTCACGGCGGCGAACGAAAACCGGTCCAGCGGTGTCCTTGATTTGAGGCACGGCCGCGCCGCTGTGCGAGGCTATCGCGCCGCGCCGGTATTATCCCCCTACACACTTTTCGCGACAACCGCGGATGGAAAATACGCCCAAGGCTGAATCCCTGTTTGCCGTCCACCCACGCAGTTTCGACGTCAACCGCTACGTATATCCGGTGTTGAGCCGCCGCTCGGGCGGGTTGTCGCTCGGGGTCAACCTGAACCTGGACAAGATCTGCAACTTCGATTGCATATACTGCCAGGTCGATCGCACCCGGCTGGGCCCGAAGCAAAAGGTCGACGTGGCGCGGCTGGTCGAAGAGCTGGAGCGGATGGTGGAATGGATCACCTCGGGGCGGATCTACGAGGAAACGAAGTTCCGCGACACGCCCCCGCACTTGCGGCGGCTCAACGACATCGCTCTGAGCGGCGACGGCGAGCCGACCACGTATCCCAATTTCGCCGAGATCGTCGCCGCCTGCGCCGAGGTACGCCGCCGCTGGGACTTGACGGACGTGAAACTGGTGCTGATTACCAACGCCACCATGTTTCACCGCGAGCCGGTGCGCCGCGGCCTGGCGATCCTGGATGCCAACCATGGCGAGATTTGGGCCAAGCTCGACGCCGGCACCGAAGCCTATTACCGGCAGATCGACCGGACCGCGGTTCCCTTTTCGCGAATCCTCGCCAACCTGGTCGATGCGGCCCGGGTCCGCCCCATCGTGATCCAGTCGCTTTTCATGCGGGTCCGCGACATTGCCACTCCCCCGGCGGAACAGTCGGCCTACTGCGAGCGGCTTGGCGAGATCGTGGCGGCGGGGGGGAAAATCCAACTGGTCCAAGTGCACACCGTCGCCCGGCAACCGGCCGAAAGCTGGGTCAGCCCGCTATCGAATGAAGAGGTGGATGCCTTGGCGGCCCTCGTCCGGGAGCGCACGGGGCTGCCGGTGGCCGCGTATTACAGCGCCTAGCGTAGTGATTCAGAATTGCGGGGAATTCAAGAATTAGAGAGGGTGGCATGCCGTCACTCGGCGCAGCCGAGGGTCGGCATGTCGTTGAAGCTGCCAGACATGCCGACCCGACGCTTCGCGTCGTGACGGCATGCCACCCAGAAATCCCCATCAGTGTGAATCACTACACTAGCGTGGGTGCCGTGCAACCTTGTCACCGGCGCGATTACGGGCTACGCTGGTGAATTCTGTCACGTCGAAAGTTTCCCGGTTTTTCACGATCCATCATGAGCGACCCCTATTTTCAGCAGCTTTTTGCCCAACGCATCGGCGGCGCCGACTACGGCAAGGGCACCGACATTTACAAGTTCGAGAAAATCAAGCGCGCCAAGCGGAAGGCCCTGGCCGACCATCCGGAGCGCAAACTGGCCGATTTCGGCATCGGCGAAAACGACGAGATGGCCGACATTTCGGTCCGCCGCTTCATGGCCGAGGCGATCAACGATCCCAAGAACCGCGGTTACGCCGACAACGGCATCGCCGAGTTCAAAGAGGCGGCCGCGCGGCTGATGGCCCGTGAGTTCGGGGTCGAGCTCGATCCGCTCACCGAAGTGAACCACTGCATTGGGACCAAGACCGCGCTGGCGATGCTGCCGGCCTGCTTCATCGATCCCGGCGACGTGACCCTGATGACCGTGCCCGGCTACCCCGTCGCCGGCACCCACACGAAATACTACGGCGGCGAGGTCTACCGGCTGCCGCTGTTGGCCGCGAACGATTTCTTTCCCGACCTGGATGCGATTCCCGCCGAGGTGTTGCGGCGAACGAAGCTGCTGGTGATCAATTATCCCAACAGCCCCACCGGCCGCGTGGCCACCCGCGAATTCTACGAGCGGGTGATACGTTTCGCGCTCCAGCAGCAGGTGGTCGTGGTTCAGGACGCCGCCCACGTGATGCTCAGCTACGGCCAGCGGCCCTTGAGCTTTCTGGAAGTGCCCGGCGCGCGGGACGTCGGCGTGGAAATCCATTCGCTCTCCAAGGGCTGGCACATGATCGGCTGGCGGATGGGCTGGGTCTGCGGCAACGCGCGGATCGTGCGGGCGCTGGCCGACGTCAAGGACAACTGCGACTCCGGCCAGTTCATCGCGGTGCAGAAGGCGGCGGCCCGCGCGCTGGACGACCCGGAGATCCCCCGCCGCGCCCGCGAGAAATATTATCGCCGGCTTCGCAAACTGGTCGACGTGCTCTGCCGCTGCGGCTTCCAGTGTAGCATGCCCGGGGGAACGTATTTCCTCTACGTGCCCAGTCCGACGGGCGTCGGCGGCGGGCCGGTCTTCGCCACGGCCGAGGCGGCCAGCCAGTACCTGATCACGCAGCATTCGATCTGCACGGTGCCCTGGGACGATGCGGGCCATTACCTGCGGCTCTCGGTCACTTACGAGGCCGGCGACGAAGCGGCCGAGGATCGACTGATGGCGGAAACGGAGCAGCGGCTCCAGTCGATCGGCTTGACGTTTTGAGCCGTAGGGTGCGTGCTTGCACGCACGCGGGATATCTCCCCTCGCCCGTGCAGTGGGAGAGGGGCAGGGGTGAGGGCGCGCGGCACTTGCGGTACGAGGAAGTGCGGGCGTTATGCCGAGGCCATTCCGCCTGAATTGCCGATCCGCTTTGGTAGAAAAGGGTTGCGGCAAGCGAGAAAACAACTTGCATAGCCCTGTGCAAAACACGCAACATTTTCCCGAAAGCTCACCGTGAAACTGGCAAGCCTTCAATCTGAAAGGAAAATTGCCTTGGCATTTTCTTGGACTTGCCCGACGTTGAAACCCGCACCGCAAGAGCTATGCTGAATGGCATGACCGCCACCAAGCCCCAACGCCGTTGGTTTCAATGCTCGCTGCGAACCCTGCTATTGCCGATGCTCTTGGCAATCATCTGGCTTACCGTGAAGATGCAACAAGCAACGTGTCAAAGGGAGGCGGTTAAGAAGTTGGGCGGGCACGTGTCTTGGGAGGTGTCTTGGGTTGAATCAAGTCCACGTTGGTTCATATTCTTGCGGAGAATGGTGCTTGGGAGCTTCTTCGGGAGTATTCGGTCTGTGTCGTTTTTTAGTGACTCCCAAATTACTGATGGCGGGTTGGAAAATCTCAAGGGGTTGAGCCAAATCCAAGACTTTTGCCTCATCGGCACCCCAGTCACCGATACTGGGCTGGAGCATCTCAAGGGGTTCACCCAACTCCGAACTTTGCTCCTCAGCGGCACCCAAGTCACGGATGCTGGGCTGGAAAATCTCAAGGGGTTCAGCGAACTCGAAACCTTGCACCTTAGCAGCACCCAACTGACCGGTGTCGGGCTAGAACAACTCAAGGGGTTGAACAAACTCCGGTTCTTATACCTCGATCGCACGAAAGTCACCGACGCTGGAATGGAACATCTCACGGGGTTGAGTCGACTTCAATGGTTGGAGCTGAGTGGCACCCATGTCACCGGTGCTGGCCTGGAACATCTCAAGGGTTTCAGTCAACTCCAAACTTTGGGGCTGGACAACACGCAAGTCACCGATGCTGGACTGGATCATCTCACGGGGGTGAGCCAACTTCGATGGTTGGATCTGAGAGGCACCCAGGTCACAAAGGAAGGCGTAAAGAAGCTGCAACGGGCATTACCTTACTGCCAAATTAGCCGCTGACATGACCGCCTGCGAACGCCTGACGGGCTTTTCTGGCAAGCGTCCGAAACCACAGAGAGGCAGACCGCCGTACCTGCTAATGGTCGCCGTGCGTGTCTGCGCAATTCGGCCCATGAAACTGGCCTGCAAGTTGCATATAACCAGGGCAAGAAAGGACCGAAAAGGGGCGAAAACTCCAAGCATTCTGCCCGTGAGAACCCTGTGACGCTATTGGTTTTACGGCGAAAATGGGGGCTGGAGAAGGTTTCGGCTGAAGCATAAACTACGTTGCTTCGTAGAACGGAATTCATTCCGTTGCTTCGTCTTGGTCCGGAAAACGGAATGAATTCCGTTCTACGTTGGCGTTATGCTGAAGATAACCTGCGTTGCTACAAGTCCCGCCGACAGAAGCAGAGCGTTGCCAGCGCCGTGGCGGCCAAGGTGGGAAGCCCGTAGCCTAACAACACCTTGGCCAAGGAAAAGTCGTGGAACTCGTCGCGCTCGAAGAAGCCGGGCTTATGTGCGGGCGGGGGCTCCGGCGCAGTGCCGGAAAGCGTGGTCCAGAAGTCGGCCGCTTTGCGGGTGGCTTCTTCCAATTGCGCGTCCGCCGCGGGGCCGGAGGCCAGATCGCCCGGCCGCCAGGGCTGCCGCAAGAGCGCGGGCACCGCCTGGCTCAAGGCCAGCGGCGAAAAGGCTTCCAGGCGGAACGTGTACAGCAGCATGTTCACCGGGTACCAGAGGAAGAGCAAGACCACAATCGCCAGCGGCGATCTTCGCAACAGCGTCCCGACCAGGAAGGCCAGCGACACCTGGAATACCAGCACCAGCGCCACGACCGCGATGGCGGCCACGGCTCCGTAACACGTCACCCGGTCGGGCTCGACCGGTCGATTGGCCAGGACCACGATGCCAATCGCCGGCAGAATCACCACCAGGTAGCTCAACAGCACCGTGACGACGCGCGCGGCCCAGACCGCCAGGAGATATTCGTAGCGGGTGATCGGCCGGCTGAGGAAGCCGTCGGCCAACGAGTCGGTTCGCGATCCGGAGATGGGGTTGATCCCCAAGACCATTACCACCACGAACCAAGGGAACACCAGGTAAGGGAACAACAGCGAGGCGATCAGCGGCGCGTTGGGATAACGATGCCAGCCGATGGCCGCGACCACCAGCGTCAAGAGCATCGCGGCGGCCAGCCAGATCCGCACCAGCCAACTACCGAGCAGCGTCTGCAGATCATGCCGGAGGATCGCCAGGAAGGGCATCATCCGCGTGCTGAAGGTGGAGATCAAAGCGGTGGAATCCATGCGATTCGTCCTCCTGGAGTAGTTGCAGATAGGCGTTCTCCGTCTCGTGAAGGCCGGAGTGGATGGTTTGCAGGGCAAGGTCGGCGGTTTCGGCCAACTTCAGCACTTCGGCCAGGGCGCCGGCGCGGCGGCGCTCGTCGGCCACCCGCACCACCAGGATGTGGCCGGCGCGGACTTCCACCGCGACGCCCGCCAACTGGCCCGCCTGGCCGGCCAGCCGCGCGACAGCTTCTTCGTCGCCGGAGAGCTCGAGGCTGAAATCGTCGCAGCGCAAGCGGCGGCGCATGTCCTGCATGGGACCGTTGAAGATCATCCGGCCATGATGCATCACGCCCACGTGGTCGCAAATCTGGTCGATGTCGCTGAGGATATGCGTGGAGACCACGATGGTGCGGGTTTTCGCCAGATCGCGGATCAGATTCAGCGTGAACCGCCGCGCGGCGGGATCCAGGCCGGCGGTCGGCTCGTCCCAGAGCAGCAAGGGCGGGTCGGCCACCAGTGCGGCGGCAATGCCTAGCCGAGTGGTCTCGCCGGTGGAGAGGGTGTGGATGGGCTGGTCGGTGGTCCCCAGCAGACCCACCGCCCGCAGCAGCGACACCAGCCGCGGCTTGCGGACCTGCGGCCGAATGCGGCACATTTGCCCGAGCAGATCCAGGTATTCGATGGGGCGGAGATTGCCGGGCAACTGGGGGTGCGTGGGGAGATAGCCGATGAGGCTGCGAACCTCGACCGCGTTAGGGCCGCAGGGCTTGCCGAAGACCTCGGCCCGGCCGGCCGTGGCACGTTGCAGGCCCAACAGCAGGCGAAAGGTGGTGGTCTTGCCGGCGCCATTCGGGCCGAGCACGCCGAACACCGCTCCCCGCGGCACCTCCAGGTTCATATCGTTGACCGCGATCAACCGATCGTTGTAGATCTTGGTCAGATGCTCGGTGCGAATCGCCCATTCCAACGTCGGACTCCTCTTGTCGAGCTTATTGGCTGAAAACTCTGGTGGCGGCGATACAAGCCGAAGCGCAAGCAAGGATCAGCGGCTGCGATTCCCTCGCTTACGCTTCGGGCTTTTGTGACGCCACCAATAATCCGGGCTTGTAGGTGGTGCGGCTCGTCGACCTCGCGGTTACACCCCTACGACGGGCTACGGCTTGGGGGTGCCGATCTTCAGCAGCACCGCCCCGTGCATGGGGACCGTGGCCTGAAAGCTCTCGGCGAAACTTCCCAAGTCTTTTTTCGCCCAGAGGTCGCGCACCGACTGGGACCCCTGGAGCTTCAAGTCCGCCCAGCCGACCTGGATGCTCTGCGCCGTGACGCCCAGGTTGAACAAGCCCACCGCGACCGTGCCGTCGGCCAAAGATCGGGCCCAGATTTCCTTGCTCCCTTCCGACTTTACGCGGCCGGCCGGCTTGCCCAGCGGGTCCTGGTCGATGGCCAGCACTTCGCCGTTGGTCAGCAGCGCCACCGTGAATTCATCCATCGCCGACATGTCGCAACCGATCAACAACGGCGCGCTCAACAGGCACCAGAGCGTGATATGGGTGATCTGCTCGTTGGGCCGCAGGCGGCTGGGATGGAGCGACGGCCCCCAGCCGACCTTGCCCACCACCAGCATGTCCGGATCGTTCCAATGCCCGGGCGCGGCGAAGCGTTCGTGGCCGTTCTGGCCGAAGCCGATCCCCGACATGCTCGGCCAGGTGTCGGTAATGTCGCCGGTGGTCCGCCAGCAATTTCCGCCGACCGCGGCGCCCCACTCCCAGACGTTGCCCATGCCGTACTGGCAGAGGCTGAAGACGATGTCGCGGGCGCAATGGTCCAGCGCGCCGCGCATCACGCGATAGGGCTTGATCAGGCCTTCGCGATCGGGATGCCGGGCGATGTTGCCGTAGGAACACCAGTCGTACTTGAGATAGTCGACGCCCCACTTCGCGTACGTATCGGCGTCCTGCTGCTCGTGTTGCCAACTGGCCTCGAAGCCGGCGCAGGTCTTGGGGCCGGGCGACGAGTAGATCCCCAGCTTCAAGCCGCGGCTGTGCACGTAGTCGGCCAGGCCCTTCATGTCGGGAAACTTCGCATTGCTTTGGATTTCGCCCCGGGCGTCGCGATGGTCTTCCCAGCAATCGTCGATGTTGACGTACTGGAAGCCGTGGGCGGCCAACCCGCTATGGACCATGGCGTCGGCCGCCGCCCGCACCTTGGCGTCGCTCACGGCGCTGGCCCAACAGTTCCACGAGTTCCAACCCATCGGCGGAGTCAGCGCCAGTTGATGCTCGCCGCCGACGATGGTGAGCTTGCCGTGCGCCTCGCCGCGGGCGTTTTTCACCGTGATCTCCACGACCGTCGTTCCCCCGCGCCGCAGCGAACCGCTGATGATTCCCGTCTTGGCGTCCAACGACAAGCCTTGCGGCAGATTCCGGGCCGAGAATTCCAGCGGCCGCTCGCCCGAGGCGGGAATGAGAAACTGGAAGGGGCGACCGGGCGTACTCCCGGTGATGGTGGGACTGTGGATGAGGGGCCGGGGCGAAGTCTCCCGGACCATCGACGGCGGCGGCTCCGCGGGGGCGTAGACCGTCTGCGGCCGGGCCGTGGCCGCCGGCGCAAGCACCAGCGCCGCGCCGGCCCAATCGGCATGGTCGTGGTCGATGCCGTCCTTGCCGTCGTTGACGATCAACACCAATTGCCGGGCGCCGCTCAAGTCGACCGACAACAGCTTGGGCTTTTGACCGCCCCGGAGGATGCCGCTCTCGGCGGATTTCTTCCCATCGACCCAGACCTCGAAACCGACGCTCCCCTTTCGTCCGACTTCGTCGTCCACGCCCACCACGGCCATGAACCGCAACGCCGCGCCGCCGAGATCGATTCGCATTTCGCTTTCGGCGTGAGTGCCGATCCCGTGGGCGAAGACCTGGCCGTGGAGAGTGATAGGATGCCGGTCTACGGACCGGCCCGCTTGGGGAGAACCGTAACCTTGGTCGATCTTCCGCAGGTCGAGGCGATCGAGCCAAATGGCCTGCGGAGGCGGATTCTTCAGGGCCAGCGCGGCGACGTCGGCGGCGCCGGCTTTAGCGGCGAGGATTTGTAAGAGCAGGCTGCCCAGGATCAGGGCCGCAACGGGCGGGAACTTCCGGAACATGGCGATCTCCCAAGGTGCGAGTGTTGATGGTTGCGGGTTCAGGTTCGCAAGCGGCGTGCTGCTATCCTAACCTCGGCCGGCGCTCGGTTCAATGCTCGCGAGGAGTTGGGCGAGGCCAAGTTTTGCCGGCGAAGACGCTGGAACGTCGGTCCGCCCCTTTGGAGTGCGTCGATGAATCGCCGCATTCCAGGGACTCGCCTACTGCCGACTCTCTTCGTCCCACCACCGTTGGACGCGCGCGGCCGCATCGGCCGAGGCGAAACGATATCCCTCGACCCGGGAAATCCGCTCCGGCGGCATGCCGGTCGAATGCAGGCCGAACAGCGTAGGCGACTGGTGGTGACGCACCAGCAGCAGGCCCGCCGCCGTGGCCCCAAGCTCGGGCTTTTCGTCGACTCCCTCGATGAGCACGTCGTTGTGCGACACCCGCTTGACCAACCAGGAGTCGACCTCCGGCCAGGGATCGCGTTGGGCGATGGAGAGCGCCGCCCACCACGCGGCGCGGTAGCCGGGCGTCGCCGCGGGGGGCAAGAAACGGCGTTTGGCGATCGCCTCGGTCAGGTCCGGGATTACGTCGCGGGTGCCGAAGTTGGCCAGGATGGTGCAAATCAAGCCGTGCCGGCTGGTGCGATTCTCCTCTTCCTCGGCGTCGGCCGCCGACACCGGCTCGTCATCGATGGCAAGGAAATACTTGCCCGCGAATCGCGACAACTCGCGGTGATCCAACTGCGGCAACAGCGTCACCTCGCGCTCGGCCAGGGGGCGTTTTTCCCGCAGCAACCAGGCGAAGGTGCGGCGGCTGATCTCGGCCAGGCGTTTGCTCTCGTCGGTCTGGACGTGATAGGCATAGGCCATCTGCCGCCGCGGCGTGGGCAGGTTGTACAGGCAGAAGAAAGCGGTGTCCTGGGTGGGGTGCGGAAACGCCACGCCCACCGGATAATTGCCCGGCTGAAGCGTCTGGCCGCTGACGCAATGGGCCACGCGGTCGTCAATGCGGTCGAAGTAACTGGGCCGTTGGGCATTTTCCGCCAGGCTCGGCTCGCCCACAATCAGGTGTTGCTCGGTCACCTGGTGGTGCTCCTGCCAACATTCGGCCACCATCGCCGGCGGCATCCACCGCTGGATGGCCTTCAGCCGAACGGCCCCCTCCCGGTCGATGGGCGCGGCAAGCCGCTGCTGGACGATCTGCTTCACGCGGGGCAAGTCGTCATCCCGAGCCAGCACGTCCAGCAATTCCTGTTCGGCAATCGCCTGCGGCGAGCGCGGACTGGCCGCCTTGCCTTCGCTGGGCTGGGCCAGTTCATCCACCCAGAGGCGGATCTGCGCGTCGGTGACCGGGGGCAAATGCCAGTCGGCCGGGTCGCTCGCCAGCCAGGCGCCGCGGGCTTGCTGCCAGAGCGATTCCAAGCGCCGCCAGCTTTCCGGCGAGAGATTGGGATCCGCCATCCGCTGTTTCAAACGCTGGGTGATGGTGCAAGCCAACGTCGCATTGCCCAGCAACCAAGCGAGCCGCCGTGAGGCGCCGAGACGCGCGGCATACGAATCCGCGTCCAACTCGGCGAACATGCGGTCCAGCTCGCCAGCCGGCACCTCCTTGACCGGTATGGCCGCGACCTCGGGCAGGCGTCGCGACCAACGTTCCAACTGCCAGCGAACCTCGAATGAGAGCTTGGGATCGACGAGCGCCTGCTGGAACTCGCTTGCCAGGAATTGACCCAAGTCGGGCCTTGCCACCCACCCCTCGAACGTTGCCGCCGCCCGCTGCCGGGTATCGAACCGGTCGCTGTCGAGCTCTTTCAATAATCGCGATACCTGGCCGCGAATCTCCACCGGACTGTTCCCCGCCGCGGGTTCAACTGCCCAAAGGGGGTTTAGCGTAACCGAGCCATAAATCAGACAGCCCAGAAGTAGGGTGCACGCTTGCATGCACGCACGAATGAAACGCGCCCCTCGACTTGGGCGTGCGAGCACGGACCCTACTTCCATTTCATTCACCATTGCTCCCGCCCATCGATCTTGTGAAGATCCTGGATTTTCATTACAAGATGGCCGCATTTTTCGTATCAAGCCACGGAGGTCGCCGAACGTGTTCCGAACTCATTGGATCGTCGCCCTGACGCTAATTTTGCTGGCATCGCCCCGGACAGAGCGGGTTCTGGCCGATACCCCTCTGGATGCAGGGGTTATTAACGCCGGATTGAGGTCTCCCACATCGGCCGATCAGAACTTCGTGAATAATGTCGTCGCTCTGGCCAATAACGGCAAATTGCCCGCCAATCTCGTCGAATCCGCCTTTCTGTGGGCGCAAAAGAAGCCGGCCAAGATCCGCTTCCAGTATTTTAAGCGCGCGCTGATCCTCCAGGCCAAAAACCTGGGAATTACCCTACTCGCTCCGAAGTCGAGCTAATCGGCAACTCCCGCCAACTCTCTAGCGTAGGGCGGCAACCTGCCCGGAAACGCTGCGCAGGCGAACGCTCTGGAAGGTCACGTCGGCTTGGGCCAGGAGCCCCAGGCTTTTCAGCTTGCGGAGCTTCCACTGCTCTTCGAGACCTAGCGAAGCGGTGGGACCACGATAGAAGATCCAGGGCCGCTCGTCCAGTGTGATCGTCACGGCCGTGTCCTCGCCGTCGATCCGCACGGCAATATTCAGCACGTAGGTGCGGCCATTATTCAGTTGGCCCTGAAAGGTGCTGGCATTGGAGTCGGCCCGGCTTCCATTGATGGTGTCCAGGCCATTGGCCCTCCCTTGATAACCGATCAACGCCAGACATTGCCGGGTTCCGACGGGCAGCACGATTCCGAGCACGCCGTGGCTGGCACGCGTGAACTTGACTTGCAAATCGTAATCGCCCTGGGGGAGCAACGGGATCGCCAGCCGCGCGGTATCGTTTTCGGCCGACGCTTCGACCTTCCCGCCCTGGACCCGCCACTTTCCCGTCAGCACGTCCTTGGCCGTATCGATGCTCCCAATCACGTCGACCCATTGACCGGCCGGCGCGGCAAACGACTTTCCTGCGGCAACGCCTTCTTCCGGACCGCTGGGTGCCGCGGGCATTTTGCCCGCGTTTCCGCGGAGCATGGGCGAGACGCCAGTGCCCGCCATGGCGCCGCCCGCTCGGGCATAACCTTTCAGTTCCACCAGGCGCTGAATGATCTTGGACTTTTCCGCACCCGTCAGTTGGGCCAACGCTTTGCGATAGCAAGATGCCGCATGTTCGACCAGCGCGGTGCGGGCGGGTCCGCTTTGCGCATCGACCAGCGCGGCCCACTGCTGGGCCAATGCGACTTGCGCCGCCGCGGTAGCGGGCGCGGCCAGCTCCTGCTGCGCTAGTTTCTGCCACGACGCGTCGCTGCCCCGAGCCAACATCGGCAGCCCCGTCGCCCAGTCGTTTTTCACCAGGCAGGCATAACGTCCACAAGTCAGATTGGCTTGACGATCGCCGGGCGTTTGGGCCAGGACCGTCCGGGCCGCCTGGACCTCGGCCGCCTCCCGCTGCAGGGCCACCACCGCCCGGCCACGCTCGACAATGTCTTTCACCATGGCGGGATCGCGGGCCTTGCCCGCCGCGGCATAGGCGGCATGGGCATATTCCATGGCCAGATCGTACTGCTCCGCGGCGGCAGCCGTGTCCATCGCGTCCAGGCAGGCCGCGGTCAACGACCGGGCGGCCGCCGTGGAGCGGGGGGCTGCGGCCGCCGAGATGAGCGTCTGCTTTTTCAGGGCCGGGCCATCGACGTCGAACCGCTCGGCCAGGGCGTCGATCGCTTGATCCATCAGCTCGGGACTGCCCAACTCGACCGCCAGGTTCCGCGCCAGGGTCAGCGTCGCGCAACAGGCCAGAGTGGGTTTTTTCATCGCCCGGGCCTCGTCCAGAAGACGTTGGGCCAGCGCAAGCCGGTCGGCGGTCAGCTTGGCCTTGGCGAAGTCCTTGCGATGGGCGTCGCGAACCTTCGCCTCGGCCAGTTTCAGGAGGTCCGCGTTCGGCACCGCCGCACGCGGGGGCCCCACGGTAGCCCCCTTCTCTTCGGCACGGACTGCCGGCATTGCGGCGGCGAGCGCTGCGAGAAGGACCATCCCCAACACACTGCGACAAGCCTCGTTCCAGCGGGGGGCGACGGTTCTCAACATGGTCGGTCCTTTGTCGTAGAACGGAATTCATTCCGTTCTGTGTAACCTATTTGGAAGAATGCGGTGAATTCCGTTCTACCAAGCCGTACTGTAACTATTGTAACACCAGGCGGATCGCGACCGAAAGCCTCTTCCACTCTCGCCGCGGTCATACTATAACCAAGCTTTTGCACCCGGATTGCACTCTGCAAGCCCCGCCAAGTCGTTACCCCGCCCAGGAGCCGAAGAACATGAGTCGTATCGGGAGTAAATCCCTCGACGCCGCGTTACCCCTTGCCGCCGCGGCGAGACCATGGTACCGGGAGCTCAATAGCTACCACTGGTTGGTGCTGGTCGTCGCCACCTTGGCGTGGTCGTTCGATTGCCTCAATCAGCAAATATTCAACCTCACCCGCATGCCGGCCATGGCCGACTTGCTGCACACCGGGACCAGCGATCTGCGGGTAAGTGTCTTCGGCCCCTGGAGCACAGCCGCCCTCTTGATCGGCTGGGCCACCGGCGGCATCGTTTTCGGAATCCTGGGCGATCGCATCGGCCGGGCGAGAACGTTGCTGATCATGATCTTGTCGTACTCACTTTCCACCGGATTGTGCGGGCTCTCCGTGGGTCCTTGGGACTACCTGCTCTACTCCTTCATCACGGGGTTCGGCGCCGGTGGGATCTTCCCCGTGGGTTGTACGCTGTTGGCGGAAAGCGTGCCCGATAAGGCACGTCCGCACGCCTTGGGCATGATGCAAACCTTCTCCGCCCTGGGGAACGTGGCCGCCGGCGTGATCTCGTTGGGGATGGTGGTGCTGCTGGCCACGGGTGTGATCTCCAGCCACTGGCGGTGGATGTTCAGCGTGGGGATCATTCCCGCTCTGCTCTCGATCATCGTAGTCCGTAAGATCCGCGAGCCCGAAGTATGGGTGCGGGCCGTGGCCGAGCGTCGGAACCTCAAGAAAGGGGGCTCGCTGACGGAGCTCTTCAGCGATCCCCGCTGGCGGCCGCGAGCAATCGTGGGACTGATGCTGGCCGTGTCGGGCGTCGTGGGGTTGTGGGGTATCGGCGTCTTCAGTAATGACCTGACGCAGCGGTTCATCGGACGGAAGTTGGACGATGCCGCTCGAAAGAACGGCGAAGCTCGGCAGGACCTGCAATTCGTGGCTCAGGTTATTGCATCGCCCGCGCAATTGGAGGTGGCGAAGAAGATCGAAGCCCGCGATCTGCTGAGCACAGGCGACGAGAAAGACGACGCCAAGGTGCTTTACGGCGCGGCGTTGAGGCTGGCGGCGGCGGGTCAAACGGTTTCGCCGGAGAGCGTGCTCCGCGAACTCGGCTCTCAAGCACAGAATCCGGAAGACGCCGCCCGGCGCTCGAACGTCCTGAAGGCGTCGGCCGTCTCGACACCGGTGACGGAGCACGTCGCGCGAATCAGCAAGCGCAAGGAGGCGCGCCGACTCAAGACCTTACGATGGGCGGCGTACACTCTGATCATGTTCAACGTGGGGGCGTTCTTCGGAATGTACGCCTTCGCCCGCGTCACCAACCACCTCGGCCGCCGTCCCACGTTCGCGATTTTCTTCACGGCGGCCATGCTCAGCACGGCCTTCGCGTTCCTGTTCATGTCGGAGACCACCGTGTTTTGGCTGGTGCCGCTGATGGGAGCAGCTCAGCTCTCAGTGTTCGGCGGCTACGCCATCTACTTCCCCGAACTGTTCCCCACGCGGCTGCGGAGCACGGGGGCCTCGTTCTGTTACAACGTCGGACGATACGTCGCCGCCGCCGGCCCGCTGGGAATCAGCATGCTCAACAAGCAGGTTTTCGCCCCTTACGGGGAGGTGAACGCGTTGCGCTACTCCGGCGTCGTGATGTGCTCCTGTTACCTGGTGGGACTGGTGGCCCTGCTCTTCGCCCCCGAGACCAAGGGCCAGCCGCTGCCGGAGTAGACCGATTCTCACCCCAACAGCACCCCTGCATAGCCCACGCAGCGATTAGTGTCGCCGGCGGCCTCGGCACTGGTGGTGTAGCCGACCAGCTCGAAACGCTTTAGCGCGTCGAGCCGCCGCAACGTCTCCATCACGATCACGGCCGGATACAGTCCGCACATGCTGATCCGCTGTTGCGTGACCGTCGCGAACAACCGCGCCGGATCGAGCGTCTGCATCGCCCGCAGCGCCGCTTGATCCATGCGGCGGGTATCCGCATCATTGGCGTAGTGATTCATGTCGCTGGAAATCAGCAGTAGCGGCCGCGGCGACATCGACGCGAGCACGCCGGCCAAACCGTCGGCAAAGCGTTGCAACGCGGCCAGATCGCCGCGGCCGACGGCAATCCCCACCACCCGCGATTGCGGCGCCAGCCGGGCGAGGATCGGCAACTGAACTTCGATGGCGTGCTCCTGCCGATGGGCCCGGCCGTCCAGCACCAAGCCCGGGATCGCGGCCGCAAGCCGCCGAGCCAGCTCCGGATCGGCCGCCAGGCTGCCGCCGGGCAACAACCATGTCTCATGGGGAGTTACGGCCCAGTCGGCGCCGCCCAAGCGATGCTGCGGACAGAGTACGATCACTTGCGGGGGAATCTGCACCCGTGCCAGCGTCGCCGCCGCCAGTCGTCCGGAATACATCCAGCCGGCATGCGGCACCAACGCGGCCGGCCAAGGCTCGCTGGGGGGCAATTCCGGCAGATATTGCCCCAATAGGCGATCGATCTCCTCGGACGTGCCCGGGTAAAACGTCCCGGCCACAGCCGGCGGCCGAACCGTGTCATTGGGCGCACCACGAAGACTCTCACCGTGAGCCGGTGGCGGAGCCGCAATCGGCACAGCCGCCGAGGAAACAACCCCCATGCCCGGCGCGACGACCACCACGTGATTGCCGCAGGCTTCAGCCAATCGGGCCATCTCCGCAGGGCTCGGCCCAACGGCCGCCGGCCAGCCGCCCCCTTCCAGGACCGAGCGCGGCATGCGGCCGGGAATCGAGAAGCCCTCGAAGATCATCAGCAGCGTGTCGTCGAGCTTCCAGTCGTTGCGGTCCAGCCCGGCCTTGAGACACACCTGTTCCAGAAACTGCCGGGCGTCGAGTTGGTGCTCGACCGCCACGCCCGGCAACAGCAATCCGCGGCGTTGGCCCCGGGCGATTTGCAAGCCGTGCCGGCCGATCACGATCTGCCCCACGCGGTCCTCGCCTTGGGCGGCCACCGGCCGCGGTCCCCAGAGCAGCCAGACGTCGACATCCAACTGTTCCAGTTCCGCGGGGCTGATGCGCGGAAAACGCGGATCGTCGCGGGCCGCACGGATTGCCGCACACTCGACCGCCTGGTCCAAGGCAATCGACTGACCCATGAAACCGCAACACGACCGCAACCGCCCGCCGCGACGCAAGGTCACAAACGCCCCATAGAGCGGCACCGCCGCTGTATCGCCGAGCAGCGAAGCCAAGGCCGGACATACCTCGCCGCGCGTCGTGGCCACCACCTGGCGGCAGGCGGCCTGGAACACCCGTTGCTGCTGTTCGACAGTCAACTCGGGCCGTACCGACATGTCGGCACCCGGCTGCGGCTGCTCGGTTGTGATTTCTTTCACGGTCGTGCCCTCCTGAGCGGGATTCTTTTCCTGGGTAGCGGCGGCGACGTCGATCGATTTCCCCGCGTACGACCCGATTCGCACCGGTTGCCGCCGCGGGCCCCAGTCGCCCGGCCGCTCGTCGAAATGGCCGGCGATCGTTGTGCCGCACTCCGCGCAGCGATTGCCGCGCAGGTGATATCGCCCGAGCTGATAGCGATCGCGCTCGATCACCACCTTTCCGCAACCGGGGCAGTAGGTGCTCTCGTGTTGGATGTCGCTGAGATTGCCGGTATAGACGTAGCGCAAGCCCGCGCGGCGGGCGGCCTCGTAGGCCCGCCGCAACGTCTCCAGCGGCGTCGGCCCGCGATCGCGGAGGCGGAAATCGGGGTGGAAGGCGGTAAAATGCACCGGCACGTCCGGCCCCAGTTCGTCGAGGATCCAATCGCACATTCGCTGGAACTCGTCCGACGTATCGTTCGCCTTGGGAATGACCAGGTTGGTGATCTCGACCCACACGTTGCTCTCGTGCACGAGCCAGCGGAGCGTATCGAGCACCGGCTCGAGATGCCCGCTGGTGAGCTTCCAGTAGAACCCCTCGGTGAATCCCTTGAGATCCACGTTGGCCGCATCCATGACTTCGTAGAAAGCGGGCCGGGCGAGCGGCGTAATGTAGCCCGCGGTGACCGCGACGGTCTTCACGCCCAACTCGTGACAAGCCCTGGCCGTGTCGATGGCATATTCGGCCCAAATCACGGGGTCGTTGTAGGTGAAGGCCACGCTGCGGCAGCCCAATTCCTTGGCCGCCCGGGCGATTGTCTGGGGATCGGCCACCTCGGCCAGGGAATCGATCTCGCGGGACTTGGAAATCTCCCAGTTCTGGCAGAATTTGCAGCCCAGGTTGCAGCCGGCCGTGCCGAACGACAGTACTGCGGTGCCGGGGTAAAACTGGTTCAGCGGCTTCTTCTCGATCGGGTCGATGCAGAAACCGGTGCTGCGGCCATAGGTGGTGGAGACCATGCGGCCACCGAGGTTTTGCCGCACGAAACAGAAGCCGCGATCGCCGTCGCCCAGCGAACAGGCCCTCGGACAGAGATCGCACTGCACGCGGCGGCCATCGTCCGACGCATGCCACCAACCGCCGGCCTTAATCCCCTCAGCCGTCGCCTGCTCCACCGGAGGCACGATTGTGATACGAGTCACGGCGAGAAACTCCCCGGAGCACAGAAACCGTTTGCGAGAAAGCACTTATAATCATAGCGGATCACGCCGCCCGGCGGTATCATGCCGACGGGTTGTTTTTCTCACGGTGTATCCCTATATTCGGGTTCCGTCAGCAGCGCTCCCCTCCCAATTGACGAAATCCAAGGGCCGTGGCGATGTTTGTCCTGCACTCGTACCCGCTGGCAGTCGCGTTCTGCGTGATCACCATGCTCTGCTGGGGATCCTGGGCCAACACCCAGAAGTTGGCCGGCCAGCGCTGGCGTTTCGAGCTGTTTTACTGGGACTACGTCCTCGGCGTGGTCTTGTTGACGACCATTTTTGCCTTCACTTTGGGCAACAATGGCGGCCCCGAAGGGCGCGGCTTCTTGGCTGACGTGCGGCAGGCGGCCCCGGAGTGCATCGGCTCCGCGGTCTTGGGCGGCGTGGTCTTCAACGCGGCCAACATCCTGCTGGTGGCCGCCATCGACATCGCCGGCATGGCCGTGGCGTTTCCGGTCGGCATCGGCCTGGCCCTGGTGCTGGGCGTGGTGGTGAACTACGAAGGCCCGGGAAAAGCCAACCCGCTGCTGCTCTTCGCCGGAGTGGCGTTTATCGTGGCCGCCATCCTCTTGGACGCCCTGGCCTATCGCCGAGTGCCGGGCCAGGCCAAAGGCGTCAGCGCCAAAGGGCTGATTCTGGCCATCGCCTGTGGAATCCTGATGGGCTTTTTTTACCGCTTCGTCGCCCGGTCCATGTCGAGCGAGTCGCGCCATTTCGTCACGCTGGATGCGGGGAAAATGGGCCCCTATGCGGCGGTGTTCTTCTTCTCGATCGGGATGCTCATCAGCAACCTGGTCTTCAACACGCTGATCATGGTCCGCCCTTTTCGCGGCTCGCCGCTGCGGGCCGTGGACTACTTGCGCGGGACGGCCTCGCAGCACCTGGTGGGCGTGTTGGGCGGCGCGATCTGGGGCGTCGGCAATCTGTTCAGCTTCATCGCCTTCGGGATCGCCGGACCGGCCATTTCCTACGGTCTGGGCCAAGGCGCGACACTGGTCGCCGCGCTCTGGGGAGTGTTCGTATGGCGGGAATTCCGCAACGCGCCGCGGGGAACGGGCCTGCTGTTGGCGTTGATGTTCGCCGGCTACGTGATCGGCCTGACGCTGGTGATTGCGGCCCGCGTGGGATAGCAGAGACATGCTGGAAATCAATCTGTCGGGCAAGACGGCCTTGATCACCGGCGGCGGCCAGGGGTTGGGAGCGGCCACGGCAGCCGCCCTGGCTCGCGGCGGTGCCCGCGTGGCCATCAATTATCTGCCCGACTCCGAGGGCGTCAACCTCCGCCGCGCGGAGCTCACGGCCCGCGCGTTGGGGCCCGAGGCCGCGATCTTCCCGGCCGACGTGCGGAGCCTGGCCGAGGTCCAGGAGATGGTCCGGGCGGTATTGGAACGCTTCGGCCGGCTCGACGTGGTGGTCAACAATGCCGGTATCCTCCGCGACCACTCGCTCAAGAAACTCGAGCCGGCCGACTGGCAGTCGGTGATCGATACCAACCTCACCGGCGTGTACAACGTCTGTAAAGCCGTGGTGGAAGTTCTGGCCGAGGGCGGGCGGATCATCAACATGGCCTCGCTCGCCGCGGTGATGGGTTTCTACGGCCAGGCCAACTACGCGGCGGCCAAGGCCGGGGTGGTGGGGCTCACGCGGGTGCTCAGCCGCGAGATGGCGAAGCGGCGGATCACGGTCAACGCCGTCGCCCCCGGCGTCGTGCTCACCGAGATGGGCCGGGCCATCGACGAAGCGGCCCGCGCGGAGATGCTCCGCTCGATCGCCTTGGGCCGCTTCGCCGAGCCGGAAGAAATCGCCGCGGTGGTGTCGTTCCTGGCCAGCGACCTGGCCTCCTACGTCACCGGCCAGGTGATCCACGTCAATGGGGGCTGGTGGGGCTGATCTCCGGCACCACGAACGGCTCGCGATAGGATCCGCGGACCAACTTGTTGGCGGCCGCGTTGCCGTGGAAACATTCGTGCTCGGAGTCGCACTCCAGCCACGGCCCCAGCGTGGCGGTGCCGGGATCGATCCGGTTGGCGGCGAGGTGCTGGAGAAACCGCTCGTGCATTTCGGCGTAGGCCGGCACTTCTTGCACCGCGCGGCGCTGCTCGGCCACGCCGGCCACCGTTCCCAAGCGATGCGAGATGTTGCCCACGTGACACAATCGCGTCGACAAGTGCCCTTCGAGGATTTCGCTGGTGAGATCTTCCCGGCGGCCGCTGCGAACGGCGTTGATGAGGGTCTGGAAATTGGTCTCGTCGCTCTTCCAGGACTTGATCACCTGGCCCTTGGGATCGAGGGCCCGGGCGTATTCCTGGGTGATGGCCAGCGAGCCGCCTTCGCAATCGGCGACCACGCCCACCCGGTGTCCGCGGAAATCGGGGACCAGCTTCGAGCCGCTCCCGGCCATCAGGTTGTGCACCTCGTAGAGCACCGGCGCGGAGGCGAATTCCAGGCAGACGATCTGCGTGTTGGGGGCGTCGGCCGCGTCGTTGAAGGTGAAGCGGCCGCCGAGGCTCATCACCCGCCGCGGCAGGTCCTTCTCGCCCAACAGCCAGCGGGCCACGTCCAACTCGTGAACGCCCTGGTTGCAATACTCGCCGCCGCCGGTGTGGAAATCGAAGCTGCAATCGTATTGCAGCCGGTCGCGGTAGATGGGCCGCTTCTGGACCGGGCCGCACCACAGGTCGAAATCCACGGAGGCCGGGATCGGCAGCGGCGTGCTCCGCTTGCCCACCGACTTGCGCGGCTTGTTGGCGAAGCAAGTGACGTAGCGCACCCGGCCGAGGTTGCCGGCCTGGAGCCAGGCGATGGCTTCCCGCGTGGCGGGGCGCGAGCGCTGCTGGGTGCCGGTTTGCACCAGGCGGCCGTATTTTCGCGCCGCGTTGACCATCTGCCGGCCTTCCCAGATGTAGTGCGAGACGGGCTTCTCGCAGTAGACGTGCTTGCCGGCCTGGCAGGCCCAGATGGTGCTCAACACGTGCCAGTAATTCTGGGTGGCATTGGAGAGCACTTGGATGTCTTTGCGTTCCAGCAACTTGCGGACGTCGCTATATTTTTCGGGCTGATAATGGAACAGCTTGGCCACAACGGCCGCGCCCTGGTCCAACGCCTTGCCGTCCGGATCGCAGACGGCGACGATCCGCACGCCGGGCTGGCTGCCCATGCGGGGAATATGCGCGCTGCGACCGCGTCCGCCCAGTCCGAGAATGGCCACCCCGATCTCATCGTTAGCCGCGCGGACCCGCGAGGAGGCCAGCAGCGGCATGCCCAGGGCGGCCGTGGTCACCGCCGAACCTTGGAGAAAGCGTCTGCGAGAAAGCGACATCGCGAAGCTCCTTGTAGCCGGGGGGTGAGGGATCGGTAGGCTCCGCTTGATTGTGGTAGCGGTCGACGCCGCTGTCAACAGGAGACGAAGCCAGCCGCGGATATACGTCCGCGGCTGTGCGCACCACAAGGGGCGGCGGTCTACCCACCACTCACCACTCTCTACGGTTCCTGCGGCAGCACCCGCGGATAAGGCCGCGCGGCCCGCGGCGGCAAGGGCTGGCGATAGGTTTCCGCCCAGTCTTGGCGATCTTCCTCGGAAGCATAGAAGGCGAGCCAGATCTCCGGATCGCCGCCGGGCCCGGTGCAATCCCAGTGCAGATAGTTGTTGGGATTGTCGAGCTTTTTTTCCCGCGCCGGGAGGATATCGCGATAGATCAGGCAATAGAGCTGCCGGTCCGAGAGATGCTCGGTGAAATCCAAAACGATCCGCCGTTCGAAGAGCTTGTAGATCACGTCCCAGAGGATCAGGTGCAGGTCCTGGTCGTTGAGCACTTCCGGCCGCGGCAGCCGCAATTCGGGCTCGAACCAACGGTAGACCGGCAGCACCGGGGCTTGCTCCCAGGCCAGCATCGAAGCCAGGAATTCGTTCTCCGTGGCCAGCGGCAACTGCTGCACGTTGATGCAACTGATCGATTCGTCGAGATATCGTTCCAGCTCGTCGCGCAACTCGGCGTTGCGCAGCAACTGGTCCACTTCGTCCGCTTGCGGTTGATGCGGTTCAAACATTTGCGAAACCTCTGCCCGTCGCCCGTGCTCTCATTTCACCAGATCCGAGGGAACGCCCCCACAAGATTCGAATCTACCAGGATTCGCCGGGCGAGCAATAGTTTTTCGCGCTCTCCGCCGAGAAGGCGCGAAAGAACTTTAAGAAAACCGTTTGGACCCACAGAAGCCGCAGATCCGGAAGAGTTTGCGCCAATTCCGCAGAATAAACCGGGTCACTTTCCCGGCCGGTTTTCCAATTCCAGCTTGCGTTCCAACTCGGCGATCTTCTCGATCCGCCGGGCGTGGCGGCCGCCTTCGAAAGGCGTCGTCAGCCAGGTTTCGATCATGCGATCGAGGATCCGCTCGCCGAGCAGGTCGGCCGAAAGGCAGAGGATGTTGGCGTCGTTGTGGCGACGGCTCATTTCCGCGGTCAGGTCATCGTGGCAAGGCGCGGCGCGGACGCCGGCGAACTTATTGGCGGCGATGCACATTCCCAGGCCGGTCCCGCAAATGAGAATCCCGCGGTCCGCTTCATGGCGGCTGATCTTGGCGGCCACCAAGGCGGCAATGTCCGGGTAGTCCACGGCATCGCTGCTGAACGCGCCTACGTCGTCCACCTCGTGGCCGAGCCGCTCGAGCAGATCGATCAGCTTGGCTCGAACCGAGAATCCGCGATGGTCACTACCGACAGCGATCCGCAACTTATTCACCCTAGAACTCCAACTCTGTCACGCGGGACGCCAATTCGGACTGGATTTGCAGCGCACAACGCTGGTAACGCTCCAGCGGCCCTCCGATTGGATCACACACTTCGGAACCGTCCATGCACAGCAGCCGCGTCCGGTCCGCCGCGCTGGGCCATTGGGCCAGCAGCGACTCCCGATGCGCTCGGCTCATCACGTAAATCACGTCGGCATGCCGCACCAAGGGCTCCGTGAGCGGCTGCGTTTCGTGGTCCGCCAGGTCCAATCCCATCTCGGCCATCACGCGGACCGACTCCGGGCTGGCATGCCCGCCCATCATCGCGGCGACCCCGGCCGACGCCACGATCACCCCCCGGTCTTCCAGTTCCTGGATGCCGCAGTGCAGCCGCTCGGCCAGCAAATGCTTGGCGATGGCTTCCGCCATCGGGCTGCGGCAGGTGTTTCCCGTACAGACAAACAGAAGCATCAAACTCGAGAGCCGCTTCAACGTCTTGTCGGGCACCACCCCGGTGCGCAACAATTCGTAGCGGTTGCCGGTAACTTGCACCACGGAGGAGGGCTGGCCGAAACGGCAAGGGCCGTCGTCCAGCACCATGTCGATGTCGCCGCCCACGGACTCCAGCACCTGCTGGGCCGTCAGCGAGTCGGGCTGACCGCCGCGGTTGGCGCTGGAAAGCACCAGCGGACCGACCAGCATGTGCAACACATCGAGCACCAATTGATGCCCCGGCACGCGCAAGCCCACCTTGTCGGCCGGCGCTACCCGCCGCTGCACTCCGGGCGGAAGCTGCCGCACCAGGCTTTCCGGATGCGTATCGTCGACCACCAGGGTGACCGGGCCGGGCCAACAACGCCGCGCCAAACGTCGCGCCAGCGGGCTCATATCGGGCGCGTAGTCGCGGGCTTCGTCCGGTCCGCGAATCGCCAACGTCATAGGGTGGTTGGCGCCCCGGCCTTTGACTTCCGCGAGCCGCTCCACCGCGCTCTCGTTGAGCGCGCTGGCGGCCACTCCGTAGACCGTCTCCGTGGGGACGGCCACAAGCTTCCCCTCGGCGACCGCCTGGACGGCGCGACATACCACATCGCGCAAGTCTTCAGCATTGCGGACGTCAAACAACACCGGCGGCATAACCAGCAACCCGATTTTCCCTAGGCCTCCCTCAATGGGAGTAATATGTTACTATATCGATTGTTACGTCTCGTCGTCAAGGCCCTGGAAATGGCCGGGAAAAGCAGGTAACCTGAGGCGAACATTCTTGTCTTTCCCCTCTTCCCGGGTGCCAGTCGAAGGCTTTTCGGGAGAGGGGTTGGGGGTGAGGGGGCCACACCATGAGCAACCTCGATCTGAAACCGCGCTCGCGGCTCCTGGCGTTGTTGGGCATCGTGCTCGTGGCCGGCTGCGGCCCTGCGGGTTCGCCCGCGAGTCGTCCCGAAGCCGTGTGGGGACGCCGGGGGATCTCCCCCGGCCGGCTGCAAAAGCCGCGGGCGATGGCGATCGACGACCGTCAGCAACTCTACATCGTCGACATGACGGCCCGCATCCAGGTCTTCGATCTCCAAGGGCAATTTCTCCGCGGCTGGGAAACGCCCGAACATCAGGCCGGTCGCCCCACCGGGCTATCCATCGGCCGCCAGGGCGAAATCCTGGTGGCCGACACGCACTACCACCGCCTGCTCATTTACCGGCCAGACGGAAAGCTGCTGCGCACCATCGGCGGAGTGGCAGGGAGCCGCCCCGGCCAGTTCGGCCTGGTGACCCATGCCGTGCAGGACCGGCAGGGCAACTATTACATCGGCGAATATGGCGATTTCGACCGCATCCAGAAACTCTCGCCGGAGGGGAGATTTCTCATGCAATGGGGCGGGCATGGATCGGCGCCGGGGGAATTTGCCCGTCCCCAGCGATTGGCCTTCGATCGCCACGACCGCCTTTGGGTGGCCGATGCGTGCAACCACCGCATTCAGGTCTTCGATCAGGCGGGAAAACTGCTGTTCTATTGGGGGAGCCAGGGTGGCGCGCCGGGCCAGCTCTATTATCCTTATGATCTGGCGGTCGCCCCGGACGAAACCCTTTACGTGTGCGAGTTTGGCAACCACCGCGTGCAACGCTTTACGCCCGAGGGCCGCTCGCTGGGCTGCTGGGGCGCCTGCGGCCGCGACGAAGGCCAGTTGGATAACCCCTGGGCTTTGGTGCTCGACCGGCAGAATCGGGTTTTCGTATTGGACTCCAACAACCACCGCGTCCAACGTTTCCGGCTTTGATGGCCAACTACCACTTCATATTCCAGTCGCCGTGGTATCTGCTGCTGGCGCTGTTGATTCCGCCGGCGTGGTGGCTCGGTTTTCGCCGGCCTACCGCCATGGGCCGCTTGCGCCGGCTGTTGGTCATAACCGCGCGCAGCCTGGTGCTGTTGCTGCTGGTATCGGCCTTGGCGGAGATGCAAATGGTCCGCGTCAGCGACCGGCTCACGGTTCTCTACTTGCTCGACCAGTCGCTGAGCATTCCCGCCGAGCAGCGCCGCGCGATGGTCGACTACGTCAACGTGGCGGTCCGCCAGCACCGCAATCGCGACGATCGCGTGGGGGTCATCGTTTTCGGCCGCGACGCCGCCATCGACATCCCGCCCTACGACGACAATATCGAGATGAACCCCGTGGTCGAAGGGCAGTTGGATCCGGAAGCCACGAACCTGGCGGCGGCCATGAAACTGGCCGAGGCGTCGTTTCCCGAGGACGCCGCGCGGCGGATCGTGTTGGTGAGCGATGGCAATCAGAACGAGGGCGACGCTCTCGAGCAGGCCCGGGCGCTAGCCACCGCCGGCGTAGGCATCGACGTCCTGCCGGTTCACTATCTGCATCGGGCCGAAGTGGCCGTGGAGCGGCTGGTGCTGCCCAGCGACATCCGCCGCGGTCAGCCCTTCGACCTGCGGGTGGTGGTCACCAATTCGGCGGACGTGAAGCCGGGCGACTCGGGTCAGGCCCGCGGGCGGCTGATCCTCTCGCGGACCGCCGACGATCAACCCGTGGTGCTCAATAGCGACGAGCGGGATCAGCGCGTGACACTGGAGCCGGGCAAACGCGTGTTCACCTTCCGACAGCAAATCGACGCGCCCAACTTCTATACCTACGAAGCCAACTTCGTCCCCGACCGGTCCGAGGACGACGCCATGCCGCAAAACAACCGCGCCACCGCGTTCACCCACGTCCGCGGCAAGGGGCAAGTGCTGTTGATCGAAGATCACAATGCCCGGGGGGAGTACGACGTGTTTGTGCAGCGGCTCCGCCGGCAGGACCTGGAAGTGACGGTCCGCACCGGCGAGCAGCCCTTCAGCAGCCTGGCCGAGCTGCAGCCTTTCGACGCCGTGGTGCTGGCCAACGTGCCCCGCGAGAACTTCACCGACACCCAGATCGAGATTCTCGCCCGCAATACCCAGCAGATGGGCGCGGGGCTGGTGATGCTGGGCGGGCAAAACAGCTTCGGGGCCGGCGGCTGGACCAACACCGCCATGGAAGAAGCCATGCCCGTGGATTTCCAGGTCAAGAGCGCCAAGGTCGTGCCCCGCGGGGCGTTGGTGATGCTGATGCACGCCAGCGAGATCCCCGAGGGAAACTACTGGCAGAAGGTGATTGCCGCCGAAGCCATTCGCGCCTTGGGAACCCGCGATTATTGCGGCGTGATCCACTGGAGCGGTTCCGAGCAATGGCTGTGGAACCCCGGACTGCGTGAAATCGGCGGCTACCGCGATTCGATGCTGGCGATCGTCGATCGCATGGTCCCCGGCGACATGCCGTCGTTCACTCCGGCGGTGACCATGGCGCACCAGGCGTTTCTGAAGGTGCCCGACGCGGCCGTGAAGCACATGATCATCATCAGCGACGGCGACCCTTCCGCTCCTTCCAGCGGCCTGATCAAAGCCATGACCGACGCTAAGATCACTATTTCCACGGTGGCGGTCGCCGCGCACGGCCCGGCCCAAAGCCAAGCCTTGCAAAGCATCGCCCAGAGCGGCGGCGGCAAGTTCTACAAGGTCGACAATCCCAAGCTGCTGCCGCGGATTTACCAGCGCGAGGCGCGCCGCGTCGCCCGGCCGCTGGTCTACGAGAGGCCGGAAGGCTTCCGCCCGCGGGTTCGTTTTCCGCACGAGATGCTCCGCGGCATCGAGGATCCGCTGCCGCCGATCACCGGTTTCGTGCTGACCAGCAAGAAACAAAGCCCGCTGGTGGAAACCGCCCTGGTCTCGCCCGAGCCGGCCGACGAAGACAGCAATACGATCCTGGCGTCGTGGACCTACGGGCTGGGCAAGTCGGTGGCCTTCACTAGCGACGCCACGCAGCGGTGGACCGCGGGGTGGATGGATTGGGAAAACTACGACAAGCTGTTCGGCCAGATGATTCGCTGGTCGATGCGCCCGACGATGGACACGGGCAAGTTCAGCGTGGCCAGCGACGTGGCCGACGGGCGCGTGCGGGTGGTGGTCTCGGCGCTGGATCAGAAGGACCAGTTCCTCAACTTTCTCAATATGGCCGCCACGGTCGTCGGCCCGCGCCTCGAACCGATCGCCTTGCAACTGGAACAGACCGCACCCGGCCGCTACGTGGGCGCGTTCCCGGCCCGCAAGCCGGGCAGCTACTTCTTGATGATCAGCCCCGGCGCCGGCCAGGCCGCCATTCGCACCGGGGTGAACGTGCCTTATTCGGACGAATTCCGCGACCGCTTCCCCAACGACGCGCTCCTGGAACAACTGGCCCAGATGGCCGTCCAGGGCGGGACCGCTCCCGGCGGTTCGGCCGGGCGACTGTTGCCGCCGCTCGCAGGGCCCGAGCATCCGCAGTCGCTGGTCACTGCCGACAGCTTCCGCCACGATCTGCCCAGGGCCACCAGCAGCCAAGACATCTGGCACTGGCTCTCGGCGATGGCCTGCTGCATTTTCTTCGCCGACATCTTCCTACGGCGGGTCGAGCTGGGCTTCGGCTGGGCCGGCGTGCTGGCCCGGCGGGTTCGCTGCTGGGTCACCCGTCGCCAGCCGCAAATGGAAAAAGTGGAAACCATCCAACGGTTGCAGAGCCGCAAGGCCGAAGTGGCCGGCCAGATCGAGCAGCGCCGCGCGGCGACGCGATTCCAGCCGCCGGAGGGCGGCCCGGCCACGACAATCCTCGAAGATCTGACCAAACCGCCGACCGGCGGTGCGAAGCCCGCATCGCCCGAGGCCCCTTCCTTGGGCCCTGAGCACCAGGGAGCGCCGCAAAGCTACACGGAGCGTTTGTTGCGGGCGAAGAAGAAAGTCTGGGAAGAGCGGGGAGAAAATCGCGAGGAGAAGTGATACATTGGCACACAGTAGGGTGGGTCGAGCGCAGCGAGCCCCACCAATTTCGTCGTTCGTCATCGCGCAATGAATGGCGAATGTCGAAATCCCGTGGTGGGGCTCGCTTCGCTCGACCCACCCTACACCCTCCCCACACCCCGCACCATAAAGGACCAACCGGATGAGCATTGCGGCGACCATGGAACAGCGGGCGGCGGAGTTCGCCCAGCGCTATCAAGCGGTTCATCAGCAGATCGGCCGGGTGATCGTCGGGCACGACGAGATCATTCATGGCGTGCTGACTTGCCTGTTCGTAGGCGGCCACTGCCTGCTGGAAGGCGTGCCGGGGCTGGGCAAGACGCTGCTGGTGCGGACCCTGGCCAAGACCCTGGAGTTGGACTTCTCGCGGATCCAATTCACGCCCGACCTGATGCCGGCCGACATTCTCGGCACCAACATGGTGATGGAATCGCCCGAGGGCCGGCGGCGGTTCGAATTCCAGCGCGGTCCGATCTTCACGCAAATCTGCCTGGCCGACGAGATCAATCGCGCCACGCCCAAAACCCAATCGGCGATGCTGGAAACGATGCAGGAAGGGTGCGTGACGGCCTACGGCACGCGTTACGAATTGAAGCAGCCGTTCATGGTCATGGCCACCCAGAACCCGATCGAGCAGGAGGGGACCTACCCGCTGCCGGAGGCCCAACTGGACCGCTTCTTCTTCAAATTGCTGGTGGGCTATTCGGATCGCCGGCAACTGGCCACCGTGGTCGAGCGGACCACGCGCAGCGAGAACGTCGAGCCGGTCAAAGTGATGGACGGCGTGGAGATCCGCCAGTGGCAATGCCTGGTGCGGGAAGTGATCCTGGCCCCGCACGTGCAGGATTATATCGTGCGGCTGGTCTTGGCCACGCATCCCGAAGGGGAGTTCGCGTCGCCGATCACCAATCGCTTCGTCCGCTGGGGCGCCAGTCCCCGCGCGGCACAAGCGATGGCTTTGGCCGCCAAGGTCCGGGCGCTGCTGGACGGCCGCTACAACGCGAGCTTTGAGGACGTCCGCCGGGTGTGGCTGCCAGCGCTGCGGCATCGCCTGGTGTTGAATTTCGAGGCCCAAGCCGAAGGGATCCCGTCGGACAAGGTGCTGTTGGATCTTCTGGAAAAAGTGCCCGAGAAGGCCGAAGCGTTAGCGGCGGAATAATGGCTGGTCGAGCGCCCCTGGAACCGGCTACACGAAGCTATAAGGGGGCCATGGCCCCAGAAGCGTGTAGTGTTCGCCGGGCCGCTCGACGCTCAACGCTGCCAAGCGCTCGGCAAAGGTCTCCGACAGACTCCGTTGGACGAGGAACGCCAGACGCACCGTGCCCGCCGGCTCGGGCGAGAGCCGCCGCCAGTCGCGCCAGTGGCTTTTCAGCGTGCGGGTGCAGTGTTCGGCACTGAGCCGCGCGCAAAGGGCCTGTTGGTCGTGCGATTGGTATTCGGCGCGTCGTCGGGCCAAGTATTGAACAGGCGAGTCGGAAAAAAGGGGACAGTCGCCATTTGCCGGAACGGCCCGGAGGGTGCTTCGCACAAATGGGGACTGTCCCCTTTTTTCTGCGGCCGGCTCCGACGAGGCCGACGCAACCGGAGCGGGGGAAAGCGCGATCCGCACGCCGAATTCAGCGGTTCCCCGCAATCGGTTCAGTTGCTCCAGCAGCTTTTCCCGCTCCCGGCCGGCGAAGTCGCCGACGGCGGCGGCGTCGGGCAGCACCGCGCCGAACCGCATCGGCAGGACGTCGCCGTGCCGATGGATCGCCGCCAAGTGCGCCGCATGTTCCAGCGGAGTCGGCGACGGCGGCAATGGCAGGACGGCAGCCGCAAGCTCGCCGCTCACCACCCAATCGACCCCGCTCGTACGGCAGACGTCGGCACTGCGGCTAAAGCCCAAGAGATGCAACGGCATGCTGTTCTTCTTCCGCATCAAGCGTGGGACAGAAATGATAGGCCGGCCAAGGACCACTGGTTTCCAGAATCAGGCCTTTCGGGGCCAGGTCCTGCTGGAGATCCCCACAGGCGGCTTGGAATGCGTTCTCGCCGGAGCGCGCCAACAGGTAGGCCCCGTTGGCCACCATCTTTTGCCGGCGACTGAGCAGCGCGCGGGGCAGCGTTTGCAATTGCCGCCACGCATCCGCCAGGCCCTGGAGCAATCGCTCCACCGCCAACAGTTCCTTCCGCACCGCCACCTGAAACTGTTGCAGGCGGGCCTTATGTTGTTGTCGGGCCTGCAAGTATAAAGCGCCTTGCCCAGGGGCTGCTCCGGCCCGGTCGGGTTGGTCCGACGGCTCGCCGGCGTGAACACCGGTTCCCAGCAGCTCGTGCTGGGCAAGGTCTTCGTCGAGATACACTTTGACCGCCCACTCATGGCGGTCGCCCAGCGATCGCAAGAATTCGGCCACGCGGTCTTCGTGATGGCCGACTTTTTCCAGCAGGGAATCGCGGCAGTGGAAGACCGTGCCCAATCGCAGCGGCAATAGCGGCCCGCATTTCGCGGCTTCCGTGAGGATCGCGTTGTGGCGAATGGCCACGTCGCTGAGCCACGGGAGGTCGGTGGTTCCGGCTTGGAGCTTGGCCAGGTCGAAGCGGTCCAGGCCTACGCGACTCGCCAGCGCCCCGAGTTGGCCGCGGCGGGCCAATTCCACGGGAAAACGAGCGTCCACGCCTTGCCCCAGCGACGGCAGCGGGCAGTCCGCCGCAACGATCCCGTACAGATAATGATGTTCATTCATGTTGCTCTTACACCGCGACCGGCAGAAAATGATACGAACGTTCCCAATTGCAGCGGTTTGGGTCCGTTGCAACCGCGCAGCGTCTAAGCCCCTCGGTCCACCTCGGCGATGGCAGCCCGGAAGGAATCGCGGGAAAGGACCAGGTCGGGGGCTGCCCCGTCGGTCGCCGCCGCGGCAATCCGCCGGGCGATCGCCGCCATCACCGCGTGGCGGCAGACCGCTTCCACTTGCGCGCCGGAAAAACCGGGAGTCTCTTGCGCCAGCCAGGCCGCCGTGGCCCCCTCTTCCACCGGCCGCCCGCGCAGATGAATGTCGAAGATCGTTTCCCGCGCCGCGTCGTCGGGCAAGGGAACGTCGAACTGCATGTCGAAGCGGCCGGGACGCAACAGGGCCGGATCCAGCAGGTCGGGGCGGTTGGTGGCCGCCAGCACGAAAACCCCCTTCAGTTCCTCGATGCCGTCCAGCTCGGTGAGAAGTTGGCTGAGCATCCGCGCACCGACGCCGGAATCCGCTCCGCCGCCGCTGCGGGCCGCGGCCAAGGCGTCGATCTCGTCAAAGAAGATGATGCAGGGCGCCGCTTGCCGCGCCTTACGGAACAAGTCGCGCAGCGAGCGCTCCGATTCGCCGACGTACATTGACAACAGCTCCGGTCCTTTCACGGAGACGAAGTTCACGCCGGCCTCCGTGGCCAGGGCCTTGGCGATCAGCGTCTTGCCGCAGCCGGGCGGGCCGCACAGCAATGCGCCCTTCGGCGGGGCCAGCCGCATCGACTCGAACAGCTCCGGATAGCTCAGCGGCCACTCGACGGCTTCCCGCAAACGCTGCTTGATATCGTGCAGACCGCCGATGTCGTTCCAGTTGACGTTGGGCACCTCGACGAACACCTCGCGCACGGCCGAGGGCTCCACTTCCCGCAGCGCCTCCTGGAAATCACCCATTTTGACGTGCAGCCGGGCCAACATTTCCCCGGGGACCGAGGCCTGTGAAAAATCGATTTGCGGCAGCAGCGGCCGCAGGGCGTTCATGCCGGCTTCGCGGCAGAGGGCCTCCAGGTCGGCGCCCACGAAGCCGTGCGTGATCGCCGCCAGGCGGGGCAAATCGACGTCCTCGGCCAAAGGCATGCCGCGGCTGTGGATCTCCAAAATCTCCCGCCGCCCGTGCTGGTCGGGAATGGGGATGGTGATCTCCCGATCGAAGCGGCCGGGGCGGCGCAGCGCGGGATCCAAGGCGTTGGGCAGATTGGTGGCCGCCAGCACGATCACGTGCTGCCGCTGCGAGAGGCCGTCCATCAGCGCCAAGAGCTGCGCCACCACGCGTTTTTCCACGTCGCCCACCACGCGTTCCCGCCGCGGCGCGATGGCGTCGATTTCATCGAGGAAAATGATGCTCGGGGCCCGCTGCGACGCCTCGTCGAACAATTTGCGCAGGTGGGCTTCGCTCTCGCCGTAGAATTTATGGACGATCTCCGGCCCGTTGACGGAGAAGAAGGTGGCCTCCGTTTCGTGGGCCACGGCCCGGGCAAGCAAGGTCTTGCCGCAGCCGGGCGGGCCGTACAGCAGCACGCCCTTGGGAGCGTCGATTCCCAGTCGTTCAAAAAGCTCCGGGTACTTCAGCGGCAGCTCCACGATTTCCCGCACCCGAGCCAACTGCCGCTTCAGTCCGCCAATGTCCTCATACGATAGCGGCGTGGCCGCCGCCACGGCCTGGCCGTTGCTCGGCTGGACGCGCAGCAGCGTATCGGACATCACGGCCACCGACCCGGCGGGAATGGTGCTCTTCACAAGGAAATCGGCGCGGCGGTTCCCGAACAACGTCACGCGGATGCGATCGCCGGCCGTAACCGGCAGACCGTCCAAGAGGCTGCCGATGTAGTTCAGATCGCGGTTCGACGGCGTGCCGCCCTGCGGAGCCAGCAGTAGCTCGCGAGCCGGTTCGACCGTAGCGCGGCGGATCAACGCCACTTCGTTCAGCCCGACACGGGCGTTTTCACGAACCACCCCGTCAATCTGCAGGTGCTCCTTGCCGCGGTGTTCCTTGTGGCTCGGCAGCACCCGGCAAACGGTCCGCCGCTTGCCCTCGACTTCCAGCATCTCGCCCACGTCCACGCCCAGGCGTTGCATATCGGACGGGTCGATGCGGGCGATTCCCCGACCGACGTCTTTGCCGGACGACTCGCTCACGCGGAGCGTGATTTCGGCGGCAAGGGGGGGCGAATTAACCATGGTTGATGACCTTTGCGGGGCTGGTTGCCGTTGCGTCAAGGAATGTGGCAGGCACATGCCGTGTGCCTGCTACATATCCGGCAACTAATTTATTGACGTGTCCTGAGTCAGCGATCCAAACGGATTTTCAGAATCCCGTTGGCACATTGCCAATGCATCTTCTCGAGGGTGAAGCTCTCCGGCAGCAGCACCTCCTTGCGATAGCGTTTCTCCTCGCGTTGGGCGCAGATCGTCAACCGGTCTCCGGAAAGATCCAGTTGCACCTCCTTCTTGCTGACGCCCGGAATCTCGGCCAGCACGAGGACATGGTCTTCCTCCTCGTAAACATCGACCAGCGGCTCGCGGACGTCGTCGGCCGGCGGGCCTCCGTCGGGACCGCGGTGGACGTTGCCGAAGGGCTCGATCTTGACTTCCTGCCGGCCCTGCTCGCCGATGGCGGTCTTGATGGAGAAACCGTAGACGCCGCGCAGCTTGCCTTGCGGATCGAGCCCTTTGAGTTCGCCGCTATTGGCCATGTTCTGCCCGGTCTCCGCCAGCTCCGCCAGTTTTTCCACCATGCTGCCGAGCTTGCCGAGGAAGCCTCCGAAATGAAGGTTCACGTCCGCGGCATTTTCGTTGGGCCGCCGGGGTTTGGTTCGATCTTTTTGCACTTTGGCCATCACTGGCTCCTTTTCATGGTTTGGGTATGGACTGCGTTTCTGTCGCGTGCAGCGTGTCTACCGTATTTGGGCGACTATCTCACGGGCTTCTTTTCGCGATATTGCACCGCGTGCCCCCACGGGGCCTGCGGCGGCTCGGCCATAAAATGGGGTGACGACTGCGGTTGCAACTGCGGTTGTAGCTGTGGTTGCAACTGCGGTTGCGGTTGCGGTTGCGGTTGTAGCGGTGGTTGCAACTGCGGTTGCGGTTGCTGCCACCACCAGGTCAGGCCCATCTCGCGGGCTTTGTCCACCGAGCACACCAAGAGGCGAATCTGAATGCTCAGCAGCTCGATGTCGCACAGCTTGATGCGGATATCGCCGGCAATCACCACGCCTTTGTCGAGCACGCGCTCGAGGATCTCCGCAAGACCTTCGCTGCGGCAGGCCGAGGCGATCACTTGTGCATGTGCCATGGGATTTCCTTTCCGGCTTGTTTTTGTTGCGGGCAACCATCGTACAGGTCCGTTACTTCTTCCGCATCCCCGTCTTACCGCAAAGTGCCGAGTGGCCCGAGGTCCAAATTCAGGTCCGCATCGCTGAGACCAAATTGCTGCTTCAGCCGGTCCATCTCTTCGGAAAGCCGCAGGAAGGTCAGCCCCAGCCGTTCGATCTCCTCCGCCGTCAAGGAGCCGCCGTCGATTCGCCGCAGCGCTTGCCGCTCCAGCAGCTCGCGGATCAACTCCAGCAACGTCAACACCAATCGCACCAGACCGTCGCGGACATTTTCGGGGTCCAGCCGAAGCTGCGACGGCAGACGCGATCGGCTCGCCACGCTCGGCGCGTCCACCCGCAACTGCCGATCCTCCGGAAAAAGCGTGTCCCAATCCGACATGTGCGAATTCCCTCCCGACGCGCGGTTCATCCTTGGCGGGGCGCCGCGGGTTGCGATTCCCCGTGCGGCCTCGCCGCAAGCCATCCGGCCTGGTGTGCGGTTTCCGCGGAGCAAAGCAGCAGTTGCAGGCGAAGGTAAACGAGTTCGACGTCGGCCACGCTGATGGTGACGTCGCCAACGAGCACCACTCCGGTGTGGAGCACTCGGTCCAACAACTCCAGCACGCTGTTATCGGTTTCCGCGGCGAGCGCTCTTTCCCTTTCCATGATCGTGGTCTGTTTATTCCTCGCGCCGCAAAAAAAAGGATCGCCGCCGGGCGGCCGCTGGGGGAGTGTCGTTCACGCGTCTTGCGTCTCGGAGCCCACCGCGGTTTTCAATACCTCTTCGCCCGTGCCGCCGCGGCGCTGGGGGTTTCTCGCTTGCTGGCAGGCTTCGAGACGGTCCAACAGTGCGGATTCGCGAGCATTGAAGTCGGCGTCGCCGATGCAACCGGAATCCAGTTGTTGGTGCAACTCGGCCAGGGTGGCCATCACGGCCTTTTCCTGGTCGGCCAAATCTTCCTTGGCCGCGTCGTGCACCTTCTGACAGACGGCTGCCAGGCCCTTGATCGGCGCCAGCAAAATGTCGTCCAACAAGAACATGAGTGGGCTCCTCGTCGTGTAACGCTATTCAGTCAATTTCCAAGTCCACGTCCGCGAAGTTATAGGGCGGCCAGGGACCGCTGTAGTCGAAACGATAGTGGTCGTCGAACAGCCGGGCCGCCTGGAGAACGCCCTCTTCCCATTGCGATCGCCCCTTTTTCTCCACCAGGCAGGCGAGTTTCATGATCATCCGCTCCTCGCCCGCGTCGACGGCGCGAAGTTCCACGCAGCAGCCGGCCAGGGCTTCCTTGACGCGGCGAGTGTGCCGCTCGCGGGCCTGCCCCAGCAGCGTTGCGAACCGCTCCCCCAATTCGAGTTTTTCTTCCACCGTGGGCGTGCGGCCGGATCGAAACAAGCGATCCCGCATCACCTCCAACTCCTGGCAGGAGGCCACAAAATATTCAAAGACGTTGGGCAGGTCCCAGTAGACCTTCAAGCCCATCTCCAGCCGGCCGCGGAGGCGTTCCAGCGAGCAGGCCAACGTTTCCTGGTTCTGCCGCAAGATCCGCCGCAGCGTTTCTTCGCTTCCGCTGATGGTGCCGAAGACCACGGGCAACACCGGCCGCTCCTCCGCCAAATCGTGGAGGATGCGGTGGTGAGCCGCCAGATTGGCGCGCTGCGGACGAATGCGGCTCGCTTCCAGCGGACTCACCACCGCCGCCAGGCTTCCTTCGATGATGGTTTCCACGCTGCCCCCGCCCACGCCGTCCATCGGCCGCGGCAAGCGGCCGGCAACGGTGATCCCGTAGAGATACAGACCGGTTTGACTCGCGATCGAGGCGCTTGCCACGGGATTTCCTCCGTTAAAGAAAAGGATCAAGAGGGATTGGCGACTGGGGATTGGCGTGCAAAGCCGCCCTCTTTCTTATCCGTAATCTCTCCCTACGTCGTTTGCGTTGCGGATTTGGCGACTTCCCAGTTCGGCGCCCGGGAGTGCTGCGCGACGGGCGCCAGCTCGACCGATTTCACGCCACCCTCGGCGCAACGTATTTTCAGCAGGCTTCCGCAAATGAAGCACCGTACCTGACCTTCGTAATCATCGTAGGCGTCGCGCAGATCGAGCGAGTGGCCGCAGGACAGACAATTTATATTCATGATGCTTCCTCCGCTTCTTGTGTTTCATAGCCGATCACGTTTAACCGCTCATCGAGCCGGACCAGGTAGGTATTCTGATCGAGCACCGGCCGCTCGGTCGACAAGCCCAGCGCCTGGATGACGCTGTTGGGCTGCCACACCACGGCCATCGCTTCCCATGCCGCGGGGGCGGACCCCAACGACAGCACCTTGGTGACGTCGACGCGGTACACGTCGGGGAGCGACTCCTTGAGGAAATCGCGCACCGCCCGCTGGGCATCCACGAGGGTCGGAAGCCGGTCTGCCAATTCTCGGGTCGTCATTCTGGTCGGGCCTCAATACTTCAATGTCAAGCCACACCGCGCCGCCGCGGCGGCAGTACTCGCCGGCCGCGGAACCGGATGCGGCGGCGGCGCCATACGGGAAACCTCCGCCGTGGCCAGGAGCCGCGCTTCTTCGCTCTCCAATTCGGCGATCTTCCGTTCCATTTCCGCCACCCGCGCTCGCGCAACGTCGCGCATCTTCACGCACAACGCCTTGCGCAATTCCAGGCTGGCCACGCGAAGAAACCGCCGTTGCGGGTTCTCGGCGTCGCTGGTCATGCTGCTGCGGGTGGGCAGGTCGTGCAGACCTTTCCGCGGCGTGGTCTTCATACCAGCGCCCCTTCCACGTGGCTGGACGGAAGCGCGGACGGCCGGCAGTGCGGCGGGGAGTGTTGCGGCGCGGCCCACAGCGTTTGTAATACCGTTTGCAACTCGTCCGGCGAAAGCGCCGAGTCCTTGGCCCGGCCGCACGGACCGCCGACGTGGAGCACGTCGCGGCAGGTGTTCACCACGCACGGGTTGGCCGGATCGCAGGTGAGGCCCTGGCATGCCAATACGCGGGCGATCATGATGTCGGCGCGTACGCTGGGGTGCTGGCCGCTCGGATCGCGCTGCCGGCAATAGCGCACCAGGTCGACGATCTTTGCCGCCATGTCCCGGGAAACTCCGCCGCTGGAGGCCGTGATCGCCACTTCGGTCTCGCGATCGTAGTGGTCCATGGAAATCGTGATCAGCCGGTCCAGCAAGGCGTCTTGACTCTTGTGAACGCCGGCATACTCCTGCGGATTCGAGGTGAAGATGGCGCGGAAGCTGGGGTGGACTTCCAGATAGCCGTCGGCGCCGTTGCCTTGCTTGGGAAGGCTCAACAACCGTTCCCCGAGAACGCTCAACAACACGTTGTTGGCTTCCGGCCGGCTGCGCGTGAATTCGTCGTAGATCAAGATGTGGCCGAAGCGGCAGGCGGTGGTCAAGCGATTGTCGGTCCAGAGCGTCTTCAAGGTCTCCTCGGTCTTCACCACCGAATGGATGAAGTTGTCGATCAATTTACTCTTGCGGTAGCCCTGGTCGCTGCCCACGAGATCGGAACCGCCGAATTCATCGTCGCCGTGGATGAGTGTCACGGGCTGGCCCAATCGCGCGGCGAGGTGCATGGCGAGGGTCGTTTTTCCCGTGCCCGCGGGGCCGGCCAAATTGACGGGGTAGCCGGCCCGCACGTAGCTCAGGGCCCGCTCCACCAGTCCCTCGAGCGCGGCGGTGAGCACGAAGCGTTCGCTCTTTTCCGGCCAAACCTGGGCAGCGCCGCTCGATTCCGCTTGGCGGTTCGTCGCGGCGCCGCTGCTTCCTTGGCGTAACGTATGCATGAAGAAACCTCGCTCTCGTTGCTTATCGAGTCATGTAGGGTGGGTGCTCGCACCCACGCGTTTGTCCGGCGGCCGCAGCGCGTGCGTGCAAGCACGCACCCCACGATATTTCCGACCTTCGGCGGCGGAAACTACTTTCGCAAGCGCGGCCGAGCCGGCTCAATGCGGCCGAAGACTTCGCCGCCGCGGCGGAGATCGGCGGCCACTTCCGCGAGCTGCTGCCGCGTCGCGGCGGCCTGCTCCCGGATATCGCCGCGGAGACCCTCGAGCATGGCCGTGAATTGGGCGCGGCGGGTGCTGCGATGCGAAGCGAGCTGTTCGCCGGTCTGGCGGGCCAACTCGCGGACGTCGGCGCGGACCTGGCGCATCAAGTCGGCGCGGTTCTCGCGTCCCTGGTCGAAATCTTGCCTCAGCCGCAGGAACGCTTCGGAAAACACTGCCATGTTCGATCTCCTCGGAGGTGGTTGTTGGTCTACAGGGAGCGGCGGCGGCTCCGGTTCGCTCGCGGTCATCGGCGACTCTCGTAACCGCCGCCGCTCTCTCTGCAAACAAGGAAGAAGCGGGCACCGCGATCAGGCGGGCGTCGCCGCGGAAGCGGTCAGGCCGATCGCTTCGGCGTACTTCAAGTACGTCTCCACGCTGGCGATAACCACGCGGGCCTCGATCGACAGCAATTCGATGCCGACCAGCGAGACCTTCACGAAGGCGTCGATGACGATGCCCTTGTCCAAGATCCGATCGACCACCTCGGACAAACTCGAAGAATCCATGCTCTTCTGAACCTTAGCCATGACACAAACCTTTCAAAAAACAAAACCCTGATTCGCTCGCTCCGGGCTGACGTCACCCGAGAGAACGAATCCTGAAACTGTTTCGTCGACCCGTTCCCTCGGGAAGCACGCGTACCTTTGCATTCGTCGCAACGCATCGATCTCCTGGAGTTTTTCTTGCGCACGCGGCGGATGCATTTCAGGTGAACCATAACTCACATCACGATCAAGTCAATTTCGTTTGCGCATTTTGAACGTGAATGCGCGGAGCGCGCGCAGAAGCGCGACGCTGTGTCACGAAGTGCGCGCGGCGCGCGCGGCAATCGCGCTTGTGCGCGATGCGAGAATGGTTTTCGCGATCGCCCAAAATTCGCGTCGACGAGGATCGATGCGCGCCATGCTCGTTACGGATCGGCGACACAATGACTTGCCGATTTGCGAAGTCGTATCGAAGGCGCGAAGCGCAAGCGAGGATTTTACCTTGCCCCGCCGCGAACGTCCGCGCCTGGCTTACGGTTGGGGTTTCGCCGACGTTTCCCGGATACGGCGGCCGATCGCGATCGCGCGTGGTTTGCAGGGTAGCTCGAGCGTCTCGCGGATTGTGGCGGGACGCGATGCAAGAATGGCTATGGCGCCAGACTGAGCGTCTGCACGTCGATGCCCGACGCGCGCAGCGCTTCGAGCCCGTGCGCGGCGCCCACGAACAGCAAAGCGGTTTCGCCCTCGGCCAGCGTCGCCGCGATCCGCTCGGCAATGAAGCGATCGCGGGCGGCCAGCAATTCGGCCGCTTCGCCGGGTGACGGCGCGAGGGGGCGCTCCGCTGCGGAGGCGGCGCCGATCAGCCGCCGCTGCATTTGATATTCGCGGATCAGCAACTGCGGATCCTCGGTGCCGACGAGGCAGGCCCCCAGCCGCAGCAATTCCAGAATCAACTGGTGGTTGAGACTGCCGGCGGCGGCCAACTCGCGGACGATTTGCTCTTCCTGGCCGCACACCGGCATCCCGTCCTGATAAATCCGCGTTCGGCGATAATCCAAAGCGAGCGCCTCGATCGCCCGGCGGATATCGCCCCACAGTTTCTCGACGGCCCGCTCGCGCTGCCGCCAGACGGCGGGTCCAAAACGTTGCAGATAACGGGCGCGGACCGACTCGGCCAGCGATCCGAGGTCGGCCAGGTTATGGACGATGGGAACGAGAATCACGCGTGTCATGGCGGATCCGCTCGATAAGCCTGCGCTGCCTGCCGGCAATGGCCGGCCAGTTCGAAAACCTCCGCCGAAAAGACGGCGAAGCCCGCGGGCCGTTGCGCGTGTTCCGCCAGGGTCCGCGCGGAACGGGCGATCTCGTGGAACCCGAACAGCCCGGCCGCTCCCGCCAATCGATGCGCGGCGCGGGCCAGCAATTCGCGGTCTTCATTACGCAGCGCGCGCTCGATTTCATCCATTCGCGGCAGCAATCCGCGCACGAACTTGGCGAGCATGACGGCCCGCTCGTCGTCGCTGATGCTGGTGTCATCCAACGCTCCCCGTTGGCGGAACGAGGCAGCGCCGCTTGATGGGCCGGCCGGAGCGGGGAGATCGGTTAGCGGCGGGAGATAGCGGGCCAGCAGGGCGGTCAGGCCCTTGGCGGTAATCGGCTTGGAAAGATAGTCGTCGCATCCGGCATGAAGACATTTCTCGCGATCGCCCGACATGGCGTGGGCGGTGAGGGCCACGATAACGCCTTTCCAGCCGGCGCCGCGGAGCCGGCGGGTCGCTTCGTAACCGTCCATTTCCGGCATCTGCACGTCCATCAGGATCAAGTCGTAGGGGTCCACCCCCACGGCCGCCAAGGCCTTCAGATAACCCGCCTGGCCGTTCTCCGCTTCCTGGACCTCGAGGCCGGCACACTTGAGAATGACGTGCACCACTTCCCGGCTGTCCGCATCGTCCTCCACCAGCAAGACGCGTCCGCGAAACCGCCGCGCGACTTCGGACTCCGCCGGCGTCTCCGCCGCGCGAACTTCCGGAGGCGCCTGAAGCAAGCGCACGCCGCCGAGCGGACCGGGGTCCAGCGACAGCGTAAAGGTGCTCCCTTGCCCCGCCTGGCTGACGACCTCGATATGGCCGCCGAGCAGGCGGGCTAACCGCTGCGAGAGGGCCAGGCCCAGGCCCGTCCCGCCGAAGCGCCGGGCGATCGAGGAATCCACTTGAGCGAAGGGCCGGAAGAGCTTTGCGATCCCCTCCGCGCTGATGCCGATCCCCGTGTCGCGGACGCTGATTTGCAAACGCACGGGCGCCGCTTCCCCCGCCGACAAACTGACCCGCACGCCGACGCTGCCTTGCTCGGTGAACTTGATGGCGTTCAAGAGCAGGTTCACCAGGATCTGCCGCAGCCGCATCGGTTCGGTATGAATCGTTTCGGGCAAGGGAAACACGTATTCGGCTTGAAGGTCGAGGTGTTTCTCGATGGCCCGGGGCCTGGTGAGCGACAACGCCTCGCCGATGATCTGACAGGGCGACACGTCGATGCGCTCGATGGCCGTTTCGCCCGCCTCGATCTTCGTCAGATCGAGGATGTCGTCGATCAATCGCAACAGCATCACTCCGTTGCGCTCGACCGCCCGCAAATAGTGGTACCTACTCTCTTCCGAAACATCCGCGCGGCTGAGCAGTTCGGCAAAACCGAGGATGGCCGTCAGCGGAGTGCGCAACTCGTGACTCATGGTCGCCAGGAACTGGCTCTTCGCCTGGTTGGCCGCGTCGGCCGCCGCCGTGGCATGCTGCAACTGCCGTTGCGTCGTCTTCAACTCGGAGATGTCCATGAACGCAGCGATTGCGCCGCGGGGTTCACCCTGCTCGTCGAACAAGGGGGTGGCATTTCCCAGCACCGTTACCACCCGCCCATTCTTTTGGATCACGTCAAACTCCGCGCCGATGACGGGGATTCCTTGGGCGGCACGTTGCGCGGGCAGTTCCTCGGGCGTCAGTTCGCGGCCGTCCCGCATCGCGCGATAGTTCTCCGGACGCTCGCCCGGCAGTGCGCTCTTGGACAAATTGGCCCCGCGCGGCTCGCCGAGCATCTCCGTCATGGCCGCATTGCCGCGAATCTCCCGGCATTGCGGGTCCTTGGCGATCGCGATGCCGATGGGTGCGGTGTTGAACAGCGTTTCCAGCTCGTTGACCCGCCACTGCAAGTCCTTGTTCAGGTTGGCGATTTCCTGCTCCGCTTGCTTGCGTTCGCTGATGTCACGCGCATTGATAACGACGCCTCGTACGGCCGGATCGTGGAGCAGGTTCCGGGTAAGCACTTCGTGGATCGGCCACGAACCGTCGCGGGCCCGCACCCGCACCTCGATGCGGCGTGTTGCGCCCGGCTGCTGGATTACCTCCTGGAGCAACCGGCCGGCTTGCTCCACGTCGTCAGGGTGCAAGAACGAAAAACCGATTTGGCCAACCATGTCCTCGGCCGAATAGCCCAGCGAGCGCTCGCCGGCGGGACTTTGATAGACGACCTTGCCCGCTTGATCGATCACTGCCATGATGTCCGACGCATTCTCCGTGAGCGCGCGGAATCGCCGCTGGCTATGCCGCAAGGCGTCTTGGGCCCGCTTCAGGTCGTCGATGTCGGTGGCGCAGGCGAACCACGAGAGCACCTCGCCCTGCGGGCCCCGTTGCGGGACCACCCGCGCAAGGAACCAGCGGTAACTGCCGTCCGACGCGCGGCGCAACCGGTATACGTTTTCATAGGGTTGCATGCTGCGCAGCGCACGCTCGCCCTGCACGACCACCCGCGGCCGGTCATCGGGATGCACCGCCGCAAGCCAGCCGTAGGCCTGGGCCTCCGCAGCAGTTTGGCCCGTATACTCGTACCAGCGACGATTGAAGTGCGTTGCCAGGCCATCGCCACTGGCACGCCCAGCGATCTGGGGCATGGTCTCGACGAGCAGGCGACAGAACTCGTCTTTGTCTCGGGAAGCTTCGTCGCCTGGGGCGGGTTTAGCGTCAGGGCGGGGCTCCATAACGGAATTGTATGCAGGCGCCAACACTGCGTATGGCGTGCTGGCAAGGCGGAGGAATCGATGCGGGAGGGCGTACGTCTAAGAATAGGGGTCCGCGGCGAACTGGTCAAGTCTCAAGGACGGCGGCCAGCCGGTTTTCCCTGGTTGCCGAATCGTCAAAAATCCGTACACTGCGATTTTGCGCAACCGAAACTCATTTATTGATTCGGCCCGATGGTGGTTTGTGACTGCCGTGTGCCCACCAAGCCCAAACATAAATCCTCTCTCTCCCGTTGCAATCGAAGCCCGAAGCGTAAGCGAGGTTTGGGCGTCGGCGGCGCCGCGCACAATCCTCGCTTACGCTTCGGGCTTCAGTTCCGCCTGTTTCTCATTCGGCACGCGCCGTTGTCTGTCCGGCGCCTTGCTAGCGCGGCAAATCGCCGCTGCCACCGGCCGCTTCCTCCAGCATCCGGTACAGCGTCCGCCGGTGCAAGCCGAGGGCCCGCGCCGCGGCCGCCTTGTTTCCCCCGCAGCGTTGAATCACCTCGGCGAGGACCTGTTGTTCGATTTCCCGCAGGCTTCCCGTCGCGGGCACGGCGATGGTGTCGGTGCTCTGACCCTTGGTCCTGCGGGGAGCCAGCACGATCGCCTTGCGGCCGATCTCGTGGCCGTCGGCCAGGGCCACGGCACGGGCCACGACGTTGGCCAATTCCGGCAAATTGCCGGGCCAGTCGTGACTGAGCAGGGATTGCCATGCCTCCTCCGCAAGATGGCAGGAACGCCGGTCCGCGGCGTCGCCCTGCCGGGCAAGAATTCGGGCCAAGAAATTCTCCGCCAGGATCTTGATGTCCTCGCGGCGGAGTCGTAGCGGCGGCACCTGGATGGTCACCACATTTGAGAGGTAATACAGCCCGCTATAGAAGCGGCCTTCGGCCACGGCCGCTTCCAGGTCGCACGACGCAGAGGCGATCAATCGGGCGTCGAACCGCCGCGGCCGTGACGTCGTGGAACCGATCGCGGGGCTCTCTCGAAGAACGTCGTGCAATTGCACCTGGGCCCGGAGTGGCAGGTGCTCGACATGGGAGAGAAAAATGGTTCCGCCATCCGCCTCCTGCAAGCTGCCCCAGCGGACCTGTTCGTCTCGGGAAAAACGCGCCCGTTGCGGGTCGAAGAGACATGCATCGAAATCCGCTTCGCGGATCGCTTCACAGTTGACGTACAAGAAGGCGGCGCCGGCGCGGCGACTTTGGCGGTGAATCGCCCGCGCCAGCAATTCCTTTCCCGCCCCCCGCTCGCCATAAATCAGGACCGCGGCGTCGGTCGGCGCGACTTTGGCCGCCAAGTCGCAAACCGCGCGCATCGTCGAACTCTGTGCCACAATCGGGCTATCCTCTTGAATCACGTCCTCCGACAGCGCATGTCCGGTCGTTTCCGGCGAGACGGTCGCGAGGCCGCGGCCTTTACCGTGGTAGGCGTCCATGGCCCTGGTCAGCGCACCCCGAATGGCTTGCGGCGTGAAGGGCTTCGCCACGTAATCACAGGCCCCCAGCCGCATCGCTTCGATGCACGAATCGAGCTTGGCATGGCCGGTGAACACCACCGCCGACACTTGCGGGCAGAGTTGCGGCACGCGTCTCAAGATTCCCAAGCCATCCACGCCGGGCATGCACAAGTCGGTGAACAAGACTTGAAACGGCTGCCGTTCCAGCAGGTTCAGGGCATGCCGGCCATCGCCGGCAAGGGAGACCTGCACCCCTTCCCGGCTAAGGATGGTGCCCATCAGTTCACGTACGTCGGGATCATCGTCAACGACCAAGATTTGCGCGTTCGACATGAAACTGCCTCCCTGCCCAAATGGCTGCAAGAGTGCGGTGCGCATCGACCACGCAATCCCTCGCGCGCGAGCGAAACGCACACAGGACCCTCCGTCTTCCCCCCAATAAATGCAGCAGGAAAGACTTGACTGACGCGCCCCAATGTACCACTTACTTCTGAGAGAAAAAAGACACCAGAAAGTGGGGACACGGCCAATGCGGAGATTTCGAAGGCCAGAACTTCGATGTGTGACGCATTGACGCGCCGAGATCGGCGAAGGGCGAAAAGTGTGACATGCGGTCGCGCCTAGAGTCCGGCAGCGCGACGATTGGTCGCGGCGTGGTGTGCAAACCACGCCCTTCGCTACGCTCTGGGACGCGCTGCCCAAATCGATCAACTTGCTCCGACGCGGCATTTAGCGGTGCGGCCGCAAGAATCCTGCGGAGGATCGTTGAACAAAAAACGGCCCTCCGCAGCTGGCATGACCTGCGGAGGGCCTCGCGCTCGCGGAGACAGTCGCATCTCTCCACGCATCGGAAGAAGCTTCAGCACGTGCGGAGATCGTGTGGCCCGAGCGGGCGCGTCAACCACCGCAGGAACGTCTATCGGCCGATCGCAAGCACAAGTTGAAGTCCCGCGGCGAATTCACCCGCTTTGAGACGCGCTGCCGCGGGTGCGCGCCGGCGAGCGCGACGCGATGCCACAAACCTGTTGTGGAGTGCGGGGTGTGGGGGGGGCTGAATTCTCTTCACGCCACACTCCACACCCCACACGCTTCAACTTTCGACCTGCGACTGCGCGGCGAAGCTTGGGTCGCACGCGAATGACAAGGGCAGGCCCGGCCGATCCGCGGCGTCCCCGTCCGCCGGCGTTGAGGCCTCGTCCTGCAAGAGCCGATAGAGCGTCCGCCGATGCATTCCCAAGACCCGCGCGGCGGCCGCCTTGTTTCCCCGGCAGCGTTCGATCACCGCCGCGATGATCGAACGCTCGATCTCTTTGAGGCCGCCGGCCAGCGGCACGGAGATGGTGTCGCAATCGCCCCGCGGGCTGACCGCGCCCAATAAATCCGCGATCGTCGTGCAACCGATCTCCGGGCCGTCGGCCAGCAGCACCGCATGCGCGACGATGCTCGCCAGTTGCAGGGCGTTGCCCGGCCACTCGTAATCCTGGATGCGCTGCCAAGCCTCGGCGGTGAACCGGCAGGGGGCCCCGCCCGCTTGACGGCTCCGCATCGCATTGGCGTGCGTCAGGTACGTTTCCGCCATGGGTCGAATGTCTTGCGGGCGCTGCCGCAACGGTGGAACGAAGAGCGGCACGATGTTCAGCAAGTAGTAGAGACTCGGAAGAAAAGTGCGCTGCGTCACGGCGGCTTGCAACTCCACGGTGGTTGAAGCGATGACCCGCACGTCGAGCGGCACGCGCTCGTTGCTACCGGCGCGGAAACAGCGACGTTGCTGCAAGACGTCGAGCAAACGGGCCTGGCCCCACAACGGCAACTGCGACACGTCTTGAAGAAACAGCGTGCCGCCGTGGGCAGTTTCCAAGAGCGTCGGCGGCGCGGGGCGGCCGGGATCCCAGCCGCGGTCGCCGTAGCCGAAGAGTCGCTCGGCCAATTCCGACTCGCGCAGCGCGCCGCAGGCGATGGGCACGAACGGACCCGCGGCACGCCGGCTCTGCAGATGAATATGCCGGGCGATCAATTGCTTGCCCGTGTCGGGCTCTCCGTAAACGAGGATCGAGGCGTCGCCGGGCGCGCACCGCTCGACGAGGCGGAGGATTCCCCGCATGGCCGTGCTCTCGGCGACCATGCGGCCGCTCTGCGGCGACGTCTGGGCCGGCTCCGCCGCGGGCGGCTGCGGCGCGGCCTCGGCGGCTCTCGGTGGGGTGGGGCACTTCATCCGCTGATCCGGCGCTTTGGCGATCGCCGGCTCGTTGTGAGCGACGAGGACGTGTGCGGTTTCCATGGTTTGGTCTCCCTAATCGCAAGCCGCGCGTCAGTCAATTGCAAACAGTAACCGATCGAAATCCGAATGTTGCAGAAGCGGGCCGCATTATAGCGATCGAGCGAGCGCGTACCAGGGCAAGAACTCGTGTTTTGTCCGCGTTTTGCTGGCGTTTTCCGCGTGCCGCGTGACACCTCGCCGCGGGTGCCGGTCTCAGGTGAGACCATGCGGCGCGCGCGGCGAAAATCGGCGGCGCAAGGGGCGCGGTGAGCTAGGTTAATGGTATTGGAACGCGACCGCGCGGACCCCCATCGTAAAGCCGCATGCGGCGGCGCAGGCCAAGGAAACCCAGCCGTGATCAAGGTGTTGATTGTCGACGACGAGCCGCTTTGCGTGGAAGTTCTGGTGCAAAGGCTGAAAGGCGAGGGATTCGAGCTCGCCACGGCCTACAGCGGCGCGGATGCCTTGCGGATCGCCGCGGCCGACTGTCCCGACGTCATTCTGCTGGACGTGCTGATGCCGGAGATGGACGGCATCGAGGTCTGCCGCCGCTTGAAGGCGAGCGAAGAACTGCGGATGATTCCCGTGATCCTGGTCACCGCCATGGACCAGGACGAGGACATGGTCCGCGGATTGGACGCCGGCGCGGCGGACTATGTTACGAAGCCCGTCAATCCCGTGTTGCTGGCGGCGCGGCTGCGTTCGGCGACGCGGCTGCGAAACAGTTACGCGGCGATGACGCGGATGAACGATCGCCTCCAGGCGGAGATCGTTGAGCGGCAGAGCGCCGAGCAGCGACTGCTGCGCCGCAACGCCCTGCTCGGGGCGATGAACCAGGTATTCGAAAAGGCCCTGGCCTGCGAGAGCGACGGCGACGTGATCCAAGCCGGTTTGCTCGTGGCCCAGGAATTGACCGGCAGCCCCTTGGGATATGTGGGCGAGCTCGGCGATGCCGGACGTTACGAAATTCGCGTGATGAGCGCTCTGGATCGGCGGGCCGGTCCACTCGCCATACGGAAAATCGCCACCGTAAACAGAAACATGGCGAGCAGCGGCATTTGGGGACGGGTGCTCCAGGATGGGCGTTCCATGCTGAGCAACGATCCGGCCGGCCACCCTGACGGCGCCGACGTCCCCCCGGGCCATCGGCCGATTACCGCGTTCCTGGGCGTTCCCCTGAAACGCGACGGGAAGACCATCGGCATGATCGCCCTGGCGAACAAGGTAAGCGGTTACGATGCCTCGGACCAGGAAATGGTGGAATCGCTGGCGGTGGCCTTCGTGGAAGCGCTGATGCGCAAACGCGCGGAGGAAATGCTGCGCCAGCGCGAGGAGCACTTCCGCAACATCGTGCAGAACGTTTCCGAAATTATCCATACGCTTTCCCCGGAGGGAATCATCACGTTTGTGTCGCCCGCCTGGACTGCCACGCTGGGATGGGATGTCGCCGAGACCGAAGGAAAGAGCTACCTGCCGTTCGTCCATCCCGACGACCTGGCGGAGTGCCAGGCATTCGTGCAACGAGTCCTGGCCGCGGGCACCGCGGAGCGGGGCTTCTGCTATCGGATCCGGCATAAGGACGGAAGTTGGCGATGGATGCGGGCCGCGCTTTCGGTGGTCAAGGACAAGCAGGGACACCCCCTCTATTGCGTCGGCGTCGCCGAGGACATCACCGAGCACAAGCGAGTTGGCGAAGCGCTGCAGAAAAAGGAGGAAGAACGTCGTCAATCGCAAAAGCTGGAGGCGGTCGGGCTTCTGGCAGGCGGGATCGCCCACGAGTTCAATAACCTGCTCCAAGCCATCGGCGGTTACGCGGACTGCGCCCAGGAAGGTCTTTCTCCCCAGCAACAGCGCTACCAGGATCTCGATCAGATCATCAAGGCGGCGGACCGGGCCGCGATGCTGACGCGGCAACTGCTGGGCTTCAGCCGCCGCAGCGTGCTCCAGCCCAGGAACGTGGATCCCAACGGCGCGGTCGCCGACCTGGCAAAACTGTTGCGGCCTCTCATCGGCGAGCACATCGCATTGTCGCTGGTACTGGCGGAGAACGTGGAAGCCGTACGTGGCGACCCCGGCGAATTGCAGCAAGTGCTGCTGAACCTGTGCCTCAACGCCCGCGACGCCATGCCCGGGGGGGGCCAACTCGTGATCAAGACGGACGTGGTGATGTTGAAGGAGCCGTTTTCCGATCCGCGTTTTCACATCCGGCCTGGGCGCCACGTGGTATTCGCGGTTACCGACACCGGTTGCGGCATACGGCCCGAGGTGCAGCAACATATTTTTGAGCCGTTCTTCACCACGAAGGAAGTCGGCAAGGGCACGGGGCTGGGGTTGGCCATGGTCTATGGCGTGGTGCAACAGCACCAGGGGGCCATTCACGTCTACAGCGAGCCGGACCAGGGGACCAGTTTCAAGATCTACTTGCCGGCGGTCACCGACGACGCCGGGAGCGAGACCGTCGACGAACCGCCACGCGCCGCCGGCGGCCGGGAAACGATCCTCGTCGCCGAGGACGACCCGATGGTTCGCCAGCTTGCGGTCCGCATTCTCTCGGCGGCGGGCTACCAGGTCCTGGCCGCGGCCGACGGCGAGGAAGCGTTGCGGGTGTTCGCCGAGCACCGCCAGGGCATCGCCCTGGTGGTCCTGGACGCGATCATGCCCAAGCTCACCGGCCATGAAGTCTGCCGCCGCATCAAGGCCCAGGACCCGTCGGCAAGAGTCGTCTTCGTCAGCGGGTACGACCGCGAAACGGGCCAATCCCGCTCGATCTTCGAGGAAAATCTGCGGCTCGTGGAAAAACCCTTCAACGCCGATACGCTGCTGCGCACGGTGCGTGAAGCCCTGGATGAGGAGAGGCAATGTTTGACAGCGACAATAACGGCCTGACCGGGTCATCGCCGATAACGGTCCTCGTGATCGACGACGACTCCGGCGTGCGGCGAGTGGTGGCGCGCTGGCTGGCCGCCGACGGATACCACTCGGCCGAAGCCGCCACTGCGGAGGCCGCCCGGGAGTTCCTCCGCACCCACCCCGTGCAGTTGATCACGCTCGACGTCCGTATGCCGGGCGTCTCCGGCATCGAATTGCTGCCGCAGATCGCCGCGGAGTATCCCGATACACCGGTGATCATGATGACCGGCGTGCAAGAAACGCAGACCGCCATCGACACCTTGACCCACGGGGCCTGCGCCTATTTGACCAAACCCGTCAAGCGCGAGGCGCTTTGCCGCGAAGTGCGCGCGGCGCTGCTGCGGCGGCGGTTCGCGATCGGTTCGCGGCAGTACACGCTCCGTCTGGAAGAGAAGGTCCGCGAACAGACGGTGGCGATTCGCTCCGCCCATGAGGAAACCATCCACCGTCTCGTCTCGGCCTCCATGTGGCGCGACGAAGTGACGGGCACGCACCTTCGCCGCACCGGACTGTTGGCCGAATTGCTGGCGAAAGCCGCGGGATGGTCCGCGGCCGAAGCCGAGTTCATTCGCCTCGCCGCGCCGATGCACGACATCGGCAAGATCGGCATTCCCGACACCATTCTCCGCAAGCCGGGAATACTGTCGGCGGAAGAACTGGAGATCATGAAACAACACACCCGCATCGGCGCCATGATGTTGGCAGGCTCCTCCGTGCCCATGCTGCAAATGGCCAGGGATATCGCCCTCTGTCACCATGAGCGATGGAACGGCGAGGGTTACCCCGCCGGACTCTCCGGCAGCCTCATTCCCGAGTGCGCCCGCATCGTGGCCATCGTCGACGTTTACGACGCCATGACCCACGACCGGACGTATCGTCGTGCGTACGCCGAAGAGAGGGCCCGGACGATGATGCAACGAGAAACGGGGACGCAGTTCGACCCGCGACTGTTGACCCTGTTCTTCTTGCGCCTTGCGGAGGTCTGCCGCATCGCCAAAAACAACCCGGATCAGCCGGTGGCCACTTGCTTGCGGGCTTGCGCGCAGTCCTCGGTATTTGACGTTTCCGACGAAAGCACCGCCGTACATCGAGATGGTCCGCTATCTTGCGCGTGACCCGCAATGGCGGATCGCCACAGGACACAAGGGCGAAATCATGCGACTTCCCGAGTCTATCATCCAAGCGTCGATCTTGCACCCCGAGGAAGAGATTCGCCTCGCGGCCGTGGCGTTTTTCTCGGGCTCGCACAGTTCCAGTGAAACGGTGATGCCGCGGGTGGTCCGCGCGGTCGAGCGTTATGGCCGGAACAAGGCGTTCCGGATTCTCCGCAGCGCCGAACGTCTGCGGCAAACCGAGGCCACGGTGGATTGGCTCCTTGGCGAGCTTCGCCGCGCTTACGCCGCGGACGAGCGGGACGAGGACAATTACCGCTACGCGATCGCCTTGGTTCTCTTTCGCGCGGAGCCGGAACTGCTGCAACCGCGGCGAGGGGAGATTGCCGCTCTTCCCATGTTCCCCGCGCCGCTCCGGGCTGCTTTCGATGAACGGCTGGAATGGTTCCGGAGAGACTGGGAGCAGGGCTGCGCGGCGCTCGAAGCGCTTGCCGGCCAATCGCTGCGGAAGGGCCGGCTTACGGCCAGCGACGCCCGCCGCGCCGATTGCATCGTCGAATCGCTGGCGCGCCACGCGGCGACGAAGGCGGCTACCGCGCTCGATTTATTGCGGCGATCGCAGCAAGCCGGCTGCGCGGCGTGGCTGCGCTGGTGCCGGCCGTGGATCATGAGCCTGGCCGGAGCCATGCGGTTGGATGCCGCGGTTCCGCTGGCGGTGACGAGTCTTTGCGACGACGACCTGAATGTGGCCGACGAGAGCACGACCGCGCTGGTGAAGATCGGCAACGACGCGGTGGTCCGCGCGATCGCCGCATGCTGGCCGAGCGCCGATGCCGGCTTCCGCGCCGCGGCGTCCGACGTTCTGGAACACATCCACAGCGGCCTTTGCGGGGAAACCGCCTTGAAGTTCTTCACCGCCGAAGAAGACCGGGAGACGAAATTGTGTCTGGCCCACGCGGTGCTGTCGCAGTTTCTTAGCGACGGCGTCGAGCCGGTGCGTCAACTCGTCCTGGCCGAGGGCGCCGAGGTGCCGCCCAATGGTCTCGATATCCGCCGCCGTCTGGTGGCGAGTTGTGCGGTCATGGGGGTTTCGTTCCCGGAATTCGCCGCGTGGTATGCGGAGGCCGTAGCGGACAATTGGGGCCTGGGAAACTATCGGCCGCACCGCGTGGCCGATGATCTTCCGCCGCATCGGCCTGAGCCGAAGCGGTCATGAATGCGAGCAGTTGTTCGTGGATTCTGTTATATAGCACTTGGAGCAGCATCATGAATCATTCGACGTGTTCTTTCTGTTCGCCGGCCGTTGCCGATGTTCCCGTGGTTGTGAAGCAACCCGCGATTCTGCTGATCGACGACGACCCCGACGTTTCCCAATCGCTTGCCCGATATTTGTCGCGCTACGACGTGGAGGTGCTGCAAGCGTATCACGGAGCGCACGGGATTTGGCTGGCGACGACAAGGCGGCCCGGCTTAATCATCACCGATCTGCGCATGCCGCAAGGCCGCGGGCAGGACGTTGTGGAGTACTTGAAAGGAAGGACCGACACCTGCTATATTCCCATTATCGTCCTCACCGGTCTGCACAGCGACGAGCTGGAGCGGCAGATGCGGAAGCAGGGTGTCGAGGAATTTTTTACCAAGCCCGTCAAGCTGGAAGACTTGCGTGCCGTAATCAACTGCTTCGTCGAGCTTCGCGAAGCGGCCACCGCGTACGATGACGACGCCGGGAAAGAGGGTCTTTCATCTTGAAGCTGGACAGGGTCCGATGCGTATTTCGGATAGAAAGAGGAACAAGTTGCATGAAACGCTTTAGCCCGAGTGTCCACCTGGGAATATGCGGAACCATCGCGGTCTTGTTGTCGGGCCAATGTCGCGGGAGTGACGCCCCGGCGAAGAATGCGGCCGGGCCGACCACGGATTACTACGTTGCGGCGGGCGGCAACGACGCCTGGTCGGGCACGCTGATCGCGGCGAACGAAGGGAAAAGCGATGGCCCATTCGCCACGCTGGAGCGGGCCCGGGACGAAATCCGGAAACTCAAAGCCGCCGGGCCGCTCGCCAAAGCGGTGAATGTGTTCGTGCGGCAAGGCATCTATGAACTGCCGCGGACGTTGAAACTGGGGCCGGAGGACTGCGGCGCCGCGGAAACGCCGATCGTCTATCGGGCTTACGCCAATGAGAAACCGGTCGTGATCGGCGGCCGCACGATTGTCGGCTGGCATCCGTATCAGGGTGCGATCATGAAGGCTGACGTCGGCGCGCAGGGGTTCCAAGGCATCTATTTCCGGCAGCTTTTCTTCAACGGCCGGCGGCAGATCCTGGCGCGATACCCGAATTATGATCCACAAAACCCGGTCGCGGGCGGTTGGGCCTACGTCGACGGCAAGCCGATCCCCATGTATCAGAAGATCGAGGGAGAAAGCCGCCGTACGTTCCAGTACAAGCCCGGCGACGTCCACGACTGGGCGCATCCGGAGGAGGCGGAAGCGGTGGTGTTTCCACAATACAACTGGTGGAACAACATCCTTCGGGTCGCATCCATCGACCGCCAGAAACGCATCATCACGCTCTGCGGCGACGCTTCCTACCCCAATCGGCCCAACGACCGCTATTATTTCCGGAATCTGCTCGAGGAGCTGGATGCTCCCGGCGAATGGTATCTCGACAAGAGAACCTGGACGCTGTACTTCTGGCCGCCGTCGAACGTGAAGGCGGGCGTGGTCTATGCCCCCACGCTGCGGACGCTGGTGAAGCTCACGAAAGCGGCCTATGTCACTTTCCGCGGGCTGACGCTGGAATGCGCCGACGGCACGGCGGTGATCCTCGAGGGCTGCCGGAATTGCCTGGTCGCCGGGAACACGGTCCGCAACGTCGGCTCTCACGCCGACGGCGGCGAATCCGCCATTGCCATCTGGGGCGGCAAGAACAACGGGGCCGCCGGAAACGACATCAGTGAAGTGGGCAGCAACGCCATTTCTTTGGACGGCGGCGATTTCAAAACGCTGGATCCGGCCGGCAACTACGCCGACAACAACTATATTCACCATATCGGCGTGTTCTACAAGCAAGGCGTGGGCGTTTCAGTCGACGGCGTCGGCAACCGCGTGTCGCACAACCTCATCCACGACTGTCCGCGCTTCGGCATCCACTGGAACGGGAACGATCATCTCTTCGAGTACAACCATATTCGCCACTGCACGCTGGAGACGGCCGACACCGGCGCGATCTACTCCTTCCAGGTCGACTGGAGCAAACGCGGCACCATCATTCGTTACAACTACCTTCACGACATCGTCGGTTTCGGCCAGGAGCACGGCAAATGGACCTACCCGCACATGAACTGGGGCATCTACCTCGATGACGCCACTTGCGGCACTCACGTGTACGGGAACATCGTCGCCCGCACCATTCTCGGCGGCGTCCATATTCACGGCGGCCGCGACAACGTGATCGAAAACAACATTCTCGTCGGCGGCCGCGATTCCCAGGTGCAATATAGCGGGTACGTCGCCGGCAAGCATCCGGTCCCGATGGTCACCGCAACCTGGAACAAGTTCTCCGGCACGCCGGCCTACGAGAAGTACCCCGGCTACTCCGCACTGAAGCAGAGTCTCGAAGACGCCTGGCAGATGGCGGGCAACAAGTTCCAGCGGAACATCATCTGCTACTCCAATTCCAAGGCGAAGCTCTACGCCCATTACAACCTGCCGGTCGACAAGACCGAGTCCGACTACAACCTCGTCTGGCACTACAACCGCCCGCTGCTCACGGGAAAAACCGCCGTCAAGGAAACCAGGGGGCCGAATCTCGTTGCCAACGCGGACTTCGAAGACGGGATCCCCGGCCGCTTGCCGTCGCAGTGGCAATGGCAGGTCCGGCCCAAGGCTTCCGCCGCCGCCGTCGACGCGGGCGTGCGCTACACCGGGAAGCAGTCGGTTCGCATTGAAGGTCGCGGCACCACCAGGGACTCCAGCGGTCAAACGCTGTATCCGAATTTCGTAAGCGTCCCGATTCCGGTCGAACTCGGCGAAAGCTACCAGCTTACGGCCTGGATCAAAGCCGACAGGCCCGGCACGGCCTTCGCAATGATGCCTCAGTCCACGGTCGACAAAGTCTATTTCTGGGCAAAAGGCATGAATGGCAAGGCTGGAACCGAATGGAAGCAGTATCAAGCCGTCTTCAAGTTTCCGGCTCCCGGCGACAGCGATTACCACGCGCAGATGAAGACGATCTGCGTCCGCTTCGACGTTGCGCAGGATAAGGGCACGCTCTGGATCGATAACGTGGCGCTGCACCGCGTCACGCCCATGAGCGAATGGGAGGCCTGGCAATCCCTCGGGCTGGACCGGCATTCCGTCGTGGCCGACCCGAAATTCGTCAATCCGGTCCAGGACGACTACCGGCTGAAGCCTGATTCGCCGGCGTTCGCGCTCGGGTTCAAATCCATTCCGCTGGACGCCATCGGGCCCTACCCGGACGATCTCCGGGCGAGCTGGCCGATCCGCGAAGCCCCGGGGGCGCGGGAACAGATGAAGATCGACTGGTGATCGAGCCGGACGTGCACGCTCGGCATCGCGTCCGGTCCCGCTCCCCTTGCGGGAGACGCGAGGGCGAGGATGACAAGTCGTTTCCCGCTCCCCTGGCGAGAGAGGCGAGGGCGAGGAGGACAAGTCGTTTCCCTCTCCCCCGGCGGGAGAGGGCAGGGTGAGGGGAGCAATCGAAAAAAACCGACGTCGTTCTCGATTAGCGTCCCGGGATCCCACCTCTCGGACTTACGGCAACGCGCCGACCGGCGGGCCTTGCGGCTCGATCGCGCGGGCCGGACTGTCCGGCGTCAGGCGGTAGTCGTTGCGGTCGGGGGCCACGAACTGCGGATCGGACAGCTTCGAGTGCGCGTCAAAGCCGTGCTGCCGCCGGAAGGCGTCGAACTGTTCCGCGCCGATGTGCTCCTTGTTCCAAAGCAGGATCGGCCCTTGCGCTTGGAACCAGTCGTTGCGGTCCATCGTCAGCGCGGCGGTCCAGTCGCGGCCGTGCAGGCGCAGACAACTGTCCGTGGCGTTGCAGAAGATATTGTCGCACACGGAGACCGCCTCGGTCGCGGCCGTGTTGCTGTAGAACATCAGGTGCCGGCCGTTGGGATCGGGACGCTGCTTGTGCCCCCAGCCGAAACCGGCGTTGACGCAGGTGTTGTGCTCGAAGCGAATGTTCCGCGTGTGGCTGGTCTGGTCGCGATTCCAAAACTCGAACGAGTATTCGCTGTTCCAAATCACGTTGCGGCGGTAGGTGATGTTTTCTTGCACGTTGGTGCTGTTGCCCTGGTTGGTCAGCGCCGCATCGTAGATTTCCCACAGCCGGCAGTCCTCGACGAGGCAATCGTGGGCCCCGCCCCAAAATTCGACGCCGTTGCCGTATCGCACCGGCTTGCCGGCGGGCGTGGTGAATTGGTGGCCGCCGCCGATATAGGAGATGTCGCAGCCGCGGACCGTGACGTGTTGGGTACTGCCCCCGCCGACGCCGTGGGCGGCGCCGTATCGCAGCGCCAGGTTCTCGTAGGTCACGTAACCGCGTCCGCCCTGGCTGATAATGTGGCGCGTGAGGGCCAATTCGATGCTGCCATGCCGGGAGGCCGGATTGGCCGCCGAACGGAGCACGACTTGCCAGTGGCGGCCGTCGTAGTAAAAGTCGCCCTCCTGACGCACGTCGGCCGCGCTCCACTTCTTCACGCCGACGGTCGCGCCATGGTCGAAAATGATGTTGCCCACGTCGGCTGTAAGCGGGACCGGCTGGTTGCACTCCGCCCGATAGAGCTTGCCCGGCTGCCACTCGAACGTCGCGCCCGCGGGCAGCGCGCCGCCCAGGTACAACGTCAACTGGCCGTCGCCGGCCGTGGCGATCGCTTGAAAGCCGAGCGAGTAGTCCGACATTTCTCCGCCGATCTCCGGCAGATGCACGATGGGGGCCGCGTAGGGCGTCCACGGCCGGCCGGCCTTCATCACCCCGATGGACTTGGGCGTGAAAGGCTTCGAGCACCGCGCGCGGAACAGCAACTGGTAATACTGGCCTTCGCGAACGTGCAGGCCGCCGGCGCTCAGTTGCAGAAAGTTTCCCTGAGCGCCGGGACTCTTGCACTCCAGGCGATAGCCGCCGGCTTGCGGTGTCATCGTGCATGCGGCGTCCCCTTCATGGTGCAGCGACCAGCGCGACCGTTTCAGGTCGACCGCGACTTCGCGGCGATCGAAACGAATCGGCGCGGTGACCCAAAGCCCCGGGCCGGCCGGCTGCCAGTCTTCGGCCCGGTCCATGGCCAACGAGCCCAGCAACAGCGGCTTGTCCCCTTCGCCATAAGCGCCGTAGGTGACCGTGCCGGCCGGGCTGCCGCTCTGGGACAGGATCTGTCCACGCCACGTTTCACCGCGACGGAACAACACGCAGTCGCCCGGTTGCAGCGCGGCCTTGTTGACCCGGCTCAGCGAGCGCCACGCGGCGTCCGGCGAGAGACCGTCGCGCGCGTCGTCGCCCCGCGTCGCGTCGACGTGGTAGGTGTGAACCGTGGCTCGCGGTTCCCCGGCGGCCAAACTCACCAGCAAAACACAGAATGAAACGAAACAGGTCGAGAACATTTGCCGTGTGATCCCCCAGATTCGAGCAATAAGGCGCCGGGCTTTGGGAAAGAATGCGACGTCGCGAGGTTGTTTTTCAGTGAATGCTAAGCTTAGATAATAGTGTCCTGGCCCGCGAAACACAATCTACCCGCCGTTGGAGAAGGGGCCATCGGAGCCGCAGAGGCTTTGGAAACCGCTTGATTTTCGCAACGGCCTGTGCCACCATGGCCGTAGCGAGGCTCGTTCAATCGCACACGGCGCGCAACGCGCGCTGGCCCCACCCGCGATAATGCAAATTGAAAAGGCAAAAGAGATATGAAGCGATGGTCCGCATTGATGGTTGGCGTCATGGCCTGGGCGATCGTTTGGCCGCCCCTTCCGGCAGCCGCGGAGCAAACCGCCACGGCGGGCGGCGGCGCCGCGCTCTTCCCCTTTTCGCTGCCTGCCGACGCGGTCACCGAAGGCGTCACCGACCTGTCGTTTCTCAACGATAAACCGGCCGACGAGCCGGTCACGGTCCGCGACGGTCACTTCTACGCCGGCGGCAAGCGGATCCGCTTCTGGACCGCGCTGATTATCGGCTGCTGTTGTTTTCCCGAGCACGACGAGGCGGCGCTCGTCGCCCGGCGGCTGGCCAGCCGGGGCTTCAACCAGGTGCGAATCCATCTGATCGACTGTCAGTACGCGCCCTCCGGCTTGTTCGACCCGGCCCATAAGGGCGAGTTGCGGATTCTCCCATCTCAACTGGAGAAGCTCGATTACTTCATCGCCGAACTCAAACGCCGCGGGATGTACGTCGAGCTGCCGGTGCACGGGCAGCATTGGCGAAACATCAGCGGCGCCACGGAATTTCCCGGCGCGGACATGCAGAAGTTAGCCAGCTTCGCCGCCGGGGTGCCGCTGTGGAACGATAACTACGTCGCGGCCGAGAAGCAGTTTGCCCGCGATTTCTTCGGCCACGTCAACCCCTACACCGGCAAAGCCTACACCGAGGAGCCGGGCGTGTCGACGATGGAAATCATCAACGAAAACGGCATCGTTTGCGCTTGGCGCGGCGGCCATCTCCGCAAGGCCTGGCCCGCGGCCATGATCGCCGACCTGCAAGCGCATTGGAACGGCTTCCTCAAGTCGCGCTACCAGTCGACCGGGCGGTTGCGCCGCACCTGGGCGGAGGGCCAGATCGCCGCCGATCCGCGGCCGTTGCTCCGCAGCGACGACTTCGCCGACGGCTCGGCCGCCTGGTGGCTCCAGGTCGTGAAGCCCTCCACGGCGACGATGAAGCCCCAGGCCCGCGGCGGCCCCGAAGGCCGGCCCTGCCTGGTGCTCGATAGCGACCGCGCGGCGCAGCAGAGCGCGTTCGTGCTCCTCCAGCAGCGTGGCCTGACGATCGAAAAAGGCTGCCGCTACAAGCTCTCCTTTCTCGCCCGTGCCGACGTCAAGGCCGGTGCCTCGCTGAAACTCAATGTCAACGTCGCCATGAATCATGCCCCCTGGAGCGGGCTCGGTCTGGCCGAATCGGTGGACGTCGGTGATGCATGGCGGGAAGTCACCTTGTTCTTTGCCGGCGCCCAGGACGAGCGGGCCGCCAAGCTGTTGATTACCCCGCCGTTGGGCGCGAGCCGCGTGGCGCTGGCCCGCTTTTCGCTCCGCAAAGCGGACGTGTCCGGCCTGCTGCCCCACGAGTCGCTCGAAGCCGCCAGCGTCGCGGTGCCGCTGACGCCGGGCGATTGCTTGCAACGAACGGCGCAGGTCACGGTGGATTTCGTCGACTTCCTCTACGAAGCCGACCGGCAGTTTTTCGCCCGCATGTTCGATTTCCTCAAGAACGAGTTGGGCTGCCGGCATCCGGTCAAGGGTACGCAGGTCGACCAGTATAGTTCGTATTTCAGCCAGTCGCAGTGCGACTTCCTCGACGCGCACGGCTACTGGCAGCATCCCAGCTTTCCCCGCAAGCCCTGGGACCCCAACGACTGGACCATCGGCAACTCGCCGCTGGTGAACGCGCATGGGGAAACCGTGGTCGCTTTGGCCGGCTGTCGCGTGTGGGGCAAGCCCTACAACATCAGCGAATATTGCCATCCTGCGCCCAGCACCTTCTGCGCCGAACAAATTCCCACCGTGGCTTCCTTCGGGGCCCTGCAGGACTGGGACGGGATCGCCTTCCATTGCTGGCAGGAACAGAGCTACGACTGGCGCCGCCACGAGGTGCGGAAGCTGCCGGCCGACCGCATCGACAGCTACTTCAACATCGCCCGCCATCCGGTCAAGTTGGTGACGATCCCCTTCGGCACGCTGGCGTTTCGCCGCGGCGACGTGGCCCCGGCCCGCGAAGAGCTGGCCATCGGCGTCACCCTGGACGACGAAAAACGCTGGCTGATCGATCAGCCGCGGAGGGTGCAAGGGTGGGCGTCGTTCCGCGTGGCGGGCCTCAAGGGCGCGACCTGGCTCGACGCGTTCACGCACCGCATCGGCCTGGAATTGGGATCCAGCCATGTCCCGGCCTTCGTTCCCCCGGAGTCCCATCGCGCCGAGTCCGACACGGGCCAATTGGTTTACGACCTGACCGACAGGGCCGCCGGAGTGCTCACCGTCAACGCGCCGCGGGCCAAGGCGGTGATTGGCTTCGCCGCGGACAAGACCTTCACGCTCGGCGACGTGACGCTGCGGCCCGGTCCCACGATGCAGCACGGCTACTGCGTGATCACCGCCTCCGCGGTGCGCGGCCACGATTTCCACGCACCGGGCGCGTCGATCCTGGTGACGGCCAGCGGCTACGTGGAGAACCAAGGCATGCGTTGGAACGCCGAGCGAACCACCGTCGGCACTCAATGGGGCGAGGGCGCGGTGCTCTGCGAAGGGATTCCTTTCGAATTGACCCTGAAAACCGCGCACGCCCAGGCCTGGGCCCTCGACGGGCATGGCCGGCGGGTGACTTCCATCCCCTGCGATTCCGGTGCCGAGGCCGCGCGATTCACCTTCGGCCCGCGCTACAAGACGCTGTGGTATGAGATCTTGACGCAGTGATTCGAATGAAGGCGAATCGCGTTGGGTGGCATGCCGTCACGACGCGCAGCGTCGGGTCGGCATGTGCCGCGGGTGGCACTGCTGACGGGGGGCGGAGTTTGCGTGCCACTGCTGGCTTGCCCAGCAGTGCTTCTTCATGGCATCATGGGAACGTTTGGGCGACGATTCTTTGCCAGTGGATATGGCGTCCTCCAAGGCTGTCGGACACTTCTGGACAAACCAGCGGTGGCACCCGGCGGCAACGAACATGCCGACCCGCTGCTGCGCAGCGTGACGGCATGCCACCCAATTTTCGGAGTTATTTGTCCATTGATCCTAAGCCGCGGTCACTTCGGCCCGTCGAGCCGCTTCAAGCGAATGTTGCGGTAGCGGACGAACTGCTTCGTGAAATCGCCGCCGCCGTGAACCTGCAGCGCAATGCCGCCCTGGTCGGGCAGACGTTTCTGGGTCTCCGTCCAATCCATGAACTTCACGCCCTTGATCCAGGTGGTGATGTGCGGCGGGTTGCCGACGATCCGCGCCCGCAGCTCGTTCCACTGGCCGTGACGCCAGAACTTCGGCCACTCGCCAATCGGCATGGGGAACGCCACGGGCACCGGCACGCCTTTGATTTCGGTCACCAGAACGATGTGGTCGGGCCGGTCGAGGAAGGTGAAGTTGCGCACGTGCGGTTTGGCTCCCAGCCGTCCTTCGCCGTAGAGCCCCATCAGGTTGCCGCCCACGTGATAGTCGATCATGGCTTGGTAGCACGTGCCCTTCTCGTCGCAACGGAGAAACAGCCCGCTGTCGGGGCCGAAATCGTTGTTCATTTCCAGGGCGATTTCGTAGTCGCCGAACTGCCGGTCGGTGATGAGGATGCCGCCGTTGCCGGGAATGTCCTGGCTGCCGACGATCACCCCGTTTTCCACCACCCAGCGCCCGCCCGACTTGTTGCCGCTCTTGCGGCTGTGGCCGGTTTGCGCGCTGGCGTGCCAGCCATGGAGTGTTTGCCCGTCGAAGATCTTCTCGAACCCGGTTTCCGGGATCTGTTGTGCGGAGGCCGTTGCGGCGAGCGTCAAGGCCACCGTCAAGGCAAGACTGGCGCGTTTCATGTCGAGTTCTTCCATTGCGAGAAAAGCCCCTTATCTCGATCTGCCAAACAGCCCATATTCTAGGGGGACTGGCGCCGCATTACAACGATTCTCCGCCGGCTGGGGCGGAAGAGATCATGCCGCCCCGCGAAGGGTTCCGCAGATTGCCGGCGCGCGATAGAATGCCAAGGGTCGATAATCACGCGAACCTTCCCCCAATTGCCGCGGTGTGATTCATTTCCAACCGCGCAGAGTATAAAACGCCTCGATGCGAATGATCGCCTTGCAGTCGGGCAGCAACGGAAATGCGGTCTACGTCGAGGCCGAAGGAGTCCGTCTGCTCTTCGACGCGGGCATCAGCGGCGCCGTCGCAGCGGAGCGGCTGGCCGCGCTGGGCCGCGATATCCGCCAGGTCGATGCCCTGCTGATCTCGCACGACCATGCCGATCATGTCCGCGCGGCGGGCGTGTATCAGCGAAAGTTCGGCCTCCCACTGCACGCCACCGCCCGAACGCTCCAGGTCGCCGCGGCGCGAAAGTCGCTGGGGCGGCTGCAACAGGTGTTTCATTTCCGCCCCGGCGAGGTGTTGCGGTTCGGCAAGGTCGCGGTCGAGACCATCCCCACGCCGCACGACGGCGTCGAAGGCGTGGCGTTCGTGGTCGACGACGGCCGGCACCGCTTGGGCATCCTCACCGACTTGGGGCACGTCTTTGCCGGGCTGGCCGACGTTGTGGCCTCGTTGGACGGGATACTGCTGGAGAGCAACTACGATCCGCAGATGTTGCATCAAGGATCGTACCCGGAATTCCTCAAGCGGCGGATCGCCGGCCCCGGCGGTCACATCTCGAACGTCGAGGCCGCCGAGCTGTTGGCCCGGGCCCTCGATCGACGCGCCCGCTGGGTCTGCCTCGGTCACCTCTCGGAAGAGAACAACCGCCCGGAGCTGGTGCTGCGGACGCATCGGCAACTGCTCGACGGGCGCGTACCGCTCTGCGTCGCCAGCCGCTACGGGGCCAGCGCGATGCTTGAGTTGTAGCGCACGCGTGCCGCGTTGTAGAACGGAATTCATTCCGTTCAGCTTTCTTTGTTGGGGCGGCTCCAGGTTGCACTTTGCAGTCGTTCTTACGCTAAATCGGGGGAGCTTGACGGCTCTATCGCGCCGCTATAGCTTGACGGAGTGACCCTGCCGAATGCTGGAGCCGCGTTCGGAAACGAGAGAAACAGGCTGCCATGTCCGAGCAATTCGACCCCTATTACACCTGGCTGGGAATCCGGCCGGAGGAACAGCCGGCCAATCATTATCGGCTGCTGGGGCTGAAAGAATTCGAGGATAGCGCCGAAACGATCCAGAACGCGACCGACCGGCAGATGGCCCATCTGCGGACCTTCCAGGGCGGCAAGCACTCGGATCTGTCGCAAAAGTTGCTCAATGAGGTGGCGGCCGCGAAGCTGTGCCTGCTGGTAGCGGAGAAAAAAGCCGCTTACGACGCCGGCCTGCGGCAGCAGTTGCAACCGGAAGATGCGGCCCTCAACGATCTGGCCGCCGCGATCGAGCCGTTCAGCGCGACGCACCACTTCGCCCCCAAGTCGGCGGCGCCTTGGGGCACGATCATCACGTCGGTCGTTGCGGCGGCCGTGCTGGCCGCGGGCCTGGTCGCGTGGCTCGGTGGTCCCGGCAAGAAGGAAAAAAGCGGCGCCGTGGCGACGCCCGTCGTTGAGCAGACGCGGGCGGTCGCCATGCCCGCCGCCACGCCGCCGCCTCCGCCGAGCCCGCAGCCGCCTGTGCCGCCGCCCTCGCCTGTGTCGCTGCCGCAGCCCGCGCAACAAGCGACAATCGTGGCGCCGCCGGCCGCGGTGCCCACCGCAGCGGTCCAGGTTGCGCCGCCTGCGCCGATCGGGGTAACAACCGCGGCGGTCGCTGTGAGCCCCTATGCGGTGGTTGCAAAGGCCCCGAGCGCGACGGGCGGGATGTTCGCCGCGATGGGCCGGGCGTTTCTCGGCGCCGCGGCAGAGCCGCTGAAGCCGCAACCGCCGCCGAAACTGCCGGTTCCTCCGGCGGACGTCCAGCAGGTGCTGCTGGCGCAGGTCAACGCGACGTATCCGTCCGGCGGGCAGGTCGGCCAACGTGAGCAGATCGAGTGGGCCAAGCAACTCGCGCTGGCCGCCAGGCAAGAGGGCGTCAGTCCCAATCAGCGGTTCGTGTTCTTCCGCCGTGCGGCAGAGGTGGCTTGCAGCGCGGGCGACGTGGGCACGATGCTCCAGGCAGTGGAGAGCATGGGACGCGAGTTCCAAATCGACGTCTTGGACGTCCAGGGGAAGATGCTGGCCCGGGTGCTGGCGGCCGAGGAAACCCCCGTTGCGTTAGACGCGACCGTGGCCGCCACGTGGCGCTTCGCCGACCGCGCCGTGGCCGAGAAACGCTTTGAACTGGCGCTCGCCGCGCTTCAAGAGGCCCAAGGCGCCTGCGTGACTCCCCAGTGCGCGGCGCTTCGCAAGGACCTTCGCATCCGCGAAGGGGAGGTGCAGAAGCTCGCCAAGCAGTGGCAGCAGGTCGAGGCGGCGACGGCTGCATTCAAGCAGAGCGTCGACGATCCGCAGGGGAATCTCATGCTGGGGTGTTGGTACTGGTTCAAGGAGGAAAAACCGGAGCAAGCCTGGCCTTACCTGGTTAAGGGAAGCGACGAAACGCTGAAGAACCTGGCCCAGCAGGAGATGTCGCCGCCGAACGATGCGGACGCCAAGAGCAAGCTGGGCGACGCCTGGCTGAGCGCGGCCCGCGCGCGACGCGCGGAAGAGAGGAATGCCATGCTGGTCCGCGCCGCCGTCTGGTATCAACGGGTGCTGGACTCCGCGCCGGAGGCGGTGATGAAGCTTCGCGTCGAGAAGCGACTGGAAGAAATCGTCCGTACGGGCCGTCCCTTGGGAAAGAGCGCGGCCGGGCACGTGGCCGGCAATGCACTGCGTCTGCACTTGCTGCCCGGCGGTTTGTTTCCCCGCGGCGTGTGGGTGGATCTGCTGGAATACGCCGATCTCCAAAACGGCGTTGCGAAATTCGACCAATGGAAGTGGACGGAGGAGGGGATTACCGGAGGCAAGGCCAGCAGCGGTCTTCCGCTGCGGGTGGCGATCGAGGGCCATTACGATTTGGAGGTCCAATTCACGCGGCTGAGGTCGACCGACGTAGTGCTTCTGGGGTTCGTGGTGAACCTGCGTCAATGCATGCTGGCGCTGAGCGCTTATAAGACGAAGGAAGATTGCTTTGCCGCTCTGGAGGGACAAGTCGATAATCCCGTGAGGGCCATCGTTACGAGCGTAACCCCCGGCGACTTCGCCAACGACCAGCGACACACCGTGGTCCTCCGCGTACGGTTGCTGGGCGACAACGCGTCGGTGGAAGCGCGGTTCGACGGCAAACCGCTCCTTTTTTGGGCGGGACCACAGACGGGGGTGAAACGCCGTTGGGGATTGCCCCTGCCGTCTGCTCGGCCCGCCCTGGCGGCCTTCGCGCCGGTGACCTTCCACAGTGTGCGGATGAGGCTGATCTCGGGAAAAGCCGAGGTGGTTCCCAGCGGCAGGATTCTGGTGACCGGCGGCGTGGGAAATGCTCCACGGTAGTTTTCTGGACGCGGAGATGGTGGAATGACGTTCGCGCGGCGCACTCCGCAATTGACAATCGGGCCGGGAATCGATAAGACTATGCCGATGGGAAAAAGCCGCGTTCTTATTGCCGACGACAACCCCACCAACGTCGAGCTGCTGGAAGTCTATCTCAGCGGCGTGGACTGCGAGATCGCCATCGCCGTCGACGGCCGCGATACGCTGGACAAGGTGCAGACGTTCCGGCCGGACCTGATCCTGCTGGACATCATGATGCCCAAGCTGAGCGGTTTCGAGGTCTGCGAAATCCTCAAACGCGACCCGGCCACCAAGGACATCATGGTGCTGATGGTGACCGCCCTGAATGAGTCGGGCGACATCGAGCGGGCGGTGACCGCCGGATGCGATGATTTCCTCAGCAAACCGGTCAACAAGCTCGAGTTGTTGAAGCGCGTGGAAAACATGCTCAAGCTGCGTCAGGTGACCGACGAATTGGAGCGTCTGCGGCGCTACATCGACGGCATGGAAGAGGATCGTGGACCGGAGCGGCCCCGCGAGTGAAGAAGTAGGGGAGTAGGGGAGTAGGGGAGTAGGGGAGACGCGCCAATCGACCTTTGATCGCGTTGTCCTCCCTACTCCACGTCCTGGTTTGCTCCGCCCTCGGGCAACAGCTCTCGCAACGGGCACTCCGCGCATTGGGGGCCCTGTTTGCGGCAGTAGTCCTTGCCCAACCGCACCAGCAGCGCATGGAACTCGTTGAACAGCGCCGCGTCGGCGGGCAGCCGATCTTCGAAGAACTGTTGCAACTGGTGATAATCGCTATCGAAAGCGATCCAGCCGTGCCGCGACAGCACGCGGTGGGTGTAGGTGTCGACGACGAACCGCGGCAGATTGCCGGCGTAGAGCAGGATCGAGTCCGCCGTCTCGGGACCGATTCCGTTGACCGTCAACAACGCCTCGCGGAGCGCCGCCGGGTCGGTTTGGAACATCGCTGAGAGCGAGCCCTCATAGCGATCGACCAGAAACGCGATCAGATTGTGCAGGCGGCGGGCCTTGATGCGGAAATAGCCGGCTGGCCGAATCAATTCCTCAAGTTCTTCCGCCGCGACGGCCGCCAACGAGTGGGGCTCTAAGAGATCGGCCTGGCGGAGGTTTTTGATGGCTTTGACGACGTTGTTCCAACTGGTGTTCTGCACCAGCACCGCGCCGACCATCACCTCAAACGGAGATCGAGCCGGCCACCAGTGCTGGGGCCCAAAGGCAGAGAGCAGTCGCTGATAGACGTCCAAAGTGTTCATCTTAACGATTTTACCGAGATTCACTCTCAAGGGTCAGCCCGCGCGGGGTCGAAAACAGAGGGGAGAAGGGGAGATAAGCGAAATAACGTTGCCGGCGGATCTCCTCTTCTCCCCCCCTCCCTTTCTTTCCTGCTCGGCGCGCCACTAGACACTCTTCGCAACGATGGGATCAGCCTCCCCAAACTCCTCCTTGGCACAGGGCGGAATGCGATTCTGGAGCGAATCGCGGCAGCCGCTGACCAGCCTGGCGTTCATCGCGCCGCTGTTGCTGCTCTACGAGGTGGGGATGGTGCTCAAGGTACCGCTGGCGGTCCGCAACGGTGCCGACGCCTGGATGCGTTGCCTGTTGGAGTGGCTGGGGTTCGGACAGTATTTTTTGCTGCCGTTGCTGACGGTGGCAATCCTCCTGGCCTGGCATCATACCACGCACCACGCCTGGCGGGTGTCCCCGACGGTGCTGTATGGGATGGCCGTGGAAAGCCTGCTGCTGGCCATCGGTTTACGTTTGCTGTTGCATCTCCAGGGCACGCTTCTGCAATCGGTGCCCGGCGCGCTGGGCACAATCCCCGGCGATGTGCTGGCACATGGCATTTTGCGCTGGATCCGTACCGCGGTGGGGTTCCTCGGCGCGGGCATCTACGAAGAACTGCTTTTCCGGCTGATTCTCCTTTCCGCGGTGGCTTGGGGACTGCGTGCGGTGGGGTTTTCCAAAGGGTGGCGGCTGTTTGCCTCGATCACGCTGACCAGTCTCCTATTCTCCGCCGCGCACAACATAGGGCCATCGGGGGAGCCGCTGCACTGGTTCTCCTTTTTGTTTCGTTTTATCGCGGGAATTTTCTTCGCTATCTTATTTGTTTACCGCGGTTACGGCATCGCCGTGGGCACCCACGCCCTTTACGATATTCTCATCGGACTGCTATCAGGCAACTGAGTGGAGTGCGGGGTGTGGGGCGATTGAAGGTCAAGCGCACTTCACGCCCTATTCCACGTCCCGCCTTTTTTTCACTTCACTCTCCGCCACGCTGACTTGGAAAGCGCCCTTTGCGCCTTGCGGTCGGCGCGCTTATAATGGGGAACGTCGCCGGCACGGTCGCTCGTTGAAGAAATGCCGAGCTTGGTTGCTTGCTCGGCCGAGCCCGGATAAGCCGTACGGAGCAATTGCCGGCAGCCGTGTTGGGCGTGGACGGAAACGAAATCAACAAGGAACTCCCATTGTGCTCTCCGTTCGACCGAGAATTGCGGAATTGGTGTTCCAGCTTTACGGCCGGCCGCTCCATCCGGAGCTGTTCCAGATCTGCCAATCGCAAGTGGTTCGCCGCGGAGATTATGAAGCCAAGATCGCCATCACCAGCGCGGGTCACCTGGTTACGTGGCGCTATGCGGGGCTCACGCTGACCGAAGCCGCCACGGCGGCGCATCACCCCATGCCGCAGTGCCGCCGCCTGCTTTCCTATCGGCTCAAAGGCCAGCGCCACGACCGCGTGGAATGCCGCGGCAACGTGTCCTATGAAATGAGCTTCCAGTTGGAGCCGGTCGATCCGGAAATCTTCTGGGCCTTTCAGCAGGAGCTCGCCCAGGACGGTCAGCGCAACGGCATCCTGCACCAATTCGGCTCCAACGGCCGCATGACGATGGGCGCGCTGAGCTACGTCAACTTCCAGGCCCGCAACCGCAAGCTGCTGGTGCAGGCCTTCCACACGTTCCCTGAAGACTGCGCTATCGTCAAGAGCCAGTCGGTGTTCCAGCTTCCGTAAGCGGCAGGGGCACGGGGGAAGGCGGAAGCGGGAAGCAGGCGCGAGCGGCGGCTACTCGCAACCGCAACTCATTCCGCCGTGCGAAGGAAATCGAGCATCGCCCCGCTGACGCGGTCCGGCTGTTCCACCGCGGACAAATGTCCGGCGTCGGCGATCTCCACGAATCGCGCCGCGGGGATCGCGTCGGCGATGGCCCGCATTTCGCCGGGCGGGGAAACCGAGTCCTCGCGTCCGACGACCACCAGCGTGGGACAGCGGATCCGCCCCAGCGCGGCCGTCATGTCGGGCCGCACGGCCATGCCCCGCGCGGCCGCGGCAATCCCCCGCGGATCGTGGCCCAGGATGTTCTGGCGGATGGACGCGGCGATCTCGGGCCGCCGCTCGATGGTCTCCGGCGAGAGCAGCCGGGGAAGCATCGCCTGGGCGAGGAATTTGGCCCCTTCGGCGAGCACGCGATCGGCCGTGGTCAATCGCCCGGCGGCCACTTCCGGCGGATCTGCGGCGGCCCGCGTGTCGCAGAGCACGAGCGCCCGCAGCCGATGGGCGTAGGCCTGCCAGAAGGCCAGTGCGACGTACCCCCCCAGCGACAGACCGGCCAGGGCCACCGGCGTGGCGATCGCCAGGGCGTCGAGCAGCGCGGCCAGGTCGTCGGCGAATTGCGGGATACCCACCCGCCCGCCCGTGACCGCGCTGCCGCCGAAGCCGCGCAGATCGGGGGCCAGCACGCGATAGGAAGCGGCCAGGGTTGCGATCTGCGCGTCCCAGATGCGGTGGTCCAGCGGGAAGGCGTGCACCAACAGCACCACGGGGCCGGCGCCCTCGTCGACCAGCGCCAGTTCAATGCCGTTGAGCTTGATGCGTTTCACTGTGGTCCTTGGCTTTCTGCCCCGCCAGCGCCTGGCGAAACACGCGCAGCTTGCCCACGATCAAGCCCGAGTGGGGCTCGAACTCGACCGCCTTGGTCTGGTACTTCACAGCATTCTCGTAATCGCCCTTGGCGTAGTAGCAGTGGGCCAGGGTGTCGTAGAAACCGCCGGTGTCGGGCCGCAGCTCGATGGAGATTTGCGACTGCTTGACGGCTTCGTCGTAATCTCCCTCGGTGTTGCCGATCAGCCAGGCGAATTCGTTTCGCGCGGCGTAATCGTCGGGATTCTCGTCGATCTGTTCGCGTTTCTGCCGGGCCGACTTCCGAATCAGGTCCACGATTTTGCGGCGGTAGTCGCCCTCGGAATGGGGAAGGTGGTAGCACGCGATCAGCGCGTCGACGTCCGGCGGGTCGGCCTGGAGCGCGGCGTCCAACGCCTTGCGCTGCGCGGCGAAGTCGCCTTTCCGCTCCCAGTGGTACGCGTAGTAGCAGTGCATCCGCGAGCGGATTTCGTCCAATCTGCCGAATTGGCATTCGCTGATCTTGAACTTTACCATTGCGTTGACCGCTTCCTGGCGGGCCTGCGCCGCGCGGAGGTCGTCGCCCATGTCGTGCAACATGTCCGAAAGGAAAAGCGCCGCGGCGATCACGGCCTCCTGCTCGTAACTGCCGGCGGCGATCGCGTCGCGGTACTCGCGCTCGGCCCAGGAGAACAATCCGCGTTTGGAGAGATACGTGGCGGTGTCGACGTGCTGCGCGAGCGTTTCTTCATCTTTGCCGGTACGGAGTTTTCGCGCCTGCTCGGCCATTTCCTCGGCCCGCTGTTTGTTGCCCCGCGCGGCCTGGACCTCGGCCAGCGCGTAGATCAATTTCGCGTCGCTGTGAATGCGATTGGCGAAACGTGTGGCCACGTCGTCGATCGCCTGCCAAGCCTTCTTCTCCAGCAACCAATCGACCAGCTCCGCCAGCGTATCGGCGTCGCCCGGCTCCAGGTCGATCAACTGCCGCACCACGCGGACTGCTTCCTCGTTGCGGTTGAGCTTCTCCAGCCAATTGACCTGGAAGCGGAATAGCGCGGCGATCACCTGAATGTCGGTCTGGTTGGGCGCTCGCTGCAGCACGGCCTGCTCGGCTTCGATCAGCCCTTTCCAGGCGGCCAGGGCTTTCACCGGATCGTCGCGGAAACGGAGATAGGTGAGCAGCCAGCGGCTGGCCGGCTGACGGCTGTTCGAGAGGCCGCCGCGGAGCAACGCCGCCAACCGCTCCGAGGGAGGCTCGATCGCGGGGCTGTGCGTGAGGATCTCGATCGCCGCATGCTTGGAGAGCAGCACCGATTGTTCAAACCGCACCAGGCGGCACAGCGCCGCCATGCCGCCGGGCGCCGCCGCCAGGGCCTTCATCTTCACGAAGCGCCCCTCGGGCGACTGCTTTTCGTAATCGGCGAGCAACCGCTTGACTTCCGCGGAATCGCTCTCGACCGTCCACTCCACGCGGATCAGCCGCAGCAGGTAGCGGGCCCGGGCCGCGATTTCCAAGTCGTCGTGGATCGCCGCCGCGGTCAGGGCATCGAAGGCCTCGAAACCCACTCGGGCCAGTTCGTCCTGGGCCTTTTGACGCACGAAATAGTTGCTATGGCCGAGTTGCTCGACCCAGCGGTTGATCTCGGCGGAGCGATCCGGCGTCGTCGGCGCATCGGCCAATACGACTACCGACAGCACACCCCACGCCAGCCACAGCGGGAGCGTCCGCCGCGCCAGGACCGCGTGCCGCGTTACGATCGCATGAAGTATCTGCATTACCGCCCTCACCTCGGTCTATTGTATGGGAGGCAACTACTTCCAGGATACTCCATGGGTCTCACGACGGGCAAGCCCGGGGCAATCCGGCGGACCGGGACGGACGAAGGCGGAAAGAGAGAGGGGGAGATGGGGAGGGGGGGAGAAAGACGCGCCTGACGACGTCGCCGGCGAGTCCCCCTTTCACCAAAAAACTGCTCTCGGTCAAAATGTCGCGGCTATGTACAATGCGACCGGGGGGTGCCGAGATAAGTGGCTCCGCGTTCCCACCGCAAGGTGCATGCATTGCTGCCAAAAGCCCTGAATGGACCTATGTCGACGACAAACGCCGCACTGAACCCCGCGCTCAACTGGCCCCCCGTCTACCGGCAGTTCCTTGCGGGCGGCACGGACCGCTTGCGGCTCACGCGGGCTTCGCTCGCGCTGCTGTTGGCGGCTGCGGTCCTCCTTTCGCTGGCGGCTCCGCTGATTTGTGCGGGGATCGGGTGGCACATGCGGCCACTGTGGCTGGGGTTGGTGCTGGTGGCCACGTTGCAAGCGGTGCTCGTGGCGGCACTTGCCGCGCGCTGGCTTGGTAATCGAGCGGGTCTGCTGGCCGGACTGCTGCAATTGACGACGGCCTGCCTGTTGCCCAGTCCCGCGGCCTTGCCCGACGCCCTGTTTTGCCTGGTATTCTCCGTCGCCATGGGGATCGTCATGGTAGCCCAGGTATCGGGCCGGGCGCCATTGGTCGACCGGCCGCCGCTCGGACGGTTGTTTTCTTTGGTGGCGGCGATCGCCTGCGTCCTGGCGGGCCCGGCGAGCCTGATACTGATCCTTGCGGTTTGCGCATGTCAGATAGTCGCCAGTCAGGATCGCCATGGATTGCGGTTTTTCCGCGATCCGATCGGACTGGGCGTCTTCGGACTAGTGACGGTCGCCTGGCTCGTCACCGCCTGGTGGGCAAACCGGCCCTGCACCGCGGTGGTGGATTGGGGATTTTTCTCCGTACCGGCCGGCGGCACCGACCTCGGCCGCGCGGCGTCGACTTGGGGCAGGGCCGCTTTGCGGTTGGCCCTGCTTGCCCCGCTTGCTCTGCCCGCGGTGTGCAACGGATTGCGCAATGGACACTATGCTACGCCCTGCTGGCGTTTTCTCGCTTGCTGGTGTCTGGCGCCGCTAGCACTATTGCCGTTGGGACAGTTTCACTGCGATCTCCATTTCGGGGCCCTGTTGCCACCGTTGGCCATCACCGCCGCCGTGGGGTTGGAGAGCTTGTTGCGACGCGCGCGGCGGAGTCTAGCGCGCTAACAGATCCTCCACCACCCGATCGATCTTCTCCGGAGCCGGCGGATCGTCGGCCCCGAAGGTCTTCCGCAAGCGGCCTTCGCGGTCGTAGAGTTTCAGGCAGGGGACGCCCCCCTCGATCTCGAAGGTCTCCATGGATTGCGTGCCGGTGCCATAGCGGCTGATCAAGTTGGGAAAGGCCGCATGCATCCGCTTGAGGAAGGCCAGCACGGCCGGCTGTTCCTCGGGTTGGTTCAAGCTCACCGAGATCACTTGCAGACCGCGACCGCCCAGCCGCGACTGCAGCGCGACGGAGTGCGGGAACAGTTGGACGCACGGCGCGCACCAGGTGGCCCAAAAGTCGACCAGCACCACTTTGCCGCGCTGCCGGGCGACGAGCGCGGCCAAGTCTTCGCCCCGCGCCACCTGCAACGAAACCGGTAAGACCGTCGCGGAAACACCGGCCGGCGCGGGGATTGCGCGGCCGCACCCCGGCAACGTCAGACCCAGGGCAATGATCCAGAGCGCCGAACTCGACGGCAGGCGCTCGCGCGGCCGCTTCCCTCTCCCGCGCGCCGGAGAGGGTGGCGAGGGACGAGCCGGGTGAGGGCGGTCAGAACTGCTTAGAACCGTGTCCGTTGCTACTCTCCCTCACCCTCGACCCCTCCGCCCGCGAACGGGAGAGGGGAGACTGTGCGGATGTCCCGTTGTTACTGGTATCGGATGCCGCAGCCGAACGGTTTGGTCTTGTCCTGGGGCGGTTTCTTGCCGGCCAAGAGGGCGTCGATCGTGTCGCGGAGGTAGTGTTTCGTCGCCTTCTCGGCCGTCATGTCGTTGTCGACGGCGCCCACATAAGCGATCTTCCCTTGCTGGTCGATCACGAACACATGGGGCGTGACCCGCGCCCCGTAATCGCGGCCGCTGGCCTGGCTCGGGTCGGAGAGATAGGGAAAATTGAACTCCTTTTCGGCGGCCCGCGTTTTCATCTGGTCGAGCCCGTCGGCGTCGCCGTGTTTGACGTTGATCGCGACGAGTTGGACTCCCTTATCCCGGTAATCGCGCGCCAAGGCCACCAAGCGATCTTCATACGCCACGGCCACGGGGCAGGTGTTGCAGGTGAACACCAGCACGACCACGTTCTTATTCGATTGGTAGTCGCTCAGGCTGTGCTGCTTGCCGTCGACGCCCGCGAGCGCCGACCAGAGGGGGGCTTTGTCGCCGACCTTCACTCCGCCCGCATTGCTGCGGCCCGCCAAAAGCGCCACGACGATTGCCGCGAGGGAAGCCAGTTTCCAGCAGTGACTCATGGGGGAAATTCTCCGTTTCAGGTTTCTCGGACTTGGGGGAAATTGTTTCGCTGCAAATTCTACGGGGGCCGGCAAGTGCGGCCAGGGCATTGCGCGAAAGTTCCGCTGAGGCGGGTGCTTGCACCCACCCGCCTCTTTCGCCGTCGAATCGAGCGCGGGAAGGCACGTGCACTACGGCTTTCCACAAGCGAAACGCGTTACAACGAAAGCACGAATTCCACCAGGTCGTTGAGCTGCTGTTCGGAAAGCCCTTCGGCGTTGCCGCCGTTGCGGCTATGATTGCCTTCCTTGAGCAGTTCCTTGATGCTCAGGTAATGTCCGTCGTGCAAATAGGGAGCGGTCCGCCAGACTTCCACCAGAGTCGGCGTGACGAAAGTGGTGCGGCGGTCATACGGACCTTCCGAACCCACGTCGTGCAACTTCAAGTCGGTATACAGCGGCCCGGGATGGCAGATGGCGCAGCCGATCTTCTCATCATGGAACAGCGCCTTGCCCCGCTGCGCCGCGGCGCTGAGCTGCCCGTGGACCAGGTGCGGACTGGGCACCGGAGTGAGCGACTTGAGAAATTCGTCGATGGCCTGGGCCTCTGCTTCGGGACGCACGGCGAAGAGGATGTGGGTGATGCCCGAGCGGACGGCCGATTCGGCGTTGGGTCGCACGCCGCTCCACATCGAGGGAGGCGTGCGGTGGGCCAGGAGCATGCTCTTGTTGTTTTTCGGATTGCCCAGCCCGTCGTTCATCAGGTCCCAGTTCAGCGTGTCGACGCGGCTGTCGGGATGACAGGTTCCGCAACTCTGCCAATGCTGAAAGCAGATCGTGGCGTCGGTGAAGAGGATTTCGCCGCGGCGTTGCGTGGAGAGGTTTGGCTCGGGCCCCAGGGCGATCGTGGAGACGGGCCGGTCGGCCTTCGCCGCCAGGTCGACCACGGCCAGCGTATCGGAGTAGTATTGCGTCACGTAGGCCTTGCCGCCGACGATGGCCACGCCCCGCGGCCCCTTTCCGGTCAACTCGATCCGCCGCCGCAGGTCCACCAGGAACGCCAGGTCGTTGGGCACGTCGGCGGCGGTCGTCGAGGCATAGATCCCCCGGTCGTCTTTTGGCGTCGCAGCGCTCGCCGCGGCCTTGGCGTCGGCCGGCACCTTGGCCAACTTCTCCAACAGCGCCGGCGCGTCGATCACACTCAGCTCGTGGGTGCCGGCATGCGCCACGCAAATCAACCGGCCATCGGCCGTGCAGGCCACGCCCCACGGGTTGGCCGCGCCCAGGTCGACGTCGTCCAGCAGCACCGTGTTGAGCAGCTTCTTCTGCGCCGTGTCGATGATCGACAACGCGTTGGTATTCATCCAACCCCGCTCCAACTGCGTGGTCGGCATCTGGTAGCGGGCCAGCACGTGCGTCACGTAGACGTGCTTGCCGTCGGCCGAAAGGCATAGTCCCCGCACGCTCGTGCTGCCGTTGAGCAAGCGGATCGTGCTGCCGGCGTTGGTCGCCGTGTCGATCACGGTCAGCCGCGCCGCCACGTCGTAGCCGTCGGCGCGATCCAGCGGCAAATGGTTGATCACGAACACCGACTTGCCGTCCGCCGTGACCACCGCGCCGTACGGTTCGCGGACGGCCCGCACCCGGGCGACCTGGCGGCCCGCGGCCAGGTCGATCACCGAAACGTCGGTGTCGAAGCGGTTGCACACGTAGAGCCGTTTTCCGTCGGGGCTGACGGCCGGGCCCATGGCGGTGTGGCCGGCGGGGATCGATCCCACGATCCGCAGCGACGCCGTGTCGATCACGCAAACCGTGCTCTGCGGCGCGGCGCAGGTGACGTAGAGCTTGCTCCCGTCCGGGCTGAGCACCATGCCGCTGGGTTCGGCCGGTACGGGCAGACGGGCCGCGACGCGCCCTTGGGCGACGTCGAGCACCGCGACTTGCCGGGCGTCCAGGTCGGCCACGAATAGCCGTGCGCCGTCGCGCGCGGCAACCACGCTCGACGGTCCCAGATATTTTCCCGCCTCGGCGGCGCGATCCGGGCTGGCCCCGGCCAGCGCGGCCAGCAGCGTCAAGACAGCGGGGAAAAGACAACGACGGCGGGCAAGCGTTTTCCGCATGACAGGATTCCTCGGGCTCGTAGGCTTGTAGGGGTACGACGGGCGTGGGCGGAATCGGTGGGAATCGACACGGCCACAGGCAGGATCAATCCGCATCGCAAAGCGGAGTGAACGCTGCCCAGTATAATTGGCCGGAAAACGCCTGTCGACTGGCAACTCCTCAGCCGAGCAGTTCTTTGCTGGCCCCGCCCGGCGTCTCGCAGACGTAGCGTGGCACGGCATAGCCGGGCAGCAGCCCGCGGAGTTGCCGGACCAGCCGCAACCCTTCGGCGTGCGGCACCTCAAAATGCGCGGCGCCGGCGACGCGGTCCAATTGGTGCAAGTAATAGGGAAGCACGCGGAGGTCGACCAGCCGCCGGCACAATTCGGCCAACACCTCCACCCGGTCGTTCACGTTGCGCAGCAGCACGGCCTGGTTGAGCACTACGATTCCGGCGTCGACGAGCCGCCCGAGGGCTTCCGCCACGGAGTCGTCGATTTCCGCCGGATGGTTGATGTGGTTGACGAGAATGGGGGTCAGCCGGGTGCCACGCAGCCAAGCGATCAATTCATCGGTAACTCGCTGTGGAATCATTACTGGCAGCCGGGTGTGGACCCGCAGTCGGACGAGGTGCGGGATTTCGGCCAACCGCCAGGCCAGTTGTGCCAAGCGGCGGTCGTCGAGCATGAGCGGGTCGCCGCCGCTGAGGATCACTTCGTGGATCGAGGGGTCGGCGATCACCTGCCGGATCGCCGGTTCCCAGGGAAAAGGGGTCAGGTCCGATTTGTGCGAAGCACCCTCCGGGCCTACAGGCAAATTGGACCTGACCCCTTTTCCCGCCGCCATCGTTGGGTACGGAAAATGCCGGCGGAAGCAGAAACGACAATGGACGCAACAGCTTCCGCTTGTTAAGATAAGCAACCTGCCATGGTACTTTCGCAGCAACCCTGGGCCGCACGGGGCATCGACCTCGCCGAGCGGATCGGCTGTGAACTGCGGCACGAGGGTCTGTTCTTGCTCTTGGGGCAGCACCTGTAAGAGCAAAGGGTTCTCCGGGTCACCGGGCTGAATGCGGGAAAGGTAGGGGCGCGGCACCAGCAGGGGGAAATCCGCCATTGCTTTCCGCGCCGTAACCGCCATTGCCGCAGGAAGTTCCAGCAATCGGCACAGTTCCGCGGGCTCACCGATCGCCTCGGCCAGCACCACTTGCCAGGGGGCTCTAGGCGAATCGGGCTTATCGGTTAGACTTTCCATGATCGTGAAATCGTAACACAACCGGCTACCTCAAGTAAGCGAGATAGGAACGACGACTGTGGCGTCTTACAACACCAGCCAATTCCGTAAGGGGCTGAAAGTCCAATTGGACGGCGATCCCTATTTGATGGTCGAGTGCAATTTTGTGAAGCCGGGCAAAGGACAGGCACTCTATAAGTGCAAGCTCCGCAATCTGTTGCGTGATACGATTCTCGATCGCACCTATAAAAGCGGCGACAGCCTGGAAGCGGCCGACATTGTGGAAATCCAGGCCCAGTTCCTGTACCGTCAGGGGGATCAGTTTTTCTTCATGGAAAGCGAGACCTTTGAGCAGTACGAGTTGAGGAAGGATCAGGTCGACGAAGCCTGGAAGTATCTCAAGGATGCGACCGTTTGCAGCATGGTGTTGTTCAACGACAATCCCATCGCGGTCACGCCGCCCAACCACGTCGTGCTCCGCGTCGAGTACACCGAACCGGCTGTCCGCGGCAACACGGCCACCAACGTGACCAAGCTCGCCAAGGTGGAAACCGGGGCCGAAATGACGGTGCCGAACTTCGTCGAGACCGGCGAGTTGATCAAGATCGACACCCGCACCGGCGAGTATATCGAGCGGGTGAAGGCATAGATCGATTTTGGATTTTGGGTGGAAGAAGACGGTTCCAGACTGAGGATTGTGCTTTGGCGAATCCAAAATCTGAAATCGAAAACCCAGGATCCTTTCGCCCCACGGCCTCCCTGGAAAACCTGCGTTTGCGCGCGGAGTTGCTACGCGCTATACGCGAGTTCTTTCATCAGCACGCGATGTTGGAAGTCGAGACGCCGATCCTCTCGGCCGACACGGTCGTGGATCGTCACTTGGACCCCTTCTGCGTGCTACCCCAGGGAATCACCGGCGGAGTGCCCGGCCCGTTCTGGCTCCAGACCTCGCCCGAGTTCGGCATGAAACGCCTCTTGGCGGCCGGCGCGCCGTCGATCTATCAAATCACCCGGGCGTTTCGCCAGGACGAATGCGGCCCGTTGCACAATCCCGAATTCACCATGGTGGAGTGGTATCGCCTGGGCGAGACGATGGCCGAGGGGATCGCGTTCCTCGACCGGCTTTGCGAGGCGATGCTCGCCCGCGGGCCGGCCGAGGCCCTCAGCTACGCCGAGGCGTTCCAGCTCGGGCTGGGAATCGATCCGCATGCGATTCCGTCGCGGCAACTGATGGACGTCGCACTTGGCGCCGGCCTCGTGCCGCCGCAGAGCCTCGAGGCGGACGACCGCGACGGCTGGCTCGATTTCCTATTGGTCGAGCGGATCCAACCGCGTTTGGGCCTGGCACGTCCGGTCATCCTCTACGACTTTCCCGCCAGCCAGGCCGCTTTGGCGCGGGTGCGTCCTGGGCCGCCGCCGGTGGCCGAACGATTCGAACTCTACGTCGACGGGATTGAACTGGCCAATGGCTACCACGAGATGCTCGACGTGGAAGAGTTTCGCCGCCGTACGGCGGAAGCCAACGCCCAGCGCCGCGGCGACGGCCGGATGGCTTTGCCCGAGCAAAACCGGCTCCTCTCTGCCATGGCGGCCGGTTTGCCGGCCTCGACCGGCGTGGCCCTGGGGTTCGATCGCCTGGTGATGTTGGCCGCCGGGGCAAAGACGATCGCCAACGTGATTGCCTTTCCGCTGGATCGGGCCTGAAGGGAAGGGGGAATGCGGGCCTGAAAACCACGCCCATCGCTTCGCTCTGAGCGTGCCACCCATGTCCAACTTATTTCTGCGCGGGCCCAAACATTCGCGGTATAATGCAGTTTTTCGTGGGCAGTGACTTCTCCTAACGAGCATTCCGGGTGGCAAGCATGGCAGACAAAGAAAAAGGGGACAAGGAACCATTCGATCCCTATCGCGAGGCCCTGGTGGTGGAAACGGCCACCCTCTGGCCCGACGGCCTGGCCAAGGTCGACCCGACCCGCAGAGAGCGGATCGCGCAGCAATTGCACGCCCAGCCCGAGAAGGCGGCCGGCTTGGAATACATTCGGCTGCACAGCGGCTTTTGCCGGCAGATCACCGTGACGCCGGAAGATCTTCAGCGGATCAAGTGAGGAATCGCCGTGAATGAGCCTGCGCAAACGGTCCGCGTCGAGCTGGCCGAGCGGAGTTACGACATCGCCATCGACTGCGGCATCCTGCAGCGCTCGGGCGAGTTTCTGGCCCAGCGCGGCGAGGTCTCGCACGCCGTGGTGATTAGCGACCAGAACGTCGAGAAGCCGCACGCCATACAGGTGGCCGAGAGCCTGGGCGGGCAGTCGTGGAAGGTCGACGTGATCCTCCTCGAGCCGGGCGAGTCCAGCAAGTCCCTGGAGTCGGCTTTGGCCCTCTGGCAAGGGCTGCTGCAACTGGGGGCCGACCGCCGCACCGTGCTGGTGGCCGTGGGCGGGGGCGTGATCGGCGACCTGGCCGGTTTCGTGGCCGCGACCTACGCCCGCGGAATCCGCTTCCTCCAGATCCCCACCACGCTGCTGGCCCAGGTCGATAGCTCGGTGGGCGGCAAGGTCGGCATCAATCTGCCCCAGGCGAAGAACATGGTGGGCGCGTTTCTTCAACCGCTGGGCGTGCTCATCGACACCGCGACCCTCGATACGCTCCCCGACCGCGAGTATCGCTCCGGATTGGGCGAAGTGGTCAAATACGGCGTGATCCTCGATGAAGCGTTGTTCGAGACGCTCGAAGCGAGCGTTTCCGCCATCCACGCCCGCGACCACCAGGTGCTCAGCGGCGTGATTGCCCGCTGCTGCCGTTTGAAGGCCGACGTCGTCGAGCATGATGAGCGTGAGGAGACGGGGCTGCGGGCCGTGCTGAACTACGGCCACACCTTCGCCCACGCCTTCGAGACCCTGGCCGGCTACGGCACGCTGCTGCACGGCGAAGCGGTGGCCATCGGCATGCTCTGCGCCTCGCGCCTGGCCGAACGGTTGGGGCGCGTCGATGGGCCGTTCACCGCGCGGCAGCGCGAATTGCTCGTGGCCTTGGGGCTGCCCGTCGAGGTTCCCAAGCTGGACCACGAGAAGATCCTTGCGACGATGATGCACGACAAGAAGACGCAGCATGGCCGGCTGCGCGTGGTGTTGCCGACGCGGATGGGCCACGTGGAACTTGTCGACAACGTCGATCCCAACGCGATCCGCGCGGCGCTGCGGGAATAGCGGGCAGGTTGGGTGGCATGCCGTCACGCTGCGCAGCAGCGGGTCGGCATGTTTATTGGGAAGACGTACATGCCGACTCGACGCTACGCGTCGTGACGGCATGCCACCCACCGTTCACCGTTCACCGGTAATCCTCGCCGCGATTACGGCCGCCGCGGCCAACAGATTGTCGGCCACGAAGTCCGGACGTGCCGTGGCATGGGCCTCCACCTCCGCCCCATAGCCGGAACGGACCAACACGGTCGTTGCCCCCACGGCCTGGCCCAATTCGATGTCGCAGGGCTTATCGCCGATCACGTAACTCTGCCGCGGGTCGAAGCCCAGCGCGGCGGCCGCTTGCTCGACCAGTCCGGGGCGCGGCTTGCGGCACTCACAGTGGTCCTCGGGGACGTGGGGGCAGAAATAGATGCCGGCGAGTCGTACTCCATCGGCCGCCAACAGGCCGGTCATCCGCTGATGGATTTCCGCCAGGCGCTCGACGTCGAAGTACCCGCGGCCGATGGCCGACTGGTTGGTGACCACCACCAGGGAAAAGCCCAATTCGCCGAGGCGGCGGAGCCCGGCCGCCGCATGGGGCAACAACTCCACCGCAGCGGGATCCGACAAGTAGCCGCGTTCCACGAGGATCGTACCGTCGCGATCCAGCAGTATCGAGCGTTGTGGATTCACGTCGCAGTCTCCCCGCACCCGGACCCTCTCCCGCGCGGGAGAGGGGAGTGATTGTGTCACGGCCCCCTCAGCTTCGAAATGCGGCGCGCACCATGTTGTCGCTCAACGTAACCAGCGCCCAGATGCCGACGGGGATTCCCAGTGTGCCGCAGCACGGCCCGCAACAGGGAATGAGCAAGAGAATGGCTGCGGTCATGCACAGGCCATAGTTTTCCAGGTTCTTCATCCGCATGCCGCCGATCGTGATCACAATCGCCGCCACGATGGAAATCGCCACGAACGGTATCTGCGCGAGCCCCCCGTCGAGCAAAGGGATCATGCCGGCATTCCTGCCGAATGCTGCGGCAATGCTGACGTGGAGTATATTCACGATGACCGCGAACACTTGCAACACGATCGTAAGGAGTCCCAAGATGATGATCGCCATCGCCGGCGCGGCCACGCGGCTGGCAGCCCAAGCGTGCAGGTAGGCGGCCTGCGCTGCGGGATCGGCGGCATCGCCCGCCAGGGGCGACGGCAGCGCCGGCGGGACCGCAACGTCCCCGGATGGAGCGGCAGGCGCGCCGGGAATCGCCATCACGTTGCCGCAGGCCGGGCACTGGGCCTGCTGGCCAGCCGTGTCATCTCCGGTCTGCAACAGCTTCCCGCAACTCGTGCAACGGAACTGAATGGGCATGGCGTTGATTCGTCATTCGGATTTCGACATTCGTCTTGGTGGGGCTCGCTGCGCTCGACCCACCCTACCACGACGATACACAAATTCGCCCCCGATCAGCATAGCAGATTTGCCGCCTGGGGGGTAGTTCCCCCTGGCCCTTTGGGCCGCGGCGTGGTAGGCTGCTATACTTTGAGCGGTCCATAATGATGCGAGCCGTGCCCTGTTGTTACGGTCTGCGTCATTTCGAACCGCACAGAGTGTAAGATGATTTCTCCCGCCGAAATCCTGGGCCCGCAAGGACGCGTCGCCGCGCGATTGGCCAACTACGAACACCGCCCGGAGCAGTTGGCGATGGCCGAAGCGGTGGCCCAGGCGATCCAGGAGCGTCGGCACCTGATCGTCGAGGCGGGGACGGGCGTGGGGAAGAGCTTCGCCTACCTCGTGCCGGCGATCCTCGATTCGGCGGGGCCGCGGGCCGAGGGCGCGCCGCGGCGGCGGGTGGTGATCTCCACCCACACCATCAGTCTGCAGGAGCAGTTGCTGCTCAAAGACATCCCGTTCCTGGCCAGCGTCGTCCCGCTGGAGTTTACGGCGGTGTTGGCCAAGGGCCGCGGCAATTACCTCAGCCTGCGGCGGCTGCACAACGCCCTGGGCCGAGCGGCCGGGCTGTTTACCCAGGAACAGGAGTTCGACGATCTCCGCGCCATCGCCGCCTGGTCGAAGCAGACCGGGGACGGCTCGCTTTCGGACCTCGATTTTCGCCCCGTTCACCAGGTGTGGGACGAAGTGGCCAGCGACCACGGCAATTGTATGGGCCGGGCGTGTCCGACCTACAACGACTGCTTTTACTACCGCGCGCGGCGGCGGATCGCCAACGCGCAAATCCTGATCGTCAATCACGCGTTGTTTTTCACCGATCTGGCGCTTCGCCGCGAAGGGGCCAGCATCCTGCCCAACTACGACGTGGTGATTTTCGACGAAGCCCACATGGTCGAAGCGGTGGCCGGCGAGCACCTCGGTTTGCGGGTCTCCAGCGGCCAGGTCGAGTACATGCTCAACAAGCTCTACAACGACCGCACCAATCGCGGCCTGCTGGTCCACCATCACTTGCGCGAGCCGCAGCAGTTGGTCATGGAATGCCGCGATTGCGCGCAACGCTTCTTCGACAGCATCGACGAGTGGCTCGCCGACCAGCCCAACGGGAACGGCCGCGTCCGGCAATCTCAGATCGTCGACAATCCCCTGAGCGCGGGCCTGGACAGCCTGGCCCACCTGGTCCGCAAGGAAGGGCAGAAACTCGACAACGTCGAGCAGCGGCAGGATTTCACGGCCGCCGCCAATCGCCTCGAAGGGATGGGCTTGCAGCTTGAGGACTGGCGGCTGCAACAGACGCCCGAGGCCGTCTATTGGATCGAGGCCTCGGCCAACCGCTGGGGCCGGCGGATCAACCTGGCCGCCGCGCCGGTCGACGTCGGCCCGCTGGTGCGGCAACTCCTCTTGGAGCAGGTGCCGACCGCGGTCTTCACCAGCGCCACGCTGGCCACGGCCGGGTCGTTCGATTTCTTCAAATCCCGGCTGGGCATCACGCAGTCGAATGAACTCAATCTGGGCAGTCCCTTCGACTACGAGCGGCAGGTCCAATTGATCCTCCTGGACGGCATGCCCGAGCCGGGCGGCAACGACGCCTCTTATGAGCAAAAGGCGATCGAGATGATCCGCCGTTACGTCGAGCGCACGGAAGGGCGGGCGTTTGTGTTGTTCACCAGTTATGCGATGATGAAACGCGCCGCGGCCGCGCTGACCGGCTGGCTGATGGAGCACGACCTGGCCCTCTACTGCCAGGCCGACGGCATGCCGCGGAGCCGGATGCTGGACCAGTTCAAGGAAAACCCGCGCTCCGTGTTGTTCGGCACCGACAGTTTCTGGCAAGGCGTGGACGTGCCGGGCGACGCGCTGCAGAACGTGATCATCACGCGGCTCCCCTTCAGCGTGCCGGACCGCCCCTTGATCGAGGCCCGCCTGGAGGCGATCCGCGCCGCCGGCGGCAACCCCTTCCGCGACTACCAGTTGCCCGAGGCCGTGCTGAAGCTCAAGCAGGGCTTCGGTCGGCTGATCCGCACGCGGACCGACACGGGGATGGTGGTGATTCTCGACCCGCGGGTGCGGAGCAAGCCCTACGGCCGGCAATTCATCGCCTCGCTGCCCAAGTGCCGGCTGGTGGTGGAGAAGGCGTGAGCCTCAGGCGGTGACCAAGGTTTTGGGCGCGGCCTTTTCGACAAACTTGCGTACGGCCGTTCTGCGCTTGTGGTTCTTGAACAACCGTTCGATGGCCGCCGATGTGACGGGGCCAAGAATCTCGATTCCCACGAGCGCCCCGGACTTGGAATAGTCGGCCAACAACGCATTCGGGACGATCTCCCGCGTGGTTGCGACCGGCAGATCGCTCACGCGCAGGTACGCGGCTTCGATGGTGCCGTCCTGCCGCGCTTCAATGGTCATTCCTAGTGTTGCCATTTCACCCACGTTGAAATGATCTACGATCCTCGACACTGGCGATTGTGACAAATGAGGCGGAATCGTGACAGACAGTTGGACGCTCGCAAAATAGCCACCCGACAAGGGGGTGTGCGGGCGAGGTTTTCATCTCGCTTTTTCTTTAGCCCAGGCATTTATGCCTGGGACTGCTGCGTCCCTGGTGAGACGCCACGATTTTGTCGTTCTGCCGCCGTGGCGGCAGAACGGCAAAATCGGGGTGATGCTCATGCTGGCTCGGTACCCAGGCATAAATGCCTGGGCTACGCAAAAGAGAAGTCCGGCACAAACGATCGGAACAAATTGCGGACGAGCGATCTTGCCCGTCGAGACCGCCTCCTCCTTAGTCTCGGGCAAAACCTCGGGCGTTGACCCCGCCCAGCCGAGACCTTAAAGTGGAAGGAATAGTTCCCTGCCGGGGGCCCCGTTCGAATCGCTCTGTCCCCGGCCGGTTTGATTATTGCCAATTCCGTCAGTTATTCATGCTCGCCAAACGCATTATCCCCTGTCTCGACGTCAACCGGGGACGGGTTGTCAAAGGCACGAATTTCCTCAACCTGCGCGACGCGGGCGATCCGGTGCAGGTCGCCGCGCGTTACGAGCAGGAAGGGGCCGACGAGCTCGTGTTCCTCGACATTACCGCCAGCCACGAGGGCCGCGACATCATGCTCGACGTCGTCCGCCGTACCGCGGAAGTGGTCTTCATGCCCCTGACCGTCGGCGGCGGGATCCGCGACCTGGACGATATCCGCAGCCTGCTCAACGCCGGCTGCGACAAGGTTTCCATCAACTCGGCCGCCTGCCGCGAGCCGGAGTTCGTCGCCCGCGCCGCCCGGCGGTTCGGCTCGCAGTGCATTGTCGTGAACATTGACCCCAAGCGGGTGATGCGCGAGGGGCGGGAGTTTTGGGAGGTGCACATCAACGGCGGCCGCATCGGCACGGGCCGCGAAGCCGTGGCCTGGGCCTGCGAAGTCGAGCGGCTCGGCGCCGGCGAGATCGTGCTCACTTCGATGGACGCCGACGGCACCAAGGACGGCTACGACCTGGAGATCACCGCGGCGGTGACCCGCGCGGTATCGATTCCGGTGGTCGCCAGCGGCGGCGCCGGCTGTCCCGACCATCTCTGCGACGCAATCCTCATTGGCGGAGCGGATGCGGCCCTGGCGGCCAGCATCTTCCACTTCGGGGAATTCACCATCCAAGAGACCAAGCACGCGATGCGCAGCCGCGGCATCCCCGTGCGACTATAGTTTTTTCCGGGAGGAGGACGCCAACATGGCCACGTCGACTGAAGCCGAAATCCAGAAGCCGTCGGTGAAGAAAGAGCTGGAGATCGACAAGCTGTTCCGCGCCCTGGTGAAGATCGAGGGGAGCGACCTGCACTTGAAGACCGGCGCCCCGCCCTACGTCCGCGTGGCCGGCACGCTGCGCACGCTCAATCGCGGACCGATCGACGACGACGAAATGCAACGGCTGCTGTTCCCCATGCTCAACGAGCGGAGCCGGCGGATCTACGAGGAGGACGGCGGCGCCGACCTCTCCTATGCGTTGCAAATCGACGGCCTGAATTGGCGCTTCCGCGTCAACATTCTGCGGCAGTTGGGCCACATGGGGCTGGTGGCCCGGCGGGTCAACAACAAAATCCCCAATTTCGACGGCCTGGGCCTGCCGCCGGTGCTGGCGGACTTTTGCAAGTTCGACCAGGGGATGATCCTCTTGGCCGGCGTCACCGGATCGGGCAAGAGCACCACCATCGCTTCGATGCTGGACTGGATCAACCATCGCTACCGCAAGCACATTCTCACCCTGGAAGACCCCATCGAGTTCGTGTTCACCGAAGACAAGTGCGTGATCAACCAGCGCGAGATCGGCGACGACGTCAAGGATTTCCAGATCGGCATGAAGCACGCCGTGCGCGAAGACCCCGACGTGATGCTGGTCGGCGAAATGCGCGATCGCGAGACCTTCGAGACCGCGCTCCGCGCCGCGGAAACGGGCCACCTGGTGTTCGGCACAATCCACGCCTCGACGGCCCCCAGCACGTTGGGCCGCATCCTCGACCTGTTCCCCGCCGCGCTGCACGCTTCGATGCGGCAGAGCATGGGCTTCAACATGAAGGCCATCATCGCGCAGAAGCTGCTCCCCTCGATCGCCAAGGGGTTCAGCCGCATCCCCACCGTGGAAATCATGAGTTTCAACGCCACGGTGAAGAAGCTGATCCTGGAAGGGCAGGACGAAAAGCTCGCCGACGCCATCCGCTTGGGCCACGATGAGGGGATGCAGGACTTCACCATGAGCCTCTGCGAGTTGGTGAATAAGGAAATGATCGACCGGGCCGCGGCCTTCGAAGTGGCCCCCAACCCCGAAGCTCTCAAAATGGCCCTCAAGGGAATCAAGATCAAAGAGTCTGGAATGCTATGATGAGCCGAATCTGCCCCAAATGGTTGCCGCGAATCGTCCTCCTCGGGCTCCCCGCCCTGGTGTTGGTGTTGCTGGGCGCCGCCGACGCGCTGGCCCAGAACGCGGCGGCCCCGGCCGCCGACCCCGCGTCGTTGCTGGACCGCGGGCCGGGCTCCTACCTGAGCTGGCCCAAGATCGCCGCGCTGTGGCTGGTGTTCCTGGCCTGGGTCCACACCACCGATTGGCTCAGCAGCGACGCCCAGGAAATGAAGCAGCAATATCTGCGCTGGAACATCATTACCGTGGCCAGCTTTCTCGGTGCGCTGGTGTTGCTGCTGTTGCTGCCGTCCTTCTGGCTCGGCTTCCCGCTGTTGTTGATCGCCTACGGCGTTCCCCTGGGAACCTATGTGTACCTCCGCAACGAAAAAGCGGAGCAACACCAGAAAGTGCTCACGCCCGAACACCTGCGGTTCCTGCTCTCGCAATGGGCCGGGAAGGTGGGCATCAAGATCGCTGCGGAAACCGTGCCGGAATACGAGAAAGGACCGCCGCTGAAGCTCGACGCGCGGGGCGGCCCCAACGAGCGCGACGAACGGGTCCGCCTGCTCACCGCCCGCGTGCTGCCGGGCTTCAACCCGGCCCGGCAATTGTTGATGGACGCGATCAAGCGCCGCGGCACGGCCGTGCTGCTGGACTTCACGGCCCAGGAAGTGAAGTCACAGCAATTGGTCGACGGCGTCTGGATCGCGGCCGAGGCGATCGCTCGGGAAACGGCCGATCCGTTGTTGGCGGCCCTCAAAGTGCTCTGCGGCATGAACCCCCAGGATCGGCAGACGAAGCGCGAAGGCAAGTTCGTGGCCCTGCTCGACAAGGATTCCTACGCCGCGACGATGGTCTGCCAGGGAGTCGCCACCGGCGAACGGGCCGTGGTCCAGTTCGACATGAAGCAAGTGCGTTTTGACAACTTCGAGGCCCTGGGAATGCGGCCGAAAATGCAGGAGCAAATCGCGGAGTTGTTCGCGCGAAAGCAAGGGCTGCTGCTGTTTTCCGCCATGCCCGGCGGCGGCCTGCGCAGCACCATGAACGTCGCGCTGCGTTCCACCGACCGGTTGCTCCGCGAGTTCGTGGCCCTGGAGGCGGAGAACAATCGCTACGAGGAAGTCGAGAACATTCCGGTCACCACCTACCCGCCCGGCGCCAACATCCCCGAGCTTCTGACCAAGATGCTCCGCGCCGAGCCCAACGTGGTGGTGGTCCGCGACATGCTCGACGCCGCGACCATCGCCGCGTTGTGCCAGGGTTCGGCCGAGCGCTTGTTCATCAGTTCGGTCCGGGCCAAGGAGAGCTCCGACGCGCTGCTGCGGGTGATGGGCGTCAAAGCGTCGGCGGCGGAGTTCGCCCGCTCGGTCACCGCGGTGCTCAGCCAGCGGCTGATCCGCAAGTTATGCGAGAAGTGCAAGGAGACGTACACGCCGGCGCCCGAGGTGTTGCAGCAATTCGGCATTCCCCCGGGCCGGATCCCCGCCTTCTATCGGCCGCGGCCGCCGCAGCCGAAAGAGGAGGTTTGCCCGGAGTGCGGCGGCGTGGGCTATAAGGGGCGCACCGGCGTCTTCGAGCTGCTGGTTGTCGACGATTCGCTGCGGAAGTTGCTGCCGAGCAACCCCAAGATCGACGTGCTGCGGCAAGCGGCCCGCAAGGCCGGCCTGCGCACCTTCCAAGACGAAGGGATTCTGGTGGTGGCCAAGGGGCTCACGTCGCTGCCGGAGTTAGTGCGGATGTTGAAATCTTGATTCTTCTTTAACCGTCAGGCTTCGCCATGTTCGTAACCATCGCTTTGCTTGTGATCTTTGTCGCCTGTGTGGCCGTGACCTATACGGAGGGCTTGTGGAGCAACGCCATCCGCCTGGTCAACGTGCTAATCGCCGCACTGCTGGCCACAAATTTCTTCGAGCCCGTGGCCCGTTTCCTGGAGGGCTTCATGCCCGATTACAAGTATTACTGGGACTTCCCGGCTCTCTGGGTGCTGTTCGCCGTGTTCATGATGCTGATGCAGACGGCCACCAACCAGGTCTCGCAGGTAAAGGTGCGATTCCTCAAGGTGGCCGACCAGGTGGGCGGGGGAGTCTTCGCGGTGCTCACCGGCTGGGTCATGGTGTGCTTCACGTTGATGACCTTTCACGCCGCCCCGCTGGCGAAGAACTTCCTCGTCGAAAGCTTCCAGCCGCGGCAGCAAATGTTCTTCGGCCTGGCCCCCGATCGCAAATGGATCGCTTTCACCCGGGCGATGTCGCGGGGCCCGCTGGCCCGCTCGGCCACCGCGGAGGAGCAGGCTAACCACGCCAACGTCTTCGACCCGGACAGACAATTCGTCTACCGCTATGAACAGCGGCGGACCGAGGTGGAAAAAGAGCGGGTGGCAAGCAACGCGAGCCCGACGGGGACCCCGGCGAAATAGCAGCACGGGAGCACGTCTTCCGGCAGGCCCAATGACGGTAGCCACGGATGAACACGGATTGAACACAGATTGAATTCGCATGGGAATGCCGGCGGTGAGCCAGGCGAGATCACAAATCACTTTTTTTGTCTGTGTTTCATCCGTGTTCATCTGTGGCTGCATGCGTTTCTTGTGACGAAGATGGCCCACGCGGAACCTCCACTCCACGAACCTCTCGACGGCGAATCGCCCGAGTACCAGACGATTTGCGGCCTCGCCGTAGTCAGCCTGATCCTGGCCATTCTCGCGCCGCTGGCGCTCGTTGATCCGTTGGGCGCGATCTTGCCGGTCGGCGCGATCGCCGTCGGATGGGCGGCGCTACGGCGCATCGCCCGCAATGCCCCGGCCCTGAGCGGTCGCCGCTTGGCGCTCTGGGCCGTGGGCCTTTCGCTGCTGTTTCTCGCGGCCGTGCCGGCCGAATGGCTCAGCTATCGTTGGCAGATCCGCCGCGAAGCGATCGCCGTCGGCGACGCCTGGTTCGCGATGCTCCGCGACAACCGGCCGCAGATGGCCTTTCAACTGACGCTCGAGCCGCGTCGCCGCCGCCCGCTGGACAACACGCTGGCGAAGTACTATCGCGAGGTGCCGGAGTTGCGCGACGGGCTGGCCGCCTACGTGCGGCAGCCGCTGGTGCGGACGCTCTTGACGCTGGGCCGCGCCGCGGAAGTGCGCTGGGAGCGGATCGAAGACCAGGAGCGGTTATACAACTGCGATCGTGTCGATCCGCTCTACGTGGTGGGCTACGAGGAAGGCGGGCGGAAGAAGTCGTTCTCGGTGGTCTTGCACCTGGCGCGGCTGCGGCTTTCTACCGGAGCCGGCGGCGGCCGGGCCGTGTGGCAATTGATCGGCGCGGAGGAAGCGGGGCGGTAAGAAGCAGACAGTCGTAGGGTGGCATGCCGTCACACGGCGAAGCCGTGGGTCGGCATGTCGGTTGTCGAAATGAACATACCGAGCGCGAAGCTGCGCGTCGTGACGGCATGCCACCCACCGGCCGCCACGCCCTTCGCTACGCTCAGGGACGTGCCACCAAACGCTAGCGATCCCCATCCCGGTATAAGCGAATCTCGCAGACGCCCATTTGCCCGGCGACCTTGCCGAGCACCAGGCGGACGCGGTCGGCACGAACGGCCGGGAAGTGGAGTACGCGGCGGCGGTCGGTATTGTCGCGGACCTGGGCCAGTCGCTGCCAGCGGCCGTCGACGCGGGCCTCGACATCAAAGTCCACGCCGCGGTCCTTGCGGGTCTGAAAACTGACGTGGAAGGTGTTGATCTCGGCCGGTTGGGGCAGCTCCAATTGCACCCACTGCGGCAACTTCTGCTGCTTGAGGTCCGGCGCCCAGGCGTTGCGGATGCCCGCCACGGCGCGGTTCCATCCCTGGTTGACATTCTCCGGCCGCGGCGGGGGCTGAATGAGCCGCTGCGGTTCGCCGCCCGGACTGAGCCGGAAACGATAGCAACCGGCGCGGGACTGCAGTTGCCCGTCGTCCCAGCGAATGCCGCGGCCGCAACCCGGGACGGTCGATGGATATAGGTGCCAGCGGAGACGTTTGTCGGCGGGAAGGAGTAGAAAGTACGTGCGGCCCTTGGTCAATTTGGCGTGCAGGGGAAAGACCACCCAGCCTTGGCTGCGGGCGGGGACGTCGGCGGTCGCAGCGGCGACATCACGGGTGGAAGCGAAGAGGTCGCCCAGCGTCCCCGCCGCCCGCAGCGCCACGCGGATGCCAACCGGCCGCTGCGAGTCGTTCTGCAGATACAGCGCGACCGTGTCGACGTGGTCCTGCGGCGCCGGGAACGTCACCGCGCGATCGCGATCGAGTTGATGCGCCGCGCCGCCGCCGACGAGACCTTCGTTTTCGCCCTCGCGGGCCGTGCTCGACGCCGTGGCCCGTGCCTTGAGGGCCAAATCGGCCCCGTCGCAGTTGTGCACGCCGATCAGGTAGCAGCCGTCTTTGAGCAGCATTTGCTGGAGCTCGGCGATATGCTCGCGCCCCACGATTCGCGGCGTGCAGGGACGGCTTTTGATGATTGAGGCGGCGGTGCCCACCGCCTGGCCCATCAGGCAGCAACAGCGTTGGATGCGGGTGCCGCCAAAGCCCAGGTGCGTGGCGGAATAGCAGCGCCCGGCCATCATCAGGTTATCGAGGTTGCGGCAATAGAGGCTGCGGAAGGGGATGCTCATCTTCTGGTTGTAGTAACACATCGCGTCGCTGCCGCGGACCCAGAACCCTTCGGGGTGGTGGATGTCCATGGGCCAGCCGTTGTAGGCGACCGCATCGGTCAACAGCGGCCGCCGGGTATAGTCGTTTTCCGTCATCACGTAGTCGCCCAGCAGGCGGCGGCTTTCGCGGACGCCCATCACGTAGTTGAGCCAGATCAACTCGCGGTTGCGGTTCACCTCGTGGACCTGGGGGTTGTAGTTTTTCGCGTAGTCCCAGAGGCCGATATTGACGCGGAACAGCTCGTCGCGAATGGTTTCGGCGTCGCGGATCGTGTCGGACATCCCGCCGAGCTCGATTTCCCAATGATGGTAGGTGGAGCCGTTGGGGTCTTGCGGGTCGGGGCGGCGGCCCTTGCCATGGGCGGGCGCGTCGAAGTTCGCCGGCCGCCCGGCCGCCAGGCGCCGCTGCGAATCGGGCGTTTCGAAGTCGTCGGCGCTGGACCAGTGGTAGGCCCAGGCCGGGGCGGCAAACGGCACCGGCCGGCGATGGGTGTGGAAGGCGGCCGTATAAAGATCGTTCCCCATTGTGTGGGCGTTGGCCACCAGCGGCGCGTCGGGCTCGTTGTACTCGCTGCGGGCCTCCTCGCCCATCCGCCACTCCGCGCCGGCCCAGTAGCCGATCCAGCCGTGACCGGTGCAGTCGATGAACAACGGGGCCGTGAACCGCAGCCGGCGGCCGCTACGGACCTGAAGGGCCAGAACGGAGCGAATCGTCCGAGCGTCTTTCATTTCCACGCCGGTCGCCCGGGTGTTCAAGTGCAGGTCCAGCAGCGGCTCCGCCGCGACGATCCGCTCGACCCGCCGCGATTGGCTGGTGTCGCCGATCTCGGGATAAAACTCTTCGATCAGCCCGGTCTCCATGGGGTCCCAGGGCTCGTGACTCTGATCTCCCATGGGCGGGACCTGAATCTCGCTCGACGAGTTGCCGCCCAATACCGGCCGATCCTGGAGCAGGGCCACGTGGCAGCCATGGCGCGCCGCGGCGACGGCCGCGGCGCAGCCCGCCAGTCCCCCGCCCGTTACCACCACGTCGTAGCCGTGACGGTCCTCGATCTCGCGGCTCACGCCGCCATACCGCTCGCGCTCTTGGGCCAAGGTCCGCGGGTCGTCGGCCGGGCGAAAATCGTCGCCGGAGAGCACCAGGGCGTCGCAGCGGCCCCACCAACCGCTCAGGTCGTGCAAACGGACCTCCGTGGGACCGGCGCCCAGATCGAACTGGCCGCCGTCGACCCATTGCCAGGCCTCGCTTTTTGAGTGCCCAAAGGTCGTGGGCGACGCGCGGCCGCCAACGAGAACCTGGAAACGGCCCGGCGAGTGGCTCGGCAGCCAGTCCTTGCAGCGAACCCACAGACGGTACTTGCCGGCGACGGGGATCGTGGCCGGGGTGGCTGCGTCGGGCACGGGCCGGCCCACGCCCGTGGCCAGCAGGTAGGGCGAGCCCATGATCTCCACGAACTGCGAATCGTTCGACCAACCGCCCGGGTTGAGGAACGACTCGGCCTCGATCCAGACGACGGGCTGGGCCGAGGTGGCCGAGGCGACCGTCGTCAACAATAGCAAGACAGACAAGGCGACGCGGAGCGGTGGAGACAACGCAATGCGCCCCAGAAGGGCGGCCGGCGAGTCTTCCTGTTTTTGCCTCCGCGAGGCATGGCCGTTATTCGTCGCGAGGTTGATTTGTCGCTTCATCATCCGCATGCCTCCGCCCACAGCTATCGCCGGTCCTTCGCGATCAATTTCCGCCGACGTTCGCGGCCGGCTTCAGTTCCACGGCGACAGTCCGCGCGCCGCTGAGGATCAGCACCCAGCGGCGCACGGCGTCGATGGTGATGATGGCCGAGAGCAGCAGCATCACGGCCGCCAGCAGGCTCACTGTCTTCACCGAGATCGCCTGGGCGGGGGTAATGCCCGGGGCGCCCAGTTCGAGCCACCATTTCTGGATGCTCTCGACCCCGGCGGCGAAAACGGTCACCACGGTGAACACAAAGGGGATCCCCGTGACCAGGGCGTAGATCCGCTTCGAGGCGTAGGTCAACAGATACGTGGTTCCCACGGCCAGCGCGATGGTGGCCAGGAGCTGATTGGCGATGCCCATCACGCGCCACAACCGCTCGATGCTGCCGAAGTAGAGCAGGTAGCCCCAGAGGAAGCAGACGACGATGCTCATCGAAATGTTGAGGGCCCAACTGGCGTGGTGGCCGGGAGCCGCGGCCGGCCGGAACTGCGACACGGCCTCCTGGAACACGAACCGCGCCACGCGGGTGCCGGTCTCCAACAGCGTGAGAATGAAGAGGGCCTCGAACATGATCACGAAGTGGTACCAGTAGGCCATCAGGGTTTTCATGCCGGGGATCGCGGCGAAGATCTTGGCCATGCCCACGGCCAGAGTCACCGCCCCGGCGGTCCGCCCGGCCAGGTCTTTTTCTCCGGTCTCCGCCTGGAGCTTGTCGAACTCCACGGGCCGGATATTCCAGTGGTGCTCGCTCTCGACCTGGGTGACGAACTTTGCGTAGGTCGCTTTTTCGGTATTGATCTTGAAGTAGTCGCCCGGCTCCAGGGCGCAGGCCGCGATCAGGGCCATCAGGGCCACGAAGCCTTCCAGCAGCATGCCGCCATAAGCGACCGGCCGCATGTCCGACTCGCGATCGATCATTTTCGGCGTGGTTCCGGAAGAGACCAGGGCGTGGAAGCCGGAAAGCGCTCCGCACATGATCACGATGCACACGAAGGGCCAGACCGTGCCGGAAACCACCGGGCCGCCGCCGTGAATGAAGACCGTCGTGGCCGGCATCTTCAGTACCGGATGGGCCACGAACATTCCCACCGCCAGCATCGCGATCACGCCGATCTTCATATACGAGCTGAGATAGCCGCGGGGGGAGAATAACACCCACACCGGCAAGATCGAGGCGATCGCGGCGTAAACCGCCAGGATGACGGAGAGCGTAGGCTTGCTGAACATCAGGCAGGGCCCGAGCGGCGAGTCGGCAAACGGCTTGCCGAAGAATACGCCCAGCAGCACCAGCGTGACGCCGATGATCGAGGCCTCGCCCACCCGGCCGGGACGAATCCAGTACATCCAGGCCCCGGTGATCAAGGCCGCGGGGATGGTCACCAGGATCGTAAACATGCCCCAGGAACTCTCGCTCAGGGCATTCACCACGACCATCGCCACGCCGGCCAAGGTGGCGATGATGATGAACAGCGTGGCCAACATGGTGGTTCCGCCGGAGATCGGTCCGTGCAGCTTTTGCACGATCTTGGGCAGCGACAGCCCGTCTTGCCGCACCGAGGCCAAGAGGATCACGAAATCGTGAACTCCGCCGGCCAGGCAGGCCCCGACGATCAGCCAGGCGAAGCCCGGGAAATAACCCCACTGCGACGCCAAGACCGGGCCGATCAGCGGGCCGGGACCGGCAATGGCCGCAAAATGCACGCCGAAGAGCACCAGGCGGCGGGTGGGATAGTAATCGACGTTATCCTGCAAACGGTGGGCTGGCGTGATCTTGCGATCGTCCAGCATGGCCACCTTGGTCGCCAGAAACGCACCGTAGAAGCGATAGGCCAAGGAGAAGGCCGCCAGCGCGGTGACCACCAACCAGAGGGAATTCACGGCGGGACCCCTTTCGTGGAACAGCAGAACTTGTTTGGCTTTTCATGATATGTCACGCGGCGTGGCGGAGCAATAAGCGTCAGAGTAGGGGAGTGGGTGAGAAAGGGAGTGGGGGAGACGAGCCAAACAAGGGTTGCAGGCGCATCTCCCCTACTCCCTTTCTCTCCCACTCCCCCACTTTTCTTCTGCCCCACTCCCCTATTCCCTTTCTAAATCCTGCCGCCCTATAATGATCGATTTGGGGAGAGAAACCACCGTGACGGAAAAGGTCATTATTATCGGCAGCGGACCGGCCGCTTGGACGGCCGCCATTTACGCGGCCCGGGCGGAGCTCCGCCCGTTGGTCATCGAAGGAGCGCTCACCGAGGAAAACCGGCTGGCCGGCACCCTGCCGATGGGCCAATTGAACCTCACCACCGAAGTGGAAAACTTCCCCGGCTTTCCCACCGGCGACCTGGAAGCCTATCTGGATTCGTCGATCGACAAAAACCGCCGGGCGATCATGTGTCCGCATCGCAAGGAAGGCGTCAGCGGGCCCGAACTGATGGAGCTGATGCGGCAACAGGCGGTGAACTTCGGCACGCGGATCGTCGACGACGACGTGGCCAGCGTCGATTTCCAGGTTCACCCCTTCCGCCTCACCATGCTCGGCGGCGCGACCTACGAGAGCCATGCCGTGATCGTGGCCACCGGCGCGCGGGCCAACTACCTGGGCCTGCCCTCCGAGGAGCAGTTCAAGAATCGCGGCGTCAGCGCCTGCGCGGTTTGCGATGGGGCCCTGCCGCGTTTCCGCAACAAGCCGCTGGTGGTCGTCGGCGGCGGCGACTCGGCCGTGGAAGAGGCCGATTACCTGTCGAAGTTCGCCTGCGTCGTGCACCTGGTACACCGCCGCGATCAACTGCGGGCGTCGAAGATCATGGCCGAGCGGGCGATGGAAAACCCCAAGATCAAGATCCACTGGAACCGCGGCCTGCAAGAAGTGTTGGGCAACGACAAGGACGGCGTGACCGGCGTGCGGCTGGCCAGCACGGTGGGCGAGCCGGAGCTGGAGGTGCCCGTGACGGGCGTGTTCCTGGGCATCGGCCATACTCCCAACACGGCCTTTTTGAAGGGGCAACTCGAGCTGACCGACAAGAAATACATCAAGTGGGTCACCGCGCAGCGGACCTTCACCAGCGTGGAAGGGGTGTTCGCGGCCGGCGACGTGGCCGACGATTACTATCGCCAGGCGATCACCGCCGCCGGCAGCGGTTGCATGGCCGCGTTGGACGCCGAGCGCTGGCTGGCCGCCCAGCGGCTGTAAGTCTCGTCGTTTAGATCCAATGGGAAGATAGCTTCGGCAACTGGGTGGGCATGTTCGCAGCCAAGATATGCACATGCCGACTCGACGCTGCGCGTCGTGACGGCATGCCACCCACGGAAAGAAATACGGGAGTTTTTTGCCCATGCCCGAGGAGCTGCTCATGTCGCGCACGACGCGTCGCGTTTTTCTCCGCCAGTTGGCCGCCGCCGGCGCTTTGGCCGAGAGCGGCTGGGGGATAGCCGGCGCAGCGCGTGGCGCGCCGATATCGGCCCCGTCGGCCATCGGTTGGAAATGGGCCATCTGCAACGAAACCTTCGCGGGCTGGCCGTTCGAAAAGGCATTTGCGCTGGCTGCCCAATGCGGCTATCAGGGGATCGAGGTCGCACCGTTCACGATCGCCACGGACGTCCGCGAGATTTCCCCGGCCCGCCGTGCCGAGGTCCGCAGCCAGGCGGCAAAGGCGCATCTGGAAATCGTCGGGCTGCACTGGCTGCTGGCCAAGACCGAGGGTTTCCATCTCACGTCGGCCGACGTTGCGGTCCGCCGCCGCACGGCCCGTTATTTCGGCGACCTGGCCCGCTTCTGCGCCGATCTGGGCGGCAAGATCATGGTGCTCGGCTCGCCGCGGCAGCGCAGTCTCCAGCCGGGTGTCAGCCGTGCCGACGCGATGGGCTACGCCGCCGAAGTGTTGCGGATGGCCCTACCCGACTTGGAGGCGACCGGAGTCACTTTGGCCATCGAGCCGCTGCGGCCGAAGGATACGGATTTCATCAACACCGCCGCCGAGGGACTGGAGCTAGTCCGGCGGGTTGAATCGCCGCACTTCCGGCTGCACCTGGATTGCCTGGCGATGTCGTCGGAGCCGACCCCCATTGCCGATCTGGTCCGCCGCTATCGCTCCTGGCTGGTCCATTTCCACGCCAACGACGCCAGCGGGCAGGGACCGGGCTTCGGGCGGACCGACTTCGCGCCCATTCTTCGGGCCTTGGCCGAAATCAGCTATCGCGGCTGGGTGTCGGTCGAGGTGTTCGACATGAGCGCCGGCCCGGAACGGATCGCCCGGGAAAGCCTCCAATACATGCGGAAGTGCCTGGAAGGCGTATAATAGGAAAGTCCAACACATCAGGTCAGGGAAGGTCGAAAGCTCATGGAAAAAATCTCGGTTGCTCTGGCGCGTCAGCCCGAATCGATTGGCCGCGAAGTCCAGTTGCAGGGCTGGATCCGCACCCGCCGTGACTCGAAGGCCGGTTTCAGCTTTCTGGAGCTCAACGACGGCTCGTCGTTGGGCAACATCCAAGTCATCGCCGAGCAGACGCTTCCCAACTACGAAACGGAAATCAAGCGGCTTTCGCCCGGCGCGAGCGTCAGCGTCGCCGGCCTGGTGCGGGCGTCGCCGGCCAAGGGCCAGCCCACGGAAGTCCAGGCCACGGCCGTCGCCGTGTACGGCTCGGCGGACCCCGACGCTTACCCGCTGCAAAAAAAACAGCATTCCTTCGAATTCCTCCGCACCATCGCGCATCTGCGTCCCCGCACCAACACCTTCGGCGCGATCGCCCGGGTGCGGAATTGCGTGTGCCGCTCGATCCACGAGTTTTTCCAAGAGGAAGGCTTCCTCTACGTCCACACGCCGATCATCACCGCCAGCGACTGCGAAGGGGCGGGGGCCATGTTCCAGGTGACCACACTGAAGCTGGACAACGTGCCCAAGGACGACGAGGACCAGGTGGATTTCATGCAGGACTTCTTCGACCAGCCCACCTACCTGACGGTCAGCGGGCAGTTGGAGGCCGAAACCTACGCCTGCGCGCTGGGCAAGGTCTACACGTTCGGCCCCACCTTCCGCGCGGAGAATTCCAACACCTCGCGGCACCTGGCCGAGTTCTGGATGGTCGAGCCGGAGATGGCGTTCTTCGAGCTCGCCGACAATATGAACCTGGCCGAGCGGTTCCTCAAGCGGATTTTCCGCGACGTGCTCTCGCGCTGCGGGGAAGACATGGAGTTCTTCCGCGAGCGCATCGACGACACCGTGGTCGCCACGCTGGAGAAGATCGTCGCGAGCCAATTCCAACGCCTCAGCTACACCGAGGCGGTGGAAATCCTCGAGCGCGCCGGCGAGAAGTTCGAGTTTCCCGTCAGTTGGGGCACCGATCTCCAGGCCGAACACGAGCGTTTCCTCACCGAAAAGCACTTCCAGTGCCCGGTGATCCTCTACGACTACCCGGCCGCCATCAAACCCTTCTACATGCGGCTCAACGACGATGGGCGGACGGTGCGGGCGATGGACGTGCTGGTGCCCAAAGTTGGCGAGATCATCGGCGGCAGCCAGCGCGAAGAACGCATCGAGGTGCTGGGTAAACGCATGGAGCAGCAGGGGCTGAGCCTGGAAAACTACTGGTGGTACCTGGAGCTCCGCCGCTATGGTTCGGTGCCTCACGCCGGTTTCGGCCTTGGCCTGGAGCGGCTGTTGCAATTCATTACCGGGATGGGCAACATCCGCGACGTGATTCCCTTCCCGCGAACGCCCGGCAACGCCGAATTTTAGATTCGCGAAGTAGTAGGCAGCAGGTAGTTGGGTGTAGGCGGCAGGAAAAATTCGCCCGCGCATCTCCCCTTCCGTCCACCATTCACCGTTCACCGTCCACCACACAGGCTCACGAGGGAATCATGCAACTCAAGATCACGGCGGGAATGAAGCGGTTCAAGGCGGTTCTGGCGTTGGGAATCCTGGCGTGGAGCGCCGGCCAGGCCGGGGCCGCGGGCCTTTGCCGTTTGGACCTGGGCGGCGCCTGGCAGGTCGCCCGCGAAGGCGGCAGCGAACAGATCGCGGCCACTGTGCCGGGATACATCCACGTCGATCTCCTGGCCGCGCATAAGATTCCCGATCCGTTCTACCGGGCCAACGAGAAAGCCGTGCAGTGGGTGGGCGAGAGCAACTGGATCTATCGACGCTCGTTCGACGTGCGGCCGGAGCTCCTGGCCCGCGAGCATGTCCTGCTGCGATGCGAGGGGCTCGACACCCTGGCCACCATCCGGCTCAACGGCACCGGGGTCGCCCGCACCGACAACATGTTCCGCAGCTATGAGTTCGACGTCAAGAAACTGCTCAAGCCGGGAACCAACGCCCTGGAGATCAAGTTCGATTCGGTGCTCCCCTTGATGCGAGCCAAGGAAGCTCAGCGGAAGCTTCCCACCTGGGCCTATCCGGGCGCCGGGTACGTGCGGAAAGAGCCGTGCAACTTCGGCTGGGATTGGGGGCCCACCGTCGTGAGCTGCGGCATCTGGAGGAACATCGGCCTCGTGGCTTTCGACAACGCGCGGCTCAGCGACGTGGCCATCCGGCAGGATCATTCCCGCAAAGGCGCCGTTAATCTGACGATCGAGGTGGCGGCCGGCCCGGCCACCGCCGCAAGCTTGAAGGTCCGGACGTCGGTTCGGCTGGGGAGCAAGGAAATCCAGGTCGCCGCTTCCCAGTTGCACAAGGGCAGTGCAAAAGTCGAGATCGCGATTGCCGACCCGCAACTGTGGTGGCCGGCGGGGATGGGTGCCCAGCCGCTCTACACGGTCACTGTCGACCTGCTGGACGACGCGGGGAAAATGCTGGATTCGACTGCCAAGCGCATCGGCCTGCGAACCCTGCGGGCGGTGCAGCAGACGGCCGACGCTCCGATGCACTTCGTGGTCAACGGCGTCCCCTTTTTCGCCAAGGGGGCCAACTGGATCCCTGCCGATTGTTTTGCCACGCGGCTGACCAAGGAGATTCTCCGCCGTTACGTGCAAGACGCCGTGGCGGCCAACATGAACACGCTGCGATTCTGGGGCGGCGGCTACTATGAGGACGACGCGCTCTACGACCTCTGCGACGAGATGGGCATCTGCATCTGGCTGGACTTCAAATTCGGCTGCACCACCTACCCCGCCTTCGATCCGGCCTTCCTCGAAAGCGTGACCTGCGAGGCTCGCGACAACATCCGCCGGCTGCGGCACCACCCGTCGATCGCCGTCTGGTGCGGCAACAACGAGATCATGTTCTTCCGCGGCAAGAATGGATGGACCAAGGACAAGATGAGCGCGGAGGATTATTACAAGCTGTTCCGCGACACGCTGGGGGGCCAGGTCCGCGACTTGGCGCCGCAAGCGGATTACGTCACCGGCTCGCCGGACTGCGGCGACGTCCATTTCTGGGAGGTCTGGCACGGCGGCAAGCCCTTCGAGGTCTATCGCCGCATTCACGGCTTCGTGAGCGAGTTCGGCTTCCAATCGTTCCCCGAGCCGAAGACCGTGGCCACTTTCACTGCGCCCGAGGACCGGCAGTCGGTCTACTCGCCGGTGATGAAATACCACGAGCGGTCCAACCGCATGTACATGGACGTAAAGGAAGACGGCAGCATCGGCACCGGCAAGATCATGAAGCTGGTGAAGCAGTACTTCCGCGATCCGAAGGACTTTGACAGCACCTTGTGGTTGAGCCAGATCACCCAAGGCTACGGCATCAAGTACGGGGCCGAAGGATGGCGCCGCGAAATGCCCAAGTCGATGGGCTGCGTCTACTGGCAGTACAACGACTGCTGGCCCTGCTCGTCGTGGGCCTCGGTCGATTACTTCGGCCGTTGGAAAGCGTTGCACTACATGGCCCAGCGCTTCTATGCGCCGCTGCTGGTCTCCGGGGCCGAAGACGCGGCCGCGGGCCAGGTCGACGTGTATGTCACCAGCGACCGCATGCAGCGTTGCCAAGGCCAACTGGCCTGGACCGTCAGCGACGTGGCGGGCAATCAGCTTGCCGACGGTCGCTTGGCCTTGGAGATTCCCGCGCGAACGAGCCGGATGGTGCGGTCGCTCCCGCTTGCGGAGGAGATCCGCAAACATGGGGCCGACAATCTGCTGGTCTGGTTGCGGCTGGACGTGGGCGGCCAGACGGTTTCCGACAACCTGGTCACGTTCGTCTATCCCCGCAAGCTGGATCTGGTCGATCCGCGATTGAAAGCGAGCGTTGTCCAAACTGGAGGGCTGTACGTGGTCCACTTGCAGGCGGAGCATCCGGCCTTATGGGTCTGGCTGGAGCTGGAAGGCTTGGACGCGCGGTGTTCGCAGAACTTCATCCACGTCACCCGGAACAGTCCGGCGGAGATTCGCGTTTCGCCGGCCAAGCCACTGGGCATCGAGGCGTTCCAAAAGGCGCTGCGGATTCGCAGCCTGTACGACACCTACGCACATTGATCGATCGGACGCCGATCGCGTTGGGCTGCCAAGAACAGATCCACGCCCAGCGGCTCGCAACCGACGGAGCAGTTGGCGGCGGGAATCCCCGCCTCGAGCGCCAGCCGCTGCAAGTCTACGGCCGTGCGGTAGGTCAAGTACCAATTGCCGATCCACTCCATGTAGGCGCGGGTCGGATTGGCGGGCGCGAAGTTTCCCACCAGCAGCATGCCGCCCGGGTTGAGCCGCCGCCAGAACAGTCGCAACATTTCCACCGCCGCCGCATCATCCAGATAATCGAACAGGCCCGAGCAGACCAGAAAATCCGCGGCCGGCAGGACCGTTTCCGGGTTGGGCCTGCGCGGCAGCCGGGAGAGGTTCTCGCGAATGCACTCCAGCGCGCCCCGCGGCAGCAGCGGCTCGACTTGTCGCCGGGCGAACTCCAGGGCCTCCGGATCGAGGTCCAGTAGCGTCACCCGGAGCCGGTTTCGCTGTGGGGCGCTGAGACAGCGCAGCCCCTGCTGGATGTCGCCGGCCGGTCCGGCGCCGACGCTCACGACCTGGAAACCGGCCGCGGCGGCCGTGAGACAGCGCGTCGCCAAGGCGGCGGCGATTTGCTCCGTCCGGCAACGGACAGCGGCCGGCGCCGCCTGGCCTTGAAAGTAGCGATCGAAGGCCCGGCCCAAGGGATGCTCGCAGCAGTAGCCGGTGGCGATCCAATCGAGCATCTGGTAGTCGCCCGCGTAGCCACGGGGCTTGAAGCGGGCACGCTGCTGGAGCGCGCCGACTTCCAAGAGCGGCCCGGCAATCCGCCAGAACTCTTGCGATGCGCTGCGGTTGGCCTCGCCGCGGCACCCGGTCCGAGCCAATGCGTGCAGACACGTCGCCAGGGCGGCCGCCACGAGGGCGTCGGTCAACTCCGCGTTGGCCCATTGGCCGGTAAGCTGCCGTGCCCGCTCCAGGTCGGCGACCAGTTGCTCGGCAGCCGTGCGGGCCACGGACAACACGGTCTGCGGGTCCGCCGCCTCGGCCGACATGATCGACGGGACGCCGAAAAACACCGCAAGGGATCCTTTGCTCTTAATTATTCCCGCACTGCGAAACGTCCGCTTCCGCATTCTCGCAGCTTTGCGGCCAAACGCAATGCCGGGGGCGGTCGAGGCCGAATCGCCGCGCGATGTAGATGCCGGTGATCGAGCCCAACGTCGCGCCAGCGATGACGTCGCCGACGAAGTGGAAATTCAGTCCCACCAGCGCCGCGGCCAGGCTGCCGCAGATCGTCGCATAGAGCCAGCGCCAGCGCGGATAGCTGAGCCACAGGATCGCGATCACGGAGAACACCACCGCCGCGTGTCCCGAGGGGAACGATTCGTATGCGGCGCCGTAGTGAAACGGATGAAAGCCGTAGTCGCCACTGCCGATCAACGAGGGCATGTCTTCGGTCCACGTTTCCGGCCAGTAGCGGCCGAATCCCCATTTCAGGAACTGCTTGAGGGCGGTGGTCACGATCAGATTGGCCGAAATCGCCAGCAGCACGGTCTGGACGCGGCCGCCCCGCTTCCACGCCCGCCATGCGACCACCAACAGGATGGCCACGATCGCGAAGTGCTTCATCCACTCGGAGGCGGCCGCCAGAAATAGCAGCGACTCGTATGGGATACAACGATGGCGGTAGACAAACCACGCCACGGGTTGGTCCACGACGAAGTAGCAAAGCGCCGCCAGAACCGCGGTCAAGATCAGTGCGACCGCGGTCTTGAGAGCGAGCATTTTTTCCGTCACGGTGAATCAGCCGTTGAGGGTCCAGCCGGGACGGTATCGGCGGCGCAGCAGTTCGTTGGCCTCGGGGCAATTGGTCACGTGGCCGTTGACGCCGTCGTACTCGATCTTCTTGCCCACGCGATAGGCGACCAGGCCCAGCAGCAACTGTTCGATCATGTTGCTGCTATAGCCGAAGTCGCAGGCCGTCTTGGAACCGCATTTACAGGCCTCGATCCACTGCTTCTGGAAGTGGCCCAGCGGCGGCAGCACCTTGTCGGCGGGGCGGGGCTTGTAGTAGGTCAGGTCGGCGTTGTCGCCCAGCGGCAGCACGATCCGCGAGCCGAAGTCGGCGATCACGAAGCCCTTCGTGCCCTTGAACATCGCGCCGTGGTCGATCTTCTTCAGGTCGATGTACGGCTTGGGCGAAATGGGCATGATGCCGCCCTGGTACCAACTTACGCGGATCGGGCCGCGCCAGTCGTTGGCCGGATGCTCGAAGTGCGATTCGCACGCGACCGGCGTGACGTCGGGGTTGAACTTCTCTCCCTTGGCTTCCGCCGAGGTTGGCAAAGTGGCGTCGACCACGTTCCAGAGCAAGTCCATGGTGTGGCTGCCCATGTCGCCGATCTGGCCGGCGCCGAAGTCCCAAAACATATTCCACGACAGGCAATTCGCGCCGGGCCCGCCCGAGAAATAGCGGGGGTTGTAGGGATGCGCCGGTGACGGGCCCAGCCATAGATCAAAATGGAAGCCTTCGGGCGGCTGCCCCTCGGCGGGCCAGTAGCCGGCGCGGGGAATCTGGCGGTTGCCCCAGGCGTAGGCCGCCCGCAGATCGCCGATCACGCCGTCGTGGACCAACTCGCGGATGCGGTTGAAATTCTGCATCGCGTGCCGCTGCATGCCGACCTGCGTGGCCAGCTTGTTCTTCTTCGTCAGCCAGTTGGCGCGGACCACGCGGGCTTCCTCGACGCTGATCGCCAGCGGCTTCTCGCAATACACGTGCAGATCGCGGTTCAAGGCCCAATTGGCCACGAAGGCGTGCGTATGATCGGCCGTGCAGATCACCACTGCGTCGAGGTCTTTTTGCTCCAGGCACTTCCGCCAATCCACGTAGGTCTTGGCTTTGGGGAACCGCTTCAGAGCGTCCGGGAACCGCTTTTCGTTGACGTCGCACAGCGCCACCACGTTCTCTTCGGCCAGCGCGTCGTAGTGCGCCAGGCCGCGCCCCCAGACGCCGATCAGGGCCACGTTGAGTTTATTGCCGGGGGCATTTTTACCCCCACGAGCGCCGCTGGGCAGCAGCAGCAATCCGGTCCCGGCGGCGGCGGTCTTCAAGAACTGGCGACGTTTCATGGTTGGTTCCCTGTGTCACGCGTATTTCCCGTTACACGCCGCGCGGCTACGCCCCGCGCGGCAATAATCTTCCATGTTAACAGAGCGGAGGATGGAGTTCCAGTTGTCACGGCGATTTCGTAGCGGGACTAAAAAGTCTGCATCGAAGAGCGGGATTTGCCGCTTTCCGGGGTAATTACGTCAAGTCCCCCATCTGCGTCGGATGGACGTTGCCGGATGCCACCGCGGGCTTATTGACCGCGATTCGGCCGGGAAGTAGCGTAGAAGATGTCGCCATGACGGCTCGCCGTTGCTTCTCGGCAACGCCCACACGCATTCGGCCTCCTCATTCGTCGACCGTATCCGGCCCCCGGGAACCCTGGCGGGCCGATGGGCCGACGTGGATCGCCCGTCGTCATGGTGTCGTCCGCGAGGAACCGGGATGAAAATCGAACTGATCCGGGTTGAGAAGCCCCAGGACAAGGTGGTGGTGGACAAATTGCCCGCAATCCTCGGGCGGGACCCCGCCGCCGACGTTCATCTGGAGGATTCCTGGGTCGGCCAGATGCAGTGTATTCTCGACGTGGAAGGCGGCGTGCTGCACGTCATGGATCTGGGAACCCGGCTGGGAACGTTCGTCAACGGCCACCGGGTCCAACAAGCGCCGCTGCTGCCCGGCGATCAGTTCACGGTGGGAAGGACCACGTTCCTCGTGCAATACGAACCGGCGTCGCACCCGGAACCACCGCCGGCAGAATCGACGTCGACGAGTGCTTCCCGCACGTAGATCTTTCGTCATTCGAAACGGCGGGGTCAGCCGGAGGTGTCGATTCCTTTCAGGCCGGCGATGAGTTTTCCCAGTTCCACTTCGAGGATCTCCCAGATCCTTTCCGCGTCATCCAGCTTGCCGTTCTGCCCCGCGCTTTCCAGTTCGGCGCTTCGATCGCCAGCCGGCGTTTCGCCGAAATAACGCAACGATCCTTTCAGCGTGTGGGCGGATAATCTCAGCGCACGAGCATCCCCGGCGGCGATCGCTTGGCGCAGCGATTGCATCAGGCCGGGAACCTCTTCCAGGAAGGCCTTGATGACGATTCGTTGCAGTCCGCGCTCGCCGCTCATGAATGGCCCCGTCACGGCCCCGGGGAGCCCGGGCGGCGCCGATACATCCCCGCTGGGGCGTCCGCCGTCGGAGCGCGGCGCCTGCGGCGGTTTGGCCGGGGATTGTGACGCGGGTGAATCCGCCGGCGAATCCGCCGCCTCAGGCGGCGCGGACGGTTGGGCCAGTTTCTCCAGGGTGTCATACAACTGCTCCGCGGAAATCGGCTTGGAGATGTATTCATCCATGCCCGCTTCCAGGCACAACTCGCGATCGCCTTTGAGCGCATGGGCCGTCATGGCGATGATCGGCACGTGGCCGCCGCTGATGCGTTCGCGGGTACGGATGGCGGCCGTGGCCTCGAATCCGTCCATCTCGGGCATTTGCACGTCCATCAGCACCGCGTCAAAGTGCTGTGATCCCAGAATCGTCACCGCCTCCCGGCCATTGCCGACCACGGTGGTTTGGTGCCCCTGCAATTCCAGTAAGGCAACAGCCAGCTTCTGATTGACGAAGCTATCCTCGGCCAAGAGGATTTTCAGCGGGCCGGCCACCCGCGGTCGCTTCGCGGCCGGCGCCGCTCGGCCGTCCTCCAGGCCGGTGGCGCCCATCGCCAGCATGATGGCGTCGAACAGTTCCGACTGTTTGACCGGTTTCATCAGATAGGCGGCGATCCCCAGCTCCTCGCAACGGGCCACGTCGCCCTGCTGGTCGGCCGAGGTCAACATCATGATCACGACGCCGCCCAGTTCCGCGTCGCCGCGGATCTGTTCGGCCAGGGTGAAGCCGCTGATATCCGGCATGTGGGCGTCGGTCAGCACCAGGGGATACGACGCGCCCGCGCGTTTCGCGTCGCGCAAGACCTCGACCGCCGCTTGGGCTCCCGACACACACGCCGGCATCATGCCCCAACTCTTGAGGATTTCTTCGAGGATCTGCCGATTGGTGGCATTATCATCGACCACCAGCACCGGCATGCCCTGGACGAAGACCGGTCGCACCGGCCGCTTCTCCTGCGGTTCTTCCGCGGCCCGCTGGAGCCGGGTGGTGAAGTGGAAGGTGCTGCCGCGGCCGGCTTGGCTTTCGACCCAGACGCGTCCCTTCATCAGTTCCACCAGCCGCGAGGTGATAGCCAACCCCAAGCCGGTGCCGCCGAATCGCCGCGTCATCGTGGTATCGGCCTGCTCGAAGGTCTCGAAGATGGTCTTCTGTTTCTCGGCCGCGATGCCTATTCCCGTATCGCGGACGGCAAAGTGCAGATCCACGTCGCCGTTCGACGACGCCTCGTGCCAGACGTCCAATACCACCTCGCCGCGTTCGGTGAACTTGATGGCGTTGCCCACCAGGTTCACCACGATCTGCCGTAGCCGATCCGGGTCGCCGTGGAGGAAGCCGGGCACGTCGGGGCGAATCCGGCAGGCCAATTCCAGCCCTTTGCCTTGGGCCCGGATCGCCAACGACTTCATCGTGTCGCCCAGATTCTCGTGGAGATCGAAGTTGACGTGGCTGAGAACCACCTTGCCGGCCTCGATCTTGGAGAAATCGAGGATGTCGTTGATGAGCCGCAGCAGGGATTGTCCCGACTCGGCGACCACCTTGAGGAAGTCGCGCTGGCGGGGCGTCAGTTGGTCGTCGAGCACGAGGTCGGTCATGCCGATGATCGCGTTCATGGGCGTGCGGATTTCATGGCTCATGTTGGCCAGGAAGGCGCTCTTCGCCCGGCTGGCCGCTTCCGCCGCCTCCTTGGCTTGCGCCAGGGCCGCATTGGCCAGCGCCAATTCCGCGGTCCGCTGTTGGACCCGCGTTTCCAATTGCTCGTGCGCCTTGCGTAGCCCGTCCTCCGCCTCTTTCAATTTGGTGATGTCGCGGATGATGCCCGCGAACATGCGGTGATCGCCGTGGCGAAACTCGCTGATCGCCAGGTCCATGGGGAACACGGAGCCGTCCTTGCGGCGTCCCGCCACCTCGCGGCCGATGCCGATGATTTTCGCCTGGCCCGTGTGCAGATAGTTCGCCAAGTAGGAGTCGTGCTGGCCCTGATACGGCTCGGGCATGAGCATGCGGACGTTGCGGCCGATCACCTCTTCGGCCCGGTAACCGAAGATCCGCTCGGCGGCCGGATTGAAGGTCTCCACGGTTGCCCGTTGGTCGATGGTGATAATTCCGTCAATCACATGGTCCACGACCGCGCGGGCGCGCCGCTCGGCGTCGGCCAGTTTCTCCACGCGATCCTGCAACTGCTGCTGCGCCTGCCGCAGCTCCTCGCGGCCCCGCGCCGTCCGGCCAAACTCCCGGCGGAGCGACGCGGTCAGCAGCACGATGATCGCCGCCGCGAGCAGGTGCAGGAAAAGGACTTCCCGCCCTGCGGCGCTGGCGATCAGAAGAGCACCCGCCGGCCCGACGCCCAGACACACCGCGCCAAGAAATCCCAATCCCAGGGCCAGCAAGCCGGGCCCCAGTCCACCGTACCAGGCGGCCACGAACAGTGCCGGGTAAACGATGGCCCAGGAGCCGCCCGGCAGAAGCGGGCGCAGCAGCAACTGACCCCCGCACGCCGCCGCCGTCAAAACCGCGGCGCAACCGTATCGCAGCAGTAGGGAGCGCGTTGCCTCTCTCATGCTGGATTCTATGGGACACCCCCCGGCCGGGCAAATCGGCGATCGCCGCCCCTTCGCGTCCACCGGCCCGGCGGCCCAGGCCCATCCCCGTTAGCGGCGGCCGATCCGGTTGCCGGACGAGTTTTGGCGTCTATCATTCATCAACGTCACCGTCGACAAGCGGGAAAGGAGTCAAGCGATGAACGATCACAAGCGGGCCGTATCGGAACATGCCATTCACGAATTGCTTTCCAGCCGCTGGAGCCCCTACAGCTTTGCCGACCGGCCGGTTGCGGAGGAAGATCTCCGGTCGCTGTTCGAGGCCGCACGCTGGGCCGCCTCTTCCTACAACGAGCAGCCCTGGTGCTACGTCGTGGCCACCAAGGCCGACCCGGAAGAGTTCCAGCGGCTGCTCTCCTGCCTGGTCGAGGCCAACCAGGTCTGGGCCAAAGCGGCGCCGGTCTTGGCCCTCGGTTGCACCAACTTGCGCTTCACCCGCAACGACCAGCCGAACGCCGCCGCGGTCCACGACTTGGGCCTGGCCAGCGCCACTCTCGTCATCGAGGCGACGGCCCGCGGCCTCTTCGTACACCAGATGATCGGCATCCTGCCCGACAAAGCCCGCGAGGTCTACCAGATCCCCGAGGGCGTGCAGCCCACCACCGGCCTGGCGATTGGCTATGCCGCCGGCCCGGAGGCGCTTCCGGAAGCCTACCGAAGCCGCGATCTCGCGTCGCGGCAGCGAAAACGATTGCGCGAGTTCGTTTTCGGCGGCCGCTGGGGTGCGACCGCGCCGTGGGCCGGGTAGTTACTCCTCTTTCGCCGCCGCCGGCCCGTGAACGTGACGTAGGTATGCGCTGGAGATGTCGAAACGGCTCACCATTCCAACTACCCGCCGCTCGGCGAGGCTCGTCACGACCGGTAGCGCGAGCAAGTCATTCTCGACGAACAGTTCCAAGGCCCGGTCAAGCGTGTCGTCCGGGATCAGCGGCTGCACGTCGCTTCGCATCAGGTCTTCGGCCAGGATCAGCGGCTGCAACGCGGGCGATTGCGAGGCGAGATGGACCTCGTCCAGCGTGACCACTCCCAACAGGCCATTTTCGCCGTCCACCACGGCCAACACCGATTGCGGCGCCACGCTCAGCCGCTCGATCACCTTGGCCAGCGAATCGTTCGGGTGCAGCGTCAGACTGTCGCGGCCGGGCGCGAGGAACCCGCTCACGCGCACCTGCGCCAGAATTTGCCGCACGTAACTGCCCTGATGGGCCGGGGAGAGCGATCGGCTTTCGACTTGCGAGGAATAAATCGATTGCTTGTCGGAAAGGATGAACGACAAGGTGCAGACCCACAGCGACGGCAGCAGCAAGTGGTAGCCGCCGGTCATCTCGCTGACGATGATCAGGGTGGAAAACGGCGTCTTCGCCGCGGCGGCGAAGAAACCGGCCATGCCCACGATCACGAAGCTGGCCGGATGAGGCACCAGCCACGGCGACAAATGGTGAAGCATCACCCCCAATGCGCCGCCGCCGCATCCGCCAATCACCATCGACGGTCCGAATACGCCGCCGGAGCCGCCGCTGCCGATCGTCAAGCCGGTGGTGAGGATCTTCCCCAAGGCGATAGCCAGCAGGATCCCCGCGGTGGCAGTGGCGTCCTGCGTCATCGCGTTCTGGATCGCCGAATAACCGAAGGCCAGTACCGAGAGCACCTGCTTGTTCTCGCCCAGCACGAAGTACAGGGCGAAGGCGATCAGCCCGGTCAAAAAAGCGCCGATCGCCGGACGAAAATGCTTGCCGATGGGCAGCCGGTCGAACCAATGTTTGCAGCCGTAGAAGGTGTGCGTGTAGAGCGACGCCAACGCCGCCATGAACAATGCCAGGAGCAGGTACGGCGCCAGCCGCAACGGATTAGTGAACGCGAGATCGGCGGGTATCGTGAACAACGGATTCCAGCCGGAGAACATGCCGTAAACGCAATAGGCGATCACGCTGGCGATCCCCGCCGGAATGATCACCTCGGCCTCGAATTCCGTGGAACTGTACAGCACCTCGGCCGCGAAAATCGTTCCGGCCAGCGGGGCGCGGAAAATCGCGCCGATTCCGGCCCCCATGCCCGCGGCCATAAGAACGCGACGCTCGGCCGCGCGCAACCGCAGGAGGTTGCCCAGCAGCGAGCCGAACCCGGCCCCGATTTGGGCGATGGGCCCTTCGCGGCCCCCGGAACCGCCCGTCCCCAGCGTAATCGAACTGGCGATGATCTTCACCAAGGGAACGCGGGGACGGATCTGCCCTTGCTGGAAGTGGTAGGCCGCAATCACCGAATCCGTGCCGTGTCCTTCGGCCTCGGGCGCAACGGTGAAGACCAGCACTCCGCTCGCGAGCCCGCCGACCGTCGGGATCAACAACAACAGCCACGGGTAAAAGGAGTGCTTCACCACGGGAAGCCAGGACATCGTTGCTTCGCCGCCAGGGCGAGGCTCCGGGTAGTAGCCGACGAGAACCCCCAGCGCGTAGTGCTCCATAGCGCGGCTGGCCACGTAGAACACGATCGCGCCGAGTCCCGCCACCACGCCCACCAGCGCAGCCAGCGCCAACAGACGGATCTGCGCGCGATAGCGGTTCTGGCTCAGCTTGACGATCTGCGGAATCCACCCCAGAATGCCGTTCACGGACAGCCGACGTGACAGACGAGAATTCATGGTGTTCGGTCGTTTTCCTTCCGTGCATTACCTTCCACGGCATCCAAAAAGTGTGCCTCACTACGTTTTAGCCGTTGAGGCGGTAGGAGGCAAGCCGAATGGCAGCGCGGGGCGACCGCAAGAGAACGGGAAAGCGAAGCAGGCTATGTTTTGGCACAACCGCCCAATGCCGCGGCGGTTGGGATGCCAAAACATAACCTGCTGCCGACCGGATCTTGCTTCCAAGCAGAGCCTGGCGGCAAGGTCGAATCCGCAATTGCCATCTTCCGGCTCTCGCAGCCGCGGAGCCGGAAATAGCGATCGTTCACTTCTTGGCCGGCGTGCATCCTTTGCAACCGGGTGCGGCCGAGGTGCTGTCGAAGCCGCGGGCGGTCGCATTCTCGACGCCGCGGATCGCGACACTGCGCATCAACTGGGAAAACGCCCGCAGGCCCGCCTCGTTGAAACATACTTCCGCGACCGGAACCGTTACGCAAATCTGCGCGTCATCGCAGCAGCACGGCGCCAACTCGCAACCACCACCGATAATGATGGCCGACGCGCCCACCGCCGCTGTTGATTCCATGGCATGCCGCCGCGGCGGCGCCAGCGTGGGTTGCGGGGCGCACGGCGCCTTCACAGCGACCTTAGCCGGTGCGGGTTGCGGAGCGCGTGGCGGCGCCACCGTTGCCTTGATTTGCGGTGGCGGCGTAACCGGCGGCAATGGCAATGGCGGGGGGGGATTGGCGGCCGGAACCTGCAGGGGTTTCGGCGGCGCCACGGTTGGAGTCTCCGCCGCCGGCGCTGGTTGCGGCGCCGGACAAACAGGCGCTAGCTGAGGCGCCGGGCAAACCGGCGCTAGTTGCGGCGCCGGACAAACCGGCGCTAGTTGCGGCGCCGGACAAACTGGCGCTGACTGCGGCGCCGGACAAACTGGCGCTGACTGCGGCGCCGGACAAACCTGCGCGGTCATCATCGTCGGGTAAGGCATCACCGGCTGACCGCGCGGATCGCCTTGCAAATAGGGCCCATCGCCAAAGGTCCGGCTGATAGCCGCCAACGCCACTAGCGTGAAGCCCACCAATATTTGCCCGAATTTGGTACTGTTCCACATTCCCTGCTACTCCTCAATGCTAGGTCCGCGGATCGGCGCGACGAATTTCAAGAACAGATCCGCGACGGTGCCCAGCGGAGCGGCGGCGGCCCTGGCGGAAAATCCCTGCGGCTGCCCCGCCGCTCGCGGCGCGATGCGCCCGACTGTCGGCAGTACCCGTCCCTAGGATGCCGACGGCCGGGGCACACGGTTCGCGGATCGGAAATCTTCGGTCGATCAGTCGGCCGATGCGAGCGCTCGAAGCCTTACTTCTTCGGTCCGCAATCTTTGCAGGCCGGGCTGGCGGTGGTGGCGTTGAATCCGCGGATCACCGCGTTTTCCATGCCCTTCGTCGCAGCCGCTTCGAAGACGCGGATGAACGTGTGCACACCGTTTTCGGTATAGCACACCGGTGGCACGTCGGCGACCACGCAAATGTGGGCGTCTTCACAGCAGCAGGGAACCGGCGGGCAACCGCCATACCCGGCGGCGGCCAACGTCGGCCGCTGCGCATTGGCCTGCCCGGCGCACACGATCAAGAGCAGCATCAATCCAACCGTGGCCACCACAGCGATTCGGCTTCGCTTGCACATGGGAACACTCCTCCTTACAGAACAACGGGAAAAAAACCATCCACTAGAAACCTTTTCCAGTCCCGGGGCTTGCTCAGCCAACACGTCGCTTTACTGCCCCCCGGAATTTGCACTGCGGTTATCTTAGCGCTGAAAACGTCGCCGGCAAGATGTCCATCGCCCAAGATGTTCGATAACCACGCTCGGTCGAAATGACTCCCCCCGCCGCATCACCCAATCTGCAGAGGGTTGCTAAAAATGCCTTTGCGCCGGCTTGGCATCCTCGAAATACTGCACGTAGCGGCACTTCTCGGCGAGCAGCACGCCATGGCTCCAAACTTCCACCTGCTCCGAATCGCCGCGCATCGTAAGAACGAGAAATCCGCGACTGCCCGCCAACGGCACGACCCCCGTCGACTTCACGATCCAGCCCGACGCGACCAACCGCGAATCGCTGTAGCGCGCGGAAAAGGCGGCCGCGTCCTGCGGACCGGCGTAATGCTGCCGCACCGAATCGCTCAACGCCGGCGGCGCGTCTTCCGCGGTCAAAGTGGACACTTCCCGCGATGGCAGATGCGACCACGAAACCAGTGCCGCGTCGGTGCGCAGCGCCGTGGTCCGCACCGGCGTTTGCAAGTCCTTGGCCCGCATCGTTTTCTCGCCATTCAAAGGCCGCGGAACCGCCGCCGGCGGTGGAACCGGAGCCGGCATCTTTTCCGAACTCGCCGGAGCACTTGGGGAATCCAGCGGTTTTTTGCAGCGATCCGCTTTGGGTTCCACGACCGTGGTTCGATTCAACCCTTCCACGATGGCGTCCTCCACGCCGGCGGCGATCAAGTCCTGGAAGCGGCCCATATCGCATCCCCCACCATTTTGCCCGGCGTAGTTGAAGCCCTCGACGATCGTGTCGTGCACGATCGAACGAACGGCCTCGCTTCCACAAACGCCTGGAACCATTTGGGTTCCGTCAAAACCGCGGACGGCCGCGTTGCGGGCCCCCTGCCGCACGGCCGCCTGCCAATCCGCCAGTTGCAAGCTCCGCTGCAGCGGAATATCGCAAATCCCTGCACCCTGGCCGCAACTGTCAACGCCGCAAACATTTGCCGCGCAGCCGCCAACGCAAACATTTGCCGCGCAACTGCCAACACAAACATCTGCCGCGCAGCCGCCACCGCAAACATCCGTCGCACAACTGCCAACACAAACATTTGGGGCGCCACCGCCGCCGCATGCCGCCGCGAAGGGCACCGGCAACCCCAACGCACCCAAGTGCCGCCGCGTTTCCCACGCGGCGATCGGCGAGACGGCGCCGCCGCAGGCCGCTTGCACCGGTGGACAGTTTGGCACATCGATGCAACCGCCGCAGGGGACGCTCAGGGCCGGCACCAGCGGCGCACAACATTGCGCTCGCAGCGGCCGTGGATCCACAACACCGACCACCAGCAACAACAAACACGCTGCCATCGTTGAAATTCGGGCCATGACAACCTCCTCGAAATGTGGTTGGCCCACCGTCGCCTGTCCGCCCCATAACCTCAACCACCACCACTCCGATGCGCGCAGAGACGGCAGAAAATACCATCGTCAAACTATACGGAGCGCGGCGAGTGGTCAAGCAGCGCGGGGCGGGTGTGGAGTGTACAGGGCGGTGCGGATGTCGCTTAGCCCACACCCCGCAGTTGGCCCACAACACGCTTATGTGCGCAATGGAAAAGTTTCCCGAAATTAATGTGACCACTTAAGACGTGGGAGAAAGTTGTCCCCCGCCGGCGATTTCTTCGGCCCATCTGCGGAGCGTCAGTGCGCGGGCCGGGCCGGATTGCTCACCAGCAGTTGTGTGAGCATGGCGGGCGAACGCGGTTCGTCCGGCGGACGCTCGCGGTGCCAATCGACGTGGGTGGGCACCAGCGCGTCGTCCCACGGCCAGGGATGCAGCGGGTGATCGCCCAGGGCCCGCACCAGCTTGCCGCAGTCCATCGTCACGTCGCCGGCGCGGGGCGGAACGGGCGGCGCCTTGCGCCGCGACATTCGCATCAGGCAATCGGGATCGTATCCGCCGACGCGGTTGATGATCTGCGCGATCTCGTAGAGGCTCAACCGCCGCGGACCGCCGGCGTGAAATACGCCGGAGAGGCGGTTCGAGAGCATCGTCTCGTACAGCCGGTTGAGGCAGTCGGTGTAGGACGGCGTGCGAATTTCGTCGAAATACAGCGTGGCCGGCCGCGATTTCTTGAATCGCGAGGTGATCCAATCGATGGCCCCCGCATGACCGTTGAGGCTCAATCCCATCGGCAAGGAAATCCGCAGAATACAGGCCGAAGGGTCTTCGGCGAGCACCAGGTCCTCGGCCTCGGCCATGGTCTTGCCGTAGACCGTGACCGGATCGCGGGGATCCACCTCGGTATATCCGCCGGGCCGCTCCCCGGAGAAAACCAGGTCCACGGAAAGATGCACCAACCGCAGTCCCCGCGGCACGGTTTGCGAAAGGAGATGGCGGACCCCTTCGACGTTGATCCGCCGCGCCAGTTGGGGGTTCAATTCGCAGGGCTTGAGCGCGCAATTGCCGGCGCAGTTGAGCACCGCCGCAAACTTGTAGCGGTCGAACAGCCGCGCCAGCCGATCGCGGTTCTCGGCGCTGCAGGCAAGCACCTCCGCTCCAAATTGGTAGCTGCTGTCCTCCTGGTGGATGCCAAAAACCCGACCTGGACACTTGGAGCGAAAATAGGCCAGCGCATTGTAGCCCGGCACCCCGGGAACCCCGGTGATCAATAGCGGCAGCGGTAGCGCGTCGCAGAAAGGCCGGACAGCGTCGATCATGAGCGTCGAAGGGGCAAGGATCGCGGATTTCCCCGGGAAAGCACGTTTCGGGGGAGATCAGTTTAGCGGACGGTTGCACGCTCGGCTAGGCGGCTGTCTTGGTAATTTAGGATGATCGCACAATTCAGGGCGGGTTTTCAGTAGCAAAGCCGAAACCGCTCGCCCATCCTACACTGACTTGGCAAGCTAGGATGGCAGCGCAAAGTTGTCCCGTTTCCAATATTGAGCACCTCGCGCGTTTACGTTATAAGCGTGCCGATGCTCACAGAGAAAGAACTGCAAACGGTCCTCCACGACTGGAGTGGAGCCCCCCTGGATTGTGACCTGGCCCGGCCGGAACTGTTGCACGAGTTGTTCGAGGCTCAGGCCGACGCCCGACCCGCCAGTATCGCGCTGGTCTGCGACGACGATCGCGTGACCTACGCCGAGTTGGAGCAGAGCGCCAACCAATTGGCCCATTATTTGCGCGGGCAGGGGGTCGGGCCGGGCAAGTCGGTGGCCATATTGCTGCCGCGATCCAACGACGTCTATCTGGCCATGCTGGCCGTGATGAAGGCCGGCGGGGCCTACGTGCCATTGGACCCCGACTATCCGCCCGACCGGGTCTCGTTCATCCTCGACGACTGCCAGGTCCACACGTTGATCACCAGTACGGAGCTTGTCGAACGGCACCGCCCGGGCGAGCGTAACGTGTTGCGGCTCGACCAGCAGTGGGACGCGGTGGTCGACCAGTCCGCTCGCCGGCTTAGCCGCGCCGAAAACGGGGTTCGGCCGGAGGACGTGTGTTACGTGATCTACACTTCCGGTTCGACCGGACGGCCTAAGGGGGTGCAGATTGAACATCGCAGCGTGTGCAACCTGGTGCGGGCCGAAGGGCGGATCTACAGGGTTCGTCCCAGCGATCGCGTGTATCAGGGCTTCTCGGTGGCCTTCGACGCCTCGGTCGAGGAGATCTGGATGGCGCTGTCGGCCGGTGCCACGCTGGTGGCCGGCACGTCGAGCATGGTGCGGTCCGGACCGGCCCTGGCCCGGCTGCTCACCGAGGCCCACGTCACCGTGCTATCTTGCGTGCCCACCTTGCTCTCGATGATCGAAGACGACATGCCGACGCTGCGGCTATTGATCGTCGGCGGCGAGACCTGCCCGGCCGACTTGGTGCGGCGCTGGGCCCGGCCGGGGCGGCGAATGCTGAATACCTATGGGCCCACCGAAGCCACGGTGATCGCCACGTATACCGATTGCGACCCGCAGCGCCCGGTGACGATCGGCCGGCCGCTGCCCAACTACCGCGTCTATATCCTCGACCCGCAGATGCAGCCGGCGCCGCCGGGCGTGGCCGGGGAATTGCACATCGGCGGCGTGGGGATCGCCCGCGGCTACGTCGGCCGCCCCGAACTGACCGCGGAGCGTTTCGTCGCCAACCCGTTCGAGCGGCAGCCGCCGTTTGATCGTCTCTACAAGACGGGCGACCTGGCCCGCTACACCCCCGCCGGCGACATCGAGTTCCTCGGCCGCATCGACAGCCAGGTGAAGCTCCGCGGATTTCGCATCGAGCTGGCGGAAATTGAGTCGGTGGTGATGGAGTGCCCCGAGGTGCAGAGCGCGGCGGTCAACGTCTGGCGCGACGCCGCGGGCATCGAGCAACTGGTGGGCTATGTGGTCGCGCGTCCCCAGGCAACCATCGACGAGCAGCAGATCAAGAGCCGCATTCGCGCGCGGTTGCCGTCCTACATGGTGCCCGCGATGCTGGAGACCGTGGAGCAGTTGCCCATGCTCGCCTCCAGCGGCAAGGTCGATCGCAAGCGGTTGCCGCCGCCGCGGACCCGCCTGGGGAAAACGGCCGCGGGCGCGCGGGCCCCGCGCGATGCGTGCCAGGAGCGGATCGCCTGGGTGTGGGAAACGCTGTTCAGCCGCGAAGAGGTGGGCCTGGACGAGGATTTCTTCACCGACCTGGGCGGTCACTCGCTGTTGGCGGCCACGATGGTCTCGCAGTTGCGGCAGGAGCGGCGGTTTCAGGACCTTTCCGTGCCCGACGTGTACAATTTTCCCACGGTGCGCCAGCTTTGCGGCGAAATCGCCCGCCGCGCGGGTGCGGCCCCCGCGGAGCATTCCCCCGCGTCGTCCCGCGGCCGAGCCAACCGGCTTTCGCACTTTCTTTGCGGCGCGGCCCAGTTCGTTTCGCTCTACGCCATCGTGGGCTTTTTCGCGTTGCACTGGCTCACACCCTACCTGGCCTATTGTTGGATGCTCGACTATCACTACGCCCTGGCGACGGCGTGTGCCGCGTCGCTGGCGATCCTGCTGGGGCTGTATCCACTGATGCTGCTGGCGACCGTGGCGGTGAAATGGCTGGTGATTGGGCGATTCAAGGCCGGCCGCTACCCGCTCTGGGGCCCGTACTTCTTCCGCTGGTGGTTCGTCACCCGCATTCAGGCCGCGGTGCCGATCGACTACCTCGCGGGCACACCGCTGTTGAACTGGTACTACCGCCTGATGGGCGCGCGGATCGGGGCCCGGGTGTTCTTCGGCACCGATTCGGTCGCGGCCTTCGACCTGCTCCGCGTGGGCGACGACAGCAGCATCGGGCTGGACGCAAACCTGCTGGGCTACACCGTCGAAAACGGGATGCTCCACCTGGCGCCGATCACGGTGGGCCGCCGCTGCTACGTCGGCCCCCGCGCAACGCTCGGGCCGGGAGCGGTGATGGACGACGAGGCGCGGCTGGGCCACCTGAGTTTGCTCCCCGCCGCAGGCCACATTCCCCGCGGACAGAGTTGGGGCGGGGCTCCCGCCCGTCCACTGCCGCCCGAGGTCGACCGGGAAAGGGGTCAGGTGCAATTTGCCTGTAGGCCCGCAGGGTGCTCCACACAAATTGGACCTGACCGCTTTTCCGGGTCGTCGCGCCCGTGGCGCCGCTTCGCCTTCGGCGCGATGCATGCCGTGGGGGTGCTTCTGCTCCCCGCGGCCTACCTGCTGGCGATCTTCCCCGGGCTGATGCTCTTGAACTGCGCCGGCCGCTGGTATCCCCGCTTCGATTACCTGGCCGCCTTTCCGGCGGCGCTGTCGTTCATCGTGCTGTTGAGCCTGGAAATCGTGGCCGTGAAATGGCTGCTCCTGGGTCGGGTGAAGCCGGGCCGCTATCCGCTGGAGAGCTTCTTTTACCTCCGCAAGTGGTTCGTCGACCAGTTGCTGGATATGAGCCTCGACCTCTTGGGGCCGATGTATGCCACGTTGTACCTCAATCCCTGGTACCGGCTGCTGGGGGCCAAACTGGGCCGGAATGCCGAGGTTTCCACGGCCTGCTCCACGTCGCCCGATTTGCTCGACATCGGCGACGAAAGCTTCATCGCCGATTGCGTATCGCTGGGCGTGCCGCGTTTCGAGCGGGGCACGATCACCATCGAGCCCACCCGCGTCGGCAAGCGGGCCTTCGTGGGCAACAGCGCCGTGATCCCCTCCGGCGCGGTGATCGGCGACGGCACGCTGATCGGCGTGCTCTCCACGCTGCCGCTGACCGCGCCCGGCGCGGAGCGGCCGGCGACTTCCTGGCTGGGCTCGCCGGCAATCTTCCTGCCACAACGGCAGACCAGCACGGCCTTCGCCGAACAGAGCACCTTCCGGCCGTCGCGCAAGCTCTACGCGTTGCGGCTGGTATTCGAGTTCTTCCGCGTGACGCTGCCGGCCACTTTCTTCGTCACTCTTACCTGCCTGCTGATCACGACGGTGATCAACATCCACGTCGACGTGGACCTGGGCTGGGTGATCCTGTTATTTCCCGTCCTCTACGCGGGTTGCGGCCTCCTCGCGGCGATTGCGGTGATCGCGGCCAAGTGGATCCTGATGGGCCGCTACCGCCGCGCGGAAAAGCCGCTCTGGAGCGCGTTCGTGTGGCGAACCGAGTTGTTGACCGCGCTCCATGAGAACTTCGCCAACCCGTTCCTCATGGAAATGCTGGTGGGAACCCCCTTTATCTGCTGGTTCTTTCGCCTGCTGGGCGCAAAGATCGGCGCTCGTGTCTTCCTCAACACCACGCAACTGACCGAATTCGACCTGGTCCGCATCGGCGACGACGCGATGCTCAACCAGGATTGCACGGTGCAGACGCACCTCTTCGAGGACCGGGTGATGAAAATGTCGACGATCGACGTCGGGGCGGGCTGCTCGGTCGGCGCCGACGCCGTGGTGCTCTACGATTCGCGGATGGAGCCCGGCGCGGCGTTGGGAGAAATGTCGCTCTTGATGAAGGGCGAATCGCTGCCCACGGGCACGCGTTGGGAGGGCAGTCCGGCCCGGCCGGCCGCCGTGCCGCTGCGGGGGAAATCGCCGCGGTGGTCCGGAGAGGATGCTGCACAAGTCGCCCGTGCCGCTTAAGAGGAGAGAGGGGGAGAAGGGGAGACGAGCAGGCATCGTTTTTTCTGCTGCCCACTTCCCACTGCCAACTGCCAACCGTAAAGGAGATCGCCATGCTGTGGCCCCACGTCGGCAAAGTGTTGAGCGAGATCTTCGGCGGCGATACGCCGATCCAACCGCTAGGGTTGGGCCAGATTGCCGCCCGAGCGATCGTGGTGTATGTGGCGGGGCTGCTGGTCGTGCGGGTCGGCAAGAGCCGCATGATCGCCCATGCGACTCCCATGGACGTGATCATCGGTTTCCTCCTCGGCTCGATCCTTTCCCGGGGAATTACCGGCACGGGCTCGATCTCCGGCACCATCGACGCCGCGGTGGTGTTGGTGGCCCTGCACTGGCTGTTCAGCAAGTTGGCCTACAGTCACCACGGGCTGGGAAACCTTATCAAGGGATACTCGAAGATCCTGATCCGCGATGGCCAGGTCGACTGGGGCGCCGCGCGCTCCTCGCACATCTCGGAGCACGATCTGGTCGAGCAATTGCGGCTCCACGGCAACGTGGAGGATTTCAGCCGCGTACGTGCCGCCTACAAGGAACGCAACGGCGATGTCAGCGTGGTTCGCTGCGAGCGGGAACCGAAAGTCGTCGAGATCGCGGTCGAGGCCGGCGTAAAAACGCTGCGGATCGAACTGTAATCAACAGGCGGTGAAAGTTGGTAGGGCTCGCTGCGCTCGACCCACCTACGTCCTGAAAAAAGTATAAGCGAGCGGCGGGCGAAAAGAAACCGGTTCTCCGCCGAGCCCGGCCGCGGCTGTTGCAATGCTCGCCGACGCTTTATAATCGGGGCAGGTCCACACCGTCGCTCCCCCCGCAAAATCCCGGAGATTCTCGCCATGCGGTACTGTACCTTGCTGGTCGTCTTGGCGGCCGCCGTCGCCGCGCCGGCCCAATCGGCCGACCTGAAGTACAAGCAACGCTTGCTGGCCGATCTGGTCAAGCAGGTGCCGCAGCTCCTCAAGCAATATGACGCCCGGAGCGGGCATTTCGGCCACGGCATCTGGGTCTGCGACGACCAGAACTTGATGTACCCGCTGGCCGTCGCCTATGCCACTCGCGATCACGGCAACCGCTACTACCAGGATCGCGGGCTGTTGGAAGTGATTATGAAGGCCGGCGACGCCCTGATCGCCGACATGGATGGCCGTGGCCAATGGATGTTCCGCAAGAAGGACGGCAGCACCTGGGGCATGACCCGCAAGTGCTGGGTCTATTCCCGTTGGATCCGCAGTTTCGCCTTGATTCAGGGCGACATGCCGCCGGAGCGCCGCGCCGCCTGGGCGAAGGCCCTCACGCTCGGCTACACGCTGATCGCCAAGAACGATCTGGGCACGCTGCACAATATTCCCACGCATCACGCCATGGGGCTATATGCGGCGGGCAAAGCCCTCGGCCGGCCCGAGTGGTGCAAGTTGGCAGCCGATTTTCTGATGAAGGTCGTCGCCACCCAGGCTGAGGCCGGTTATTGGAGCGAGGGGGGCGGCCCGGTCGTGCTCTATGATTTCGTGTACATCGACGCCCTGGGTACCTACTATGGCATGTCGGGCGATCGCCGCGTGCTGCCGGCCCTGGAGAAAGCGGCCCGCTTCCACGCCGATTTCACCTATCCCGACGGCCGCTGCGTGGAAACAATCGACCAGCGCAATCCCTACAATGCTTTCGTGGAATTGGGGAACGTGGGCTTCACCTTCTCGCCGATCGGCCGCGCCTACCTGACGCGGCAATGGTCGCATCGGCCCGGGCTCGACGCCGACCTGATGGCCTCGTTGTTGCGCTATGGCGAAGAAGGACCCGCGGCCGACCTTGCCCCGAGCGGGGAACCTTCGGTTGCCACGCTCAAGGACCACGGCGTGGAGCGGGCGGCCGCGGTCCGCAACGGTCCCTGGTTCTTCTGCGTGTCGGCCTACACCACCCCCGTAGCCGCGTCGCGCTGGCACCAGGACCGCCAGAACCTGGTGAGCGTCTTTCACGATCGCGCGGGACTGATCCTCGGTGGCGGCAACACCAAGCTCCAGCCCCTCTGGAGCACCTTCAGCGTGGGCGACGTGGGCCTGCTGGTCCACACGCCCGGCGATACGAATCCGCATTTCCTCCCGCCGCCCGGCAAACTGTTTCACGTCCCCACGGCCGCCACGCTGATCCGTGATCCGGATCTCGGCTTGGACCTGACCTACGGGCCGGAGCAATGCCGCGTTCGGCTGCACCCCATCGACGACCATGCGGTGGCCTATCGCCTCGCGGCGACCACTCGCAGTGGCCTGCCGGTGGCCGCCCACCTGACGCTCCTGCCGCAACTGGGCAAGCCGCTGCGGACCGGCGGCGGAACCCGCTTGACCATCGGTCCGCAGCCCGTGGATCTCACCGCCGCCGAGGTGGGTGGTTCGGTGAGCTACGGTGGCTACCGCCTGCAACTCCCACCCACGGCCACGCTCCACTGGCCGCGCTTCCCGCACAATCCCTACACCAAAGACGGACATGCCGGCCTGAACGAGGCCCGCATCGTGATCACCATCCCTTTCGACGACCAACATCCGCAGTATACGGTTATGATGGAAGTTGTGCCGTAGAGCGGAATCCGTTCCGTTCCATTGTTTCTGTTTGGAAAATGGAATAAATTCCGTTCTACAGAGGTTCCATCCCCATCGGAGTTACCGTCATGTTCGCTCGGGTCATTGCGATCCTCGTAGGAATCGTCTGGAGTGTCTTGCCGGGCGGGCTGCCCGCGGCCGATCCGGGCGCCGATCGCGAGTCGCCGATCCAGCCGGCCCAGGTGCATTTCAGCGGCTGGCTGGGAAGCCGGGTGGATGCGAATTGGAAAAACCGCCTGGCCACGGTCAGCCTCGGCGAGCGGCTCAAACCGTTCGAGCATCCGGCCGACAGCCAGGGCTGGAGTGGCGAGCATATCGGCAAATGGCTGCACGCCGCGGCCCTCACCTGGAGCTACACGCACGATGCGGCGCTGCGCGGCCGGATCGATGAAGCCGTGGCCGCGCTGGCCCGCGACCAGGCTCCCGACGGCTACCTGGGAACCTACGCCCCCAAGCAACGCTGGGGCGGCTGGGACGTCTGGACCCACAAGTACAATCTCATCGGTCTGCTGGCTTGCCATGAAATTCTGGGCAGCCCGCAGGCCTTGGACGCCGCCCGCCGCATCGGCGACCTGCTCTGCAACACCTTCGGCGAAGGCCGCCGCGACATCATTCGCTCGGGCACGCACATGGGCATGGCCGCCACCAGCGTGCTGGAGCCGATGGTGCTCTTGTATCGTGCCTCGGGCGAGCCGCGCTACCTGGAATTCGCCCGCTACATTACCCAGGCCTACGATCAGCCCAACGGTCCCAAGATCATCGCCACGCTTACGGAAACCCGCAGCGTCGCCAAGACCGCCAATCGCAAGGCCTATGAAATGATGTCCAACCTGGTCGGCCTGTGCGAGCTGTTTCGCGCGACGGGCGAAGATGCGTTGCTGCGGCCCTGCCTTTATGCGTACGACGACATTGTCGCCAACCAGATGTACATTACCGGCGGGACTAGCGTCTCGGAGTACTTCCAGGACCCGCACCACCTGCCCAACGCCGGCCACGTGTCGGAGAATTGCGCACAGGTCACCTGGCTGCAATTGGCGATCCAACTGCTGCGGCTCACCGGCGAAGCGCGGTATGCCGACACCATCGAGCGGATCGCCTATAACCACCTCCTGGCCGCGCAAAAGCCCGACGGCGAGCAGCTTTGCTACTTCACGCCGCTGGCCGGGCAGAAGCCCTACACCGCGGCGATGAACTGCTGCACTTCCAGCGGACCGCGCGGCATCGCGCTGCTGACCACCGTGGCCTACGCCACGGCGGCCAACTCGCTGATGGTCAACCTCTACGAGTCCTCGACGTTCCAGGCGCACGTGGCGGGCGCGAGCATCAAGGTCGCACAGCAAACTCGCTATCCGCTCGACGGTGCGATCGACTTCGCGCTGGAGCCCGCGAGCCCGATCGAGTTCAATCTGCTGCTGCGGATCCCCGGCTGGTGCGCTGCTTGGAAGGTCTGGCTCAACGGCACCCCGCTGCCGTCCCCCGCGATCCCCGGCACGTACTTTCGCATCACCCGCACCTGGAGTCCGGGTGACCGAGTGCGGCTGGAACTGGCCATGCCGGGCCGGCTCGTCGAGGGCAACTACAGCGACGAAGGATTGGTGGCCGTGGAGCGCGGACCGCTGGTGCTGGCGATCGACCAGCGGCTCAATCCGGAGCTGTCCATCGCTCGCGTTTCGCCGCGCGCCGGCGACGAGGGCGTGGTGGCCCTGGAGCCGGCCGCCGATCCGCAAAAGCTCGCGGCGCACGTCTTCCGCGGCAAGGGCTTGACCGCCACGGTGGAAAACGACCGCACCGTGCTCAAGGAAGTGCCGCTGGTGTGGACGAGTTTTGCCGAGGCCGGGCAGACCGGATCGAGCATGCTCGTGTGGCTGCCGTCGAAATCGCAGTTGCAACGCGCTCCCCGGCTTCCTTTCCTGTTTGCCAAGGAAAGTTACTCCCGGCCGGGAAACGTCGACGGCAGCATCGCCGACGGCGATCGATCGACCTACCGCACGACCTGCGACGCCCGCATGCAACTCGAAGACTGGTTCGCCGTCCAGCGGGACCAGCCGGTGACGATCAACACCGTGGTCTTCGCCCACGGGCGGGTGTCGCACGACGGCGGCTGGTGGGACACCGCCAAGGGCAAACCGCGGATCCAGATCCTCGCCGCCGCGGACGGATCGTGGGAGGACGTGGGCGTGCTGGAAAGCTATCCCCAGACCGACGCCACGACGCGTCCGCAGATTCCCGACGGGAAGTCGTTCATGGTGCGATTCCCGGCCAGCCGGGCGGTCGCCATTCGCATCGTCGGCGCGCCGGCCTGCGGCGACAGCCCCCAACAGAGTTTCGCCAGTTGCGCCGAGCTGCAAGGCTTCAACCAGAGCGGCGGCAAGGAACCCATCGACATCCTGCCGTAGTTTCGCAGAACGAATGCCGAAACTCGAATGACAAAAAAATGACGAAACCCGAATTCGTCATTCGGATTTCGTCATTTGGGCTCTTCCGCTCGGTCCCAAGTGGGAGCTTGGGATCAAGGCAACCGACAGGTCTTCTCGGGCGAGTTACTTCGCCATGTCCTTGAGCAGCTTCAAGGCCCGCACCTTGACCTTGCTGTAGGCGGGCTTGGCCGGACGGTCCATCAACTCGCCGGGCTTGAACGGGTTGGGAACGCCCTTCTGGGCGGGCCGGGCCGGAACCTTCTTCTTCTCGATCTTCACCAGGCCGGGGATCGCGATCACGCCCGCGCCCTTGCTGCTGAGGCTCTTCTTGATCTCAGCGGCCAGGGCCTCCAGCACGGCGGCCACTTGCTTCTTGGGCACGTCGGTGGCGGCGGCGATGTTGGTCAGGATTTCGGTCTTGGTCAGCGCTTTCTTGGGGGCAACGGCTTTGGCCATGCTTCAGTACACTCCTCATTGGGTGAGTCGAACGGCACAATACATCGCGACAACGCGTGTGTGAAATTTTATCGGCTGGGAGGAGTTTGTGGACCAAGAAATCGTGCAAAACTGCGGAAAAAGTCCAAAAATCCGGCCCAATTCGGCGTTTTTCTCGGGTTTTTTCCGATCATCGGCCCTGGCTGGGCCCGAAATACCGGCTTTTTGAGGCGAATGGGACCTATTTTGGATCTCCGATTTCAAATCTCAGATTCCGTTACTCTGCCCCTTGTCTACTGCCACCATATTCCTGCGGCTCGCCCACCAGCGGCACGAAGCGGCACTCGCAGAGCGGCCAAACTTCGCTGGCGCGGCCGATCTTCCGCATCGCTTGCAGCGTCTGATGCTCCGTTCCGCCCAGCGGCATGACCAGCATTCCACCTTCGACGAGCTGCTCGAACAGGGCCGGAGGGCACTCCGTCGCCGCCGCCGTCACCACGATCCGATCGAACGGCGCACGGGCCGCATCTCCCCGGCTGCCATCGCCGACCAATAGCGTGATATTCCTGCAGCCCAATCGCTTCAGCACCTCCTCGGCCTGCCGCGAAAGACCCTCGAAACGCTCGATACTGACCACTTCCCGGGCGGTCTGCGCGAGGATTGCCGTCTGGTAACCGCTGCCGGTGCCGATTTCGAGCACCTTCTCCCCGCCCGACAACTGAAGCGCTTGCGTCATCAGCGCGACGATATACGGTTGACTGATCGATTGGCCGCAATCGATTCCCAAGGCCCGGTCGGCGTAGGCCAGGTCGCGGAGCGCCTCGGGAACGAATTGCTCCCGGGGGACGCTCGCCATTGCCGCGAGCACCCGCGGATCGTGGATTCCCCGCCGCCGCAACTGCTTCCGCAGCATTTGCTCGACGGCAAGAGCATAGGGTGAATCGCTCATGGCCTGTCCTGAGAATCAGAGGTTAACTCCCGATTCCCGCCAGTCGACCACTTGCAGTTCGACGTTCCGCTGACCGCGAAATGCATTGATCACCGGCCGGAAGGCCACGTCAATGGGGCCGCGGAGGTGGGCCAACGGCTCGGCCCAATCGGCGCCGCCAAACGCCACCGCGCGAAGCGTCACGCCGTGCTGCGACAGCCGCATCGAAAGGTGCCGCGCGCCGCCGCCCATCGTCCGTGGCGGCTCGGCCAGGGTGACCTCGGTGGTGCACAGCAGCGGGCGGGCGTTGCCGCGGCCGAAGGGGGCCAGCTTTTCCATCTGCTCCACGGTCTGGGCCGTGAAGCCGCCAAGCGGCACCTCGGCGTCGATCCGCAGCTCCGCCACCCGCTGCTCGTCCGTCAAGCGGAGCGACGCGTACTGGCAGAACTCGGCGCGAAACTGCTCCAACTGCTGTTCCTCGATTTTCAAGCCGGCGGCCGCCTCATGCCCGCCGTGGGCAACCAGGTGCGCGCTGCACGCGCGGAGCGCCTCGTGGAGATTGAAACCCGGGACGCTGCGGGCCGAGCCCACCCCGGGTTTCACCCCCAGTTGATCCCAGGAGATCAACACCACCGGCCGGTGATACTTCTCCACCAGCCGCCCGGCGACGATTCCGATCACGCCCGCGTGCCATCCGCGATCGGCCAGGACCAGCGCGGCATGGGTCTCGGGATCGAAATCCTCCTTGGCCTGCTTGTTGGCGGCCAGAAAGATGCTCCGCTCCAGCGTTTGCCGGCTGGCGTTGAGCTGGTCGATGTATTGGGCCAGTTCGTTGGCCCGCTCCGCGCGGTCGGTCACCAGCAGCTCGACCGCCAGTTGCGGCTGTCCCAGGCGGCCGGCCGCATTCAGCCGGGGGGCCAAGGCGAAGGCCACGTCGTCGCTGTCGAGCTGACGCTTGCCGTCGAGCTTGGCCACTCGCACCAGGGTGGCCACGCCCAGCGTCGGCTGGCGGCTCAAGCTGACCAATCCATGCCGCACCAGGGTGCGATTCTCGTCGACCAACGGCACCATGTCGGCCACCGTGCCCATCGCCGCCAGGCCCATGGCCTGGACCAGGAAGTCTCTCATCCGCGGGCTGACTTTTTTCGCGCCCTGCGCCTGCTGGCACAACGCCCAGGCTAGCTTGAAGGCCACGCCCGCTCCGCTCAGATTCGCGCAGCACGCGACGCCCCCGGGCAAACGCGGGTGGACCACGGCCGCCGCGGCGGGCAGTTCCGGCCCCGGCTCGTGGTGATCGGTCACCACGACGTCGACGCCCAGCTCGCGGGCGACGGCCACCGGCTCGAGGCTGGCGATGCCGCAATCGACGGTGACAATCAGCGCCGCTCTATTGGACGCCAGGGTGCGGACGGCCTCGACGTTCAGCCCATAGCCTTCTTCCAGCCGGTGCGGAACATAATAGCTGACTTCCGCCCCCAGCAGTTTCAGGCACAGCCACAAGATGGCCGTGCCGGTCATGCCGTCGACGTCATAGTCGCCGTAGATCACGATCCGTTTTCCCGCGGCGATCGCCGCCTGGATCCGCGCGGCCGCCTGCGAACAGCCCGGTAGCTGCTCCGGATCGCTCAGCGAAGCCAGCTTGGGATCGAGGAAGTCCAAGGCCTGCGCAGGGTCGCAGATCTTCCGGCAGATCAATAATTGGGCCACCACGGCGGGGATTCGGGCGGCGCGTGAGAGCCCCTCAATGCGATCCGGGTCGTGGGGATGGACGTGCCATCGCTTCGCCATGGACGGAGCACCGCCTCAGGTGAGCCGGAAAGAATGTGTCCGCGCGGCGATATCCCGCACGCCACGGCTCACTTCTTCTTTTCGGCGTGTACCGTGTGTTTGCGCAGCTTGGGGCAATACTTCTTCAGCTTCAGCTTCTCGCCGCCCGGCTTGCGCCGCAGGCTGTAGTTGTACGTGCCCGACTCTTCACAAACCAGGAAGATCGTTTCGGCTTTCTTTTTCTTACCACCGGCCATTCGAGAATCTCCGACCTGACAGAAACGCACCCTCGGCAGAGGCGAATCGAGTTATTGTACTGTTTTTCCGGAGATTTGGAACCCGTCCCGCCCGGTGGGTGGTAGGCAAGGCTTCGACGACGGGTGTGGCGATGGTGGGGGCTACTTGGAGGAATAGAAGTCCTTGTCAGATACGCCGTGCTCGTCCGTCAAGTGGAAGGCTCGTCGGATCGCTTCAATCACAGGAACGGGCTTTTCGTCCCCCTCATTGTGGCATTTCGTGGGAAACGTCACCAACCGGCCATCCACGTAGCCGATAAACATCCGTTCCGATCCCTTTCCACGCACCTTGTCCTCCCGAATGCCGCGTTTTGCGAGCCGCTTTCGCAAATCTCGATATTTCAGCGGCTTCTTCGTTATTAGCCTCGGCGTAGAGGATCGGGACGGCTCAATGACCCAAGATTACACACTATTCACAAAATCGGGCCGCTATTTTCCCCGGGATTTTTACCTTGTCCCTATCGGGACATGTCAAGATTGTGAGATGTGCTTGTCGCCCGCAGCAACCTCACCCGGGCAACGATGCTCTGCTCGCGTGGCCGTTGTTGCAGAAGGTGGTGGGATGGCTGACATGGAGCCTAGACCAACGCGGCTTCGCGGGCTTCAAACCGCTCGACGCAAGATGGCTCGCGAAGACCTTTGAATGGCGCGTCCTCCGCCCGCGAGAACATCGCCCAAATTTCCGGCGGCGCAGCGCGGAATATCGACTGAAGATCGCCGGAACCCATGGCAGCTTCGATTTGGGTGCAGCACAAATCCATAACGTCCTTCATGGCGTCCTTCGGCGTCTTTCCCTCGGCCACCAGATCCAACTCCAGGCAATGGGCGATCCACCACTCGCCATGCCGATAGGCGACGGCACGCAACTCAATCCGGAACGCTTTTTTTGCTTTGGCCTTCGCCATTTACGACTCCCACGGGCGACTATGGATCTTGACGGGAAATCCCTCAAAAGTTCGACGACGCAGGCCAGCCATCGGACAATAGCATGGCGGCACGAGCCAGGATGCCGAATCTGAAGAAAGCTCCTTTTCCATTCTAACATGCGGCCAAGGCGCGCCCAGCACCGACAAAGCGAGGGCGGCGCAGACGCCGTATGGGGACAATTTGGCGATGGCCAGAGTGACCCCCACCCGAAGGGGCACCCCCAGCCCGCCCTGTCTTGCCGCGTTTTCACAGAATATACTTAGGGGATACGCACACCTCACCCATCCCCCTGATATGGCCACCACACTCGAAAACGCGGCCGCTCCGGCCTTTGAACTCCAACCCTACAAGTCGCTCGACAGCGCGGAACTCACGCGGCGGATCGAGGCGGTCCGGGCGGAAATCGGCGCGGCGCTGCTGATCCTCGGCCATCACTACCAGCAAGACGAAGTGATCGCCCTGGCCGATCTCCGCGGCGACAGTTTTGAGCTCAGCCGGCAGGCGTCCGCCAACCGCGACTGCCGCGCGATCGCCTTTTGCGGCGTGCACTTCATGGCCGAAACGGCCGACATCCTCGCCAACCGGCCCGAGCGGCTCGCCGAGCGCGACGGCCGCCGGGTGACGGTCGTTCTGCCCGACCTGGCCGCCGGTTGCTCGATGGCCGACATGGCCGAGATCGAGCAGGTCGAAGACTGCTGGCAGCAATTGGCCGAAGTGATCGACGTGGACGACGTGACGCCCGTCACCTACATCAACTCCGCCGCCAGCCTGAAGGCCTTTTGCGGCCGCCACGGCGGCATCGTTTGCACCTCGGCCAACGCCCAGGCGGTGCTGGAGTGGTCGTGGGCGCGGCGCCGCCGGGTGCTGTTTTTTCCCGATCAGCACTTGGGGCGCAATACGGCCCGGGCGATGGGCGTGCCCCTGGAGCAGATGCCCTTGTGGAGTCCCCGCGAGGATCTGGGCGGCAACAGCGCCGCGACGATCCGCGAAAGCCGGGTGTTGCTCTGGCAGGGGCATTGCAGCGTGCATCAGATGTTCCAGAGAGCCCACGTCGAGCAGTTCCGCAAAAAATATCCGCGGATCAAGATCCTGGTCCACCCGGAATGCCCCATGGAAGTGGTCGACCATGCCGACGTGATCGGTTCCACCGGCAAGATCATTCGCGCGGTCCGCGAGGCCCCACCGGGCACTCAATGGGCCATCGGCACCGAGTTGCACCTGGTCAACCGCCTCAAGCACGAACATCCCGAGCAGGAGATCCACTTCCTTTCGCCGGTGGTTTGCATGTGCGCCACGATGTATCGCATCGACCTGCCCCACCTTTGCTGGGCGCTGGAGAACATGGCGGCCGGCACGCCCGTCAACGTGATCCGCGTTGACGACGACACGTCGCATTGGGCGCTGGCCGCCTTGCAGCGGATGCTGGAAGTGAAGTAAGCAGTGGGGGAGAGGGGGAGAAAGGGAGTGGGGGAGATTGGCGGGTGCCGGTTGTCAGGCGAGTCTCCCCCACTTATTTCGCCCCTTCCCCGGCCGGCTTCTCCACCGTCGGCTTCTTGGCGGGAACCGGCTTCTTGGCCACCGTTTCCTTCACCGGCGGCGGGGCCGGCTTGTCGATGATCTTCAGCCAGTCCAGGGCGATGTCGTGCCAGCCCAGGTCGGCCCAGTCGAACTGCACCAGGGCCCGGCCGTTCATGTTGATGGTCTTGATCTGGCCGGGAATGCCGGCGAAGCGGGCCAACTCGGGCCGCGCCGCGTCGACCATCACGTACTGATCGGTGTACTGTTGCTGTAGTTTTTCAATTTCGTGCGGCTGCATCGTCAATTTCCCTGCGGGACGTTGAGCAATCAAATTCGTCCAGTGGGTCAACCCCCACCACGATTCGGCCTCGAATGTCGGTGGGGCTCGCTGCGCTCGACCCACCCTACTTTTCTTCCGCCCTTTTCCCTCTCGCTTTCATTCCCTACTCCGCCCGCCACCGCAGAAAGGAATCCAGGAAGCCCTGCAGGTTGCCGTCCAGCACGTGGCGGAAGTTGCTCTCCAGGTAGCCGGTACGGGCGTCCTTCACGCGTTGCTCGGGGTGCAGGAAGTAGTTGCGGATCTGCGAGCCGAAACCCACCTTGGGCATCTGGTTGTACTTGGCCGCCTGTTCCCGCTCGCGTTTCTCTTCTTCGATGCGGGCCAGCCGGGCGCGAAGCATCTTCAACGCCATGGCTCGATTCTTGTGTTGGCTGCGCTCGTTCTGACACTGCACGGCGATTCCCGTGGGCACGTGCGTGAGCCGGATGGCGCTGGACGTCTTGTTCACGTGCTGGCCGCCGGCGCCGCTGGCGCGGAACACGTCCTCGCGAATGTCCTCGTCGCGGAGCTCGACGTCGATGTCGTCGTTCACTTCCGGCGACACGTCGACCGCGGCGAAACTCGTCTGCCGCTTTGCTTCGGCGTTGAAGGGGCTGATCCGCACCAGCCGGTGCATGCCACTCTCGCCCTTGAGGTAGCCGTAGGCCATCGGTCCGCGGATCGCGATGGCGGCGCTGCTGATGCCCGCCTCTTCGTTGTCGGTGCGATCCATCACCTCGACCTCGTACCCGCCCATCTCGGCCCAGTTGATGTACATTCGCAACAGCATTTCAGCCCAGTCGTTGGCGTCCACGCCGCCATCGCGGGCGTTGATGGTGAGGATGGCCGGATTGGCGTCCAGGGGGCCGTTCAACAGGCTCTTGGTTTCCAGGTCTTCCAAGAGCTTTTCCAGACGCACCAACTCGTCGGGCACCTCGGCCGCCAGGCTCTCGTCCTCGGCGGCCATTTCCACCAGGGCGGCCAGGTTCTCGGCCCCTTTCAGCGCCTCTTCCAGCGGTTTGATGATCCCCTTGAGCGATTTGAGTTGACCAACGATCGACTGCGCCTTCTCCTGGTTGCTCCAGAAGTTGGCCTCGCCCATCTGCTGCTCGATCTTGCCGATCTCCTGCCGCTTGGAATCGTAGTCAAAGAGAGTCTTTCAGCAGCAGAATCCGCTCCTGGATCGCCTGGGCACGGTCGGTAAACTCTTTTTCCATCCTCTTGCTCCTACCACGTAAGAAGGGTCTCAGCAAACCGTAATTATATCAGTTTGCCGGGGATCCGAGAATGCCGCGCCTTTCCCCACCCCACGGAAGCCGATACACTTCCGAGAGTCGGCGGTGGGCGGCACGGGCGTCACTCGGCGCAGCCACAAGGTCCCATCGGTCCGAATCACTGCAATCCCAGGTTTTTCGCATGGCGCGGGTGGTGTTGGCAATGTCGGGCGGGGTCGACAGCAGTGTGGCGGCCTGGCTGCTGCGCCGCCAGGGGCACGAGGTGATCGGCCTGTTCATGCGGCACGGCCAGGCGGCGCTCGAATCGACTTGTGCAACCCCCAATGAGTCCCAGGATCTTGATCATCTTCATAAGCAGGGCTGTTGCAGCGCCGCCGACGCCGCCGACGCCCGGCGGGTGGCCGACAAGCTGGAAATTCCGTTCTACGTGGTGAACTTCGAGGAGCAGTTCGGCCGCATCGTCGACTATTTCGTCGCCGAGTACACGGCCGGCCGGACGCCCAACCCCTGCATCGTCTGCAATACCTGGCTGAAGTTCGGCAAGCTGTTCGATTATGCCGATAGCGTGGGGGCGGAATTCGTGGCCACGGGGCACTACGCCCGCTTGCTCCCGGCCGGTGCGGACGAGCCCGCCTTGTGCCGCGGCGTCGATCCCGGCAAAGACCAGTCCTACGTACTCTTCGGCGTCGCCCGCAACCAACTTCGCCGGATGCTCCTGCCGGTGGGCGACTACCACAAGGACCAGATCCGCGCCATGGCCGCCGAGGCGGGGTTGCGGGTGGCCGGCAAGCCGGACAGCCAAGAGATTTGTTTCGTGCCCGACCAGGACCATGCCGGCTTTATTCGTCGCCGTCGCGAACCTTGCGACACCTCGGGCCAGATTGTGACCACCGACGGCGCCGTCGTCGGCCGGCACGACGGCCTGGAGCAGTTCACCATCGGCCAGCGCAAGGGGCTGGGCCTCGCTTTCGGCGAGCCTCGCTACGTGGTGCGGCTCGAGGCCGCCACGCGGCAAGTGGTGATCGGCACCAAGCAGGAACTGGGCCGGCTCGAGCTGACCGCGCGGGAAGCCAACTGGCTTACGGCCCCGCCTACGCAAGCCTTGGAGTGCGCGGTGAAGATCCGCTATCGCAGTCGGCCGTTGCCATCGACGGTCGAGCCGCTTGCGGCGAATCGATTTCGGGTTCGTTTCCACGAGCCCTGTGAGGGGGTTGCGCCGGGGCAGGCGGCCGTGTGTTACCAGGCCGATCGCGTCTTGGGCGGCGGCTGGATCGAGTGAACGGTGGAGTGTGGGGTGCGAGGGGTGACGGTGGGCGTGGGCCCTGGACAAGTGTAGAATAACGGCAATGGCGTAAGCTCGGTAATTTCTATTGTCCAGTGCTGCTCACTTAATAGCTCCCGCTGCTCACTGTCCTGATCTTCGTTCACTCCACACCCCGCACTCCGCTACTATGGAAGAACGCTACCTGGCCATCAAGGCCGTGATGATGCCCCGCGACACCAACCCCTACGGGACGATCTTCGGCGGGGTGGTGATGAGCTATATCGACCAGGCCGGCGCGGTGGGCGCGCGCCACGCCATCCGCCGTTGCGGCTGGCCCGACCGGACCATCGTCACCGTGGCCATGAATCGCGTGGAGTTCCGCCGGCCGGTGTTTGTGGGCGACACGGTCAGTTTCTGGACCCGCGTGCTGCGGGTGGGAAAATCGTCGATCACGATCCACGTCGACGTCGAGGCGGAACGGGCCGGCGAGCCGGTGCAACTGACGCAGGCCGAGGTGACCTATGTGGCCGTCGAGTTGAGCGAAGGCCAGCGGCGGACTATTCCCCTCCGCGGCGAGCAACAGGCAGGAGAAAACATAACCACAAAGGGCACAAAGGACACGAATTGAGCGCAATTCAGCGCGAAGCAATTCGTACTGTTTCTGTTCTTCCCGTTCTTTGTGGTTCTTTCGATTCTCATCTGCCGCTGAGAATCAGGCCGTGCCCGGCTTCCCCGTCTTGCCCACAAAGCCCGTCTCCAGGTTGCCCTTGAGGAATGCCGCGGCCATCGCCTGCGGCACTTGGGCCTCGGCTAGGGTGACGCCAGCCCGGTTGCGGGCGACCGAGGCCTTCATTTCCTGTTCGCGGGCCTTGGCCAGCGCTCGCCGCTCTTCGGCCTTCGCCTGGGCTACGCGGGTGTCCGCCTCGGCCTGGTCGGCCTGGAGCCGAGCGCCGATGTTCTGTCCCACGTCGATCTCCACGATGTCGATGGAGACGATCTCGAAGGCGGTGTGCGAATCGAGGCCCCGTTCCAGCACGGTCTTCGATACCCGGTCGGGATTTTCCATCACTTCCAGGTGCGTGTCGGCCGAGCCGATCGCGGCGATGATGCCTTCGCCCACCCGGGCGATGATCGTCTCTTCGGTGGCGCCGCCGATGAGCTGTTCGAGGTTGGTCCGCACCGTGACCCGCGCGCGAACCTTCAACTCCACGCCATTCTTGGCGATCGCGCTGAGCGTCGTTCGCTGCGAGCGCTTGGGGTCCGGACAATCGATCACCTTGGGATTCACGCTGGTCTGTACGGCGTCCAGCACGTCGCGGCCGGCCAGGTCGATGGCCGCCGCCTTGTCGAAGTCCAGGTCGATGTCGGCCCGATGCGCGGCGATGATCGCGCAGATCACGTTGGGCACGTTGCCGCCGGCCAGGTAGTGGGCCTCCAGCCGCCGCGTGGTGATACCGATTTCCTGGGCTTTGCCCAAGCCGGCCTGGCGGGCCATAATCTTCGCCTTGACGATCAGCCGCGCGTCGACCTGGCGGAGGCTCATCCCCACGAGGCTCCAGATGCTCACCCGGGCGTCGGACATATAGGCCTGGAACCACAGGCCGCCGTAAATGAAGAACAGGATCAGCATCACCAGCGCGAATAGTCCCAGCAACACGACGACGACCATCCACGGCAGGACCTCGGTAATATTTTGCGCCAGCAGCACGGACTCGTTCATGGTGTTTCTCACGTGGGAGTACGGAAATCGCGGGGCAGACTGCGAAATCAATCGTAACGTGGATTGTTACCGGGCAAAGTAAAGTTTAACGGATTTGGTCCACCAGGAACAGCCGGCACACCCCTCTGTGGCGGCGATCCTTTGGCGCATCCCCCCGGAGTTGCTATTCTGAAAGTATGCAGTGGTCCCACGACATCGCGCGCCTCGAACTGCTGGCCGAAGTGGACGCCTTGTCCGCCCGGCTCCAGCGTTGGTCCGAATCCGCGCCCCCCTGGCAGCCAGCCGAAGCCTGCCAGGCACTGGTTCGCCGGCTGGCCCAGCGGGCCGACTGGTTGCGAATCCGCCTGGAATCGCCGTTGGTCGTCGCTACGCTGGGGGGTACGGGCACAGGAAAAAGTGCCTTGGTCAACGCCCTGGTCGGGACCGAAGTGGTTCGCGCCGGCAAAGCCCGGCCCACCACCACCCAGCCCGTGCTGGTCTGCCGCAGCGACATCACGCCGGAAATGCTGGGGATCGCGGCCGTCGACGTGGAGTGGGTGGCATGCGATCGGCCCAATCTCCGCGGCCTGGCGATCATCGATTGTCCGGACCCCGATACGACGGAAGATCTGGCGGCCGCCGGCACCCACCTGGCCCGGCTGCGGTCGCTCTTGCCGCATTGCGACGTCCTGCTGGTGACCACCACGCAGCAAAAGTATCGCAGCGCCCGCGTGGCTGACGAACTGGCCGCGGCCGCGCCGGGGGCCCGGCTGGTCTTCGTCCAGACCCACGCCGACTTGGACCAGGACATCCGCGAGGATTGGCGGCGCTCGCTCGAACCGCATTACGCGGCCGGACAGATCTTTTTCGTGGATTCGCTTGCGGCGCTGGCCGACGCCCAGTCCGGCGTCGAGCCTTGCGGCGAGTTCGCCCGGCTGTTGGACCTGTTGGCCAACCAACTGGCCGGCACGGCGGGCAATCGCATTCGCCGCGCGAATTTCCTGGACCTGATGGCCGACACGCTGGAGCTTGCCGCCACGCGGCTCGACGCCGCGATGGACGCTGTGGCGCAACTCCACGCCGCGATCCAAGCGGAGCGGGGCAAGTTGGCGGCCCAGCTCGCCCGGCAAACCCAGCGCGAACTGTTGGCCGCCCGCCGGCAGTGGGAATCACGGCTCTTGGCCCGCATCACCTCGCACTGGGGCTTCAGCCCATTCTCGTTGATGCTGCGGTTGTTTCAAGGGCTGGGCGGTCTGGCGGCGCGGGCCGTTTTGCTGCGGGTGCGGAGTCCGGCCCAGATGGCCCTCTGGGGAGCGTGGGAAGGCGCCCGCGCCTGGCGGCAACACCAGGGGCGGCAGCGCGCCGACCGGGCGGCGGCCCAAGCCGCGTCCGCCTGTTGGGAGACCGCCGATCTGGACGGGGCGGCCACGATCCTCGAAGGTTTTGCCGCCGAGGCGGGCCTCCGCCGCGACGCGCTGCCGGAAACTGTCCACGAGCAAGCGGGACGGGCCGTGAGCCGTTTTGCCGCCGAGGTCGCGGGTCAGCTCGACGAAGTCATCGACCGCCTCGCCCGCCGGCATACCGGCCCCTTCACCCGCGGACGCTATGAAATCCTGCTCGTGGCGATGCTCGGCATGCTGGCCTACCGGCTGGGCAAGAACTTCTTCTACGATTCCTGGTTTGCCCCGCATCCGGTGGCCGTGTATGGGCTGGACTTTTATTTGTCGGCCGGTTTCTGGCTCTCCGCCTGGTGCCTGCTGTTGTACTGGTCATTCACCAGCCGTTTGCGGCGCGGGTTGCGCCGCGAGATCGACCAATTGGCCCAGGCCTGGAACGTGCCGCAGTCGGCCGCGAGCCTGTTCGCCCGGCTCGACGACGACTGCCGCCGCGTGGAGCGTTTTCGCCGCGAGCTGGACCAGTTGCGCGATCACGTGGCCGAGCTTCGCCGCCGGCTGGCGCTGCCCGACCAGCGTCTGGGACATCGAAGGTGAGGGTGGTTATTAACTCCCCTCGCCCCGGGCACCGACCGAAGGCTGGTCGGCAGAGGGGCCGGGGGTGACGGGTAGTGGAGTTGATTATGCAACGACTGGAATTCCTTCCCACCCGCGAACGCTTCCTCCCCTTCCCCGCGCTGGCGGCCCTGGAACGGCTGCTGTTGGATCCGCGACTATCCGACGTCGAGCGGACGCAGTTCAAGGCGCTGTTCGAGATGATCTCGTCGCGGCACCATTTCGAGTTCCACCGCCTGATCGAGCGGTTGCAGCGGCTCTACCAACCACTGGATCCCGATCGCGAAATCCTCCTGGGACCGCAAGCGGCCCATGAGACCCAAGAGCTGCGGCTGACCGAGATGTGCAAGGCAATCCGAAAGCTGTTGGTCGACGGCAACTACGTCGAGCTGCCGCGGCAGCGGATCGTGGAGTGCGTGGAGCTGCAGAACTACGGCGGGCTGAAAGTGGAAGCCAACCTCGACCAGTACCAGGACCTGGCCATCTTCTATCGCGGCGTGCGCCACGAGCAACGCTGTGAGCGCCCCTGGCGCAATTTGTGGCGCAAAAGGAACCGCGCCTGCACGCTCCTGAGCCGGGCGGCGGTTCTAGTGCGGACCGCGGAACAGCCCGATCATCTGCACCTCAAACTTTTCAAGAACATCGTGGCCGAAGACCTGGAAATGGTATTGCCGCGGGTGCGGGTGCGGATGCACTGGCTCGACGAGTTGAAGATCGGCGGCAGCCTGGCCGGCAGCGTGGGCACCGCCTGCTGGAAGGCGTTTACCGCGGTGCTGCTCTCGCCTTGGTTGTTCCTGTTCGTCTTCGGCACGTTCCTGTTCGCAATGCTGCGGGCCTTTTTCGCCTACCTGGGGAGCAAGACCCGCTATCTGCAAGTGCTCTCCGCCAATCTCTATTTCCAGAACATCGCCAACAACTGCGGCGCGCTCTGCTACCTCGTCGATTCGGCCGAGGCCGAAGAGAGCAAGGAGCTGCTGCTGGCCTACGCCCTGCTCTACCTGGACCGGCAACGCGATTACACGGTGGAAGAACTGGGTCGGCGCGCGGGCGAGTGGGTCCGCGCGCAGTTCGGCCTGACGGTGGAATTCGACGCCCTCGACGCGGTGCGGAAACTGATCGAGAAAGGACTGGCCGGGGAATGCTCAGTGTCCGACGGGCGGTTGCGGGCGGAGGAGGAGAACCCCGCCGATCAGGCCGCCCCGCCGCGGAAGACGCTCAAGGTCTATGATTTACCCACCGCGCTGCGGCGGCTCGACCAGGCCTGGGACGAACTCTCGCCCTGCCACGGCGAGAATCTCATCGACGGCGATCGTCCGACGGACCTCGCCCCGCCGCCCGGCGAGCCGCCATCCAGCCCGCATTGGCAAAGCCGGGGCCGGGTGGCACGCCCCTGATCGCAGCGAAGGGCGTGGTCCTATCGCGAGCGTGGCATGTGCCACCAAGGGACGCGCAAGCGAGGTTTTGCCCCGATGGTTCCCTTGCTTGCGCTTCGGGCTTTTATTGGGCCGCAAAAATCCGGGTTACGGCACACCGATCACGGCGCCTTGGCTACCGCCCGCGGCCGGCCCGGGCCATTCCGCCGCCGCGGGCTGGGGCAACGGCGGTGGCACCGGCTCAAACCTCGGCAGGCCGCTCTCCGCGCCGGGCATCGCGGCCGGCGCGGCCGCGGGCCCCGCGCAACGAATCTCCCAGCCTCCTCCCAACGCGCGATACACCTGCACCAGTCCTTGCACGATTTGTCCCTGCGCCTGGGCCAGCAAGTCTTGCTGCTGCACCAGGGAGGTCGCGATCGTTGCGTAGCGGCTATAGTCGACGACCCCCGCCTTCTCTTGAGCGAGCACGATTTGCAACGCGCCCTGATAATCCCTCACGCTGGCGGCCAGCAGCTTCGTTTGCTCTTGGGAGCGCAGGAAGGTTGCCAGGCCGTTTTCCACGTCGGAGTTGGCCTGGAGCACCGTCTGTTGGTAGGCCACGATCAATTCTTGCAGCGTCGCATCCTGAAGGTGGACGTTGTTCACGAGCCGCCCGTAGTTGAGCACGTTCCACTGGAACGTCGGACCGACGCTGGCGTTCAACGAGGTCGGCGTAAACAGGCGCGGCAGCGCCGTGGCCTCGTAGCCGATCACGCCGGTGATGGAGAACGCCGGATAGGTGGCCGCCTCGGCGATGCCGATCTGTTCGGCCTGCACCGCCGCGGTGCGCTCGGCCTGGCGAACGTCGGGGCGGCGGCGGAGCAGTTCGGCCGGGATGCCCAGCGCCACCTCCGCCGGCACGGTGGGAATCGGCGCGCTGCCGATGACGCTCGTCAGATCGACCGTGGGGATGCCCAAGAGCACGCACAGTGCGTCGTTGGATTGGCGAATTGCCGCTTCCAAGGGGGGAATTTGGGCCTCGGTCGATTCCTCGATCGCCCGCGCCTGGTCGAGGTCCAATTCGGTTTCGAAGCCGGCCTTCATGCGGCGGCTGGTATATTCCACGACGCCCTTTTGGATTTCCACGTTGGCGCGGAGATTGCGCACCTGTTCCTGGTCGGTGCGGATCGTCAGGTAGTTCTCGGCGAAATCGCCGAACAGGGTCACCAGGGCCGCGTCGTAGCCGGCGACGTTGGCCTCCAGGAAAGCTTCCTGCGCTTGCACGGCACGGCGGAATTGACCCCAGAAATCCAACTCCCACTGCAAGTTGAAATTCGCCGACCAGAGATTCGAGAAGATGGGCGTGGGCGGCGTCCCGCCGGGAAGGTTCCCGCTGATCGCCTCGCGCTGATAACTTCCGTTGGCCGTCTGCGTCTGGGGGAAGAGATTTCCCTTGGCGATCGCCAACTTGTAGCGCGCTTCGAGGATGCGGAAGCCGGCCTGCTTCACGGTCAGATTTTGCTGATACGCGCAGAGAATGAGGCGATTGAGCGCCGGATCGTTGAAGACCTGCCACCAGCGGGCCAGGTCGTCGGGGTTGGACCGAACGCGGGCGTCGCCCGCATCGATCCACGTCTTGGCCACCGCCGCCGCCGGCTTGCAGTAATTCGGGCCGACTTTGAACCCGTTGTGCACGTATTCGCTCGGACTCGTGCAGCCGGTCAAAGCCCACGCCATCGCGGTCACCGCCCCCCACGCGATCCATCCCGGTCGAAATGTCTGGAGCATTCCCGAGGCGTTCATAGTCTTACGGGTCCGTCTGCCTGAAACGATTGCTCCGGCCAGCGTCCCCCGAAATCGGGACGTCAGCGCAAGGATAAACCGATACGGCTGGAAATTTCCGGCCAGCCTGCACTATTGATCGCACCGGCAGAACCCGAAAAAACAGCAGAACCCGAAGAGGTCGGCTTATGGCGGTTGTACCAGCGGGCACCACCCGGGTAGCGGGGTGCAAAACGTCCGCCGGGCGTGTGCCGAGAGGACCTTCTCCGGGGTTTACCCTCTCCGTCGCCAACAAAAACGCACGCTACCCAGCGCACCACCGTCGCCACATTACACGGTAGGCGGCCTCGATGTGTCGGGCAAAACGCGGCGCGTCCATCAGCGGCGAAGCCTGCATCCGCTCGCGCAAAGTTGCCCGGAGCTTGCTCAATCGCGACAGATCTTCCGCCAATTCCGCCGCGACACGCACATATTGCTCGGCACTCGCGGCGATCAGTTCCGGCAGGCCGAGATTTATCAGTTGGCACAAACCGGCCCGCCCCACCACGGTCGGCCCCACCAGGGTCACGACCGGCACGCCCATCCAAAAAGAGTCCAGGCTGGTCGTGTGCCCGTTGTAGGGAACGGTGTCCAAGCCGATGTCGATGCCGTGGTAATAGCCCAAGTACTGCGGCCGTGGCCGGCTGGCGACGAACGTCACGCGATCGCGGGCGACGCCTTCCGTCGCGAGTAGATCCAGCGCGTGCCGGCGATGCGTCCCTGCGCCGGCCAGGATCGTCAGCCGGGAGCGATCGACGGCCTTGAGAACCCGCGCCCAGAGCTTCAGCACGACGGGGTTGACCTTGCAGAAGTTGTTGAGGCACCCGAAGGAGATATACCCTTTTTCCGCAGCCGGCAAGGCGTTGACGGCCGGCTCGCTGTCCAACGGATCGTAGCACCAAAAGGAGTCGGGTAAGCGGATGGGTTCCTCGGAGTAGTAGGGGTCGAAGAGGCCCGGCGGATCCAGGTATGGATCGGTGATGCGGTAGTCGATGGCCGTGAGGCCGGTGGTGCCGGGATAAGCAAGCCAGCATGCCTGCACGGGAGCCGGTTTGCGGGCGAAGACCAGCAGACGATTGCGGGCCATGTGCATGGTCAAGTCCACGAGGATGTCGATCCCGTCGCGGCGAATCCGTTGGGCGACCTGCTCGTGGTCCTCCCCGGCGATGTCCCGCCAGGTGTCGACGTGGCGGCGCAGCCGTTCGGTGACGCTATCGCCGCGAACGGCGTCGGCATAGCAGACGATCTCGAAGTGCTCATGATCGTGGGCGGAAAAAAGAGGCACGGTGAAGAAGGCTTGGCAGTGATTGCGGAAGTCCGGCGAGACGTAGCCGATCCGTAAGCGGCGGTCGGGCGAACGATTGTTGAGATGCGGCCGGACAAGCCCAGCCAAGGGTGTGGCGTGGCGTTGGTTCCAACGGCGGTGTTCTTCGTAGAGCGTCGCCGCGTCGGCGCCGGGGCAGAAAATCCGGGTGTAGAGCAGGTTGCTGTGCGCCTGGGCATAGTCCGGCTTCAGTTCCAGCGCCCGGCGGTAACAGGCAACCGCTTCGCGGAGTTTCCCTTGGTCCTTGAGGGCAACGCCCAGGTTGTTGTGCGCCTTGGCGAACTCCGGCTTCAGCTCCATCGCCCGCTGCCAACAGGCGACCGCTTCGTCCAGCTTCCCCTGGTCCTTGAGGGCAACACCCAAGTTGTTGTGCGCCTCGGCATCGTCAGGATTCAGTTCCAATATCCGGCGATAGCATGCAACCGCCTCGCGAAGCTTCCCCTGGTCCTTCAACGCGTTGCCGAGGTTATTGTATGCCTTGGCAAAGTCGGGTTTCAGTTCCAGTGCCCGGTGGTAGCAGGCGACCGCATCGCGGAGCTTCCCTTGGTCTTTGAAGACAAGGCCCAAACCGTTGTGCGCCTCGGCATCGTCGGGCTTCAGTTCCAATGCCCGCCGCCAGCAGTCGACCGCTTCCTGGAGCTTTCCTTGCTCAGCGAAAACGATGGCGAGGTTGCCGTGCGCCTCAACATAGCCCGGCTTCAGCGCCACGGCCCGGCGGTAGCAGGCGGTCGCGTCGTCCAGCTTCCCCTGGTCCTTCAACGTATTGCCCAAGTTGTTGTGCGCCTTGGCAAAGTCGGGCTTCAGTTCCAATGCGCGGCGATAGCAGGCGACCGCTTGGTCCAATTTCTTCTGATTCTTGAAGACAACGCCCAGATTGCTGTAGGCCTCGGCAAAGTCCGGCTTCAGTTCCAATGCGAGGTGATAGCACTCGGCCGCTTCGTCGAGCTTTCCCTGGTCTCGGAGCACAACGCCGAGGTTGTTGTGCGCCTCGGCATCGTCGGGCTTCAATTCCAATGCGCGGCGATAGCAGGCGGCCGCTTCGTCGGGCTTCCCCTGGTCCTGCAACGCATTGCCCAAGTTGTTATGGAAGGTCGCCACATTGGGGTTCAAGCCGATCGCCCGTCCAATATATTCGACGGCGATGGCGTGCTTGCCCAGTTGGTGAGCAATCACGCCCAGCAGATGAATTACAGCGGCGTGATTCGGCTCGACCGCGAGAATCTGCCGGTAGATCCGTTCGGCGGCTTGCAGGTGGCCGGCTTGATGGTGTTGGATCGCAACTGCCAATGCTTGGGGAATCGTTGCCATAGCGTGTATTCTGGCGATTCGACCCGCCCGCCGCAATGTGTTCGCGGAGACGGCAAAGCCCCGGCTCGATCACCCGTGGTTGCATTTCGGGCACGACGCCGCTGCAACGTTCGCCGTTCGCCGCCGCGCGTGGCGGCCCGTTATACGGCCAAGCGGCGCGGCTGGGTAACCCGGCAGTGGCAACCATAGTGGGCCGCCGACAGGATCGCGGCCCGCCAAGTCCGGTCGTCAAAGAAGCCCGCCGTGCAGGCGACCGAAGGTGCGCGCCAGCATGATCGCCATCAGGAGCATGCCGAGACCGAAGGGGATCACGTGCTTTGTCCGCCGCAGCTCGAAATTCCCCATGCGGCAAACCAGCACGTAAGCCAGCAAGAGATTGAACATGGCCCAAAGCACGTTCACCATCGACGACGACAGCCCCTGGCCGGGAGGCGACGCGAACGGCGTTTGGAACGGGCTCCCCGAGATTCCGGCCACCAGGTGCGGGACGGTATTGATCAGGAACATGCCGCCGAAATAGTAAGCGATGAAGTGGTACCAGCGTGTTTCGGACATGATCGAGTGCTCCCTATTCTGAAATCCAAAATGAACCCTTACTTCACTTCCCGCCCCGCTCTCTTGACGACCACGGCGTCCATATCGTCCGAGGATTGAATCTCCAGCCGGGGCCCATCGGCAAACACGATCTGCAGGCCGGAGTCCGTCTTCTCCACTCGGCGAACCGCCGGCCGCGCGTTCTTGGCCGTCGGCTCGAGCAGGAAATGAAACTCGACGGGGCCGCTGGCCGAGCGGGCGTAGATGGCGGCTGGAATCGCCCGCCAGGGGCCGCTCGACCAGCCTTGCACCGGGTCGTCGCTCTTGCCTTGCACGATCTCGACCGACAGGCCCTCGCCCGCCAGCGGCAGGATGGCCACGTTGGCCGCGCCACGATTGTCGCTGCGCACGCCCTTCGTCGTTTCGTCGACGCTGGCCTTCGCGGCGTCGAGATGGAAGATCGCCTCGTAGCGGTGCACGGCCGCGTCGCGCGGCGTGAGCCGGTCGCTCACCAGGAAGAGGTTCTCGCGTTTGAGGAAGATCACGCGGCGGCGGTGGGTCACCGCGATTTCGTTCTTCGGCCCGTAACCGTCGGTGTAATCGCCGCGGGCCAGATCATACTCCGGGGTCGAGTGCCAGTGGGCGTCGGCCGTCGGCGGCGTGGCGGCGTTCCACGGCCGCGGCCAGAAGTAGGTTTCCTTCTTTCGCTCGCGGTGTTGGCCCTGGCCGTCGACCAGCACGCTGTTGTGCCCGGCGGTGCTCAGCACGTAGCGGCGCCAGCGGGAGCGGTCGTAGGAGAAATTGCCCGGATCGAGTACGAGTTGCCGCCCTTGCGACCAGAGCACGAAGCTCAGCTTGTCCTCGTGCTGGTGGCCTGCGCCGAAGGGGCCGGCGTCCAACAGCAGGTACGTGGCATCCTTGTCCCAGCCGGAGCGCATCACGTAGTGACCGCAGAAGGGGAACGCGTGCGACGTTTCCCGCGGGGCCCGGCCGGCGGCGCCGCCGGTGGCGACGAACTGAAAATCGTCGCGGCTCTTGAAGAGCTGGAAGCCGGTGGCCAGCAGTGTCCGCACGTCGCTGTTGCCGGAGTCGTTCAGGCCGGGAATCTGCCCGCTGGGCATCGAGGCGAAGAGCAGATAGTTGAACATCTTCTCCATCTTCGCCAGGAAATCGGCGGGCACTTCGCCGCGGCGGTCGTTGCGGTCGGCCAGCTCGATGATTTCGGCGAACTCGGTAACGACCCAGTTGTTGTAGCCCGACGCCAATTCGTACTGCATGCCGTCGGGGTAAACCTCGTCGTCCAATTGCCGATAGAGCCGCTCCAGCGCGGTTCGCCGCCACTGGCGCGCCTCACGAAACTCGGGGAACATCACCCCCGCGGTGAACAGGCCGTTGGACTCGGCGGTGAGCCAATTGCCGGTGCTGGGCCAGCGGACGAGGTGCCGCGACTGCTGGCAGACCGACTTGTAGATCGTCGCGATCAACTCGTCGGTAAAGGCGGGCGAACCGAGGCAGCGGCTGATGGCGCTGGGCCAGGTGTCGGCCAGGCGGATGCCCGTGGTGAGCGTTTGCCAGGCCTCGCAGCCGTTGGCCAGGTGATTGCCCGACGACAGCAGCACGGCCGGGTTCGAGGCCGTCCAATCGAAAATCTCGTCGGCGATTTCCCGGGCGAAGCGCGCGTCGCCGCTTTCCCAGTAGGCCTGGGCGAGCGTGCGGAAGTGGAAATGGCGGTTGATCACTTCGTTCCAGAGATGCGTGCGGGCCTCGCCCTCGGTGGGATTGGCGGTCCAGTCGATCTTGGCGCCGAAGTCGAGCGTGCCTTTGCTCTGCGGTCCCTTGGGGAAGTCGAACTTATGCTGGAGCACCTTCTCGGCGGCGGCGTAGCGGTGGACGTTGGGCTTGGCGTGGACAGTGCGAAATGCCGGCTCTCTCCAATCGACGCTCCAGCGCGGCGACGAGCGGTTGCGGAAGTGCGCGGCGAGCGCCGCTTTGGCGGCCGCGAGGTTGCCGGCCGCGACGGCTTGCTTCACCGCGGCCAGCGGCGCGGCGTCGAGATCGAGATTCTCGAACAGTTCGGCGTCGGTCATCTGCCGGCCGGTGGCGGCGGCGAGCAATTCGACGCCGCCTAACCGCACCACCGCGGCGGGGTCCGGGGTGTTACCGTAGCCCGAGGCGTGGAAGTGAATGCCCTCGATATGGTTCCAGCCCAGCGGCTCGCGGGCCGAGCCCATTTCGTCGAAGGGGAGCACGAACCGCTTCCAGCCGGTCCAGTCGAGCGTGATCTGGCAACTGTAATAGTCGGGCCCGGCGGTTCGCGGGTTCTCCGAGGGGAACAGCACCACGAACCGCGACCCGGTGGCCTTCTCGGAGTGCAGCCACAGGGCGATGGCCGTGAAATTCGACCAGTCTTGGGGCGCAGCCAGCGCGAGGCCCAGGCTGCGGCTCTGGGCGTGCCGCCAACAGATCGATTGCGGCCAAACCGTGTCGATCCGGGCGTCGGGCGTGCCGCCTTTCCAGCCCTGCGGGCCGAGGGATTGCGGCGCCGCGGCACACGTGGTCGCCGCCAGGGCGAAGCACAGAACGAGTTGAAGTTTCATGGCAGCATTCACGCCTTCAGATTGCAGATTGTAGGGCGGGTCGAGCGCAGCGAGCCCCACCAATTGTGCTTCGCTGCAACAGAAGCGAACTCACGCTTTGAGGCCTTTGAGGTCCACTTCCAACTTGCGGTTCTCGCGGAGCAGGTCGGTCATGGTCAGCAGCGTGCCGCGGCGGGCCGCTTCCCGGCCGAGGATGCAGGTGAGTGTGGAATCGACGGAGCGCTGGGCGGTTTCGTTGCCACAGTTGCCCGCGAGCACGTACTGGTGGAAGGCCGCGATGTTGCGCTGCGCGCCCGCCTTGTAGAGATCGACGACCAGCCCGCCGCCGAAGTGTTTCGGTCCGCCGCGGAGGTAGGCATTTTTCCAGTACGAGAGCCGTGCGCTGCCCGCACTCCCTTGAATGGAGCCTTGCAAGGAACCTTGATTGAGCCAGTCGTGGGTGGGGCCTCGGGCGCTCTGGTGATTCCAGGCCAGTCCATCCTCGAAGGTGTAGGTGACGAAGGTGGTGTCGAAGGTGTCGCCGTGCGGGTCGGGACGAAAACGGCCCCCATTTCCAAAGGCCGAGATGGGCCGCCGACCCAGCGCCCAGATGATTGCGTCGATCGCGTGAATATCGAAATTGCCGATGTAGCCGCAGCCCATGGCGTCGTCGTTGACCCAGATCAGGTGCGTCAAGCGGCTTTCCAGGGTGTTGGTTAACGGCGGGTCGTTGAAGCCGCCGCCCCCGCTGGTGCCCACGGAAAAGACCATCTGCAATTTCCCCAAGCCGCCGGCGCGGATGCGTTTGTAGACCTCCAGATTGACCGGGTCGGTCGGCATCTGGTAATCGACGAGGAAAACTTGCTTCTTCTGCGTGGCAGCCTGGCCCGAGACGCCGATTTTGAGGGTGCCGGGAACGTCGGCGGCGACCGGCTTGGCCATGTAGACGTGCAGGCCGGCTTCGACGGCGGCCGCGGCATGCTCGGGGAAGAAGTACGGCGGCGTTTCCAGGATCACCGCTTCGACGCCGCTTTCCAGCAGTCGCCGGTAGCCCGACAGGCCGGAGAAGCATTTCGACTTGTCGGCGCCCAGCGACACGCCGGTCTTTTCCGCGCGGTCCGGGAAATAGTCGGCCGCGGCCACGAACTGATAGCCGCCATGCTGCTTGAAGAGCCCGGCGATCCAGCTTCCCCGCCCGCCGCAGCCGATGATGCCGATCTTGATCTTGCGTTGTGGACCGGCGGGGGGCGCGGGCTGTTCGGCGGCCAAGGCCAGGCCGGCCCCGAATAGGGGCGCAGCCGCGGCCGTCGTGGCCAGATTGCCCAGGAATTGCCGCCGCTGGATGATTTCGTGTTCGTGCATGAGTGGTTGACCGTTGTGGTGGTGAAGGTGAAAAGGTCGGGTGGGAGGATCGAGGATCGCCGTGTGACCCTTAGGATACCACACGGGCAGATCGGCAATCCAGCACGGCACAAATTCCCCAATCGTCGGCTGCGGACGCCAGGGGCGTCCGGCCCAGCGTAGGTCAGGGTTCAGGTGGTTGAAAAAAGGTCTCCGCCGAGAGATACTATTGGGGCCCCCGGGCGTTTAATAGTTGGCGGACTCCCGGTCCGCGCCCTAACCGACTTCACACCCCCCAATCGTGCGAGCAACCGCCCGTGCTCGCCCCCGCCTGACCGCAAAGGAATGTTCGCATGTTGAAGAAAACATCCATGCTGCGGAAGAGATGTCATGACGGCGTTGGCTTTTCCGTCGTCGAACTCCAGGACGTTCGGCACGTGTTTGCCGCGGCAGTGCCTCGACGGGGTGGCTCGCTCGAGGAGCAAGCGTTCGACGCCCTGCGAACGATCAAGGCCGTTCTCGACGAGGAAGGGCCGCGGGGATCGATCGTCAAACAGGAGGTATTCCTCAGCGATTACGCTCAGGTCGAGAAGTGCCGGCAGATTATGCGGGAGTTTTATGGCAAAAACCTGCCCGCCACGACCTATGTGCCCCAGCATCCCTGTTGCGGGAAGCTGCTGTCGATCGAAGCCCTGGGCGTCGGGCAGCGCGAGGGAGAAGTGGAAATCGAGCGCCACGATGATGCCCTGGTTGTCACCCGGCACAACAATATTGCCTGGGTGCACTGCGGCCAGATTGTTCCCGATAGCCCGGCCACGGGGGTATACGAGCGGTCGCAAAGCGCGTTTCAAAATATGAGCTGCCGGCTCGGCAGCGTGGGGATCCGTTTCGACCAGGTCATCCGCACCTGGCTGTACCTGGGCGACATCGTCGGCCCGGAGGGCGACACGCAACGCTACAAGGAACTCAACCGGGCGCGGACCGATTTCTTCCAGAATATTCGTTTCGCACCCGCCCGCACTCCCGACGGCTTTGCCCCGGCGATCTTCCCGGCCAGTACGGGCATTGGCGCCGACAACCGCGACGTGGTGATGAGCTGCGTGGCGTTTGCCACCGAGCGCAGCGACATTCGCGTGATGCCGTTGGAGAATCCGCAGCAGACGGCGGCCTACGACTACGCCGATCGCTACAGCCCCAAGAGCCCCAAGTTCTGCCGGGCGATGGCCCTGTCGTGCGGCCCGTACGCCACGATTTTCGTCTCCGGCACGGCCAGCATCACCGACTCGGAGACGCGCCACGTGGGCGACGTGGAAGCGCAGACCCGGCAAACGTTGGACAACATCGAGGCGTTGATTTCCGCAGACAACCTGGCCCGCCACGGCATGCCGGGGCTCCGCGCCACGCTGGAAGACCTGGCGGGGATTCGCGTGTATATCAAGCGCGGGGAAGATTACGAGAAGACCCGCCGCGTTTGCGAAGCCCGGCTGGGCGAGTTGCCCGCCATTTACGCCGTGGCCGACGTTTGCCGCCCCGATCTGCTGGTGGAGATCGAGGGCATCGCCATTGCCGACCGGCGAGATAAATAGCTGCGCTACCTCGACAGGCCCCAATAGCCACCGCGCCCCGGCTTGCTATGATTGATCAGCCACCGGGGTCGCCGTGATGGCTTCCTCGCGGGCGGCGTATCCCGGCATTGGCAGGACTCTTGCCAGGTGCGCGTTATATCCACCCGTTCTCGCCGCCTGGAGCTTGAGGCCCTGCGCCCGGAATTTCCGCGTTGTGCCTTATTATCGTAACGCGGCGATCAACTTCCATCGCTTCCCGTCGGTTCCAGGAGAACAACCATGCGGCCAGTACTTCGAATCGTGGTCACGCTTGCGGCAGTTCTGTGGTCCAGCCACGCGTTGGCCGAAGAGGCCTACTATGAGGTGCCGCTGGGGAGCCTCAAGATCACCGAAGGGAAGCTGCCCCGGCCGGGTGAGGCGAACGACCACGCCTTTGCCTGGCGCGTCGACGCCATGCAGCCGTACGCGGTGCTCGACGGAGAGGGCGAAGTCTATCTTACCATCCCGTCCAATGCGTCAATGCGATGGGAGACGTTCCGCCGTACAGGGCAAACCGAATCGATCCACGTCCGCACCGCCGCCCGCCGTGGAGTTTCCGGCCACCTCTTCTATCCCAAGGCGGATTTCAGTGCGATGCTCGCCCTGAAGTTCACCATTCCCGCCGCCGAAGCCAATGCGAAGGCCCGCATTCCCTTCTATGAGGCCAAGCAACGGCACTTTGAATCGCTCTTGGGTCGTGACATCCCAGGTGGCGCATGGTTTCGTCACCAGGCGCGGGAAGCGGAGGCGTCCCTGGACGCCAAGCATCGCGACGCGCTGACCGCCGCGCAACGCCGGAATTGGCGGAGCGGCAACAGCCTGGATGATACCTATGCCCTGTTCAGCGGCGGCCGGGCGGTGAGCGAGAATTTGCAACTCGACCGGGCCTTGCCTCAGGCCGGCAAAAACTCCTCCCCCGTGAAGGTCGATTCGTTGGCCGGCATTTCGCTGGCGGAAATCGATTGGGGGCCGATGGTGAAGGACGTCAAGCCGGAACTCGATCCGTTGGCGGCGGCGGTGCCGGCCGATCAGCATGCGGTCTTCTTCCCCACCTTCGCCGCCGCGGTGGCAACCGCCGACGAGGCCGATCGCCAGGGCACGCCGCTACTGCAATTTGCCGAACCGCGCAGCGAAGACGCCCGAGTGAGCAAGCGTTATCAGCGCCAACTGGGCCTGTCTCTGACTGGGCTGGGCCGACTCTTGGGGCCACACGTCGTCCGTAGCGTGGCGCTCACCGGTTCCGATCCCTACTTCCGTGTGGGCACCGACGTAGCCGTTCTCTTCGAGCCTGCCAATGCCGCAGTCCTCGAACAACTGCTCCTGGCGCAGGTGGCCATGGCGGGCAGCGCCAATTCGTTGGCCAAGCCCGTATCGGGCGCGGTCGACGGCCTGGTCTATCACGGGCTGTGCAGCCCGGATCGCAGCATCTCGTCCTACGTGGCCCGGCTGCACGGTGCGGTGGTCGTAAGCAATTCGCTCTATCAGTTGGAAAGGCTGGCCCGTGTCGGCAAGGGAAAATCGAGGTCGATTGCTGCGCTGCCGGAGTACGCTTTTTTCCGCGACCGCTACCGCCGCGGCGATGTGGCCGAAACGGCCCTGGTGTTTCTCAGCGATGCCACGATCCGCCGCTGGTGTGGTCCCCGCTGGCGGATCGGCGATTCGCGGCGTACCCGGATGGCAGCCGTGCTGGCGGAGCTTCAGGCGTCGCAGGTCGATCGGCTGGCCACCAACCACGCGGAGCCTGGACCGATCTACTCCGATCTGGCCTTGCCCGGCGGCGGCGAGCTTACGCTTTCCCGCTCCGGCGTGGTGTCGGCAGTATACGGTTCGCTGGAGTTCATGACTCCCATCGGCGAACTGCCCCTGAGCGAGGTCACCCAGGAGGAGGCCGATGCCTACAACCGGTGGCGCGAGGGCTACCAACGCAACTGGCGTTGGGCCTTCGACCCGATCGCGCTGCGACTGACGTTCGCCGCGGGGCAGTTTGCCGCCGATTTAACCGTTATGCCGCTGATTATGTCGAGCGAGTATCGTGAAATGCAGGCTGTTTCTCGCGGCGCGAAGATCGCTGCCGGCGCGGGCGACCCACACCAGGCCCTGGCTCATCTCGTCCTGGCGATCAATCCCCATTCACGCATGTTCCAGCAATGGGGCAACATCGTGTCGTCGATGCGGCAAGGGCTCACGCTCGGTTGGCTCGGTTCCTCCGTGGCGGTGTATGTCGACGACGATCCATTCTGGCTGGAAGTGGGCAAGGTTGCCGGAGATCAGGGGAAGCTCGCACAACTCATTGAAAACAACGTCAGCCGGCTGCCGATCGCCATTCGCGCCGACGTCTCCGACGGGCTCAAGCTGACGTTGTTTCTCGCTTCGGCCCGGGCATTTATCGAGCAAACCGCCCCGGAGATGCTGCATTGGGAATCGCTCAAGCACAACGACCAGCCCTACGTGAAGGTCACTCCGTCGGATAGCGCCCGCCGCGGGATTGGAAACCCGACCAACTTCTCGCTTTACTACGCGGCTTCCGGCGAATCACTGATGATAACACCCAACGAACCACTGTTGAAGCGGGCGCTGGACCGTCAGGCTCTCCGGCGCAAGCTGGCCGAGCAAGGGAAGAAGCCGGCGGCCGAAGCCCGGCCATGGCTCGGATCGAACTTTGCCGCACAAATCGACCGTAATGGCATGGCGATGTTCGAGGCATTGGCCCACGACGAGTACCGCCGCACCATGCAATTGCTGGCCTGGGGCAACCTGCCGATCCTTAACGAGTGGAAGCATCGCTGGCCAGGCCAGGATCCGGTCGATCTCCAGGAGCGATTATTCAAGACCCGGTTGATCTGCCCCGGCGGCGGCAAGTATGTTTGGAATGAAAAATGGCAGACGATGGAATCCACCGTCTACGGTCACCCGGGCGAGCCGAAGCCCGGCCCGGCCGCCCCGCCGGCATTGGAAGCGCTCAATAGCGCGTCGTTCGGCCTCGACTTCGAGGAACACGACGGCCTGCGGGCCCGCGTCCGGCTAGACCGTAGCCCCGATCGGCAACAGCATTCCAACTGAGGTTAGCAGGGCGCGTTACGGAAACACGCGGAACTCCCACAGCGAGTAGCCGAACCGCGTGCCGCGCTGGGTGCCGTACATCCGCACCCAGCGGGCTTCGGTCGGCTTGAAGCGGACCACGTCCAATCCGCCCTTGCCGGAGGTTGTCGCGAAGACCGGCTTCCAAGTCTTGCCGTCCAACGAGACCTCGATGGCGTAGGACTTCGCGTAGGCGCCTTCCCAGGTAAGCTCCACGCGGGCGACTTTGCGGACTTCGCCCAAGTCGACGGCGATCCATTGCGGATCGGCGAATTCCGAAGACCAGCGGGTGAGCGAGTTACCGTCGACCGCTGCTTCTGGCGACGTGGCGCCGTGGCGGCGGATCGTCGAGGAGGCCGTCACGGGCCGGCCCTGGGCCAGGCCGGCGCGGGCTTTGCGCTGCGCATCGGTGAGCACGGAGAAATCGCGCAGGCTGCGGACCGGCTTCCCGTCGGCGCCGCTCAGTTCGGCCACCAGTTGATAATCGCCCGGCTCGCTCGGCGCTTCGATCGCGAAGTCGACGACCGAGCGTCCCACCGGCGCGACCCGGCAGGGCAAGGACTGCTGGAAAAGCGTTTTTTCTCCGCGGAGCATTCGCAGCCGGACCGTTCCTTGCCAATCGTGATCCAGATCGTTGATCACGGCGACGGGGATCGGCCGTTGCCGCCCGGCCGAGACGTCGTCGGCCCAAAAGTCGATCATCAACCCCACCGGGGCGAAGGCGTCGCCCACGTAGGTCTGGAAGTCGGGATCCAGCGTGAGCTTCTCGATGTCGAGGAAATGGTCGCTGGTCTGGCCGTCGGGCCGAGAGTAGCCCAGGCCGCAGAAGTGCAGCACCCCGGCCACGTGCCGGTGCGAGCGCCAGAACTCGGTCTTGGCCGCCAGCCAGCGGGCGTAGGTGCGGCGGCGCTGCGCCGCCGTCGAATCGGGGCCCAGCAGCCGCTCGTAGACCTTTTTCGAGAGCGTGGTGGCCGTGCCGTCGCGATTGAGCCACATCCAGCCATACTCGTTGATGATCACGGGATTATGGCCCTCGTTGGGCCGGGCGCTGCCCTGCGGGGTGTTCGGCTGTCCCACTTCGCCGGTCATCTGGGCCAGGTTGGCCAGCCGGAACGCCGAACCGCCGGCCAGATAGGGATGGGCTTCGAAGGTGTCCAACGGACCGCCCGGCAGCGCGTAGCCGTTGTCCCACGGCCGGCCCGAGAGATCCAGCCCACGCACGGCGGCGACCGCTTTGCCGGTTTCCGTGGTGACCGTTTCATTCTGCGCGTCCCAGATCGCCACGCTGGGATGATTCCACCGCTCTTGCATCCACTCGGTATATTCGCGGGCGATTTCGTCGCTCTTCAACTCCGACGGCCACCGGTTTCCACCGTACCAGATGGGGAACTCGTCCTGAATCAACAGGCCTTCCTCGTCGGCCACGCGATACCACTGCTCGGGCGGGAAGCCGATGCAATAACGCATCGAGTTCCAGTGCATGCTGCGGAAGACGCGATGCAGGCGCCGCACCCAATCTTCCCGCCACGGCCGGTCGCCCCGCGTGGGATCCTCGAAGAACCGGTAGATGCAGACGTTCGTGCCGCGCAGCGGGTAAAGCTTGCCGTTGAGCAAAGCCAGCTTGGTCTTGGGATCGAAATGGAACGAACGCATGCCGAACCGCGCCGATAGCGAATCGGTCTCTGTGGCAAGTTCCAGCCGATACAGGAACGGATCTTCCGGCGACCAAAGCCGGCAGCCGGCAAGGGGAATTCGCAATTCCACGGTCTGCTGTTGCCCGGCAGCCAGGTGTAGCGGGCCGCTCCGAACGGCGCCGACGATCTTGTTCGACGCGACCTCGCGGACCTGCGCGGTGAGTTGGGCATCGGCCGCAGGGCCGCCGTTGTGGAGCACGGCCACCGCGCGCACGGATTTCGCCGCCAGCTCGGGTACGGCCTGGACGCGGACAATGTCGGGTGTGCCGGAGAGGATCAGTTCCACCGTGTCGTAGATGCCGGGAAGGTAGCGAATCTTTTCGAAATCGAAGCCGTCCGGCAGGCCCTTTCCCACCGCGTCGCGCCACGCGCCCACGCGGATCACGAGATCGTTCGTCTGCCCGTCGCCCTTGAGGCTCTTACGCACGTCGAACAAACCCGGCGTGAAGCACGGCAGGTGGTCGCCCACGAGTTGGCCGTTCAAGAACACGCGGGTGCCGAATGCCGCCTTGTGGACTTTCAGCGTAGCCATGGGCGGCACCGGCCCGCGAAGCTGGAACGTGCGGCGATACCAGAAAGCCTCCTGGCCGGGCACTTCCGGTTTCTGGCCGACGTGGGCAAACGGCGGCTGCGCCATGTCGGCCAGGCCGGGAACGGGCAGATGGTGACCGAAACTCTGTGGCGCCTGGTCCATCGGCCCTTGGGCGATTTGCCAATCGCCGTCCAGACAAACGACGTGGCGGCCCTCCGCGGCCGCGGCCGGGCCGCAGAGAATCCCCACAAGACACAACGTGGCAAAAATCCGACGAGCAGCCATCATAAGACTCCCAGATCGCAGGGTGGCAGGAATAGATCGCAGCAGCGTGACATCGAGCGGAAAACAGCGGGCACAACGGGCTTCGCAGCCACTGGGCGGGCAGCGGGCGAGAACCGTGCCCCTAGTCATAGTCCGGCGTCGCTCGGCCGTCAAGGAATTCCCCTCTGTTGGGTATGTTGTAGCCGGTCCAGCCCCGTGTTATATTGAATTTCCTACAAGAATCCGCATCCCGTGCCTGCCTGCGTGCCGAATCATCGTTTTTAGGGATTTGGGGCGTATTGCGCCTGCGCCTGGCAGCCACAGCGCGAAGGAGGTTCCGTCGTGAAACCGCTCTTATGCCTTCCCGCCTTGATCGGTCTGTTGACACTCGTCAATTCGGCCCAGGCACAGATGCAGTTGCCCGGGTCGCCGCAGGCCCTGTCGACGACCAACCGTGCGCTAGGCAACATCAATTCGGGGTCAACTGGCCTGGGCAATAGCCGTGGCTCTTCCACGGGATCCATGGGCCAGCAAAACGGCCAGGGCCAAACCAATCCGACCACCGGCAACGATTGGTTCATTCATCGCACTCAGGGGCCGGGAAGCTTCGTGGGCGCAAGCTCGCAAAACCAGACCGGTTTTGTGGGCGCACAAAACGCGACGGGCGGCGCCGCGCAGCCGGCCGTCACGGCGAAAGTCCCCGTGACGAACCTCAACACCACCCTTGTGGCCCGCGGCCGAACCGATCTCTACGATCCGCGGTTGGAGCTGGGCTTCGAGAGCAAAGCGCACTCGTTGGAGACCATCAGTTCGGCTTTGGCGCGGCAGTTGAATTCGTGTCCGTCCCTGCACTTGTCGAGTCCGATCTCGGTATCGATTGCGGGGCAGACTGCCACGGTGCGGGGAGAGGTTGCTTCCGAGTGGGATCGCGCCATGGCGGAGCAAATGGCGCTCTTCGAGCCGGGAATCGCGGCGGTGCAGAACCAGTTGACGGTGAAGCCTGCTGCGCCGCTTCGCTCGCCGGGCGATCCGAAGTAGCCGCCGCCTGCGGGCCGCGGTTCGAGGCATCGCTTGCCGTGGTCCGTACGAGCAGCGGCGCCGCCGGCAACAGGGCCGGCTCACCGCCGCTGCCGACGCTCGCATTGGCCGGGATTTCGATCGTGACCGTGTTGGCCATCGTGTCCGTCGCGGCCGGCTGCGGCTGGCCGGCAGTTTCGATCGGCGCCTCGTGGGAAACTTGTCGTACGCCTTCCGTGGGGGGAATGGCGCCGGCAGCGTTGGCTTCGCCGCCATTGGATTTCGCATTCTTCGCGGACTTTGTCAGCATTCCCGGCAGCGTCTGCCGCACTTCGTTCCCCAGGACCATTTCGCCGCTGGTGGCCTCGAAGCGGCTCAGCAATACCAGATCGCGCTGCACGCCCCCCACTTCATCCCAAGGGAGCCAGAAACTATAGGAGTGTCCCAACTTGGACTGGCTATAGTGCTTGGGGAGCTGATCGGCGGGAAAGATGAACTTCCGCTCCGGCATGGCGTTGCCCCGCTCTTCTTCCGCGGCGTCGAAGACGTACACCGTCAGACGGCCCTCGACCTTGATCGATTTCTTTTCGTCCTTGCCGTAGAACATGATCCGGCCGCCGAAACCGCGCAAGGTGGGCTCGCCCGACTGGTGCAACACGGTGTCGGTCCAGACGTCGATCATTTTCGCGGGCTTGGGCTTTTCCAGGCCCGGCAGCGAGACCTTGGTCAGATCCAGCGTGGTGCAACCGGCCAGCAGCATCGTGCAAGCGGCCAGCAGCGGCACCCTAATCCGTCTACGCATTGGATTCAGCACAAACACGGCAACGCCTCGCGTGGTCAACGGCGATAGGTCGGGTCTTGTGGAGCAGTCGAGGTTCCCGCGCTGGGCGGGGCATCATACGTTGCGGGCACGGGGTTCTGCGGAGTCGCGCCTGCCGGGATCGCCGGATACACGACGCCCGGCAATTGTCCGTTCACCGGTTCTTGATAGCTGGCCTGCACCGGTCCGACCGCCGCGGGGGCCGCGGACCCATCCGCGTTTGCCGCGGCCGGGTCGCTTGCCTTGTGGCCGAAGTTCCACAGCGGCCACTTCGACGTTTTGTCAGCCGCGGGTGGGGCAGGAATCTCCTCCGCATGGGGCGACGAGCCGTCGGCCGGCACCTTCCCTCGCGGATCGATATCCGGGTAGATGGCCGGCGTCTTGTCGCGAACGCCGATACTTCCGTGCATGCACTCCACGTCCTTGAGGCACCAGTGCATCCGCGCGGCCTCGATTCTCTTGACGCGGTCCATCTCTTCCGGACTGCGAACCACGTGCGGCGTAAGCACGATCAACAACTCCGTCCGCTCGTCGTCGGTGTTGTGGTAATGGAAAAACCAGTTGATCACGGGGATGTCGCCGAGAATGGGCACCTTGCGGTCGTCCGTGGCAAGGCTCTTGGTGAGCAGCCCGGCGAGGACCACGGTTTGCCCATCCTTGACGCTGATGGTAGTCTGGGCCATGGTCACGATGATGGCCGGGGACAAGATGGTCGTGCCGTTGACGGCCGAGACGGGGGTGCCGCTGGCGATCGGCCCGACCGAAGAGTTCTCGGCGTCGACCTCCATGACGACCATCCCTTCGGGACTGACACGGGGGGTGACGCCCAGGATCAGGCCCACGTTTTCCAAGGTGATGCTGTTGACCAGGGTGGCCGCGCTGACCGACGTGCCCTGGATCCGCGGCACGCGGCTGCCGACCTGGACGTAGGCCGGCTGGTTGTCGAGGGTCATGATTTGCGGCCGGCTGAGGACCCGCATGGTTTTTTCTTCCTGGAGCGCCCGCAATAGCGCGCTGACGTTTTCGCTGCTGGCCTGGAGCACCAGGCCGCCGAAGCCCAACTGGCTGTTGGTCAGGCCGGTGCCGAAGCTGGACACGCCCTGCCCGCCGAGCAGAGAGGCCGTCGACAACGACGAGGGCGAGCCGCTGTTGCCCACCGGCGCGCCGTTGAAGGCATAGCCGGGCGTATTGGTGGCGCCCACGATCGATTGCGTCGTGCTGGATGAGGTGTTGTTGTTGCTGGTGCTGCTCGCTCCCACGCTTGCGGTCTGCGTCTGGCCGCTTGACTGCGAGTTGGTCGTCGTCACGAGGTTGCCCAGCAGACTGCGATCGAAGAGCACGGAATCCTGCAAGCCCAGTTCGATGCCGAATTCGTTGTAATTGCTCAACGTGACCTGGGCGATCAGCACCTGGATCATCACCTGCGCCGGCGCCTCATCGAGCTTTTCCACCAGGTCGTTGATCTCCTGGAAGAAACGCGGGGTGGCGCTGATGATCAGCGCGTTGCTGACCTGCTCGGGCACGATCACCACCTGGCTTTCGATCTGCTCCGCGGCGCTGACCATTCCCGTGGCCGCCTGCTGTACCTTCTGCTCGCTGAGGATATAGGAGTTGATGGCGTTGGCCACGTCCATGGCGGGGGCGTTTTTCAAACGGTAGACGGCGCTTTTGCGGTGCTGCACGTCGAACTCGTCCAGCCGCAGCAACAACGCTTCGACGATCCGCAGGTCGACGCTGGCGCCCACCGCGATAATGCTGTTGGTCCGCGCGTCGACCGAGAATCGCAGCGGCGTGAGCACCGATTCTTCCTGGCTCAACGACACGGTGGGCGATCCTCCCTGCGCGCTCCCGCTCACGCCCGCGGGACGCGTCAACAGCGACCGCAGCATCAGCGCCATGCTGGCGGCGTCGCTGTTGAGGATGCGAAAGACCTTGATCTGCGCCGAAGCCACCGGCGAATCGAGCTGCTGGATCAATTCCGCGATCAGGTCCATGCTCTCGGCCGGCGCGGAAACCACCAGGGTGTTGAGCCGCGGGTCGGGAGTGATTTGGACGTCGGCCAGGATTCCCGACTTGATGATTTTCTGCCCGCGGGGATCGACGGTCATCAGTTCCAGGGCCGCGGATTTGGTCCCCGCGGCGGCGCTGGAGGACGAACTGGAAGATGACATCGAGGACGAGCTGGAGGACGAGTTGCCCCGCGCCGTGGCGATGGCCGATTGGAGCGTGCCGGCCAGGTCGATGGCCATGGCGTTCTTGAGTTTGAAGATTCGCGTCTGCACGACCGCGGCCGTCTGACCCTTGTCGAGACTTTCGATCACCGCGGCCAACTCGGCCAGATCGCGCGGCGCGCCTTGTACGATCAACGAATTTGTGCGGATGTCGGCCGTCACCACCAGCCTGCCGGCCAGGCCCATGCGGTTGGTGACAAAGTCCTGGAGGGTCGTGCGGATCTGCGCGGCCGGCGCGTTGTGCAGCGGGAAGACGCGGAATTGCATGTCCGGAGGCACCGGCTGGTCGAGCTTTTCGATCAGCTCTTGCATGGCCTGCACCGCCTCGCCCCAGCCGATCAACAGCAGCGAATTGGGCGTCGACAGCGACATCACCATGACGCGGCCCTGGCGGCTGCCGGTAAGGCTGTCGCTCACTTTGGCGATGATCGCCATCATCGCGTCGCCGCTGGTGTTCTTGAGCGGACAAACGGCCACCGCGGGCTGCGTCTGCGTGGCGATGCGTTCCAGTTCCTCGATGATCTTCGACACTTCCTGGACGTCTTTATCGCGGCCGTGCAGGATGATCACGTCGAGGTCGGGAAGGTATTCGACGTCCACGTCGGGCGAAGGCCCGTGGGCGCGCCGCGCCTCATCTTCGTCGGGCGCGGTGGAGGGGATGGGTTGCACGCCCGACGCCCCGCCCGGCTTGGCCGGCCCCGAGCCTTCTTGCTGGAACAGGTACGCCAGCAGGCCGATGCTTCCGCGGGCGTGGTTCAGGGCGCCCGAGCTGTTGGGATTGGGCTGCTCGCGGCCGCCGGTCTTGTACGCCCGCACGGCCTCCTCGACCTTGGACGGATCGGTCCGTTCGACGGGCAGGATCCGCAACGCCCGGCCCGAAGCATCGGCGGGCGCATCGAGGTGGTCGATCAAACGCAGGAACTGGCGGACCAGGTTGTCCGGCCCGAGAATCCCCAGACCGTTGCGGCCGCGATCGACCCGCAGTTCCACGCGATTGCCGTTGGCGTCGATGAAGGCATAATTGGGCCGGCCGGGGGAAGGATTGGGCAATGGCTGCAACCTCTGCCCCAAGACCCGCTGAAGCACCGGCTCAACTTGTTCTACCCGCGAATTCGCCAATTGCACGAACTGCTCGTGATTGGCCTGCGGCGGGTGGTATTCCAGGGGACTAAGAGCGGCCGGCAAGCCCGGGGCCTGTGGTGGCGGCGATGCCGCCGGAGCGGCGGCGTAGCTCTGCGGCGCCGGCATATTGGGCGGCGGCGACGAATTCAACCCGCCAAGCTGCGCAGCAATCGCTTCATGCAGCGCCGGCGGCGCAAGGATGAAGAGTTGCGACGTCGTCGCATCGGCGGCGATCCGCACGTCGTCCCGGCCGGCCCATTGCGCCCGCAAGCGGTTGGCCGCATCGGCTTGAAACGCCGCCGGGCAGGGATAGGCCTTCAGGACCGGGGCCGCCACCGCGGTGGCGGCAGCGGGGCGGTCGATCGACTCGATCAGTTGTCGCGCAATTTGCTGCGCCTGCTGCGGTCCCCGGACCAGGATCTGATTATTGCGTACGTCGGCGACCACTTGCGTCGTCGGCCCCAGGCTGGACAACATCTCGCCGAGCATCTTTTCCACGTCGGCCACCGCTTTGTGCTGCAATGGGTAGACCTGGTACTGGCCGGACGGGTCTGTCTGGGCCTGGGCCGCCGTCGCGAGTCCCAAGAGGAACAGCCCGGCCGCGCCCGCACACCAGGCGATGATTGCCGGCGGAACGCGGAATTGCCGCAGTGCTCGTCTCACTGATTTACCCGCCGAAAAAGGGGGGAGGAGAGAAAAGGGGAGGACTTCGCGGTGCTAAGGATAGGCGGGGGGATGCTATAGCGTCGGCTGGAACGATTCAAGAGCAGTTTTGCCGCTTCCTGGAAGAATGAGGAAGCCAGGCAGGCTGCGCAGTATTGGCATCCGGCGGTCGATCCGTGCCAGTACGGTGATTCAGAATCGCGAGCTACACTGGGGGCCCGCGCCGATGCTCAATACTCGGGCGGCAAGGCGGCGGCTTGCGATAGATTTTCGCCCACCGTCAGCAGCCAGCGCTCGCCCTCGGATTCGACAACCACATCCGTGTCGGTGATCGCGGCGATGGTTCCTTTGAACGAACCGATCTCCAATCGCTCTCCCTGGCGCAGCTTCAACACGGAATCGTTGGTGCGGATGCTGAACCAGGCTTCCGGCTGGCGATCGACGTAATTCACCGCGGTGAGGAAGGCATAATCGGCCACCTGGGCGCTGCCACCCACGCCGAACAGATTCCGCTCGACGATGCTCTGGTAGTCGTCGACCCGTTCGGAAGCCAGCCGGTTGGACCTTTTCGAGCTGAGCAGCTCCTTGCGGTCGGCGTTGGGCAGCACCAGGGCTTCGATACTGATCGCCAGATCGAGGGCTTCCGTCCCCTGCACCGGCGTAATGCTCAACGAGCGAATCTGGTGCAGATGGCCGGCACTGTAGAAGTCGTACAAGAATCGCGTGAGCTGGGCCAGCGTGCCCCGTGCACGCAGCGAGAACGAAAGCGACGTCGCATGGGCCATTCCTTTGCGGTTGACGGGCTCGCCCGAATCGACGTTCGGATCGACGAATTGCACGTGGCCGACCAACTCCAGCAGCCACTCTCGGTAGGCCGAGCGGGCTTGCTCGACGTCGGACGGCAGCGATTGGGCTTTCCAGAGATCCATCTCCTTGGCCGTTTTGTGAGCGTGGTCCAGTTGGCGTTCCACCTGGCGGATTTCGTGCCGCAATTCGACCTTCCGGTGCTCCAACGACGCTAGCGGGCCACTGAATTGGCCCAGCAACCAATCGCTGCCCGAATAGCAGACCATGGCGCCGAAAATCGCCAAGAGGATATATTTACGGTACTTGCTCACGGTGGGTCCGCCTGGGGATCGCGTTTTCGGTAGTATCGTGGACGGAGGACGCTTCGGCCGGCTGCGGTGTGCCACTGGCTGAGCCAGTGCCAGCCGCCGGCGTCTCGGTTGCCGCGGCTGGTGGCAGCGTGCTATTGGTTGAGTCAGTGCCAGCCGCGGGCGTCTTGCTCGCCGCGGCGCCCTGGTCCGGCAAGTGGCTGACGTACTGGGTCTTATCGCGGCGGTTCACCGACATCGAAGTCTCGAAGTGCCAGGTATAGATCTTTTCGTGGACCCGTTCCTGTTCGCGCTTGCTGCGGACCTCGTGGTGGAATTTGTCGCGGACGTTTTCCTCCATGCGGTATACGATCGACGGGTCGCGCACCATCCCCTGGATCTCGACGTCGCCCGCGCCGCCGTGCGCGGCGGCGACAATCATTCGCAACACGACCATGTCGCGGGCGGAAGGAAAGCGGATGGAAAGATCGCGCAACTCGTCGAGCCAGGTGATGTCGCTGGACTGCCAATCGTGGATCGCTTCGACGAGCCGTTTCTGTTCACCCGCTTTTTCCAACAAGCCTTTCAGATTGTGCAGTTCGGCGTCCAGTTGCTGGTTGTCGGCCGTCGCGGCGGAGACCTTGTCCCAAAACATCAGTCCGCCGACAGCCGCCACAACCAGCACGGCCGCAGCGGCTACGACCAGGTTGCGGTGGCGACTGCGAGGCCGCGCCCGCCGCCGCGGACGGAGGAAATCGATGGCCGGCGCCCGGCCCGACTTTTCCTCGATCGCCATGCCCAACAGCGCGGCGAAGCGGCCGGGGTTCTCGAGCTGGAATTCGGCCGGTGTGGGGGCCGCGTCGAAAGGGTTCAGCAGCGTTGCCGTAAGCCCCAGGTCCGCGCCCATCCGCTCGATCAGCGCTTGATGGTCGCCGGGAGCGCCGAAAACGCAAATCCCTTGGACTCCCTCTTTCTCCAATTCGCCCACCAACGCGACGGCCAGCGTGCGCTGGATTTCGGCCAGCAGCCGCGGGGTCCGCTTTTCTTCCTCGGCCGCACCGGGCAACCGCACGGTCCGCAGAAACGCCACTTGCCTGTCGACCATCAGCGTCAGATCGGCCTCATCGCCGATCAAATTGATCAACAGGCACACGCGTTGCTCGGGCGGCGCGGTTTGGGCGAACAGCGCGGCTGCCGCATAGGGCCTCAGCACCAGCCGCACCGGCTTCAATCGCGCCGTGGCGCAAACCGCCATGATTTGCTGTACTTGCTCGGCGCTGAGGGCCGCCGCGGTCACTTTGCGGGGCTCGGCCGGATTGGCGGCGACGGTGAGAAAATCGAGCGCGGAGTCCTCCGCAACGTTCTGCGATTCGCGCATCGCCTGATTGAGGACCAGTTCCGGCAGCTCCGAGTCCTTGGCCGGCGGCAGCGTCAAATGGAGCATCTCCACGCTCGCCCGATCCACTCCCACCACGACCGTCACGCGGCCCAGCTTGACGCCGGCCAGGGCATTCTGCAACGATTGGCCCACGTCGGGCTTGGACGGTTTCTTCTCGCCGCCCGTCACAATTAGAGGCGCGGAGCCGGCCGCCTCGACCTTCAGGGTGCTGCCGCTGGTGGCGGCCAGCACAAAGCGCACCTCCTGCGTGTCCCAGTCGACCGCCAGAATTCGCGCCATATCGAGGATCCCGTGCGAAGTTTGTCTGATCGGCTCTATTGTCCGGGCGGGGAGGCCCCGGTGTCGCTTGGCAATCCCCCCAACACTTCCGGCGGGTATCCCGCGCCGAGCATCTTCAGATCCTTCCAGTATACTTGCCGGGACGGTGAACTGGTAGCATCGATAATGACTTCCTCGCGGGTCCAGGGGCCCTTATCGTCGAAATAACCGACAATTTGCGCACGATAGACGTCGCCGCCGGTCGTCACGTAGGGCAGCAGGGTCTTCAATTGGGGCAAATCCACCACCCCCTCGGTGAACAGCCAGGCGATGCTATGGTGGTCCGTGGTGTCCGGGGCATCGGGCGTGCCGCGGGCGGCGACGATTCGCCCCACCAAGCCGTCGTCGATCCCGGGAATGCAACCCAGCACCAGCGTGGGCGCGAGGTTTACGTTGATCCGCCCGCGAACGACCGGGGTGATGTCCGTGGTGACGAGGTCCATGAGTTGCGGCAGGTAGTCGTGCACGGCTTGCGGATCGGTTGTGAACGGACTATCGAGCACGGCCCAGCCCAGCATCCACTGCGCACGGACCCGCGCTCCGATCACGTCCAGCACCGAGGTGAAGGTGAACTTCGCCGGTTGTTTCAAATCGGCTTGAAACCCCGCGCCGGCGTAGCTGCTCTCGACGCCCGCATAGGGGCCGAACTGCCGATACGCCACCACGAACTGGGCCGTCGTCGCATCGAAAGCCGCGGTCAACTGCTTGGAGAGCTTTGACAGATCGGGGTCGTTGAGGTTGATCTTCGGGGTTCCGGCGGGAGTGAAGTTCTTTTCCGCGCTGTAAACCGTCAGCAGCATGATCCAGGGGACATCGGCGGCCGTGGCCGGCGCGCCCGTGGCCGCGTTGTACAACGCCGCCACGTCGAAGGGCCGATCGGTCCAGTCCATGCCGAAGAGCAACTCGCGGGTGACGCCCTTGACCAACAGCAGTTCTTCGATCGAGGTGGGCACGGCGTTGCGCGGCGCATAGGGGAGCAGCAGCGCCGAATAGTAATCGGCCTCGGCCCCCATCGGCCGCATGTCGGAGTCGGCGTCCATCCAGTCGAGGATCGCGTCGGAGATGGCGTCGGTCATGCCCGGCAGACGCAGCAGCGCCTGTTTTCCGTCGCCGGGGTGACTTTGCTCCCAATCCAACACGCTGGCCAGGTTCAAGCGGCTCGATTCGTTCTCCACGCCATAGCGGATTCCCTGCACCTGGCCTTCGTCCAGGCGCGGGGAAAGGACGGTAAAACGGCAATTGTGCTTGCCGGCCGGGTCGACCAGCACCGGCATGCCGCGAAACAAGTCGGGGTTGTCGATCGTCCCGCCCGCGTCCTGGCGGACGCTGTCCGGCTGCTCCAGAAGAAACCTCACCAGTTCCTCGCCCGAACCGAGCGCCGCTTGTGCCTGCAGCTCATCGCTGTGCATTTGCACCGCCTTGATCTCGGTCGACATCAGCTCCACGAAGCTCAGCCCGGCCAGGCTGACCATCACGATCACGATGAACACGACCAGCAGGATCATGCCGCGGCGACGCTGGGTCATTGCAAAACTCGCATCCAGTGATCGCTTGGGCCGGTGATTGGATTAGGCCAGGCCGATCCTTGCGGCGAGGTGGACGCGTCGGCCGTGGGGGGCTGGTCTGCGCCGATGATCGTGTTCAGGTCTTGCAAAGACATGCTGTCCTGGATGGTGCCGTCCGCTCCCATTTCCGCCGACGGATCGGATAGGCCGCCGTCGGAAGTATCGATGCCGGTACTGGCCAGCGAAGAATTATCGGGCCTGGAATTGTCGGGCGTGGCGGCCGTGGCCGACGGGTTGTTGTCGTCGTCGGCAAACAGCGTCGGGGCCGGAGCGATCTTTGCCGCGGGAAGGTGGATCATCAGGTGGCAGATCGGACCGCTCGGCGACGTGGAATCCGGGCTGTTCGGATTGGGCTGCCCCAGGCCGGAGCTGTCGTCGCTCGTCGGCTGAATCGCGGCAGACTGAGACGCAGCCGGTTGGGATGTGTTGTCCGCGGCTACGGATGGGGCCAGTTGCAGCACCACTTCCACGGCCACGGGAAGCGACTTGTGATCGATGCTGCTCCAGGTGCTCGTCCAACTGCTGCCATCGAAATAGCGGAACTCCAGGGCCACGATCTCGGGGATCCACGTCACCGTATCGTCGTCCGGATTGATCGCCGCCTGCTGCAAGAACGACAACTCCGCGGGCGTATTGCTGTTGTCGGGCAAAGCACCGCCGGTAGCGGGCAACGTGGTGCCGGCATCCGGCGATGGGCTGCTGCCGTCGCTCAACGAGGTGGGCGGCGCACCCGTCGTCGCGGTCGCAGGCGACGAGTTGGCGGACTGCTGCGACAGAGCGTCGGTGGGCACGACGGGCGTTTCCCAGTCGAATTCGCGCCGCAAGAGCCCGCTTTGGGCCGCGGCCTGCGTGGCGTCGCTGCTGGCGGAATCCTGAAACGTGTAGGCCACGGTCCGCAACTCCAAGGCCGGGCCGGACCGCGACTGATCGAGCAAGTCCAGCGGATGCGCCGCCACGCTGCCGGGCCGCAGATGCGGAGGCTGCAGGACATCGATCTGCAACGTGTGGGCGGAGCCGAACAGGCCGAAGCGGCGAGCCGTTGCCGAGCCCGAGGAATCGGCCGTGTCCTGGATCGCGCTGTGCAAGTCGTCGGTCAACTGTTGAAACACGCCGCGAACCACTTGCGCGTGGACCGTCTCGGTCTGCCCGATGGTGAATAACTTCGCGTAAGTCCCCAGGAGCGTCCACAGACTCAACATCAGTACGGCCGAAATGGCGAGCGCCACCATGATTTCCAGAAGCGTGAAAGCCGAAAGACGAACAGGGGCAGACACGACGGCAACCGTATTTGGCGGATATCCCCCTCTCCCCCGCGCCCTCTCTCCCTGTCTGTTGATTCTCATGGCGTCCCTCCCGGCTGGACCGGCGTTGTCGCCGGCGGCGCGGTTTGATCGGTGGTGGCGGCTCCGGGCTGGTAGCTCGGATCGCGCACCCAACGCACCAACGAGCACGTCTGTCCCGGGCGCAAGCCGCCGGTGTCCTGGGTGACGCTGACGCGGACCGCTTCCAGGCCGGCCTGCCCGACCGGTTCGACGTCCACGCTGTACAGCCAACCCGGGTCGTCATCCAAAGGGGCGGAGTCCACGCTTTCCAGCGGCGCCACCCCGGCGACGATTTGATTGAGGCGGTTCTGGCAAAGCCATTGGGCGGTGGAGATGTCCTCGGCAGCGGCCGCATGTTGTCGGCCAATGCCGGCCAGCTCGGAGAGCACGATCACGCAACCCAGCAGGATACTGGTGGCGAGCATCACCTCGAGCAGCGAGAATCCTGCACGACGGCGGAGGAAAGAGGGGGAAAAGAGGAGAAAGGGAGTGGGGGAGTGGGGGAGTGGGGGGGTGGGGGAGACATGATTGCAACCGTGTTTGGCTCGTCTCCCCTTCTCCCCTACTCCCCCGCTCCCCCACTTTTCCGCTGCTCTCATGGCGACGCCTCCTGCTGTTGCTGGACGCCGTTGACCGCTACCGTGCCGGTCAGCCCGCGCAACGTCAGATCGACGTACAAATCGTGCTGGCCCAGCAGGCGGATCCGCGCATTGGAGCTGCGGCCGCTGGGAAAAAACAAGATCGGCGGGGCCCAGCCCATGTCGTCCTGGGGCTGTACGTTCACATCGTCCGGCGACGTTGCGACGACGTCGGGGACGAAAAAGCTGATGCCGTCGGGCAACTGGAATCGCGTGACGTCGTCGGGCAGGACACCGTCGTCCATCGCCGCGACCGGGCCGGAAGCGGCCGAATCGTCGGAAATGGCCGCCTGGTTGACCTGGTCCGCGGTGGCCGCATCGGTCTGTGGGCCTTGGTAGGCGGAGATGTCGAATTGCTGCCCGCCCGGCTGAAAACGAAACTGCTGCACGGTGCCGGATTCGATGGCCGCCAGCCGGGCCCGCCCCAAGATAGCGCCAACCTGCTTCGCGGCCTCCTGCACGCGGCTCTTATCGAGCACCCCGCGCAGCATCGGCCAGCTCAGCGCGGCCACCGCAGCCAACACCCCCAGAACGACGATCATTTCCACCAGCGTATAACCGCCGCGGCGCGCCGCTGGTTGTGAAGGCATTGCCATGATCGAGGTCCACTGTCATGCGCCACACGATTGAGTCGCGGAAGCCGCTCTATTTGCCGCCCGAAGAAGACGAGCTCCCGGATCCGCTGCCGCCGGCGGTAGTCCAACTGGTGATATCGTCGTCCGTGCCGTCCTGGCCGTCCGGCCCAAAGGACCAGATGTCGGGGCGATCGCCGGTGCTGCCGTGGGTGGGCGGATACGCGTACTGGTAATCGTGGTTCCAAGGGTCCTTGGGCAGCGCGTCCGAGTCGAGGTAGGGGCCCTTCCAGGCATCGACGCCGTCCGGCGCCGTCAACAACGCTTGCAGCCCTTGGTCGCTGGTGGGATAGTTCTTGCAGTCCACCGAATAGTGCGTCAGCGCCGTCTTGAGAATACCGATCTGGGTCTGCGCACCCTGGATGTCGGCCTTTTTCTGGGCGCCGAGCATTCTTGGCAGCACCATGCTCGCCAGGAACACGAGAATGCCCAGCACGACGAGCATTTCCACCAAGGTGAAGCCGCGGCGGGCGGATGATCGGGAGGGGCGTTTCATGGGAATTTCTCCTGAAGAAAAGTTGTGAGTTGTCTATGTGATCAATTGTCGGTCCGGGAGTATCCGCGGAGGGATACGCGCGGAAATGCAACCGCGGCCATGGTCGATGAAAATCACTAGCGTATTGGCCTTCTCCAATCCACCCGCCTCGCTTACCCCATTGCGGAGCTCATATCGAACACCGGCAGCAGCAGCGCCACCAGAACAAAGAGGATCACCGCGCCCATTACCATGAGCATCATCGGCTCGACCAGGCGGACCATCATGTCCAACTGCCGCGAGATGGTCTGGTCGAGTCCCTCGGCGATGTTCACCAACACTTCATCGAGGTTGTTCGACTCTTCGGCGATGGAGATCATGGCCATCACGTTGCGGGGGATCAACCCGCACTCGGCCAGGGGCTTGGCCAGAGTTTCGCCCGAGGAGATATTCTCGGCCGATTTGCGGATCGCCTCCGACAGCACGCGATTGCCGGCCGAGTCGCTGGAGATCTCCATGGCCCGCAACAGCGGCACGCCGTTGTGCAGCAGGGTACCCAACACGCGGCAGAAGCGGGAAACGGCCGAATCCAGGAAGATGCGGCCGGCAATGGGAATCTTGAGCTTCCAGCGGTCGGTGAAGGCACGGCCGCGTTCGGTGCGGGCGAGGCGCCGCAGCCAGACCGAGAGGCCGCCCGCCGCGGCTCCCAGGAACAGACCGTACCGGCCGAGGTACTTGCTCAGCCACAGCAGGACGATGGTCGCCGTCGGCAGCCCGGTGCCCTGCCGTTCCAGGCGTGCGAACAACCCGGCGAATTTGGGCACGAAGAACACGATCAGCACCACCACCACGCAGAAGCCGGCCACGCCCAGGAATATCGGGTAGGCCATGGCCCCCTTGACCCGCGCTTTGAGCTGCTCCTGGAGCTCCAAGAAGTGGGCCGTGCGGTACAGGGCGTCTTCGAGGAACGCGCCTTCCGAGCCGGCGCGGACCATGCTGACCGTCAACTCGCTGAACACGTTGGGGTGCCGCGCAAAGGCCTCGTCCAGCGGCGTCCCTTCCGCGATCTGGTCGTGCACGTCGTTGAGCACCTCGGTCAGGGTGCGGTGGGCCGCCTGCCCGGAAAGGATCTCCAGCGCATGCAGCAACGGCACGCCGTTCTTGAGCAGGTCGGCCAATTGCGAAAGGTTGGTGGCGATCAATTGCGCCTTGACCCGCTTCTGCATCTGCCACCGCGGCCGCGGCGGCGCGGCGCAATCGACCCGCAAGGGAAACAGCGAGCGGTCGGCCAACGCGCAGAGCATCTCCCGCTTGTTGGAAGCGGTCATGGTCCCGACGATGTCTTCGCCGGTGGCGGTTCGGGCTTTGTATGTGAATTCAGGCATGGGTCCGTGCCAGGCGCTGTACTTAAGTACTTAGTGCTTAGCTAAGCTCTAAGTACTAAGAACTAAGTACTCGTTAGTTCCTTGCACTTATTCGGCGTTGATGTTCCAAAATCGTTCTCAGTCTGCCTTGGTAACCCGCAGCACTTCGTCAATGGTGGTCTGGCCGCGGAGCACCTTGATCCAACCGTCTTGACGGAGGCTCCGCATGCCGGCCTTCATGGCGACCTGCTTGATGAGGTTGGTGGGCGCTCGATCCCCCACGAGCTTGCGCACCTCGTCGTTGGTGAACATGAGCTCATAAATCCCCGAGCGGCCGTTGTAGCCGGTGCCGCGGCAGGCGCGGCAGCCGACCGCCCGATAGAGGTTCTTTTCATCCTGCAGCACCTCCTCCACCGGGAAATCGCTGGGCAACTCCATGGCGCGGGGCTGGTAGGTCTCGCGGCACTCGTGGCACAACGTGCGCACCAGGCGCTGGGCCATCACGCCCTCCACGGTGCTGGTGACCAGGTACGGCTCCACGCCGATGTCGATCATCCGCATGAACGCGCCGGCGGCGTCGTTGGTGTGCAGGGTGCTGAAGACCAGGTGCCCGGTCAGCGCCGCCTGGATGGCGTTTTCCGCCGTTTCGTGGTCGCGGATTTCTCCGACCAGGATCACATCCGGATCGTGGCGGAGAATGCTGCGCAGGCTGGCGGCGAACGTCAGCCCGACCTTGGCGTGCACCTGGATCTGGTTGATGCCTTCCAGTTGATATTCGATCGGGTCTTCGGTGGTGATGATCTTGGTGGTTTCGTCCTTGATCTCGTTCAGCGCGCTGTAGAGCGTGGTCGTCTTGCCGGAACCGGTGGGGCCCGTCACCAGCACGATGCCGTGGGGCAATTGGATGAGATGATTGAAGCGTTCGTAGATGTCCTGGTCCATGCCGACGCCGCGGAGCGAGAAGGTCATCTTCTCTTTGTCGAGCACGCGCATCACCACGCCTTCGCCGTGCAGCATGGGGATCAGCGACACGCGGATGTCGACCTCGCGGCCGGAAACCTTGAGCTTGATGCGGCCGTCTTGCGGTACCCGCTTCTCGGCGATGTTCAGCCGCGCCATGATCTTGATGCGGCTGATGATGGCGTTGTAGAAGCGGTTGATTTCCGGCGGCATGGTTTGCTTTTGCAACACGCCGTCGATGCGATAGCGGATCTTGATGCCCGCGGCCTGCGCCTCGACGTGGATGTCGCTGGCCCGGGCTTCCACCGCCTCGGTGAGGATTTCGTTCACCAGCCGCACCACGGACGGCTCTTGCGCCGCTTCGGAAGCCTCGGAGCGGTCGAATTCCAGGTCTTCCAGGATTTCCACGTCGCCGACGCGGACCTCTTGCTGGGCCAACAGCCCGTCGATGGTCTCGGCACCCACGCCCAAGTGGTTCTTGATCAGCTTGGCCAGCTCGTCGGGGAAAGTCAGCACCGGCAGCACGCTTTGGCCGGTCGCCGCGCCCACCGCGTCCACCGCATCGAGGTTGAACGGATTGCCGATGGCCAGCACCAGCGATCCCTCCTCCATGCGCAGGGGAAAGACGTTGTAGCGATGGATCAGTTTGATGGGGAACCGCCGCAACAATCCCAAGTCGATCTTGGTGCTGGTCAGCTCGACAAACTCCAGGCCCAGCGACGCCGCCACGGCCTTCAACGATTCCTCCTCGTTGGCCACGCCCAACTCGGCGGCGACCTGGTCGAGCCGCCCGCGCGTGGACTGCGCCTGACGGGCCAGCGCCAATTGTCGCGCGTCGAGTCGCTTGAGGGCGGGTGGGGACGATGCGGAGGCTTGAATCACGGGCTCAGACATCCAGTGTAACGTTCGGCGGAACTCTTATACTCTGCGCGGCTTGAAATGAGACGAACCGTAGCAATACGGAAACGTTCGTGTCACTGTTAACCGTTCGCCGTATACAACGATCACTTGGTCGTCGCCTTGGCAGCTACAAGCGGGAGTGCATCTGCCAATCGCGGTTGGTCCCTAACGTAAGGTAGGTGGGCTGCCAGGGACTCGGGTGGCCGTTCGGGGGAGGGACTAAACTGTGGCCTTCTGCCATGGTTTGCTGTCATGCATTCTAATCTCGCGATCTTATGCCCGTCAATAGCCCGCCTCGGCCCATCTAAGCTCCTGCAAATACACCGACTGCGGCTGGTTGCCCGTGGTGGCGGCAATGTATACTCAAGGGAGGGATTCGAAGTTGGGGATTTCAACCGCTGACGTACGGGCAAGTCACATGATCCACGCACATGGTTTCCGGCGACCTCGCCGCCAGGCAACGTCTTGTTGGTCGGTCACCCTGTTGGCGGGGCTGGCGAGCTTGGCCGGCGCTCTGGCCAGCCCTTCGCCGGCCGAGCCTCCGCAGGCCGTGACCGGCAATCCGCGGACTCCGGCCCTATCTCCGCCTGAGGCTTCCACCCCACCGGCTGGCGTCGGTATGGCAACGGGCTGGGACATGCCGTCGCGGGTACCTTATACGGAACGCGACGTGCCCGTCTCGGCCAAGATCCTCCGTTACGCGCAGCGGCTGGTCGAGCAATACGACACCAACCACGACGGCCAACTGGAGAAAGTGGAATGGCAGAAAATGCGCGGCAACCCGGCGATCGTGGATCGCGATCATGATGGCCTGATCACGGTCGACGATCTTGCCCGCTACATCACGATCTACGGCCGTTACCGGCACATCCAGTTGCTGGCACCGGCGTTGGCCACCAATCCGCCGCAGCCCTCTGCCGAGGGGGCGCCGGCGTCGACCGCCGAGAATCCCCGCGGCGACAATCCCCCGGGGCGAAACGCGTCGTCGGATTCCAATTCTTGGGGGGCCGCCGATGCGTCGCCGGCCGCCAAGAGCCTGTCTCAGATCCGCCGCCGTAACGTCGAGCGGGCGGCCAACGTTGAATCGCCCAACGGTCTTGGGGGTGATGCTCCGCCGGCCACGGATGAACCCTCGACGCCGCCGCCCGCCGCGAGCACGCCAGCCGCCGCGCCGACGGACGGCGCTGCCTCGACCACAACCACCGGATCGCAACCGCTGACCCCTGCCCCGCCGGCGGTGCCCGCCGTCTCGCGGGCGGCCGCCGCCGGTCAGCGGTTCTTCGTCCCACCGGTGCGTCTTCCGCAGGGGGTTCCCCCATGGTTCGTCACCCGCGACCTGGACGGTGATGGACAGTTGACCCTCTCCGAGTTTGCCCCCCATCCAACCCAGGCCGACATTGAGGAGTTCAATCGCTACGACACCAACCACGATGGCGTCATCACGGTCGACGAGGTGCTCCAAATCGGCAAGCCGGCGGCCAAGGCGGCGCCGTGAGAAGGAGAAGGGGAGTGGGGGAGAAAGGGAGTGGGGGAGATTCGCCAAATACGGTTGCTATTGTGTCTCCCCCGCTCCCGTTCTATTTTCCGCCGTCCCCCTTAGCCTGGTGGATGAAGGGCAGAGCGGCAGGCGGCGTGGGGTGTCTTTAGGAACGGCTAGATGCATGAGGACGTTGACAACGAGGTTGATTACCAAGACGTTTTTTGGACGTGCGTCCCGTCGAATCGTCGCCGCTTCGTTGATCCTGGTGGCAGTAGTGGCCCTGGTGCGGCTCGTGCCATGGCGGCATTCCCCATCCTTGGTTCAGATCGAACTCAAGGACAAGAATGGCGGCGACTTCATCATGCGGGCCACGGAACTGGAGCGAAGCGATAAGACTTCCAAGATCAAGATCGTGTTCAAGAAAAGGATCGGCTCCGTGGGCTCGAGCATGGGCGTCATAAAGGCATTCTACGATATCGCCAAGTCCCGAAAGTGCGAATACTTCGCAAACCTGAAGGAATGGAATGACGAAGATGGAAGCCGAATCTACATCGGAGGGTTTACCAACAAAAAAGACGCCGACCTCAAGAAAGAATTCGGCGAGCAGTTTGACTACAACAACGAATCTGGCCAGAAGCGGATGTTGTTGAACGTATCACAGTTTGCCCCGATGTTGGAGAATCTACACCTACCTTAATTTTCACCGCAGGCCGGGGCTGGCCGTGGACAAGGCCCATCGGCGTGGGAAACTTACCGCGACCCACCGCTGGATGTTGTCGGCGTCGTCCATGTCGACGATGCCGGCCACGCGGAGGAAGCCCGCGTCGTTGACGAGTGTGACGAGGTCGACGAGGATCCACCTTTCTTGCTCAACAGCGCGTCCAGCGCCTGCTGGACCTCCATCGCGTTGGTCGAGTGCAATTGCACCAGTTTCACCCTTTGGGAAATCTCCGCGCCGGCCGCATCGTCCAACTCCTTCACAAAGCGGGCAATCTCCTCGGCCAGAGCCGCGGGGGCCAGCACCACCAGGGAGTTGGACTGATCTTCGACGCCAATCGCCTGGTTCTGCGACTTGAAACGGATCTGTAGGAGCTGCTGGACCTTCGTGGCGCTGGTATTCTTCAGCGGAATGAGCTTCATCAGGTCGCCGGACATCGAAGTGGGCGCTTCGGCGGTGTCGAGCATGCGGACGAGGTTCTCCACGGTGGCCATGTCGGCGCGATTGGCTTGCACCACCAAGGCGTTCGAACGCGCATCGGGAATGGCGATCAGCGTGCTGGTGCCGCTGGAACTGCTGCCGGCGCCGCTGCCGCCGCTACCGGACGCGCGTGCGGCGGACGTGGTCTTGAAGAGCGATTGCAGGGTCGATGCCACATCCGTCGCGTTCGCGTTGCGCAACATGAACACGGTCAGGTTCCGTCCCACCGAGCCGCCGCGGGAGTAACTTCGAACCAGGGCTTCCAACTGATCCAGGGCTTCCTGGTCGTCGGAAGTGATGGTAATGCTCGACTCGCCCGGCATGACCACGATCGGCGCCCCCTTGTGGCCCGGTTGCGCCGCGGCAGCGCCGGCCGGAGCGGGCGCTATGGCCGGGTTTGCCGGGATAGCCGCCGCCGCGGCTTGGGCCGGCGGCACGGTTGTTCTTTGCGGGGTCGCGGTAGCGACCGGCGCTTGAGCGGGCTGGGCCGGACGGCCCGTCGCGTCGGCCGGGCCCTTCGCGGGTGGCGCGGCCTCGCTTACCAGGTAATACCGCCACGCACGATCCGGAAGTGTCGCCGCCGACTTGCCCGTGGTCTTCGTCCTCTCGTTCTTCTCCTTCGGCTTCCACTGGGGCCTTTCGTGCGGGGCCGCTTTCACGGCGGGCGCGGGCCGCGGGTACGGCTTCGGGAACACCGGCGCCACGGCCGCCGGTTTTGCCGGTTCCGGCCAAACGATCGTCGGGGGCGACGCGGAGGCGGCGCCGACGGCCGGGCTGGGAGTGGTGACCTGGATCGCATTGGGACGAAGCTGCGGCCAAACCTTGAGAATCTCTTTGAGCGCGGCCGCCGCGTCGCCTTGGAAGGGAATCACCCGGGTGTGCCCCGAAGCCGTTTTGGTTTCGGCCAGGCTGGTCTCGCCCATCTCGCTCAGCAGCCTGTGGATCTGTGCGAGTTGGGCCTTGGTGGCTTTGATGAACAACTGCTGTCCGATGGTGTCGGCGTCGTCCTGCGGCGCGTCGGGGCCGCGGATCATGCCGTTCTCGGTGAACAGCCGGTCGATGGCCGTCTGCGCCGTCAGGGCATCCACCGCCTTGAGCTGCACCACTTCCATCACCCGCTCGTCGGATTTCATTTGCGCGAGTGTGGAGCGAATCATCGCCTGCTGCTCGGGCCGCGCGATGGCCACCAGTTGATTGGTCCGCGGCTCGATCGACAACTGCACCTGGGTGGCCTGTTTGGCAAACAGCGCCGTGACGATATTCAGGGCCGCCGTAGAGTCCACCACGTCGTTCAACGGGTAGAGTTGCAACTGAGCGCTCGTATCGGCCAGCCCCCCCTTGTCGGCCTGCTCGACCAGGCCATGGATCAAGTCCTGTTGCGACGGCGGCGCCACCGCCACCACGGCGTTGTCGTTGATGTCCAGGGCGACCGATACGTCCGGCCGAGCCTTATAGAGCGCCGTCAACACCTTCACCAGGCTGCCTGCATCCGCCGAAATCACGCGGTACACCTGGAGCCGCGGGGCCTCGCTGCCCGTATCGTTGCGGTCCATCTCTTCCACCGTGGCCTTGATCTTGGCATGGTCCTCCGGAGTGGCTACCGCCACCAGGGTGCGGCTGGTGACGTCGGCGGCGATCTGTGCCCGGGGCACGAGCGTCGCCAGCACGGTCGCCGCGGCCTTCGGATCGGCCGTGCGGAAATGATAGACCAACGACATTTGCGATTGGACCTTCGACAGTTCGTCCACGGCGGCCTTGATCGCCGCCTGGTCCGCCTTCCGCGCCGAGACGATCAGTTGATAGGGATCGCTGCCCACGCTGAATTGGGCCAACGGGAACATCGTGCCCAGCGCGGTCGCCGCCGTGGCCGCCGGGCCGGTCTTGGCATTCGCCGTGCCGGCGGTCAAAGGGCTGGGTGGGAGCGTGTAGACCGTGACGGTCGCCGCCGTCTCGGCCGCCTCGCGTTTCGACATCTGCTCGATCGCCCGCTGTATCAGCTCATGGTCCGCGGGCCGGGCCAGCGCCACCACCTGGCTGGGGCCGGCCCCAGCGGAGAACTGTGCGTTGGGGAACATCGCCGTGAGCATCGGCACGGCCGCCGTGGTATTGGCTGACTCCAGCGTGTAGACCACCACCCGTGGGGCCGTTTCCGGCGATTCCTTTTTGACCAACTCGTCGACGGCCGCCTTGATCGCCGCATGGTCCACCTTCCGCGCGGCGACGATCAATTGCGTGGGATCGGCCCCCACGCTGAATTGGGCCGAGGGAAACATGGTCTTCAGGGCCGCCGAGGCCGCCAAGGCCCCGCCCGCCTTCCCCGCCGCCCTGCCGCTGCCCATTGCGGTCACGGGAATCGTGTAAACCACGATCGTGGGCGCGGTCTCCGGCGGCTCCCGCTTCGTTATTTCCTCGACCGCCTTGCGGATCAGCTCGTGGTCGGCCGGCCGCGCCAGCGCCACCACCTGGCTGGGATCGGCCCCGGCCGAGAATTGTGCGGTGGGGAACATCGCCGTGAGGATCGGTACCACCCCCGCGGCAGTAGCCGACGGGAGCGTGTAGGTCACGACGTGCGGTGCGGTTTCCGGCAATTCTCTCTTCGACAGTTCCTCCACGGCCTTTTGGATCGCGGTATGATCGCCGGCTCGCGCCCAAACCATCAACCGGCTGGGATCGGCGCCCACGGTGAACTGCGCGTCGGGGAACATCGTCCGCAGGATGGTGACGAGGCCCACGGCGGCCGGCCGCGCGTTTCCGCCCACCCCGGACGGCGGTATGATGTAGACAACAAGCTTCGGCGCCGTTTCCGGCGGTTCCTTGACCGACATTTGCGCCACGGCCAGCTTGATTGCTTCCTGGTCGGCGGGGCGGGCGAAGGCCACCAATTTGTTGGGATCGTTGCCCAACGTGAACTTGGCGTCGGGGAACGCGAGCGTGAGCACCCGCATTGCGGCGGCCGCGGTGATCGTTTGCAAGGCGTAGGAGACCGCCGAAGGGGTCCGTTCCGGCGGATCCTTGGCCGAAATTTGCTCGACCGCCTTTTGGATATCGCGCTGATCGCTGGGGCGAGCCACGGCGATGAGTTGGTTGGGACTGTTTGCGGTGAAAGTCGCCCGCGGAAAGAGAACCCTGAAGGACTGGGTGACCGCGGCCGCTCCGCCGCCGGGAATGAAGTAGACGCCGGTGGTCGGCGCGGTGGCCAGTGCTTCCTTGCCGGTCATTTGCTCGATCGCCGCCTTGATCGCCGCATGTTCCTGGGGCGTGGCCCAGGCCGCCAGGTTGCCGGTCTTGGGATCGACGGCCACCCGGGCGGTCGGCACCAGGCTCCTGAACATCAGCGTCACGGCCGCCGCATCGCTGTTGCCCAGCGGGTAAATCATCAGCCGGGATTTTTGTTCGAGGTCGCCGCCGGACTGCATCTGCTTCATGGTTGCCGCGAGCGACACGTGGTCCGACTTGCGGCCCCAGGCCAGGATCGCGGCGCCCTTGACGTCGGCGGTAATTTTCATGTCGGGATACAACTCTTCGAGCATCCGCGCGGCCACCTTGGGATCGGCGTCGGCCAACGGGTAGACCATGAACGATTCCTGCGCGTCGGCGGTGGTGCCGGAATCCATTTTTTCCAGGGCCGCTTTGATCGCCACCTGCGCCGGCGGCATCGCCCAAACAATCAGCCGCCGGGTCCTGCTGTCGAGCGTGAATTGCACGCTGGGGAACATGGTGCGCATCATCCGCTGCACATTGGTCGGATCCGCCATGTTGATGGCGTAGGCCACCATTTGCGGCTTTTCCGATTCCGGCAATTCGCGCTGCAACTGCGCCACGGTGGCTTTGATCGTGTCCTGTTCGCGAGGCACGGCCAGGGCGATCAGGTCGTGCGTGTCGGCATCGAAAGTGAGCGAGGCATTGGGCACGAGATTTCGCAGCAGCACGATCGTGGACGTCGGATCGGCGGCCGTCAGCCGATAGGCTTGAACGGAACGGGTATTCTCTGCGCCGAGCTTCTCGATTGCCGCGGCGATCGACTTCTGATCGGCCGCAGTGGCCCAGACGACAAGCTTCCCCGCCCGGGAATCGATGGAGAGCTGCGCTTGGGGAAACATCGTTTGCAGCGTGGTCAACAACCGCGTGGCGGCGGCCGCCGTGACGTCGCCCAACGGGTAGAGCTCCAAGTTCTGTTGCGCTCCAGGCGCGCCGGCCGTCTCCATTTGGTCGACCAGGCTCTTGACCTGTGCCTGCTGCGTGGCCCCGGCCAGCACGCTGATGCGCAGGCCCTTGGCGTCCAACACCACCGGAGCTTGCGGCAACATGCCCTTGATCACCTGGAGCACCGCTTGCGGATCGGCCGTCTTGAGTGGATAGACCACCAATTGCGGCGGTTCGTACGGCAGTATCGGTGCGTTGGGCGAAAGCGGCATGGACTGGATCACCGCGCCGATCGCCCGCATCACGCCCGCCGTATCCGTAACCAGGATCTGGCCGGTCGCCGCCAACGGGATGGCCTTGCCCTGCGGACCCATCAGGGGCTTGATCTCGTTGAGCACGTCGGTGGGCGTGCGGCCGGCCAAGGGAAACAGCACACTTACGAATTCATACTTCCCCCGCTTGTCGAGATCGTCGAGACTCACCCGCGGAATCAGCCCGTCGGGAAGACCGTCGGCCAGGTTGATCACCATCAGCATCCGATCGCGGCGGATCAGCGAGTAGCCCTTGGTCAACAGCACGCCGTTGAGCAGGTCGATCGCCTCGACCGGCGAATACTCGCGGGTGTCGGTGAAGTTGAAGGTTCCCGGCGGCGGCGCATCGAGCACCAGCGACAGATCGGCCTGCTGGGCGAACCATTCCAAGACGTCGAGCCAACGTTGGAAGCGGAACGCGAAGCGCAACTTGGGCTCGGCCGGCTTCTTGGCAAATTCCGCACGCTGCTCGTCGGTCAGCAGTTGCAGCGCCTTTTGGTCGGCGTCTTCAATCACCTTGACGCGATCCGGGGAAGCCGCCTTGGCCAGCAAGTCGCCCCGCTGCGTGAGCAGTTCCGCAAGCTTGGTGCGCTGCGTGTCGGTCAATCTCAGCCGGCCGGCCACCGAAGGATGTACCAGTCGCGTCAAGGCCGACTCCGATTCGGCCGTCAGGACTGCGGTCGCGGGATCGAGCGCGAATCCGGCGCTCCGTAATGGTGAGAGCGACCCGGCGGTAGGCGCTACCGCCGCGGGCGCTGCCGATGCGGCAGGCGTAGCAGCCGGCGCGACGGGTGCGGCAACGGGTGCAACCCCACGCGCCGGGGCGGCGATCGCGGGTTTCGCGACCGCTGCCGAGCTTGCGGCCTGCGCGGCGGCTGCCGCCGCGGCTCTGCGTTGCCTTGGCGTCAGTGCCGCGGGTGCCGCCAAGGGCGCCGATCGCGCGGCCGCCGCAGCCGCCTTGCTGGGATACACGGCCGGCGCCGGTGCGGCGGCGGCCGGCAGTCTTGCCACCTGCGCAAGAGCCTGGCCCCACAGGCCGACGACCGAAAGGAGCACGAACAACGCGACGCGCAGCGTCCAACACGAGCGGTGAAGAGCCACAGGACCTACTCCGGTGGAGGGGGAATCAGGCAGGATCTCGTACAACTTTTAGAATAGGTGGGCGGGGGCGCGGGGTAAAGCAATTACTTGCAAAATTCGCAGGCGGACGGTCCCCAGACGCTCGACCTTTTCCCCCGCCGTCCAGTAACGGCCGCCTACCGCAGCATCAGCAACCGATAGCGGCGCTCGCTGCCATCGCTGTCGCGGAAGCGGTAATCGGCCAGCGTGAGCAGCGATTCGGCGTCGGCCGAGGTCTGCCCGTCCGTCAGCCGCGCCAGCGTGGCATCGTACTGAACGCCGGTCCCCGCGAGGCTTTCGGCCAACAGCACGTGGGTAAAGCCCGCCTGACGCAAGCTGCGGCTGAGATCGCCGGGCTGCTGGATCTGCCGATCGTAGCGGCTATAGCGGCGATAGACGTTTTCCCGCACCACCTGCTGATGGAAATAGAAGCCGCGATAGTCCTGGCTGAGGATCCGGGCATCGGCCGGCAGAAGCTGATTTGCTATCTCGGCCGCGCGATACGTCGGTTCGTGCTCGGCGAGATAGCTCGCCCGCGATTGCAGCCCCAACGCCACGCGCAGATGTGCCGAACAGCGTACCAGCGGCGCCGCCGCGACCATTGCGAGCATCCCCGCAAATGCCGCAATGGCGACGCTTCGCGGCCGCCAGGGCAGAAGACCTAGTTCGCTCCACACCCAAACCGCCGCCACGCTCAGCAAGGGAACGATCGGATACAGGAACCGCTGGTTCTGCCGCATCAAGTACCAGAGCACCCAATAGCCGCCCGCCAGCGCCAACAGCGTGAAGAGGCCACGGAGCCGGCGAGTCCAGAAAATGCCCGGCACGGCCGCCAGCCACAGCAGGCCCAACTGATGCGCCCGGCCGCCGAATTGTTCAGGGTGCAGCGTGATCAGCCACGGCGAGAGGAGCAGGTGCAGCGGGTCGCGTCCCAGGGGCGCCTTGTTGGCCAGCGGTGGTTCGACGGATTCTGGATTGTGGATTCCGGATTTTCCTGGTGGCCCATTCACCGGCGCGGCGCAATCGCCCCGGAGTCGATCGAAAGTCTTCGCCAGGAAGGGGAAGACCGGGTTTCCCCGGTACCAGGCGGCCCGCAAATACCACAGTCCGCCGACGCTGACGGCCACCACGCAGACCACGGCCGCGCCCTGCAAGAGGAACTGTCGCCGCGCTTTCTGCCGCCACCAGATCCAGAACCATATCGCGCCCACCACGGCGGCAAACGTCAAGGCCACGTATTTCGTTCCCAACGCGCCGCCCGCCGCCAGGCCGGCCAGGATGAACCAGCGGCGATTTTCATCGTCGATCACCGGCTGCCACCAGGCGACCAATGCCAAGGTGGTGAGCGTGGCCAGGGCCACGTCGTTCAAGGGGGCGGTCATTTGATTGTTGATGCCGGGCGTCAATACCACCAGGGCCCCGACGATCCATGCCCAAGGGCGGCCCAGGATCGGCGCAGCCAGCAACACGGCCGCCAGGGACAGCAGGATGCCCATCTCCCAATGGATCAGTTGCGCGGCCACGCCGCCGTCCAACGCCAAGCCCCAGAGGTACCACATCTCGGTCAGCATCGGGAAGGTGGAATTGTCGTCAAACGGCAGGAAATTGATGCGGTGTTCCGCCAGAAACGTCTTCGGCAACTCCAGGTGGTAGCATAGTGCGTCGCCAGCGATGGGCGGCGCCAGGGCGCTGAACAACGATGCCGCGCAGGCGGCCGCGGCCAGCAGCAACACGCCGCGGCGGACCCATCGCGGCGGCGACGAGCAGTGCCGGCCGACCGACTGGCCGAATTGGAGTTGTGGTGCGGGCATCGCGCCTGCATCGTCACGGGCAGCCGGGACGCCTGTACCGCGAGAAGCCACGGCGAACTTGCCCTCGCCGAAGAGCATCGTGCCGAATCCATAGAACGCGGCTCCCAGCGTAAGCACGCCGATCAGCGGCACGTAGAGCAACCCGGCCACGGCCAGCCCCGCCAGCACCAGACCGGCCATGATGAACCCCAGCGCAATGCTCCATACGCCGATTGCGAGCGAATCGTCGGGCGCGATCACCCGGAGTCCGCGGACGAGCGGTCGACCGATGGTGAAAGCGGCCATGGTCATGCAACCGAGAGCCAAGAGCGAAACCAGTGATTCACGCATGATAGAGTCGGCGGTCGGCGGTGGAGGGTGAATAGTGAACGGTTGCAGGGTGGGTCGAGCGCAGCGCGCCCCACCAGTTTTCTCTCATCAAAATAACCCCGCCAGGTGCGCGCAATAGGCGGCGGCGACCACGACGATCCAGCCCACGAACAGCCACGCGCGCCAAGCGGCAAGCCGCGGCGCATCGCGGCCGGGCGAGGTCTCCCGCTCGAAGAGCACCGCGGCCACCATCCGCCGGGCCGACCGCAGGCCGCTTTCCGAGGGCGCTTCTTCCGTCAGACGAATTGGAGCGATCATGACCCAACTCCTTGTGAGCAAATCCCCCGGTGCAAAGGCGTCGCGGCGAGCACCTCTGCGACGGCGGCCAGCACGTAATCCGGCCGCAGGCCATTCATGCAGGGATGGTCAGCCCAGCGGCACGCCTGGCGATGGCACGGCTGGCAAGGCACTTCGTGGCCGATCACCCGCACCCGCTCGCCATAAGGCTGCCATTGACGCCGATCATTGGTGCCGCTCCAGAGCACTATCACGGGGGCGCCCACCGCGGCCGCCAAATGGGCCGGTCCGGAATCGGCGCCCACGAACAAATCGCATTCTTCCAACAGCGCCGCCAACTCCGCCAACCGCAAATGGCCGGTCCAATCGACGACTGCCGGCCAATCGCCGCAAAACAGGTCCAGGCCTGCTTTTGACTCCGCTCTCCCGCGCGAGAGAGAGGGGCAGGCGGTGAGGGTGCGTTGCCACGATATTTCCCTTTCTTCACCGAGGATGGCGCGGGCGATGACGCGATCGGCCGGGCTTCCCACCAACACGATCTGAGCGGCGTAGTCCAGCACGATTTGCGCGATCAGTTCCTGCCAATGTTCGATCGGCCATTGCTTGGCCGGAGTGCCCGCGCCCACGTGTACCACGACCCGCGGTCGCGGTCGTTGCCCCGGTGTGTCCAACTCCGTCAGCCGTCCCCGGATGCTCCGCCGCGCCGCATCGCCGGGATCGAAACGGGGCCGCGCCGCGCCGCGCGACTCAGCCGGTTCGATCCCCAACGGGGCCAGCAACGCAAACCGCGATTCCGCTTCGGGCCGGCCGGGCACGAACTCCGCGCTGTCGGTCAGCAGGAAGCCGCCGCCCCCGCAATTCCATCCCAATCGCCGCCGCGCGCCGCTGAGCCAGAGCATCAGTGCGAGGGGGAACTCGCCCCGCACGTCGATACCCACGTTGATCCGCCGCCGTCGCAGCCAAAGCCCCCACCAGAGAACCGCCGCGATCCAAGCCAAGGGGAAGCGTAATCCCCGCGCAAAACGGTTCACCCGCGACACGTAGACCCGGTCGACCTCGGCCGCGGCCTCGAACACCTCGCGATTCCAGGGACTGGCCAGCACTTCGATCGACGCGAGCGGCCAGCGCCGCCGCAGCGCCGCGAGCATCGCGGTGGACAGGATTGCGTCGCCCAGGTGATCCAGTTGCACCAGCAAGATGACCGGCGGATCGGCCGCATTGGCGGCGGCGGAGCCGGATTGGCAGGTACCACGGTTGGCTTGTCCAATCGTGTCCCGTGCACTGCTGGACAAGCCAGCAGTGGCACCCAAAGCATCAACCGAGCACGGCTCGAGCCCCGAAAACGTATGAAGATACCACCGCCTGGCCCGCGCGCAGCCTTTTCTCACCACGGCCGCGGCGGCAAACAGCGCGCTGCCGAGAAAGTCCACGATCGTAAACGCCACTCGCCAGCGCAGTCGCACGTAGCGATAACGGGGCAACGGTCGGCGCGACAGTCGCTGCATGGCGGTCGCCGTGGGCTCAGAGGATCTTCGCATAGGCCTCCCGCGTGCTTTCCGCGGCCGCGCGCCAGGAAAAGTTTTGCCGCACGTGCTCCGCCAATTCGGGGCTCCTGCCCCGCGAGAGCGCCCGGAGCACTTCGCGGCGAATGCCCTTCGTGTCGCCGGGTTCGACGTACGACGCCAGGGGGCCGAAATACTCCGCGGCGCAGCCGGCGCTGGGCAGCACCAACGGAACGCCCGACATGCCGGCCTCCAGGGCCACCAGTCCCGGCGTTTCATACCAGCTTGCCAAGGCCAGGCAACCGCACGCGCCGTACGCGCCGGCGAGCAGCGGGTCGCCATGTTCCAGGCGATCGATGAACGTCACGCCGGCGCCGGCCGTGCGGCGGCACTCGGCCAGGTAACGCTCGTGCCCGGGAACCACGTCGCCGAGAATCACGATCGCGGCGTCGATGCCCCGCATGGCGTGGAGGAATCCGAGTTGGTTCTTGCGGGGCTCGATCCGTCCGGCATAGAGGATGAAGTCGCGCAGGCCGAACCGCTCGACGAACGGCTGCGGATCGCATTGGGCGAACCGCGGGTTCGCCCCGTTGGGCACGACGTGGATCTTCTGCGGCGGCACGTTGAAGTAACGTATCAACTGCTGTGCTTCGGCATAGGAATTGGGCATCAGCAGGTCGACCGACTCGTAGAGCCGGCGCCGCCAAGAGGGGAGCCGCGGGCAGGCCGAGCGAGCCACGAAGCGGGCGCAGGAAGCCAGCCGCCGGACCGCCGATCGCGGCTCCCGCCAGCATTGCTCCAGCCCGTACCAAGTGATTGTCGACAGGGCCACCCGCAATTGGGCCCGCCGCGCGGCCGCAATGATCTCCAGATGCTCGGGCCGGCTGCCGAACAGGTGCAGACAGTCGGCGTCCACAAGGGTGTCTTCCCAAGGACGCCAGATCCGCGCGCGAACCTCCGCGTCCGGCAAGGCGCGGGCGAGCGACAACATCTGAATCTCGCCGCCGCCGGGAGCTTCCATCGCCAGCAGCGGACCAGCCAGTAAAACGCTTACGCGTGGACGCTGGACGCCTGCCAACTGCCGACCGCGGACTGCCCGCTGTTTCTTGGAGATGTGTGTCATGAGAGCGTTCGCAGGGCTCGTTTTGCCAGGTTTCGCCAGTTGTTCGGCACGATTTCCTCGACGGGAGTGACGCGTTCCCAGTCGATGAACTGCTGCAAACGGGCACGCCACCCGTCCGGCCGCTTCGCGCGGACCGGCCGCACGCCCGGCGATCCACCGCGGACCTCGTAGGCCAACGCGCTGGGGGAAAAACGAAGCCGCGGCGCGCCCAGCGGCATCCGCGCCACGTGCCGGCCCCGCAAGTATTCGACGCCGATGCGGTATGGCCCGGCCATCCCGTCGGTTTCCACCACGAACTCGTCACCCTGGCGAATCACCGTGAAACGAACGCCGCTGCGGATCTGCCACCAGGCGGCCAGTTCACGGAGCGTCGTCTTCCAGAGCGCGGCGAAGTCGCCGCCCATCGCCAGCACCGACCGCACCACCTCCGTGCTCGGTCCTTTCGCGCCGGTCGGATGTCCGTAGAAGAACAGCGGATCGCCGTTGCGATACTTGGTCCGCGCGGCCTCCCGGAAATAATCCACGGCCAACCGCTGCACGCGGTCGATCGCTTCTTGTGGTACGGGCGTCCCGCCTGCACTAGGAGCTGCGATGGTTGCGCCGCAAGGCAGCGCCTCGAGCATGATCTCGAAACAGACCGGATGAATGGGGACTTGCAGCACGCGGCTGCGGCCGAGATAGAAAGGAAGCTCGTCGTAGGCCAGGGCGAACTCGGAGCTGTGGGTGATGCCCAGCCGCTCCATGGCCGAGAGCAACTCGCCGTTGAAGCGGCCGTGCGGGGCCACGAATCCCAGCGGCTCGATCCGCGCCGCGCGCAGCACATCGATGCCGCGGCGGAGGTTGCGGAGGTTCTCCTCGAACGAGCGATAGGTGTGGTGCCAATAGCCGTGGCTCCCCACGTCGAGCCCGCGGAGCCGCGCGATGGCCTCGGGATGGTCGCGATAGGCCGATCCGTTGACGTAGTGGCTGGTCGAGGATTCGTGGCCGGCGATGGCCGCCATCGTGGCCTGGAAACGCTCCGGCTGGTACTCGTCGTAATCGATGCGGAAATTCAGCGCGCTGCGGTAGGGAAAGGGATACGCCGCCACACGCAGCCAGACCCCGTCGGCAAGCTCGATCTCCGCGCGCAGTTGCTCCATGAGCTGCTCGCGGAGCACCCGCTTGTCGACCGTCGCAATAACCTCGGTGAATTGCAGCCCGCCGAATTCCCACTGCTGACGGCGGGCGCGGGTGCTTGTCAAAGCCGCGAACGGATCCGCGGGCCACGCGGCGCGGAGCCGCTCGACGTCGATCACGACCTGGCCGGGAGCCTTCCAGCGGCAGGGCCCTCGGCGTGAATCGTAGAGCACGAAGCGTCCCTCGGGCATGCCCACCGCGCGGTCTTGACAGGGAATCCCTTCTTGCGCAAGCGCCAGCCGCAGTCCCAGGGGAACATCGTCGAGCACCAGCGGCAACAGCGGCAGTTGAACTTCCGGCATGTGCGTTACCCGAGACGTTCCAAAGAAACTCGTGGACCGACAATGGCCGCGGATACGCATTCGCGGCTGATTTCCAAGCGTGTTTCCCGCCAAAGCCGGCGATGTTTCCTCGCCAATACCCACTCCGACAACCCGCTCAGCAGGCAGAAGGCCCAGCCCGCCGGTCCGTCCAGCAGACCCTGTTTCCAAAACAACCGGCGAAACACTTCCCGCGGCGGCGCCAGCCACGGCGCGTACCAGGCCGGTCGGCGCCCGGCGGCCACGCGAGCCCGGGCTTCCAGCGTCGTGTAGCGCTCGATCTTCGCCAAGAATGCCGGCAGGTCGGGGAGCGTCTCGTGTTCCAACCAGGAATCCAAGCGGCCGATGCGGCCGGCGACCTTCAGCACTTCGTGGACGTCGCCGGCCCAACGGGCCGACTGGCGGCGGAACAGCCGCACCGGGCAATCGTCCTGCGTGCCCGACCGCCGCAGCGGACGCCCGAAAATGGTGCTGCGGATCGGCACCCGAAAGGCCTGTTGAGGGCCGCGGGCAACGCGGCCGCGGATCTCGTCGATCAATCGCCGCGTGGGCCGCTCGTCGGCGTCGATCGAGAATACCCAGTCCCCGGAGGCTAATTGGCTGGCAAAATTCCGCTGCCGCGCGAAGCTGTCCAGCGTGCGGCGCACCACGTGGCAACCGTGCCGCCGCGCGATGTGAAAGGTGGCGTCGTGGGAGCCCCCGTCGACGACCACGATCTCGTCGACCCAATCCAGCCGCGCGAGCAGGCCGGGCAGCTTCTGCTCTTCATTCAAAGCGATGATAGCCGCGGTGATCGAGGGCCGGCGCGTCATCCGACACCTCCCAGCCGCCGCGCGACCAGCGCATAGCGGACGATCCAGCGCATGTTGTAGTAAATCGCGATCAGCGCCAGTTCGGCCGTCAGCCAGCCCGTGCACAGGGCCGCCAACAGCAAGTGGACCCGTACGTCGGCATTGCCTGGCAAATGGTAGAGCGTGCGGAGCGTGGAGTGTGGGGTGTGGAGTGAACAGCCCGCACCCCGCGCTCCACACTCCGCACTTTGTGACGCTCGGCCTTGGTTTTCGCTGCCGAGTCCGTACATCAGCAGATATTTGCCGGCCAGAAAGGCGATCAACAACGCCCAAGGCAACGACGACGCGGTCTTCGCGGCCGCGGCGGCAGCGACCGACGCGTGCAGGCCCAGGTCGGCCAACTCGTCGACGTTCGCATCCAACCACGCGCCCCACGCCGAGGCCGAATGCTGTAGCCGCGCCAGTTGCCCATCCGTGCGATCGCAGAACCAGGCCAGCAGAACCCATGCCGCGGCCCAGGGCGCGGCATCGGGACGGGCATACAAGACCGCGGCCGCTACGCCCGCCGCCGTCAGGCCGCCCAAGGTGAGCCAATTCGGTCGCACGCGGGTGGGCGCCAGCACGGCCGCCAGAGAGGCCGCGGCCGGGCGCAAGTACCAACGCGAGATCGGATAAGCCGACGCCCGATGGCGTGAATCCTTCTCCATGCGGTTGGGCCAGACCGCTGCCGGGGGCGTTGACCCCGGTGGGACGGCGGCTGTGGGAACGCTTTCAACGACGCACTGCATACTACGCACTGCCTACTGCACTGTGAATCCGTCGCGGATGGAAACGCGCGAAAAACTGCCGCTCACGGCCGCGTTCGTGCCGGGCTCGATAACCGGACTGGTTCAACTCGCCCCAGCGCCGCAAGGCGTCCCGCAGCGCCCGCGCAAATGGCCAACGTTCGGCCGGCGCGGCCCACGGCGCACGGCATGCATCGGCCAACAGACGCAGCGGCAATCCCAGCACTTGCCGGCCGAGGTGCAGCGGATGCCGCAAGTTTTTCCACTGGAACAACAGCGTGTTGCGCAACGCCAAGTGGTCGCAACCGGTGCGGCCGAACGCCGCGGCGAAGCTGGCCATGCCCAGGTGATAGACCACCGACGCGGGAACGTAGCGGGCGTGGTAGCCGGCCTGGTGGCCGCGATAGGCGAAATCCAGGTCTTCCAGCCGCCCCGGCAGGTAGAGCGGATCGAAGCCGCCCAGCGCCACGAACTTGCGGCAATCGACCGCCAACGCCGCGCCGGCCGAAGCGGTCAGCCCGGGCTGATCGAGTTGCGCCGCGCAGCCGCGGAACAGCGCCGTGGCTTGCACCAGCCCAAACCGCCATGACACGGCCGTCTTAAAACCGTCGTAGGTGACGCCGTCGAATTGGTAGCAACGTGGAGCGGTCATGAAACAGGCCGAATCCCCGCCAGGCTCCAGCAACGGCTCGACCAGCGGATCGATGCAATCCGCCCGGAGCTTGATGTCGTTGTTCAACAGCACGGCCACCGGGCCGGGAAGTTCCGCTACCACGTCGTTGAAAGAACACAGACCACGATTGGGCCGCCGCGCCACGCCGACCGCGGGAAACCGCCCGGCCAACAGCGCGAGAGAATCGTCGCTCGACGCGTTGTCGATGACCGTCACGGCGCAAGAATAGCGCGAACCTTGGGCCGCCTCCAGCACGGAGGGCAGGCACTCGGCCAAGAGCCGGGAACCGTTGTAATTCAGGACCAAAAGATGGATCAACATGGAGCCGGGGAAGATACGGCCACGGCTCTTTTGGGTCAAGAGGAAGGATGCCGGAGAAAGGATGAAGGATGAAGAGAGCAGGGAAGATGGTGAATATGCGACGTTCCGGAGAACTGCGATGCTAGCCGTCCCTATTCAAATGGGGCGGTTCGGCTTATTCATTCTTCGTCCTTTTTTACGACCCACCATCCCTCGACATAGGTCAGCTCGTGGCCAGGTGCGGGCCGATACCAGCGGCGGAACTCCTGTTCGGCCGCTCCTTGGCGCATCGAGCGGGCGATGTCCCCGACGGCGACCAGCGCGGCCAGCAACGCCATCATCCCCACGTAGAGCCGTCCGGCCAGCAGCGAGACGTCGCCGGCAATCCACTGGCCCACGGCCAGCGCCGTGAGGACATTCATCACCACGTGCATTTCGCAGGCCTTGTGGGCTGCCCACGAGGCGAACCGCAGGGGGTCGCGAGGCACGGGCGGGGTCGGTTCGGGACGCCCGCCGCCGCCGCCCTCAACCAGCAATTGCCCGCGGAGCCGCTTGAGCCGTACCACGAAAGCCTTGTAACGCGTATCATGCTGCAGGGTAATGAGCAACAGGCCCAGTCCGAAAACCACCCCGGCCAAGAGCCAACGCGGATCGTTCTGCCGCAGCGATAGGCCATAGCCCAGGCCCAAGGGCACCAGCAGGTTGGTGGTATGGTGCATGAGGTAATCCAGTTGCACGCCGCAGAGCGACGACGTGCCGTGGAAGCGGGCCAATTGGCCGTCGACGTGGTCCAACAGGTACCAAAGCTGCAACAGCAATGCGCCGGCGATCCAGCCCGCATGGGTTCCAAAGGCCATGGCCGCAGCCGCCGCCCCCGCGCAGGCCCAGGCCGCGATGGTGACGGCGTGGGCCGATATGCCCCAGGGCGCAAGGACCCAAGTGATCCGCAGCGCCAACGGTCGGCTGACGCGACGAGCCATCCAGTTGCCGATCCGGTCGTGGTCGGGCTTCTGGCAGCGTCGGGAAAACTCGCGGAGCGTGAGCGGTGGCATGGTTTCCTATCCGGTCTTGCGCGCGATGGCCTCGCGCCAGCCGCAGAATTGCCAACCCACGGCCAGGGTCAGCCCCCAAACGATTGTTACCAGGCTGATCTTGGCGATTACCTCCGCGACGTTCAAGCCTGCCGCGGGCCGAAGATATTCCACAACGCCCGCGACGGCCACGCTGGGAACGACCGCCAAGGCGTGCATGCCCAGGTAGCGAAGCCGCCCGGGACGATCCAACTCGATCCACAGCGGAACGGCCACCAGCGCGAAATAGGTCAGGTAGCTGCCGCTGCTGGCGATGGCTACGCCTTGCAGGCCGAATCCGCCCCGCAAAGCGGCGTAGATGGTTGCCGCGGCGATGCCGGTGGCCAGCACCACCGCGATCAGCGACCACCGTTGCCGATCGATGGCCATCAAGTATTGGCCGGGAACCAGGGCCAGGGTCAGGGCGATCACTCCCGGAATCAGCCACAGCATCGGCGCCAGGCCTGTGCGGTAGTCCGGCAGCAGCGTACCCAACAGCGGCGGCACGGCGACCATCGCCAGGGCGGCGGGCAAGGCGATTGCCGCTGCCAACAGCTCGCTGGAGCGAATCGTCAGGTGGGCCACGTCGCGGCGGTTCCCGGAGTATCCATAATGTTCGCCCAGCCGCGGTCCGATCACGATGGAGAGCATGTTGCCGACGCCGTAAAGCTGGCCGGCGACCATCAAGGCCAGCGAATAGCAACCCAGTTGGAACTCGCGGTCGCTCAGGCAAGCGAGGATCAGTAGCTTGTCCATCGAGCGGAATACGGTGGAAACGACGCCGGCCAGCAGCATCGGGCTGCCGATGCCGACGAGACGGCGGATCTCGCGGGTTTCCCAGGCCCAGGCCAGCGGCAGCGCGCCGTGGGAGTGGATAAACCAGGTCGAGGCGCAGAGCACCGCCATAGTGCTGGCGTAGAGGCCCCACAGTCCCCAGAGCCACGTGGCCGGAGCGCAGAAGACCAGCGTCAGCACGCCTTCAAGGATGGAAAGCCGCGAGGTGGAGGTGAAATCCTGCTTGGAGCGCATCAGCGTGACCTGAAACGTCACGTAGCGCTGCACGGCCGCCAAAGCGCCCACGACCGTCAGGCCGATGGCCCACGTCCGGGCCCACTCGCCGCGGCCGGTGCAGCCGATCCACAGGCCGGCCCCGCCCATGGCGGCGAAATACAACAGGCTTGAGAGGGTGTTGACGGTATGGGCCAGATCCAGGTCGTGTTGCACTGCGCCCGGGTCGCCGCGGCCGATGGCGATGGTGAACTCGCGGGCGGCCCCTTTGCTGATCCCCAGGTTGGCATAGTTCGCGTTGGTGAGGAACAGCTTCAAGGCCTGCCAGACGCCCATTTGCGCCGGGCTCATGACCATTCGCAACACCAGGCTGATGGCCGTTCCCAACGCTTGCGTGACGATGGTGGCGCCGCTGACGACGATCCAATCGCCCAGCACGCGGCGCCAGCCGCTCAGCGGCGTGGCGTGGGGGAGGGAAGCCGGCAGTAGGGTTTCGATCTGGGTGCTCAAGGCGGCGATGAGGGATTGGGGATTAGGGGTTGGCCGCGGATGCACATCCGCGGTCGATCGCAGCACAATTATCCTAGGCCGCCTGTTGGCTCGGCGGACGCCCATAGGCGGAAAGCCCGGAGAGCGCGAAGATTTCTTCCACGATCCGCTCCACGGCCGGCCGTTGGAAATCGCCCAACACCCGCGGATCGACGATCGTGGGCTCTGCGATGGGCAGGTCCAGCGTCTGCCGCAGGAGCGTTTCCAGTTCCGTTTCGCTGTGGGCCGTGCCGGTGAGTCCCCAAGACTGGTGCGGCAACAACTCGTTGACGCCGGGAGGGAGGACTTGGATCACGGGAATCCCGGCCAGCGTGGCATCGACGCCGCCGCTGGACCCGCAACTGAAGACGCAATCCACCCCACGCAGCGTCTCTTCCAGGGTGGGCCGCTGGATCAGCCGTGCTTCGACCTGCGGAAATTCCCGCAGTGCTTGCCGCACGATCGGGTCGGCCGCGGCGCGGGGATGCAGTTTGATCGTGAGCTGCGCGCCCGGCCGCCGCGCCACGACCGCCAGGACGGTGCGAAGCATTTCGGCGTACGTGCGCGTGTTGAGTCCCAGCGTCACGGCGTCGGGGCGATCGTCGCGGGGCGGCATCGTGGCGAGCAACAAGAAGTGCGGCTGGTCCGCCGCGCGGCGCACGGCCCGCCGGATGGCCTCGAAGCGGCCGGTCTTGGCAAATCGCGCGTGCAGCCGATCGTGGCGCGGCGAGCCGGTCACGCGGATTTGCTCCGCCGGAACGCCCCAACGGACCAATTGCTCGCGGGAAGATTCGCCCCAGACCAGGATCCGGTCGGCCGCCAACGGGGCAAAGCCGAAACGGCAGCAGGGTGCGCCATGTTGGACAACCATCGACGCGGTCCCGTGGTGTTGGGCAATCGCCACTGCCGCGCGGCCGAGCGGCGTGGCGTCCTCCTCCAGGATCAGCGCGTCCGCCGCCACCTGTTGAAAGTGGGAGTCGATCTGCTCGACCAACCGCGTTTGCCGGGGGCCGTGGCTCGACAGCCGCTCGGTGAGCCAGCGACCTACGGCGGGAGCCAGGTTCACGCCGAAGCAGTCCAACCGGTCGGGCAGGTGGTTATAGAACCGATTCTCCTCGCCGAAACTGGCGTTGCAGACCAGTTGCCGTACGCCGCGCGGCCGCCAGCGAAGAAACGGCTTGACGGCGAAGCGGTCGAACAACCACCACACGCTCGCCCTGCGGCGCAGCAACTCGCCGCAAACCGGGTCCAGCAAGTGGGGATTGCCGCAGAGCACCACCCGGGGACGCCGGCGATAACTCGCGTTGCGGCGCTCGCAGCGTTGTGCCACCCAGGCCGCCAGTTGCCGCAGCCCGCCGTTGTGCGGGAAAACGGCCGCCGCCGGCGGCGTTGCGTCGATCCAGCGAACGCGGCAATCGACGCCCGCGCGGCGGCTCAGTTGTTCCAACACGTCGGCATAGTCCTCATCGCGGTGCCGTTGGGCCGAAAGTTCCACGCTCTCTGCGGCGCCGAGCGGCCGTACCTCGGTAAAGAAAGCCACCAGCCGCAGTAGTTTGACCAGGTAGTAACGCAGCTCCAAAACGTTGAGATCGGCCGACGAAAGGCGGCCCAGCGGGTTGCCGCGGGGCAGGAACAACCCGTCTTTGGCCAGCGACTCGGCCCACTCCGCGGCCTGCTCGTCGATCCAGGCGTGGCGGGGCGAGATGGCCGCGTCGAGCGACCATCGCAGCGGCGCCGCTGCCGCGGCCGCCCACGAGCCTTCCAGCAGCAACGCCGGGCTGGCGGGGCTCAAGTCGGCGTCGACCAGGTCGTGGCGGGCGTAGACCGATAGTTTCACGTGGCCAAGCCTCCTTACCCGGCGGCCGCGTACGAGCGCGGACCGTCAATCACTTCCGAAAGCTGTTCGAAACGCGCGATGAAGACATCCGCTCGGGCGTCGGCGTCGAAATTGAACGCGATGGTGCACATGCCCACCTTGGCCGCGCCGTCGAGCTCTTCGCTGTCGTGGCCCACGAACGCCGTTTGGCGAGCGCTCAAGCGCATGCGAGAAATCGCCGTGAGGTAACATTCCGGGTCGGGCCGGGCGTGGCCTAGGTCGATGGAGGAAACGACCGCGTCGAATAGTCCCCCCAGTCCGATCCGTTCCAGCCGCTCCGTGAGCACCGCCGAGGAATATTCGGAATCGGTCAGCGCGGCCAGCGCCAACCCGGACTGATGCAGCCGGGCCAGGGTGGTTTTCACGCAGGGCAACGGCCGGATCGAGGTTTCCAGGCTGCGGCGCCGCGCCTGGCAAGCCGCCTGGACCTCGTCGATCTGGGCCGGCGACAGGCCGACCGAGCAAAGAAATTCGCCGAAGGCGGCGCTGAATTCGCGGGCCCCGCGATGGACGTCGGCCAGATACTGGCGATCCCACAGGCGGTAGAAGCTGCGGTAGTTGGTGTGCAACCCCAGTTGGCCCAGCACCCGCAACAACCACCGCCGCCAGACGGTGTCGTCGTAGAGCACCCCGCCCATGTCGAACACCAGGCCCTGGACCGGCCGCGGCAGCCGGGCCGGCCGCAGCGGCAGCGTTTCGGGCCCGCGGGCCGCGTCGTCGCCGGGCAAGGAGATCGCCGGAATCGCCAATCCATCGGACCAGAAGGGCCGCGTACGCATCGTTTTCGAATCCTTTCGAAATACCGCCGATCCCGTCCTAAGCTCCGCGCGGTTTTCAACGATGCGAACCGTCTCCCCAGGAAGCGGTTCGCGTCATCCTTGGCCGCGCGCAGCACAACGCGCCGCGGAGGCTCGATTCAAATCGGCCATGCGGCGGCGCAGGTTGGGCTGATGATCCAGCAGGCCGGCAATCCGTTGCCAATCGAATTCATCCGATCCCAAGGCATCCAGGATGGCCAGGGCGTGTTCCCAGTCTTCCTGGACGTCGACCGTCAGACGAACGTCGTCACGGTCGATTTGCAGCGGCGCGGGGATCAAGCGCAGTTTGAACTTTTCCGGGTGGGAATAGATGTACCGCGTCACTTCCCGGCGGTCGTCGGGGCTGGTGGCCTTGCGGGCCGATCGCCGCAGGGCGACGCTGCGGAACCACTCCGCGTAAACGCCTACCGGGGAAAGAATGGCCGGGCGGCCGTCCTGCAAACGGTAGCCGATGTAGTCGAAGTCGGGATGGGCCTCGGCCGTGGTGATCAGCCGGTCGATCAACCCCGGATCGACAAAGGGGCTTTCGGCGCGGATCCGCACCGCCGACTCGGCCGGATAGCGTTCCAACGCGGCCACGAACCGGCCCAGGGCATCGGCTTGCGTGCCGACGACCACCGGCACGTCCAGCGGCACCGCATCCCGCACCATGGCGTTCTCCGGCGCATCGTTGGTCAGCACGATCACGCCATCGAGCCGGGTGCAATCGGTGACGCGGCGCACCACCCATTCCAGCACGGTTTTGCCGTGCAACCGCCGCGCGACCTTGCCGCGGACGCTCTCCTGCTCGAAACAGGCCTGCACGATGCCCAGTGTTTTCAACATCCGGCCACCCTCGGTTGATCCTTCACCCTGGCGTAACTCCGTCAAAAGCCGGCAGCGGCACCCGACCTAGAGTCTAGACCTACTGCGGCGCACCGTCAAGACAAATGTGGCGCGTGCCAGCAGTGCTGGCAGTGCAGCGACGATCAATGGAGCGGCTGCGGAGCCTTCTGCGGCCGTTCGACGACGTGCACGATAAAGTTCTCCGTACTGCCGAACTCTCTGATATCGACGTTTCCCTACCGGGGCGTGCCAGCGTCCCACGTTACCTCAACAACGTACCATCCCGGCCTCATAAAGCGGAGCCGGTAATCGCGCACGTACTCGAGGTCGCCCCTGCTGCCGTGCGAAATGGGGTGGATACGGCATTTCGTGCGTTTCTCGTTGTCCTCCCACGAGGTGGCGTCGCCGCCGATCACGACCAGCCCCGCGTCCGTGCGAACATTGCGTGTCTTTTCGACGGAATTCGCGCCCCCGCGAGAAACACCCCAGGATCGGGTGTACCAGCTAACATCCTCTAGGTGCTTCGAGACCAATCGCTCGCGGACCGCAACCTCGGCGCCTAGGGGAACCTCGATCGTTTTCCCGAGGCCAACCACGCGCTCGTCGACCGTCAAGATCATCTTTGCATCGTCATCCGCCGCGTATCGTTGGACGGCCGTCGTGCTCGGCTTTTCCGGCCGCCCGCTTTCACTACCGGGCGAGTCGGCAGCGGCGGTTGCCGGCGGCGCTCGGCCGCCTCCAGCAAGGCCCACGGTGGAGCGATGCCCGCAGCCAAATGCGATCAATACGCTTCCTGCGACTAGCAGCATCGCCGCGCCGCGCGCCCGGCTATTGGCCGCGCTCCTTGGCAAGCTCCGCGTCGATCTGCTTCTCCATCCTCGCCTGCTCTTTGGGGTCCGTGCCGTGGGTTGTTTTGCGAACATGGATTTCATAGATCGGGCGCTCCGTGCCTGGCTATCGTGTTTTTGACACCTTGACAACGATCAATGAAGCGGCCTCGGGCGCTTGCGTGGGCCGTCGACGACGTTCACGCGAAAGTCGACACTCTCGCCGAACTCGATGATCTTGCGGGTCCACCGGTCCACAATCCCGGCGCACCACGTCACCTTGAACCCGAACGTCCCCGGATTCATAAAGCGGAGCCTGTACTGGCACGCCTCTTCCCTGCTTCCGCCAAACGGCGTGACTTGGGCGAGATCATCGCATTCCCCGGACTCTTCCCACGAGGTCGCGCCGCCGCCAATCACCATCAACCCAAGGTCAGCGCGGGCGACCTGGGGGTTGCGGACAGGATCGCCACGGCCGGTAAAAATTGGCCATGCGCGCCAGGACCGCGAATGCCGGTTAACGATATCCGTATGATTCCAAGCCGCATGCTCGCGGACCGCGACCTCGTCGCCCCAGGCAACCTCGACCACATCGCCCCGGGAAATCTTTCGGTTGTCGAGCGTCAAAGTCAGCGAGAGCTCGACGTTCGGCACGACGCGTTCCGTTGCCGTTGCGAACGGCTGGTGCGACTGCGCGCCGCCGCTGCCGGCCGAGTTCGAAGTGGCGATCGGCGGCGTCTCGCGGCCATGGCCGTATTCCGTGGCGGGGCGCTGCCCGCAGCCGAAGGGGAAGAGAACGATCCCTGCAGTAAGCAGCCCCACGGCGAGGCGTGCTACACTACTGCCCGCGCGCTCTTGCAAGGTGCTGGTCGATCTGCCGCTCCATTTCCGCTTGCGCAACGGGATCCGAACCGTGCTTTGTCTCGTCATCATAGTATTTCTGCGACCTTCCGAGCCATTCGTTCTCCGCGGCGTGGATCTGCTCCCTTTGCGATTCGAGATCCTGCCGAGCCTTGTTTTGCGCCGATATAGGGTCGTCGGCAACGCCGATGCCGACGGCATCGCGCAGCCTCTTCGTGGCCATGGCGGCGGCGGCCTCGGTGATCCGCACGTGATAGCGCTCGTGCTGAAGGAGCCCCAGGTCGGTGCGCGCCGACTCCAACGCCCATGACTTACCCTGGTCCATCACTGCGTGAACCTCGGCGCCCGGCGCGGTCGCCGTCGCCCGGTATCCTCCGCCGGTCCCGCGTTGCTTTGCCGTGGAGGGCAGCTTCTGCACCGATTCGGCCTTGCTGATCGGCTTCCATTTACGGGGCTGGATGCCCGTCACGGTCTCTGCCTTTGCCTCGACCCCACCGTCCATCTGCCGCTTCTCGGGCGGAGGAGGGGCACCCTTGAAATTATCCCACGTCAGCTTGTCCGACGAAATCCAGATCGCGCCCGACTTTGACCGATGCGGGGGATCAGAGACGAACCTGAATGGGCTCCGCCGGCTGTCCAGGGAACCGTCGGTGGTCCAACGCCCCTTCTCATCGCGAGCCTCGTCGGGGCGGAAATTGTGCTCGCGGAGATCGCCCGCGAAGTCCGGGTCGGTCGGTCCGCGGATGCCATACATGACCGCGCTCAGCCAGTCTTCGCGGGAAACCTGCGCGGCCGGTCTGCCGCTCTCAAATAGGGGCACGTCTGGCCCGGCGCGGCGATCACCGCGAACGGCGTCTACGAACGCTGCGCTCGCTTCAGGACGCGGGTCGCCGCGAATGATCGAGAGAAACTCCTGCACTGTCAAAGGCGGACGAGATTTCGAAGGGTCCATGGAGACCTCTGGAGAACTTGAACCAATGGTGGCGTTGCTCCTCCATTGTCGCGCTTCCCAGCGGAAACGCAACGTGCTTTTTGGGCCAACTTCCTTCACGTGTGCGTCGTGCAAGGATACGTGTTCGCGATGTGCTGGCGCCGTTTCAGGCGTCCCTCCGGGACTCAACGCAGAGGACTTCGCCGATCCGTCACCCAGCGATGAATCGCTGGGCTATTCTCATGCGCCCCTCCGGGGCGAGAAGCGCGCCAGCCGCGGTCCCCGAACGCCGCAACGAGCCCCCGCGCCGGCACGGCGGCGCCGGGGCCTTTTTCATTGCCCCCTGTCCCCTGCCTCCTACTTCACCACGTAGTTCACCATCCGCCCCGGCACCACGATCGTCTTCACCAGCGTTTTGCCTTCCAAGAGTTCCGCCACTCGCGGGTTGGCCCGCGCCGCCGACTCGAGCGCCCCGCGGTCGTTGCCGCTGTCGGCGGGCAGCTCGATTTTGGCCCGCAGCTTGCCGTTGATCTGCACCGGAATCTCGATCGTATCTTCCCGGATCAACGATTCGTCGTAGCCCGGCCAGGGCTCGTAAGCCAGCGTGGCCGGGTGTCCCAACGCCTGCCACAGCTCCTCGGCCAGGTGCGGCGCCAAGGGAGACAACAGCAGCACGAAACGCTCCATCGCCGATCGCGGCCGCGTCTCGGACTTGAAGAAGAAGTTGGTGAACTCCATCAGCCGGGCGATGGCCGTGTTGAGCGACAATTGCTCGAGGTCGGCGCTGACCGCGCGGATCGTCTTGTGCAGCACGCGGTTCTGCGCGGCGGTCGGTTCGACGTCCTGCACGGCCGCGTTGAGCTCGCGCGTTTCCGCGCGATCGTCGATGATCATCCGCCAAGCGCGGTCCAAGAAACCCCGCACTCCGCTCACGCCGTCCATGCTCCAGGGTTTCACGGCTTCCAACGGGCCCATGAACATCTCGTACAACCGCAGCGAATCGGCGCCGTATTCGGCGACCACCTGGTCGGGGTTCACCACGTTGCCGCGGCTCTTCGACATCTTGTAGGCGCGGCTGTCGACGCGCACCCGGGGGTCGTTCTTGAGCACGAAGCTCTCGCCCTGCTTTTCCACCTCCGCGGCCTCGACGCGAAGCGCCGTGACCGGCTCGCCCGACGACCGGCAGACCCGCCCTTCGCCCATTTCCTGGACGTCCGCCGCGCTGGCCCAGCGGCCGTCGCGATGCTGGTACGCCGTGAACTCCATTTCGCCGAGGATCATCCCCTGGTTGACCAGTTTCTGGAATGGCTCGAGAGTGCCGACGTAGCCGCGGTCGTAGAGCACCTTGTGCCAGAAGCGGGCGTAAAGCAGGTGCAGCACGGCATGCTCGGCCCCGCCTACGTACAGGTCGACCGGCATCCACGCCTTTTCCACCTCGCGATCGACGAGGGTCTCGGCGTTGCGCGGGTCGAGAAACCGCAGGTAGTACCAGCACGAGCCGGCCCATTGCGGCATGGTGTTGGTCTCGCGCTTGTAGCGCCGGCCGTCGAGTTCCACGTATAGCCAATCGTGCGGCGCTTGCTCCAGCGGCGGCTCGGGGCGGTCGTGGGCCTTGAAGTTGGGCATGTCGGGCAGATCGACGGGCAATTGCTCCGGCGCAACCGCCCGCAGCAGGCCCGTCGGCTGCCCCTGCGCGTCCAACTCGTGGAGGATGGGGAACGGCTCGCCCCAGAAATGCTGGCGGCTGAAGAGCCAGTCGCGGAGCTTGTAGTTCACGGCGGCGCGGCCCATGCCCTTGTTTTCCAGATCGTCGACGATGGCCTGCTTGAACGCGGCCGTGCTCTGGCCGTTGAAGCGGCCGGAGTTGACGGCCGTCCCGTCGGCGGTCCAGGCCGCCTGGCCGGCGAGCGCCTTATCGCGCAAGGGGCCGGCTTCCGCGCCCGGGTCGACCACCGCGACGATCGGCAGCTTGAAGGTTTGCGCGAATTCGAAATCCCGCGTGTCGTGGGCCGGGACGGCCATGATGGCGCCGGTGCCGTAGCTCACCAGCACGTAGTCGGCCACCCAGATCGGCGTGGCCTTGCCGTTGGCCGGATTGACGGCATACGAGCCGGTGAACACGCCCGTCTTGGCCTTGGACAGGTCGGTGCGGTCCATGTCGCTCTTGCGTCCGGATTGCTCGCAGTACGCCCGCACCGCTTCGGCCTGGGCGGGGAGCGTCAGCCGATGGACCAGCGGATGCTCCGGGGCGATGACCATGTAGGTCGCGCCGAAGAGCGTATCCGGCCGGGTGGTGTAGATCCGCAGCACGTCGTCCTTGGGCTTCTTGGGGAAACCGTGATCGATGCGATCCAACATCCAGGGGTCGAATTCGTCTTGCGCCGGACGACCGTCGGCCGTGACGCGCGCCCCGATGAAGAAATCGACCTCCGCGCCCGTGCTGCGGCCGATCCAGTTGCGTTGCAAGAGCTTGATGCTCTCCGACCAGTCCAGCCCGTCGAGGTCCTTTTCCAGGCGATCGGCGTAGGCGGTGATCCGCAACATCCATTGCCGCAGCATGATTCGCACCACGGGATGGCCGCCGCGCTCGCTCAGCCCGCCGACCACTTCCTCGTTGGCCAGCACGGTTCCCAGCGCCGGGCACCAATTGACGGGCGCTTCGAGCTGATATGCCAAACGGTTCTCGTCGCGATAGCGCTGGACAGCCGCGTCGCCCGCTTCCTGCACTTCACGGGGGATCGGCAGTTCGGCGATCGGCCGGCCTCGGCCCGCCGAGGTGTCGTACCAGGTATCGTAGAGCACCAGGAAGATATACTGAGTCCAGCGGAAGTAGCCCGGATCGGTGGTCGCCAGCTCGCGGTCCCAATCGTAACTGAAGCCGATCATCTTCAATTGCCGGCGGAAGTTGGCGATGTTCCGCTCGGTGGTGATTCGCGGGTGAGTGCCGGTCCGCTTGGCGTGCTGTTCGGCAGGCAAGCCGAAGGCGTCCCAGCCCATGGTGTGCATCACCGTTCTCCCCCGCATCCGCGCATGCCGGCAAACGATGTCGGTGGCCGTGTAGCCTTCGGGATGACCGACGTGGAGACCATCGCCGCTGGGATACGGGAACATGTCCAGCACATATAGCTTTGGGCCGCTGGGAAGCCGTGCGGCGGCGAACGTGTTGTTCGTCTCCCAATATTTTTGCCACTTGGGTTCGATTACGGCCGGGTTGTAACGGGGCATGGCGGAAGGAATTGGAGATTAGGGATTGGGGATTCGAGGAAGCGAATAGCCGCGGAGAAATATCTGCGGGCGTCGGTAAACCGCCCCCGCGGAGGTATGCCGAACTTTTCGTTCAGCCGATCCTAACCAAACTCCCGATTTTAGCGAACGTGGCCCCCGGGGGGAACATGGACCTTGAACCCGCGGCTGCCGGCCAGCCCAGGGAACATGGTGTTGCGCGCCCGGTCCGCGTCGATTTTTCGAGCTGCCGCGGGCGTTGTCGATCACTGAATTACCGTATTCGGTAAAACGGTCGTCACTCGCCAAGCTCGGCCGCAAGTCGTTTGAGCAGAACGCGTTGTGCGGCGTCGGCCATCCGCCGTTTCATTTGCACGATCTCCTCGACGTGGGGCGGCAGTCCCGTGGGAATCGGTGGTTCTTCCGCGGCCAGCAGGGCGTCGACGGCGAGCATGCTTCCGTCGGAGATGATCGACAATAGTTCGTTGGTCGTGAGCTTCTTTGGCGCCTGCCGGCGGCCCGGGCCGCCGGCCGTGCCGGGGGTGAACTGTCCTTTCGGGTTGCGTTTGATGGGCTTGGCTTTACTCATCCCTGGTCCTTTCTGATCTGCCCCGCGGTGCGCATTATAGCGACTGGGTGTCCAATTCTTGGCGCGCCGCAAGGGGTCGTCGGCCGGCCTTCGGCAGCGGCGATTCCGCCCGTCGCTGCCGGTGCGCGATTCGATCGCCGGCTTGGCGGTCGTATCGTGTTGGGCTGGTGGTGGTTCTTCGCCCCCCGTTTTGCTTTTTCGCGAAATCCTCCCCTTTCCTCTTGAATCGGGGCAGGATTTTCGTTACAAGGCCGCGGTCTACCTTTCCCAAGACCCCTCAAAACGTCCACCGCGTCGCCACTTCCTACGAGGAGGCATCCTGTGCGTCTACCGCTTGCCGCCACCGTGCTTGCATGCCTGACCATAGTTCCCCGGCCGGTCCAGGCCGAGCAGACATTTCCCTATAAGGCCTATGTCAATACGGCGGACGTTTACGTCCGTAGCGGGCCGGGCGAGGATTACTATCCGACCGACAAGATGAAGATCGGCCAGGAAGTGGAAATCTATCGGCACGATCCGGGCGGGTGGTTTGCCATTCGGCCCCCGGAAGGCAACTTTAGCTGGGTCGCTGCACGCTACCTGGACCAGCAGCGGGGGCGGCTGGCCAAGATCAACGCCGAGCGCGTCGCCGCGCGGGTGGGAAGCCGCTTCAGCGACGCCCGCGACGTGATCCAGGTTCGCCTTCAGAAGGGCGAGTTGGTCGAGATCCTGCAAACCAGGAACGAGAGCGACGGCCAGGGCCAGACTGCGACCTGGTGCAAGATCGCGCCTCCCTCGGGCGAATTCCGCTGGATCTTCGGCAAGTATGTCGATCCCGATTTTGCCCACGACGGCGTGCGCAAGGCGCGCAACAACGTCAGCCCCATCGCGGCCATGAACGTCTCGGCCGGCGACAACGTGCCGACGATCCGGGCCGAGGCCATCACGCCGGCCCCGCGGATGTTGTCGCAACAACCGGCCGCGGCTGCGGCCGACGAAACGACGCCTACGGCCGAGCCGGCCCCTCAGGCGGCCGCGCCCGCCATGGCGCCGATGCGGCACTACTCGCCGGAAGAGTTCCAGAAGGAATTGGAAAACATCGACCTGGAGCTCTCGATCATGCTGGCCGAGGAGACCAGCGTGTGGAACTTCGAGCACTTGAGTCCGCGGGCGAATTCCCTGCTGGAAACGGCGCAGACGGCCGTGGAGCGCGGCCGCGCCCGGGTGTTGGCCAACAAGGTCGCCCGTTTCGCCGAAATCAAGCAGCGCTACGACAACGTCACCAACATGCAGCAGGACGTCGATCGGCGCAACGGCCAATTGGCGCAACTGAGCCAACAGCGGGCCGACGCGGCGCAGGCCGCCGACGCAGGCCAGCGCTTCGACGGCATGGGCCGACTGGCGCGGGTCAATACCAACGCGGTCGGCGCGCCGCGCTACGCGCTGGTCGACGCCAACAACCATGTGCTGTGCTACGTCAGCCCGGCGCCCGGCGTGAATCTGCAATACTACGTGGGGCGCAACGTGGGGGTCCATGGCGTGCGCGGCTACATGCCTGAGCAGCAGGCCCAGCACGTGATGGCCAAACACGTGACCGTGATCGAGCCGCAAACGCAGTTGCGCTGAAGATGACGTCACGGGGGAGGGAAAGGGACTGCGGTTGGCAGAGAATTCACTCGAACCCGTCACCCTGTCATTCCGAGCGCAGCGAAGAATCTGCCTTGTTTCGCCGCGCGACGGAGATCCTCCGCTGCGCTCAGGATGACGGCGATGCGATCAGGATGAGAGCCTTCTTGTCCGTCCCTGCCGGAAAAGCCTGCCACACTCCCAGGGCCGATCAGTGTTTGAGTCTGGATAAAGCTGTAGGGTGGGTCGAGCGAAGCGAGCCCCACCGATTCTCGGGAATTCATGGTGGGGCTGATCGGCCCTGGCCACACCCCCGAGGATGTTGCAACGCGGTAGCGCCGGGATAGAATACGATCGTGGCGATTTTGCTACGCTTTTCGAGGTTTGCAGACGGGCTGGGTCGCCCAGGCCCCGCTAGAGGTGGTCTTCCATGGCAACTATCGTTACTTCCGTTCTTCCCGCTGAATGGACGTTTGCCGACGTTCTGGCGCAACTGGGAGGGATTCCGCTAGAGAGAATCCGCGCTGTTCCGCCTGCGGGGATGGCCACTGAGCAGGACGTGATCGACGCGAAACCTCGTTTCGGCCGGATCTGCGAACTTATTGACGGCCTGTTGGTGGAGAAGGCCATGGGCTACTTCGAGTCGGCGCTGGCGGCGGTTCTCATCGGGTGGTTGCGGAACTATATGGCCGAGCACCAATTAGGGATGGTTCTCGGCGAAGCGGGACTGATCCGCCTTTCGCCCGGCCAGGTGCGGGTCCCCGACGTTTCCGTGGTTCTTTGGGAGCGGTTTGCCCCGGGCGGGCTGCCCCGCGAGGCAATCCTGCCGCTGCCGCCGGATCTGGCCGTGGAGGTGCTCTCGGCAGGAAACTCAGCGGGCGAGATGCAGCGGAAACTGGTCGATTACTTTCAGGCGGGCGTGCGGCTGGTCTGGTACGTGGACCCGCGTGCTCGCACGCTCTGTGCCTATACGGCTCCCGATCGTTTCGCGTTGATCGACGAACAGGGAACGGTGGATGGCGGAGAAGTCTTGCCCGGCTTGCAATTCACCTTGGCGGACTTGTTCGCGGAAGCCGCCGGTCCGCATTCCAGCTAACCCTTTGCTTCACGCTGCAATGGAAGCCCGAAGCGCAAGCGAGGAACCCGCCGACACTTCTCCTCGCTTGCGCGTCGGGCTTTGATTGCGCACACTACCCCCGTGCGCCCCGGGCCGCGGATAATCCTAGCTAACCCTTTGCGCGGCGCTGCCGGTACTGTTCCCAAATCGCGTCCAGCGCCACGGCCGCGCCGAGATCGAGCTTCACGTCGACCATGTGCGAGACCGCGCTGGTCCCCGGATTGATTTCGACCGTGGGCCGGCCCTGCTGCCGGGCCATTCCCACCGGACCGGAAATGTAAGGAAAGACGGCCGTGGTGCCGACCGTGATCGTCAGGTCGAAGCCGGCGCGGAGCTCTTCATAGAGCCGCTGGATCTTGGCTTCCGGCAGCATCTCGCCGAACAACACCACGTCGGGGCGAATCACCGCGCCGCACTCCGGGCATTTCGGCGGAAGGTCCAGCTCGTCGATCTTTTCCACCGTGCGGCAAAAATCGCAACGCGTGCAGAACACGTCGTGGATATCGCCGTGGATCTCGATCAGCTTCTGCGAGCCGGCGCGGCGGTGAAAGCCGTCGATGTTCTGCGTCAGCACCCACACCCGCTCGAAGTGCTGCTCCATTTCCGCGATCACGGCGTGGGCCCGATTGAAGGTGGCCTGCTGGGCCGCGTGGGCGATCTGGGCCAGGTATTTCCAGGTCAGGTCGGGGCGGCGGCGCATGGTCTGGCCGGAGAGCAGGTCCTCGATGGCCATTCCTTCCTCGGTTTCGCCCGAATTGTACAGCCCGCCGATGCCGCGGTAGGTCGGCAGCCCGGAATCGGCCGAAATTCCCGCCCCGGTAATGAACAGCAAGCTCTGACTCTGGGCGAGCAGCTCGACCACGCGGTCGACGCCCCGCCGATCAGCATCCGAGAGCGTCAAGTCGGCAGTTCCATTTGCTTGCGGTAATCGACCCGCGCCAGTCCGGCGACGCCGATGAATCCCGCGTCGCCGCCCAAGCTGGCGAAATCGATGATCGTCCGCTCGACCAGGAACGGATAGGCGCGGCGCTTGACCTCTTGTTTGACGCGGGCGAGGAACTGGCGGCCCAACTCGGTCTCGTGTCCGCCGAAGAGCATGGCCCCGCCCAGCAGGATTCCCTGCGGATCGATGGTATGCATCAGGTTGACGATGCCGATTCCCAGATACTTGCCGGTTTCCATCACGATTTCGCGGGCCAGGGGATCGCCGCTTTCGGCCTCTTCGGCCACCAGCAAGGAACTGACCGCCTCGCCCTGGGCGACGCGACGCGAGAGCGAACTTTCGTGGCCCGCCGCCAGGGCTTCCAAGGTTCGCTTGGTGACCGAGGTGGCGCTGGTATAGGCTTCGAAATGGCCGCTTTGGCCGCAGGAGCAGACCCGGGCGTGGTCGCCATAATCGATGATCGAGTGGCCGAACTCGCCGCCGTGGCTGTGCTCGCCGCTCAACGGGGTGTGGCCGACGATGATGCCGCAGCCGACGCCGGTGCCCAACGTCAACAGCACCAGACTATGGAAATTCCGGCCCGAGCCCACCCACAGTTCGCCGTAGGCCGCCGACGAGGCATCGTTGGCAAACGTTAGCGGCAACTGCGCATGACAGGCCACGCGGTCGCGGATGGGGAAATTCTCCCAGCCCTTGAAATTGGCCGGCTTCACCAGCCGCCCGCCGGGAATATCCATGGTGCCGGGCGATCCGAGCCCCATCCGGGCGACGTCGCTGGCCTGAATGCCCGCCTGGCCAATCGCTTCGTGGGCGGCCGCGGCCATGCGCCCCGCGGCATCCTCGCCGCCCCGCTCGACGAGCGTGGGGATCGTCAGCCAGGACATCGGCCGTCCCAGATCATCCACCACGCCTACCTTGACGTTGGTTCCTCCCAGATCCAAGCCCACGAAATAGGGAGCCTGGGACTGGGCACGCGAAATGAATTGCCGCTGGTATGCCATGGAGGGTAGGGGTTAGGGGTCAGGTATTAAGAACTTAGTTCTTAGTCTAAGCTCTAAGTTCTCATTCAATCGACTTCAAACATCGCTTCGATTTCCACGGCCACGCCCAGCGGCAGCGCGCTGGCGCCGATCGCGGTGCGGGCGCCTACCCCGGAGTCCTCGCCGAAGACATCGGCGAACAACTGGCTACAGCCGTTGAGCACGGCCGGTTGGCGGGTGAATTCGGGCGTGCATTGCACCACGCCGAAGATCCTCACCACGCGCCGCACGCAGTCCAGGCTCCCCAAGGCCGCGCGGAGCGTGGCCAGGATCGCCAGGCCGGCCTGCCGCGCGGCGAGCGCCCCGGCCTGCTCGTCCAACTCGGCGCCCAGCCGGCCGGTGATGAGCGTGCCGTCGGCCCTGGCCGGCAGGTGCCCCGAGGTGTAGGCCAGGTTGCCCACCATGACCAGCGGCTGGTAGAGCCCTTTGGGTGGCGTGACCGGGGGTAGCTCGATGCGCAGATCTTTCAACCGTGTTTCGACACTCATGGCAATCAATCGATGATTTTGGAGAGTGGATATTCGACGATGCCCCGCGCGCCGGCCGCGCGGAGCCGGGGGATCAAGTGCCGCACGATCGATTCGTCGAGGATCGTATTGACGGCCGACCACTGCTTGTCCGACAGCTCGGATACGGTGGGGTTTTGCAGCGCCGGCAGCAAGGCGAGGATCTTCGTCAGGTCTTTCCGTTCGACGTTCATCATCAGGCCCACCCGCCCTTCGGCCGCCATGGCCCCGCGGAGCATCAACACGATGTCGTCGATCTTCTGCTTCTTCCAGGGGTCGGCGATCGCCGTGTGATTGGCGATAAAACGGGTGGTGCTCTGCAACACTTCGTCGACGATGCGGAGGTTGTTGGCCTTGATCGAGCTGCCGGTTTCGGTCACTTCCACGATGGCGTCGGCCAGTTTGGGCGGCTTCACTTCGGTGGCGCCCCAACTGAATTCCACCTTGGCCGTCACGCCGTGCTTTTCGAGATAACGGGTGGTCAGGCCGACGGCCTCCGTGGCAATCCGCATGCCCTGCAAGTCCTTGACGCTCTTGACCGGCGAATCTTGCGGCACGCAGAGCACCCAGCGGACCGGGCGGCGGCTGACCTTGGAGAACACCAACTCGGCCACCTCGCACACGTCGGCCCCGGTTTCCATGATCCAGTCGTGGCCCGTCAGCCCCGCATCCAGCACGCCGTCCTGGACGTAGCGGGCCATTTCCTGGGCGCGGATCAGCAAGCACTCGATTTCCTCGTCGTCGACCGACGGATAATAGCTGCGCGAGCTGAAGGCGATCTTGTAGCCCGCGCGGCGGAACAACTCGGCGGTGGCCTCTTGCAGACTCCCGGCCGGGATTCCCAGCTTCAAAACGTTGCTCATGGTGATTTAGTGTTCAGTGTTCGGTTGTCAGTTTTCAGTTGTCCGTGTTCCATTTCGCGGAAAACGGAACACTGAAAACGGGTGTGATCACTTCTTGTAGACTTCCTTCGGATCGAAGACCCGGCTGCCGATCACTTGGAGACCGTCCGGGGTGACCTGGCGGAAAAAGCAACTCTTATAACCTTCATGGCACGCGGCCCCGCCGATCTGGTGCACTTTGAGCAAGATCGTGTCCCGGTCGCAATCCAGATAGATCGCCCGCACTTCCTGTACGTTGCCGCTCTCCTCCCCCTTGCGCCAGAGCTTGTTACGGCTGCGGCTGAAGTAGACGGCCCGGCCGCTGGCCAGAGTTTCCGCGTAGCTCTGCGGATTCATGTAGGCCATCATCAGGACCTCGCCCGTCTGCTCGTCTTGGGCGATGGCCGGCAACAGCCCGTCTCCCTTGGCGAAATCGGGCTCCGAAACGGTGCTCGCTTTGCTCATGCTTTCCCCCCCAACTTCCACAAATCGTACCACGGAAAAGCATCCAGCATAATGTGCGTCGGGGGGGGCTGCCAAGGGCCCCAGGGCCGAAAAAAACCAACCGTGGCTGTTAAATCCCCGGCGGCCACGCGATTTTCACCCCTGATTCGACGTGCACCGGCGCCCATTGTCATCCCGAGCGCAGCGAAGGATCTCGTTGGCCCGCGCAAAAGCGCGATTCTTCGCGACGCTCAGAATGACCGTGGTTGCGGCACGCTCGCCAGACCGCGCCACAACCGCGGCAAATCGAGCGTAAGCGGAGTTTTCCCCCGCTCCCATGCTAACCGTGCAACCGCATATTCGTCAGTTCTTTACAGTAAGTCAGCGCGGTGTCCGACTATTTACTACTGGCATGCTCCCTCAATGCCCCGCCCTGCCGAAAGGAACGCACCTTGGAACCTTCAGTCACGGTCGTCTTGCCGGTCCACAACGTTGAAGCCACGCTCCACGGCACCGTGCAGGAGATCCTCGACGTCCTGCCCGATCTCACCCACCGTTTTGACGTGCTGATTGTCGACGACGACTCTACCGACGCCACCCGCGAGATCGCCCACGATCTGGCGCGCAACTATCCCCAGGTCCGCGTTTGCTCCCGCGGCAGCCGGCTCGGCCGTGCGGCGGCGATCCACGCGGCCCTGGAACAGAGCCAGGGCGAGGTGGTCTTGCTCCACGAAGAGGACCAGGGCACGCCCATCGACGCCATTCACCGATTGTGGCGGTCGATCGCCGAGCGCGAGCTCACGCTCGATCCGCCGCAAGCAGTGCTGTCGGCCACCGGCCTCAGCGCGCGGATCTCTCCGCCTGCCCCGCGGCCCGGATTCCGCGTGATCAGCGCAGTGGCCGCGACCTTGCCGGACGAGGCTGCCGCGCATGGCGCGCGCAGCGCCGAGTCCGACGCCGGCAAGCCGCGAGGACCGAACTACCTCGGACGGACCAGGCGTTTCGTGCTCGACGACTGAGCATTTTTCACATCCGCCCGCCGAGTGCTTCCGCCATCTGTAAGAAGCGGTATTTCGACGTGCCGAAACGCTCTATTTGATCTCCCGGCGCAGCAGTTCGCGAAGAGCCGTGGCCCGACCCAACCGCGGCGGTGCTTGTCTCGCCGCGCTTGCCGGAGTATCATTCAGAGTGAAGGTCCGTCCGAATCTTGTCTAGGGCCTTCACCCCTTGCGACGTGCCGGCGTACCAGGTTCTCCTGGGCCATGAGGGAAGGTGATCGTCGCCTCTTGCTGTCGTTGCCGGCAGGGATTCCACGTCGTCGAAACGCATTCGTCGGCCGAGGGCAGCCGTCGCGTGTGAAGCGGGGAGGAGGAGGTCTGTGGCATGAGTCTCGCGGATTGCAATCTACCAGGCGTGGGCGGACCGGGCGAAAAACCGCAGGGCGTGCCGCTGGCGGCTTCGCGGCGTCCGCTGCACCGCATCGGGACCGTGCGCCAACTGCAAGGGGTTTCGCGGCGCTCCATTGCCCGCCGGCTGAGCGTGGATATCGCCACGGTGCGGGAACAAGAGAACGAAAGCAACGATCTGCTGCTGAGCACCTTGTACCGCTGGCAGCAATTGCTGGAAGTCCCCGTCGCCGAGTTGTTGGTCGACACCAGCGACTCCCTGGCCCTGCCGGTGATGAAGCGCGCGCGGATGGTCCGCATCATGAAGACGGCGCTCTCGATCCTCGAACAGACCAACCAGGTTCCTATCCGCCGCATGGCGCAGACGCTCATCGATCAACTGGTCGAGATGATGCCGGAGTTGGGGGGCGTCAGCGCATGGCATGCGGTCGGACAGCGGCGGCGGCTGGACGAATACGGCCGTGCGGCGGAGCGGCGTCTCTCGCCCGACGTGTTCATGGATCTCATGGACTAGCTGTCGTCGCCCGGCTGCGGAAGTTCAGCACCCCCACAACGTGCATTTCATTGCCGCAGATCGCGGTATCCCAGTGCCGGCCGCCTTTGCCGCGTCGGCACCCCCGCAGAGCTATTCCCTTGCACCACGAAGGCCGTAGAATCCTCCGAAGGGAGACATCTATGAACATCGTCTGGTTTATCCTGATTGGCCTGGTCGCCGGTTGGCTTGCGGGCAAGTTGATGAAAGGCAGCGGTTTCGGGATCCTCGGCGACATCGTGATCGGTGTGATCGGAGCCTTGCTCGGCGGCTTTCTCTTCGGCATGCTGGGCATCTCGGCCGGCGGGCTGATCGGCAGTCTGATCATCGCCACCCTCGGGGCCGTGATTTTGTTGTACATCTTGCGTCTGGTCCGGCTCTAGGCCGCGCGAGTTCCGCACCGGGACGGTCCCACGGAGAACGGAGTTCGTTGTTCCACGACCCGGACGTTACATCCGCCCGGGCTATGCCCAGAAGGACGGCAAAGTCCGCTTCGTACCAGCGGAACTTATTCCGTTGCCTTTGCCTTCTTCTGGGAAACGGAGTGAATTCCGTTCTACTTTGGGTTGTCGCGTCCGGACTTTGCGGTTCGCAGGGGTTATGCCCGTTGCGTTGCAGCGGGAACCGGCTGTGATATGATAACGCACAGTATTGGCGTCACGGCCAATGGTCGATTCGCTGTTTTTGCCTGGAAGGAGGCGTTCATGCGTTTGAATCTGTGCACCCGCGCTGCGTTGTGCTGGGGTATTCTGGCAATCCTCGTCGCCCTGGCGACTCCGGCGGCCGCCGACGTGCGGCTGCCGTCGATCTTCACCGATAACATGGTTTTGCAGCGCGACATGCCCGTGCCCGTTTGGGGCTGGGCCGATCCGGGCGAAAAGGTCACGGTCCGCGTACTGGACCAGACGCAAACCGCCGAGCCCGGCGCCGGGGGCAAGTGGATGGTCAAGCTCTCCGCGCTCAAGACCGGCGGCCCGCTGACGGTCACCGTCTCCGGCAAGAACACCATCACCTTGCAGAATGTGCTGGTGGGCGAGGTCTGGCTGTGCTCGGGACAGTCGAACATGCAGATGACCGTCAGCGGTTGCAACCGGGCCGAGGAGGAAATCGCCGCGGCCAACTACCCGCAGATTCGCCTGGTGAGCGTGCCCACCGTCGGCACCCAGGAGCCGCAAAACAACTTCAAGGGCCGCTGGGCGCAGTGCAGCCCGAGGAGCGTGGGCGGGTTCTCGGCGGTCGGTTATTTCTTCGGGCGGGAACTGTACCGCAACCTCAACGTGCCGATCGGCCTGATCCATTGCTCGTGGGGCGGCTCGTCCTGCGAAGCGTGGGTGAAGCGGTCGCGGCTGCAAGCCGACCCGCAGTACCGCGAGTTGCTGGCGAAATGGGATCACGACTGCGCGACCTTTGACCTGGAAAAGGTCAAGGCCGCCTACAAGGTTCAAATGGACAAGTGGAACGTCGCTGCAGCGTCGGCCAAGGCGGCCGGTAAGCCGGCGCCGCAACAGCCGCGGTTCGCCGGCGACATGCGCGTCGGCCAGCATCGCCCGGCCAATTGCTACAACGGCATGCTCCTGCCGCTGGAGCCCGTTGCCATCCGCGGCGCGATCTGGTACCAGGGCGAGAGCAACGCCGGCCGGGCCTACCAGTATCGCTCGCTCTTCCCCTTGATGATCAAGAACTGGCGCGAAGATTGGCGCCAGGGCGACTTCCCCTTCTACTTCGTCCAACTCGCGAATTTCATGGCGGTCAAGCCCGAGCCCGCGGAGAGCGCCTGGGCCGAGCTTCGCGAAGCGCAGACCATGTCGCTCAAGGTCCCCCACACCGGACAGGCCGTGATCATCGACATCGGCGAGGCCGCCAACATCCATCCCAAGGATAAGCAGGACGTGGGCAAGCGGCTGGCCTTGTGGGCCTTGGCCAAGGACTATGGCAAGGAGTTGGAGTACTCGAGCCCGATATACAAATCGATGACTTGCAAGGGAAATCAAATCGCGATCCACTTCGACCATCTCGGCGGCGGCCTGGTGGCCAAGGATGGAGCGGAAGTGAAAGGCTTCGCCATCGCCGGCGCCGACAAGAAGTTCGTCTGGGCGAATGCCAAGGTCGTCAGTGGCACGGTCATCGTCAGCAGCCCGAACGTGGCCAAGCCGGTTGCCGTGCGATACGCGTGGGCCGACAACCCGGTCTGCAATCTTTACAGCGAAGACGGTTTGCCGGTCTGCCCGTTCCGTACCGATACCTGGCCCGGGGTGACCGCGCACAATAATAAATAGCTCCGGTTGCAGGCGCGCAGGAAAGCAGGGTGGGTCGAGCGCAGCGAGCCCCACCAGATCGAATGACGAATGTCGAAATCCGAATGACGAAACAATGACGAGGCTCGAATTCGTCATTCAGAGTTCGTCATTCGGATTTTTATTGGTGGGGCTCGCTCCGCTCGACCCACCCTACGCCGTGGCCCAGCGCCGCTGCCACTGCTCCAGAACCAACAGCGCCCAGAGCCGATAGCTGTGGTCGAAGCGGCCGGATTGATGCTCGTCGAACAATTGCCGCACCGCCGCGGGCCGGAAATAGCCGCGCCCGAGCGAGACCGGATCCAGGAGCACGTCGCGCGCGTACCCCTTCAACTCGTTGCGGAACCAATAGGCTAGCGGCACGCCGAACCCCATTTTCCCGCGCCTTAGAATCGCATTGGGCAACAGGTCTGCAAACGCTTCGCGGAGGATACGCTTGCCGCGGCCATAGCGGAATTTGTAGCCCATCGGCATGGCCGCCGCCAACTCCACCACGCGATGATCCAACAGCGGCGGCCGGCATTCCAAGCCGTGCGCCATCGAGGCTGCGTCCACCTTCGTCAGCAGGTCGCACGGCAGATAGGTGACCAGGTCGGCCAGGCTGGCCGCGGTAACCGCATCGCGAGGCGCGGAGCGAGCCATCGCCCCGGCGAGAAACTCCGCCGGATCGACGTCGGGGAGCGTGGCCAGGAACTCGTCGCTATACAGCGCCGCCCGCCGCGCTTCGTTGAAGATCGCGATCCACTGCAAATAGCGTCGCGGGGGCGGCTCGCCCAGCGCTTCCGCAAATCGCTTCCAGTGCCTCACCAGCGACTTCTGCCGGTTGCTCTGCGGCAGGTGTTGCCACAGGCCCGAGCGGAGCAAGAGCCGCAGCGGCGGCGGAAGCCGATCCAACTGGCCGGCCAGCCAGACCGCCTGGTACCGCGGATAGCCCGCAAATAGCTCGTCGCCGCCATCGCCGGTCAGCGCCACGGTGACCTGCCGCCGCGTCAACTCCGCCAGATACCAGGTGGGCACGGCCGAGCTGTCCGCAAACGGCTCATCGTAATGCTCCACCAGCTTGGGCAGAATCGTCACCGCGTCGGGCCGCACCTGGAACTCTTCGTGTTCGGTGTGAAAGTGCCGCGCGACCAACCGGGCGTAACGGGTTTCGTCGAATTCCGGCACCGAAAAGCCGATCGAAAAGGTTCGCAGCCGGCCGCTGCGCCGCTGCGCCAAGCCGACGATGATCGACGAATCGATCCCGCCGGAAAGGAAGGCGCCCAGCGGCACCTCGCTTTGCAACCGCATCGCCACCGCCGCGGTGAGCAACTCCCGCAGTTGCTCGACGTACCAGGCCCGCGGTTGCGGCCGCTCCACGCTGAAGTCGGGGTTCCAATAGCGCCGCACTTCCAGCCGCCCGCCGGCGTACACCGCGAGATGACCGGGGGGAAGCTTGTGGATGCCGCGGTAGATCGTCCGCGGATGGGGCACGTATTGATACGTCAGATACGCGTCGAGCGATTGCGGATCGAGATCCCGCGGCACGCCCGGCGCTTCCAGCAGGCTCTTCAACTCGCTGGCGAATAGCAGCCGCCCCGGCTCCTCGCGATACACCAGCGGCTTCTCTCCCAGCCGATCGCGGGCCAGCAACAACTGCTGCCGCCGCGAGTCCCAGATGGCCAGGGCGAACATCCCCTGAAGATGCTCGACGCACCGCGGACCTTCCTGTTCGTACAAGTGGACCACCGTTTCGGTATCGCTCGACGTGCGGAAACAGTGGCCGGCGCCCTCCAGCCGGCGGCGCAACTCCGGGTAGTTGTAGATTTCGCCGTTCAGGACGATCCAGATCGTGCCGTCTTCGTTCGATAGCGGTTGATGCCCGCCGCCGACGTCGATGATCGCCAACCGCCGGTGTCCCAGGGCCGCGCCCGCCGCCGATTCATCGCCCGGCAGGCGCCGCAGGTCGGAGCGGTATTGTCCCTCGTCGTCCGGCCCGCGATGGCGCAGCACGTCGGTCATCCGCTGGAGCGTTCGGGGCTCCAGCGCCAGGGCCGCGTCGGTCCAAATGCCGCCGGTAATGCCGCACATTGGTTGGGGTTGACTCTAGTGAAACGGTGAACGTTGGGTGGCATGCCTTCACGCGGCGAAGCCGCACGCCAGGCATGTCCGCTACGAAGAGAAACCTGCCGACCCGACGCTTCGCGTCGTGACGGCATGCCACCCAAACGCTCAACTTGGATTTCTGCCGGTCCGAAATCGTCTACAGTATCGTCCGATACAATTCTACGTAACCCTGGATCATCTTTTCGACGCTGAACTCGCTTTGCACTCGTTGCCGAGCGGCCTGGCCCAGCCGGGCCGCCAGGGCGGGGTCGTCCAGCAGGCGGTTCGTGTAGCGGGTAATTCCGGCCCGATCGCCCAGCGGGACCAGGTAACCGGTCTCGCCCGGCACGACCAGGTCGCGGGTGCCGGGAATGTCGGTGGCGACCACCGGAACGCCCGCGGCCATCGCCTCCAGGATTGCGTTGGACTGTCCTTCGAACATGCTGGTCGACCAGAGCACGTCGAAGTGCGGGAGCAGGTTCAAGACGTCCTCGCGATGCCCGAGAAAATGCACCTTGTCGCGAATGCAGCACAGGTCGCGGAAGCGGCTGAGCCGCTGCCGCTGCGGGCCGTTGCCGATCACCAGCAGGTGGACGTCGTCGCGGATCACTTTCAGCAGGTCGGCCGTCCAGATGGCATCTTTGACCCGTTTCTGCAACCACAGCCGGCCGACCAGCCCGACCAAACGTGCCCCTTGCGGCAGCCCCAATTGCTCGAGCAACTGCGGCCGCGTCAGCGTGCTCGGCGGGATCGGCGCAACGCCGTTGGGGATGACCACGAACTGCTCGGCACGCAGGCCCTCCGCGACATAATAATCGCGCACGCCGCCGCTGGGGGCCACGATTTTTTCGGTGCGGCGGGCCAGGCAGCGGTCGATCATCAGTTCCAGATCGCCCTTCCAGTGGTCCACGCAACGCTCGCCGGCCAGCAGGTGCTTCACTCCGCACGAGAGCCCCGCGGCGCGGCCGTAGGCATTGGCCGCGAAAAGCCAGGTTTGCACCAGGTCGGGCCGCAGCCGCGCCACGTGCCGGCGAAGCCGCCAGAAGGCCCACGGGTCGAGCCGCCACTGCTTGCCGATGATCGTCAGCGGGACCCCGGCCTGCGCCAAGTCGGCCTGCAATGGTCCACCGCGGGTCAGCGCGCAGACGTGGACGTCGAACTCTTCGCGCGGCAACCCCCGCACCAGCAACGACATTTGCTTTTCCGCGCCGGCACGGTCCAACGAGGGGATGATATGCAGGATGCGTTTGGTCATGCTGTCGAACGGGATTTCTCCCGTCCCCCGTCGAGCAGGTTTTGGAACAGGGCCAGGTGCTGATCCAAGGTCCGATCGAGCGAGAATCGCGACATGGCGCGATCCCGCGCGGCAGCGCCCAGTTGCGCGGCCAGATCGGCTTCGTTCCAGATGCGATCGATCGCTGCCGCCAGGGCCGCGGCGTCGCGCGGGGGCACCAGCAACCCCTGCTCTCCGTCGCTCACCAGCGGCCGGTTGCCGGGGATGTCGCTGGCCACCACCGGCAGCCCGGCGGCCATCGCCTCCAACAGCGCCAGCGACATTCCCTCCTCGTAGGAGGGCAATACGAACAGGTCGGCGGCGGAGAGCAACTCGTCGATTTCGTCGAACACCCCGGCCAATAGCACCCGCCCCTGGAGATCGAGCTCCTCGATTTGCCGCGCGAGCTCGCGATGTTGCGGCCCTTCGCCGGCGATCCACAGCCGGGCCGTCGGCCAGCGGGAGCCCAGCAATTTCCAGGCCTGGATGAGCTGCGCGAGCCCTTTGTCTTGGTGCAAGCGGCCCGTGTAAAGGGCCATCGGAGCATCCAAGGGGAGCAGCAGGCCGGGATTGGCTTCGACCAGGGCATCGCGGGCCGCCGTCCGCGCCGCGGCGGTTCGCGGCGGCGGAATCGCCACCCCGTTGGGAATGTGGCAAATCCGCGGCGGCGGATATCCGGCGGCTAACAGTTCCTGCTCGATGGCCGCCCCCGGCGCAACCAGGCAGCTTGCGCGGCGGCAGCGGCGCGCGATGCAGTGGCCGAAGCGGGCCGCGCGCTGCCACTGGCAATCGCCGTTGCTGCCAGCCCCTTCCGCGCGGAGCACGACCGGCGACCGCTCTGCGACCGTGCCCACGGCCGTGTGAGCGTCGTGCTTGAGCATCGACACGTACACCAGGTCGTATTCCGCAGCGTGTTGCCGCAGCCAAGCGCGCAAGGCCAGCATGTAGCGGAGCGTTCCCCAGCCCCGCTGGGGCGGATGGATCAACCGCACCACGGGCACGCCGCCGTAGTGGATCGCGGTGGGCCAATGCTCTTCCCAACGCGCCGTCAGCACGGTGACCGCACAGCCGCGCGCGGCCAACCCGATCGCCAAGCGGGCCATCATCCGCTCGGCCCCGCCCACCAACGGCCAAAACCGCCGGGTTATCAGCACCAGCCGCGGCGGCGTCAACGGCCTTCTTCCTCGGTAATCTCGCCCGCTTCCAAGGCGGCCACGTAGGGCAGATTGCGATACATGTCGCGGTAGTCCAGGCCGAAGCCGACCACGAAAAGGTTGGGAATATCGAAGCCCACGAAATTGGGCTGAAAGGGAACCGTCGCCTGCCCTTGCTTTCGCAGCAACACCGCCGTGCGGATACTCAGCGGCCCCTGGTCGTCGAGCTCGGGAATCAATTCCGAAAGCGTGTGGCCGGTGTCGAAAATGTCGTCCACCAGCAGCACTTCGCGGCCGCGGATCTCGCCCAGCATGTCGAGGTTCAACGCCAACGGGCCGGGCCGGGTGCCGCGGTAGCTGCGGGCCTGGATGATTTCCACCCGCAGGGGAATATCCAGCCGGCGGATCAAGTCGGCCAACAGCACCACGCTGCCGATGAGGACCCCGACGATCGTCAACGGCCGCCCGGCATAGTGCTCGCGGATCTCGTTGGCCATCCGCTGGATGCCGTCGCGGAGTTGGTCTTCGGTCAGCAGGACTTTCATGGTGATTTCCCTGGGGTTCGTTTCCCGGCCGTCCGCCCTGCCGCAGCCGCCGCCGGCCGGAGCGTTGCTACGGGAAAGGTGAGTTAATTGGATGATTGCGGCTGCGCCGGCCGCAATTCGGTGATATGAATCAGGGAAAGAATCGCGAGCCGATCCGTGACCGGGTCGCCGATGACCGCCTTCGACGGCAAGATCATGAGGAACTCCGGGTGTTTGACCAAATGCCGCTCCCCGCTCGACATAACCACCTCAAACGGCTCGAACGGTCGCCGGCTCAACATCTCTCGGACGGTTTCCGCGTTCATTCGTTCGCCTTTCACGAGGTATACTCCGAATGCCTCTCTCCAAGGTCATTAGGATTTTGGCGGGGAGCTCCGGCCAGCGCTTCGCGTCGGTGCCCGTCGACCCCCGCTACCACCATTTTAGGACTCCGTCGGCCTTGGCGAAAGATCAGCCGCCGCCTTTGTATTCTGTGGAAGCGTAGGCTGCGAGCTATTTCCCCCCGCGATGGGGCGGCACCGCCGGCGACGAGCCGGCGCCCAGCCCCACGCCGGGAACAATCGCCTGCGCCGTTTCCGGGCTGAAGTTGAAAATCGTGAATCCCGCAGCGCCCAGACGCCGGGCGATCTCGATCTGCCCCACCACGCGATCGGCCGACAGGGCGATGTGCGTCGCGGTCGCGCCGATACCGGGATACAGGGGAATCCGGCCGCCGATCAATCGCAGTTGGTTCTCCACGAGCGAAGAAAAGTGCAGGTCGTTGTCGGTGTAGTCCATGGGACAGACGAAATCCAGGTAGCCGGCCTTCACCCACGCCACCCAATCTTGCCCCACCCCTTCCCGGCACGACGGATAGGCCCCGAACACGGCCGCCGAGATCTTGATCCGCGGGCGGATCTTCTTGGCCTCGCGATGCACCGCGGCGACCAGCCGGGTGACCTGCGCGCAGCGCCAATCCTGAAACTCGTCGTGGCGGCTGCCGGAGACGCAGTCGGCCGGCCAGTGCGCCACTTTGTTGCCGCTGGCGACCTCGAATCGCTCGCGGCAGCCGTCGCAGTAACAGAAGTCGGGACCCGGATAGCGGATGTAGTCGAAGTGCAGACCGTCGACGTCGTACTTGCGGACCACCTCCAACATGCTTTCCAGTTCCAACTTGAAGTTCTCGGGATGCGAAGGGCAGAGCCAATCTTGCGGCCGGCCCTGCCGCGAGACGATCGTCCGCTTCTGGCGGCGAAGTTGCTCCACGAATTCCTTGGGGGCGTTGGCCAAATTGAAGTTCACCTTCCAGACGTGTACTTCCAGACCGTGGCGATGGGCGGCCGCCACACACTGGGCAATCTGGTCGCCGTACTCCACGCAGGTAGTGCTGCCGGGCAGGACCGCACTGGGATAGTAAGCCCGGCCCGCCCACAGCATGTTGGGCACGATCATGTTGAACCCGGCCGCCGACAGTTCCCGCGCCGATCGCTCCCAATCGCCGGGGTAGGCTCCGGTGCCGGAATGGTTCCACACGGCCCGCCCTTCCCGGGCCGGACTGGGCACGGCGCGCAGATAGGCCTCGACCAACAGCTTGTGGCAGCGGTGGGCTTGCTCGATGGCCGGGACGTAAGCCTGCCGGGAAAACTCCCGCTCCGCCGCATCATGAGCGGCGCAGGCGGCCTGTAAGCCCTGCCCCGCAAGGGCGTTACCCCGAGCCCGAATCGCCTCGGCCGCGTGGGCGAAATCTTCGGCCGTGCCGACCCGGCCCGCGCCGTCCAAAACACTGCTCGCCATCTGTTTCCACAACTCCGGCGAGAAATGCCCCAAAAGCGCGGCGAGCAACTGCGTTTTCCCCTCCGCGTCGTCACCCAAAAAGATGTGGCTGAGGTACGCCCCACGATCGCTCAGCAACAGCGCCGCGTCGCCCGTCGAATGACCTTGAGCGTCGAGCCAGGTGCCGATCACCCGGGCGTGATAGCCGGCCGGCTGCGCGATGTCGATGTTCCAGGACATCTGCTGCACCGACTTCGGCAGGCCCGCGATCTCCGGGGCGTCGAAACGCATCTGGGCATAGTGCCCGGGAATCTTCGGTTTGCTGTGACGCACGATGCGGAATCCCAACAGCGATTGAAGTCGCGGCGGCACGCTGTAGCAGGCCAGCACGTGGCCGCCCCGGGCGACGAGTTTTTCCAGCACCGCAACGGCGTCGCCCGAGAGTTTCGGATTGTAGGCAAGGATGGCGACCTGGCGGTTTCCCAACGCTCCGTGACAGAGCGCCTGTTCGTCGATGGCATCGGAGCCCAGCCCAAGCTCGGCGAGGAATCTGGCCACGCGGTCGGCCGCCTCGAGCGCGCTATGGATTTCGCCCCGCGGCTGATCTTCGGCCGCGGCGGGGATCACCAGGGCCACCTCATGCCGGAAGCTGGACAGATCGCGGATGCGGACCACGGTGTCCTTGGGCTGGCCGCGCCATACGGCGATGCGAATGCCGTCGACCTTCTCCCAACCGGCCGGGCGGTCCTCGATATGGAACGACGCCTTGGAAAAAGACAGTTTTTGCCAGTTCTTCCCGCCGAGCGAGCCGGCGCCGCCGTACCAGCCGTTGCCGCTATGGAAATAGAGGGTCAAGCCTTGCGTGGCTTCCGGCGCCGGACAGGCAAGCTCCAAGGTGAACCCGCCCACCCCGCTCAGGTCGAGCTTCACGCGGCGGTCGATCACGCTCCGCAATAATCGCGGCTGCGCGGCGAAAGGGATCGCCAACTCGAGCACGCTCCGCTGCGCGTCGCGGGCCGCCGCGACCGGCGGTGTATGCTCGCCGGCAACCCAAACCTGGCGGGCCGCCGCGCTGTCGCGATAGTCGAACGTGTCCAACGGTTCGCTGGCCCCGAGCAGTTGCGCGGCGACGACGCCACAAACGGTAGAGAACATCATGGCGTGGTATCCTCGTCTGAAGGAGGGTGGACGGATGACGGTGGATAGTATACCGCGAAAAGAGTGTGGGGTGTGGAGAGCCGGGCGTGGGGCATCATTCGACCACCCCGCACCGCGCTCTCCACACCCCACACAAGAAGAACGTCGTAATCGATCGTTCCGCTACTTGCTGGCCGGCGTGCCGGATCCCGAAGAACTGGAGCCCGAAGAACTGGAGCCGCCAGCCGGTGCCTGATCCGACTTCTTGCTCTTGTGATGTGAGCTGGCGGCCTTGAACTCATCCAACGACAACTTGCCGTCGCCGTCCGTGTCCGCTTTTTTGAAGATCTTCTCGATCTTGGCCTTATCCATGCTCTTGAAACGGTGATCGGCCGAGAATTCTTCCAGGGTCAAAAAGCCGTCGCCGTCCTTATCCAGGGCCTTGAAACGCTCTTCCGCGGACTTTTTGGGCTTTCCCGACTTGCTGTCTTGGGCGCTGGCGGCGCCAATCGTGACGAAGCAAGCCACCGTGCAAATCAACATCATGGACCAAAAACGCATCATTCTACGGCTCCTCGCAAATACGGTTCAGAAACGTCGATCGGGGTAAACGCTGTCCGCGGCATCTGCGCCGCGCGACGCCAATAGATCATTTAACTTGGCTGGTGCGACGAGGTTTCGCAAGATGTCGCCTCGGAGAACGGAATTTATTCCGTTGCCTTTTCCTGACTCGCAATTCAGAATAAATTCCACTTTATGTGGATGAACGGAATGAATTTCATTCTGTAGGGGGGTGGGTGGTCGTCGTCGATCCGGAAAAACAACGCCGTTTTGCCTTCGAGGTTGTGCGCAAACTCCGCGCGGCGGGGTTCGAGGCCTATTGGGCCGGGGGCTGCGTTCGCGACCAACTGCTCTCGCGGAGGCCCAAGGACTACGATGTGGCCACCAGCGCCACCCCCCCCCAGATCCGCGAGCTCTTCGGACATCGGCGGACCTTGGCCATCGGCGTCGCTTTCGGCGTGATTACCGTGCTCGGCCCCCGCGACGCCGGGCAAGTCGAGGTGACCACCTTCCGCGAAGACGCTGCCTACAGCGACGGCCGGCACCCCGACAGCGTCCGCTTCGGATCCGCCCGCGACGACACCAGCCGCCGCGATTTCACCATCAACGGGCTGCTTTACGACCCGCTGGACGACCGGGTGCTCGATTACGTGGGCGGCCAGGAGGATCTCCAGCGGCGAATGATCCGGGCGATCGGCGATCCCCGCGAGCGATTTGCCGAGGATAAGCTGCGGATGCTGCGGGCGGTGCGTTTCGCGGCCGCTTTCGCCTTCGCCCTGGAAGACGCCACGCTCGATGCCATCCGCCAGATGGCCGACGAGATCATCGTCGTCAGCGGCGAGCGGATCGCCATGGAAATGCGGCGGATGCTGACCGAGCCGGGCCGAGTCGAAGCGGTGCGGTTGCTGTTGGAGACCGGCCTGGCCAAACCGGTCTTGCCCGAGATCCTTCCCCTGGACGATGCGCGGCGGCGGAAGCTGGAACATGCCTTGCAGGTGCTGGCCGTACTCCACGATCCGGCGTTTCCGGTGGCCATGGCCGCGTTGGTGGGCGAAGCGGCCGACGCCGCGGCCGCCACGGCGATCGGCTTCCGCTGGCGGCTCTCGAACAGGGAAATCGATCGCCTGGCGTGGTTGATCCAACACCGCAACGCACTTTGCGATGCTCGCGCAAAACCTTGGTCGACGTTGCAGAAGATCATGATCGCCGAAGGCATCGACGACTTGCTGCTGTTGCACGAAGCAACCCTGCGGGCGGACGGCGGCGACTTGGACGAAATCCAATGGTGCCGGGCAATGCGGGCCCGGCCGGCCGCGGAGCTCAACCCGCCGCCGCTGTTGACCGGCAACGACTTGATGGCCCACGGCATTCCGTCCGGCCCGCTGTTTCGGACGCTGTTGGACGTGGTCCGCGACGCCCAATTGGACGGCCGAGCGCAGAACAAGGAACAGGCCCTGACGCTCGTGGATCAATGGGTGGCGTCGCAGGCGAGGAATTAGGGATTAGCGATTGGGGATTAGAAGCAGACATTCACACGAGATACCATGGACAAGAAGCAAAAGAAGCGAATCGACGTTCTCCGCACACGACTTCAGAATCTGCAGCAGCAGTTGGCCGGAGCGCGAAAGCAAATGGACGACGCGCAAGAGGTCAAGGCGCTGGAGCAACAAGTCGCCGCCGCCGCAGCGGAACTGGAAAAGCTCAAAGATTCCTAAAGCAGCCCATCCAGCTCTTCGACCAGTTCGGCGAAGCGGCCCAAGGCGGTGTCGACGGCCGTGGGCTGTTCCATGTCGACGCCCGCTCCGCGCAGCAGGTCCAGCGGGTCTTTCGAACAGCCGCCCTTGAGGAAACCGAGATAATCGGCGAGCTCCCGCGGTCCGCCCTTAGTGACCCGGTCGGCTAGCGCGATGGCGGCCGACATCCCCGTGGCGTACTTGTAGACGTAGAATCCGCGGTAGAAGTGGGGGATGCGGAAGCATTCCAGATCCAATTCCGGATCGAGAATGAAATCGGGGCCGAAATAGGCCGCCAGCAGCCCGTGATAGACTTCTTTGAACTTGTCCAGCGTGAGCGGCTCGTTCCGCTCGGCCAGGCCGTGCGTGATCTTTTCGAACTCGGCGAACATCGTTTGGCGGAAGATCGTGCCGCGCATGTCGTCCAGGAGGCGGTTGATCAGGTACGCCCGGTGCCGGTCATCCGGAGCCCGCTCCAAGAGGTACTTGCCCAGCAGTTGCTCGTTGAAGGTGCTGGCCACCTCGGCCACGAAGATCACGTAATGGTAATACTGGAAGGGCTGCCCCTGGGCGGAGAGCCAGGAGTGCATGGAATGGCCCGCCTCGTGGGCCAGCGTGAACACGTGGTCCAGCACGTCGGCCTGGTAGTTCATGAGGATATAGGGGTCGGCGTCGTACGAGCCGGAGCTGAACGCGCCGCTCTGTTTTCCCTGGTTCTCGTAGCGGTCGCACCAGCGGCCCCGCAAGCCTTTTTCCAGCACCCCGCCGTACTCGCCGCCCAACGGCGTCAGCGCCGCCACCACCATCTCCACCGCTTCGTCCCACGAGTGATGCGTTTGCAACTCGGCCAGGATCGGCACGTAAGTGTCGTAGTGGTGGATCTCCGCAAGCCGCATCTTTCGCCGCCGCAGGTCGTAATAATGGTGCAGCGCGGGCAGGTGCTTGTGGACCGCGGCGATCAAGTTGTCGTACACGCCCAGCGGCATGCGGTCGGGGAACAACGCGGCTTCCAGGGCACTGGTGTAATTGCGGGCCTGGGCGTAGTAGACGTCGCGCTGGATCGAGCCGCTCAAGGTGGCCGCCAGCGTATACTGATGGGCCTCGTATTGTTGATAGTAGCGGCGGAAGGCGTTTTTGCGCACGCCGCGGTCGGGCGAGTGCAACAACGTCGAATAGGTGCCGTGGCTGAGCTCGACGAGTTGTCCCTTCTCGTCCTTGACCGTGCCGAATTTCAGGTCCGCGTCGTTGAGCTGGCGGAAGGCGTGCGAGGCGGCCCGGGCCATCTCGGTTTGCATCGCCAGCAGGTGCTCCTCCTTGCGGCCCAGGGTGTGGGGCTTGAAACGCAGGATCCGCTCCAGCACCAGCCGGTAGGACGCCAACGCGCGATCGGCCAGGAACTCCTTGATCCGCGCCGCGGAGATCGCCAGGATCTCCGGCCGGATAAAGCTGGCCGCCTGCTCGGCGCGGCTGGCGGCATTGATGAACCGCCCCTGCATCCGCTGGTAGACGCTGTTGGTGGCGTCCTCGACCGAGCGCAAAAAGGCATAGGTCCCCAGCCGCTCCGACTCGCGATCGAAAGCGACGTCGAACCGCAGCATCGCGGCGAGCGTCTTGGCGCTCTCGTTGAGCTTGCCGCGGAAGCGGGCGTAAGAGCCGATCCGCTTCTCCCACTTGGTAAACGCCGTTTCCCAAGAGTCGTCGTTGGGAAACAAGCTGGCCAGGTCCCAACAATCCTGGGGTTTGACTTGATCGCGACGCGGAAGTTGTACGACGTTTTTCATGTTTCTGAAGCAGGGATAATGTCACAAGGGGGGCAAAAGGCACAAAGTCCAGTATACCCGCCCTTTCCTTGTTCCTCTGCCCCTCTGTCCTACCAGCGCAGCAGCGCGGTGCCCCAGGTCAGCCCGCCGCCAAATCCGCTCATCAACAGCAGATCGCCCCGATTCAGGCGGCCTTGTTGCCAAGCTTCCTCAAGCACCAAGGGCACGCTGGCCGCTCCCGTGTTGCCCAATCGATCCAGGTTGTTGAGCACCTTGCCCGGATCGAGCCCCAAATTTTCCACGGCCGCGTTGATGATGCGGATATTGGCCTGGTGCAGTGCCAGCAAGCGAATCTCGTCCGGGTGCACGCCGGCGCGAGCGATCACGTCGCGGATGGTCTCGGTCAGCACTCGGACCGCCCATTTGAAGACCGCTCGCCCTTCCATGTAGAGGTATTGGTCGCTCAGGTCGCTGCCGGCATACGGCCTCCGCGATCCGCCCATCCGGCGGCAGAGCAAGTCGGCGCCGCCGCCGTCGGAACCGACCGCGTACGATAACATCCCTTGCTCCGGGCTGCCGGGAGCGATGAGCACGGCCCCGGCCCCGTCGCCGAAGAGCGGATAGGTCTGTTCGTCGGCCGGGTTGATCACCCGCGAATGGCAATCGGCCCCGATCACCAGCGCCAGACGGCTGCAACCGGTGGCCACGTATTGCATCCCGGTCAGCACGGCAAAGACAAAGCCGGAGCAGGCCGCCTGCAAATCGAAGGCCAACGCCGAGAGTCCTAGCCGCTGTTGCACCAAGCAAGCCGTGGCCGGCATGGGCATGTCGGGAGTGCAGGTGGCCACCACGACCAGGTCGATATCGGCCGGGTCGACACCCGCCCTCGCAATACACCGCTGGGCCGATTCGACCGCCAAGTCGCTCGTCGCGATATGGAGTGGGGCATGCCGCCGCTCGGTAATGCCGGTGCGCTGGAAGATCCAATCGGGATCGAAACCCAGGGCAGCCAAATCGTTATTGTCGACCACCTCGTCGGGCACGCTTCCCCCGACTGCGAGGATCTGTCCACCCAGAAGGCGACCGGTCCGAGAGCGAATTTTCGACAGTTGGCGGTTCTTGGTCGGCAGAGCTTCGTGAGGCATCGGGAAACTTTCTTTGGCAAGAGAGTGAATCTTAACAGGCGCTGTGATTTTGGTTAGGTACGTGTGGCGATTTTCCCAGCCAAGCGGGGGAAAAGCGACCTTAATTGACTCTATGGAGGGGTGTAATGATGGGGATTCTGTAGCTAAACTAGACACTTCCACGGATTAGCGAATTGGGGTGTGGGTCCCGACCGCCCGACCCCCCCGATTGTGACCAGGCGGCCGCCAAATTGCCTGAATTTGAGTGCCCATGTGCATCATGGCGATCCTTTACCGCTCTGCTCGCGATGCTCCCATTTTGGTGGCATCGAATCGAGAGGAGTTCTTCGATCGCCAATCGCAGGCGCCGCGGATTCAATCGGGGAAGCCGCGCGTGATGTGCGGCATCGATCGTCGCGCCGGCGGCACCTGGCTCGGCGTCAACCAATACGGGTTGCTGGTGGCGGTGACCAATCGCACCAAGGCGGTTGTGCCGCCGGAGCCCCGCTCGCGGGGTCTGCTCTGCCGCGATCTTTTGAGCCTTCGCAACGCCACCGAAGCGGCCGACCACGCCGCCCACGAATTGGCTACCGGTAACTATGCCGGCGCGAATTACGTTTGTCTGGACGCCAACCACGGGGCGGTGATCTACGGTGGCAACAAGACCGAGGTGGTGGAGCTCGTGCCGGGATTGCACGTATTCACCAATGGCAATATGGACGACTGCAACGATCACCGGCAGCAGTTTGTCCGTCGCTTGCTCACGCTGCACACGCTCGGCTCGGCGGTCACTTTTCTGGCCGTGGCCAGCAAGACCTTCTCCCGCAAGCCGGATAGCAGCGGCCGCCGTGGCGTGATCCGCGGCAGCGACGATTACGGCACCGTCTCCTCGACGCTGATTTCCCTGGCGTCGCGTCCGCAAAACGCAATCTACCAGTACGCCCCCGGCCCCCCCTGCGACGTCCCCTACGACGACCTTTCGGCGCTGTTGCGGCAGGTGCTCTCTGCGGAAAAATAGCGCGGTCGCGGTCAAGAACGTCGACCTTGCCGTTTGCGCAAGTCCTAGCGGCGATTGAGGGTACTTGCAAATCCGCGGCCGCGGTGTATTCTGGGAGATGCGTGGGGCCAAAGGATTTGGCGGCGCTAAAATTCCCTGGAGAGCGTGCGGATTGGACCTCAGTTCCAGTGCGGTGCGAGAGACCCGGTCGGGTGGGTGAAACTCCATGCAGGGAATCCTCTTCGATTACAAAATGAACCCGACGACTTGGGTCTACCTGTCGTCGCTGCTGACGATCGGTATCTTCTTCAAGTTCCGCCGCTTCTGGAGCGTGCGGAACCTCGACCTGTTCGCGCTGATCAGCTTCTCGCCCGGCCTGCTGATGTTGTGGTATGCCAAGGACTCCAACGTCCGCGATCAGCTCGATCAATTGGGCTACGTCTGGCTGTTCACCGTCAGCGGCTTCTTTCTGATCCGCTTGCTCTTGGATTCGGTGATGGTGCGGCGGCCGCTGCTGGAGCCCAATCTCTCCGCCAGCGGGCTGACGTTTACCGGCGCGGCGTTGCTGGTGTTCTTGATGACCAACGTGATCACCGAGAAAGTCAGCGACGCCGACCTGGACGGCGCGCGGCGCTTGGAGCAAATCATGGCGCGGCGGGAATCTCCCGTCGGCAAGACCGACCTTTCGCGGCACGGTCCGGGCTATCCGCTGTTTTACATCCTCGCCAGCTACCCCAATCAAGCGCTCGTCGCCGACAAATCGCGTCCCGAACAGGAGCGCCGGCTGGAGGTGCAGAAGGCCACCGTGCGGACCACCGCCATCCTGGCGCACCTGCTGGTGGTGATCGGCATCGTGCTCATCGGCTTTCGGCATTTCGACAACATTCAAACCGGCGTCGCGGCCGCCTCGCTGTACTTGCTCCTGCCCTACACGGCGCAAATGACCGGTCACGTCGACCACGTCGTTCCCGGGGCGCTGCTGGTATGGGCGATGGCGGCCTACCGCCGACCCTTCGCGGCCGGCGTCCTGCTGGGACTGGCGGCGGGCGTGATCTATTATCCGTTTTTCCTGCTGCCGCTCTGGATCAGCTTCTATTGGCGGCGCGGGCTGGTCCGCTTCCTCAGCGGATTCTCCACCGTGGTGGTGCTGCTGGTCGGCTCGCTGGTGTTCACTTCCAGCAGCGTGTCGTCGTTCGTGGCGCAGCTTCAGCAGATGTTCGGCTGGACCAACCTATTCGCGATCAACGCGGTCAAGGATTTCGACGGCTTTTGGCACTACCATGAGCCGGCCTACCGGCTTCCGGTCGTGGCCGCCTATACGGCGCTGTGCTTGAGCCTCGCGCTGTGGCCGGCCCAGAAGAATCTGGGTACGCTGTTGAGTTGTTCGACGGCTGTGATGCTCGGCACCCAGTTCTGGGACGCCCAGCAGGGTGGAACCTACATGGCCTGGTACTTGCCGCTATTGCTGCTGACGATCTTCCGCCCCAACCTCGAAGACCGGGTGGCAATGACCGCGATCTCCGAAGGCTGGCCGTGGCTGCGGCGGTTGAAACCGGCCGCGGTGGCGAAGGTCCCCGCCGCGACGTAGCATTGCGGACGGTGCCTCGCGAAATCGCAAGCGACCACCTTATTGATCTTTGCCGCGGCGGCCGGGGACCACGTCGTGCTGCTTGAGCGCGGTGTACCAATATTTCCACGCACGGACGTCGAAGCCATAGTTCACGCCGCCGGTCAGCACGACCAGGGCGTCCAGCACGCTGTGGTTTTGGATCATTTGCGTGACGGTCTGGGGCCCGCCCCCGACACCCAACCCGCCGCCGCCCATCCCGCCGCTGGTTTTCCCGCCCGGGATGAACGTGGAACTGATACTGTTGGGGCCTCCTCCGGATCCGGTCACGATCTTGAACTTGTGCGCGGTGATCAGGTGATCGATCAGTGGCCCGATGGCCGAGCGGTCCCCCAGATAGCCCAAGCCGATGGCCGCACGGTTGACGACCACGTTATCCTTGCTGTGCAACTGGCCCACCAGGTAGGAGATCGCATCCGGCGGGCTCTTGGCCTTCTTCAGATAATCGAGCGCGACCATCCGCACTTCTTCCGAGGCATCGTCGACCGTTCGGCCGGCCAGCGCCAGGATTGCTTCGTGCGTGGCGATCTTGGCCAAGGGGTCGAGATACATGGTCCGTGCCCCTTCGCGACCGTCCGTTTTCAGTGCCAACTTCAGCCCGCCGACCGCATTCGGGTCGGAGATCTGGCCAAAGTTGTCGCGGGCCGCCTGATCCTTATTGGTGAACAACCAGGCCGACCATCGCGCGATCTTCTGAGTCCACTCCTTTTCGTGGAGACTGTCCTGCTCGCGATTCTTCAACACCTCGATTTCCTGGGGCATCCGCCAGCGGCCTTTATACAAGACATAGCCGTTGGCTTTCATGCGGTCTTCCTGGGTGACCCACTTGCCGTCGATGCGGCTGAAGCCCAGCGCCCGGCGGGCTTCGACGTGGTCGGAGTCCAACTCGATCACCCGCTCCAAGTGCGGCTTGCGGAGCGAGACCAGCCCATGCTCCAGGCACCAGGCCGCCAGTTTCCATTGACCTTCGACGGTATCGGGGTAGGTTGGCGCGATCCGCTCGTACTCCAGTTCCGCGGCCGTCGGATGGAGCACCCTTTGCACCTGGGACCTTTCCAGGGTGACCTCGCTGCCGGCCGAGGTCTTGATGACATATGTCGCCCGCGGCGATTCGTCCCGGTTGAGGAGGTCGCCTATCACGCGTCCGCCGTTGTTCAAAACGAACACGTCGCCGCGGGCGGCCGAGGCCGCGACTAGTGCCAGACCGGCGACGGCCGCCGCCACTGCGCTTTGGGAAAACCTGCGGGCCGGCTGCAACCGCACGGACAGGGAGCATGAGAAAATCGCCATAACTCCATTCTAGTACGCCCGTTGGACCGACGCCAACGTTTACGCCAAATGGGGCGGTGACTCGATCTCCGCTCCCTTCGGCGGCCGTGAAAACTGCCGTTGGAGCTTCAAGGCCATGCGCGTTACGCTGTGGCCAGTCGTCGGGGGAGAAAAACGTCCCTGTCCTCCTTTTCTTCCTTGCGATCGTCGTCCTTAGAGATTGCTCGATGTCGAAACTCATTTGGATAACAATACTTGTGGCGTTGGGGATGGGCGGGTGGTACGCCTCTCAACACTACGAAATCCACGGCTGGGATCAACTGCGCCTGACCCCCCGTAGCGGGCAGTCGACCGTGGTGCCCATGGTGGCCGAGCCGACCCCGTCGTCGCCGCCAACCGAGCTGCAGCACGAATCGATCCGCATCGCCAGTTTCAATCTCGGGGGGCTGGACGAGGGTAAGCTGGGCGACGCCCGGGTACGCGAAGTGCTCGTTCAATTGTTGCCGCGTTTTGATCTGATCGCCTTGCAGAACATTCGCGCTGCCAATCAAGGTGTGCTGGTGCGGTTGGTCGAGCAAATCAACGCGGCGCAGCGGCAGTACGATTTCGCCGTCGCCGCCGACGTCCACCTCAAGGGTGCCGAGCAATACAGCGCCTTTCTGCTGGATCGAGCCACGATCGAAGTCGATCGCACCCAGGTCTACCTGGTCGAGGATGCCGCCGGCCGCTTTCAACGCAAACCGCTGGTCGGCGCGTTCCGCGCCCGCGGGCCGAACCCGGCGGAAGCCTTTACCTTTACCCTCATCAACGTGGATCTGGACCCCGATCACTCGCCCGCCGAGGGCGAAGCCCTGGCCGCCGCGTATCGGGCGGTCCGCGACGACGGGCGCGGCGAGGACGACATCATTATCTTGGGGACCGTCAACCTCGGCGACCAGGAGCTGGCGCACCTCGAACAATCCTTGGAAATCGCCCGCTCAATCAACGGAGTTCCTACCACCACCCGCGGCACGGCGGTTGCCGACAACATCCTCTTTAACCGCCGGGCAACCACGGAGTTCACCGGCCGCTCCGGGGTGATCGACCTGATCCGCGAATTCGGCCTGACCATGCCCGAGGCCTTGGAAGTCTCCGAGCACCTGCCGGTTTGGAGCGAATTCAGCGTCTTTGAAGGGGGGCAGCCGGGACAAGTTTCCCCGCCCGCCGAGCGCGTGAAGTAAGGATCAAAGCGTAGGGATTGGGGATTGGATAAAACGCCTGCCGCCGCGCGCGGTTTCGCCCGCAATGAAGGACGAGAAATGGAAAATGTGCCCGCGACTTCCCGTCGACTGCGGACGTTGGCGGCCCGGCTGGCGTTGTTGACTCTCAGCCTGCTGGCGGTGACGGCGATGCTGGAAATCGCGGCGCGGCTGTTTACCAACGCCGAGGCCCCGCTGACGGAAAAGGATGCGCTGCTGGGGCAGCGTTACGTGTGCGACTTCCAGGGGCAAGCCTACATCCCGGAAGCCGGGCGGAAAGTGGCGCTGCGATTCAATCACGTCGGCTTTCGCGGGCCGGATCGCCCTTTTGCAAAGCCGGCCGGCGTCCGCCGCGTGGCGATCCTGGGTGATTCGCTGATCGCTTCGGCGGGGGTCGACGAAGAGCAAACGTTGGTCGCGCGGCTGGAACAGACGCTCAACGCTTCGCACTGCGGCGCCAAGTGGGAAGTGTTGAACTTCGGCGTGCCCGGCTCCTGCCCCGGCCAGGAGCTGGTGCAATACCGGCACCTCGTGGCCCGCTTCCAGCCCGACCTGGTCATCTGCGCGTTTTTCGTGGGCAACGATCTGTCCGACAACTGCCGCCGGCTCAGCAATAACCCGCGGATCTATTTTGATCTGGACAGCCGGGGACAGCTGCAGCAGGCGCCGTTTTCCGCCAACAAGGCGGCCCTGTCGCTGTTGCTGAATCGCTACAGCCGCTTCTACGTCTGGCAGAAAGACGCCGTCAACGGCCTGCGGCACTTCTGGAACGAAGCGGCCGGCCAACTGGAACCAGGCCAATGGATCTATTGCGCAAAGCCGGCCGGCGACGTCGAGTATGCCTGGCAGCTCAGCGAAGAACTGGTCCGCCAGTTTCAACGGGAAGTGACCCGCGGCGGCAGCCGGTTCCTGCTGCTGATGATTCCCTCGTGCGACCAGATCTACGCCGACAGCTTTCAGGTGTTGCGGAGCCGGGCCGGCAACCGCTCCGAGAGCTTCGACGCCGACTATCCGGACCGGCGGTTGGGCACGCTGTGCCGCCGGGAAGGAATTCCGCTGCTGACCATTACGAGCGAATTCCGCGCCGCGGCCCCCCACGCGTCGTCCCAGTTGGCAGCCGAATGGCTGTACCTCAAAGGGTACGGGCATCTCAACGAGCGTGGCAACGCCATTGCCGCGCAGCTCCTTTACAAGTACCTTGCCGAGGGCGATCCTCGCGACGCGGCCCATCGGCCCCTGTTGAGTCAGCTTCGTTAATCGAGCGGGGGGGCGGGATCGAAAAAGACGTGGACGGCGGCTAACCCGCATGCGACCGTCGGATTTTAATCCCAAATCCCAAATCTAAAATCGAACGTTCCCCATGCTTCTTTCCCCGCGATTTTCCGATGCCCTGGGCTTCGCCGCATCGCTGCACCGCGAGCAGTTGCGGAAGGTTACCGGCACGCCTTACCTGGGGCACCTGCTGGCCGTCGCGGCGATCGTGCTGGAACATGGCGGCGGGGAAGACGAGGCGATTGCCGCACTGCTGCACGACGCCGTCGAAGATCAGGGTGGGCCGCCGGTCCGCGAGGAAATCCGCCGCCGCTTTGGCTCCCAAGTGGTGGAAATCGTGGACGGCTGCACCGATACCGACGTGGCGCCCAAACCGCCTTGGCAAGCGCGGAAAGAGGCCCATCTAGCGCATTTGCGCACGGCTTCGCCCTCGGTCTGTTTGGTCGTCGCGGCCGACAAGCTCGACAACGCCCGATCGCTGCTACGCGATTTTCGCCGCCAAGGCCCATCGCTATGGGGCCATTTCCGTGGCGGCCGAGACGGCACGCTCTGGTACCTCCGCACGGCGATCGAGGCGCTGCAGCATGCCGCGCCTACGGCGCTCATCGAAGAGCTCGGCCGCGTCGTGTCGGAGCTTGCGAACGCCGCGGGCGGCGCGCCCTGAGCGCGGCGCCGGTGCCATGCCCACGACCCCTCGCGAGGGCATGCTTGCCGCTTGCCTGCGCTCGCTTAGCAAGCATCGCACCCAGCCACCCTGCCGCCACATACCCACCTGTCAGAAGGGGCGGCGGCGGCTTGCCGCTGGGCCCGGCGGATTGCCCGGCAGGCGCGGCGCGCGCCGATCGTAGGGCTTTTCGTAGCGGTGAGTTGCACAATCGGCGACATAAACTATGATGAGGGCTTCCCGTTCGTTGACAGCCGGCCATTGCCGAAAGATAATAGCGAGACTCGCTACTGGGGGCGAGCCTGGGCCGCGGTTGTTGCGCGTCTGTTCCGAGAGACGCCGAGGGTCCTGATTCCATTCACAGGTTGATATTCGCGCGGCACGGTGTGGGTGTCGCGAAACCACGCAGTCCGGTAGCCGCGGCAGGCCGGATTTATATTGCGAACGGTTACTAAGTGAGGCAAACCTTACCGCATTGCTGCGGTTTGCGTCACTTCAAGCCGCGCAGAGTATTAGAAGGAACGTCAGATGATGAGCACACAGCGGTCGTTTTCGCGCAGGATGAACTGGTTCTTACTGGCCTTGGCCTTGTGGTCCACGTTGGCCATGAGCGTGGTTACCCGCCAAGCGATTGCCGCGGATGACAAGGCCGCCGCCGCGGCCCCCGCCGAGGCGGGCAAGGAGCAGGTGCACCAGACGAAATCCTATTTCGTGTGGTTCATCGAATCGTCGGGCTTGATCGGGCTCGTGCTCTTGGGGCTCTCGATTTATTTCGTGGCCACCATCAGCCGGTTGTTCTTCGAAATGCGGATGCCGATGGCCATTCCGCCGGAGATCGTGGCCCGCACCGAAGATCTGTTGCAGCAGCGCGATTTCAAGAGCATCTTCAGCGTGGTGAAAGAGGACGATTCGTTCTACAGCCGCGTGGTCAGCACGGGCATCGCCGAACTGCCCAACGGCCTCTCGGAAGCCCGCGACGTGATGGAACGCCAAGGCGAATCGATCGTCGTGGAGTGGGAAAAGAAAATCAGCATTTTGGCGGTGTTGGGCACGCTGGGGCCGATGATCGGCCTGTTGGGCACGCTCAAGGGGATGATCGCCAGCTTCAGCGTGATCGCATTGTCCGACACCCAGTTGAAAGCCAGCCAGGTGGCCGGCGGTATTTCGGAAGCCTTGCTGCTGACGTTCGAAGGCGTGGCCCTGTCGGTGCCCTCGATCTACTTCTTCTCGTTGTTCCGCAACCGGGTGTCGGTGATCTCGACCACGGCCATGCTGGAAGCGGACCAGTTCCTCCGCCATTTCGCCCATGCCGCGCGGGCCAAAACCCCGGCCGCCGCAGCCGCAGCCGCGGGCGCAGCGGCCGTGCCAGCCAAGGCGGGCAAGTAGGATCAGGTGCGCATATGGGCAGGGGAACCGGTGAAAAACCTATGAGATCGCTGTGCACCTGCCCTGTTCTCGCCTGCTCCCCCATTGGCCTGCTCAACTGTTCCACTGTTCTCCTGATCCATTGAGCCATGGAATCCACCGAAGGCACACCGAATCTGACGCCGATTCTGGACATGGTGTTCCAGTTGATCACCTTTTTCATGTTGGTGATCAACTTCAAGTCGGCCTCCATGGACCTGACGCTCCGGCTGCCGGTGGTGGGATCCGCGCGACCGGTCGATCACCAGGGCGAGGTCGACCTGTTGGTGCTCAACATCAACGACAAAGGCGATCTGAACGTTTACGGCATCAAGAAGAACATCGAAGAATATATTGCCGGCGAGGCCATGACCTCGCGGCTCACGGCCCGCCGCAAGGGGGCCAAGATCGAGCCCGGCGATGAGTTGCCCACCACGGTGGTGATCCGGGCCGACCGCTCGACGCCCTTTTATCTGCTCAATCGCGTGATCCTGGCCTGCCAGCAAAACGGCTTCCGCAACTTCGCCTTGAAGGCCATGAACAAGGAACAATCCTAGCAGGGCTGATCATGAGTCGTCTTCGGAAAAAACGGGCCCATGGCGACGTCGAGCTCAATCTGGCCGCCATGCTCGACATGGCGTTCCAATTGCTCACGTTCTTCATCTTGACCTTCAAGCCGGCTCCGGTCGAAGGGCAGGTCAACCTGCGGCTGCCGCCGCCGGCGCCGATCCAGTCCGCCAATGCCACCAAGGACCTGGGTTCCGACACTTCCACCAACGAACTCCCCAAGGGAGTCAAGACTCTGACCATCACCATCTTCCCCAATGAACGCGGGGATTTGGCCGCGCTGGGCATCGGCGAGGCCCCGGTGAGCAGTCTGGCCGCTTTGGAATCCAAGTTGAAGACCATCTTCTCCGATCCCAGCAACCCCTTCGATCAAGTCATCCTTCAGGTCGGCAAGAGTTTGCGCTATGACGAATTGATGCGGGTGGTCGAAGTCTGCACCCGGCAGACGCTGCCCGACGGCCACCCGCTCTCGAAGCTCAGCCTGGTGGAATTGCCCGACGGCTCCAAATAAAATGGTAGGGTGGGTCCAGCGGCGATGCGAAGCATAGCCCGAGCCCACCTCCGCGTTGTCTTGTGGTGGGGCTCGGGACGACGAAAAGCTTGGCCCCGGCGTCTCGCCCTGCGATTCTCATATTGCCTCTTCTCATGCGTCGTTCGTTCCGGCAGCGGGTTCCGCGCACGTCGTCGATCTCGGCCATGCCTCGGGTGATGAGCATGATTGCCATGCTCGCCGTGCTGGCGATGCTCATCTACCGCGCCCGCGATCCGGCCACTTGGCGCTGGCTGGCCCGGATGGACGGCGAGCAGTCGGCCGCGGACAGGGGGCCGGCGGTACTCTCGAACCAGGGGGCCGCGGGCAGCGGGCAGGCGGCAGCCACGGCGCCAGTCGCTAATCCCAAAACCCCCATTGCGAATCCAAAATCGCCACCGGTTGCCCCGCCGGAGCCGGTTGCCGCGGGCCCGACCGACGAGGACGCCGAGCAGGCGGATGCCTTCAAGGAGGAGCGGCAGGTCATCGCCGACCGGACGTTGGCCATGCAGCGCGAGGAAATGCCGGCCTACGATCGCGTGGTCGGTTGGGTCGTCGATCAACCCTTCAGCGTGCTCCGCAAACGCGCCCACACCGACATTACCTTCAACGACCTGATTCAATCGCCCGACAAACACCGTGGACAGTTGATCGAATTGGAGCTGAATGTCCAACTGCTGCGGAAGATCGAGGAGCAGATCCCCAGCGGTGAGCAGCTTTACGAGGCCTGGGGATTCACCACCGACTCGGGGTCCTGGCTCTACGACACGATCGTGGTGGATTTGCCGAAGGGGATGCCGGTGGGCACCCGCATCAGCGAGCAGGTCCGTTTCGTCGGCTATTTTTTCAAGGTCCAGGCCTATCTGCCGGCCCTGGCCAAACCCCGCGATCCGCCGCAACTGGCGCCGATGTTGATCGGCCGGCTGGTTTGGAAGCAGATCGAGCAGCCCAAGGTGCAACAGTCCGATTGGATGTGGGGTTACGTGCTCCTTGGCGGTTTCGTGCTGATCGCGGCCGTGAACCTCGGCATCATGTACCGCCGTAGTCGCCGTCGCCCCGGGGCGCTGCTGGCGACCGCGACGTCCAAGCCCAGACAAGTTTCCGTCGACGACTGGCTCGAACAGGCCGGGGCGGGCGAGGCGCCCCTGGACGATACTCCCGCCGACCCTCCGCAAAACCCGCCGCGCGCGGCCGACCCGAGGACGGGTAACGGCGACGGGCAGGCCTTTCCGGAGGAAACGGACGGCCGGGAGCCGGGCGCGGAGTGACGACGGCCGGCGGCCAAAGGTGCGTTTTTTGTTTCTTGTGGTACAGGTACCTCCGCCTGCAAGATAGGGCGGATGGGACGCCTGCACCCCAAGAATTCGGCTGTAAAATGGCGGGGCTCACTCGGCGCGACCCTCGACACACTTGACGTCGCTTGCTCGGGTCGTCGATAATTGAGCGCTGGGCAAGCGTAAGTCATTGCGCCCCCTCTTGTTCGGGGAGAACGAGCAAACGCGATTTCCGGGGGAATTCTTATGGCGCCCGAAGAAGCTTACGACGACGACCAATCGGCCGATGACGACGGCCCGCTGACCAGCGGCGACCGGTTCCGCGAATGGTTCGCCGCCGAAGGGGCCTGGTGGGCCGCGAGCTTCGTGTTTCACATGATCTTGATGTGCACCTTGATGCTCATTGGCACCAAGATCAAGCCCAAGGTGGTCGACGAGGCGCCGTCGGTCGAGTCGGCCAACGTGGAGCCGGTCGTGCCGCAGAATCTCGAGCGCTTCGTGGTCGGCGAAACCCCCATCGATCCGGCCGAACTCAATACCGATACGCTGACCCAGGCCCCGCAGCTTCAAAACGAGAAGATCGACAGTTCATCGATTCAGGGCGGCGGCCGGCCCATGGACGCCAACGGCCCGCAACTGGGCGGACTGGGTGGCTTTGACGCCCGCGCCATCGGTCCGGGAGTGGCGGCCCATGGCGGCGGCGGGGTGGGCGTGGGCGTGGGCACCGGCACCCACGCCGGGGCCGGCGGATCCGGGACCGGTTTCGGCGGTCGTGGCGGCGGCCGCAGAGCAATGGTCGGCGCCTACGGCGGCACGAAAGACTCCGAGCGGGCCGTGGCCGCGGCGCTCAATTGGATCGCCCGGCATCAAAACCAAGACGGCAGTTGGGGCCTCGATACATATATTTCGCACTGCAAGGATCCCACCTGCCGCGGACCGGGCAACGTGAAGACCTCCGGCGGCGCAACCGCCCTGGCGCTGTTGCCGTTCTTGGCCGCCGGTCAGACCCAGGATTCCCGCGGCCCCTACAAGAATAGTATCTTCAAAGGTCTGCTCTTTCTCGTGAAGAATCAGAAGTCGGACGGCTCGATGGCCGACAAGCTGATGTACGCCGAGAGCCTCTGCACCATTACCGTTTGCGAAGCCTATGGACTCAGCGGCGACAAGGGGCTCGGCCGGGCCGCACAGAAGGCCGTGGAATTCATCGAGTCGGCGCAGCACGCCAAAGGCGGCTGGCGGTATTCGCCGGGCATGGAAGGCGACACCTCGGTGACCGGCTGGTGCGTCATGTCTCTGAAAAGCGCCAAGATGGCCGGATTGACCGTCACTCCGGCGGTGCTCGAAAACGCGAAGGCCTTTCTCAAGTCGGCGGCGCGGGGGAAGAGCGAAGGGCTCTACGCCTATACGCCGCTGGACGAGAACGGAAAGCCGACCGGCCCCAGCCGCAACATGACGGCCGTCGCCATGCTCTTGCAGCAGTACATGGGGCATACGCCCAAAGAGCCGATGATGATCGAGGGGGTTGCCGACCTGATGCACAACCTGCCCGACGGGAAGTCGCGCGATTTCTACTACTGGTACTATGCCACTCAGGTGCTGCACAACATTCCCGGTCCCGATTGGGACCAGTGGAATCGCAAAATGCGCACCATCCTCATCAAGTCGCAGATCCGCGAGGATTGCTGCGCCGCGGGGAGTTGGGATCCCATCGCCCCCACCAAGGCCCCTTTCGGCGATGCGGGCGGGCGGCTGTTCCTCACCAGCCTGGCGGCGCTGACCCTGGAGGTCTATTACCGTTATCTGCCGCTGTACAAGTTGGACACCGAGGCCGAGCCGCCGGAATCGATCCTCGGCAAGCTCGCCGCGGACAAGGACAAAGCGGCCCAGGCCAAGCAATCGAAGAACTCCGGCGGTGGGGGAATTCTCGACAAGCTCAAAGGAAAGTCGGACAAACCGGCCGCCAAGTCCGGCGGCGCGTCGCCGGCCGAGCAGATGTTCAAAAAGCTCGATCACAATGGCGATGGCTCGGTTTCCCTCGAAGAATGGCTGGCGTCGTCGCTGGCGAAAAAAGACCCGAAAAACGCCAAGAAGCTCTTCGAGAAGGCGGATGCCAACCACGACGGCAAGGTTTCGTTGGAAGAGCTCAAGGCGTTTCTTGAGAAGACGGACAAGAATCACGCCGCAAAGGGAAATCCATGATGCGCAAAGCACTCCTTCTCATATCGCTCCCGGCCGTGGCCCTTTTCGCCGTACGGCCGGCCGTGGCCGAGAATCGGCCTTTGGATTTCATCCACGCCCTGCAGAAAAAAGACCTTGCCGACGAGGCCGTGGAATACCTGAATATGCTCAAGGCGAAGCCTCCCATGCCGGCCGAGCTGGCCGAGGTATGGGACCTGGAAATGTCGCAAAGCCTGCACGCGGCCGCCAGCCAGAACGCTTTCGACTCCAAGGATTTCGACGAGCAGATGACCGCGGCGCAGAAGTACCTCGACAAGTTCCTCCAGGAAAAGCCCAACCATCCGGAAGCCGTTACGGCCATGGTCGCCTGGGGCGATTTCCTCATGGAGAGGGCCACGCAGCACCTCTCCGCGGCACGCGGCGCGACCGACAAAACGCAAGCGGCCTTGCAATTGAAAGAGGCCCGCACCGTGCTGGAAGCCGCCGCGCCCAAGTACAAGCTGGCCATCGACAAATACAAGCAGCGGCTCGCCTCGCTCCCGCCGCCGGGCTTGCCCGCGAAGCGGGAAACCAGGGTCGAAAAGATCGCCCGCGAGGATCGCGAGAAGCTCCGCGAAGACCTGGACGAGGGCCGCATCAATGCCCGCTTCCAGGCGGCCCTGGTCGACTACCGTCTGGCCCAAACCTACGATCCGGCCGACAAGAAGACGGAAAGCGCGCGCGTGGCGGCGCTCCGCAGCGCGGCCGAGGGCTTCGACGCCATCTTCCAGCTCAACCGCGTCAACGTCGTCGGCTTGTATGCCCACATGTGGCACGGCAAGGTGATGGAGGAGTTGGGCGACGAGCAGACGGCGGCCGACATTTTCGATGAAGTGCTGGCCAGCGCTCCCGATCCCGACCCGCGCAATCCGGGGGCGACCGTGGTGGCGCCGGTGCTGGCCCAACTGTTTGCCCAGGTGAAATACTTCCGCCTGCTGATCATGGCCAAGAAATCGAAGCACGATTTTTTTGAAGAGGCCACGGCCTGGCTGGAAACCTACGGCGGAGTGCGCAGTTTCCGCAGTGCCGACCACTACCAGGGCATCATCCTGGAACTGGCCAAAACTCAATTGGATGCCGCCAACAGCGGCAAGGCCTCCTCGCGCGACGCCGCCAAGCTCCGCGCCGAGGCGAAGATCCGCATCGGCGAGGTCGCCCATATCCACAGCCAGTTCCAGTCCGAAGCGATCCTCCTCTTGCGCAAGCTGAAAAATACCGGCGGCGGCGCGGCCGATGCGCAGACCTTCGACGAAGCCGTGGCGTTGGCCAACGCCGCCATCCAAACCGGGCAATGGGCCGACGCGGTGACCGGATACCAACGCGCCTTGGAATTGTCGGCAAAGGTCCGCGACGCGGCGCTCGTGCAGGATGTGAACAATCAACTGGCCTATGCCCGCTCGATGGTCGCCAACGATCTGTTCCAGCAGGGCAAATACGAGGAATGTCTGGCGGCCGCGGCACAACTGACCAAGGAGTTTCCGGGAACCGCCATCGGCCCGTCGGCCTCCGCGCTGGCCGTGCATGCCGCGCTGGCGCTCTATCAAGTGGCGCTGCAAACGGGTGCTGCTCCGGAAAAGCGCGAGGCCGCCTTGGAGCGGTTGGTGAAAATCGCCAACTACACCATCAGCACCTGGCCTAAAAAGCCCGAGGCCGACGATGCCCGCATGGCGCTGGGCCAGGCCAGCCTGGTGATCGGAAAGGCCGACGAGGCGCTCGCGGTGTTCGAGCAGGTCAATCGCAAGTCGGACCGTTATCCCGTGGCGCTGTATCTTTCCGCCCAGACCTATTGGCGGCGCTACCTGATCGGCACGCGGCGAGGCGGCGCCGATAAGCAACAACTGGCCGCCGATCGGATCAAGGCCCGCGAATTGCTCAGGGAAAGCCTCGATATCCAGCGGCGGACCATCGAGCGGGGCAAGCCCTGGCCGCAGCAGTTGATCGACACCCAACTGCTGCTGGCGGAGATCGCGTTGGATGCCGGCGAACCGAAGGAGGCGGTCAGCCTGTTTGCTCCCCTGGTAGCCACGATCAAGGCGGCCCGGCCGGAATCGTTGGATCCGCCCACGCTCCGCATTTTCCGCGGCGCCGTGCTGGGCTATGCGGCGCTGGGCGACATGCAGCGGGCCAGCGACGTCAGCGCGCTGCTGCTCGAGTTGGGGCCCGACCAGACCTCGGTCAACAGCGCCCTGGTGGAATTCGCCAAGCTCGTCAACGAGGAACGCAAAAAAGCCGAGGCGGCGGTGAGCGCGGCGCCCGCGGGCGACCAGAATGCGATCGACGCCTGCAAGGCCCGGCTGAAGGTCATCCAGGACATGCTCGGCAACCTGGCGAAGAAGCTGGCCCAGCGCAAGCAAATGACTCCCTACGGCGTGGTCTTCGTCGCCGATACCTGCGGCATGCTGGAAATGGACGCCGAAGCCAAGCAGCTTTACCAAGGTTTCCTGGAGCGGTTGGACAAGGACGCCGACTTCGCCCGCACGGGAATCAAGGCCAAAACCCGCGTGCTCTCGCAACTTGTCGGCCTGTTGCGCAAAGAGGGCAGCTTCCAGGAGGCGGACCAGCAGGTCAAGGAGCTGGTGCGAACCAACCCCCACGCCCTGGAGCCGCGGATGGAGCAGGGGCGCATCCTCCAGGCCTGGGCCGAGCAGGAGCCCGCGAAATACGCCGACGCGGCGAACGTCTGGACCAAGCTTCGCAATGTGCTGCAAAGCATGCCCAAGAAGCCCCCGGAGTTCTACGAGGTCACCTACGATCTGGCCCTCTGCCTGGCCGCGCAGGGCATGAACGAAAAAGATGCCGCGCAGATGAAGGCCAAGCTGACGGAGAGCGAGCAAGTGCTCAAGTCGACCCTGGTGCTCAGCCCGCAGCTCAACGGTCCGGATATGGTTGCCAAGTACAATGCGTTGCTGACCGAATTGGCGAACAAGTTGCACCACTAGAATGTGCAGTGTAGGGTGCGTGCTCGCACGCACGCTGAAGACCGAGCGTCGACGCGGCGAGAGCATGCAATTCGTGCGTGCAAGCACGCACCCTACGGTTCTACGAGTAATTTGCGCGTCGCGGAAAACGGACAGTCCCGGAGACCCGATCATGACGACCGAGGCACGGATCGCCAAGAACAAGACCAAGGCTAAGAACACCAAGCGTAGTCACCGACTGACCCTCAAAGACCGGCTTTCCCGCCTCACCTACCAGCGGGCCTGCCAGCTCCTGGGACCCGCCGGGCCGCAGTTGATCCGCCAGGGGGCGGCGTACCAGGGTGTCGATCTCGACCGCGACGTCTACCTCCGCGGCGACCTGTTCCGCTTGAAACTGCCCGGGGCCGGCAGCGGTGGGAAAGACGCCGTGGCCACCATCACCCTGATGTCGGCGGCCAGGAACCGGCTCTGCTTCAATTGCACCGCCTGCGACACGCTTTGCGAGCACGTGGGCGCGGCGGTTTCGCTGGTCCTGGAAGAGAAGACCGCGCTGGGGTTGGCCGCCGCCCCCGATGAGCGGCGGCCGCTGGAAACCCTCAGCGAGCAGGAACTGATCGAGCAGGCGCTCCGCGACCGCCAGGAGCGGGCCCGCACGGAGAAGTTCCGCCTCCGCTCGTCCGACTCCCGGCGGCCCTGGACCGATTACCTGCTCAGCAACGCGCTCTCGGGAAAGACCTATCGAGTGGCGCTGCGCGGCGAGGCCCGCGGCGAGTCGTATTGTTCCTGTCCCGACTTCCGCACCAATACGCTCGGTACCTGCAAACACATCCTCTACGTTCTCGATCGGGTGCGGCGGCGCTTCCCGGCTTCCGCGCGGCGGAAGCCCTATCGCAATCGCGAGGCCTTCGTGCACGCGGTCTACGGCGAGCAAGTCACGCTCCGCCTGCAATTGCCCGACCGCCCCGACCCCGCGATCGCCAAGACCGCGGGCGCGTTGGCCGGCCGTCCCGTCGACGACGTACGCCGGCTGGTGGAGTGCGTGGCGCGGCTGGAGCGGCTGGGCCATCGCGTCACCGTGTATCCCGATGCCGAAGAGCTGATCCAGCGGGGACTGTTCCAGCAGCACATGTCGGAACGGATGGCCGAGATCCTCAAGGACCCCGCCCGCCACCCCTTGCGCAAGCAACTCCTCAAGGTCGAGTTGCTGCCCTATCAACTCGAAGGGATCGCCTTTGCCGCAGGGGCCGGCCGCGCGATCCTGGCCGACGATATGGGCCTGGGCAAAACAATCCAGGGCGTGGGCACGGCGGAAATCCTCGCCCGCGAGGCCGGAATCCGCCGCGTGCTGGTGGTCTGCCCCGCTTCGCTCAAGTCGCAATGGCGCAGCGAAATCCACCGCTTTTCCCACCGCGACGCGCAGTTGGTCAGCGGCGGCGCGGCCGCGCGAGCCCGCCAATACGACAACGATTGTTTCTTCACCATCTGCAACTACGAGCAGGTGCTCCGCGATATCCTGCCCATCGAACGCGCGCATTGGGATTTGATCGTCCTGGACGAGGGGCAGCGGATCAAGAACTGGCAATCGAAGACCGCGCGAGTGATCAAGGGGCTGAAGTCACCCTTCGCGCTGGTGCTCAGCGGCACGCCGCTGGAGAACCGGCTCGACGAGTTGTATTCGGTCGTGCAGTTCGTCGACGACCGCCGGCTGCCTCCCGCCTTCCGCTTCTTCCATCGCCACCGCGTGGTCGACGAGAACGGCAAAGTGTTGGGCTATAAGAACCTGGACCAGTTGCGGGAGAACCTGCGGCCGATCCTCCGCCGCCGCACGCGCGAGTCGGTACTGCAGCAATTGCCGCCGCGCAGCAGCGAGATCGTGCGCATTCCCCCCACCGACGAACAGGCCGAGCTGCACGCCGCCCACATGCGCACCGTGCAGATGATCACCCGCAAACCTTACATCTCGGAAATGGATTTGCTGCGGCTGCAAAAGGCGCTGTTGATGTGTCGCATGTCGGCCGATGGCACGCTGCTGGTCGACAAGCAAACGCCCGGCTATTCCAGCAAGCTGGCCTATCTGGGCGAGTTGCTCGACGGGCTGTTCGCCGAGCCGGACCGCAAGGCGCTGCTGTTCTCCGAGTGGACCACCATGCTCGACCTGATCGAGCCCATGCTCGCCGAGCGCAAGCTGGACTATGTGCGGCTGGACGGCTCGGTGCCGCAGAAGAACCGGCAGCCGCTGGTCAACCGCTTCCGCGACGACCCGAGTTGCCGGTTGTTCATCAGCACCAACGCCGGCTCGACGGGCCTCAATCTGCAGGCGGCCAATACCGTTATCAATGTCGACCTGCCCTGGAACCCCGCCGTGCTGGAACAGCGGATCGGCCGGGCGCACCGCATGGGCCAGCAGCGTCCGGTGCAAGTCTATGTGCTGGTCACCGAAGGCACCATCGAAGAGAGCCTGCTGGCCACCCTTTCCGCCAAGCACGATCTGGCCCTGGCCGCCCTGGATCCCGACTCCGAGGTGACCCAAGTCGATCTCAGCAGCGGGATGGAGCAGTTGCGGCGGCGTTTGGAGGTGCTCTTGGGCGCCCAGCCGGAAGCGCCGGTCGACGTCTCGCAGGGAAAAGAGGTCGCGCGGCAAACGGACCAGCTTTCCACGCACCGCGACCGCGTGGCCGCCGCCGGGGGCGAGATGCTCGGCGCGGTGTTCAACTTCCTTGGCCAACTCGTCGCCCAGGATCCCGCGCAACCGCCGGCCGAGCCCCTGGTGAGCCAGGTTCGCAGCCGTCTGGCCGAGTGCGTCGAGGAAAGCCCCTCCGGCGCGCAGCGGCTGACCGTCACCTTGCCCGACCGCCGCGCGCTGGACACGCTGGCCCAAACCCTGGCCCGACTGTTGTTGGTCGGCGGCGGTAACGGGAGTTCCGTCGCGGGCGGCCCCGCTGCGAAGGCCTGAGGTTCAAAGCCCTGGAGGAACTTATCCGGGTGGCAACCGCCGGCGCGGCTTTCGTGGAAATTCTCCGGGCCCCGTGTAACCTGCCAGACGCCGCCGCCGTTACCTGATATGTACGGCTGGGGCGCGAGGCAACTCCTTTCCTTCTGGTGGTGGGGGATTCGCAGACGAGCCCGGCGGTTGATGTCCAATGAATGTGAAACAAGGAGGCATGACGATGAGGTCGCTGCTTGCTATCGTGGCGTTGTTTTCCGGCTTTTCCCTGGCTCACGCACAGAATACCGTCGCGCGGCCGGAAGCGCTCAAGGGGGCTTTCATGGTGAGCGCCGATCTGGCCAGCATGCTCGATACTCCCATCCCCACCGATCCGGACGTGAAGCGGCCTGCCGCGGTCCATGCGGGCGGGCGGGCCCTGCTGGTCTTGCCGGAAACGAAGCTCAATGCCGCGGTGTTTGCCAAGCTGGGCAAAGAAGCGACGCCCATCGGCCAACTCTGGTTGCTCAAGCTGGCCCCGCAATCGGAGGGGCAAGTGGTCGAAGCTGCCAAGCTCCACATCGTAAGCGTCAATTCCGAGAAAGGGGCGCTGAAGGTGGTGCTCTGCGCCCTGGGGGCCCGTTCGGCCGGCGACCATGCGGAGCTGCTGATCTACGGAAAGGGAAAAGAACCGCTGTTGCGCGCGCCGCTTACGCCGATTTCTACCCCCCAAGACAGCCCCATCGAAGTCTCGGCCGACGACAGCGGTCAGGTCACACTGAACATCCTGGGAAAGTACACGGCCACTTTCACGGTCGGCGAGGCGACGCAAGAATAGACCCGCGGGACGTCCGCGGGGAGTAACTACATTTGGTTGCGGCGTTTCGAGTTTTTTATGCCGAGGCAGCCCATTTGTGAACGCCGTGACTTTCGACCTGCAGCAGTGCCTGGAAAGTGTACGGCAAAACCAGCAACCGGCGGCGCACGCGCTGGTCGAGAACCTCTACCCCCTGGTGATCCGCATCGTCCGCGCGCACTTGCCGCGGCGAATGGCCGAAGAGGACTTGGCGCAGGAAGTCTTTCTCAAGCTTTTCTCGCGGCTGGCGCAATACCGGCCGCGCGACGCGATCCCCTTCGAACACTGGGTCTCGCGCCTGGCGGTCCGCACCTGCTTGGACAGTCTGCGGGCGGAGCGCCGCCGCCCGGAATTGCGCTGGTCGGACCTGGGCGACGAAGGTGTGGCCTGGCTGCAATACGTGCTGCTTGCCAAAGACGCCCCGCCCGACGCTTCGCCGGCGGCGGCCCGCGAGGTCGTCGAGAACTTGCTCCGGCAACTGCCGCCCAAAGACCGGCTGGTGATCAGTTTGCTCGACCTGGAGCAGCGGTCGGTCAAAGAGGTCAGCGTGATTACCGGCTGGAGCGCAACGCTCGTGAAGGTCCGCGCCTTCCGGGCCCGCCGCCGGTTGCGGAAAATTGCCGCGGAACTGGAAAGCGAGGTGCGTGATGCATGAGTTCGATCGGCGATGGCAGACCTGTGCCGCCCGCGCCCACGAGACCGCCGGCGTCGAAATGGATGTTCCGGCGGGATTCGCCCATCGCGTGTGGGCGATTTGGCGGTCCGAGCGGAGTTCGCCGCCGGCCGCCGTTTGGCTGGACTTGTCTTTCCGCGCTTTGGTTGTGGCGGCCGCCGCCTTGGCCGTTTGTGCGGCCATGGAATTCTGGACCGCTCCGCCCGAGGGCAGTTTCGTCCCGCACGTCGAGGACGTGGTAACGCGAATGTTGTGGATGCTATGAACCGAACCGGTTATTGGAAAACGACGGCTTGTTTGATCGCGCTGATCCTGGTCAGCGGTCTATTGGGCGGTTTGCTGGGACGCCGCTACGCGCGGATCGAGTGCGCCCGCCGCTCCGATCCGAGCCACTGGAACGAGACCGCCATGCGCGCGCTGCAGCGGACGGTCAAGCCCACGCCCGCACAGCGCGAAAAACTCCAGCAGGAGTTGGACGTGGCGGTCGAGCAGTTACAGGCCATCCGCGCCGATACCATCGCCCGCAGCTCCCAGGTCGTGCGGCAATTGGTCGCGCAGGTGGAAAAGGAACTCACTTCCGAACAGCGCGTTGCGTTCCAGCGGATCGTGCCCAAGGAGAGCGATTTGTCGAACCTGAACCTGCTCAACGTGGAAACGCGCAAGAAGCATTGAACGCGTACTTCACCAGGAAATCAGCAGCCGGCCGGTGACGTGCGCGGCGGTCAGGTAGTGGCCCTGCGGGCCGTCGTGGGTTTGATAGGCCAGGAACGGCCCATCGATGAACGGTTCCTTCGCCTCGGGCTGAAGCGTGACCCGGCTCCGTACGCTCGTTTCCGGATAGAAGCACACCGTGGCGTCGTTGAGCCCGCTCAAGGCCAGCCGCCGCGTAATGCCGTCGGCCCCCGAACACTGCTCCGCGCAAGCGACTTCGCCGCCGCGCTGGGCGACAAACACGCGGCACTCGCGGTGCCAGGCCCGCGGCAGACGGTAGCATGCCTGGCCGTCGAGCAGCTCGGTCTCCAGGCCGGTCAAGATCGGGGCCCCCAGGGGAAATCGCAGCCGCAACTCGACGTTGGTGTTGGGCGTATAGCCCGAAAAAAAGAAACCGTTGTTGTGCCGCGCGATCGCGGTGACCGGATTGCGTTGCTCCGCGCTGGTCTTGCGGACCGCCACGCGGTAGCCGAAACGGTCCAGCGCGAACCGCATCAGCAAATCGCCGGGAAACCACTGCTGCGGGTCGTCGGGCGTGAGCAGGTGGCCGCCGCGGTAGGAATTGGAGTTAGTCCCCCGCACCCAGGCCACTACGGGGCCGGCCGGGAGAAGTCGCCGCGCCAGGGCCGCCACGCGTTGGGCCTGGCCCTGGGAGACCGTGGCGATCACTTCCGTCGCTCGGTCGTTGCGGTCGCGCAGCACCTCGCGGCAGCCGCCGGCCGACATGGTCTCGCGATGCTGCATCCGGGCGGGATAGCCCCCGGCGGCCAATTGGTCCGGCGATTCCGGCAATTGCAAGCGGAGTTGCCCGGCGATCGGCTCCTCCAATCGCAGATTCAGTAGCTCCAGCAGCGGCGCCGAGGCGTGGCCCAGCGGGCCGTACAACAGTGCCTCTCCGCCCGCCCGCAAATAACCCAACAGTGCGCGATCCATAGGCGACCCGGCGTCGGGGGCGCTCGTGACCAGGATCGACTCGCGGTACAGATTGGGGTCTTTCCGCAGCGAGCGGAGGAAATTGCCGCTGGAAACGACCGTGTTCAGCGGCAATCCGTCGTTGATCGCCGCGCGGATGAACCAGTCGGCGAAGAACGGCTCCTCCAGCCGCGACTGGGCCGCGAACGGCAACTCCTGGTATTCGTCGAACGGATAGACCCAAACCAGCGGCCCGGGCCGGTCCGGCCGGTGCGCCAGGGCGGCCAGAATGTGCGGGATGACTTCGCTGGGACATTGCTCGGGCATGCGGCCGTAGGAGTCGTCGATCGTCAGAATGGCGATCGACCGCGGCGTTTCCACGGTGCCCGCGGCGTTGAGCCGGCCCACGGCCAAGGGCAGATAGATGTCGTGCGGCTCGCGGCCGTAACGGTCGAGCCAGGGACTGTTGAGCCACCAGGGGTCGTGCACGTAGTAGCGGAAGGGAAAGCCCCGGTCCGGCGGCAATTCGGCGATCCGCGTCATGTAGCCGGCCAGCTCCAGGCCGAAGTCGCCGTTCAGTGCGGCCCACGGCGAGTTGGGCGGCGGCTCGATATTGAACCCGCCCCGGTAAATCGCCCCTTGCGGCACAGCGTTGGAGGCCAGGTCGACGCCCACCGACAGGTTCGTGCCGCGGGTCTCGATGCGGTACCGCGGGCATTCGCCGCGGAACAGCTTCCAGAACTCCAGGATCTTATCGCGAATCGCGGCGGCCTCGCGGGCGTCGAACGTTTGCCCGTCGAACAACGGCCCGGTCGTCTTCCAGGTTTCCATGCCGAAGCCGAAGCCGTTGGAAAGCCAGAGGTAGTCGAATCCCAGGTCCTTGAGGAAATGCTGGCTCTGACGGCCGAGGAAGGTGCCCAGCGGCGTGCCCTGCGGAATGCCCTTGGGAAAACCGGCATACGGCTGAGAGTCGGCGTTGAGCGTGGCATAGCAACAGACGAAGCTCCCCTTACCCATGGTGTTGGCCAGGCAGATCTCGTTGTGCTTCTCGTACTTGAACTCCGAGCGGGCGAATTCGCCGCCCGGATCGAAAGTGGCGCCGACCTCGACCGGCACGCCGAGGATTTCCGGGCCAAGCCGCTTGAGCGTGGCGACGATCAGCGCCAAGTCGCGATAAGTCATCGACGCCGGGTTGTCGCGGTAAAGATAGCCGCCGCTGTGCAGGGCCTTCTTTTCCCGGTCGCGGGGAACGACTTGACGCGGATTGGGGTGGCCGATGTAGCGGGCCCATTCGACCCGGTCGTCCAACCGCCCCCGATATTCGAGGATCTCCGAGCCGTCGGCCGTCCACAACAGGACCGCCGCGGACCGCGCGTGTCGCACCAGCGGGGCCCATTGGCGAAAAGCTTCGCCGCAGACCCGGCGGATCGTCTCCGCGCTCATGTCGGTGAACGGCTTGGGCGACATTTCCAATACCACCCGCTCGACCATCGCCTGCTGCCGGGGCCGCGGCGGTTGGATCACGCGGGTCACCGGCGGTGCGCAATGTCCCGCGGCCGCTCCCCATCCGAGCAGAATGCCTGCCAATGCCAACGTGGTTCGACGAGCCGGAGAAAAGCGCATATGCGTGATCCTTATTCGCGACGGACGGCAATCCGGAAGTGTACCAATGCCCCGTTGTACCTACGCCGCGGCACAGCGTCAACGCGCCGAAGCGGCGACGGGCCACCGACTGCCCACGGTGGGCCCTATTTCTTCTTCGGCGCGCCGCCGGGATGACAATCGGTGCAATGCAGCCGGTGGATGTCGTGCGCGCTCTGCCGCGAACGCGCGGTGGTGTCCATCGTGCTCACGTCCAGCCCGCAATGCGAGAACTTCGGATGGCATTGGCTGCACGACGCCCGCGCGTCGTTCGAGTGCGGCGAGTGACAGGCGGCGCAACTGAGCCCCTCGTGGACCCCGACCGGAGTGCGGTCGTCGCTGGTGCCCACTTCGTGGAAGGCGTTGGGGGCGTGGCACTCGACGCACAATCGTTGCCGCGGGTCGGGCGAGACCAGCACCGAGCGGCCGTGCTCGTGCATCGGCGCGACCGGCAGATCGGCCGCGGCGAAGTAGGCCTTCTCCCGCCGCGAGTAGAGCGCGATCGAACCATGCCGGTCGGCCGCTTCACCGAGTGCCACCGGCTTAGCCAGTGCCACCCCCTCGGCTTTGGCCTCGCCGTGGGCGGCCGTTGCGGAAAACGGATGGCCCGCCACGTGTACCTGGTGGCAGGCCAGGCAGGGAATCACCGGCCGCGTGGCGAGGCTGTCGTCCTTGAGCCGCCAGGGGCCCTGGATGTTCAGCGGCTCGACGACGTCGCCCGCCCGGCCCGCGAAGAACATCCCATGGCAGCGGAGACATTCCTCGTTGACTTGCTCGGTATGATTGTGCACGGAGTTGAGGAAGATATCGCGGTAGGTGATGCCGTGGCCGCCGTCGCGCCATTGGACGAACTCCCGGGCGTGGCAGCGTTTGCACTGGTTGGTCATTTCCACGACCTGTGCTTCGCTCAGCCCCATCTCGTCGTGATGGACGTCGCGGAAATGGGCGATCACGCGGTTCAGATTCTCGCGGATCCCGTGCAGCCCGGAGGTCAACGTGCCGCCGTGGCAGCGCTTGCAGGAGATTTCGCGGTGGGCCGACTGGGCCCAAAGGTCATAGGGGCGGCGGATTTCGTGACAGGAGAGGCAGGTCTGCTCGGGCGGGGCGAACTCGAAGAAGCATAGCGAACCCGCGCCGGCCGCGAGGGCGAACAGCCCGCCGAACAGCGCGGTCTTCACGAGCAGCCAGAACCAGATCGAGCCGGTGCGCTTCATCATGTTACGTGCCTGACGTTGCGTTCTTTCTCCCCTTCTCCCCTGGCGGGAGAGGGGTCGGGGGTGAGGGGTGGCCGGGAGATTGCCGATCCACGAGCAGTTCTTCCCCCACACCCAAACCCTCTCCCGCCAGGGGAGAGGGGACTCGTCTACGAGCGAAACTTCGTGCCCTTCCACTCTCGGGCGATGTGCCCGCCGACCCAATAGCCCAAGGCCATGATCGTCAACGCCGGATTGAACCCGCCGTTGGTCACGTTGAGGCTGCCGTCGGCGATGAACAGGTTGTCGATATCGTGTACCTGGCCGTACTTGTTGGTGACGGAGGTCTGCGGGTCGTTGCCCATCCGGCAGGTGCCGGCCTGGTGCTGCCCGCCGCTCACTCCCAGCCCGGGTACGTTCGTCCAGATCTGCGCGGCGCCGGCCTCCTTCAAGAGCGCCGTGGCCTTGCCGACCATGAACCGCGCGGTCTCCACGTCGGCCGCGTGGCGATGCCCCGAAATCCGCGCCACGGGAATCCCCCAGTGGTCCTTGACCTCCGGGTCGACGTCCACGCGGGCCTCGAATACCGGCATCTCCTGCACCGGCCCCATCACGCACAGCGTCCGCTTGTAGTTGCGGCGCTGAAAATCCTTGTGGGCCAGTCCCCAGCGCGGCGCCCCGGGCGGGTGGACGTTGCTATACAGATACGGCAGCGCGATGAACTCGGTGGCCAGCATCCCGCCGCCGCGAAGCCCCGCATTGCCATGGTTGAAATCGCAGAAGGCGACGCCCGACCCCGGCCCCGCCTCCTCGTAGATCTCCTCGGCCACCAGTCCCCGCGCGCCGCAATAGGCGTGGCCCTGGAGATTATGGCCCACCCAATGGCCGCGGTTGTTGCCGGCGCCGTCGGGAAACAGCTTGCTGCGGGAATTCAGCAACAGCCGGGCGGTTTCCGTGGCCGAAGCCGATACCACGACCAGGTCGGCCGTCTGCACCTGAAGCTGGTCGCGGGCGTCGAAATACTTCACCCCCTGGGCCCGGCCGCGCTCGTCGACGAGGATTTCGCTGGCCACCGACTCCGTGCGGACCTCGCAATTGCCGGTGGCCATCGCCACGGGAATCACCGAGTTCTGCGTGCCGTTCTTGGCATTGATGGGGCAAGCGAAGCCCACGCAATGCCGCATGTGCATACAGGCCGGCCGGCCGTTGTAGGGGACCGAGTTCCGCAGCATGGGCACGGGAAACGGGTGCCAGCCCAGCCGCTTGAGGGCCGCCTCGATCAGCCGCGATTCCTTGTTGTAAGGAAACGGAGGCATCGGTTGCGGCTTCTTTCGCGGCGGGGCATGGGGGTTCTGCCGGTCGTCGCCGGCCACGCCGATCTCCCACTCCGCCTTCTCGTAACACGGCTCCAGGTCCTCGTAACGGATGGGCCAGTCGTCCAACGTCGAGCCTTCCGGGCAGCCGTAGGTGGTGCGCATCTTGAAGTCCTGCGGCATGAACCGCCAGGCCATCGCCCCGTAGCTCAGCGTGCCGCTGCCGACGCAGGCGGCCACGTTGCTGTAGCCGCCCTCGCTGGGGAGCACGATCCGCTTGGTACCGTCGAGCTCGACGACCACCCGCCGATAACGCTCGTCGTCGGGCCCGAAGGCGTTGCCCAACACCGTGGTCCGCTGCGAGATCAATTCGTCGTCGTTGTGGTCGTAGAAGGTCTGCCAGCGGCCCCGTTCCAGCAAGACCACGGTCAGGCCGGCGGCGCTCAACTCCTTGGCGACCACCCCGCCGCCGGCGCCCGAGCCGATCACCACCGCGTTGACGTGTCGAAGCGTCACGGCGTCACCCCTTGGCTTTCGGATAGCGGTTCTGCCCCATCACGACCGGGTATTCCAGTCCCAACATCTTGTAGCTGGCGTAGCCGCGATTGCCGCCGTGCCGCGGACTACCGTAGAAACCCTGCATCGAATGGTCGCGGACGAGATGGAAGAACTCGGCGGCCGCCACGCCCGGCCAACACTCCTTGGGCGCCCGGCCGGAATCCATCGCCACGAGCAGCTTGGTCTGGTCGTTCCAGGCCAGGGCGAGGAAATCCTTGTCGAACATCCGCCGGCTGGTCTTCTCGACGTTGGCCAGGCCCGTGCGATATTTTTCCTGGTAACGCTGGTAGGGCCCCACCAATTGGCGATCGATGAAATACACCACTCCGGCGTCCTTGCCGCCCGGGTCCTGATCGGCCGGGATGATCTGCTCGGAGAGGGCCTCGACGAGCCGGGCTTCCGCGACGGTGAAGAAATGCCAGCCGCCCGGCGGCGCGCGATCGATCCGTCCGGCCAACATCGACCCGCCCACTCCGGCCACCGCGCCGCCGATGGCCACCGACATCACTTTAAGCGCCTCCCGCCGCGACGGGGGGACGTTGCTGGCTTGGGGATCCATGGCACACTCCGCAGAAAGGGGCAGAGGGACAAAGGCGAGAGGGATAAAGTGTCTCTGCCGCCGCTGCTCCGGCTGATTGTAACACATGGAGGCGCAAAGTGGCAAAGGTACAAAGGCACGGAGTTTCGAAGTCTTTCCCGGTCCCGCCGAAGAATAACTTCCCGATTTCCGTAGCCCAGCATTTATGCCTGGGATTACGGCGGCGCCCCAATGCAAAGCGGGCGGTCCGCGAGCGTGCGGTTTGCGTCCCCGGCATAAATGCCTGGGCTACAGAAAAGGAAACAAAACCGCGAAGTTATTTTTCGACCAATCCCTCTTTGCCTTTCTTCCTCTGCCCCTTTGTGCCTCTGTGCCTTTGTCCCTCTTCGTCATTCCAACGTCGGCCGCACGATCTCGCCGCGCAACTGCGCCTCGCCCCCCTCTTTCTCGTACACGCCGTAGAAGATCGAGGCACAATCCAGCCACAACGTCAGGCGGTGCAGTTCCTCCGCCGACAGCTTCACGTCGTAATGCCCCTTGTCGAGGATCTCCAACAGCTTCGACGCCCGCGCGCCGAAATGTCCCGGCGTGGTGACCAGTCCGGAACCGTAATCGTAGAAGCCGTAGTTCGGCGCCAGGTTGGCATACGAGGCGTACCAGTTGCGCGTGATCGGCTCGCGGGCCAGGTTGGGGGCCTTCGCCGCATTCTTGGCATGGCACTCCACGCAGCGGCGGTCGAGCACCGGCTGCACCAGCCGCGGATAACTGAAGGGGTTCGAACCGTCGACGTCGGGCGTCAATCGCGACGGCGCCCGCCGCAACGCCAGCGGCGAGCCCTCGATCACCATCGGCGCGTGGTGCTGCGGCTCGTGGCAGCCCTGGCACGCCTGCTGTTCGCCGGCGTGCAGGTAGGTCGCCGAGCGCATCGATTGGATCGCCAACCCTCGCTCGTCCACGGCCTGGAACAGAATTTCCTTATTGGCGGGAACCGCGAAATACGCGCTGCCGTCGCTCTCGACGGGCACCGTGCCCAACACGTAACGCGCCAACGTGACCGAGTCGCGCGCCGTCGCGATCCGCATGCCGATGTCGTGGGGCGGCCGGCCCGAGGGCACGCTCATCGGCAGCACTTGAATCACCCGCAGGGCCGCGATCCGCGTGCCCGCGGGCCAGGGGGTGCGGCTGCGGTAGACGTTGGCCACGGCGATCGTCGCCTCGGCCGGCTTTGCCGCCGTGGCGGCCGGCCGCGCGGCCGGATTGCTCCCCGCTCCGCCGCCGGCCAGCATCGGCATCGTCGGCGGCATCCACCGCGGCCGCAGCGGCCGCGGGCTCTGGCAGGCGATCGCCGCGTCGCGGTAGATCAGCTCCTTGTTGCCGAAACTGTCGACCAGGTACAGCCCGTAGATCCCCTTGGGATTCGGATTCCGCGTCGGCGGCTGCTTCGGATAACCGCTGCCCGGGTCGCCGGGTCCGGCCACGCTGGTGCGGTTCAGCGCGGGCACGTAGACCGGATTGTACGAACACAGGTAGAAGTCCTCGCTCAAGGGCCAAGCCGTGGCGTAGGCCTCCGCGCCCCCCTGGCTCTCGGGGAAACCCACGTCGGGCGTGATCCGCTTTACCGGGGCCATGCGGTCGTCGTCTTCCACGCGCGGGTCGATCATCACCAGCGAGCCGAAGGCCTGCCCGTGGTGCGGCGCCGCGGTGGCGATGAACCGCTGCGAGCCCGGGATCGCGCGGACGTCGAGCTCCATGTCGGGCCGCGACTGCCGCGGCGCGAAGTTGCCGTGTACCGCCCGCGCGTCGCGGCCGTCGAGGGTCGTGATCCAGGGCAGATGGGCGGTGCAGCCATAACGGTCGACGTAATCCCAGCGGGTGTAGATGATGCGGCCGTCGTTGGTCACGCTGGGATCCCACTCGTTGGTCTCATGGAAACTCAGGCAGGTGATGTCGTTGCCGTCGGCGGCCATGTCGAAGAGCGTGTAGTTGGGACACACCCGGCCGCAGCGCAGGTAGCCGCCGCGGCGCTCGCTGATGAAGGCGATGCGGCCGTTGGGCAGCCAGCAGGGCGCGAAGTCGTTCCAGGTGCCGTCGGTCAACTGTTGCAGGCCGGAACCGTCGACGCCCACCTTGAAAATATGGTAGCAGCGGCCTTCCGCCCAGTGGCCCCGCGAGGGATCGGTGTGGTGGCGGTGCTCCCGTTCCCCCGTGCACTCGACGTAGGCGAACAGGATCGTGCGGCCGTCGGGCGAAAGATCCGGGGAGACGAACGAGCCGCCGTCCTGCTCCGGGCCGCCCACGTTGCCCTGGCCGTCGAAGGAAGGCGGTCCCAGCGTGCCCGAGCCGCCGCACAGCTTTTGACCCGCGAGCCGCCCGGCCGCCACTTTCGTGCCGGCCAACAGGTCGCGGACTTGCGGTCGCGGACCAAACGGTTGTTGGAGCACGTACAACCCGCCGCCGGGCCGCGCCGTAGAGCCGTAATACTGGTCGCACATGTGGTTGTAGATCGCGCGGTGCCGCTTGACGAACAGCAGGCCGTCGAAGTCCAGCAGCGGATTCCGCCAGGCGATCTGCCGTCGCAGCCGGCACGCGGCCGCGAACAGCACGTAGCGGGCTTCACTCTGGGCCACGGCGATCTTGCGGCCGGCCGACTGCAAGCGCGCCAGGTCTTTTTCCAGCCCAGCCACGTCGGCGCCCTTGGCCCGCAATTCGACGGCCAGCGCCGCGGTTCGCCGCAACACCACGTCGGCCGGGTCCTGATCGGTATCGAGTACTAGCGCCTCGCGGCGGTACGTTTCCGGGGCAAATTTCTCGAATGCCGCGCGGTTGTGCAGGTCGTATTGCAAGGTCTGATACTGACGCTCCCATTCCTGCTCCAGGCCTTCGTTGGCCGGCGCGGCCAGCCATTGCCGCATCCCCGCGATCGCCAGGACCATGTCGCGGCGCAACGTCACGACCTGCTGCCGGAAAGCGTCCAGGCCCACCAGTTCAACCTTCCCTCGCCCGCGGGCACCGACCGAAGGTTGGTCGGGAGAGGGGCCGGGGGTGAGGGCCGTCTGCCCCAACACAGGCTGTCGTTCCGGCACCGCCGCAAACCTGGCCAGGATCTGCTTCCATTGCCGGTCCAACTCGCCGCAACGGGCCAGCAGCCGGGAGCCGTCCTGAAATTCGCCCGGCATCGCGGCCGAAAGCTCGGCGATCGCGCCGGGGAGCGTGGGTGTCCAAACCTCCTCCACGTTGGCCAGGCTATCCCGCCAGCGGCATCCCTTGGCATACAACTCCAACCATCGCGCGTCGTCCGCCACCGCGTGCGACTGCCGCAACTGGCCGAGTTCCTGCTGCAATCGCCCGCCGGCCGCTCCGAGCTGTTGCGCCACGCGCCCAACCAGGTCTTCTTCACACGCCGTGCCGCTGGCCTCGCGGAACCAATCCAGGTGGCGTCCCAGACCCAAGATCTGGATCAGCCACTGGCTTTCCGTGGGGAAGTCCTGGGCGATCTGTTGCCAAGCGGCCGGAAGCGGGTCGGGCGGATCGAACGTCACCCGAAACCGCGCCGCGCCGGTCGCACGGGCCTTGTCGATGCCGATCCAGGCCTCGAAACGTTCGTACTTCTTGCCGAGCACGTACACCAGGTCGCTATTGGCGTGCAACCAAAGACCGTGGCTGAATTGGCGATCGCCGATCGCCAGCGGCTGACGCTGCCAATTCTGGTTCAACCAGAGTTGCCCCCAACCGACGCTCACCGTCGCCGGCCTGAGACTGCTCAGCCGCGTCTCCCGGCCGCCGTGGGCGATGAGCCGGGCTTCGCCCCAGATGTTCAGGTGGCCGCCGCCTTGTTCGCAGCGGGCGATCAGCCGCAGCGATTCGGCGCCGCTGACGTTGATCGAAATGTGCTGGGCCGCCGCGGTGCCGGAAATCAGCCCGCTGTCGAAGGGCTTCAAATCGGCGTTGACCGGCCGCCGCGCCTGCTCCGTTTGCCAGCGCAGAAAGGCGGCCCGGGTGGCCAACATGGTTTCAGCCCAGGTGGCCCGCCTGGCGTAAACCTGCGGCACCGGCGACGCTTGCGGTTTCACGGCCGCCGCGGCCATGGCCAAGCTCGCCAAAGTGCCCAGTGCCAACAACCATCCAACAGCTTTGCAATTTCCTAGTGCGCAGCGCTTCATGGGCTCTCTCCTTGGGCAGGCTGAGGTTCAAACGGCGGGCGTAGGGTGTGCGTTGGCACGCGCCCTAGTGGGGCTGGATCGAGGCGGGGCGGGGAATCTTCTGGCAGGCTGATTCAGGTCAGAGATTATGCGAAGGACTCCACAGCCCTCCATTATGCGCCCCACCGCGCCCGTGACAACAGGAACCCGTCCATGTGCCACCGATTTCCGCGGCGATTGGCGGTGATTATTGTCGGAGCCAATTGTTGAAATCCTCCGCCCGCCGTGTCGGGCGTCGCCCGCGCATCCGAACCCCCGACCCCGTAAGCACGAAAGGGTCTGACAATTTTGACTGGCGCTGTCTGCGGGGTTTAGGTAGACTACCGGGATTGGTGTTTTTCGGTCCCCGAGCCCAAGCAAGGATTGCCCAATGAGCGAGTCGCCGCGAGTCCCGCCCGAAC
>Ga0302320_10000024_pt1 | contig 263728 bp, 247 predicted proteins | sample Bog_T0_3_FD_202130 | JGI IMG/M metagenome (GOLD analysis project Ga0302320, IMG submission 202130) | Peat permafrost microbial communities from Stordalen Mire near Abisko, Sweden - Bog_T0_3 | ecosystem: Environmental > Terrestrial > Soil > Wetlands > Peat | place: Sweden: Abisko, Stordalen... | reverse complement strand
CGGCCTCGCGCCAAGTGAAGTGCGGCCAGTCCGGATGCTGATGGATGTAGCGCATGCCTTAATCACCGCAGAGTTTGCGGGGGTTGTAAACGTTATTCGCCGCATAATATGCGGTGATTATGGCAGCTATTCACCGCAAGGGTCAGGCTCCAGAAACGTCTACACAACGAAGCCCTCGTGGATGAGCAGCGCAGCATCTAGAAACTTCGGCAACGAATCTCTATCCCGAACGATAACGCCACCAGATATGTGCGGAAACTTACTGTCCAAACACTGTCCATTTTGACCCCGTCCCTGTCCGTCCCAGTTGGTCCCTGTCCGTCACACGAGAGGAAAGCTAAACTCCTGATAGAGAATCATTAGGCTCATAACCTGAAGGTCGCCGGTTCAAATCCAGCCCCTGCACCCAATTTGAGGCCCTTGGATCCAAACCAAGGGCCTTTTTGTTGGGTCGATAATAGGAATCAGCGGAGGTATGCCTCCAAACAACTATCGAGCGCGGTAAGGTGCTCATGAGCGAGTTGTCCGATAACCCCACGCAAACGGCCCTTTCGCACTTGGCGGATCCCGGGTATCACCGCGTAACTCTCTTTGCCCGCGAAGCTACCGACCGACAGTCGAAGCGGAAGGATTTCGGGAGCGACCGTGGAGGTGGGTACAACGACCACGGTGTTGAGTACCTCATTGTGGGTTGTGCCCGACACGACGATGGCAGGTCGCACCTTGCCCATTTCCGGTGGGGACGTGTCGCTTAGGTCCACCCAAACCACTGTACCGCGCTTCATGGCCTCTTTGGCTCGATCTTTTCGACCAATGGAGCCGATTCCCAAACCTCCAAAGCAGCGCGCTCGTCTGGATTATCCTCCAAGAATTGTTGATATATTACCGCAGATACCCTGTTTGCCCGCGCCCGGTGCTCCCTTTCAATCAATTCACGCACAAAGGCTGAAATACTCTCATCCTTCGGCTTCAAGGCCGTGACTTTCCTCACCAAGTCGGCCTCTAGCTTTATGGTAGTTGCTGGCATACCATAATGGTATGCTTTTAGTATGACCTGTCAATCGCCTCCGTTGGGAATGGCCCACAGGCGGTAGGCTCGGGTAGATTCGCAAGTGCAGAGTTCATAACCTGCAGGTCGTCGGCCGGTTTACCCCTTATAATTTCACCTCAATCTGAATGGATCCATTCCCTGGCGGCATTGCACCCAAGCGCCTGCCGAATAAATTGCCTGCGGACATGTGTTCTGGCTCAATACAGGCGATGCATATGACCGGTCCTTGCATTCGAACAAAGGAATGAATCCCACCGGTCAAGGTGCCCGTACCGCGCCCCGCTACTCGGACCCGTCCCTCCTGCTGCTGGCAGCGCTGCTCCTGGCTGTCTTCATGCTTAGTCGGGCGCCCTTCTTCTGGTTTTACCCTTCGGTCCAGCCTGCCGTGGACACGCTATGGTACCTGGACATCGTGAACGCGATTAAGGCGGACCTTTGGCCAAATTTACAATATCGGCCCCCGGGATACCCCCTCTTCTTCTGGTTCATCACGCTCTTCACCGACAGGTGGATCGCGATCGTCTTTGCGCAGAACCTGCTTTCCTATGCCTCCTGTCTTTTCCTTGTCTATTCCGTGCGGCGCTACCGCTCCTCGCTGGCGCTGCCAGCCACGCTGGCGCTGTGCGGTTTTCTCGGCAGCTCGCAGGTCGTCCTCTACGACATCGCCCTGCTAAGCGACAGCCTGTATGCGAGCTGCCTCATAACCGTGGTGGCGCTGCTTTTCCTGGCCTTCAGGGAATTTGACCCGTTCACGCTCGTCATGGCCTCCACGGCCATGGCTCTGAGCATCCTCGTCAGGTCCGCGGGGGAATACCTGGTCGTGTTCTACGCCGCCGTCCTCGCGTATCTTGTCTGGCAGCGGAAGCCCGTGCGCTCCGTGGTCGGGTTCCTGCTCCCTTTCCCGGCGTTGATCCTAGGCCTTTGCCTCTACAATTATGCAACGATCTCCTGCTTTGTCGTAACCTCACTGGGGGAGGCAAACCTCGCGGGCGCCACCGCACTCTTTTGGGAGCCCGATCCGCGGCTGCCGGACTCAGTCAACCTTGCCCTAAAGGACCTTCCTGCCTCCTATGTGAGGCAGGACATCACAGCCGAGGATCTTCGAACGATGAGGACGTCGTGGAATGTCGAGGAGCTTAACCTCGTCTATGAGAAGGCTTTTAACCGGCTGATTTTCAGCGAGGGATGGGGATGGGGCCGGTTCGGCTCAGGGGACTACCTTCGGAGCAGGGCCACTATGAGGGCGGTTTCCCTCGTAGCAATTCGGAGGCATCCCGTCCTCTATGCCAAATTCGTCTGGGTGGGCCTCGTCGAGTACTTCGGGGGCGTAGGATACAAATATGATATTGAGTCCTCGATCGAGTACCGGACGAGGGGCAATCCGCTGTCGGGTGTCCACGGATTGCATCCCGACGAGGCCGCTGGTCGCCGCGCCTCGGTCTCGAATGGCCCCTCCCCTGGTCCTGCACCTCAGGGCATGCAGGCTAAACCGGGACAAGAGCGCCTCGTCAGGGGGCTCCAGCACCTATGGCAGCGCCTGCACGCGGTCATCTTTCAGAACATAGCATGGAGCTACGCCTATTTTGCCGTGCTCATGCTGGGCGCGGTTCGATTGGTTCTTTCCAGGGGACGGGTTAAGAGCGTGGTCCTGCTGTTCCTGGTAACGCTTATCCCGCTGGGCGCGGGTCTAACCGCCTCCCTCGTCGTGATTTCGTCGGACCGCTACAGCTATCCCACCCAGTTCATCTATTACCTGTCCTTGGCGCTGACTCCGCTCCTGTTTGGTAGGGATCCCGGGACAAACGAGCGGGAGCATGGCGCGTAGCGCAGCCCGTTCGACCGTTCCGCTCTCACCTAGCTGAGACCGCGGTTAACATCGTACGTGACCGCTGCAGCGACGCAGCGGACAAACCCCACTAGCGTCCCTTGCCCAGCAGGGTGATGGAAAAGGAGAAAGTTACCTTCAGGCTCTGCGGGACCCTCTCTTTCCATTTGTCGCCATGTTCCCTCCTCAATCGATAAACCGAGGGGGACATCTCGACAATTGAGACGAGGTCATGATGGGCGACCTCTGATTCACAGGTGAAGGCGCCTTCTTGCAGAATTGCGTACAAACGGCTGGTAGGTGCCTCCAATTTCCCGGTGCCGATTGCGGCGAGGGGGAGAAATTCCCGGACCTCTTTGAGGTGGTCCTGCGTCGCTGTCACGATCAACCAGTTGCCGTCGGCCCTTAGGATTCGCCGAATCTCGTCGATTGGGCGCGGTGCGAAGATGCTCAACACCAGCCCGAATGACGAGTCCTCGAACGGCAACCGGGCATGCGACGCGTCCGTCCGGACGAAAAACAAGCCCGGGTGGGCCCTGGCTGCCCGCGCGAGGGCGCCTTTCGAGATGTCGACTCCAACTCCGAGACACGGCGCCGCAGCGGCCTGCGTGACCTGGTTAAGAAAAAACCCATCGCCGCAGCCGATGTCCAATACCCCGTTGCGGGTGTTGTTCTGCGGGCAATAGCCGGCGACAGCCCTTGCCAGCCCAAGGAACGCTGGCAGCTGATGCACGCGAACCCGCGCCTGAACCATCTGCTTGTCATCTCCGATTTCCTGATAGTTGCTTCGCCCATGGAGGAGGCTCAGGTAACCTTCTCTCGACAGGTCAAAGTTGTGCCGCTTTTGGCACGCGTAGGAGCGCCCGGAACGCAAGAGCGTTTCGGAGCAGATTGGGCATGCGACTGAAAAGGATGAATTCACGCCGAGCGGGACGCCTTAACCGTTACCTTAACGAGCGCTATTTCGTGAGCCATAGACGTGCGGGTGGTGGCCATTGCATCTGGTACCCGGCCGCCGGCAACGGCTAAGGGGCCTCTTGGGCGGGCCCGGTTTCAACGGGGATCTTACGATGATCTGCCAAGCGGGCACACGGCTGTCTTACCCCTGATGTTTCGGTTCCTGGCGGGGGACACGGGCCCGGGTCTCTCGACTACCTCGGCTCTTAATTAGGTAATATCCTAATGAATAATTACTTAATTATCGCCTCTTTGCCTCGATTTTACCTCCAAATCCCTGGCTCGAGCGCTCCCCCGAATCGCGTTAATATCGACGGACTCCCTTGAGAAGGACATTACTTAGCGCTTGGGAACGGCGCCGGTGCCAAAGCCCTTGAGTCAGTTTCGCATGTCATTCCGACGGCGTCGCCTAAAGTTCATGCGGCGCGTAAGAATCGCGACCGATCCAACGATTCCCACCGCTAACCCTATCTGAGCGGGCGAAGACGTCCAAAGGCCGCCCGAGGCAGCGGCGCCGCAGATTTCTGGGCCGCGGAGCCCAAACACGGCGCCGATTCCCGCGTAGGCGAGCACGCACACCATGCACTTGGGAGCCAACGCGACGAGCGCGACCGACGCCAGCGGCCGGAGGGGACGCCTAAGACTCTCGGCTAGCCACTGGGACATCGGTGTATCGATCGTGGTGACAGACCCATTTCATCGGGGCCTCGGGATCCTCGTCGCGGCCCTTCGGCACGAGGTCTAGCAGGTTGTATGCCCCGATCAGCAGGTCGAGTCCCCGCGAGTAGGTTGAGTAGGTGCGGTATACGGTGCCATCGCCGTCGCGTGCAAAGACGCTCAGCCCGGGCATCTCGGTCATTCCCACCTCCCTAAGGCCAAAATTATAGTCTGCCTTGCCCGCCTCGACCTCCTCCGCCGTGAACGAAACGCCAAGATCTCGATTGAAGGACGTGCCGTGCGAGGAAACCCAGGCGAATTTCCAACCCATTCGGGCCTTAAAGCGCCCTATCTCGTCGAGCGGCGCGGAGGAAACCGCCGCGAAGGAGACATCGCGGGCATTGAGGTGCGGAAGGGCCCCATCAAAATGGTCCGACACAAATGAACATCCCCGGCAACCCTCCTCCCAGCCAGGCGCGAGCATGAAATGGTAGACTATGAGCTGGCTGCGACCCTCAAAGAGTTCCGGAAGCGATACGGGCCCATGGGGCGATTCGAAGGAATAGGCCTGCCCGACCCGTACCCACGGCAGCTCGCGCCGGCGCGCGGCGATTTGGTCCCGCAGCCTTGAAAACTCCTTTTCCTCGCGAAGGAATTCACGCCTTGCCGCGAGCCATTTTTCCGGTGAGACGACGGTAGGATACCCGACAGATTTGTTTTTCATGGAATTAATTGTTAAGGAGGACGCTTCTCTGGGGTTTTTCAGGGGTGTTGCGCTGCGATCCGAAGTTTCTCGTAGTCGCTCTTGAGTTTGGCGTGGAGGGGCCAGAATGGCGGACGCGGGGCACCCTCGAGCAGGGCGATCAGGTGGGCGACGTGGGTGTGCCAGCCCGCGCCAAAGTCCGCCATGTAGGGCAGGTCCCCGTCTCGGGAGCGGTGGGTCAAAACGAGCAGCACACTGGTGCCCTGCGGCGTCAGCTCGAACGTCGCCTCGGATTCGCCATCGCTCCCAAAGGAAAATGCCAGCACGCGCGGCGGTTCGCAGCGGGTGATAACCCCGGTCATGCTGTGGCCGGGGTCGTGATGCTGCTTGTGTTCCTCCGGTGGCGTCTCGTCCGGTGCGAGATCCTTGTGCCGGAAATTAAGCGTCACCTTGCCGCCCGGGCGCAGCTCCATCGGCCCTCCGGCGAACCAGCGGCTGCGTTTCTCCGAGTCGGTGAGATAGTCCCATATGCGCTCGATGGGTCCGGGCAGCGTGCGCACGAGGCGTACCTCCGCCGGGCCGGTGAACTGGCCGTGTAGATCGTTGGCTTTCATGATAAAATTCCCTTTTTCGGTTTGCGTTTGTCTGCCTCGTCTTCGGCCCGAAGCTCACGCTCCAGGGCGTCAAGCCGGCGCGACCAAACAGACCTGGTCCGCTCAAGCCAGGTCTCCAGGTCATTAAAACCCTCAGGGTTAAGGCCTTGGATACGGGACTGCCCCTCGGCACGAACCGTCACAAGCCCGGCCTCGCGCAGCACCTTTAGGTGCTGGGAAATCGCGGGGGCGCTCATGTCGAACTCGTCGACGAGCTCGCCTGCTGTCCGCTCCCGGACAGCGAGCAGTTCCACGATCCTCCTGCGCGTTGGGTCCGCTATGGCCAGAATGCTTTGCATGCCGACATTAATTAAGTTCTTACTTAATTAAGCAAGCACTAAATTATCTTTTCTCGCTCTTTTTCCCCCGGCGCGCCCCATGCGCCCCAAAAGGGCAGGTTCTTTTTCCCAGCCTCCGGGGGGGCCTCCCCTGCTTATGGGAAACCCGACTTCCGGCTAAAGCGTCGTGTTGGTGTTCTCGACCCGAATCTGCCGAAGGAGCGCCATGAGCGTGGCCCGGCATTGGCGCGGCGACTTGGCTTCCGTGAGGGACGAGATGTGGATATCGATCCAGGTGCTTTCCTGGATCCAGTGGGCACGGATGTTTGAGTGCGTGCCCCCGGGTATGTCCATGTCGTAGAAAACCGCGTCCCAGCCCCCTACTTTCTTGAACACAACCTCCGTCGGGCTCGGCAAACCGTTGATCGACCACTGGATCTTGTCGCCCTCGAGGATCTTCTTGGTCGATGTGAACTTCTTGGCGGGCTCGATCCACCCGCTGATGGAGATGTCCGGACGCCTCTCGTTCTGAAACAGGAAATAGCGGGGATTGAGCTTGGAGCCGGTCCCGAGGTTGTTCTTGAGGTGCTTCTTGGGGATCGTGACGGCGAGGGTCGTGATGGGCACGTTCAGGACGTAGCCGTCGGGCAGCTCGAACACCTGGAGCGTCTCGCCCTCCGGCACGGAGGACAACGCGTGTGAATACGCAAAGAAGGTAAATGACGAACCGAAGCTGGCTGATTGCATTGTGGAACCCTCCGCTATGCTCGATCCGGCGGTTCCTGCAAGGGGTTTCGAGCGGGCGGCGTCGCCCCGCCACTGCGCATCGAGCGCAGCAGAAGCGAGGGGATCGCGAGCCCGGTCCCGATGGCCCCTATCGTGAAGGTGACGCGCAGGAAATACTCGACCGAGAGGATCAGGGTCTTGTCCGGGTCGATCGGAACCGGCGCCGTGAGCGCAAAGAGCCCCAGAATGGCCTTGGCCGCGAACCCGCCCGGCACCATCGGGATGCAGCCGGCAACGTCCAGGGTGTTCCTCGAGATGCCGATGCGCTCCTGGAACATCTGCACCACCGCGCCCACCGCGAGCGCCGCCGCGAACGACGCCAACTCAAGGCTCCCTCCAAGCTCAAGCCCCACGGTCCTGACAGCGAGCGCAAGCCCACCGGCAATGCCGCACCAGAGCAGGTTCTTCCTGCTGATGTTAAAAAGCACGCCAAAGCCCATGGCCGCGAGGCTCCCGAAGAGGGTCTGGTGAAGGACCTTGGCAAATTCCAGGTACATGTCAGCGGCCCTCCCCCAGCGCCATTTGGCCAAGCCACACCCCGATTGTGATGAAAATAAGGATGACAGCCACCCACACGGCGCGCGCGCTGCCGAGGGTGGGCCGACCGTTCAGGATGTCGTACTGGGCATTGAGCGATGGCACTCCCGGCACGAGGAGGAGCACCGCCGCGGTCATCGCCGACTCGACCGTCGTGCTTCCGGCTAGCCGCGAGCCCAGGCCGCTCAGGGCCGATGCCAGGAAGGCGACCAGGGTCGCCGCGATGAACACATTGACCTGGCGCCTGATGAGCATCCTTCGGAAACTCTGGCCGATCGTCGCCGCCGCGAACACCGATCCAAACGCGAGCCAGTCGACGCCAAGGAGGCGCCCGAACGACGCGCAGGCGAGACCGACCGCAAGGTCGATGAACCACCCGGGGTGCCTCGGGGTCCCATCCACGATGCGGGTGAGTTCGCCCCGGACCTCCGCAACCCGAACATCCCCGGCCTCCACGCGCCGCGCGAGGTGCCTCACCGCCTGGTCGAGGCGCTGGTTGACGCCGATCGGGCCCACACGCCGCATCCGGGCGACTCCCTTTCCCTGGGCGCGAACGGTGATCGCAAGGGACGCGTAGCCGATCCTCAGGTCCACGCTCTCGGCGCCCAGGGCCGTCGCCACGCGCTCCGCGTACTCGTCGACAATGGAGGAGGCTGCGCCGCATTCCATCAACAGCTTGCCGAACTCCATCGCGGTCATCGCGATGTCATCGAGTGATTCGGGTCCCGCCAGTGTCTTCGGCTGCGCCATGGCTGCCGGTTCCTAGGCCCTGGGGCCGGACATGTCGAGCCCTGCCCGGGTGCTGCGCGGGGGATTGGTCCCGCCGCCGCACCGTATTCCGGACGGGCTCTGGACCCATCAAAGGATGCCGCCCGGATCGCGGGCCCGACACGGCGACCTTATCGGCCCTTGCCGATCGCGCCGGCGCCCACGTAGCCTTCGGAACCGCGTGCCACCGATGCCAACCGCCGATCCGAACGACGTCCCCTCGGCCAGGGACCTCGAGTTCCTTCGCAGGACATTCCAGCTGGCCCTTGAGGCAAGGGCCAAGGGCAAACACCCGTTTGGCGCCCTGGTCGTGGACGCACAGGGGTGCGTGGTCTCCGAGGCCGGAAACAATTCCCTGCCCCCGGAAGGCGACCCGACGCAGCATGCCGAGGTCGTGGCCGCGGCGAAGGCCGCGCGCCTGAGGGCGCCTTCGGAGCTGGCCTCGGCGACCCTCTACACGAGCGCGGAGCCCTGCTGCATGTGCGCCGGGGCCATCTATTGGTGCAACATAGGTCGGGTGGTGTACGCCCTCTCGGAGGAGCGGCTGCTCGGGATCACCGGGGACCACGCCGAGAACCCCACGCTCGCCCTCACCTGCCGGCGGGTCTTTGCAAGCGGCCAACACCCGGTGAAGGTCCTCGGCCCTCTCATCGAGGATGAGGCCGCGGGGGTCCACCGGGGGTTCTGGGGCACGAGAAGCTGAACCGGCAGGGCGGGATCGCGGGGGCGTCCGTCCCTTTCCAGCAATCGGAGTTGATCGCGGGTGGCCCTTCTACCAGCCTGCCCCATGGCTCGTTCAAACTATGAGGACGAAATAATCGTCTCCTGGGTCGAATTGCACCGCGATGCTCGCTATCTCTCCGAGCAGCTCCACGCCAAGGGATCCTGGAAAGGCATTATAGCGATCACCCGAGGCGGGTTGGTCCCGGCGGCCCTTGTTGCGCGCGAGCTCGACATCCGGCTGGTCGACACCATCTGCGTCACGAGCTACATGCAGGCCGAGGCGGGGGGCACCGCGCACGTGCGCGCCGATGTGAAGGTGCTGAAGGGCGTGGCCGGCGACGGGGACGGCTACCTGCTGATTGACGACCTCGTCGACTCGGGCCGCACCGCCCAGGTGGTCCGCCAGCTTCTTCCAAAGGCCCACTTCGCGACCCTCTATGCGAAGCCCGCCGGCAGGCCGATCGTGGACACGTACGTGAAGGAGTTTAAGCAGAACAAGTGGATCTTCTTCCCCTGGGACATTGAGTACAAATTCGCGCTCCCGATTAAGGACGGCGGGCGCGCGGCCTCGGGCCCCGCATAAAGGGGCGAGGCGCCCCCCAGCAGGACCCCTACCTGGGAAAGCGCGACGGATCGGCGTTCCAAAGCTCGATCGAAGGGGTTTCAGGGTCCCCGTGCTCGAACGAAAGAAAACCCAGGGAGGCGGTTCCCAGGATCAGGCGCTCCCCCAGGCGAATGTCCTGCCCGATCCAGCGGGCCGCGAATGACCGGCTAAAATGCCCGTGGGAGAACACGGCCGACACGCCCTCCAGGGCCCGAAGCCGGGCAATCGCGCGGTCCGCCCTCGCCGAGACCTGCTGGGGCGATTCCCCGCCGGGGCAGCCGTCGCGGAAGAGCTTCCATGCGGGGTTGCGGCCGAGGATCTCGGTTGAGAGCAGGCCCTCGTAGTCACCATAGTCCCATTCCGCCAGGTCCGGGTCGACCTGCGCCCGGGCTCCCAGGCCCGCCCATTCGCACGTCATCCTGGCCCTCAACCTCGGGCTCGTGAATACGTGGGTGATCCCGAGCAGGGACAGCGAGGGCGCAAGCAGACTCGCATTCACCTCGCCCTGCCTGGAGAGGGGCAGGTCGGTCCGACCGGTGTAACGGCCCGACTTCGACCATTCCGTCTCCCCATGGCGGACGATGACGACGCGCGTGAGCATCGGCGTAGCCTAGACGGCCGCTCGGGGGCCGGTCCATCCCTGGGTTTCGTGTCGGGGCATATCGCGCTCCCGGCCGCCTAGGATCCCTTGCGCGGCTTAAAGCCCGAGGCCGAGGCGAGCTTCTCCCAAAGGGCGCGCTCCTCCGCGGTCGAGGTCGCGGGTACCTGCACCCGAACGACGGCGTACAGGTCTCCGCGTCCGCCCGCCTCGCGCGGGAGGCCGAGGCCCTTCAGCCGGAGCTTGCTTCCCGATGAGGTGTGCGCCGGCACGCGCAGCGATGTGGCCCCGTCGAGAGCGGGCACCTTGACCTGGACGCCGAGGACGGCCTCCCACGGCGCGAGGTCCAGGTCGAAGAACAGGTCGCTTCCCGTGACGCTTAAGTCCGGGTGGCGCGCCAGGCGCACGCGCAGGTAGAGGTCGCCGTCCGGGCCGCCACCAAAGCCGTGGTTTCCCTGGCCGGCGAGACGGATCCGCTGGCCCTCGTGGACCCCCGCCGGGATCCGGACCTGGTAGGTGTCGGTCCTCCCGGGCCCGCCGTCCTCGGCGGGGCGCCTGAGCGTCACCTTGCGCTTCGAGCCCTTGAGCGCCTCCTCGAGCGTGACCATGATGTCCGCCTCAACGTCGCGCCCGGGCTGCGGATACTCGCTCCCATAGTCCCCGTCGGGCGCGGGTTGCGCGCCGAAGGGGCTCCGGCCCGTGCGCCCGCTCCCGAAGAACGACTCGAAGAAGTCGCTAAAGCCGGTGCCCCCGAACTCAAAGTCCATGTTCGGCTGTCCGCGCGCCCCGCCTCCCCTGCCGGCGCCCGGGGGCTCCGCCATTCCGCCCCCGTCCTGCCAGTTCGCCCCGAGCTCGTCATAGCGGCGCCGCTTGTCGGGGTCGCCCAGCACCTCGTAGGCCTCGTTGATCTCCTTGAATTTCGCCTCGCCGGTGGTCTTGTTCTTGGCGACGTCAGGGTGGTGGATCCGAGCCAGCTTGCGGAACGCCTGCTTGATCTCCTCCGGCGTCGCCGTCCTCTGGACGCCCAGCGTTTCGTAGTAATCTTTGAATTTTAGGGCCATGCCTCTTCCTTGTAGACACGGATCCTACACCGATGCCCCCGAAAAACAACACGGAGCCTCATGGCGCTCCCGGCGCTACCCGCCGGGGGTGGGGTCGATGCGCTCCCAGTACCCGATGGCAAAATCCCGGTCGTTTCCGTAGCAGTGGTGCCAGTAATACCGCGACCTGATCTTCTCGTTTATGGGCAGGAATCGGGAGTTCTTGTCGACGTTGTCACGGGGAAGCCAGAGGATGTAGCGCACGTTGTTGTGCAGGAGCCAGCGCAGCGAATCGGTCAGCGCCCCCGCGTAGAACTCGTTCATCTGCGTCAGGCGCTGGTCGATGTCCAGGAAGGAGCCTCGCCACGCGCCCTCCAGCCACGGCCATCCCAGGAGGCTCTGCTTGCCGGAGAAAAGCGTGACGGCCGGCGACTCGGTGTTGGCCATGATCAACCCGCTCTCGAGGGTCACGCCGTCGGGCCGCGAGGACAGGTCCTTGATCATGTCCTCCACGACCCGGTCCCTCTCGATCCAAGCCGAACCCGAAAGGCGCCCCAGGGACTCCTTCTTCACCTCCACGTACTGCCGCCCGAGGTCGTAGGCGAACGACAGGCACGGAAGAAGGAGCAGCAACGTGCCGTACCGGGCCACGCGCGACCGGGAGCCCAGGTTCATCGAGCCCTGGGTGAGGACGATCGCCGCAAACACCCACTGCCACCACTTGAGGGTGGAGTTAAAGCGCGCCCAGGGGCCGCCGTAGATGTCGTGGTTGTAGAGAAACTCCGAGGCAATGAGGGCGACCGCCCAGATGACCGTGAAAAAGAGGGCCAGGGGGCGGCGTTCCCGCTCGAGGAGCCCGAGGAGCATTATCCCCAGAACGGGCCAGAACGTGAGCAGCCAACCCAGGAGCGGCGTGAGGTCCTCGGCCGCGGTGAACCGGATCGCGGCGTTGTCGCCGATCGCCTGCTGCGTAAACTCGATAAGGAAAGGGTATTCGAGCGCGGTAGCAACCAGGGCACCCATGAAGGCCGGCAGCACGCAGTCATGCTCGCCCCGGGCAACGCGGTAGATGAACCAGCCGCCGACAAGAAGCAGCTGCAGGGGCACGATCCAGGTGTTCGAGATGAAGGCGACCGGCAGCGTGGCCGCCAGGAGGGCGTGGTTGACGACCCTCGCCCTGCCCTCCGCCCCGGTCTCCTGCGCCGCGATGAGGGCGGCGGCCAGGGCCAGGAGCACGAACCCGGCAAGCGGCGGGTGGTAATCGCCCTTCGAGAGGAAGAAGCTGAGCGGCTCCATGGGCAGGTCCCTCGGGTCCTTGCCTGGGGTGACCATCAGGGAGGAGACGCGGTGACCCAGGGGCGTCAGCTCGTCGTGCACGATCGCCCCCCCCACGAACCGGACCTCGTCGACCGGATAGGGGTTCTTGATGAGGAAGTGCGCCGCCGCGGCGACTCCGCTGCCTCCGATAAGGAGAGATACGATCACAACCCAGCGGCCCGGCTTCCAGGCGCAGAGCCTCGAGGCGCAGCTTCCCGCCAGGAGCGTGAAGAAGCCGACGAGGGTGCAGAACGCCAGATGGTAGCTCAGGCCGGGGCCGATGCACAGGATCCGGCCCATGAGCGCCGCGCCGTAGTGCTGGAAGCTGTAATAGCAGTTGGCCGGGAAGTTCGCGAGCCAGAGATCCGGGGGCGGCAGGCGCGTCCCCCTCATGTAGGAGACGATGAGCCCGTAGTTGGGCATCTTGTCCTCGCTCCAGTCGATGTCGGGGAAGGCGTACCTCCAAGCCAGGCAGTAGAAAAACCCAGCCAGGAAGACCGCCTCAAGGCCGACGTGTGCCCGAACCACCGATCGGTTGCGCCAGATGAGCCAGAGGGAGACCGCGGTGGTAAACGGCAGGACGGGGGGGCGCACGCCAAAGCCCACGAAGTGCTCCAGGAAGAAGCAGACCAGGCAGACAACCAGGACCCCGGCGACCCTGGCCAGCACGTAGTCTCCCACAAGGCGCCTGGCGGCCAGTCCAACGCCCAGCAGGTTGATCCAGAGAGCCGCGATGGCCAAACTTAGATATACCAGCGACATCCCCAACTAAATTGCCGGGCGGCGGGGCTCCAAGCGAGCCTGGATTTGGCCGGGGCGCGGCCGGTCCCCCCTGGGGCGGAAAAGACAAACTTTGCAAACCACGCCCGCCGCCGATGGGCTTAAGGGCGCATGCCGCAAACCCCGCGCCCCCCCGTTCCGCGACGCCGCTGGGGAATTGGCGTCCTCCTGGGCTCAGGGGTTCTGGTGAGCTTTCTGGACCGGGTAAGCCTCTCCGCGGCCGCGCCGCAGCTGGCGCGGGAGCTGAGCCTGGGACCCGCGGAGCTTGGCATCCTCTTTAGCTCCTTCCTCTGGTGCTACGCGCTCCTGCAGGTGCCGATTGGCGTGGTCGTCGACCGCCTCGGCGTCACGCGCGTCGGGCGCTGGGGGGCCTTCCTGTGGTCGGCCGCGTCGCTCGCCACGGCGTTCGCGGGCGGGTTTGCCGGGATCCTTGCGGCGAGGATCGTACTGGGCATCGCCGAGGCCCCGTCGTTCCCTGCCGTGTCGAAGGCGACGGGGCACTGGTTCCCGAGGGGGGAGCGGGCCCGGGCGACCTCCATCTTCGACGCCTCCGCGAAATTCTCAAATGTGATCGGGGTTCCGCTCGTGGCCTTCGTCGTGGTCCGCTTCGGCTGGCGGTGGGGTTTCGGGCTCACGTCCGCGATCAGCTTCGCGTATTTCGTGGCATTCTACCTGCTCTACCGCGAACCGAGCTCCGACGCCGGGCTGAGCCCGGAGGAGCACGGTTACATTCTGTCCGGCGGGAGTGTGCCCGAGGGTCATTCGGACTCCGGAACCCTCCAGATGCTCGGCTACCTCCTGAGACAGCCCAAGGTCTGGGGGCTGGCGATCGGCTTCGGTGCCTACGGCTATTCCTTCTACCTCTTCCTCACATGGCTTCCCGAGTACCTGGTGAGCACCCATGGGATGACGCTCCTGCGGTCCGCGGGCTACACCGCGACCCCCTGGGCCTTCGCCACGCTGACCGACCTGGCGATTGGCGGGTGGCTCGTGGACAAGCTCATCGCGCGGGGCGCCGACGAGACCCGCACGCGGAAGGCGGTCCTGGTGACCGGCATGCTCTTCGGCCTGGCGATCGTGGGCGCGACCCGGACCGACGATCCCGCCTGGGCGACCTTCTGGATCAGCCTGTCGCTCGGCGGCCTTGCCGCCGCGGCACCCGTGGGCTGGTCCATCCCATCCCTGATTGGGCCCAAGGGTGGCGTCGGGGCCGTGGGCGGGATCATGAACTTCGCCGTCAACGTGATGGGAATAGCGGCGCCCATAGTGACGGGGCTCATCGTCAGGCAGACGCACTCCTTCACGGGCGCATTCCTGGCGGCGGCCGCCATCCTTCTCGTGGGGGCTGCTTCCTTCACCTTCCTTCTGGGACGGATCGAGACGCTGCCCGGGCCAGACTGCGCCCCGCCGGCGGGTTGACCTCGGCCCCGGCGCGTTAGAAACCCTCTAAGGCACCATGAAAAAGACCCTCATCTACCCGACCGACCACCCCGCGCCGCGGGGCGCCTACAGCCCTGGGCTCCTCGTGGAGCACGGCGGCACACGCACGCTCTACGTGACGGGCCAGCTCGCCGTCGACCCGGCGGGCAATGTCGTCGCCCCCCACGACGCGGCCGCCCAAACCGAGTACGTCTTTGGCCTGATCGGTTCCATACTGAAGGCCGCCGGCATGGATTTCGGGGACGTCGTGAAGGTCGACACCTTCCTCACCCACATGCCCGATTTCGAGAAATACTCCCCCATCCGCAACCGCTTCTTTGCGGACACCCGGCCCGTCAGCACGCTCCTTGAGATCAAGGGGCTGGCCCGCGAGGGGTGTTGCGTCGAGATCGAAGTCCTTGCAGTGAAGTAGAGCCGTGAGCACACCCGAGCCCACCCTGACGCCGCCCCTGTGCATCGCCGACGACGCGACGTTCTGGCCATGGATGAGCTGGCCGAAGTTCGAGGCGCTGCCCGGGCGCGACCGGAAGGTCGTGGTGGTCCCGATCGCGGGCATGGCGGACTGGGGCCTCGGGCATCCCCTGGACGCCGAGGAGACCGTCCTTACAAGCGTGATCCGCGACGCGAGCAGGCTCGTGCCCGCCGACCGCAAGCCCCTGGTGCTGCCGCCGCTTCGCTTCGTGTTCGGTGCCGACGGCGGCTGCGCCTTCGCCGTTGAGCAGCCGACCGCGCACGCCCTGATAGCGGAGGTGGCGGCCTCGGTGGCGGCGGCCGGCTTCCGAAAGCTTGTCCTTGTGAATGCGAGCCCGTGGAACGAGGAGCTTTGCGCCGCCGCCGCGCGGGACCTGCGGGTGTCCCGGGGGCTGCACATGTTCATCATCCACCTGAGCGCCCTCGGACTTGATTTTCATCCGCAGCGCAGCAAGAGCCGCGGCAGGCTCCAGACCCTCTTGACGTCTCTCTACGGCGCCGCGCCCGAGCCGGCGGCCGGAGGGCCCCCGGATCCGCCCGCTGCCTGGGGGACGGAGTCCGTGACGCCGCTAAGGCAGTCGGCCCTGCCGGTCGAGAAGGCTCTCCCCGAGGGCAACGCCACGCTCGCGGAGGCCGCGGGGCGTTTGGCGAAGCTCCTGGGAGACGTCCACGACCGCGCGCCCCTCACGGCGAAGATAACGCCCGTATGAACTTCCCCTCCTACCGCAGCCGGTACCTGCCGGCGATGACCCCCGCCCGCATCAGGGCGCTTCCGGACAGGAGCTGGGCGCCCGTCATCCTCACGACGGGCGCGATCGAGCAGCACGGGCCCCACCTGCCGGTGGCGGTCGACGCCCTGATGGGCCAGGTGTGGCTTTCCCTCGTGCTCTCGAGGCTGCCCCCGGGTGCCTCCTGCTATGTGGCTCCCCCGATCACGATCGGAAAGAGCAACGAGCACACGGGCTTCCCGGGGACCCTCATCATCTCGAAGGACACCCTGCGCTCCCAGGTCCTGGCGGTGGCCAGGCAGCTAAGCGCGTGGGGATTTCGCTCGCTCGCGGTGATCAACACCCATGGCGGCAATGTTCCGGTCCTAATCCCCACCCTTAGGGAGATAAGGGCCCTCTACGGCTTCCGCGCCGCAATCCTCTCCTCGAGGGCGATCACCGACTTCACGCCCCTGGAGGCAACCTTCGGGATTCACGCCAATGAGGCGGAGACGTCGTGGCTGCTTGCCACGGCCCCCCAGCACGTCGACATGTCGAAGGCCGTCTGCGAGTACCCGGCAAAGTTCGAGGACCCGGGCGAGGTGCGGCCCGTCATGGCGCCCGCCCTGGTCGCCTGGACCTCGCGGGACGTTTCAAAGACGGGCATCATGGGCGACGCGCCGTCGGCGACGGCGGAGAAGGGCGAGCGCTGGCTTGACCAGATGGCCACCGCCTACGCCGCGTCGATCGCCCAGATCTGCCGCGAAGGCCAGGCCTGAGGCGCACGCGACCCCTTTGTATTTCGGGGCCGCGGGCCTCTTGCATGGCGGCTTCGACCCCCATACCCTGACCCATGCTTTCCGGTAAGGCATTCTTCCCCATGCTCTGCGCCGCTTCGGCCCTGCTCGCCCAGGCGTGCGTCGTGTACCTTCCGGCCCCGGAATACAGCGCGCCCCCGTACCCGCCCCCTTCCCCGCCCGCGGCGAATCCGCCCCAGCCCGAGGCGGGCCAGCCCCCTGCCCCGCCTGCGCAGCCGCCCTCCGTCAGCCCCCTCGATGCCATCGTCGCCCCGATCGCCCTCTATCCTGATCCCCTGCTCGCCCTCATCCTCCCGGCATCCACGTCGCCCTCGGACATCTCCGCCGCCGCGGCCTACCTCATTCAATACGGGGACATGACCCAGATCGACAGCCAGCCCTGGGATCCGAGTGTCCGCGCCCTCGCGCACTACCCGACGGTGATCTCGTGGATGTCGGCCAACATGGCCTGGACGCAGGCGCTAGGGTCGGCGTTTGCAGCCTCGCCGGCGGACGTCATGGACGCCGCGCAGCGCCTGCGCGCCCGGGCGATCGCAGCCGGGACCCTTCTCTCGACCTCCCAGCAGCGCGTCGCCGATGACGACGGCCAGATCGAGATCCTTCCCGCGCAGCCCGACTCGCTCTACGTGCCCGTCTACGACACCGACGTCGTTTACTCCGACGAGCCCTACTACGGGTATGCGGGGCCCTTCATGAATTTCGGGGACCCGTGTCCCGAGGGTATCTGGCTCTCCTACAGCTTTGACTGGCACCGGCACCGGGTCTGGGAGGGCGGCCGAGGCCTGTGGGAGCCGAATTCAGGTTGGATTCCCCCGCGCCTCGACGGGAACCACGGCCCCCCGGGAGCCCATTCCTGGGCGCCGCGGAGCCCCGTGGCGCCTCCGGGTGTCGGCCCGGGCGTGCGGCCTCCCATCCCCCGCCCGATGCCGGGTTCCCCGAACCCGCCGCCCGAGCACTACAAGAAGAGGCCGAGCGCCGAGCCCCAAGGGCAGGCGCACGTGTCCTCCCCGCAGGCCGCTCCAGGCAGGACCGCTCCCGCGGCGACCCCCATGGAGCGCCCGAGACTCGCTCCGGAAACGGTCTACACGGGCGCGGAACACCCGGCCGCACCCGCCTCGGGACAGTACGCCGCCCCCGCCGGCCAGGAGGCGCCGGCCCCGGGGTCCTACGCGCGTGGCCCTGCCAAGCCGCAGGCCGCGCCCGCCCATGCGGCCCCGCAGAAGGCGCCGGCCCCGCAGCCCGCCCCGGCCCCCGACGCAAAGGGCAACCCGCCGGAGAAATAGCATGGAGCTGCCTATCTACTGGGTCGATGCGTTCACGGACCGGGTGTTCGGGGGGAACCCCGCCGCCGTGGTTCCCCTCGAGGGCTGGCTGGACGACGCCCTGCTCCTGAGGATCGCCAACGAGAACGGCCTGTCCGAGACGGCCTACTTTGTGCGGACGGGCCCGGCCCGCGCGGCGCTTCGCTGGTTCACCCCGGCCATCGAGGTGGACCTCTGCGGGCACGCAACCCTTGCGACCGCGCACGTGCTCTTCAACGAGCTCGGGCAGGCGCTCGAGCCCTTTGTCTTCGACACGAGGTCGGGGCCCCTGTCGGTCGCGCGGCGAGGCGCCCTCTTCGAGCTCGATTTTCCCTCGCGCCCCGCGGCACCGGCCGAGCCCCCCTCCGATCTCCTGCACGGCCTCGGCTCGCCTCCGATCGAGGTAAGGCGGAGCGAGAGGATGTGGCTGTGCGTGTATGCAGACGCCAAGGACGTGGTTGCGCTTGATCCAGACTTCGGACTGCTCGCGAAGGTGGTGCCCGGCCGAATCATCCCAACGGCGCCGGGCCTGGACTGCGATTTCGTCTCGCGCTTCTTTGCCCCGGACGCCGGCGTGCTCGAGGACCCGGTCACGGGCTCGGCCCACAGCACCCTCGTGCCCTACTGGGCCGAGCGGCTCGGGAAGACCAAGTTCCACGCGCGACAGGTGTCGCGGCGGGGGGGCGAACTCTGGTGCGAGCTGGTGGGGGACCGGGTGAGGATGGCGGGGGCGGGAGCCGGCTACCTTAAGGGAACGATCCGGGTGTAGGCCGCGCCGCCGCTCCCCGGGGTCATTTTTCCTTCATCTCATAGACGCCGTCCCAATCCGGCGGTGGCGGCTCCTCGCGGTAGCCCTTTGCGATCTTGATGTAGACGAGGGACGGGTTGCTCGAGGTGCCCGGCGTCCGGCCGGGGCCGTTTGGCTCCAGCACCTCGGATTTCTTGAAGAGCGCGATCGCGCCGTCCCAGTCCCGCAGGTAGTACTTGGCGAGGCCCTGCTCAAACAGGGCGATGCACTCGCGCATCGGGTCCGTGGCATCCTCGACAAGCGCCACGAGCTCGTGGATCGGCAGGGGCTGAGTGCGGCCCTTGACGACGATCCGTCCCAGGGCCCTGAAGACGACCCGACCCGCCTCTATCCTCTCGCACTCGACGCGGGTTGAGTCGGTGCACATCGAGTAGACCCCCCAGCTCTTCGCCCCGCTCTCCATCCGGGCCGCAATGTTCACGTTGTCGCCCATCATCGTGTAGTTGAACCGGGTGTGGCTGCCCATGTTGCCGACGACGACACGTCCGGTGTTCAGGCCGATGCGGGTCTGGAGGTTCAGGACGATGTCCGGCCACCGGTCGCCCTCGTGCTTCCACTTCTCGCGGAGCTCGTTCACACGCCGGTGCACGCGGAGGGCCGCAACGCACGCGCGGTGGGGATGGTCCGGCAGGGCGAGCGGGGCGCCGTACATCGCCACCACGGCGTCGCCGATGTACTTGTCGAGCGTGCCCCCCTCGGCCTGCACGATGTCCGTGCACGCCGTGAGGTACTCGTTCATGAGCTCAACCAGGCGCGACGGCGAAAGCTGCTCCGAGAAGCTGGAGAAGGACTGGATGTCGCTGAAATAGGCGGTGATGTTCTCCTCGATGCCGCCGAGCTTCGGCTCCTCGCCGGAATCGACCATGCGCTCGACCAGGGCCGGCGCCACATAGGCCCCGAACATGCCCTTGATGCGTCCCTTCTGCTTCTGCTCCTCGACGATCTGCCACAGCAGCCCGACACCGCCCGTGGTGATCGCCGCCCCGATCGGCGCGATGACCGGGATCATGAACTGGCCCGTCTTGAAGAGCTGGAAGGCGGCAGCCACGTAGAGGATGCCCGAGAGGACGGCCATGAACTTCGCGAACACGGCGCGGCCCCCGCCGGCCAGAGCGAGGATGGTCATAACGCCCGACAGGCCAAAGATGATCGCATAGTTGGCCGCAGTCGGCAGCCGACGGATGTACTTTCCCGACACTATGGTCTTTAGGAGGTTGCCGTGCACCCCCACCTTGGGCTCGGTCACATCGTCGACCGGCGTGGGGGCGACGTCCTGCAGGAGCCTGTCGACCGGGCCGATGAGGACCACGCTGTCCTTGAACTGCGCGAAGAATTCCCCGGCCTTCTGGCGCTCCTCGGGCTTCTCTGACTCCAGTATCTGGGAGTACTCGAACACGTCCGCAAAGCTCACGCGGGGGTTGAACGCCGCCCCAAACCACGGCGAGAACCAGTTGATCTCGACCTGCTGCCGGTTCCTTAAGGGGATCCGGGTCGCGAGCGACCCGTCGGGCCGCACCAGGTCCATGTGGTTGCCCTCGATCTTGATGCCGTCCTCCTCGACTCCGTAGTAGAGGCGCGCAAGCTCGACGGCCATCGCGTAGTAGGTCTTCACGTTGGTCGGCGCATAGACCATGACCCATCGGGTCGCGCCGTTGACCGTGTCGATGATCCCCACGAGCGGGGCACCCACGGTCCGGGTCGCGGAGATGTTCAGCTTGGGACGCTCAGGGGGCTCGATCTGGCTGACCGGGGGAAGGTCGGGCCGGCTCACGTCCGGGAATTCCCGGATCGCTCGCTTGCCGTTCTCGTCGCGAAAGTCGCCCGCCGAGTAGGAGGCCCCCACGACGACCGGGGGCGCGGGGTTTTGCCAGAGGAAGCGCCCCAATGCGCGGTTTCCCGCAATCAGCTTGGCCCGATCCGCAGACTCGGCGATGCCGGACTCGGAAAAGACAAAGTCCATGCCGATCGCCTTCACGCCCCCGCGCTCAATGAGAGTCTTCGCGACGGTCGCAAAATACTCCCGGCTCCACGGCATGTTCCCGATCTCCTGCAGCGCGATCGAGTCCACGTCCACGTAGATGACCTTGATGGGGGCAGAGATCGGCCCGCGGTACCGAAACCTCAGGTCGGCCATCTTGTTCTCGGCGAACTCTAGAAACCCATAGTGCGCCATCGCGCACCACAAGAGCGGGATCGGCGCGAGAAGCAGCCAGCGCAGCCGGTAGAGCGCGGACTTTTTCGGGGATGCCACGAACGCGGACGCTACCGAGCGCAGGCCCGCAATGAAAGCAGATTTGAGGTCAGGAGCCGCTGCCGGCGCCCGGCGTGGTCTGCGGCGCCGGAACGAGGGGCTGCGAAGGCGTAGTGCTTGGATTGGTCGTGGGAGTGGTGGTCGATCCACCGGTTCCCGTGCCCGTGGGTCCGCCTGAGCCGCCCCCAATGGTCGTGTTCGCGACCGCGGTCGCGATCAGCTGTGACTCCGCCTGGATCGCCGCAGCAGTCGCCGGGGGCGTGTCCTGGGCGGCGACCGGCGTGGTGGCGACCCCGTTTGTGGAGTTGAACGTGACGACCACCTGCTTGCCCGCGGGCACGCTCACCGGAAGCACGGTCGTGCCCGTGAACACAACCGTTCCGTCCGAGGTCGTGATCGTGAAGAACGCCGTGTTGTTGGGCCCGGGGGTGTAGGTGATCTGGAAGGTGGTGCCGCGAATACCGGCCGCGCCGACCGGGGTCTGCACCGTGAACTCGGAGCCGCGGTCGATGTTCAGGTGGACGACCTTGCCGACCAATTCGCCCTTGGTGAGGTTCAGCCGCGTCGTCGAGGTGGTCGGCTCCCGCTTGATCTCCGACAACTTCACGTCGTCCGCGAAGGGATCCTGTTCGAACGTCTCGATGTTGAGCGTGGTGCCGGCGGCAACGTCGACCGTGGCGCCGTTTGAGAAGGCGAGGATGGCGCTCGAGCCTGCGGCGGTGACGACCGTCGTCTGCTCAAAAATCTTGTCCCCTTCATGGAGCGTGCGGGTCTGGCCGTCGGTGTTGGAAACCGCGTCCACGTGGCCGACAACGCGGGCCACGACAATGGTACCCTTAATACGGGCCTGCGCCACCGGGGTGGCCGGGGCGGTTTGGGCTCCGGCAGGCATAAGCCCAGCAAAGACCCCTAAGATGGCGACACACAGTATCTTATTGAGCATGGAAAAGGCCTTTAGGGCGGTTGTTGGAGCTGGGCCCCCAGTCGTTTACGCAATGCTTGTGCAAGAAGGAGCCCCGGGTCAAGACGCAAGCAAACGTCAGCTGCAGCCAATGCCGGGCCGGCTTCATTGGGAACCAGGCTTAGGTGGTACGCCTGGTAATACCATGTATCTGCTCTATTGGGAGCTAGTTGCAGCGCATTAACGGTGCAATCGCCCCCCTCGATCCAGCGCCGCTGCATATCGAGACCAATCCCCTTTCGAATCCAGAATTCAGCAACGTAGGGGCACAAGCTGACCGCGACGCCGGCGTCTCTCTCGACGCTCACCCCCAGCTTCATCGTTTCCGCGGGCTCGACAAGGGCCCACAGCGATTCCGCGTAGGCCTTGTCCGACCATGCCTGGGCATTCATGGGATCAAGGGCCACGGCCCGGGTAAGCTCGTCTCGGATTTCAGCGAGCTCTGTTCGCTGTCCCGAGACGTCAACCCCCTTCTCGCCCATCTTGTCGATGGCGTGCCGTGCCGCGTGGCGAAGGGCCTCGGCTCGAAACATGGGGACCGCCCCCTGGAACGTGAACAGGGCGAAGGCCAGCGCGACCATGAGCGCCACCGCGCGCGCCCCGGCGCCTCCGGGACCCTCGCGGCGCTCGGGCTCGGGCCAGGCCTCCGAGGTCACAAACCCCGAGACGGCCGCAAAGACCATCGCGAGCGCGGGGACCTTCAGGTGAAAGTCGACCATCAGGTGGAACCCGAACGCAAGGAGGCCCGTGAAGGCGGCGCCCGCGAGCCCCCGCGCGCCGGAACACCTCCAAACGATGGCCCCGATCGCTCCAAAGAGCAGGACGAAGCCCACGGCGCCGTAGTCGCAGAGCGTGTTCACGTAGTCACAGTGCGCATACACGGGCTCGTCACGGAAGCCGACAGGCCTGAATTTCTCAAAGAGCGCGTTGAAGCCGCCCGCGCCGCCGCCAAAAGCAGGGTGCTCCTCGAAAATCCTCCAGGCGCCGCGCCAGAGAATGGGCCGGGTCTTCTCGCCGGCATCGGCGACGAGCTGGTTCACCCTCTCGCGCATGAGCGGGAAGCTGAGGTAGAGGAGCCCCGCGACCGCGGCCGCCGAGCAAAGGACGCCGATCATCCCGGCAATCCTCCGCAGCGGCCCCCGGCCCGGCGAGAGCAGGGGCCTGATGGCAAGCGCCGCGGCCAGCGAGATCCATGCCCCGCGGCTCACGGCCAGCACGAAGGCCAAGGCGAACGCCGCAAGCGCCGCGGCGCTGGCCACGCGAAGCGCGGTTCCCCGGCCCCGATCCAGGACGAGCGCCGCCGCGGGCGGGATCAGGACCGCCATGAACACACCCAGGCTGTTGGGTATTCCGAACGGGCCGGAGGAGCGCCCGACGAACTGCTCCGCCTGGACATGGACCAGCATGATCCATGTCGGGTTTACGAAATGCTGGTACGCCGCCAGGAACGCCGCCACCACTCCGAGCGCGGCCAGGACGGAGCAGACCAGGGCGCGGCACGGCCGGGATCGGATCCCGTTCAGCGTGACCCAGAACACCGCGGCCGCCTGGGTCCAGTTGAGCCAGTCGGCCCAGGCCAGCCAATGGAAGGGACTCACCCACGCCGCATTGGCTGCCGCATACACGAGGAACGGGACGAGAAGCCAGCCGGCGGGGTGCGCCCGGGAGCCGCGCGCGGCGTCCCCAAAATGGGCGGCAACGAGGGCCGCCGTAAGGACAACCGTGACGAGCTTGGTCGCGGGAAGGACGCCGCCCAGGCAAAGCGTCGTCCAGGAAAGGTTCGCCGAGAGAAGCGCGGCCCGCGTCCATTCACAGGCCGACGGGCGTCCGGGTTTCGGGATTTCGGGCATTGCGGGGTGCACGGCTTGGTCCGCGCCACGGGCAGACTGGCGAATCGCGCTCCCGCTCCGCGAACAAAAACGGCGCCACACCCCGGAGGGGATGGCGCCGTCAATGGTGCGAGGCCGAAACCGGCTAGGTGGTCGGCACCGACTGGATTGTCTTCACAATGCGGCCGGCAACCAGGTACGGATCGGCGGCGGAATTCGGACGACGATCCTCGAGGTAGCCCTTGTAGCCGTTGTTGACGAAGCTGTGCGGGATGCGGACGGAGGCGCCGCGGTCGGCGAGCCCGTAGCTGAACTTGTCGATCGACTGCGTCTCGTGGAGCCCCGTGAGGCGCAGGTGGTTCTCCGGGCCGTACACGGCGATGTGCTCGTCGCGGTGCTTGTTGAACGCTTCCATAAGCTTTTCGAAGTAGGGCTTTCCGCCGACCTCGCGCATGTACTTCGTCGAGAAGTTGGAGTGCATGCCGGAGCCGTTCCAGTCGAGGGGCTGGTTGAACGGTGCCAGGATGGGCTTGCAGCGCCATTCGATGTCGACCTCGTAGCCTTCGCCAAGGCGCATCAGGATGTAGCGTGCGACCCACATCTGGTCGGCGGCGTTCTTGGAGCCCTTGCCGAAGATCTGGAACTCCCACTGGCCTTTCGCGACCTCCGCGTTGATGCCCTCAAGGTTGATGCCGGCCGCCAGGCAGATGTCGATGTGCTCCTCGACCATCTTGCGCGCGATGGAGCCCACGTTCTTGTAGCCCACGCCCGTGTAGTAGGGGCCCTGGGGGGACGGGAAGCCGCCCTTCGGGAAGCCGAGGGGAGCGCCGTCCTTGTAGAAGAAGTATTCCTGCTCGAATCCAAACCAGGTGTCCGGGTCGTCGGGGATCGTCGCGCGTGAGTTGGAGGGGTGCGGCGTCTTGCCGTCAGGCATCAGGACCTCGCACATGACGAGGACCCCGTCCTTTTTCGTGATGTCAGGGTAAACCGCGACCGGCTTCAGGATGCAGTCGGAGTTTTTTCCTTCGGCCTGCTGGGTCGAACTCCCGTCAAAGCCCCAAAGGGGGAGCTGGTCGAGCTTTGGGAAGCTCGGGTACTCTTTGATCTGGGTCTTGCTGCGCAGGCTGGCCAGGGGCGTGTAGCCGTCCAGCCAGATGTATTCGAGTTTGTATTTGGGCATGGTGAAAGGGGATATCGCTGGGCCTGTACGAGCCTTCGAAGAAGCAGCTAGGGGAATTTCGAATTCCCCTACCTACTGCAAACAAAAACTAATGCCCGGATTCAGCACCAAGTGTGCCATTAGGAGGAAGAACCGTGCTTCACTTAATGTTTTTTTAATATCACAATTCATCTCTCGGAATGCGACACACTTAGGGCAAGCACTTGCAATGGCACACCCCCCAAGGGAACCTGTTTCACCCCCTCCAGATGCATGAGATGAAAGACACGGCCCGCGCCCTTGTGCGGATCAGCTTTGACGGGCGGGTCCACAAGACCTTCCGCGGCTTCCTCGCCAAGGAGCGCTTTGAGAACGAGGTGAGGGTGCTGCGCCACCTGGAGGAGAAGGGATGCCCCTTTGTCCCGCGCCTCCTCGAGGCGTTCCCTGAGGAGCTTAGGATCATCACGACCAACTGCGGCACGCGGGTTGACCAGGTCAACTCCGAGCGGTTGAAGGAGCTGTTCGCCGAGCTCGAGCCCTACGGGGTCAGGCACGAGGACCGCGAGCTCCGCAACATCACCTACAGGACCTCGGACGGTCGCTTCTGCATCATCGACTTCGAGTTCGCAACGATCCTGGACGGTGGGGACAATGTCGTTTCCCTGAAACCCACCGCCGCCCAGTGAGCTCGGAGACCCCAACACTCAGCGGACCCGAGGCGGGGGCCACCGCGCCCTCGATCCGTTGGTCGGGCCTGACCGACATTGGGCGCTACCGGCCCAACAACGAGGATTCGTTCCTCGCGATGAAGTTCAACGGCCACGAGGTCCACTACCTGGGCAAGGCCGGAGAGGCGTCCATGGTGGGTTCCGACTACGTCTTCGCCGTGAGTGACGGGATGGGCGGGGCCCGGAGCGGCGAGTTTGCCAGCCGGGTGGCCGTGGACCGGATCACGCGCCTTTTGCCCCGCAGCTTTCGCCTGAACGCGGCGGGGATCGCGGGCGGCTTCTCCGACATCCTGGTCGAGCTCTTCTCGGCGATACACACAGACCTGCTCCAGCTCGGGTTCTCCTACGCGGAGTGCTCGGGCATGGGCGCCACGCTGAGCCTCTGCTGGTTCCGGCCCGGGTGGATGTACTTCGCGCACGTCGGCGACAGCCGCGTGTACTACCTGCCGGCGGCCGGCGGGTTTACCCAGCTCACCCACGACCACACCCATGTCGGATGGATGCGCCGCAGGGGCGAGCTCAACGAGCGGGAGGCGCGCACCCACCCGCGCCGCAACGCCCTGCAGCAGTCGCTTGGCGCCGGCACCCAGTTCATCGAGCCCCACATAGGCGCGGTGGGCCACCGTCCCGGAGACCGCTTCCTGATCTGCTCGGACGGCCTCGTGGACGGCTTGTGGGACAGGCGGATCGAGGAGATCGTCAGGAGCCATGCCCCCTTGCCCGGGGGGCCGACCGTCGCGCAGCGGCTCGTCGACGAGGCGGTAGCGAACTCGGGCCGCGACAACACGACCGCACTCCTTGTAGACATACCCCAAACTGTTGAACCCGCGCCGGCCACGGACGGCGCTCCCCAAGAATGAACCTGCTCTTCGTCTACGGCACCCTCAAGCACGGGGGCCACAACCATCACTTCATGGTCGGACAGACCTTCGTCGGAGGCGCGCACACCGCCCCGGGCTACACGCTGTTTGACCTGGGCGGCTACCCGGGCCTCGTGGCGGAGCCCGACGACACCCTCGGGGTGAGCGGCGAAGTCTGGTCGGTGGACGACGGGTGCCTCGCGGGCCTTGATGTCCTAGAGGGGACCGCCGAGGGCCTGTACCGCAGGGGCCCCGTGCCGCTTGCGCCGCCCCATGACGGGCGCCGCGTCGAGGCCTACTACTACCTGCGCTCCCTAAAGGACCGCACGCGCGTCGGCGAGACCTGGGGCACCTAAGGGTACCCGCGGCTACTTGGGTCCCACGCGGTCCCGATCACGGCCCAGATCCGAAGTCCCGGGCTCGGCCGAGTACCTTCGTACGCTCGTGAACTTTGCCCGGAAGAGGTCGTCCAGGAGCGCCAGCACGGGAGCCGGGACCCTCCCGACCGTCTCGTCCAGGGACGGAAGCTTTTCCCCGGACACGGGAATGGAGCCCCTGTCCTCGACGGGCTTGGGGGCCTCGCCCCGGGCAGCCGCCTCCGAAAGGAACGACGCCTCGTCCGCCTCGTCGGGCCAGTCCGCGCCCGCATCGGGGCCGGTCTCGGGCTTGGGGCCGGACCCCAGGGCCGCTAGGCGGGCCTCCAGCCGCTCAATCAGCCCTTTTTTTTTTCGCCGTCCTCGGGGCCTCCCCCCGACTCGGCTGAAAGGGCCGCCAACTCCTTGATCAGGCTGTCGATGGCGCGGGCCCGGCTGGCCTCCACCGCCTTGAGGAGCGTGACCTCGAAGTTGATCTTCTCGGCAAGGCCCAACTTCACGCTCCCCTCGCCCTCGCGCAGGCCGTCGAGGAGCCGCGTAAGCTGCTCGGTCGTCATGGCGCCACCCAACCGGGCGCTCCGTCCACCCGTGGAAATCGAGTCCAGGAGCGCCGTCCGGACGGTCGCCTGGAGGTCGGTCAGGAGCCTCACCAGGTCGCGGCCGGCCCCGTCGCATTCGTCGACGATGGCGACTATCCTGCGCTGGTCGCCAGCGGCAAGCGCCGCCGCCAGCTCGGCGACCTTGGACTCGGCGACCAGGCCATAGACGTCTAGGACGTCGGCCTCCGCGATCTCGCCGCCGCAGAAGGCGATCATCTGGTCCAGGATCGACTGCGCATCGCGCATCCCGCCATCGGCAAGCCGCGCGATGCAGGCGAGCGCTGCCGCGTCCACCTTCACCGTCTCGGCCTCCGCTATGGACTTGAGCCTGCCCGAGATCAGCTCGGCTGAAATCGGCTTCAGGTCGAAGCGCTGGCAGCGGGAGAGAATCGTGGGCAGCACCTTCTGGACCTCGGTCGTCGCGAACACGAACTTCACGTGGGGCGGCGGCTCCTCGAGGGTCTTGAGCAGGGCGTTGAACGCCGCGGTCGAGAGCATGTGCACCTCGTCGATGATGTAGATCTTGAACTTGCCCTGGGCGGGGGCGTAGCGCGAGGTCTCGCGCAGATCGCGCACCTGCTCGACGCTGTTGTTCGACGCGCCGTCGATCTCGATCACGTCCAGGTGGCTCCCGTCGGCGATCGCCATGACGGCCGGGTCCTTCACGTCAAAGTCGGCCTTCGGCCCCCCGGTGCAGTTGAGCGCCTTCGCGAAGATCCTGGCGATCGAGGTCTTTCCCGTTCCCCTGGGGCCTACAAGCAGGTAGGCGTGGGCGATCCTGCCGCGCGCGATCGCATTCCGGAGGGTGCGCACGACATGATCCTGACCGACGACGTCGCCAAACGTCTGCGGCCGCCATTTGCGCGCGATGACCTGGTAAGCTGGTGCGGACAAGGAAGGGACTTGGGAAAGATGAAGTGGCCAGGCACTCCACGGCACTGGTAGAACGTCGGTACCGTTGCTGCCTTCCGGCCCTGGCGGGGTTCGCGCGTCTGCCCATGCATGGCGCCTGGCCGAGGCGGAACATGCGCGCCCCGGCCGGGGCCGCAACACCTATTTGGGGGGCTCGGGCTGCGGGGGCTTGGCGCCCCCCTGGAAATTGCCCTGCTGGCTCTGCCTGAACTCCTCAAGGCGGGCCCTCTGCTTGGAGATCAGCTCCTCGAACTTCGTGCGCTGATCGGGGTTTAGGAGGTCGGCGATCTGGTCCTGCATCCTCTCGATCGCGAGCGCGGCGGTCAGCTGGACCTCGCGCCGGTTGCGGGAGAGCTGCGCGGCGGTGCGCCTCACGATGGGCCCGATCTTCGCCCGCTGCTCGTCCGAGAGGTCGAGCTGGTTCGCAAAGCTCCTCATGAGCTGGGGACTGAACCCCAGGGGACCCTGCGGCGGCCTAAGCCCAAGCTCCGTCAGCAGCGCGGCATTTGCGCGCGGGCGGCTGGCGACCCACTTGACCAGGCCGAGCGTCGTCGCCCCTCCGGTCACCAGGCCGGCGACAAAGATCGCGATCGTTGCGAGGACCACTTGCCAGGTTTTTGCCATGGCTCAGGTCCCCAGGTTAACGACGTCCGCGATCGGGTCGTCGCCCGCAGCGGGCGCGGAATCGGTGTCAAACGCGGACACGATCGCCGAGTAGTTGAATGCGACCGAGGCGACCGCGAGTGCGCACGCGACCACGGCAGCGCGCAGCGACAGGCGCGCGAACATCGACGGCGCCGGGCGCTGCTCGAAGGCCAGGGCGGCCACCCGGGTCGAAAAACCAAACGGGGCGGCCAGGTCGCCCTCGGCGGGGGCGCGGCGCGCCGCGTCCACCAGCTTCTGCCATGACTTCTCGGGGTTATTCATGAGCGCTCCTTTTCAATAAGTTCACGGTAAAAACGTTGCAATTTCCTTCTCGCCCGGAAGGCCCGCACCTTGACCAGGGTCTGATTCCAGCCTGTCAGGGCGCTGATCTCCGCGACCGATCTCTGCTCCAAATCAAGGTATTGGATGACCAGGCGATCCTCCGGCTTGAGCTGGTCCAGCAGCTTGTGGACGAGCTCCTTGGCCGACGCAGCCTCGTCGGGCGCCACGTCCCTCTCGTTGGTCATGACCGAATCCAGGACCTCGGCCTCGGTCTCCGAAAGGTCCGCCCAGCGCAGCTCCGGCCTGCGCTTCTGGGCCCTCAGTTGGTCGATGCAGGTGGTCACCGCGATCCTCGACACCCAGTGCGGGAAGGGGACTGCGCCCTGATACTGGTCAATGCGGCTGAACATCTTCAGAAAAATCTCCTGGGTGAGGTCCTCCTCGGAGACTCTCCGGGGAAGGTGCGCCCTGACGATGCGGATGACGAGGGGATGGAGGTGCTCCACGAGATCCCGCGCAGCAGCCTGATCGCGCTGGCGCACGCGACCAAGGCAGCCAGCCAGATCAAACGACTGGTCGTCAGGCATAGGTTTATGGAGGCAACATCGTACACATTCTGCAAGACGCCGGTGACCCGCGTCCGGTTACCTCGACCTGCAATCGGTTCCTGGGGCCTCCAGGGGGCATGAAATCGCCACCCTCTTGCGCCCGGGTCCTTCGGTACCCGTGGCTATGCCTGCTTAGATGCTGCGGAAATCCCCGGGCCTGAGCGGGAAGATCGGGCGCCCAAGGCGCTTTGAGCTCACCCGCTCAAGCTCGAGGGCGACCGTGTAGTTATGCGTCACGAACCGCAGAAGCTCGTTTCGGGGAATGCTCAGGCAGCGCGTCCCGTTGTGGGCGGCCACCGTCGCGTTCGAGGAGCTGTTCTGCATGAGGCCTATCTCCCCGAAGAACTCGCCGGCGTGGATCGTCGAAAGGAGCCTCCGCTCCCGCGACACCCTGGCGTCCCCCTGGAATATGACGAAGAACTCGGGCACGGTCTGGCCCTCGCCCAGGACGATCTCCGCGGGCGCATAGCTCCTGATCTGCGAGAGCCTGGCGAAGCGGTTGATCGCCTGGAGGTGCCAGTTCTGGCAGAGCGCGATCCTGCGCAGGAAGGGGAGCTTGAGGATCGTGTCCGTGAGCATCTCGTTGGTGACCCGGGCCACGATCAGCTCCTCGGCGGCCTTTCGGTCGAGGGTCATGAGCGTGACCGGCGTCAGCGGCCGCACCGTGTAGCCAGGGAACTTCGGGTCAGCGAGGTCGTGGAGGCCGATGATGTCGCCCTCGCTTAGGACCTGTACCTGCACCGTGCGCCCCGTGGGCAGCTCGCGGCGCAGGCTCACCTTGCCGCTCACGATCATGGAGACCTGGGTCGGGACGCCGCTGCTCTCCTTCAGGTCCCTGAAGGGTCCGTAGCGCCTCATGGCCATGGCCCTGGCAAGCTCCACGCGCTGCGGGGGCGGGAGGGTGCTAAGCATCGGCGAAAGCGTCAGCAGCTTGACGCGGCCCGACTCGTCCAGGTTGCCGCGGTCCGGACCGAACCATCGCTGGCGCCACAGGCGCATCGTGTTGCGTCGGGCGCGTCCGCGATCGCGGGCCCAGTGGTAGAGCTCCCAGATGAGGTATCCGAGCCCCAGGAGGACGAGCGAGCCGACCGCGCCGACCGCGATCCTCGGACCGTTGGCGCGCCAGAACGGAAGCGACCACGAGGGGGCCGTTCCCAGCCTCTCCACCCAGTAGACGATGGCCAGGGTCCAGAGGATCCCGTAGCCGATGCGCGCCCACGTGGTCGCGTGCGAGATTGCCTTCAGTAGGAGCTTGATCCGGATCTCGGGCCTGCGGTTGGGCTGGAACAAAAAGTTGTGCTCGGCGTCGCTCGGCGCGCGCTTGTCGCCCACCCGCATGAGCGCCGCGAGGGTCCCGCCGAAGATTGGCCGCACGCTCAGGATCAGGCCGACCAGGGAGAAGAAGGCCCACTCGGGCTTGTGCCAGGCGGCGATGCCCGCGGCCGCCGCCAGCAGGGTTGGGATCGCCATCGCCACAAGGGTCTGGGTCTCCCGCGACATCATCACGGTGTCGTCGGTGTCCACGAAGAAGTGCGGGGGCACCTGTATCCACGCCCAGCGGGGCCTGTAGACCTCGCCGCCGGCGCCGCGCAGCATGCACCCGGCAAGGAACTCGCCGAAGCTAAGCGTCGCGCTCAGGAGCAGGACGCCCGCCCCTATGTCGACCACCGTCGTGGGGAACTTCGGTCGGAAGAAGAGCGCCATCAGCATGCCCGCGCAGAAAAGGATGGAGAGCGGCCGCGCGAGGACCTTGGGGCGGACCGCCCAGGACCAGTCGTAGGCCATGACGGGCTCCGGGCCCACGCCGGGCTCCAGGAGGATCTCGGCCTTGATCGCCTTCAGCACGAGCTCGTAGAACTCGCCGAGCGGCAGACACTGGCGATCAAGGATCGCGCTTCCGAGGACGGCGGGCACCATCTTCGGCTTCTCGAACTGCTGGAGGATGAGCCACTGCTCGGGCGTGACGCAGAGGTAGGTCTTGGCCGGGACGTTCTTCAGGACGAAGGTCCCGTTCACAAGCTCCCCGCGCTTGACCTGGGGCGCCAGGTGTAGGGTCTGCGCCGAAAGTATCAGGTTGATGTCCATCGAGGCGCCGTTCAGGTGCCCGCGGCGCCGCCGCCGAGCGCATCATTGACGGCCGCCACCAGCTGCGCGTTGTCGAAGGGTTTTGCCAGGAAGCGGTGCTCGCGAAGGTCCGTGGGCCACCACGAGACATCCGTCAGGTGCCCGCTGATGAAGATCACGTTGAGGTCGGGCAGCTTGGCGCACATCCGGCGCACGAGCTCCAGCCCGTCCACCCTGGGCATGAGCACGTCGCAGACGACCACCGCCGGCGGCGTTGCGGCGGCTTTGATCGCCTCAAGGGCCTCCGCGGCGCCGTCGCAGGCGCGCACGGTCCACCCCTCGGCCCGAAGGACGACCTCGATCAGGGACCTCATCGAGGGCTCGTCGTCGACCACGAGGATCCAGGGCGCCTTGGGCGCGATTTGGGAGGGAAGGGAGGTGTCGGGTGGGTGCATAGGTTCAAGGCTGGGCGGGTGCCCGGCTTAGGGAGACATCATTCATTGACCCTTGTTATGTCGGCCCGTGCGGCACCGGGTCCAACGGAACAACTACGCACCCGGTCGCGGGACGCTGTCAGCCAACGATATGCGCCAAATTTCAATATTTTGGGGATGGGGGAGGGAAAATGCCTAAAAGCAGGTCCCGGTCCAAGGGCTCCCGCTTGACTTTGGCCCGGGGTGGCCGATGTATGGGACAAAGAGATGGCAAACGCCCTCCAGGCCCTTCGACTTACTTTCGCGCACGACCTGTAAAGGACGCCGCATAGCGGCGGGTCGTGCGTAGGCCCTGTTGGATATTCCCGCCGCGGTCCTGTTCGGGCGCCAGACGGCGTTGTACTCCCGTCAGAAAACAGCCAATCTCAAACCCTTCGATTCCATGCAGCCCCATCCGATATCAAAGTACGCCCCCTTTCCGCCCGTAAGCCTGCCCGACCGGCAGTGGCCAAACCGCACCCTCAACCACGCGCCCATTTGGTGCAGCGTCGACCTGCGCGACGGCAACCAGGCGCTCGCCCAGCCGATGAGCGTCGAGGAGAAGGTCGAGTTCTTCGACATGCTGGTGCGCATCGGCTTCAAGGAGATCGAGGTGGGTTTCCCCTCGGCCTCCCAGATCGAGTTCGACTTCACGCGCCGCCTTATCGACGAGAAAAGGATCCCCGACGACGTCGCCATCCAGATCCTCTGCCAGTGCCGCGAGGACCTGATCACCCGCTCCCTCGAGTCGGTGAGGGGCGCAAAGAACGTCATCTTCCACCTCTACAACTCGACCTCCCCGAAGCAGCGCGAGTATGTCTTCAACCTGCCCCAGCAGGAGATCGTGCAGATCGCGGTCAGGGCGATCGGTCAGCTCAAGCGCGAGGGCGCTGCCCTCGTTGAGTCCGGCACCCGCCTTCGCCTGGAGTATTCCCCCGAGAGCTTCACGAGCACCGAGCTCGGGTTCGCGCTCGAGATCTGCGAGGCCGTGTCGGACGCGTGGGGCCCCACGCCGAAGGACAAGATCATCCTGAACCTGCCCGCGACCGTCGAGTACGCGACGCCCAATGTCCACGCCGACCAGATCGAGTGGATGTGCACGCACCTGACGCGGCGCGACTCGACCATCGTGTCGCTCCACACCCACAATGACCGGGGAACCGGCGTCGCGGCGACCGAGCTCGCGCTCCTGGCGGGGGCCGACCGCGTCGAGGGCACGCTCTTCGGCAACGGCGAGCGCACGGGCAACTTGGACATCGTCACCGTGGCGCTGAACCTGTACACGCACGGGATCGACCCCGGCCTCGACCTGAGCGACCTGAACGCGATCAGGGACGTCTACGAGCGCTGCACGCGCCTGGAGGTGCCCCCGCGCCAGCCCTACGCCGGGGAGCTCGTCTTCACGGCCTTCAGCGGGTCCCACCAGGACGCGATCAAGAAGTCCATGCCCCACCAGAAGGCGGGCAAGCCGTGGGACGTCCTGTACATCCCGATCGACCCGGCCGACATCGGCAGGAGCTACCGGGCGATCATCCGGATCAATTCCCAGTCGGGAAAGGGCGGCGTCGCCTACGTGCTGGAGCAGGGCTACGGCTACCAGCTGCCAAAGCTCATGCACAAGGAGATCGGCAAGGTGGTGAACGACCTTGCGGACTCCAAGGGCACCGAGCTGACGGCGGAGGAGATCATGGACGCGTTCCAGAAGGAGTACCTGGGGAGGACCTCGCCCGTGTCGCTCGAGCACTTCAAGACCACGGAGCGCGACTCGACGGTCAAGTGCGAGGCGCGCATCACGGTGGACGGCAAGGCCCACGCGCTGACCGGAGCGGGAAACGGACCGATCGACGCGTTCGTGAAGGCGCTAGCCGCGACCGGGCTCCCCAAGTTCGACGTCGCCAACTACGCGGAGCACTCCCTCGGCGCGGGCGCCGAGGCGAAGGCCGTCAGCTACATCCAGATCAAGCTCGAGCGGGGATCCGCCTACTTTGGCGCGGGCATCGACACCAACATCGAGCTCGCCTCGATCAAGGCGATCGTGAGCGCGCTGAACCGGGCGACGCGGCCGCGAAATGAAGTTTGAGCCCGCCAAGCGACCCCTCACGGGGGAGACGCACGACAGCCTGTCGGCGTCCCTCCTGGAGCGGGGCGAGAAGGCGTTTCGCGCGAAGCAGATCCTGGACTGGGTCTACAAGAAGCGCGCGCGCTCCTGGGACGACATGACGAACCTGCCGAAGGCGCTCCGCGCCTGGCTCGACGAGGAGTTCACGCTCATGCCCGCCTCGCTCGTCCTAAACCGCCACTCGGCCGACGTGACGGACAAGCTCCTCCTTGAGCTCGAGGACAAGTCGCTCATCGAGACCGTCATCATCCGCGCGCCGCAGGATGGCGTGGGGCTTGACCACTCGCGGAAGACCATCTGCATCTCCACGCAGGTCGGGTGCGCGATGGGGTGCGTCTTCTGCGCGAGCGGCCTGGCGGGGCTAAGGCGCGACATGAGCGCGGGCGAGATCGTGGCCCAGCTTCTCCAGGTCTGCTATGCCGAGGATGAGCGGACCCCGCGCGCCCGCGCCGAGCTGGCGTCCTTCGACAACATTGTCGTGATGGGCATGGGAGAGCCGCTCGCCAACTATGACGCCTTGATCCGGGCGCTCACGATCGTGAACGCCGAGTGGGGCCTCGGTTTCGGGGCAAGGAGGATCACCGTTTCGACCAGCGGTATTGTCCCCAAGATCCTCAAGCTCGCCGAGGAGCCGATCGGGTTCCGCCTTGCGATCTCGCTCCACGGGGCGACCGACGAGGTCCGCACGCAGATCATGCCGGTGAACAAGGCCTATCCCCTTGCGAAGCTCCTGCCCGCGATCAAGGCCTTCACCGAGCGCCACGGCCGGATGGTCACGCTCGAGTTCATCCTGATCGCCGACGTGAACGACTCCCTGGAGCAGGCGCGCAGGCTCAGGGACATCGCGCTCGACCTTCACGCCCACGTGAACCTGATCCCCTACAACACGGTCGAGGGCCTCCCCTGGCGGCGCCCGGAAGGGACCCGCCAGGTCGCCTTTGCCGAAATCCTTGACCGTTCGGGGGTCTCGGTGACGCTCCGGCGGGAGAAGGGCCACGACATCGCCGCAGCCTGCGGCCAGCTTCGCCTGAAAACCGAGCGCGAGCGCGAGGGCGCGCCGGCCCCCTGAAAAAAATTCATCTTGAAAGGCCGATGGAACCTAGGGCTACATATCCAGTTCATACGGCTCCCTGGTGTCCCGTTCCTCCCCTTTCCCCACATGATTGAAGTCAAAGGCCTCGTAAAAACCTATGGCTCAAAGCGCGCTGTCGACGGCGTGAGCTTCTCGGTCAGGCGCGGCGAGATCCTCGGCTTCCTCGGGCCGAACGGCGCGGGTAAGTCAACGACCATGAAGATGATAACGGGCTACGTGCGCCCAGACTCGGGCACGGCCCTTGTGGACGGCGTCGACGTCCTGGAGGATCCCGTCTCGGTGAAGCGCAAGCTCGGCTACCTTCCCGAGAACGCCCCGGCCTACCCCGAGATGACGGTCCGGGAGTTCCTCGGGTTCATCGCCGAGGTGCGCGGGTACCGCGAGTCCACGGCGCGGAGGAACCAGGTCGAGCGCGCGATCGCCCTCACCCACCTCTCCTCGGTCCGCAGCCAGACGATCGAGACGCTCTCGAAGGGCTACAAGCAGCGGGTCGGCTTCGCCCAGGCCCTCCTGCACGACCCCCCGGTCCTGATCCTCGACGAGCCGACCGACGGCCTGGACCCGAACCAGAAGAACGAGGTGCGGACGCTGATCAAGAGCATGGCCGTGGAAAAGGCCGTGATCCTTTCGACCCACATCCTCGAGGAAGTCGAGGCCATCTGCACCCGGGTCATCATCATCTCGCGCGGCAAGCTCGTGGCGGACGAGTCGCCCGCCAAGCTCCTTGCCCGCCAGCCCGGCGCCAGGATGGACGAGATCTTCCGCAGCCTAACGGATTCGGACGCATGAAACAGGTAACCCCCATCTTCAAACGCGAGTTTGTCGGCTATTTCCGGACGCCGGTGGCCTACGTCTTCCTGGTCGCGTTCCTCGTCATCTCCGTGGCGCTTTCGTTCTCGCGCTTCGGCGGCTTCTTCAAGGCCGGGATCGCAAGCCTGGACGCCTACTTCGGGTTCTACCCGTGGCTCTTCCTCTTCATCGTCCCCTCGGTCGGCATGCGCCTCTGGTCGGAGGAGAAGCGCTCCGGCACGGCGGAGCTCCTGTTCACGCTGCCCGTGACGACGCTCGAGGCGGTGATCGGGAAGTTCCTAGCCGGCTGGGCCTTCCTGGCGCTGGCGGTGCTCCTGAGCTTCCCGATGGCGCTGACGATCGGCTATCTCGGAAGCCCGGACTGGGGCATCGTGTGCACGAGCTACCTGGGGGCGATCCTGATGGCGGGCGGATTCCTCGGGGTGTGCTCCCTCACCTCGGCGCTCACGAAGAACCAGGTCGTGAGCTTCGTCATAAGCCTCTGCGCCTGTGCGGTCCTCGTGTTCCTCGGCTACAGCGGCTTCACGGGCTTCCTCGAGGGATTCCTCCCCGTGGGCGTCTCCGACGCCATCTCCAACTTCAGCTTCATCACCCACTTCAACCCCATGGTGCGCGGCATCGTGGACGCGAAGGACGTGGTCTTCTTCCTCTCGCTGATCGGGTTCACCCTCTTCCTCAACGTGGTCGCGCTCGAGCGCTAGAACCGAACCGCCATGACACACGGAAGCAAGACCCTCGCCATCCTCCTCCTCCTCGTGGGGCTCGTCCTCGCGAACTACCTGGCGACTTCGGTGCCGCTCAGGTACGACGCCACGTCCGAGAAGATCTACACCCTCTCGCCCGGCACCCGGGCGCTGCTCGCGAAGATCGGCGAGCCGACGACGCTCGACCTGTACTTCTCCCGCAACGCGGCGGGGCAGTTCGTGGAGTACAAGAACTACGCGGAGCGCGTGCGCGAGATGCTGCGCCAGTACGAGCGCGCCTCCAAGGGTAAGGTCCGGCTCAACATGATCGACCCCGAGCCCGACACGCCCGAGGAGGAGAAGGCGACGGCCGCCGGCATCGAGCCCCAGACGATGCCGGGCGGGACGCAGTTCTACTTCGGCCTCGTGGCGACGCAGGCCGACCAGCAGAAGGTGATTCCCGCCCTCACGCCCCAGCGCGAACAGTTCCTCGAGTACGACGTCTCCGAGGTGATCTACGGCGTGGGCCAGGTCGAGAAGAAGAAGCTCGGGCTGATCACGAGCCTCCCGCTGCAGGGCTCCCCTGGGATGCCCATGATGGGCCAGCAGGGAACGGAGTCACAGTTTGTCGTGAGCGAGTGGGAGGAGACCTACCAGATCGTGCCGATCCAGGCCTCGGCGACGGAGCTTCCGGCCAACCTGGACGTGCTCGCGGTCGTGCACCCCGAGAACCTGACGGCGAAGCTCCAGTTCGCGATCGACCAGTTCCTGCTCGGGGGAAAGCCCGTGTTCCTGGCCGTCGACCCCTCGTCCGCGTACTTCAAGCGGCAGGGCGGCCAGGAGGCGATGTTCGGCGGACCCCAGCCCAACGTCTCAAGCGACCTGCCCGTGCTGCTGGGAGGCTGGGGCATCCTGTACGACCCGCAGAAGGTCGTAGGCGACCCCGAGAACGCCGAGGAGGTCGAGCTCCGCGACCAGAGCCACCTGCGCTATCCGGTTTGGCTCAATTTCGGCGAGGACAACTTTAACCCGAAGTCCCTGCCGACGGCGCAGCTCCAGTCCGCGCTCTTCATCGAGTCGGGCAGCGTGTCGCTTAAGCCCGGCAGCACGCTCTCCTTCACCCCCCTGGTCGAGACCTCCGACAAGGCCGGGGACGTCTCCGTCGCGGCCCTTCAGTTTGCGCAGCCCGAGGAGATCGCCCGGCAGATCACGCCGTCGGGCAAGCACACGATCGCGGCGTTGGTGACCGGAAAGTTCAAGACCGCGTTCCCCTCCGGGGCGCCCAAGGACCCACCCGCGGGCGAGACGAAGGACGAGAAGGCCGCGCCGAAGTCCGGGGACGCGTCGCTCGCCGAGTCAAAGACATCGTCGATCCTCATCATTGTCGCCGACACCGACTGGCTCTTCGACGACTACAGCGTGCGGAAATTCCCCTTCATGGGGCAGACCGCGGCCGAGCCCTTCAATGACAACCTCTCGTTTGCGGCCAATTCCCTGGACTTCCTCTCGGGCTCGCGGGACCTGATCTCGATCCGGGGAAAGGGTAACTCCGTGCGGCCCTTCACGGTGGTCAAGCACATGGAGGCGCAGGCGGCCGAGAAGTATAAGGAGAAGCTGACCGCCCTTGAGGCCCGCATCAACGAGGTCCAGTCGAAGCTTGCCGAGCTCCAGGGAAAGAAGAGCGAGGGGGGCAAGCTGATCGCCTCCCCGGAGGCCACGCGCGCGATCGAGGACTTCCAGAAGCAGTCGTCTGCCCTGCGGGGCGAGCGGCGGGAGATCCGCAGGAGCCTGCGCGAGGGCATAGACTCCCTCGAGAACAGGCTCCTTGTCGTGAACCTGCTCGGCACCCCGCTCCTCGTCTGCGGTTTCGGCCTCTGGTTCTACCGCAGGCGCAGGGGATAGGTGGGCACCGAACACACGCTTACCCGCGATGAAACTCAGAAACCTCGTCATCACCGTCGTACTCCTCGGGCTCCTGTCGGCCGTGGCCTACTTCAGGAACCGGCCTGAGCCGGCTCCGGCCCAGGATCCCCGGGTCGGCAAGGCGCTCCTTGACGCGGACACGGCCTTCAAGGCGGCCGGCCTCGTGATCTCCGACCAGGGAAAGAAGGTGGAGCTTGTCCGCGTGGCGGGAGACGCGTGGCGGGTCCCTAGCTACTACGATATGCCGGCCGACTTCGACAAGATAGCCCGCTTCGTCCAGGACCTTAACGAGGCGAAGGTGGACCGGTTTGTGACCGACAACCCCGAGAGGCTCTCTCGCCTCGAGTTCAAGGACTCCGAGATCGCGCTCAAGGACTCCGACGGGAAGCAGATCTGGACCCTCACGCTCGGCAAGACGCCGGAGTCGGGCAATGGGCGCTTTGTCCGGCTTGGCGACGAGCCCAAGGCGTTCCTGGCCGGCCTGCACACATGGCTGGACACCGACCCAAAGAGCTGGACGGACACCCGTCTCGTGTCGCTGAAGCCCGACGACGTCGCCAAGGTGGAGATCCCCTTTGAGGGAGGCGCGACCGTGGAGGCCACGCGCGCCAAGAAGGACGGGCCGTGGGCCGCGGCAAAGACACCGGCCGGGGAGAAGCTCGTCGGCGAAAAGGTGAACTCGCTCCTGGCAACCCTCACTGGCCTCAGGTTCTCGGACACAGCCGACCCGAAGGATCCCTCGGCCGCTGAAGCCGCAAAATTCATGAGGACCGTCCGGCTCACCACCTTTGACGGGACGACCGTTCTTGTCTCGCTCGGGCGCAAGCCCGAGGAGAAAAAACTGAAGGCGCCAACGGCCGACGCGAGGGACGTGATCGCGCCGCAGGCCAAGGACCCGTCGGGCAAGCCCGAGGTGAGGCCGGTCACGCCGGAGCTTGAGACGATCCCGGCCGGCCCGGCATTCGCCGTGGTGTCGAGTTCCGACCCGAAGGCGCAGATCAACGACCTGATGAAGCGGCGCTCCTTCAAGGTGGACGATTACACCCTGACGGGGCTCCCCCAGAAGGCCGACGAGTTCTTCGAGCCTGAGAAGGCGAAGTAGCGCGGGTCGGCACCGGCGGGCCCTGTCCGACCGAGGGCCCGGATGGATTTTCCTTTACACATATCAACATTTCGCGATGCGTTGATATGTGTTAGTTCCCGATCGCCCCCTCTCCGAGCTCTTCGCGCAGCACCGCCCGCTGCGGTCGATTGAGTTTTTCCCGCCGAAGGACGACGCGGGAGTAGAGGCGCTGCGGAAGACCGCGGCGGCGCTTCGCCCCATGTCGCCCGACTTTGTCTCCGTCACGTATGGCGCAGGAGGGAGCACGCGCGAGCGGACGGCCCAGGTGAGCGCAGTCCTCAGGGCAGAGTTCGGGTTCACGGTCATGCCGCACCTGACCTGCGTCGGCCATTCCAGGGCCGAGCTTGACGAGGTCGCGGACCGCATCCACCGCGACGGCTTCCGCAACATCATGGCGCTGCGCGGCGACCCCCCGAAGGGGACGGCGGAGTTCGCGGCGCCCAAAGACGGCCTGCGCTACGCCAACGAGCTCGTCGGACTCCTGAAGGCCCGGCACCCCGACTTCTGCCTGGGCGTGGGGGGATACCCGGAGAAGCACCCGGAGGCACCGACCGTGGAGTCGGACATCCAGGCGCTCAAGCGCAAGGTCGACGCGGGCGCGTCCTTTGTGACGACCCAGCTCTTCTTCGACAACGGGGCCTATTACCGGTTCGTCGACCTCTGCAGGAAGACCGGGATCTCGGTTCCCATCGTGCCGGGCATCATGCCCGTCCTCTCGCTCAAGCAGATCCAGCGCTTCACGTCGATGTGCGGCACCACCCTGCCCCAGGCCCTGACCCGCAGGCTCGAGGCGGCGGGCGACTCGCCGGAGATCGTGGAGGCGATCGGCATCGACTGGGCCCTCCAGCAGATTCGGGACCTGCTCGGCAACGGGGCGCCGGGATACCACCTCTATATCCTGAACCGCGCGAAGAGCGCGTTGACGCTCGCGGCAGGGCTTGTCGCCTAGCCCCCGGCAAAAACAGGGCGGAAGCCCGCCTCCGTCAGGATCTTCGCCGCCACGTCGCGCTGGTCCCCCTGGATCTCTATCCTTCCCTCCTTCACGGTTCCGCCGCATCCGCACGCCGCGCGCATCCTCTTGGCAAGCTGCTCCTTCTCGGGAAGGCCGATGCCGGTGAAGCCGTCGATCACGGTGACCGTCTTCCCTCCCCTGCCCCCTTTCTCCCGCTTGATGTCTACCCGCCCGCGGTTGCGCTCCGGCGCCCCCTTCACCGCGGGTTCGGCCCGGGCGGCCGGCGTCGCCAAGGGAAGCCCCGAAAGGTTCAGCTTGTCGAATGGGCTCTGACCGAGCCCGCTCCCCCCGGCGGTCGGGATCCGATCGGCCACGGTCAGGGCCTCCCGCCGCACGATCCTGCAGGGATGCCCAAGTCGCCGCCAAGAAACTGGAGCGCTTTCGGGTAGCTCCGCTTCTCGAGAAAATGGACGAGTTGGGGATGGAGCGAACCCCGCCCCTCCTCAAGGAGGTCGTCCAAGCGGCTCATCCCGGCCGAGATGGAGCCTCGGTCCGCGCGCTTTATGCCATCCAGGAGCGAGATAAGGGATTCTTTGATGAGCGCTTCCATATCCACGGGAGAAACTACCCTAATACATCCGGGCCCCTTGTGAAGCGCGATTGCAACCCGTTCAGGGGTACCCCCTCGGGCTTGAGTTTACGGGCCAACCCATGCAAAGTGGGGCCAAACCCTTCCTTAAGAGCCGGTGTGGCAACGCTCCGGCACACATGATGAATTCAACGTCACTACCCACGCGCGCCAACATTGATGTCATTGAACCGATGTACCGGCAATGGCTCGACAATCCCGACGGAATTGACCCGACTTGGCGCGCCTTCTTCCAGGGATTTTCCCTTGGCAACAATGGCGGATCGATCGCCGATCTCATTGTGGGCCAGGCACATCAGGCCCCCATCATCGACAGCAGCAAGCAGTCCCAGGTGCGCAACCTGGTCTTTGCCTACCGGGCGATCGGCCACCTCCAGGCCCACATCGATCCCCTGAGCGAGCCGCCGGCAAAGCTGGCCAAGCTGGCGCTTAGCGAGTTCGACCTTGGCGAGGAGGACCTGGACACCTCGTTCAACCTTGTTGCCTACCGCGGCGGCGGGCAGATGAAGCTGCGCGACGTGGTCGCTTCGCTTGAGAAGACCTATTGCGGACACGTGGGCGTCGAGTACGCGCACATCCAGGACAAGGACTGCCGGATCTGGCTCCAAGAGAGGATTGAGTCCTCGATGCTCCAGCCCTCCTTCACCCGGGCGCAGAAGGTCCGGATCCTGAGGCGCGTGCACAAGGCCGAGCTCTTCGAGAAGTTCCTGCACACCAAGTACGTTGGCCAGAAGCGCTTCTCGCTCGAGGGCGGCGAGACGATCATCGCCGCGCTCGACGCCGTGATCGACCACTGCCCGGAGGCGGGCGTCGAGGAGATCGTGATGGGCATGGCGCACCGCGGCAGGCTCAACGTGCTCTGCAGCGTGATGCGCAAGTCCTTCGACCAGCTCTTCGAGCAGTTCTCCGAGAACTACATTCCGGACACGGTCGGCGGCGACGGCGACGTCAAATACCACCTCGGATACGAGTCCATCCTCACAACGACCTCTGGCGAGAAGGTGGAGGTGCGGCTGGCGGCGAACCCCTCTCACCTGGAGATCGTGGACCCCGTCGTCGAGGGCAAGGCGCGCGCGCGCCAGAGGATCCGCGGTGACTCAACGGAGCGAAAGAGGGTCATGGCGCTCCTCATCCACGGCGACGCCGCCGTCGCGGGCCAGGGAATCGTAGCCGAGACGCTCAACTTCTCCCAGCTGCCGGGGTACCGGACCGGAGGGACCGTGCACTTTGTCATCAACAACCAGATCGGCTTCACCACGGACCCGGAGGACGCCCGCTCCACCCGCTACTGCACCGACGTGGCCAAGATGATCGAGGCGCCGATCTTCCACGTGAACGGGGACGACCCCGAGGCCGTGTGCATGGTCTCGCAGCTCGCGCTCGACTTCCGCGTGCGCTGGAAGCGCGACGTGTTCATCGACATGTACTGCTTCCGCAGGCACGGCCACAACGAGACCGACGAGCCTTCGTTCACGCAGCCGATGCTTTACAAGAAGATCGCCGCGCATCCCCAGGTCTCGGCCCTTTACACGGAGAAGCTCGTTTCCGAGGGCACGATCTCGACCGCGCAGCGCGACGCGATCAAGGCGGAGTACTCGGCGGCGCTCGAGGAGAACCTCGCCAAGGCCAAGGAGCGCGAGGCCGCCAAGGCGGCAAAGCGGACCCGGCCGAGGGACCCCTTCAAGGGCTCCACGGCCCAGTTCCAGCCGGCCTACCACCACATGCCGCTCAACACGGGCGTGCCCGCCGCGGAGATCGAGCGTCTCGTGAGGGCGCTGACGACCGTGCCTGAGGGGTTCAAGGTGAACCCAAAGATCCGGCGCATCTTGGACGCGCGCATCGCCGCCCACAGGGACGGCGGCCCGGTGGACTGGGGGTTCGGCGAGGCCCTTGCCTTCGGGTCCCTGCTTGTCGACGGGCGGGCCGTCCGCCTCAGCGGCCAGGACTGCGAGCGCGGGACGTTCAGCCACCGCCACGCGGTCCTCACGGACACCGAGACGGGCGAGAAATACACGCCGCTCAAGAACCTCGACCCCAAACAGGCCCACTTCTGCGTCTACAACTCACTTCTCTCCGAGGCCGCGGTCCTGGGATTCGACTACGGGTACGCGCTTGATTTTCCCGACTTGCTCTGCCTCTGGGAGGCGCAGTTCGGCGACTTCGCCAACGGCGCCCAGGTCGTCATCGACCAGTTCATCGTAAGCGGCGAGTCCAAGTGGCAGCGCACCTGCGGGATCGTTCTCCTCCTGCCCCACGGCTACGAGGGCCAGGGGCCCGAGCACTCCTCGGCCCGCCTCGAGCGCTTCCTGCAGTCGTGCGCGGAGGACAACATCCAGGTGGTGAACGTCACCACGCCCGCGCAGTACTTCCACCTGCTGCGCCGCCAGGTGATGCGCGAATTCAGGAAGCCCCTGATCGTCATGTCCCCAAAGTCGCTGCTCCGCCACCCCGGCGCCGTCTCGAGAATCGCGGACCTCACCGACGGAGCGTTCCAGGAGATTTTGGACGACCCCGCGCAGCCGGAGAAGGTTTCGCGCGTGATCCTGTGCTCGGGCAAGGTCTACTACGACCTCTGCGACTACCGGGAGAGGAACGGGATCAAGGACACGGCGCTCGTCCGTGTCGAACAGCTCTACCCCCTCCACACGGATCGCCTGGGAGAGATCGCCGCCAAGTACGAGGGAGCCCGCCTGGTCTGGTGCCAGGAGGAGTCGCAGAACATGGGCGCATGGACCTGGATCTGCGGGCAGATCGCGGACGTGTTCAGGATCATTCCGCTCTACGCCGGACGGGGCCCCTCGGCATCGCCCTCGGTTGGCTCCCTGGCCCTCCACAAGCTCGAGCTCGCAGGTCTCCTCGAAGACGCCTACACCCTCTAAAACATCCATGCCCCTCGACGTCAAAATTCCGCCCATGGGCGAGTCCATCAGCACTGGCATCCTCGCCAAGTGGCACGTGAAGAACGGCGACACCGTCAAGCTAGAGCAGCCGCTCTTCGAGCTCGAGACCGACAAGATCACCTCCGAGGGATCGGCCGAGGCCGCGGGCGTCATCACGCTGAAGGTGGACGCCGGCGCGGAGGTGAAGATTGGCCAGGTGGTGGCGACGATCGAGAACGGGGCTTCGGCCGCGGCCCCGGCCGAGCGGCCGCCGGCGGCACCCGCCCCGGGCGTCCCCGCCCCTGAGGCGCCCAAGCCCTCCGCTGCGGCCGCCGCACCCTCACCCGCGGTCAGACGCATGGCGGCCGAGACCGGGGTCAATCCCGCGGATGTCGCTGGCACCGGCAAGGCCGGCCGCGTGACCAAGGGCGACATGCTGGCCGCAGCCGCGCCGCAGGCTCCCTCGCCCACGCCGGCACCTGCCGCGCCGGCCCCCGCGGCCCCCAAGGCCGGCGAACGGCAGACGCGGCGCAAGCTCACGCCCCTTAGGCAGAAGATCGCCGAGAGGCTCGTCGCGGCCCAGCACTCCGCCGCGCTCCTCACCACTTTCAATGAGGTCGACATGTCGGCCGTCATGGCCCTCCGCTCGAAGCACCAGGAGGAATTCGTGAAGAAGCACGGCTTCAAGCTGGGCTTCATGTCGTTCTTCGTGAAGGCCGTCGTGCACGCGCTCAAGGAGGTCCCCGCCATCAACACGCAGGTCGAGGGCGACACGCTGGTCCAGAACCACTACTACGACGTCGGCGTGGCCGTCTCCACGGAGAAGGGCCTCATGGTCCCCGTCATCCGCGGCTGCGACACGCTTGGCATGCCCGCGATCGAGCGGGCGATCACCGACGCCGCCGGAAGGGCGCGGGAGGGAAAGATCACGCTCAACGACCTTGAGGGCGGCGTGTTCACGATCACGAACGGGGGCACCTTCGGCTCGCTCCTGTCGACCCCCATCATCAATCCCCCGCAGAGCGCCATACTCGGGATGCACGCGATCAACGACCGGCCCGTTGCCGTCGCGGGCCAGGTCGTCATAAGGCCCATGATGTACGTGGCGCTCACCTATGACCACCGGCTCGTGGACGGGCGCGAGGCCGTGACGTTCCTGGTGAAGGTCAAGCAGGAGATCGAGGATCCCGCGCGGCTCCTGCTCGGCCTCTAGAGCCGCACGCCATGGACTCTTTTGACGTCGTCGTTGTCGGCGCGGGCCCCGGGGGCTACGTATGCGCGTTCAGGGCGGCCCAGCTCGGACTGAAGGTGGCCCTCGTGGAGAGGCGCGCCACGCTCGGCGGGACCTGCCTGAACGTGGGCTGCATCCCGAGCAAGGCGCTCCTCTACTCCTCGGAGCAGCTCGTGTTCGCGCGCGACCATGCGGCGGATCACGGCATCAGGACGGGCCCGGTCGCTTCCGACATCGCCGCGCTCATGAAGCGCAAGGAGGCCGTCGTCACAAAGCTTGTTGGCGGGGTGGCCGCCCTCGCCAAGGCCCGCAAGGTCACCGTCATAACCGGGCAGGCCTCATTCGCGTCCCCCTCCTCGCTCGTCGTAAAGGGGGCCTCCGGGGAAACCGTGCTTACCGCGAAGAATTTCGTGATCGCGACGGGCTCGGCGCCCGTGGAGCTCCCGTTCATGAAATTTGACGGCAAGACGGTGGTCTCAAGCGACGATGCGATCTCGTTTTCGTCCGTGCCCACATCGCTCGTCGTGGTGGGCGGCGGCGCCATCGGGCTCGAGCTTGGCTCGGTCTGGGCGCGGCTTGGCAGCAGCGTCACCGTGGTCGAATTCCTTCCGAAGATTGTCGCGGGTTACGACGACGACGTTGTGCGCACCTTCTCCCGCGCGCTCCAGAAGCAGGGCCTAAAGATCGAGACCGGGGCCAAGGTGACCGGCCTGAGGGTCGACGGGGGCAAGCCCGTGCTCCTGGCAGAGCGCGAGGGCAAGCCTCTTGAGTTCCCGGCAGATCGGATACTGGTCGCGGTCGGGCGCAAGCCGTACACCGAGGGCCTGGGTCTCGAAAGGGCGGGGGTCGCCCTGGACGAGAAACACCGTGTGCAGGTCGACGGCAGGCTGCGCACCGGCGCACCCGGGATTTGGGCCATAGGCGACGTGGTGGCCGGTCCCATGCTCGCCCACAAGGCCGAGGAGGACGGCGTCGCGGTCGCCGAATGGATCGCGGGAAAATCCGGCCATGTCGACTGGGACCTTGTGCCGACGATCGTCTACACCGATCCCGAGGTGGCCTCCGTGGGCCTTGGGGAGGACGCGGCAAAGGCCAGGGGTCTGGCGGTCAACGTCGGCCGTTTCAATTTTGCCGCTAATGGGCGGGCGATTTCGAGCGACGCCACGGACGGATTCGTGAAGGTGGTGGCCGACGCCAAGACCGACCGGATCCTCGGTGCGCAAATCATTGGCAGGGGCGCCGGGGAGCTCATCTCGGAGATTGTCACCCACATGGTGTACGGCGGCAGCGCCGAGGACCTCGGAAGGACGATCCATGCGCACCCGACGTTGAGCGAGGCTGTCAAGGAGGCGGGCCTTGCGGTCTCCAAGGCGGCGATCCATGCGATTTGACACCGGCGCCGGTAATCTGAAATCTAGTGCCGAAATCCTGGGTCAAGCCCGGGGTGTAAACGTGACGGCATCAACTCCAAACACCCATTCGAGACGTTGGTCCCAGTCGGACCCGGCCCATGCGATTGCGTCCGGGGGCCAGCTTGGCCCGACAGATTCATTGCGCGTATGACCCCGGCTGAACGCGAAGAGGCCCTTCAACGCCGCGAGGCGAACGCAGCGCTGCTGGTGGCCAAGCTCGAGAAGGACCGGCAGGCACTGGAGGCGGAAATCACGGCTTCCGCGGCGGCCAACAAGGCGGCATCCGCCATCACGAAGGCCTTGCATTCCGACGCTGCGAAGAAGGCAAAGGCCCTTGAGGCGGAGTGCGCCCAGTGGGAGACCAAGCTTGCGCGGTTAAAGTCGGACGTCTCCAAGGCGACGCCGGTGGCGCCGGATCCCCTCCCGGCGAGGGCAGAGGAGGAGATCGAGCGCGACAGGGCCGCGATAGCGGCCGCCAGGGCCCAGCTTGCAACCGACCGCGCGGCCCTTGACCTTGAGAAGGCCTCCTTTGAGAAGTCCTCCGCCGAAACGCAGGCGAGGCTAAGGACCGAGGCGCACACGCTCGCCGAACTCCGCTCGAAGCTCGCCACCATCCGGGGCGAGATCGAGGGCAACGTGAAGGCCCGCGAGGCCGAGGTTCGCAAGAAGGAGGCTGCCATAGAGGCAGAGCGCACGAAGCTGCAGGAGGGGGCGGACGCGCTCATGCGCGCCGAGGCGCAGCAATCCGAGGAACGCGCAAAGCTCGGTGCCCAGATGGCCTCGATCGCAGCCAAGGAGGTCATGCTTGAGGAGCGGAGCCGCCAGCTGCAGGAGCGCCTCAAGAATTTCGTGAAGGCCTGAGGGAGCCCGACGCCCTTCACATGATCGCCAAAAATGCCAAAGGCTGACGAAACCCAGGTTTTCCTAGAGCTAACCGAGTACTCGCTCCATGCGCTGCGCGTGTCGGGCGGCACCGTGGAGGCCGGAGGCGAATGCCTGCTTGAGAACAAGCCCGGCCTCGAGGCCCTGCTTGATGCCGTGGCGCCGTCGCGCAAGACGGGGGGCCTGCAGGCAGTCGCGGCCGTGTGGCCCGGGGAGGCGGACTGGCATGTCTCCACCGACACCGAGGCCATGCTGGACCGCACGGGCGACGCCATGAAGGCGATCGCGTCAACCAACCAGAAGGCGGCCTTTGTGCTCGCGGCCTGCAATGCGACCGACGGCGGCGCGGTCAATCCGGACGGCCTCGACAGGTGGGTGCTCGCCGCCGCCCCGCGCGAGTCGCAGCTGAAGGTGGCGGCGGTCCTGAACACCCTAAACGCCGAAACGGACGGAGCCTCGCCCTCGGCCTTCGCCGCGATCGGCGCGGTCTCAGCCGCCCTCAAGAGCGAGGGCAAGGACGGCGCGGTCATTCTTTGGGACCTGGGCTCTGTTCATTCGACGCTCCTCCTGGTGACCCCGCGGGGAATCGAGGCCGCCGCACCTTGCGCCGTGGGCATGGAGTCCGTCTTCGAGGCGGTGCAGGCGGCCCTCAAGCTAAAGTTCCGGGGGGCAGGCGCCCGTCTCTTCTTCAACGAGGGATATGACTTCACCGAGCCCGGCCCAAAGGTGGGCGCCGCGATCGCGGCGCGCCTGAAGGAGGCCCTGGGGGGCCTGCCTGCGACGCCTGGCACCCCGGCTCTCGCATGCCTCGGCCTCACGTCAAAGCAGGCGTGGTTCGTGCGGGAGGCCGCGGCGGCCGCGGGCCTCACTCCGTGGACTCCCGACATCGGCGCGTTCTCCTCCGGCCTTGGGCTTGAATTCGCGAATGACTCCGTCGCGGGAGTGCTTTCCGCAAGCTCGGCGGGAGTTCTGGGGCTGGCGGCGATGGGAACCCGCTCCAGCGGCGACTGGAGTCCCGATTGGGTCGAGGCGGAGCCGCCGGAGGAGGAGCCCACCCCCGCCCCTGAGCCGGAGCCGCCGGAGCCCGAGCCGGTGCCCGAGCCAAAGCCTGTGGCCAGGCCTGTCGCTCCGGCGATCCGGCCAAAGCCGGCCCTCTCGTCGGAACCCCCGCCCGGGCCCCAGGTCACGTTCTCGGCAAAGCCCTCGCGGCCTCCTGTTCCTCCCCGGTCGGCCTCGGCTCCCCCTGCCCCCTCCCAGGCTCCCCAGCCCGGGTCGACCCGGCCTCCCATGCCGGCCGCGCCGCAGGTACGCCTGGGCACGCCCTCGCCCGCGTCGCCGCCGGTCCCGACCTTTTCGATGCCCGCCCCGGGGCCAAAGACCGGGTCGTTCTCGAACCCGGCATTCCCCATGCCTGGAGGGCTGCCACCCGAACCCGGATCGGCGCCCGGCCAGGGTTCCTTCTCGAATCCCGGTTTCCCCATGCCCGCGGGGGCGCCGGCCCCCCGGCAACCCTCCTTCTCAAATCCCGGATTCCCCATGCCAGGGAGCGCCCCACCACCGCCGCCGAGGGCGATGCCACCGCCGCCGGCAGCGGCCCCGGAGACGCCCGAGGTTCCCCCGACAGGCGGGACGACACCCGCGGTCACCGCGTTGCCTTTTGAGGCGGTCAAGCTCAAGCCGGTCCCGAAGGACCAGCCGGCAAAGGCCCCGCCCAAGAGCAGGGTCGGCTTCTACGTGGGAATCGGCGTGGTGGCATCCCTGGTGTTCGCGGCCATCGCCGTCGTGGTTGAGGCAAGGCTTGAGAAGATCAAGGCCTACGACCTCGAGCAGCAGGAGGCGCTGGCCCACCACAAGGCCGAGGAGCAGCTCAGGCAGGAGGAACAGGCCCGCAAGGACGACGAGGAGCGCAGCCGCAAGGAGACGGAGCAGGCCGTCGCGCTCGCGATGAAGGTGACCGAGGAGGACACCCGCAAGAAGGTTCTCGCCGAGGTCGAGGCGGATCGGCTTTCCAAGCTACCCGGCACGCTCGTTGTGGCCACGGTCCCCGCCGGCGCGCTCCTGTCGGTGGACGGCGCCGCGCCGGTAAAGACACCCGCCAAGGTGGAGGGCCTGCCGCCGGGCAGCCACCGGGTCCAGATCACCCTGGTGGGCCATGAGTCCGTGGACACCAGCACCGAGATCCTTGGCTCAAAGACGACGGACATGGGGTCCCTTTCCCTTCCCTCGGTCTACGGCTCCGTCGACTTGACGAGCAGCCCGGACGGCCTCGACTTCGCGCTCCGCGCGGCCGACGACCCGACGGGAAAGCCCGTCCGTACCGGCCGGACTCCCGCCTCCTACGACGACATCCCCCACGGCAACTACATCGTCACGTTCACGCGGCCGGGCTGCCGTGACCACACCGAGAAGCTCGAGGTCGAGAAGGCGACCAAATCCGCGGTGGACACGAAGTATCTGGACGGCTCGCTCGAACTCACAAGCGACCCGAGCGGCGCCAACGTGAGCAAGGACGGCGCGTTCCTTGGGACAACCCCCCTCTCGCTCCATGACCTGACCCCCAAGGTCCAGAACTTCGAGCTCACGCTGCCCGGCTATGACCCGACGCCCATTTCCTGCCAGATCCCCGAAGGCGACACGCTCAAATATCCGGCGCAGCTGCTGCGCAAGGACCGCATCTTCACGACGGCTGAGGTGAAGACCGCCCCCGAAGCCATAGATTCGCCGGCGCCCGTCCTCTCCGCGGCCCAGAAGAAAATCGGCGCGGACGTGCTCCTCTCCCTGGTCGTGCGGCGCGACGGCACGGTGGCCGGGGTCGAGGTTGTCCGTTCAACCGATGACGACATCGCCCGGCGCTGCAAGACGGCCGTCGAGAAATGGAAGTTCAGGCCCGCCACGGCCCCCGACGACCGGACCGTGCAGGCGCGAATAGAGCAATCCTTCAAGTTCGCGGCCGGTGCCCCCTAGTTAACGGCACGGCCAGCTAATACGGTCGGCTGGCAAGGAACTTGCTGACCGGTGCCGATGGCCTAAACTAACAACACGTGTCGCTCCTAAGTAACCCCTACGACCAAGGCGACTTCTTTGACGAGATGTACGCAGCCGGAGGCCAAGTCCGGCCCCACTACAAGGGCCTCGTCGAGCGCCTGGGCACCTTGGAACTGCCCGAATTTGAGCGGCGCCGGGCGGCCGTGGACCTGGCGTTCCTAAGGCGCGGGGTCACCTTCACAGTCTACAACGACTCGGAGGGCACCGAGCGCATCTTCCCCTTCGACCTGATCCCGCGCATCATTCCCGCCAAGGAATGGTCGAGGCTTGAGGCGGGGCTCATCCAGCGGATCACCGCCCTCAATCTTTTCCTCCACGATCTCTACCACGAGCAGAAGATCCTCAAGGACAAGGTCATCCCTGCGGCGCAGATCTTGAGCGCCAAGCACTTCCGGCGGGAGTTCATGAATTTTTCGGTGCCGCACGACATCTATGTCCATATCTGCGGCACGGACCTTATCCGCGACAGGGACGGCACCTACCTGGTGCTCGAGGACAATCTCCGCTGCCCGTCCGGGGTCTCGTACATGATCGAGAACCGCTCGGCCATGAGGCGCGCGTTCCCGAATCTCTTCCAGAGCTACGGCGTGAGGCCTGTCGAGGGCTATTCGGAGCTCCTGCTAAAATCCCTCCTCCACATTGCGCCCAGCCGCGACGACAAGCCAAACGTGGTGCTCCTTACCCCGGGCGTCTACAATAGCGCCTATTTTGAGCACTGCTTCCTCGCGCGCCAGATGGGCATCCCGATCGTCGAGGGCCGCGACCTGCTGGTCCAGGACACGCGGGTCTACATGAGGACGACGGCAGGCCTCCTGCCGGTCGACGTCATCTACAGGAGGATAGACGACGACTTCCTCGACCCCTCGGTGTTCCGCTCGGACTCGATGCTCGGCGTGCCCGGGCTGGTGGCGGCATACCGGGCGGGAACGGTGGCCCTCGCCAACTCGATCGGCACCGGAGTCGCCGACGACAAGGTGATCTACGCCTACGTGCCGAAGATCATCAAGTACTACCTCGACCAGGAGCCGATACTCCCGAACGTTCCCACCTACCTGGCATCGGATCCCACGGACAGGAAGTACATCCTCGAGAACACGGCGAACCTCGTGGTGAAGTCTGCCAACGAGGCCGGCGGCTACGGGATGCTGATCGGTCCGGCGGCGACCAAGGAGGAGGTCTCCGACTTCAGGGCGAAGGTGGCCGCCAACCCGCGCAATTTCATAGCCCAGCAGCCCATCATGCTCTCCCGCTCGCCGACCTGGATCGAGCACGGCCTGGAGGGCCGCCATATCGACCTTAGGCCCTATGTCCTTTGCGGCGAGAAGACGGTCGTGACGCCCGGGGGGCTGACGAGGGTCGCGCTCAGGAAGGGTTCCCTAGTCGTGAACTCGTCGCAGGGCGGCGGCTCCAAGGACACCTGGGTCCTCGCGGAGGACTGAGCCGCCCGGCCCACAACGCCATGCCCCCGAGAACCAAAGCCCCGTCCCCCCGCCCGCAGGCGAACGTCATGCTTTCGCGGGTCGCACACTCGCTCTACTGGATGAGCCGGTACATCGAGCGCGCCGAGAACATTGCCCGCCTGCTCGAGGTGAACCTTCAGTTCAGCATCGATTTCAGGGGCTACGACGACGCGCACCTGCGGGAGCACTGGGGCTCGATCCTCGCGAGCTCGGGCGACCTCGAGACCTTCGAGAAGCGCTACGAGGTGGCCGACAGCCGGTCCGTCACCGAATTCTTCGCCTTCGACCTGAAGAACGAGAACTCGATCCTCTCGTGCGTGTTTGCCGCCCGGGAGAACGCCCGGATGATCCGCGACCAGATCTCGGTGGAGATGTGGGAAACGATCAACGAGCTCTACCTGTTCCTCAAGTCCCGCAGCACCGCCGACGTTTGGGCGGCCGGGCCCTACGAGTTCTTCCAGGACATCAAGCGGAACTCCCACCTCTTCCAGGGGCTGACGGACTCGACCTACTCCAGGAGCGAGGGCTGGGAGTTCATCCAGTTCGGGAAGTTCGTGGAGCGGGCGCACAAGACGACGAGGATACTCGACGTGAAGTACCACATCCTCCTGCCGAGCGCGGGAGACGTCGGCGGGGCGGTCGACACCGCTCAGTGGCAGGCCGTGCTGCGCTCGGCGAGCGCCCTCGAGGCCTACCGCAAGTTCTACGTAAGGGAGATCCTCCCGTGGAAGGTGGCCGAGTTCCTTATCTTCTCAGACTCCTTCCCCCGCTCGGTGCACTTTTGCATGGCGCAGATCGACGAGTTCCTCAGGCGCATCCTCGGGGAGTCCGGCACCCGGCCCAGGACCGAGGCGGCCCGGCTCTCCCGCAGGCTCCTGGCCGACCTGCAGTCCCTCACGATCGATGAGGTCCTCAAGGACGGCCTCCACGAGTTCCTGGTTGAAATCGCCGCGACCCTAGAAAAGATCAGCGACGAGGTGGTCCAGATAACCATGTTCTACCAGGCCGAGTCGACCCAGGAGGAACAGCAGCTCCAGCAACAGCAGTGACGGGCAGCCTCACGCCGTGACTTCGCCAAACTAAATGCTCATCAGCCTCCTTCATCGAACCACGTTCGTCTACGCGGGGAAAGCGCAGGACAGCTTCAATGAGGTGCGGCTCAAGCCGGTCGACGACGCGAACCAGATCTGCAGGAGCTTCGAGCTGCGCACGGACCCGGCGACCCAGATCAGGGACTACCTCGATTTCTACGGCAACGCGGTGCACTACTTCGACGTGGTGGCGGGCCACGAGCGCCTGATGATCGAGGCCGTCTCGGAGATCGAGACGACCCCGAACGCGGCGCGCCCGCCGGTGCCGGTCGTCAGGCGGACGGGAACCGAGCCCGCGAGCGACAGCGAGCTCCACGCCGAGTTCCTGGGCGACTCCCACTACGTGCCACTCGACGTGGAGGTGTGGCGGGAGGCCAAGGATGCGCTGCCCGACGGTCCCACGGACGTGTGGACGGACGTGAGGGCCATCTGCAGGCACGTCTACCGGACCTTTGCCTACAGGCCGCGGTCGACCGGCGTGACCACGCTGGCCACGGACGCCATCAAGCTGAAGGCCGGCGTGTGCCAGGACTTCGCACACGTGGCGCTAGGGATGTGCCGCTGCTCGGGGATACCCGCCCGCTACGTGAGCGGCTATTTCATCAAGTCGCAGAGGCAGGACAACGAGGAGGAGGCCTCCCATGCCTGGATCGAGGCGTTCGTGCCGGGGTTTGGATGGGCCCCCTACGACCCCACCCACGACCGGGCGGCCGACGAGCGCTACATCAAGGCGGCCTCGGGCCGCGACTACGCGGACATACGCCCGGTGAGCGGGACCTACCGCGGGGGCAAGACGCGCTCCCTCAGCGTCGAGGTCAAGGTCAGGGAGGCCCAGGCGGCCGACGCCCCGGCTTAGGGCTTGTCCGCCTCGATCTTATCCACGCGGTTGTTCCTGTCGAATACGACGAGCACCCGGTCATGGACGCGGGCCGGAAAGCCGTTGTAGTAAGGCGCCCCGCCATAGAAGAACGGGCCGCCATAACCCCAGTACCGGTGGTAGTAGCCCGTGAAGATGATGGCTCCCTGGGCATCCTCGTAGGTGACGTAGTGCCAGACTTCGTGCTGCCCGGAAGCGTCGGTGTGGACGACAATCCGGTCGGGGTCGCCCAAGGCGAGCTTCACGGCGTCCATGTCAAATCCCGGAGCGATGCGGCCGGCCTTTACCAGGGCCTGCTGGTCGGGGTTAAGGCGGGCGAAGGAGTCCGGGCTGTGCCGGATCCTAGAGTCGGGCGTGTCGCAGCCGGCAAGCAGCACGGCGCAGAGGGCAAGGGTCGCAATGGCGAAATTTCTGGAAGTTTTCATCGTTTTTCGGGACTACTTTCCATTCGGCATGATACCTTCTTAGACATTGATACGTACAAAGACGTTCGCCGGAAGCTAGCGTTTCATAACAAATGCACAAGATATTGATATTGTGGGATATAGATGGCACAATCTTGCACTCGACTGGTGCCGGGATGAGGGCGCTGCAGCTGGCCCTGGGCGATGTGTTCGGCGTATCGGGGTCCTTCGAGGGCATCGACTTTGCCGGGAGGACGGACCCCCTGATCATACGCCAGATCTTCGCCCGGTACGGGATCGAGCCGTCGCGGGAGAACTTCACGCGCTACATCGAGGGCTACATCGCGGTCCTTCCGGGGGTTCTGGGCCAAAGCGACTCGAGGATCCTGCCCGGGGCCAGCGAGCTGATCCGCCAGACGGCCAGCCATCCCCATGTCTCGCAGGGCCTTCTCACGGGTAACCTGAGGCGTGGCGCCGAGACCAAGCTCGGCTTTCACGGGCTCTGGGAGTATTTCCCGATCGGGGCCTTTGCCGACGACAGCGAGGTCCGCAATGAGCTGGGACCCTTTGCCCTGGAGCGGGCGAGGAGCCACTGGGGCCTCGAATTTCCGGGAGAGAGCGTGTGGATCGTGGGTGACACCCCTCACGACATCGCCTGCGCGCGGGCCTTTGGGGGGCGAGCGCTCGCGGTGGCAACCGGGAAATCCCCGACCTCGGCCCTTGCCGAGCACAACCCGGACGCGCTCCTTGAGAACCTGGCCGACACCGAGGCCTTCTGGCGCGCGATCGGGGCTTGAGCCGCGCGCGGCCCCAGCCCTGTATTTGTTTGCGCGACCCTAGCCGCCGCCGACATTCATTCACCCCACAAACCCACGCTGCCCCATGCCAAAGACCTTCACGATCGCGATCGGATCGGACCATGCCGGCTTCAAGTACAAGGAGATCCTAAAGGCGGTCCTCCTTGCCGACGGCCACAGCGTCCGCGACCTGGGCACCGACTCGGAGCAGCCCTGCGACTACCCGGATTTCATAAGGCCGGTGGCCGAGGCCGTGGCGCGGGGGGAATTCGAGCGGGGGATCGTGCTGGGCGGCTCGGGAAACGGCGAGGCCATCGTCGCCAACCGGGTCAAAGGGGTGCGCTGCGGAGTCTGCTGGACCGAGCAGGTTGCCATATGGAACCGCTCGCACAACGACGCCAACTGCATCTCGATCGGGCAGCGCACGATTTCGGAGGAGGAGGCCGTTAGGATAGTCCGCACGTGGCTGGCGACGGAGTTTGAGGGCGGGCGACACCTGGCGCGGATCCGGAAGATTGACGGCGTCTAGGGCGCGCGCGGCCTTCCCGGCGGGGGTCGCGAAGGCAGGCTTGCCCACCCGTCGCGCGGCGATCAGCGTTGGTCTTTGGCCATGGCTTTTCCCACTGTTCCCGCCATCCTAGCCTCGCGTGACATCCGCGCGGCTGAGCTGGAAGAAAATCCCAATGAGACGCTGCTGCGCCTCTACGCATGGATGCAGCTGGCCCGCGCGGCCGACAACCGCATCCTGGACCTGTTCCGGCAGGGCCTGATCCGGGGCACCGTGACCGGGGGCCAGGGCAATGAGTGGATGATCGTCCCGCTGGCGCTCCTTGCGGACAAGCACTTGGACGTGGTCTCCTTCACGCACAGGGACTTTGGGGGCCACCTGATCTGGGGCGGCCATCTCTGCGAGCACCTCAACCAGTATTTCGCGAATGCGGACAGCCCCACCAGGGCCCGCGAGGGCAACATCCACCACGGCGACCCGGCGAACCGGTCGCTTCCGATGATCAGCCACCTCGGGGCCATGTGCGGCCCGGTCCTCGGGGCCACCGACTCGCAGCGCCGGCTCGGGAGGCGGGCCGTCGGATTTGCGTTCTTCGGGGACGGATCGTCGAGCACGGGCGACGTCCATGAGGCCATGAACCTAGCCTCCCTCCTGTCGCTGCCGATCGTCTTCGTGATCGAGAACAACCGGTACGCGTACTCGACGCCGACGGACGAGCAGTTCGCGAGCGGCACGGAACTCTGGCGCCGGGCAGCCGGGTACGGCATGGAGGGCCTGGCGATCGAGCTCGGCCACCCCGACTCAACCGTGCGCGCCCTCGGGGCCGTGATCGACAAGGTGCGTTCCACGTCCCGGCCCATGCTGGTCGAGGTGAAAACCCTTCGCCTTCGGGGCCACGCGGCCTACGACACGTGCGACTATCTCCGGCCCGGGGAGGCCGATGCGTTCTTCGCGGCGGACCCGCTGCCCAAGTTCCGCGAGAGGATGGCCTCCCTCCTGGGCGCCGTGCGGATCGAGGCCGTGGACAATGAGCTCGGGAAATTTGTCGAGGACTGCGTCGCCGTCGCGCTCGCCGTCAAGCGGCCCAGCCCCGAAGGCATGGAGAAGGACCTCTTCGCCCCGCCCGCCGCCCCGTTCCCATGGCGCCCGGAGCCCGCCTTGCCCGAGAACCTTACGATGGCCCAGGCCCTGAACCGCGCCCTGAGGAAGGCACTGGTCGAGCGGCCCGAGTCCGTCGTGCTGGGCCAGGATATCGCCACCTACGGGGGTGCCTTCAAGGTCACCGAGAGCCTCTTCGGCGAATTCGGTCGCTCCAGGGTCATGAACCTCCCGCTGGCCGAGAGCGCATGCACGGGGTACGCGATCGGCCTCGCGGTGAACGGCCATCGGCCGATCGAGGAATTCCAATTCGCCGACTTTGCCACGGAGGCCACCACCCAGATCGTGCTCAACGCGGCGACGATGCACTTCCGCTCGGGCGCTGCCTGCCCGCTCGTCCTGAGGATGCCCTGCGGCGGCGGCCTCACGTTCGGCTCCTTCCACTCCCAAGAGCTCGAGTCGTTCTTCCTGTCGATGCCCGGGATCAAGGCGCTCTACCCGAGCAACCCCCAGGATGCGTTCAACGCGCTGCTCGCCTGCTGCGAGGAGAACAATCCCGTGATCCTCTTCGAGCACAAGGGGCTCTACAGGCGCGGCAAGCACCCCGTCTGCTGGGATCCCGACTACCGGAGCGTGTGGCGGCCGAAGCGCGTGCGGGAGGGCAGCTATGCGACCCTGGTGACGTACGGGGAGATGGTGCACCTGGCGGCCGACGTGTGCGCCTATTTGGCCTCGGAGTACGAGGCCGACATCGAGATCTTTGACCTGAGGTGCCTCTCCCCGCTCGACCTCACCGAGATCAAAGCCTCCGTCGAGCGCACGGGCCGCCTGGTGGTCCTCCACGAGGGCCGGCGCACCCATGGCTTCGGCGCCGAGGTGGTGGCAAGCGTCGTCGAGGGTTGCCGCAAGGCGCTGAAGGCCGCGCCCCTCCGGATAACGGCCATGGACCTGCCCGTCCCGTTCGCCCCGGAGCTTGAGGCCGCATATCGCCCGACCAAGGACCGCGTGGTGCAGCTGATCACCGCCTGGATGCCATGAAGAGGCGTCCGATCCCCTCTTCCGCATGGGCCAAGATCCGCCTATTCGCCATGGACGTGGATGGCATCCTCACCGACGGGGGGGTCTACATCTCCTCGGACAAGACCGAGACGAAGCGCTTCTGCATCATCGACGGCCTCGGGCTCGTGCTCGTGCGCGCCTCCGGGGTCGACCTTGCGTGGGTGTCCGGCAGGGCCTCGATGGCGACGACGCTGCGCGCAACGGAACTCAAGATCCCGCACCTGATCCAGGGCAGGAAGGACAAGCTTGAGGCCCTTGAGGAGCTGGCGTCGAGGCTCGCCATCCCGCTGAGCGCCTGCGCCTACATGGGGGACGACTTTATCGACGCCCCCGCCATCAGGGCGGCCGGGATCGGCATCACCGTGCCCACGGCCCTGCCGGCGGCAATCGCGGCCGCCGACTACGTCACGCGCAGCCACGCGGGCTACGGCGCCGTGCGCGAGGTCTGCGACCTCATCCTGGCCGCCCGCTCGCCCGCGGCCCGGAACCTAAAGACCCGGAAACGTACTTAGGCATGGTGAACACCCGCAACGGCAGCCTCTGGGTGGCGGCACTCCTGACCCTAATCCCCCGCTTGGTTGCAGAGGACATCGCCGTGGCGCCACCGGCCAAGAATTGGACCCTTCCCCTGTTCACGGCGGAGGGTTACCGCCAGATGACGCTCCGCGGCGACGAGGTCCATCCCGTGAGCTCCGACCGGATCGACATCCTGGGGATGAACGTGACCGTCTTCTCCGGCAAGGCCGACGCGAAGATAGACTCCGTCCTCTTGAGTCCCGAGGCCTCCTTCCAGATAAACGAGAAGGTGGCCAGCGGGCAGAAGTCGGTTCGCCTGATCCGCGACGACGTCGAGGTCACGGGGGAATCCTGGACGTACAACTACAACGAGAAAAAAGTTCTCATTTTCAAGCACGCGCATGTAGTGTTCCACGCGGCGCTGCCGGACATCCTGAAATGAGATCCCCTACCCTTCTTGCCACTGCCGCGGCGTTCGCCCTTGCCTGCGGGCTCGGGGCGGCCGAGCCCACGCCGACCACGATCGACAGCATCTCCGCCGAGTCGATCAGCACCGACACCGAGACCACGACGACCTTCCACGACCAGGTATCGGCCACGGGCAACGACCTTGTCCTCACCTGCGACTTCCTGAAGGTGATCGCAACCCGGGTCGGCGACAAGTCTGCGACACTCGGCCAGTACGGGAGGTTCAAGTACATGCTTGCGACCGGCCACGTCCGCATCGTGCAGGGCGACCGCGTCGCAACCTGCGGGCGCGCGGAGGTCTTCCCCGGGGAGGACCGCATCGTCCTGACCGAGAACCCGGTGGTAAGCATCGTGTCCGAGGGGTACAAGGTGAACGGGCCGCGGATGGTGCTTTACCGGGGCCAGCGCAGGGCCGTCGTGGAGGGCACACCCCAGGAGCGGACCCACGTCACGCTGCCGGCCATGAAGGACCTCGGCTTCCCGTCGCAGACCCCCGCGAAATAAGATGGGCACCACCTCGATTGTCACCGAGGGTCTGGCGAAGACCTACGGGAGCCGCGCGGTCGTTGACGGCGTGGACCTGCGCTTCAACGGCGGCGAGGTCGTCGGGCTCCTCGGGCCAAACGGCGCCGGAAAGACGACCACCTTCTACATGATCGTGGGCCTGATCCAGGCCACGAGGGGCCGTGTCCTGCTAAACGGCGAGGAGATCACCAAGCTAAAGATGCACGAGAGGGCCCGGCGGGGCATCGGCTACCTGCCGCAGGAGGCGTCGGTCTTCAGGAAGCTCACGGTCGAGGAGAACATCATGGCGATCCTCGAGGCGACCCATGTGCCCCGGCGTGAAAGGAAGGCGCGCATGGGTGAGCACATCGACGAGCTCAGCCTGGGGCACGTCGCCAGGCAAAAGGCCTACACGCTCTCGGGCGGGGAGCGCCGCAGGCTCGAGATCGCGCGCGCCCTCGTCACCAAGCCCCACTTCCTTTTGATGGATGAGCCGTTCGCCGCGATCGACCCGATCTCCGTGGCAGAGGTGCAGAAGATCATCCTCCAGCTCAAGGCCCGCGGGATTGGCATCGTCGTCACCGACCACAACGTCAGGGAGACCCTGCGCATCGTCGACCGCGCCTACCTGATCCACAAGGGCAAGGTGCTGGCCGAGGGCACCGGCGACTTCCTGATCCGGGACGAGAACGCGCGCAAGTTCTACCTGGGCGAGGACTTCAACCTCTAGGCAGGGAACCCGGGGCCCCTTCCCGTTTTTCCGTGCGTTCCCCCGCACCAATGTGCTGATATCCGCATATGCAGAAGGCCATCCACGGCATCACTGTCGCCCATTTTTACGATACGTACCGCGATAAGCTGAAGCTGGAGCTGGTGACGGGGGACGCGGGCCTGCATCGGCTGATCCGGGAAGGCAGCATCAACCGGCCTGCGCTTGCGCTCACGGGGTTCTTCAAGTATTTCGCAAACAAGCGGATACAGGTGATAGGCGCGGCCGAGATGACCTACCTGAAGACCCGCAGCCAGCTGGACCAGACGATGATCTTCAGGGAAATGGCCAAGCGGAGCGTCCCGTGCGTCGTCCTCACGCGTAATTACAACCCGACAAACGCGATGCTGACCGTGGCCTCGGAGATGAACCTCCCGATATTCAGGACCCCGCTGATCACCATGAACCTGGTGAACCTGGCGACGCTCTGCATCGACAACGAGTTTGCCCCGAGCGGGATCGAGCACGCGACGACGCTCGACGTGAGGGGCGTGGGCGTGATGCTCCGCGGCGATTCCGGGGTCGGCAAGAGCGAGTGCGCGCTGGCCCTCATAGAGCGGGGACACTCGCTCGTGGCCGACGACCTTACGATCATCAAGCTCCTCGACGAGCGGGAGCTGATGGCCTCGAGCCGCGCGCTCAACCGCGGCTACATGGAGTGCCGCGGCATCGGCATCATCAACATTGCCGAGATGTTCGGGGTGAAGTCGATCCGCCTCGAGAAGCGGATCGACCTGGTGGTTTCGCTCCACGAATGGACTCCGGAGGTCGTCGAGGAGCGGACGGGCCTTGAGGAAAACACCTACGAGGTCCTTGGAATGAAGCTTCCCCACATCGAGCTCTACGTCCGGCCGGGCCGCGACATGGCCCGGCTGGTCGAGGTGGCAGCCTTGACGCAGGCCCTGAAGCGTATGGGGCACGACCCGGCGAAGGACTTCAACGACCGGCTCATCGCATTCATGTCGGAGGACAGCCCCGCGAAGCGGATGAAGTTCAAGCCGATTGAGCGGGAGGAGCGCGCCCCGGGGCGGCTCGGCCAGGAATAACTTCATGCCCATCACTGAACGCGCCGACGGCCGCAAACCCAACGAGATACGCCCAGTCACATTTGAGGCCAACTTCGCCCCCCACGCGACAGGTTCGGTCCTGGTGAGGTATGGCTCCACGCAGGTCATATGCGCCGCGACGATCGAGGCGGGCGTGCCGACCTGGATGAAGCAGCAGGGCGTGAAGGGAGGGTGGCTGACCGCCGAGTACTCGATGCTCCCCTACTCGACCCACGAGCGAAAAGGGCGCGACATCAACAAGGGCCGGCTCGACGGCCGGACCGTCGAGATCCAGCGGCTGATCGGCCGCTCGCTTCGGGCCACGATAGACCTTGAGAAACTCGGGCAGAACACGCTTTGGCTCGACTGCGACGTGCTCCAGGCCGACGGCGGCACCCGGACCGCAGCGATCACCGGCGCCTACGTGGCCGCGCGCCTGGCGGTCCAGAAGCTCCTGGACGCCGGCAAACTCAGGGAAAGCCCTCTAACCGATTCCGTGGCCGCCGTCAGCGTCGGCCTCTTCGGCAACACCGCGCTCCTGGACCTCGCCTATGTGGAGGACAAGGACGCCCAGGTGGACTTCAATGTCGTCATGACCGGCCAGGGCCGGTTCGTGGAGGTCCAGGGCACGGGTGAGGAGTCCACCTTCAGCCAGGAGCAGCTCGGCGAGCTGATCGCCCTTGCCCAGGTGGGGCTAAAGGAGATTTCCGCGCTGCAGGCGGCCTTCCTCGCCCGGAGCCTGCTCGCAAAGTGAGGCCGTGGATCACTCGGAGAGGCATTATCGCTGGACCTGGGACTTCAAGGCCGAGCCCGATGCGCTCTGGCCGCTAGTCTCGGACACGGATCGCTCGAACAGGGATTGCGGGTTCCCCCCCTTCGAGGTCCGGACGCCGAGAAAGGGCGAAGCCCCGCCGGGGCCGGGGGTCAGGCGCCTGAGATCCGTCTATCTGGGGATGGTCGGCGAATGGGAGGAGCGGGAGTTCGAATGGGTCAGGCCCTCCCGCTTCGTGGTCGATCGCCGGTTTTCCAGGGGCCCGGTCTCCCGCATGGTGCAGTCCTGCGAGCTCTCGGCGCTGCCAGGCGGGGGAACGCGGATCGTCTATGAGATGCGGGTGACCCCCGTGAACCTGCTCGGAGCAATCGTCGTGCCGCTGGCCGTGGGGTTCCGGATGCGACGCGCGGTCGAACGGGCGTACCGCCGCTACGACAAGGTCGCGGGAAGCGCCGCCCCGCCGCCCCAGAGGAGCCGTTCCCCATTTCCCCGGTCGGGAACCTCCCAGCGCCTTGTCCAGATAAGCCACCGGCTAGTTGCCGACGCCCGCCAGCCCGAGGCGCTGGTCAAGCGCCTGTGCAGCTACGTCGAGACGGGCGACGAGGCGTCGCTTACGAAGATGAGGCCCTACGCGATCGCGGACGCCTGGGGAACGGACCGCGGCCAGACGCTCGACCTCTGCCTGCACGCAACCCGCGAGGGAATGCTCGACTTGAGTTGGGAGGTCCTTTGCCCGCATTGCAGGGGATCCAAGGGGGGCAAGGGCGACCTCTCCGGGGTCTCGAGCGAGGAGCACTGCGACTCCTGTGGAATCGATTTCACGGTCAACTTCGACCAGTCCGTCGAGCTCAGCTTCGCCCCCGACCCCGCGATCCGGAAGGTCACCCGGCTTGAGTACTGCCTTGGGGGTCCCCAGATCACACCCCACGTCGTCGCGCAGAAGTCCCTCGGGCCGCGCGAAAGCCTCTTCATCGCAATGTCGTTTCCCGAGGGCCGCTACCGGGTCCGCATCCGCGGGGTCGCCATCATGCAGGCGTTCCGGATCGAGCGCGGGGGGGCATCATCGGTCAGGATTGACGTCGGGCCGAACCCCGTGCCGGTCGACGAGCCCGTGGTGGCGCCCGACGGCGTGCTGAGCGTGCAGAATGTGGACGCGACCGAGCATATGGCCTTCGTGGAACGCGTGGCGTGGAGCGACCAGTCGGTGACCGCGGCAGCGGTCACCTCGCGGCAGATCTTCAGGGACCTCTTCTCCCGCGAGATCCTCAGGCCGGGCGAGCGGATATCCGTCGGGACGATTACGATCGTCTTCACCGACTTGAAGAACTCGACGCAGATGTACCAAGACATTGGCGACGCCCCGGCGTTCGGACGCGTGCTCGGACACTTCGACACCATAAAAGCCGCTGTCTCGGCCGAGGGGGGCGGCATCGTGAAGACGATGGGGGACGCGGTCATGGCCGTCTTCGTCCACCCTGGGGCCGCGCTCCGGTCCATGTCACGGGCCCAGGCCGAACTCTCCTCCTCGGAGAGGGCGAGGTCGCCTTTCGCGCTCAAGTGCAGCATCCACCAGGGCCCCTGCCTTGCGATAAACCAAAATGAGCGTCTCGACTACTTCGGCACGACCGTGAACGTCGGCTCCCGCCTCTGCTCACTGTCCACGGGCACCGACATCGTCGTCTCCGAGCAGATCCTAAACGATCCCGGGGTTGCGGAATTCCTAAGCGGCCAGGGATCATCATTTAACATAAGCCGGGACGCATCCACCCTTAAGGGAATCACGGGCGCGCCGTTTGCCTTTTGGCGAATCGCCCCTTGAGCTTTTAAGCGTGCCCACCCGCCCCATTATCTGCCACACCTCAGTCGGTCGTTCATGAACATACACGAGTACCAAGCAAAGGCCCTCCTAGAAAAATTTGGCGTGCCGGTCCCCAAGGGCGCCGCCGCGAAGACCCCCGAGGAGTTCATCAATGCGCTCACGGAGCTTCCCGAGGGTCCGACCATGGTGAAGTCGCAGATCCATGCCGGAGGGCGCGGCAAGGGTGTCTTCACGGATGGCTACAAGGGCGGGGTCAAGTTCTGCAAGTCGAAGGCAGAGGCCAAGGAGGTGGCGGCCCGCATGCTTGGCAACACCCTCGTCACTGCCCAGACCGGGCCGGCGGGCCGAAAAGTGCAGACCATCTACTTCACTGTGGCGAGCGACATAAAGAAGGAATACTACCTGGCGATCCTCCTGGACCGCGCGGCCTCCCGGCCCGTGATCGTCGCCTCGACCGAGGGAGGCGTTGAGATCGAGAAGGTCGCGCACGAGACGCCCGAGAAGATCTTCAAGGTCGTGGTTGACCCGGCATTCGGCCTCGCCGATTTCCAGGTCCGCGAGCTGGTCACCCGGCTCGGGTTCTCCGGCGCCGAGGCGAAGAACGCATCGAGGCTGATCCGCAGCCTCTACGCCATGTATTGGGAGACCGACGCCGCGATGGTCGAGGTGAACCCGCTCATCAGCACCCCCACCGGCGAGGTCCTTGCGCTCGACGCCAAGGTCTCGTTCGACGACAATTCCCTTTTCCGGCACCCCGAGATCGTCGCGCTGAGGGACCTCAATGAGGAGGACCCGAAGGAGACCGAGGCCTCCAAGCACGCGCTCAACTACATCGCCCTCGACGGCGACATCGCGTGCCTGGTGAACGGAGCGGGCCTAGCGATGAGCACGATGGACATCATCAAGCATTTTGGGGGAAGCCCCGCCAATTTCCTCGATGTGGGCGGCGGGGCGACCAAGTCCCAGGTCGTCGCGGCGTTCAAGATCATCCTGGGAGACCCGAACGTGAAGGGCATCTTCGTGAACATCTTCGGCGGGATCATGGACTGCAACGTGATCGCGACGGGCATCGTCGATGCCGTGCGCGAGGTGGGCCTGAAGCTCCCGCTGGTCGTGAGGCTCGAGGGCAATAACGTCGACGCCGGCAAGGCCACCCTCGCCTCCTCGGGGCTGACGATCGTCTCGGGCGACTCGATGGCCGACGCAGCACAGAAGATTGTGAAGCTTGTCGCCAAGGCCGCCTAGCCGGCGGAGAAGAGCCCAACGGCACCATCACCACCTTCCACCAGCGCAAACTGTAACTTCCAAATGGCGATCCTCGTAACTCCAGAGACCCGGGTACTCGTACAGGGCATCACCGGCGACTTCGGCGGCCGGCATGCAAAGCTCTCGCTCGACTACGGCACGAAGGTCGTGGCCGGTGTCACCCCGGGAAAGGGGGGGCAATTCTTTGACCACGGCGTCCACCACATCCCCATCTTCAACTCCGTGGCGGACGCGGCCCGGGCGACCGGCGCCACGGTGTCGGCGATCTTCGTTCCCCCGCCCTTCGCCGCGGACGCCATCCTGGAGTGCGCCGACGCGGGCCTTGCGCTCGCGGTCGCCATCACCGAGGGCATCCCGGTGAGGGACATGGTCCGAGTGAAGCGGGCGATCGCCGAGAAGAGCATGCGCCTGGTGGGACCCAACTGCCCCGGGGTCGTGACGCCGGGCACCGGCGAGAGGTCCCACGGCGGATGCCGGATCGGGATCGCCCCGGGCTACATCCACAAGAAGGGCCGGGTCGGGGTGGTGTCGCGGTCCGGCACGCTCACCTACGAGGCGGTTTACCAGCTCACGGTACGCGGGATCGGCCAGAGCACCTGCGTGGGCATTGGCGGCGACCCGGTCAACGGAACCTCGCACATCGACGTGATAAAGATGTTCAATGACGACCCGGAGACCGCAGGCATCGTGATGATCGGCGAGATCGGCGGGAACGCCGAGGTCGAGGCCGCGCGCTGGATCAAGGCCCACTGCACGAAGCCGGTCGCCGGGTTCATCGCGGGATCAACGGCGCCCGCGGGCAGGAGGATGGGGCACGCGGGGGCGATCGTCGGCGGGGCCGAGGACACGGCAGCGGCAAAGATCGCCGTCTTCACCGAGTGCGGGATCGAGGTCGCGGTCACGCCGTCGGACATGGCCGACGCCCTTATCCGCGCGGCAAAGGCCCGGGGCGTCGCCCTTTCCTAGTCGGCCCCCGTCCCCTTGAGCCGGCGCTCGATCAGCTTTGCGTGCTTGTAGAAGGAATTCTCGAACCTGAGGATCGCGATCACGAGCCCGGGTCCGCCGTCCAGGAACCCGAGCTGCAGGACATAAGCCTTAACAAAGGCGAAGGTCGCGCGCAGGTACGCCTTTAGGTAGCCGGCGCTCTTCCCGTCGCGAACCTGCCTCTCGACCCCGAGGGAGGTGTAGCGGTTCAACTTGCCGATGGCCTCGTCGAGCGTCCGGTACGGGATCTGGTGGATAGGGTTCTGCATGCGGCCGAGCCGGCCATCGAGCGACCATCCCTCATGAACGTCATCCTCGCGGGCGTAGGTCATCCGGCCCCTCCTGAAAAGCTGGGGCTGGCGGTAGTCGGGATACCAGCCGCTGTGCCGGATTGCCCGGCCAAGCAGGAAGTTGCGGCGGGGCACGAGGTAGGCGTCCGCCGAGGCCGGATCCGAGACGATCCGCAGGATTTCGTCGCGCGCCTCCGGCGTGCAGCGCTCGTCAGAGTCGAGGCTGAAGATCCAGGGCTGCGTCGTGTGGTCGATCCCCGCATTCCGGAGCTCCCCGAACTTGCTGAACGGAACCTGGACCACCCTTGCCCCGTGGCCCGCGGCGATCTCGACCGTGCGGTCCGTGCTCGCGGAGTCTATCAGCACGATCTCGGCGGCCCAGGCCACGCTCTCCAGCGCCGGGCCGATCTTCTTTTCCTCGTTCCTTGAGAGGATGAACACGGAAACCGGTGGTTTGGACGCCATGGCGATGCTTGGGCGGGCCATTCTCAGAGCAATCCCACCGACGAGCGAGCGATTTGATAAAGGTAGCCGCACGAGCGCCAGGTGCGAACGAACGCCCGGCGTGCGCCGTCCGCCCGGAGCGTGACCAGGCACACCAGAGCGGTCGCCGCAAAGCCGAAGAGCTTGAGGACGCTGCCCAGCGCACGGGAGGCGAGATAGCCATAGGGCGAGCGCCCCGAGGCGCGCAGCGTCCGCACCTGGTCGACGACGCGCGAGCGGGCGGAATCGAAGGCGTGGCGCGTGGCATAGCCCATCGTGAGCCTGTTCGCGGGGATTTGGTGGAGGACCTTGGCCCCGGGGACGAACCACGCATCGAGGCCGACCGCGCGGACCCTGCGGATCATCTCGCTGTCGCCCCCTCCAAAGAGCTTGCCGCCCTTGCGGTCGAGCCTGGTGTCAAACTTGCCGAACCGGGTGAAGACCCACTTTGGGAACGCGAAATTGGCTCCCATCGGGGCCTGGTCGAGGGGCAGCGGCCCTGGATCCGTACGGAAGCCAAGCGGCCAGTGGGAACCCTCAAGCCAGGGCGGGATCCCGTCTGGAAAAATGGGGATCACCTCGCCGCCCACCACTCCGATGGAGTGGGCCCGGTCCGAAAAAAATGGGGCCGCCATCTGCTCGAGCCAAGTCGGCTCCATCAGGATGTCGTCATCCACAAGGACGAGGATGTCGCCCTTGGCCTCGTCGATCGCGCGGTTGCGACCATGGTCGAGGCCCTGGCGCATCTCAAGGACGTGCCGCGGCGACGGCGACGAAGCCATGAAGGAGGCGACGACGTCCCTCGTGTCGTCCGATGAGTTGTTGTCGATCACGAGGAGCTCCCACTTGTCCGCAGGGTACTGCTGGCGCACGAGGCCCGTCAGGGTCTCCCGGAGGAACCTGGACCTGTTGTAGGTGATGACGGCGACAGTGATCCGCAGATTTGGCATCTAATGGGAGGGGTAGCGGAATATGATTTGTTCTGATAACCAACGAGTTGCATTAAACCAAGCTCTAATCGAAAAAAAACTCTGGACGGATGGGCCCCAGATTTCATGATGCCCGACGCATCAGGAACGAATCGGCCCTAAAAAGCCGGTTCTGCCAACCGGGCCGGGAGCGGCCACGGTGGATCGGGCGAGAGCCCGGATGTGCGGGGCCCAAAAGGCCTCGAACCGAAACGCTCCCGAAAGCGATGACCGACCTGATGCCCAGGTCGGTCTTTTGTTTTCAGCCCTGCTGCGCGATTAAATCCTCAACGATCATCACGCACCATGACACACCCAGCAGAACAGTCCGGTATACGCATAACGGCCGACAACCCGAACCACCACCTGTGGAACAACCACGGGACTTGGTTCCTGCACTACACGATACACCCGACCGCCTTCACCAAGGAGCGCATCCGCCGGTCCCTGGGCACCAAAGACCTTGAAACGGCGCGGGCCAGGCGGGACGCGTTCTTCGCCCATTTCGTCCGCAAACAGGTTGCAGCTTAGCCGGCCCTAGGCCCGGCAAACCGCGGCCGGGACGGGTCCCGGCGAGCCGAAGGCGGCCATGATCTCGGTGCCGACCGAGTCGGCCAGGAGCCTTCCCCTGCGCCCTAGGCGGATCCGCGGGCCGTCCCAGGTCGCAAGGTTCTCCTCGACCAGCCTCTCAAGGAGGGCCGAGACGCGATCCCAGGGCGCACCGGGGCAGCGGGTGCGCAGCCCCTGGACATCCACGCCCTCGTTCATGCGAAGACCAAAAACCAAGGCGTCCTCGGCGAGGAGGACGGGCGTCAAGCTTGTCCGGTCATCCGTCGCGCGCTCACCCCGGCCCACCCGCTCCGTCCAACCCTCCAGATCGGCAATGTTTGAGGCGCGCCACCCCGCCTGCTGGGAGGCCGCGGACGGCCCGAGCCCCACCCACTCCGCCATCCTCCAGGTGTTCACGTTGTGCCGGCAGGAATGCCCCGGAAGCGCAAAGTTTGAGACCTCATACTGCGCATAGCCTGCCTCTCCCAGCCGGTCCCATGTGCGCTCGTACATGCGCGCCTCGTTCTCAGGATCCAGCCTTACCCTACCCTGCGACAGCTTCACCCAGAGTGCCGTGTCCTCCTCGAATGTCAGGCAGTAGGTCGAGATATGGTCCGGCCCAAGGGACAGGGCCTCGTCGATGTCCGCGTCCCACTCGGCGGCGGTTTGCCCTGGGAGCGCGAACATGAGGTCGATGTTCACGCTCGGGAAACCCTGGCCTCGGATCCGCTCGTAGGCACGGAGGATCTGGTCCCGGGTGTGGGCGCGGCCAAGCGCATCCAGGAGCGCGGGCCTGAAGCTCTGCACGCCCAGGGATACGCGCGTAACGCCGGCTGCGCGCAGAACGGAGAGCCGTTGCGTTGTGACCGAGGCGGGCGCCAGCTCCACGGTCCATTCGGCCGGGGCTCGCCCTCCCGGCAGACCGTGCACCACCTCGGCCACCCGGCCGAGGTCTGCCGGGGACAAGAGCCCCGGGGTCCCGCCGCCCCAGAACACGGTCGACAGGGGCCGACTCCAGTCGACAAGGCGGGACTCCGCCTCCAGGCAATTGATGAAACCCTGCACCGATTTGGCGGTCGGACTAACCTGGTAAAACGCACAGAAGTCGCAGGTACTGGCGCAGAACGGCACGTGGACGTAGAGGCCGAGAGGCGCGGAGTCCTCACCTTTGGCTTGCTCCTCTATGGCGACAGCCCTCATTAATATCATCGAAATGGACCTCAAACGATTTTCCTTCGCGAGACAAATCCTCCCCGCGACCGGCGCTGCCGTTGCCATGGCCTTCCTGGCGGGCTGCGCCACAATGAGCCTGACGAATCTCACCCCTTCGTCGCTCCCCGAGAATCCATCCGGGATTTACACCTTCACGCTGAGGGCCACGCCCAAGTCGGTGAATGTCGTGGTCGATACCGTGGCTCCCCACGTGGTCGTGGGCGAGCAGACCCACGACATGAAGAAGAGCGACGAGATACCGGGCATCTACGAGTTCGATTACCGCCTCCCCCCGGGCCAGACCTCGATCGGCTATTACTACCTGGTCAACTACCAGGTCACGGGCAACAGCGTGGTCGACAACCGGGAGGCCTACACGCCGGTCTTCCACGCCTCCGTGGTGAGCCGCTATGTGCTCTCGCTCGAGGTTAACCGGGGGCCGGTCGGCGCCCGGATCGGCGTCCTTGGTCGCGGATTCACGCCCCAGGACCTGGTCGGGTTTGACGGCACCCCCGTCCGCACGGTCTATGAGTCACCCACCTCTCTCGGCTTCTACGTCCCGGCACTGACGCCGGGCAAGGCCTACCGCGTCACGGTGTCGGGAGCAACCGGCAACTCCCCGGTCGGCACCTTCAAGATCGACTCGAGCGACGTGACCGTGGAGCCAGCGGCCCTCACCCTCACCCCGGGCCAGAAGCAGAGCGTTACCTTCACCATTTCGCACGCGGCACCGGCCGGGGGGCTCCTCCTTGACGTGACGACCGACATCCCCGAAAGCGTGATCATGCCCGAGGTGGTCGTGCCGGAGGGCCAGATGTCCGCCGCCGTCACGGTGCAGGGCGGGAAGCCCGGCACAGGCAGCCTTTTTCTGAAGGGTTATGGTAATGGCGAAGTGTCTGTCCCTGTTACGGTTGGGACAGCCCACTAAGCTTTCCCCTTCCTTGCGGCCCTCCCGCCCAAAGATTGTTTGAAATGCCGCGTGAGCGGCACAATTCTCGGGGCCGTGGAAAAAAAGGAACCGAAGCTGTCGTTTGAAACGGCACTGACAAACTTGGAGACAATCGTTGAGTCAATGGAGTCAGGCGACGTGCCCCTGGCCGACCTACTGGCCAAGTTCGAGGAGGGAAACAAGTTACTAAAGCACTGTGAGGCACGGCTGAAGGAGGCCGAGCTGAAGATCGAGCAGCTTAAGAAGGAGCGCGACGGTGTCGTCTTCTCGAAATTTGAGACCGAACGCGAATGAGCGAATCCCCCTCCCGCCTCCTGGACTCGATCAAGGGCCCGGCCGACGTTAAGGCCCTTCCGGCGACCGAGTTGCCGCGCCTGGCCCAGGAAATCCGCGATGAGATCATAGCCGTCACCGCGGCACGCGGAGGGCATGTGGGCCCGAACCTGGGCATCGTCGAGCTCTCGATCGCGCTGCACCGGGTCTTTGACACGCCGGAGGACTCGTTCGTGTTCGACGTGGCCCACCAAGGCTACATCCACAAGCTGCTGACGGGACGAGGCGGAAAATTTTTCGGTAAGCTTCGGCAGACGGACGGCGCCAGTGGCTTCCTCTACCGGGCCGAAAGCCCCCACGATTCCTTCGGCGCCGGGCACGCGGGAACGGCCCTGAGCGCCGCCCTGGGGATGGCCACCGCGCGCGACATCAAGGGCACCCATGAGCACGTGGTGGCCGTGTGCGGCGATGCCGCCTTCACCTGCGGCATCACGCTCGAGGCCCTCAACAACGTCGTGACCTCGACCAAGAGGCTAGTCGTTGTCCTCAACGACAACCAGTGGTCCATCGCCCGCAACGTGGGCGCCATGGCCAAGTACCTCAACCGTCTCAGCACGAGCACGACCTACAACCGCATCCACCACGACCTCGAGAAGTTCTTCATCGGCCTGCCCCGCGGCCACGAGATGAACCAGCTCTGGATGAAGTGGAAGCGCGAGACCAAGGACTTCTTCGTCAATTCGAGCCTCTTCGAGAAATTTGGGCTGCGCTACATCGGCCCCATCGACGGCCACAACCTCGAGGAGCTGCAGAAGAACCTCGAGTTCGCTAAGAGCTGCGACGTCCCGGTCCTGATCCACGTGATGACCGTCAAGGGCAAGGGCCTCGACGCGGCGCTCAATTCCCCTGAGAAATTCCATGGCGTGGGGGGATTCGACCCCACGACCGGCGACAGCGTGAAGCCGAAGCCCGGCACTCCCCCCGCCTACCAGGACCAATTCGGAAGCGCCCTCGTGCGCTTCGCCAGGGCCGACCCGAGGATCGTGGGGGTGACCGCCGCGATGCCGAGCGGCACGGGCCTCTCCAAGCTCGCAGCCGAGGTCCCGCGCCAGTTCTTCGACGTGGGTATCGCCGAGGAGCATGCCGTCCTCTTTGCGGCCGGCATGGCGACCAAGGGCCTGCGCCCGGTGTGCGCCATCTACTCCACCTTCCTGCAGCGGGCCTACGACCAGATCATCCACGACGTGGCGCTTCAGAACCTGCCGGTCACCTTCTGCCTGGACCGAGCCGGGCTCTCGCCCAACGACGGTCCGACCCACCACGGGCTCTTCGACCTCTCCTACCTGCGCTGCGTGCCAAACGTCACCGTGATGCAGCCCAAGGACGAGGATGAGCTTGTCGACATGCTTCACACCGGCATAGAGCTCGGATCGCCGGCGTTCATCCGCTACCCCCGGGGGCCGGGCACGGGCGTCAAGATCAAGGACAAGCCCGAACGGCTCGAGATTGGCCGCGCCGAGGTCGTTCGCGAGGGCTCAAACATAATGCTCTGGGCCATAGGGCCGATGGTGCGGGACGCGCTCGCCCTCTCGGACAGGCTCCGCGACGAGGAGAACCTGTCGGTGGGCGTCGTGAACGCTCGGTTCGTCCGGCCGCTCGACCGGACGCTCTTGCTCAGCCAGGCCGCGGTGGTGCCGCTCATCGTGACCCTCGAGGACAACGTCCTCGCGGGGGGCTTTGGCAGCGCCGTCCTGGAGGCCCTCCAGGAGGCGGAATGCCCTGCAGCCGTGGAGCGGATCGGTTGGCCCGACCGATTCGTGGAGCATGGCTCGAACGTCGAGATCCTCAGAGCCGCCCACGGGCTCTCGCCAGACGACATGCACCGCCGGGTGCTTGACCGCTGGCGCCGATTGAGCGCCGAGCGGGTCGAAGCCGACGTATAGCCGCGGCTAAGCGATGGCCGACAGGACGGCCCCGACGAGGGCCGCCCGGTCCTCGATGTGGGGATTGTGGCCCGAGGCCGGGAGGGTCTGGATCACCGCGGCCGGGAAATGGCCCAGGATCGCCTTATAGTCATTCGGCCCCACGTAATCGGACTTTCCCCCGAGTATAAAGGCCGCCCGGCCGGAAAATCTGTCGGTCGGTTCGAGCGGGTTGCGCTCAAGCGCCGGGAGCGCGGCCGTGAGGGCCGGAAGGTTCGGCTGCCACTTCCAGCCTCCCCCGGGCGCCCTTTCCAGGTTTGTCGCCAGGAACTTCCTCATGGCCCAGCTTGGCACCCGCCCCTCCATTCTCATCTCGGCCTCGGCCCTGGACTTGAGGTCCGCCAGGTCGAGCTCGTTCATGGCGGCAAACTCGTCCCGGTGAGCGCGCCAGCGGTAGTCCTTGGGGGCGATGTCTACGACAACCAAGCTGCCCACGCGGGAGGGCCGCCGGCATGCGAGCAGCATCGCGACCTTCCCCCCCATGCTGTGCCCGACGAGGTCCACCGAGGCGAACCCCCGGGCGTCCATCCAGGCGACCACGTCTTCGACCATCTCGGGGTAGGTCATCGTGTCCGCGTGGGGGGAAAGGCCGTGGTTCCTCAGGTCAAGGGCAAGCACCCTTTTGCGCGCGGCGAGGTCCCGGCCGGCGGTCTGCCAGTTGCGGGAGGAGCCCAGCATGCCGTGCAGGATCACGACCGGGGGCTCGGCGGAGCCGCCGAGCTCTCGTCCGAAAAGGGCCACGGGCCCTGTGGTAGGGGGGGATGCCATTGGCGGAAAGGCCCCCATCGTGGGCATCGCCGCGCGAGGTCCAACATTGAATTATGCAATTCTTGGCGTTCGAATGTGCTCCCAATGGCAGAACCCGAGAAACTCACCCCGATGATGCAGCAGTACTTCGAGGTGAAGCGCGGGCTTCCCAAGGAGACCCTGCTTCTCTTCCGCCTGGGCGACTTCTTCGAGCTCTTCTTCGAGGACGCCGTCGTGGCGTCCCGGATCCTCGGCCTTACGCTCACCAAGCGCCAGGAGCACCCGATGGCGGGCCTGCCCCACCATGCCGTCGACAACTACGTGGGCAAGCTCCTCGCCGCGGGCAAGAAGGTCGCGATCTGCGACCAGGACGAGCCCGCCCAGGCCGGCAGGCTGGTGAGGCGCAAGCTCACGCGGATCTTGAGCGCAGGCACGACGCTCGCCGCCAACCAGCTTGAGGCGTCCCGCAACCGCTACCTGTGCGCCCTTTCGCTCGACCGCCGGGGGCTCCATGCGGCGTGGATCGAGCTTTCGACAGGCGAGTTCAAGGTGGCGTCCTCCGCGAGTATCGACGACCTGCTCCCCGTCCTGGTGTCGCTGGACCCGGCGGAGATCCTTGCTCCCGAGGGCGAGGTCGAGCGATGGAAGGGCGCCCCGCACGACCAGGCCCCGGTACACGCCCTGCATGCGTTCACCTCCGGCCGCACCGTGACGGAGGTCCAGGCCTATCATTTCGAGGCGCCAGCAGGGGCCCGCTCGGTTGCCGAGGCCATCGGGGTCCTGAACCTCCAGGGGTTCGGGATAGAGGACGGGCATCCCGCGCTGGGGCCCGCGGGAGCCCTGGTCACCTATGCGACCGAGAACCTGCGGGCCAAGCCGGAGAACCTGAGGGGCCTGCAGGAGTACCGGAGCAGCCGCACCCTGCTCCTGGACCCCTCCACGCTGCGCAACTTGGAGATCTTTTCCTCGATTCGGGGAGGCCGGCAGGGAACCCTGCTCGCCTCGATGGACCGGACGTCCACGGCGGCGGGAGCGCGCCTCCTCGAGCGATGGCTCGCGGCTCCGACCCTAGACCTGGCGGAGGCGCGCAGGCGCCACGCCCTCGTCGGGGAGTTCATCGCGCAGCCCCTAAGGCTGGCGGAGCTCAACACGGCGCTCGCCGGGACCCGGGACATACCCCGGATCCTGGGCCGCCTCCAGAACCGGCTCCGCAATCCCCGCGAGCTCTGCGGCATCCGCGACACGCTGCTTGGGATTCCCCGGATCGGGACGGCGCTGTGGTCCCTCGGGCCGGTGGCCCAGGAGGTGCGGTCCCGGATGAACGAGCTTCCGGCGCTCCGCGACCTGCTCTCGGCCTCCCTGGTCGAGGAGCCCCCCACGGACGTCCTGGAGGGGAATTTCGTGCGCGAGGGCTACGACGCGGAGCTCGACCGCCTGCGGGCTCTCATGAGCGGCAACAAGGCCTGGCTCGCAGACCTCGAGCGGGGCGAGCAGGAGCGCACGGGGATCCGCAGCCTGAAGGTCAGGTACACGAACAATTTCGGGTACTACATTGAGGTGACCAAGGCGAATCTCCACCTGGTTCCGGCCGACTACGTGAGGCGGCAGACGACCGTGGGGGGAGAGCGCTACGTGACGGAAGCGCTCAGGCAGAAGGAACGCGAGATCCTCCACGCCGAGGACAATGCGCTCCTTAGGGAGAGGGAGATCCTGGCGAGCCTGATCGCGGCGGTCCTCGCGGAATCGCAGGCCCTCTCGGGCACGGCGGACGCCCTGGCCGAGGTCGACGTCGTCGCGGGGTGGGCCGCCATTGCGCGCGACTGGGATTACTGCATTCCCCTGATTGACGAAGGCGACACCCTTGAGATCGTCGACGGTCGCCACCCCGTGGTGGAGCAGGGTTTCCGCACGGGCCACGCGTCGGGCGCTGCGCTGGCCTTTGTGCCCAACGACACGGCCCTGGCCTCGGACGGCGCCCAGATCGCGCTCATCACGGGTCCCAACATGGCGGGCAAGTCCACCTATATCCGCCAGGTGGCCCTTATCGTCCTCATGGCGCAGGTCGGATCCTGGGTTCCCGCCCGGTCGTGCCGCTTCGGCGTCGCCGACAGGATTTTCTCGCGGGTCGGGGCGAGCGACGACCTGGCCCGGGGCAACTCGACGTTCATGGTCGAGATGAACGAGACCGCGAACATCCTCAACAACGCGACCGACCGCTCGCTCATCATCCTGGACGAGATTGGCCGGGGAACCTCGACCTACGACGGGCTCAGCATCGCCTGGGCGGTCGTCGAGCACCTGCACCGTGACCCGTCCCGGGGACCGCGGACGCTGTTCGCAACGCACTACCAGGAGCTCACGCAGCTCGACAAGCACCTCCCGCGCCTGCGCAACTTTTCGGTGGCCGTGAAGGAGTGGAACGACGACATCGTCTTCGTCCGCCGGGTCGTGCCGGGGCCCGCCGACCGCAGCTACGGCATCCAGGTGGCCAGGCTCGCGGGGATCCCCGCAAGCGTGATCGACAGGGCCAAGGCCATCCTTTCCCGGCTTGAGGGCGACGACTCGAGCATAACCCTGCCCTCCCCCCAGGCGCGGCCGAAGAAGAAGATCACCGTCGTCAAGTCGGACGAGGGTCAGCTGGACCTCCTGTAGCGGCTCGGGGGAGCGGCGTTTCTCGGCGTTTTCGCGAGGTATCCCGAGGGAATCTGCGTTTGGGCCGCACTGCACCGAGCCGGGCGAACGGCCGTTCACGCAGCCGATTCAGCTGCCTACTACACCCCATTTCGGGCGGGGCCTGTGGGGAGTACCCTGATCGCGATGATCGAGAGCACCAACGCCCCGTCAGCCGGAAACCCATATGCTTTGCTCATCGTGGGCGCGCATTCCACGGAATGAGAACCCCATGATTTACCAATTGCCCTCCCTATCAGCCCTTGCGGCTGTCGCCGCCCTTCTCGGCTCGTCCAATCCCGCTTCCGCCCAATCGATCCTGAAGTCGGCGGGGGACTACTCGGTCCTGGCTGGCCAGGCGATCACGGTGGCCGGAACAGGCTTCACGATTAAGAACGGAAATGTGGGGCTCTATCCCGCGGCAACCACCAACATAACGGGATTCCCGCCCGGGACGGTGTCGGGCATAACGCTCCTGGGGACTGCAGCGGCGATCATCAGCACGGGCGGTGCGACGCAGCAGGCGGAGGCGGACCTGCAAGTCGCGGCAACGGGGCTCGCCGCGATGGCGCAGACCACGAACTATTCAAATGTCGACATGGCGAACCTGGGCCCTCTCCCTCCGGGCGTCTACAGGTGGAACGCCGCCGCCACCCTCACCGGCGCTCTCGTCCTCGATGCGCAGGGAAAGAACAACGTTTCCTGGGTGTTCCAATTCGGCACCGGGCTGACGACCGCCGTCAATTCGTCGGTCACCGTAATCAATCCCGGTTCAAATGGGGGCGGCGATGACGGCATCTTCTGGAACGCCGCCACGGGCGCCATCGTCATTGGGGACAACAACACGGTGCTCGGAAATTATATCGCGTACACCAGCATCAGCTTCACCGGCAGCACGCTCCTTCTGGGCAATGGCGGCGTCCGTTTCCTAGCACTTAACGCCTCGGTCACGTTCGCGGGGCCGGGCACCGCCAATGCCCTCGGTGGCTCCGGCGGGAGCGACTGGACCGGAGGCTTGACGCTCAGCGGAACGAGCGTGGTGGCTTCATCCGGCTCCGGAAACTCGGGCGGTACCGGCGGCACCACGGGCACCGGTGGCACAAGCGGAACCGGAGGCACCAGCGCACCGGTCATAACGAGTTCCATAAATGCGACAGGCACCGCAGGTTCGCCTTTGGCCCCCTACACCATCGCCGCAACCGGGCTACCCACGAGCTATTCGGCTACCGGTCTTCCCCCCGGCCTGTCGATAAACTCCGCCACCGGCGCCATCACCGGCACGCCCTCGGCCTCGGGAACATTTACGGTGACGCTCTCCGCAACAAATGCGAACGGCACCAGCACAGCCACCCTGACGCTAGTAATATCCCCCATGGCCGGCTTCAGCCACATCGTGAATTTCTCGGCGCGCGCCATATCGGGCCCGGGGAGCGACACGTTGATCGTCGGATTCGTCGTAGCCGGCGACGGGAAGAACCTGCTCATACGCGGCGTGGGCCCTGGACTTGCCGCCTTCGGCATCACGAACTTCCTCACGAACACCACCCTGACCCTGTACAATGCGGATGGGACGGTCGACGCCACCGACAGCGGATGGCAGGTGACAAGCAGCGGGCAGAATGATGCCGCTCTCATCACATCCACCGGAAGCTCCGTCGGGGCATTCGACCTTGCAAGCGGGAGCATGGATTCGGCGCTCCTTGTCACGGTCAACAATGGGGCACACACGACCGGCCTGCTCACCACGAGCGGAACGCCGGGTGTCGGCCTGCTTGAGATCTACGACACGGGCGGCAACGCCGCGGCGAGCCTTGTGAATGTTTCTGCCCGCATGGAGGTGACCGGCGGAGACGGCGCGCTCATCGCCGGCTTCGTGATAGGTGGCACCATCCCCAAGACGGTGCTCATCCGCGGTGTGGGCCCCGGCCTATCCCAGTTCTCGGTCGCCGGAGTGCTGCCGGACCCAGAGATCACGGTCTCATCGGGCGGCACCACCATAGCCAGCAATTCGGGTTGGGGCACGGGGACAACCACCGCCGCGCAGATTGTCGCCGCTTCCTCGCAGGTCGGCGCGTTCCCCCTGCAATCCGGCAGCAAGGATTCGGCGCTGCTCGTAACGCTCCAGCCTGGCGCCTACACCGTTCTGGTCACCAGCGTCAGCAATTCATCTGGAGTAGCGCTCATCGAGGTCTACGACACGCAGTAGCCGGCCCTTGCGGGGGCCGGGGCCTTGGGCCCTTCTCCCGCATTTAAGGGCATGCAGGCGACGGGGGCCGCGGGGTCCCTGTATTTGACGTAAGTCATTATATTTAAGCCGGTAGCACAGGGATCACCCTAGGCCCGTGGATCGGCGCCTCGCCGCCGCCGGTTAGCGATCGACAAGAGCGGGCTGTGTTGAACCATAGGGCCCAATATGGGCCAACTCGACCACCTCTTCGCCCAGAATCGCGAATGGGCGGACTCAATCCGCAAGCGGGACCCCGACTTCTTCCTGAAGCTCTCGCGCCAGCAGTCCCCGGACTACCTCTGGATTGGCTGCTCGGACAGCCGCGTTCCCGCCAATGAGATCGTGAACCTCCTGCCCGGCGAACTCTTCGTCCACAGGAACATTGCCAACGTGGTCGTCCACACCGACCTGAACTGCCTCTCGGTGATGCAGTTTGCCGTCGATGTGCTGAAGGTGAAACACATCATCGTCTGCGGGCACTACGGGTGCAGCGGCGTCCGCGCGGCCCTGCGCTGCGACCGCATCGGCCTTGCCGACAATTGGCTGCGCCATGTCCAGGACGTGGCCGAGAAGCACCGGGGCTGCGTTCATTCCGTCGCGGGCGAGCAGCCGCGCACCAATCGCCTGTGCGAGCTCAACGTCCTCGAGCAGGTGGCGAACGTGTGCCAGACAACGATCGCCCGCGATGCATGGGAGAGGGGCCAGTCCCTGACCGTCCACGGCTGGATCTATGCCCTGAAGGATGGGCACATCAGGAATCTCGGCATGGCGGTCACCACGGGAGCCGAGTTTGAGCCCCAATACAGGGCGGCCCTCGCCGCCCTGCAGGCGGGCACGCCCTTTTCGGAGCCCGTCTAGCCGCGGGGACGGGTCAGCCCGCGACGGCTGAGTGGCGGAGCGACCAGACCTGCCTTGCCTGCGCAATCGTGTCCGCGAGGACCCCGGGCGTCAGGGCCTGCTTCGGGTCGTCGCCGATCCCGTGGCTCGGGTCGACGTGGGCCTCGATGCATAAGCCGTCCGCTCCGTAGGCCACCGCGGCCAGGGCGCATGCGGGGACGTACGAGGCCTTGCCCACGGAATGCGAGGGGTCCACGACGACGGGTGCCCATGTCTTTTCCTTGAGGAGCGGCGTGATGCTCTCGTCGGGATGGTTACGATATCCGTCCAGAGCCGGGGAGGTTCCCCGCGGGCACAAGACCACGTTCGGGTTGCCAAACGCGGCGATGTACTCGGCCGCCGATATGAATTCGCTCAGGGTTCCCATGTGGATGCTGCGCTTGAGGAGCACCACGGTGTCCCGCTTCGCGACGGCCCTCCCGATCGATCGCAGGAGCGAGTAGTTGAGCGCGTTTCGGGCGCCGACCTGGAGCATGTGCACGCCGGCGTCGAGCGCCACCTTCAGCTGCTCCTCGTCCATCACCTCGGCGTCCACGGGAAGGCCCGTCTGCCGCGAGGCCTCCATAAGGATATCGATCGACTTGCTGTCGCCCTGGAAGGTGTAGGGGTTGGTCCTCGGCTTCCACACGCCCCCCCGCAGCACGTGGGCACCGGCCTCCTTCACGGCGGCTGCAGTCTCAAGGAAATAGTTCGGGTTCTTGGGGTCTATGGTGCACTGGCCCGCCACGATCACGAGCTCCTCGCCCAGCGTCACCCCTCCTATCCTGATCCTGTGGGTCGCAAGGTCGGACCTTCGGTCCATGAGCTTGAAGGGGGACTGGATCCGGTCAATGCGCTCGACGTAGGTGAGCCCTTCCAGGCGGTTGATCATCAGCTCATCGCGCTCGTCCCCCACGATCGCGTAGATCGTGCGCACGGCGCCCACGATGGGCTGGATGGAGCATCCAAACTCGCGCACGATGGCGGTGATCTCGGCGACCTGCTCGGGCGTGAGTCTGTGGGACTTGGGTAGGATCATGTTTTAGGTGGGGCGCAAATGGGAGGAACGATCCTGCCAAATCCTGCCCCGACCGTCCATTAAGAACTCACGCCCGCTGCTCAAACTCCGGGGGCAGCGGCGCCTCGGCCGAAAAGCCGTTCAGGCGGCCTCCCCACTCGTAGTCAAAGGAGATCGAGAGCGAGTGCAGGAACATCCGCTTGGGGCCGCCCGCCCGGGCGTACTCCCGATTGGCCCGGAAATCACCATAGGTGCGGTCGCCTACGATCGGCAGCCCGCGCTTCGCGCACTGGACACGGAGCTGGTGGCTTCGACCCGTTCGGGGCTCGAGCTTGATCAGGGAGAGCCGCATGGAACCGGTTGCCGATGCGACGAGCGTCATCCGGCTTTCCGCGGGCAGGTTGCCTGCGCCGGCGGCCGTGCGGATCCTCCCTCCCCTCTTGTCAACGCTCAGGATGTCCCTCCATTCCTCCGTAGGTTTCCTTGGCGCACCAAACACAAGGGCCTGGTAGGTCTTCCGGATCTGCCTTCGCTGGAACTGGGTCCGCACCTCCCGCGCTAGGCCCCCGTCTGTCGCGGCAAGGATCAGGCCCGAGGTCGCCGAATCGAGCCTGTTTATGAGCCAAAGGCGCTGGACGGCCCCCCCGGGGGGGGTCCACTCGAAGCATTCCGATTCCTTGTCATAGGGGGCGCGGATAAGCGACCGCGCCTCGTCCTTCGGGGTGTTTGGATGCGAGAGAACGCCCTCCGGCTTGTCCATCGCAACGAGCCCGTTCTTGTCCTCCGCCACCTGCCTGACCCCGGTGCCGAACGGGACGCTCGCCCAGAAGGCTTCCTCGAGCGGGTTCACTGGTAATAGAACCGGAAGGTAAGCTCCTGTGAATTGCCGAGGACAGCGATCATGTCGTCAGTCCAGTCCCCATAGGGTGCGGTAAGGGTAATTGCCGAGACGCAGCTCTGCTTGCCCTGTTCGCTGGAGGTGCTCTCAACGTCGAGGATCTCCGTTATCTTTCCGTGAAGGTCCATCGTGAACTTGACTGTGACGTAGCTGCCGGAGGGCGGATAGGTGTGGCTGTCGATCAGGATCCGGTCCCACTGCATCTGTATGGCCTCCATCATCTTGTGGAGATAGGCCCCGTAATTGCTCCACTTTGCGCTAAACGCGATGGGTCCAATGTTGCTGGTCCCGAACTGGTTGTCCTCAAATATGGCGGGCCGGGTGTGGGTCTGCTCCAGGACCGGGCGTGCGCGCGGCTTCTTCGGGTCGATGGCGGGCATTAGCGACTGTGCGCCCTCGACCAGGGGCGCGTCCTTCGCCCCCTCCACTTTCTCGGGCGCCGGCTTGTCGACGTTTGCTACCTTGCCCAAGTTGCTGCCGAAGCCGTCGGCGCCCTCCTTCATCTTGTCGAAACCAGCGAGAGGATCCTGCGCCTGCTTTGGCGCCGTCTGGGGCTTAAGGGGCGTCGCGACCGAGGGGGCCACCGGCACCGAGTCCTGCGGCTTGGAGAGCTGGCCGCTCACCGTCTGGTTGGACTCGATGTCCTTTTTCCCGTCCAGCTTCGGCTTCTCGTTGTGCTGGTCGAGCTGCGGTTTCTCCTGGGCAAGCACCTGGTTCTTGGAGCTGAAGTTATTGGTCTTGTCCGGGATCTTGTCAGGGGCGTTGGGATTTGCCTCGATGTACTTATTGGGCTGCGGCTGCTTGAGCACCGGGTTCACAAACTCGTCGGGCGCAATCTCGATGTTGAACTGCCTAGGGACCGCCTGCTTGCGAACCGTCGAGTGGACCACATCGCCCCGCAGCAGGTAGGGCACGATAAGGAAGAGGAGCAGGTGGACGACCACCACCGCTAGCAGGCCGATGCTCACCGACCGCGACTCAGGATCCTCACGGTAGCGGGCCACAAAACGCCTAAGTGCGGCGAACGGGTTTGTGGCGGTAAGGGTGTGCGTCATCTAGGGTTGCGGAAAAGGATCGGATTCAACCCTGTAGGACGTCCCTCGTCAAAATTTGTTTCGTGGCTTCCATGGGCAGCCCCATAATATTGGAAAACGACCCCTGGAAGCCCGCGATAATCATGTCGGTCTGCTCCTGGATCGAGTAGGCCCCGGCCTTGTCCAAGGTGTTCACAAGCCGGATGTAATCCTCTATCACCTCGTCCCCGAAGGGCTTAAACCGGACTTGGCTGGCAACGCCCTCGTCTATCTTTAGTCCGGTCGAGACCCTCCTTACGGCAAGGCCCGTGAAAACGGTGTGCTCCCGGCCGGAGAGCCGCCTCAGGATGAGACGGGCCTGTGCGAGGTCCCGGGGCTTGTTGATCGCCTCCCCGTCAAGGAACACGGTCGTGTCGGCGCCCAGGACAACGGCGTCAGGGTGCCGCTCGGCAACCCAATCGGCCTTCAGCGCGGCGTTGTGCGCCACCATGACCCTGGGATCCGTGGCCGGGTCCTCGTGCTCGACGACATCGGCAACGATCACGTCAAAGGGGTGGCCCAGGCCGCCGAGCAGCTCCCGTCGGCGCGGCGATGCCGATGCTAGTATGAGGCGGAGAGGGCGCGGCATCCGTTTTTCTTTAAGACGTTCATCCGAATATGTTGAAAGAAAACCGATTAGGGTCCATCATAACCCCTTACCTTCAAACAACGCATGCGCCTTGGCCTTGCACAAATCAATACGACCGTTGGCGACTTGGCCGGAAACCGCAGGCGCATCGTTGACGCCTACGCCGCTCTCGTGGGTCGTGGAGCCGAGTTGGTCATCTTTCCCGAGCTTGTGACATGCGGTTATCCTCCCCGAGACCTGCTTTTTAAGCGCCACTTTGTTGCGGACGTCGAGGAGTCAATGAAGGCCGTGGCCGCAGCCATCGGCGCGGTCCCCGCCCTGGTGGGCACCGTTGAGACAAACCCCACGGGCTCGGGCAGACCCTTCTACAACACGGCCGCGTTTTGCCAGAACGGCCGGGTAACCTCCGTGGCGCACAAGTGCCTTTTGCCCACCTATGATGTCTTTGACGAGGACCGCTACTTTGAGCCCGCCTCAAGGACAACGGTCATCGTCCACGAGGGGGTGCGCATCGGCGTCACGATCTGCGAGGATATTTGGACGCACCCGATGATCAGCACGCGGCGCCTCTACAACGGACTTGAGCCGCTCAAGCAGCTCGCCGGGCAGAAATGCGACCTGATGGTGAATCTGTCCGCCAGCCCCTGGCACCACGGGAAATCGGGCGTCCGGCAGACACTCGTCACCGACGCCGCGCGGGCGCTCGGCTGCCCGGTAGCCTACGTGAACGCGGTGGGTGGAAACGACGAGCTGATCTTTGACGGCCGCTCACTCGTGAGCGACCCGTCGGGCCGCGTCCTTACCGGCATGGCCGCATTCGCCGAGGAGCTCTACGTCGCGGAAACGGGCGCGGGCCAGGCATCGGCCTGGCTCTCACCCACCTTCGAGCAGCCCGAGATGGCCGACATTCACGCCGCCCTCACGCTGGGCCTTCGGGACTACGCCCACAAGGTCGGGTTCAAGACCGCACTGATTGCGCTTTCCGGGGGCATCGACTCCGCGGTCGTCGGCGCGATCGCCGTGTCGGCATTCGGCCCGGAGAACGTGACCGGTGTCTCGCTTCCCTCGGAGATCTCCTCGCAGCATTCGCGAGACGACGCCCGGCAGCTGGCGAAGAACCTCGGGATCCGCATCGAGACGATCGCGATCGCCGACGTGGTGGCCTCCTGCGAGGAGGCGCTCGGGCCCGTCTTCAAGGGCCGGCCCCGCGACGTCACCGAAGAGAACATCCAGGCCCGCGTCCGCGGCGTCCTTATGATGGCACTCTCGAACAAGTTCGGCTCACTGCTTCTGACCACCGGCAACAAGAGCGAGATGGCGGTGGGATACTGCACGCTCTACGGGGACATGTGCGGGGGCCTCGCCGTCATATCGGACGTCTTCAAAACCCAGGTATACGCCCTGTCGAACTGGATCAATGCCGACGCGAGGCGGGCCGGCCGCACCCCGCCGATACCCCAGTCGAGCATCGACAAGCTCCCGAGCGCCGAACTGCGCCCCAACCAGACCGACCAGGACAGCCTGCCGCCCTACGACGTGCTGGACGCGGTCCTCAAGGGCTACGTCGAGGAGGGACTCTCCCGCAGGGACCTCGTGGCCCAGGGATTCTCCGAGGCGGTCGTCAACGACGTGGTCCGCAAGGTCGACTTGAACGAATATAAGCGTAAGCAGGCGGCTCCGGGGCTCAAGATCACGCCGCTCGCCTTCGGCGTCGGCAGGCGGATACCTATCGTGCAAAAATACGTCAACTGATGGATACCTCCAACGACCTATTCGCCCGGGCGCTCAAGCGCATCCCCGGCGGCGTCAATTCCCCGGTCCGGGCGTTCCGCTCGGTCGGGGGCGCGCCGTTCTTCGTGAAGTCGGCGCGCGGCGCCACGCTCATCACGGCCGACGACCGCGAGCTCATAGACTTCGTGTGCACCTGGGGACCCGCGATCCACGGTCACAACCATCCCCGCATCAGGAAGGCGATCGCCGCCGCGCTCGAGGAAGGGACGAGCTTTGGCACGCCCAATCCCTACGAGGTCCGGATGGCGGAGCTCCTGCACCAGCTCGTGCCGTCGATCGAGAAGGTGCGCATGTGCAACAGCGGCACCGAGGCGACGATGTCGGCCATACGCCTGGCGCGCGGGTTCACGAAGAGGGACAAGATCATCAAGTTCGCCGGCTGCTATCACGGGCACTCCGATTCCCTGCTCGTCAAGGCGGGGTCGGGAGCGCTCACCCATGGCAACCCCGACAGCGCCGGCATCCCCGCGGCGTTCGCCAGGGAGACCATTGTCCTTCCCTTCAACGACCCGCAGGCCCTCGACAGGGCCTTTGCGGCTAATCCCGGCGCCATCGCCGCGGTGATCGTCGAGCCCTACCCGGCGAACGTCGGCCTCATCCTCCCCCTGCCCGGCTACCTAGCGCACCTGAGGGCCTCCTGCACGAAGAACGGCGCCCTGCTCATCTTCGACGAGGTGATGACCGGCTTCCGCCTGGCCCGCGGGGGAGTCCAGGAGATCGAGCACATCGTCCCGGACCTGACCGCGCTCGGCAAGATCATCGGAGGGGGGCTTCCGGTGGGCGCATTCGGGGGCCGCGCCGACGTGATGGACCTGCTCGCCCCGGTCGGTCCCGTCTACCAGGCGGGCACCTTGAGCGGAAACCCGCTCGCCATGGCGGCTGGCATCGCGGCCCTGGAGCTCCTGGACGAGACCCTGCCCTACAAGGCGCTGGACGACCTCGGCAGGCAGGTGCGCGACGCGCTCGTCAAGGCCTGCGCCGAAAAGGGCATCGCGGCGCAGGTCCCCCAGACCGGGTCCATGTTCAGCATCTTCTTCACCGAAACCCCGGTCCATGACTACGAGGGGGCAGTCACGGGCGACGCCAAGCTTTTCGGAAGGTTCTTCCACGGCTGCCTGAAGGCGGGCGTCTACCTGCCACCGAGCGCCTATGAGACCGCGTTCATCAGCACCGCCCACGAGGGCTCCGCCATCGACCGGGCCTGCGAGGTCATGGGCCGCGTGATCCGCGAGCTCTGAGGCCTGGCGAGCGACGACGCGATGCATAGACTGCGCTCCCTGCCAATGGGCCGAATCCTGACGACTCTCCTGGCTGCGGCCTGGCTCGCCCAGGGCGCGCCGGCGCAGCCGGCGCCCGCCCCCGCCATGGCCCTCTCCGATGTCAAGCCGGGCCAGCACGGCGAGGTCTGGACGGTGTTCCAGGGCACACGGCCCGAACCGTTCGAGGTTGAGGTAACGGGTGTCATCCAAAACGCCCTCGGCCCAGGCAAGTCGATCATCCTCTGCAAGCTCACCGACCCGCGCGTCCAGGACATGGGCGCCGTCGCGGGCATGAGCGGCAGCCCGCTCTACATCGATGGGAAGTTTGCGGGCGCCCTGAGCTACCAGCTGCAGCGCTTTGAGACCGTGCGCTTCGCCGGCTTCACACCCGCCGCGGACATGGGGGAGGTCGCCGACCGGGTCGCGGCGACCCCCGCGGGATCGGCACGCTCCGAGGCCGCAGGAGATTCCCCCGCCACCGCCGAGACGGCGCCGGGGCCGGAAACATCCTTCAGGGCCATGAAGCCCGTCTTCGCGCTCGGGGGGGTCTCTCCAAGGACCGCCTCGATCATGGCCCCGCGGCTGGAGGGTCTTGGCCTTGGAATCGTCGCGATGGCCGGGAGCAGCCAGGGAACGTCGGCCGCGCCCCAGGGGGTCCTGGCGCCGGGCGATTCCGTCTCGGTCGCACTCACCACAGGCGACATCACCCTTGCGGGCACGGGCACCGTTTCCCGGGTCGAAGGAAACCGCGTACTGGCCTTCGGACATCCGATGCTCGGCCTGGGGGACGTGCAGCTGCCGATGTGCTCGGCCGAGGTGGTGGCCATACTCCCGTCCACGATGGAGTCCTTCAAGGTTGCCAACATAGGGCCGGTGATCGGCTGCATCAGCCAGGACCGCCTTTCGGCCGTTTCGGGCCTCCTCGGCCCGGGCCCCGAGATGACCGACGTGCAGGTGGTCTCCGGCCCGGACACGGGTCCCCAGCACACGATCCATTTCCAGGTCGTCAAGGACAAGCATGTCGCCCCCATGATCATGCTCACCGGCGTCGTCGAAGCCGTTTATGGCTCCAATGACAGCGAGGCCAGCGAGGGATTTAGGATCGTGAGCACGGTCAATTTCTCGCCCACGCAGCAGATCACCCGGGAGACGGTCTACTCCGGGGAGCAGGGGTTCGTGCAGGGCCTGGTCGACTTCCTCGCGGGCCTCTCCGGGGAGATCGAGAATCCCTTTGAAAGGGCGCTTCCCACGTCGGTCCAGTTCCGGGTCGAGCCGCTTGGGTCGAACCCCTCCGTAACTGTCGAGAGGTTTGAGCTGTCTCAGACGACCGTGAGGGCCGGCGAGTCCTTCCAGGTTACCATAGGCTGGCGCAGCTTCCAGGGCGCCGAGGAGTCGAGCACCTTCAACGTGCCCGTCGACGCCTCCTGGGCCGGCAAGATACTCGAGGTGATCGTGACCCCGGGCCGCGTGCTCGACGAGCTTACGGGCCATGGGCGCATGTTCAGGCCGGGCCAGCTGCGGAGCTTTGACGCCTACCTTGATGCGATGAAGCTCACGCGCCCCGAGGACGGCCTGTGCGTCGCGGTCGTCGAGAAGTCCGCGCTCTTCTTCGACCAGGCGGTGTCGACGCCCGACGCCCCCGCGTCGATCGAGAGGATAGCGGGTGCCTCCGACTCGGAGCGCTACCAGCGGCGCGACGCGCTTGTGCCGCTCTGGGAGACCCATATCCTCCCGGGCAAGGTAACCTTCACGGACCTCCACCGCACCGTGCGCGTGGTGGAATAGCCCGCCGCCCGCATCCCACCATGCCCAATAAGACCATCCTGCGGCGCGCCGCCCCGCTCGCACTCATCCTCGCCTCGGCATGCGCGGTGGCGGCCGATCCCCTCTCAAAAAAGACAGAGATCGACTTCTACCGGGACGTCGCGAGCCGGGACCTTCACGGACTGGCGACCCGCTCCGACGGCCGCCTTGTCGCGGGGCCGGTCATGACCGACCTGAAGGGCCCGGCACCGTGCGAGCTCCTGTGGTGCCTTGAGGCCGCACCCCAAGGCAAATGGCTGGTGGGCGGGGGGCCGGGCGGGCGCATCCTCGAGGTGACCGCGGACTACCAGGCGGGGACCGTCTCCTCAAAGGACGTAGCCAAGATTGGCGACGTGCAGGTCTATGCGCTCAAGGGTCTAGCCGACGGATCCGTGCTCGCCGGGACCTCCCCGAGCGGCGGACTCTACCTGGTTCGCGAGGGAAAGGTGTCCGCGAGGACGGGCCTGCCCGTCGACTCGATCTTCGACCTGTTGATCCTCGACGGCGGCAAGACCGCCCTGGCCGCCACGGGCAACCCGGCGCGGATCTACAAGGTGGACCTCGCGAAGTTCGCGGCGGCAGGAGTTTCCCCGGAGCGGGTATCAGACGCGAAGGCCCTTGCGGCCCGCGGCATCTCGCTCTTCGGGGAGGTGACGGACCGCAACCTCCGAAGGATCGCGCGGCTTTCGGACGGAAGGATCGTCGCGGGATCGGCGCCCCGGGGAAGCATCTTCGTCTTTACCGCCGATGGCGGCGCCCCCTACATCGCCGAGGAGAACCACGACGCCGAGGTCACGGACCTTTTGCCCTTCGCAGGAGGCGGCTACTACGCCACCGTGGTCTACTCGGGCGGAGAGATACACCCGATGCCTTCGACCATCCAGATAAGCGGCCCCGCGGAGGGCGCCCTCCAGGTGGTGGCCACGGGCGGCCCGACTCCCGGGCCGGGCCCCGCCCCCACCCCGACGCCCAGTCCCCAGGGCCAGAAGCCGAGGGAAAACGCGATCGAAATCTCAAGCGCCCTTTCGGCCCCGGAAAAGTTCCAGGGTCGGAGCTCCCTCAAGTGGTTTTCTCCCGAGGGATTCCCCGAGACGCTGGCCTCCAGGCAAGGGGTCGCGTTCTACCGGCTGAGCGCCATGGGCGACACCCTCGTGATTTCAGGCGGGGAACAGGGAGAGATGTCGGGCTTCGACGTGAAGAACCGCCTTTCGCTCACGTACGCCGGCAGCGCCTCCTCCCAGGTGAACGCGCTTGAGCCCGTGCCAGGCTCCCCGGGGCGCTTCTTCGCGATCCGAAACAATGCCCCCGGGTTCGCGGTCCTTGACTTTAACCAGGCGACCGCGCGCACGGCCGAGACGAAGCGGGTAGACATGGGATCCCCCGCCCGCCTAGGCGCGCTTCGCTTCAACCGGGTGCGCGACCTGGACTCAGGCCAGGTCTCGGTTTCCATGAGGACCACGAACGGCTCAAGCGAGACCGACGGATGGAGCCCGTGGATAGCGATGGCGGACAACGACGGCTGGCGGGCCCAGGCGCCCGTGGGCCGTTACGCGGAGTTCAGGCTCTCGCTGGCGGCGTCCACGCCCCAGACGCTCGAGCTCGACAAGGCCTCCCTCTATTCCCTGGGCCAGAACCACAGGCCGCAGCTGACCGACTTCAGGGTCCTCTCGCCCAACTTCGCGGTTGTCGTCTCACCGGAGATGCCCGCACCGGTCGTCACCACCGTGGGCCAGCTCATGCAGTCGGGTGACCGCGACGGGGACCGACGTAAGGGCGGCTTCCTCAGCAGCCAGGTCGTGGCCTCGTCCGGAACACGCGCCGTGTTCTGGACCGTGACCGATCCCGACAACGACAATCTCATCTATACGTTCTCCATACGGCGCGACGGGGACAGCGCGTGGACGGACCTGGCGGTCGACACCTCGGACTCCTTCGTGCAGTTCGACACGCTCCACCTCCAGGAGGGAACCTGGTTCACCCGCCTCATCGCAAAGGAAACGGCGCCAAGGCCCGAGGCCGAGCGGCTCTCGGTCACTTTCGAGACCGACGACCTCCTTGTGGACCACACCCCGCCGGTCATCGAGGAGGCCTCTGTGCGCCGCGAGACGGGCCGGCTGGTCGTGACGGTCCGGGGCAAGGACGCCCTGTCGCTGCTTGGAGGGGCGGAATTCACCTTTAACAACGGCGTGCACGAGACCGTCGAGCAGCCCGCGGACGGCATACTCGACGGTAAGGAGGAGACCTTCATCCTCGAGGAGCCGCTCGCCCGGATCGCGGGCGCCACCTCGGTCGAGGTCACCCTTTACGACGCCTCCGGGAACGGCGAGACGCGCAGGCTGGGCCTCTAGGCCCTGGGGTGGGCCTTGTTGTAGACGTCCTTGAGGCGGGCGATGCTCACGTGGGTGTAGACCTGGGTCGTGACGAGCTGCGCGTGCCCGAGGAGTTCCTGGACAATGCGCAGGTCCGCACCCGCGTTCAACAAGTGGGTGGCAAAGGAGTGGCGAAGCTTGTGCGGCGTCAGGTCGAGCGGAAGGCCCGCGAGGGCCAGGTGGCGCTTGAGCATGAGCTGAACCGAGCGGACGGTCATGGGTCGCCCGCCCTCGTTGCAAACGACCGGGTCGGCCTGCCCGGCGCCCGGGCAATAATCGTCGCGGAATCGGGCCAGGACGGAGCATGCCACCCTCCCCAGCGGGCAGACCCGCACCTTCCTGCCCTTGCCCATGACGCGCGCCGTGCCCTCACCGAGCTCCACGTCCCCGTGGTTCAGCCCCACCAGCTCGCTCACCCTCAGGCCGGCCCCGTAGAGGAGCTCCATCGCCAACAGGTCGCGCCAGGCCGTGAAGGCGTCGCAGCCCCCGTTCTCAAGGAGGCGCTTGGGGCTTGAGAGGAGCGTCCTCGCCTGGTCCTCGGTGAGGAACTGCGGCAGGCGCTTCTCCAGTTTCGGAAGCGGCGCCCCGACGAAGGGGTTCCTGGAGAGGCGCCCCTGGCGCAGCCAGAACTTGCAGAAGGTCCTCAGCCCGGAGACATGGTTGTGCAGCGTGCGGCGCCCGTACCGGCGCTGGGCCTCGATGATGAAGTCGCGCACCTCCCGGGGACCGAGACGGTCCATGCCCCTGTCCCAGAGCGACGAGGACACGAGCCAGCGGTAGAAGTCCTCGAAGGCCGTCCGGTAGTTGCGAAGCGTGTACGCGGAGTAGCGCTTCTCGTTGGCCAGGTGGTCGCCGAAGGGATCCCACCAGGTGGCGACGACCTCCCTAGGCGGTGGCGGCGGGCTTTTGGACGCGTCCTTCGACATGGCGGATGACCCCGTCGGCGTGCCTTCGAAGCGCACCTTCGGGGTCGAGCTGCCTCGACTGCGCGGCCGCAACGAGCTCAAAGAGCATCCTGCCCAGGGCCGCATCGTCGAGCGTGGCGGCGAGTTGGCCGACACCGGCCGCGTCGACCCCCGATTCCGTGACGAGGCCCTTCTTGCCGAGCTGCTTCCACACCGCCTCCGCGTACATCGTCGAGGGGAGCCTGGGCGGGAGGTCCTTGAAGAGGGCTGGCCGTTCCTTGCCCTGCATCTTCTTCTCCACTGCCTTGATCTGCTCCCACTGGGTGAGCACCTGCTCGGAGGTCTCAAGCTTGCCCTCCCCGAACACGTGGGGGTGGCGCCGCACGAGCTTCTCGTTCACCTCCCGGGCGACGTCCTCCAGGTTGAAGGCCCCGGACTCCTCGGCCAGCTGCGCGTGGAAGATCACCTGGATCAGGACGTCCCCCAGCTCCTCGCGCATGTGAGGCATGTCCATCCGGTCTATGGTGTCCAGAAGCTCCGCGCATTCGTCGATCAGGCACCGCGTGAGGCTCTGGTGCGTCTGCTCCTGGTCCCAGGGGCATCCGCCCGGGCCCCTGAGCCTCGCTATGGTGTGACGCAGTTCCTCAATTGCGCTCATGGGGCGAAGGATGGGCGCCTTTGGCCGCCCGACACAAGGATTCTGGTCTGGTTTTCGCGCGTCGGGTGATGTTTCGTTGGGGGCGTGCACGACAAGCTGAGCGAGATCATGGAATGGAAGCGCCTGGAGATGGCCCCCCGCCTGCGGAGGGTTTCCAATCAGGAACTCTCCCAGCTGGACGCCTCCCTTCCGAGGCCCCCCTCCTTTGCCGCGGCGCTGCGCAGGGCCGACGGGACGCTCGCGGTGATAGCAGAGATCAAGCGGAGGTCCCCCTCGGCGGGCGACATCGCGCCCGGCGCCTCGGCCGTGGACCAGGCCCGGATCTACCAGGCGGCCGGGGCCGACGCGCTCTCGGTCCTGACCGACTCCAAGTACTTCGGCGGGGACCTCGGGGACCTGGAGCAGGTGGCCGCCCACCTGGGGGCATCGGGGCCAGTCCTGCCCTGCCTCCGGAAGGATTTCATGGTGCATCCCCTCCAGGTGCTCGAAGCCCGCAGGTCCGGCGCGAGCGCAATCCTGATCATTGTCCGCGCCCTCGACGACCGGGAGGTCGACAACCTTCAGGCTGCGGCCGCTGCCGCCGGCCTTGATGCTCTTTTCGAGGTGCATTCCGAGGAAGAGGTCGGGCGGGCGGTCTCGAACGGGGCCAGACTGATCGGGGTCAACAACAGGGACCTCGCCGTATTCAAGACGGACCTGGGCCTTAGCGAGCGCCTGATCCCGCTGTTCCCCGCCGGCTCCGTCGGCGTGAGCGAGAGTGGGATCGTGAACGCCGGGGACGCGGCCCGGGCCAGGCGCGCCGGGGCCCAAGCGGTCCTGGTCGGGGAGGCGCTCATGCGCTCGGCCGACCCGAAGGCCCTCATTTCCTCCTTCCGGTCCGCCTAAAGGGGCCTCCCCATGGCCTACACGCCCACCGAAACCCGCGACCTCCTCGCGCGCCTCGGGCACGTCCCCAAGCGCTTCCTTGGGCAGAACTTCCTCGTGGACGGCAACATTGTCCGGAAGTCGATCGAGCTCGCCAGGGTTTCTCCCGGGGACGCCGTGGTGGAGGTGGGACCCGGCCTGGGCACGTTGACCGGGGCGCTCCTGGAGGCGGGCGCCGAGGTCTGGGCGGTGGAGATGGACCGCACGCTCCATGCGCACCTTGAGGAGGGCCTTGCGACCGCGCATCCAGATTCCCTGCACCTTGTCGAAGGCGACGCCGTCGAGCTGCCCCTGGCGGGGATGCCCGCCGACCGCGCCCCGGGCGCCAAGGTCGTCGCCAACCTCCCCTATGCGATATCCACGCCGTGGATGGACGCCGTCCTCTCGGGCCCTCTGCCGAGCCGCATGGTCCTCATGCTCCAGCGCGAGGCGGCGGACCGCTATGCCGCAGGCCCGGGCACACGCAACTACGGTGCGATCTCCATCTTCTTGCAGGCGGCCTACGACACCGCCCCGGGCCACCGCGTAAGCCCCGGGTGCTTCCACCCGAGGCCCGACGTGGATTCATTCCTTCTCCACCTGGTCAGGAAGCCCGCACCCTTCGTCTTTGCTCCCGGCATGAAGGCGCTGGTTCGCAGGTGTTTCCAGCAGCGCCGAAAGCAGGTGGGGGCGGTCCTTAGGGATATTCTCCCGGGCGGGGACGGCCCGTGGAGGGAACTTCTGGCGACCGAGGGGTACCCACACACGGTGAGGGCCGAGGAGATTCCAGTTACGGTGTGGATCGGGCTGGCGTCCCAGGGTTCAAGGCCGGCTTGAAAGGTGGCCATGAGCCCTCCATGATGTTCATTCAGAAAATGTTCCGAGTCACACCCCTTTTCTGCGCGGCGGTCGCCGCCGTCGCGACTGCCCAGGCCCAGGACCAGAGACCGCGGGGCCTCGTGGGCTCGGTCAATGGCGGGGTCTACACCTCGCCCACAGGGGCCTTCAGCATCGAGGTGCCGGTGCTTTCATCCCTCGGCGGCGCCGTCAGTGACACGCCAAAGGTCGTCATCTTCCAGGACAACTTCGGGCTCCAGGTAAGCATCGGCGCCTTTGTCCAGGACGCGACGCAGAAATGGGAGCTCTCCACGCGCGGGACCAAGGACTATCTGATCTATTTCCTGAGCACCTATGTGCTGTCGGATTTCCGCAGGTACTGCCCTAAGACGTCGGTCGAGAGCGCCGTCTTCTCGCCCGAGCTGATGGAGGGCACGGTCTTCGCATACCTGCTCATGCCGGGCGGATCGATGTTCGAAGTACAGGACGTGTTCGGCAATCGGGGGGCCCCTCCCGTCGCCAAACGGGGCAACATGATCTTCGTCAAGAACGGCTTCACCTTCGTGATCAGCACCGAGCTTTCGGAGCGGGTGACGGAGGGGTCAAGCTACAACAAGACGCCCCAGGAGGAGAACAAAATCCTGCATGCCCGCCTGCTGGGCATTATCCGGAAGATGCAGTTCCCCGCGCCCGCGGTCCCGAAGTGAAACCCAGCCCCAGACCATGACCCTAACAGACTTGATCCTTCTGCTTTTGATCGGAGGAATCGCCGGCTGGCTCGCCGGTGTAATCACCAAGGGGAGCGGCTTCGGCGTGGCCGGAAACATCATCGTGGGGATCATTGGCGCGTTCCTGGGCGGCTTCTGCTTCCACCTGCTCGGGATCGTCGCCTACGGGTTCCTCGGCCGGCTCATCTTCGCCGTCGTGGGCGCGCTCCTCTTCACGTGGCTACTGGGCTTCGTGAAGAAGTGACCCTTGCCCCGCCGCCGGGGCGCCGCGCCGCGCCCGGTCACATGTGCGCGATCACGGCGTCGCCAAACGCCGAGCACTTGATCTCCGTCGCGCCCTCCATCTGCCGCGCAAAGTCATAGGTGACACGCTTCGCGCCGATGGCGCCGTTAAGGCCCTTGAGCACCAGGTCCGCCGCTTCGTTCCAGCCCATGTAGCGCAGCATCATCTCGCCGGAGAGGATGACCGAGCCCGGGTTCACGACGTCCTTGTTCGCATACTTGGGCGCGGTGCCGTGGGTGGCCTCGAAGATCGCGTGTCCGGTGATGTAGTTGATATTGCCCCCGGGCGCGATCCCGATGCCGCCGACCTGGGCGGCGAGGGCGTCCGATAGGTAGTCGCCATTCAGGTTGAGGGTCGCGATCACGTCGAAGTCGGTCGGCCGCGTGAGCACCTGTTGGAGCGTGATGTCGGCAATCGAGTCCTTGATGACGATCCCGGCGCCGGGTTTTCCCTCCGGGATCTTGCACCACGGGCCACCGTCGATCTCAACCGCGCCGAAGAACTCCTTGGCGACCTTGTAGCCCCAGTCTCGGAACGCCCCCTCGGTGAACTTCATGATGTTGCCCTTGTGGACGATCGTGACGCTCTTCTTCTTGTTCTTGATGGCGTAGGAGATCGCGCTGTGGATCAGCCGGACGCTGCCCGAGTAGCTGACCGGCTTGATGCCCACGCCGACCTGAACCTCCGACGGGAAGTCCTTGGCCCCCACGGCAGCCCAGAACGACTCGGCCTTGGCCTTTGTCCCGAAGCGGATCTTCTCGAAGCGCTTGGGGAACTCCTTGGCGATGAAGTCGAGGACCTTCTGCGCCTCGGGTGTGCCCGCGGCGAATTCGATCCCGGCGTAGATGTCCTCGGTGTTCTCGCGGAAGATCACCATGTTCACCAGTTCCGGCCTCTTGACCGGCGAGGGGACTCCCGTGAACCACTGGACCGGGCGGAGGCAAACGTAGAGGTCCAACATCTGCCGGAGCGCGACATTTAGGGAGCTGATGCCACCGCCCACGGGGGTCGTCAGGGGACCCTTGATGCCAACGGTGTATTCCTTGAATGCCTCCACGGTGTCATCCGGCAGCCAGGTGTTGAAGCGCTTGAAGCTTTCCTCGCCGGCAAAGACCTCAAACCATGAGATCCGGCGCTTGCCGCCGTAGGCCTTCGCGACCGAGGCGTCGAGCACGCGGACCGAGGATGCCCAGATGTCGGGGCCCGTCCCGTCGCCCCGGATGAAGGGGATGACCGGGGTGTCCGGGACGGTGAGGCGCCCGCCCGTGATCGTGATTTTATCGCCCTGCGGTGGTGTGACGTCTTTGTAGGCCATGGTTAAAGTGTTGTTTTGCTCCTGGGGGATCCTCAAGCCTTTAGGCTGCGGCAGAAATTCGCGAGCCTGCTGAGGCCCTTGGTGATGATTTCGTCGCTCGTCGCGTAACTCAGGCGGATGTACCCCTCGGCGCCAAAGGCCGACCCGGGCACGGCGGCGACCTTCTCCGTCTCGAGGAGCCTGCCGCAGAATTCCATCGAGCTGAGCCCGAAGCTCGAGATGTTCGGGAAAAGGTAGAAGGCTCCCTGGGCGAGGACGCAGGTAATCCCGGGTATGGCCGTGAGTCCGCCGTGGAGGAGGCGCCTGCGCCGGTCAAACGCTGAGAGCATCCGGTCCAAGGCGGCCTTTGTCTTCTCCTTCTCCCTCAAGGCCGCGACGGCCCCGTGCTGGGCGAATGTCGTCGCGTTCGAGGCCATCTGGCTCTGGAGCTCTGAGACGGCCCTTGCAATGGGAGCCGGGGCCACGATGGTCCCCAGGCGCCACCCGGTCATCGAATAGGTCTTGGAGAATCCGGAAGCCACGATCGTGCGGCTCGCCGCGTCCTCGCTTATCGTCGCCAGGCACGTCGGTGCCACCCCGCCGTAGATCAAGTTTTCGTAGATCTCGTCGGAGAGCACGTAGAGGTTGTGCTTGGTCGCGACGGCCATCACCGCCTCGAGCTCCTTGCGCGAGTAGACGACTCCGGTCGGGTTCGACGGGGAGTTGATGATCAGAAGCCTCGTGCGCGAGGTGACCGCCGCCTCGAGCTGCTCCGGCCGGAGCTTGAAGTCCGTCTTGTCGGTCGCCAGGACCGCTCTCGGGACGGCTCCCGCGAGCTTTACCATCTCGGGGTAGCTCACCCAATAGGGTGCGGGGATGATGACCTCGTCGCCGGGCGAGCACGTGGCCATGATCGCCAGGTAGCAGGAAAACTTCCCCCCAGGACTAACGACAACCTGACTTGGAGAAACCTTTAACCCGTAGCTGGTTGCATAGGATTCCGCGATCGCCTTCCTCAGCTCCTCGATCCCGGGAGTGGCCACATACTTTGTCTTGCCACCCTGAAGGGCGGCCGCGCAGGCATCCTTGATGTGCTGCGGCGTGTCAAAATCCGGCTCGCCGGCCGCAAAGCTGCAGACGTCCTCGCCCGCGGCTTGGAGCGCCTTGGCCTTGGCGTCCACGGCAAGGGTCGGCGACGGCGAAATGTTCTGTGCCCAGGTTGAGAGCGGGGGGGTGGGAGTGGATGGCATCGGGAGCAAAGGAGTCCACTAAAAGGACGCCCGGGCCCCAAACGCAAGATGGGATAGCCTCAATTTTTCCGGCCCCCTTTGGGGACCCGGCGCCCAGCTATCGGGATTTGGGCTTTTTCGAGGGGAGGCCCTCGAGCGCAAACCGGAGCAATTCGCCGACGCTCGCGTTCTTCTTTTTCGCGAAACGCTTGAGCATCGCGCGCTGGTTGGCGCCGAGGCGGACGGACACCTGGCGGTGGGGATCACGCGCCGGCTTGCAGTCCTCGAAGTTGAACTCATCGATCGCAAGCCTCACGACCTCGCTCGCCGTCTTCAGCCCATACTTTCGCCGGCTGCCTTCAATCTTGGCGATCAGGGATATCGGCAGATCGAACGTGAGCGGAGCCGATGCAGAGCGTGTTGCCATGGCATTTTTTGAACCTGAACGGGTTTTGAGCAGGCACGCGAGATGGCCCCGCCGCAACGAAATTCTGCAATCCGTCGCTATTGGTTTAGCCGGATGACACTCTTAGGCGACGGGGGGGGAAGGGTTGAACCAAGCTCCGCCGGATCAAAAGCCCGTGGGTTCTGGGGGACCCCAATGGCAACGGCCGTGAGAGTGAGGCGGGTCTTGTCCCGGGTGACCTCGTTGCGGACGTCCATGTCTTTGGGTATCCAGCGGTCCCCGACCTTTTTTAGCTCCAAAAGTGAAAGAGTCTTAAAAATGTGGCCGTCGCGCCCTGTGGTCTCCGACTGTACTAGGGCGTCGTACTGGGTGTCCAAGTACGCCCGGACGGACCGAACGCCGGGGTTGCTGGCCAGGAAGTCCGCCGATGGGGTGAAGTCAAAGGCGTAGGACGAGCGCCCGCGTATCCGTGTGATCCCCACAAGGTTGGCATCCAACCAGTAGAGGTATTGCATCGGGAGCACGTCCATCGGAGTCATCTCCACTCCCGGCGCGAGCGGGGACAGCAAGGCGCCCTCGTTGGCCACGCCCGCACCCGGTCCATCCGAGGTCCACAGGGACCCGTCAAAGCCCCCCTGGACCAGGAAGCGGTGGGAAAAGCCCCTCTTTCCCGTGTCGAGCTCAAGGCGGGTAACCGGGCCTTGGGCGTTGCGGGCGCCCCAGAAGCGGCCGTGGAAGAGCGTCTCGTCGCCCCTCCTGGGCATCTGGCGCAGGTCGAACTCGGCGTAAATCGGCTCGGACCACACCATCTGGCGGAACTGCTCCAGTATGGCGGCGGCCGTGGGCTTGTCCGGGAGGGTGGCGGGGGCTCCAAAACACGGCGGGGTAAGAATAACACCTGCGGCAAGGGCCGCGAAAACCGCGCCCATGGCGGGCGCCCAAACCCAGTGCCTGGACCGCTCGCTCGAGCTCTTCAAGAGCCTATCAGGGCTTCGCCGCCGGTGCAGGCGTCGGGACGGCCGATGCCGGAGCGGTTGCTCCCGTCAGGGGTTTCGTCGCCGAAACAGGGACCGAGATCGAGGGAAGCGCCCCACCAGCTGCCGACGCGTGCTTGCCCTCGTAAATCCGGCCCAGGTAAAGGGCGAAGCTGAGCACAAAAAAGATGATCGAGGCGTTGATCGTGGCCTTGCTCAGGACATTTCCTGTGTCCGCGCCGAAGGTGGCTTCGGCGACACCGCCGCCCATGGCGGCGCCCATACCACCGTCGGACTTCGCCTTTTGGGCGAGCACCAACAAGATAAGTATGACGGAGGTGAGGATCAGGACGAATGTGCAGATGCCAAGGAAGATGCTCATGTCGAGGAAGGATTAGCCAAGCAGACCCGCCGGCGTGTTGTCAACGCCGTGGCGGCAGGCAGTTCCCGGGCCCCCACACGCCAGGTCCGTGCCGGGCTGGGGACAATTTACCGGGCCCACGGCCACATTGGGGTTTCCCAAGCGGCCCTATCCGTGTAGTCGGTGGGGTCCATGCAAGAATCCCCACTCACCGGAGCGCAAAAGACCTTCCTCAGGGGTCGAGGACAGCTCCTAGCGGCGGCCCTGAAGGTCGGAAAGGGCGGGCTCACCCCGGCCTTCTTCGCGGAATTCAACAGGATGATAGGCACCCGGGAGCTCGTGAAGCTTCGCTTCCTGGGAGCGGAACGCTCCGAGCGCCCGCTTTGGTGCGCCACGATCGCCGAACAGGGCCGGTGTGCATGCGTGGGCGCAGTCGGGCACACCGCCCTCTTTTACCGGCAAAACCCGGACCCGGCGGCCAGGCAGATCACGCTGCCCTAAGGCCTTCAGGCCGGGTCGGCGGGCTCGAGGCCAAGTTTCTCGAGCAGGCGCTGCAGATCCTCGTTGCCGCGGTATTCGATCACGATCCTCCCCTTCTTCGGGGTGTGGATCACCGCCACGCGCGCTCCGAGGTGGGAGGTCAGCCGCTTCTGGATGTTCTCTACAGCGGCGGCATCGCGGGAGGCGAGAGCCCGACTGCGGGCCGGCGCCTTGGCGGGTCCAGAGACCTTCGCCGACTTTCCTAGCTTCTCCGTGACGCGCACGCTAAGGCCCTCCTCGATCACGCGCCGGGCAAGGACCGTCCTGGCCGCCGGGTCCTCGACCCCAAGGAGCACCTTTGCGTGGCCGACGCTCAGCAGGCTTTTCGCGATAAAGCCCTGGATCTCGGCGTCCAGAGCCAGGAGCCGCAGGGAATTCGCAACGGCGGCCCGGCTCTTGCCGACGCGCTCGGCGGCCGTCTCCTGGGTGAGGTCAAAGTCCCTCACCAGGCTCGCGAAACCCTGGGCCTCCTCGATCGCGTTTAGGCCCTCCCTCTGGAGGTTCTCGATCAGGCCGATGGAGGCTGCCGACGCGTCGCTTGCCTCGACGATCCGGGCCGGGATGGACTTGATCTTCAACTGCTGGAAAGCCCGCCAGCGACGCTCCCCCGCAATGAGCTGGTACTTCTCGCCATGCCTGCGGACGACGATCGGCTGGAGGAGTCCCTCGCTCCTGATGCTCTCAGCCAGCTCCGTGAGCTGCTCGGGCGCTATCTCCCGCCGCGCCTGGTAGGGGCTCGGCTCGACGAGCCCCACCTGGATCTCGAGATAGCCCGGCGACAGCGGCGCGTGGCCGGCGGGGGAGGCCGCCTGGGTTACGGGCGGCTTCGCCGCTGAAATAAGGCCGCCGAGTCCGCGACCCAGCCTGGATTTTTGTGGGGATGCCATGGTTAATTTAAAATCTCCGCACCCTACTTGCCTCCCGGCACGAAGAGGACCTGCCCGGCCTGGATCCGGGAGGGGTCCAGGAGCTTATTGGCATCGATGATGTCCTGCGCTTTGGCGCCTGTTTTCTTGGCGATCAGCCCGACGGTTTCGCCCTTGGCCACGGTGTAGCTAATGCCCTCCTTCGGGTAGGAGTCTCCAAATGCCGGCTTTGGCATGGCAGGGGACGAAGCGGCGCGCAACTGGGGCGCCGACCCTGCCTTGGCGATCGAGTCCAGCGCGGCATTGGTCTGCTTCGCCAGGACCTCCATCTGCGTGGCCACCTGCTGCAGTATCTCGGCCCGCGAGGCCGAAACCGCCGCGGCAACGGATGAGTTGAGGTCCGCGACTGCGCCGTTGAGCTGCGCCGCGGTGACCGCGTCCCTCGTGTCCTCGGCCTTGGAAAGCTTCGCCTTCAGCTCCGCGTTGTCGTGCTCAAGCTGCTCCACCCTGAGCGTTAGCTCGTTCACGCGTTGGGACAGGCCGTGCACGTCCTCCCTTAAGTCCGCGATCTCGGCCTGCGCGCAGATCCGCGGCAGGGCAATCGACGAAATAATTGCGGCGCAGACCAGCGTCCGGCCGGGAATATAAGACCTGCCAGGCATCGGCCCGCAATCTTGCCAGAATGACCGCTGAAAACAAGCGGCATGTAGGACGGCGGGCCCGTCCCTGGGCCGATTTAACGCTAAATGGACTGGCAAAACATCCGATCAAGTAGGGTCGATGCGTGGATTCAGGGGATCATATCACATTCCGATGCCAATCGGGTTAAGGCCGATTTTTTCCGCCTTCGAGCCCTTGCCGTTCACGGCGGCCCTGGGGCAGGCGTTCAGCTTCGGCTGGTGCAAGGAGATCGGAAACAAGGCTGGCCATGCGGAGGTCGCCCGGCACCCCTCCCGCTCCGCCAGGCCGAGAAAATCCTCGCGACAGGCTTAGCGTGGCCGGACCCCTGCGGGCATGGGCGGCTCTTTAGCGCCTGAACGGCACGTCCGACACCAGCGAGGGCATCGGTCGCGAGGGAAGAACGGTGCCCGCCGGCACGGGGAAGCCCCTCAGGAACTCCGCCGCCTCGAGCATCCGTCCCCCCGGCCGTTGGAGTCTTCGAATCCGAAGTGTGCCGAGGCCGGTCGCCACCCAGAGACCCGTTGAATCCGACCCGGTCACGGTGCCGGAGGGGGCTACGGAGGGCGCCTCCAGCCAGTCGGCATGCCCCAGCTTCACCGGCGCACCGAGGATATCGGCCGAGACGGAAGGCCAGGGCTGGAGTCCGTTTATCCTGGCCGACAGGACCCTCGCGGGCGATGCGAAATCAAGCACGCCGTCCGCCTTCTCGTGCCGCCTGCAGAAGGTTGCCAGCGCGCGGTCCTGCTCCTTGAACTCAAGGGCCCCGTCCCTGAGGAGCGGGAACGATCGGGAGACCAAGGGAATCGCCGCCTGGGCGAGCTTTGCCTCGATGTCGGCCGCCGTGTTCAGCGGGGCTATCGGCACCCGCTCAATGTCGGCCACCGGACCGGCATCGAGCTCACGGACAATCCGCATGAGCGAGAGGCCCGTCCCGGATTCGCCCGAGGCCACCGCGGTCTGTATCGGCGAGGCGCCGCGGTACCTGGGTAGGAGGGACGCATGCAAATTTAGGGTGCCCAGGCGGGGTATCGCGATCACGTCATCCTTGAGGATGCGCCCGTAGGCCACCACCAAGGCCACATCCGGGCAAAGCGCAGAAATGTCAGCGTGTGCCGCAGCGTCGAGCTTCGAGGGCTGGAGGACCGCTACATCCCTGCCACCGGCCCAGGCCTTTATGCTGTTGGGCTTCACGGCCTGCCCGCGCCCGGACGGCCGATCTGGGCCCGTCACGATACCCACGAGGCGCACGAGCGAGGCGCCCTCCCCGGCCAGCCAGTCCAGGAGCGGCAGCGCCAGCGGATCTGAACCCATGAAAACGAGCCTCATCGGGTCCCCCATGGCGGTTATTTCCAGCCGCTGCGGTCGACGGCCTCGCCGCGGGGCTTGCCGACCAGGTCGAACTCGATCGGGCAGCCCGCAAGGTCGAACTCCTTGACGAGACCCGCCTCCAGGTAGCGCCGGTAGCTCTCCGAGAGCTGCTCCTCCCGGTTGCAGAAGATCTTGATCCGAAACGGCCGGTTTCCCGTCTGCGTCGCGTAGAAGATCTTGAACCGTCGCGCGCCGATCGCGGGCGGCGGCGTGCGCTCGGTCAGGTGCGCCAGGCAGGCGTTCAGGCGCGCTGTCGGGAGCTTCTTGTCGAGGGTCTTGTGGAGCTTGACCGCGGCGTTGAGCATCCGGTCGACCTCAAAGCCGCTCACGGCCGAGACAAAGATCAAAGGGGCTCCCGGAGTGAAGAAGAGCCTCTCGAAAAGCGCCTTCTCATACTTCTCCCGGTAGTCGCGCTCGCTCTTGGACCCGGCGATCCCCCCTGGCTTCTTGAAGGCGGCGAGCACCAGGTCCCACTTGTTGACGATCACCGCGATCGGCTTGCGGTCCTTGACCGCCTCGCCCGCGATGGCCTTGTCCTGCTGCGTCACCCCGTCCAGGGCGTCGACGACCAGGAACACGACGTCCGCCCTCTGCATCGCGTCCAGGGACCGGAGGCGGGAAAAGTATTCCACGGAGGAGGCGAGCTTGGTCGCCGACTTGATGCCCGCGGTGTCGATGAGCCTGAACGGGTGCATCCTCTTGTCGCGCCCCTTGAACTCGAAGGGCAGCTCGATCGCGTCCCGCGTCGTACCCGCCAGCTCGTTCACGATCAGCCGGTCGCTCCGAAGGAGCCGGTTTGCAAGCGAGGACTTGCCGACGTTGGGCTTGCCGATGAAGCAAATGCAGATTGGCCCGGGGATCCGCCCGTTCTCAGTCTTCACCCTGACCCGCTCCGCATTCGGGTCCTTCGGGGGCAGCCCGATCCTCTGGAGTATGGCCTCCCTCAGCTCGCTTTCGCCTCGACCATGCTCCGCGGAGACAAAGATGGGCTCGCCAAGGCCCAGGCGCATGACGCCCTGGTGGTCCACCTTCTCGTCCCCAAAATCCGCCTTGTTCACAACCACGATCACGGGTTTCGCGCTCTGCCGGAGGCTCCTTGCGATCTTGTCGTCGAGCGCCGTGATCCCGTCCAGCCCGTCGACGATGAACAAGATGAGCGCGGCCGTATCGACCGCGAAACCCACCTGTCGCTCGGAGGCCGCGATGATCGCTGCGCTCGAGGTCTCGCCGGGCTTAAGGCCAAGGCCGCCCGTGTCCATCAGCGTGTAGCCGTCGTCCACGTCCGCCGAGATGACGTCCCTCGTCACACCCGGCTGGTCGTGAACGATGGAGATCCTCTTGCGCGCGATGCGGTTGAAGAGCCGGCTCTTGCCGACGTTGGGGCGGCCTACGATGACGACGGAGCGGAACATGGTGTCGTGGCGTTCACGAACCGTTCAATCCGATCGCAAGCCTCCACAAGTTGGTCGTATCCTGTTGCAAAACTAGCCCGAACAAAGCCCTGCCCGTTCGCGCCGAACGCGGTCCCGGGGACCACGGCCACGCTTTGCGCCTTCAACAGCCCGTAGGCGAAGTCGCGGTCGCCCAGCCCCGTCGCGGCGACGCTCGGGAAAACATAGAATGCGCCGCCCGGGGCATGGCACTCAAGGCCGCCCTCGTTGAGCCTGCGCACCACCAGGTCGCGCCGGCGGTGATACTGCTCCCGCATGTTCTTGACGCTGTCCTCGCCCCGGGTGAGCGCCTCGACCGCGGCCTCCTGCGCGAGGATCGGCGCGCACAGCATCGAGTACTGGTGGATCTTCATCATCGCGTCGATTAACTCAGCGGGCCCGCACGCGTAGCCGATGCGGAATCCCGTCATCGCGAAGGCCTTTGAGAACCCGTGGAGGAAGATCGTCCTCTCCTTCATCCCGGGGAAGACCGAGATGCTGGTGTGGACATTGTCGTAAACGAGTTCCGAGTAGATCTCGTCACTGAGGACGATCAGATCCTTCTCGACGGCAAAGCGGGCGATTTTCTCGAGCCTCGCGCGGTCGCAGGTGCCGCCCGTCGGGTTGCACGGGAGGTTGATCATCAAGACCTTGCAGCCCGGCTGCCATGCCTTCTCGATGTCGGCGACATTGAGCGCGAACCCGTCGTCTGCCCGCGTGGGCACCGGGATCGCAACGCCGTGGGCCAAAGCCACGCTCGGGTTGTAGGAGACATAGCAGGGCTGGTGGTAGAGCACCTTGTCGCCCGGGTTGAGCAGCGCGCGAAGGGCCAGGTCTATCGCCTCCGAGACGCCCACCGTCACGATGATCTCGTCATCGGGCCGGTAGCACACGCCGTAGTGGTTCTCCACGTAGGTGGAGATGGCGCGCCTAAGCTCCACCAGTCCCAGGTTCGAGGTGTAGTGGGTCTTGCCCTTCTCCAAGGCATAGATCGCGGCCTCGCGGATGTGCCAGGGCGTGTCGAAATCGGGCTCGCCGATCCCGAGCGAGATCACGTCCTTCATCTTCGAGACGATCTCGAAGAAGTCGCGGATCCCCGACTTTGGGAGCGTGCCGACGTGGCGTGCGATGAAGCGCTTCATGGCGACACCTTGAGACGGTCGGTCTCCATCGACGAGTGCTCGATCAGGAAGGATCCCTCCTTGTAGGACCGGAGCATGAAATGGGTGCTCGTCGAGAGCACGCCCTCCAGGGTCGAGAGCTTCTCCGACACGAACCCGGCCACCTTCTGCAGGCTCGGGCCGTTCACGAAGATGAGGAGGTCGTAGGCGCCCGACATGAGGTAGCACGACTCGACCTCGTCAAACTTGCTCAGGCGCTCGGCGAGTCGGTTGAAGCCCCCACCCCGCTCAGGGGTGATCTTCACCTCGATCACTGCTCTCACAGCCGCCACGGACTCCCGCGAAAGGTCCAGCACCGGGCGCCAGCCCAGAAAAATCCGGTCCTTCTTGAGCTGTTCGAGGTGCTTGTTGACCTCGGACTCGGGTATGCCCGCAACCTGCGCCATTTGCGCCGTCGTGAGGTGGCTGCCATCGATGAGCAGCTTGAGGACAGGGTTCATAAGGGGTGCCAGCCTCGCATGGATGGCCCGGGATTAGCCATCCCAAAAGCGATTACCGGGGTTGCAACGGAGGCCCCATTGATGCAATCCCGTGGGTTCGCATGTTCGAATCCCTGACCGACAAACTCTCCTCCGCCCTGCGTAACCTGCGCGGCGTCGGCAAGCTTTCCGAGGAGAACATGGCCGCCGCCCTGGCCGAGGTGCGCGCCGCGCTCCTCACCGCGGACGTGCATTTCAAGGTCGCGCGGGAGTTTACGGAGCGGGTCCAGGCCCAGTGCGCGGGCCAGGAGGTCCTCAAGGGTGTCACGCCGGGCCAGCAGATCATAAAGATCATTCACGACGAGCTGGTCCGCCTCCTTGGCGAGGGCTCTACGGCGCTGAGCGCCGCCCGTCCCCTTAAGGTCATGATGGTCGGCCTCCACGGCTCCGGAAAGACGACGTCCACGGCGAAGCTCGGCCGCCTCCTAAAGAAGCGCGGCTACCGGCCCTTCCTCGTTGCCTGCGACGTCTACCGCCCCGCGGCCATCGACCAGCTGGAGATCCTGGCGCGCCAGGAGGAGGTTGGCTTCTATGCGGACCGCGAGTCCAAGGACGTTCCCGCGATCGGCAGGGCCGGCCTGGCGGCGGCCGTTGCAGCCGGCTCGGACGCCATCCTTTTCGACACCGCCGGAAGGCTCCAGATCGACGAGGGCCTGGTGGACGAGGTGAAGAGGCTTGGCGCGGCGGTGGCACCCGACGAGGTGCTCCTCGTGGCGGACGGCGCCCTCGGCCAGGAGGCCGTGAACGTGGCGAAGGTTTTCCACGAGGCCCTCCAGCTGACCGGCCTCGTGCTCACAAAGCTTGACGGCGACGCCCGCGGCGGTGCGGCCCTATCGATCAAGTCGATCACCGGCATCCCGATCAAGTTCGTCGGCATCGGCGAAAAGACCGACGACTTCGACACGTTCTACCCCGACCGCCTCGCCTCGCGGATCCTCGGCATGGGTGACGTCGTCTCCCTGGTCGAGAAGGCCCAGGAGTCGATAGACCAGAACGAGGCGGAGCGGATGGCAGAGAAGATGCGGAAGGCCGACTTCAACCTGGAGGATTTTCTGGCGCAGCTTCAGGCGGTAAAGAAGATGGGGTCGATGCAGAGCATCATGGGGATGATTCCTGGCATGAGCGGCGTCCAGCTGGGAGATGATGCCGAGCGCCAGATGATCAAGACCGAGTCAATTATCAAGTCGATGACGTACCAGGAGCGCCGCAAACCCGACATTCTCAATGGCAGCCGAAGGATGCGCATTGCAAACGGAGCCGGTGTTAGGATCGCCGACGTCAACCAGCTCCTAAAGCAGTTCCAGCAGATGCAGAAGATGATGAAGATGATGAAGGGCGGGAACCAGAAGAAGCTCATGCGCCAGATGGAGGCCATGAAGGGCAAGGGCGGATTTCCAGGAAGATAGATCCTAAGACGCTGCTAATAAATAGGTAGCGTGTTACCCGAAAGTATTCGTTCAGTGGCCTTGGACTGCCGTCTCTGTCCGTCGTAAGACAGGGCGCAATTCCTGCATTTGTTGGCCACGCTTCGGTCGAACGCAAACGTCACCTCCACCGAACCCCCGGTCGCGGCTCTTCGCCTTTTCTCGTAACCCTGGCTCACCGCATTCCTAAAGACGGGTGGCCAACGGTTGGGGAGAGAGTCGTTTCTTTGGCCTCCTCGCATTCCCGTGAACGACGGGAGATGACACCGCTTCGGCCATTGTTGCTGCAGCTTTCCAACAGTCGCCCGCGATCCATGTAGCGAACCGACAACTTGTAATATCGAATTACTGTCATTTTCGTTAAAAACATCGTCGATTGTGCCATTTTTTATCCATGTTTTCGGTTGTAGGATGACGCACGGGAGATTTCTCCGCGGCGTCGAAAAGATTGAGACCCTTTCTTCGCCCAAGCCTCGACCGCTCATGCTAAAGATAACCCCTTTCAACCGCCCGCCGCTAGACCCCGAATTTGTGCCTGCCGCCCTCTGGAACAGGGCGTACAGGGAGCTGGTGGCAAAGGACCCCGGGGCGCGCAGCCTCCATATTTCCCTGGAGCGCCCGGACGGCGGAGCGTCCCGCCACTCCAGCGTGATCCTTTCCATGGGCCATCCGCAGGCCGAGCTGACCCGTCGCTACGCCGAGCGGCTGCTTAAATTCCTGCTCTGGCAGAAGGGCGGTTCAACGGTGAAGATCGCGGGCGCCCCGGAGATAGCCGCGCACCTTGCACAGGTCTACAGCCCCTTTGGCGAGCGCGCCTTCGACTACGGGTTCATGGGGGACAAGGTCTATCGCAGCCCCTTCAACATCCAGGCGGCCCACGAGAGCGATCTTCCAGCAGTAGGCGACGCGGGGCTGCCCGTTGGCCGCCACCTTGACGGGTGCCGTATCGGCTTTGACATAGGAGGCAGCGACCGCAAGGCGGCCGCGGTTATCGACGGGAAGGTGGTCTTTTCCGAGGAGACGCGATGGGACCCCTATTTCCAGAGGGACCCCTCCTACCACATCGAGGGCATCCATGAATCCCTCATGAAGGCGGCAGCCCACCTGCCCCGGGTGGATGCAATTGGGGGAAGCGCGGCGGGGATCTACGTGAACAACGAGGTTCGCGTCGCGTCGCTCTTCCGCGGGATCTCACCTGAGGTGTTTGAGCGTGATATCCGCAGGCTCTTTATCGATCTTAAGGCCCGGTGGGGCGGTGTTCCCTTCGACGTCGCCAACGACGGCGAGGTGGCCGCGCTCGCGGGCTCTATGTCCCTGGGTGACAACGCGGTCCTCGGCATCTCCATGGGGACAAGCCAGGCCGGCGGCTATGTGCGCCCAAGCGGCGACATTACGCCCTGGCTTAACGAGCTCGCATTCGCCCCGGTCGACTACCGCGCCGACGCCCCGCGCGACGAATGGTCCGGCGACGCCGGTTGCGGCGTCCAGTACCTCTCCCAGCAGGCCGTGTCGAGGCTCGCCGACCGAGCGGGCTTCGGGTTCCCCTCCGAGATGCAGGCGGCCGACCGCCTTGTCGCCGTCCAGAATGCCATGGCCTCCGGGGACCCGCGAGCCGAACAGGTCTACGACTCGCTCGGTTCATACTTGGGATACTCAATCGGCCACTACGCCGACTTTTACGACCTGAGGCATGTTCTCGTCATGGGGCGGGTCACCTCGGGCAATGGGGGCGAGAGGATGCTCCTCCGCGCCAGGGAGGTCCTGGCCTCGGACTTTCCCGCTGTGGCCTCGCGGATCCTCGTTAGGATGCCGGACGAGAAGGACAAGCGCCACGGGCAGGCCATCGCGGCCGCAAGCCTTCCCTCACTTGCGGAAACTGCGGGCTCGCGCGCCGCGCCTTCAAACTCAAATTCATCACGATGAAATTCTCAAACCCAACGGCGGATGTCTTTGTTCCGGGAGGCGACCTTGCCCCGTCAGAGGCGCTCAGGCGGGTCACCCACCTGTGCATCGTCGCCCACCAGGATGACATCGAGATCATGGCCCAGTCCGGGATCAGCGACTGCCTAGACCAGCCCGGAAAATCCTTTGGTGGCGTGGTCGTTACCAACGGTGCGGGATCCCCGCGGACCGGCGCCTACGCGTCCTTTACGGACGAGCAGATGCTTGCTGTGCGCCGCGAGGAGCAGCGCGAAGCAGCGCGTCTCGGAAAATACGGGATCCAGCTCCAGCTCGCCCACACCAGCTCCGACGTGAAGAAGCCCGGCCACCCCGGTGTCGCCGCTGACCTCGCCGAGATCTTTGCGGGATGCCAGCCCGAGGTCGTGTTCCTTCACAATCCAGCTGACAAGCACGACACGCACATCGCCGTGCTCCTTCGCGCAATTGAAGCGATCCGTTCCCTTCCCTCCGCGCGCAGGCCGGCCCGCGTCCTCGGCTGCGAGGTCTGGCGGGACCTGGATTGGCTCTCAGACTCCGACAAGGTGGCGCTCGACTCGGGTCGGCATCCCGAGCTCGCCCGAAAACTCCTCGCCGTCTTTGACTCGCAGGTGACGGGTGGCAAACGCTACGACCTGGCCGCGATCGGCAGGAGGGCCGCCCACGCCACTTTCCACACCTCCCACGCGACGGACAAGTTTGCGGGAATCACCTGGGCCCTGGACCTGACTCCCGTAATCCGCGACGGCGGCCCATCGGTCCATGACCATACCCTCGCGCTTATCTCCCGGTTCTCGGACGACGTGTCCAAGCGAGTCAAGTCCTGGGCCTGATACCGTTTTTGGGCTAGTCGGCGCTTTTCCTGGCCCGGTCGCCGTGGCGGTAGGCCATGGGCGATACGCCGTAGGCGGTGTGGAATGCCCGACTAAAACTGTAGATCGAGGTGAAGCTGCAGAGCTCCGCGATCTCGGTAACCCTCCTCTGGCTTAGCCGTAGGAGGCCGCACGCCTTCTCGAGGCGAAGGCGGCGCAAATGGCGCCCCAGGCTCACCCCGCAGGAGGCCCTGAAGCGCGCCCTTAAGTGGCTTGGGCTTATCCCAAGCGAACGCGCTATCTCCTTCACGCTCAACGGCTCATCCTTGGCCTGGGCAAGCTGGTTAACCTGCATAATGAGCCCGGGCGCCGTGGGCGGTTTGTAATGGCGCCTCAGGATCGGCTCGGCCTGCCTTATCCTCTGGAGCAGCACCGCAAGCAGGAGGCTCGTCAGGTCGCCCTCGCCCCGAGTCAGGTACGCCTCGACCAACTCGCCGCAGGTCTGGCGGACGACCGGCGTAATCACGAACGGCCTGAACCTGAGCGGCTGCAGCGGCGCGGTGTCTATCATGTCGAACGTGATGAAGAGCCATCGCAGCTCCTCCTTCGCCGGCTGGATGTAATCGTGAAACTGAAACGGGAGCACGAGAAGCCCCTCCTCGGGATTTAGGCGGATGGCGCGGTCGTCGACCGCGACCGTGACCGCCGTCTCAAGCGAGAGGATGAGGACGAACCTGTGGTGCAGGGCTCGTCCCCGCTGGGGCCTGTTCAGGTCCGTCGCCGAGCGGCGGCAGAAGCACACAATGTTGTCCGGAAGAGCAAGCGGAGCCGCGCGCTTGCCGTGCAGCGGCCGCAGCGGCGAAGGCAGTAGGTTCGCCAATTTCTCGAGTGAAAGGACGCGCGCGTCACGGGATTCTGACATTTTTGTTAAAAACATCATCATTTATGCCATTTTTTAACGGCGACGCCAGCGTTATCATGAGCGCGTAAATAACAAACCGCCTCATCCGTTTACCCCGGCAATGATCGGCATCCCTAAATTGAAAACAAATTGTTCAGCGCGCGTGTATGCCACGGACACGGCCCCGGTACGGGCTTGCCCTGGCTGCGGCGCCGCCGGGGGAACCCGCCGCCAGCATGGCGGAACGTCCAACTGATACTCATCCGTTAACGAAACCGCGGGGGCCGCGGGACCAAACCCGCGCACATCCGGCCCACGCTCGACTAACTGCCCGAAATATTTTCCAGGCCGCAGACCCTGCAGCCTGACCTGATCCTGTTTTGTGTCAAAATTGCCAGAACCAACATCACCCATGAGTACTCCTGACCCACGCGACCTCAAGACCACCTCCGGTCAAACCGGTCCCATCACGGCGCTGCATCGATTTGCAGCGTGTTCGATCCTAGCCCTAGGAATCACAAGCCTTGCGTATTCGCAGGCGGCAAGCACGGCCACGACAACGACCACGACGACAACCACGGCAGCAGCCGCGGCACCAGGCGCGGCCGACGAGCCCGTTCAGCTGGGCGCCTTTGTGGTCAACGGCTACTCCGCGAGCTTGGCCTCCTCACTCCAGGCTAAGCGCGAGTCCCAGGACAACGTCGAGGTCATCACCGCCGAGGACGTGGGCAAGTTCCCGGACAACAATCTTGCGGAATCTCTCTCGCACCTGCCCGGCATCTCGGTCGACCGCCTCTTCGGAGAGGGCGAACGCGTCAGCATCGAGGGAACGGACCCGAACCTGAACCGCGTCCTCCTCAACGGAGAGCCCGTCTCTTCTGCCGACTGGTACGTTCTCGACAACCAGAGCCGGCAGTTCAACTACCTGCTCCTGAGCCCCGACGTAGTCGGCCAGGCAGAGGTGTTCAAGAGCTGGGAGCCGAGCCTCCTGGAAGGCTCCATCGGAGCCACAGTGAACGTCACCACCCGCAACCCGCTCACACTGGCCCCCCTGCTCTTCGAGGGCACACTGACCGACGGCTACAACGACCGCTCGAGCAAGAACGAGGGAAGCGAGAGCGCAATGTTCAGCTGGCACAATGACTCGAAGACCTTCGGCATCCTGGTTGGGGCCGAGGACAACCGCGAGTACCTGCGCCGTGACGGCGTCGAGTCGCTGGCAGAGGACAACAACACGAACCTGGGCGTCGGTGGCCCCCTTCCCGGGCAGCCCGCGGGCCCCTGGGTCACACCCGAGGTCGTCAACACGGCCGAGTTCCTGCAGCTCCGCCATCACCAGGGCGGAAACTTCGACGTGGTCTTCAAGCCCACGGATCGCCTCACGCTCGAGGCGACGGGCCTGTATGTGAAGCAGACGATGGATAACGTGAACTTCTCTTACTACATATATCCGGGCGACAACTGGTCGGGCCTCCCGAACATCACGAACGCAACGGTGTCAAACGGCGTTCTCAGCAATTACACGATCAACTCTGCCCCCTTGGTCATCGACGCGTTCAATCGCGCCGCCCAGATCGTGACCCAGGACTACAACCTGAAGGCCACCTACAAAGGTGACAACTTCAACCTCACGACGGACGCCGGCTTCACCCGGGCGACCGGCGGCACCCAGCACCAGTTCTTCGCGGAGTACTTCGTGTTCGCCAGCGCGAACATCGCGACCAGCAAGAACTCGTCCTCGTTCGCCGTTACCGGAGTCCCCGGCCCCGACCCGACCGCCGCGAACCTGAACAGCGGAGCCGACTTCGGCCTCTCCTCGGAGCCGAGCTTCGACTACGGAAACATCGCCAGCAACCCCGAGGTTGACGACGAGAAATGGGTCAAGGTGGACCTCGACTTCCCGCTAAAGGGAGCGCTCAAGGACTTCAAGGCAGGCATGCGCTTCAGCGACCACAAGGCCGGTGAGAACGGCTCGGTTGTCAGCGTCCCCGGCGCGGACGAGGTCACCACGCCCCTTTCGGCCATTGGCGTATCCGGCGCCCCGTCGAACTACCTAGACGGCCTTTCCAACATCACGCCCTCGATGTCGCAGCACGTCATCCTGAACTCGTACGGCTCGGTCGCGAGCTTCATCGGCAACCTCCCGAGCTCGACGTCGGGTGAGAACCTCCTGCAGTTCTTCAATGCCACGCCCCCGTCCGCCGGCGCTGTCTTCACAGCGACGCCGACGTTCACGGTTGATGAGCGCATCAACGCGGCATACCTGGAAAGCAGCTTCGCGGACGGCCCCCTCTCGGGAAACATCGGCGCGCGCTTCGTGGAGACAACGACCACCAGCGCGAGCTACAACCTGAGCACGCCGACCCCGACGCTCCAGTCGACGCAAAGCACGTACGACAACATCCTGCCGGCGGTCAACCTTGCCTACGACGTCGCCCAGGACCAGGTCAGCAGGTTCAGCGTGGCAGAGGTCATCGCCCGCCCGAACACGGCTGCGGAGGCCAACTACGTCGAGCTGTATGACTCGACCCTCGGCGGCGTGGGCGGCAACGCAAGCCTCAAGCCCTACGAGTCGACGAACCTCGACTGGGACTACGAGTACTACTTCGCGAAGAACTCCTATTTCGCGGTGGACGTGTTCTACAAGGACATCTCCAACTACATCATCAACGCCACCAATCCCGAGCAGTGGACGGACTACTCGCTCGCGGGGCATCCCACGGAAACCTATGAGATCTCACGGCCCTCCAATGGCGGGGCCGCGACCTCCGAGGGCGCCACGGTGTCCTACCAACAGGCGTTCGCGTACGGGCTCGGCCTGCAGGCCAACTACACGCTCATGCACACCACGAGCGCAAGCGGGCCCCTTCCGTACTCGTCACCCGACCAGTTCAACATCAGCCCCTACTACGAGAACAAGTGGGGCATGATCCGCCTAACCTACAACTGGCGCAACGACTACGAGTCCAGCTCGTTCAACGGCCAGAGCGCGGTATGGACCGCGCCCTACGCCGAGGTCGACCTGAACGCGACGATCTACCTGACGAAGAATCTCCAGATTCTCTTTAGCGGAACCAACCTCCTGGACGAGACGTACCACCAGTACTTCAAGAACACCAGCGCGGCCTCGGTTCTCGCCGACGAGTACAAGTTCGGAAGGACCTATTCGGTCTCCCTGCACTGGAACTTCTAATCTTGCCCGGGGGTAGGCATAGACCCCGAGGCTAGGGACGACAGCGACATTAGGCCCGGATGCTTCGGCATCCGGGCCTTTTTTTCGCCACGCATGAAACAGGATCGCTTGCGGAGCGCAAAATCTGCACCGTCGCAAGGCATGGACGGGACCGCACATGAAGCGCCCTTGGGTGCCCCCTTTGGCCTGCCAGAAGTGCAGGAGGAACGCCGCAGGCCCCGGGTGGGCCCGAATAGATGAAGGCAATCCTCGGGATTTCAGCCTACTACCACGATTCCGCCGCGGCCCTCGTCGTCGACGGCCGCATCGTGGCCGCGGCACAGGAGGAGCGCTTCACGCGCGTCAAGCACGACAGCGGATTCCCGAAGCATGCCGTGGACTATTGCCTACGGCAGGGGGGCCTCGCGCCCGGGGACATCGACCACGTTGCCTTCTACGAGAAACCCTACCTGAAGTTCGAGCGGATCCTTGAGACCTACCTGTCTGTGGCCCCAAGGGGCCTCCGTTCCTTCAGCATGGCGATGCCCCTGTGGATCCACGAGAAGCTGAGGTTGACGGCTAGGATGAGCGAGGGACTCGGGGGCCTTTACAAGAAACGCTTTGTCTTCCCGGAGCACCACGAGTCGCATGCCGCGAGCGCGTTCTTTCCCTCCCCCTTCGAGGAGGCCGCGATACTCACTCTAGACGGTGTCGGGGAATGGGCGACGGCCACGCTAGGGCATGGTCGAGGCAACCAGATCGAGCTCAGCCACGAGATGCGCTTCCCCCACTCCCTCGGCCTCCTTTACTCGGCGTTCACCTATTTCTGCGGGTTCAGGGTGAACAGCGGGGAGTACAAGCTGATGGGCCTGGCCCCGTTTGGTGAGCCAAAGTACGCCGACCTGATACTCGAGAAGCTCATGGACCTGAAGGACGACGGCTCGTTCAGGCTGGACCTTTCGTATTTTGACTACTGCGCGGGCCTGACGATGACCTCGCATAAGTTCGATCGCCTCTTTGGCGGACCGCCGCGGAGGCCGGAGACACCCATCACCCAACGGGAGTCCGACCTTGCGGCCTCGGTCCAAAAAGTCACCGAGTTGGTTATGCTTAGGTCGGCCCGGCACCTGAGCGCGCTCACCGGGTCAAGGAACCTGTGCCTGGCGGGGGGCGTGGCGCTCAATTGTGTCGGTAACGGGAGGATCCTGAGGGAGTCGCCCTTCGATAATCTTTGGATTCAACCGGCCTCCGGCGACGCCGGAGGCGCCCTCGGGGCCGCCCTGTTCGTTTGGTACCAACTTCTGGAGAACGAGCGAACGCCGGAGCATCCGGACGGCCAGGGTGGCTCGCTCCTGGGGCCCGCCTGCGACCCCTCCGAGACCGAGAGGCTCCTGAATGAGAAGAAGGCGGTGTTCCAGCATTACCCGGGGGGAGAGGGTCTTTGCGCCGCCGTCGCACGCCACGTGGCGGACGGCAAGGTGGTCGGATGGGTCCAGGGCAGGATGGAGTTCGGCCCCAGGGCGCTTGGCGCTCGCAGCATCCTCGGCGACGCCCGAAATCCCGAGATGCAACGCCAGATGAACTTGAAGACCAAGTTCAGGGAGTCGTTCCGCCCCTTCGCCCCGATCGTGCTGCGCGACAGGGCGCACGAATTCTTCGAGATGAAGCCCGGGACCGACAGCCCCTACATGCTGCTCGTGGCCCTGGTCCGGACGGACAAGCTCCTGGGCCCCGAAAGGGGCGCCGCCGCGAGGCAGGGCGGACTCGACAGGATCCTCGAGGCCCGCTCGGTGATCCCCGCGGTCACCCATGTCGACGACTCGGCGCGGGTCCAGACCGTTGACGCCAAGCGAAGCCCGAGGCTGGCAGAGCTCCTCGAGTCCTTTGCCGCGATCACCGGTTGCCCCGTCATGATAAACACGAGTTTCAACATCCGGGGCGAACCCATCGTGTGCACCGCCTCGGACGCCTACCGGTGCTTCATGACCACCAACATCGACGTCCTTGTCATCGACGATTTCGTGATGCTCAAGGAGGAACAGCCCCAGGCGAGCCGCCACGACCTCCAGGCCTACCTGGGCCGATACGGGAACGACTAAAGTCGGCCAAACATGTCACTCATCCGCATCAACAAGAATCCGAAGGGCCGCCAGCTCGTGGTCTTTGCCGTCGCGTGGCTCCTGATCCTGGCAGCCAGCGGGTTGATCTGGTGGGGCCGGGGCCGTCATACGGCCGCCGAGGTCCTTTGGGCCTTATCGGCCGCAGTGCCGCTCGTGGGTGCGGCATATCCACCCGCGCTGAAGGGTGTATACCTGGGCCTTAGCTATGCCACCTACCCCATAGGCTTCGTGGTCTCGCACTGCGTCCTCGCGCTCCTTTATTTCCTTGTCCTAACCCCGGTTGGCCTGACGATGCGATTGCTCGGGCACGATCCCCTTTCCAGGAAATTTGATCCCGGCGCCCGGACTTACTGGGTGCCACGGGGAAAGAAGGGCGAGCCCGGGAGTTATTTCAACCAAAGCTGAAAATGCCGGATCCCCAGAAAACCTCATTTAGCAAGCAGGCGGAGGGCAAGCAGCGGGGCGCGATCGCCGAGTTTCTCTCCTTTGCCGCGCACAACAAGAAGTGGTGGCTTACGCCCATCATCGTGGTCCTCATCCTGGTCGGCGTCCTAGCGGTCCTCGGGGGTTCGGGGGTCGCACCCTTTATCTACTCGCTCTTCTAGGGGCGGGCAGCTTTTGCCGCCAGTTCCCACTCGATCCGCATCCTGCCGATGAGGCTGTCGATCGAATCGGTCACGGCCGCGTCGCCCTCGTTCGTGGAGAGCCTACGGGCAACCGCCAGATGCTCCATCATATCGTCGAGGCGCCTAAGCTGGTAGAACTTGAGCGCCAGGGTCAGCTCGAAGGTGGCGTTGACGGGCCCGCTCTGCTCGGCGGCGCTGAGGTTCCTCACCAAGCCCTCCATGTCGCCGCGGGCCTCGCAGTACTTTGCCGCTCGCAGGCTGTTGCCCTGGTTTCTCGGCTGGAACGGCGCCGCGGAGGCGCTCGCCCCCGCCGCCTCGTCCGCTCTGCCTTGCTCCTGGAGGAGCGCCACGAGGCCCTCCTGCGCGTCCTCGCTTGAGGGATCCCCGGCCAGTACCGACCTATAGCCCTGCTCCGCGGCCACCCGGTCTCCAGAGGCCGCCAAGAGACCGGCCCTGATCACCCTTAGCCTCAGGTCGTTGGGACGGCCGGCCAGCATCCTATCGACGAAAGCTATCCCCTCCTGCAGGCGCTTGGTACGGCTCCAAAACTGGTCGAGCACGGGCAGCATGAGGTCCAGGTCCGCCCCCGATGAAGCCCGCATGAGGATGCTGCCGGCCTCATCGAAGCGGCCAAGCTTCATAAGGACGGAGGCCAGGTCGGCCGAGAGCGCAAAGTCCGGGGGAAGGAGCTCGGCGGCCCTCTTCGCCTGGAGCAGCGCGCCGTCCGCGTCTCCCCTATCGAGGTCTATCCCCTCGAGGATTCCCGCCAGCGCGGGGTTTCCTGGGTCCCCGGCGACCGCCCGGGTCGCGACAACGGCTGCAGCCTCCAGCTTTGCCGGGTCCCCTCGGTCCCGGGTGGCGCCTTCAATCTCCCGCGCCAGGCGCGCTTCGTCTCCCACATGTGTGAGTTGGTTGGTGAAGGGCGGCTTTCGCACAAGGACATCTATACGCAGAAGCATCGGCAGCCGCTCGTGCGGCGTGTAGGCCAAGGCGTCGGCGCAGCCGCCCCTGTCCAGCCAGCCCGCATCCCCGGGATCCTGGCCGAAAAGGGCGGCCGCGGCGCTTCGCGCCATGAGCCGCGCAAGCCGGTAGTTTCCGTCCCAGTCAAAGTGCACATGCTCGAAAAGGATCTCGCGCCCGCTAATGCCGCCGGCAGATGCCGGGTCCGAGCCAAGCTCGGCGGCGGAATCCAAGAGGCTCGTGCCGGGTCCCGCGCCGCGCGCGACCTCCCGGATCGCCTGGTTAATGGGGGCATCGGGGCGGAACCGGAGCGCATCCCAGTGCAGCGCGCTCAGGAAATGCTGGCGTGCGGAGGCCACTTCGCCCTGTTGCAGGTCGAGGGAACCCAGCAGGAAGGAGGTATCCGCGAATTCAGGGTCGATCCTGAGGGCCTCGGAAAGCTCGGCACGCGCCTCGCGGTTGTCGCCCAGGAGCCACGCGAGCCGGCCGCGCTCGTACGGCCCCTGCCACGCAGCCAACTCGGGCTTCGAGAGCCACGCGCCGTGGCGCGACAGGAACGGGGGGCAGTCCTTCAGGTTAGCGACCACGGTGCAGAGGAGGGTCTTCGCTCCCGCTCCCGAAGCGGCGGCAACGATGCCCCGAAGGTTTTCCGCGAAGTTCTCGTAAACCGGGTAGAGCCTCGGGTCGTCCGCAAGGACGGCATTGTTCACGAACATGGACATCCCGCCCCACTCGGCGCGTCGCTGCCGCGACGATGAGAGGCGCGCGGCAAGCGAACCGAGGACCTGGCCTGTCCGGGTCGAGCGCACCAGGACACTTGCGCGAATCACCCACAGGGGAGGCATCTGCGAAAGATAGGCGCATCCCGGCCCATACGGGCCAACAACCTCATTGTTGCCGGCATAGACCACGAAGAGGTCCGGCTCAAAGCCGGCCATCTCCCTGGCGATCTGGTAGAGGACGTGGGAGTTTATCGCCACAATCCCGGTGTCGATGACCTCGAAGTCCCTGCCCGGAAAACGGTGCCGCAGCTGCGCCCTCAACTGCGCGGCAAATGCAAAACTTGGCACGGGCACGCCCTGCGCAGCGGATTCCCCGAGCACGACGATCCTTAACGTGTTCGGGGGCTTGTGCCGGGCGATGCGGAGGTTGAGCGGCCTCAGGTCGAAGTTGCCCGGAAGGAAGAGGCTCACGAAGTCCGGGTTCGTGCGGTAATAGCCGGGGACCTCGTCCGGGATGAGGAACGTGGCGGGTTTTCCGTACCCTGCTAGACGAAGGGACGCCTCCAGGGCGACGAGGAACAGGATCGGGACTGCGACCGCCAGGCAGAGGCGGTAGGCCCACGCGGTACCGCCCGCGGGCCTCCGATGCGAGGCATCCTTGCTCGGTGTTTGGTGGTCAATCGGCACGGCGGGGCGTCAGCCTGCGGCGGCATTCGGGGGCCTGTCAAACGAACCCGCGTCGGGCGCGTGCCCCGTGAGCCTGCCCCTCATCGGCCCTCCGCCCTTAGCTGTGCCAAAGCCTTCCTCGCGTCGGCAAAATCCGGCCTGAGACGCACTGCGCTCTCCAGGTGTTCCCGCGCCTCCGCGGGACGGCCGCTCCGGGCGAAGGCGACCCCAAGACAGAACTGGGCCGTAGCGGAGCCCGGTTCGAGTCGGATCGCCTCGGTGAACTCGGCGAGCGCGTCCGGCAGGCGCCCAGGCATGTCGGAAAGCACGACGCCAAGCGACAGGTGGGTTCCTGCGTCCCCCGGATCCAGTCGTAGGGCCGCGCCGTATTCTGCCACGGCCTCGGGCGAGCGCCCTCCCGCCCTCGATAGGGCATTCCCAAGATTCGCATGGATCTGCGCGTTGCCGGGCTCAAGGCGGGCCGCGGCCTCGTATTCCGCGACGGCGTCGGCCAGGCGGCCCGGCATTCGGGCCAACGCCGCACCCAAATTGCTATGGGCCTCGGCAAATCCCGGCCTTAGGCGCAGCGCCTCCCGGTATTGGATCTCGGCGTCGGCCAGGCGGCCTGGGGAACGGGACAGCGCGTTTGCCAGATTGTAGTGGTAGCCAGCATTTTCCGGGGCGATTCGCACGGCCTCCTCGAACTGCGCGACCGCGCCAGCAAGCGAACCCGGGATCCTCATAAGGAAAACACCGAGATTGTCGTGCGCCGCGTCATAGTCAGGCCGCAGGCGTAGGGCCGCCCGCTCGTGCTCAACGGCCTCACCCAGCCTGCCGGGAACCTGGGCCAGAGCGACGCCAAGGTTGTTGTGGGCTTCCGCAAACGCGGGGTTCAGGCGAAGGGCCGTCTCGTACTCGGCAATCGCCTCTTCGGTGTGCCCCGGGGCCTTTAGGAGCGCGGCAGCAAGGTTGTTGTGTGCGGCCCAGTGCCCCGGGTTGAGCTTAAGGGTCTGTCGATATTCGGCAATGGACTCCGGGAGCCCTCCCTGCCGGTCCCCAACAACGACGGCGAGGTTGTAGTGCATGAGCCACGCATCAGGGTTCCTTGATATCGTGGCGCGGTACAAGGCCTCCGAACCCCGGTACTTACCGCAATCCCTCCACGTGAGCAACCCGAGGACCGCGGGAACGGCGACCACAAGGCAGGAACCGGCGGAAACCGGGAGTCTGCCGGCAGCCTTCCCTATCGCCCAGGCCGACGGTACAACGACCCCCATCAGGGCCAGGTACTGGAAATGATCCGCCACGAACGAGAAGAGGAAGGGGTAGACGTTCACAAACCCCAGGACCGGCAACAGAGTCCCCAGGAAAAAGAGCGTTGCCGCAAGGGGCCCGCGGTTCCGGCGGGCCAGGACCACTAGAGCCGCGAGGACCGCCGCAACCACCAGGAGCGCAAGCCAGGGCCCCACCTGGTTGGTGCCAGGGGACCACCGCGGATAGATGAACATCAGGTCCACGGGCCAGAGGTCCTTTCCCAGGTAAAACAGGGCGGCGCGGCAAGCGAGCAGGAGCCGCTCCAACGGGCCAAATGAAAAATCCGCCCCCTCCGCTCCGATAAGCCTGGCCTCGGCCCAAGCCGTGAAAAGCCCGCTCACAGCCCCCGCCGCCATCCAGGGAAGCAACGGGACGACGTCCCTCTTCCATTGGAGCCGGCGCCGCCACCAGAGGACCACAAGGATGGCCCCGGGTAGGGAGGCCGTGACGCTCTTTGTCAGCAGGGCCAGGGCAAAGAGCGCGAGGGCTCCCGCGTAGAATCCCCGCCTCCTCGTGTCATCAAACCGAAGGTAGAGGAGGGCAGAGCCTAGGTAAAACAGCGCGGAGAGGGTGTTCTTCTGCTCAGAGATCCAGGCCACGGATTCCGCGCACACCGGATGAAGGGCGAAGACAATGGCCGCGAGCGCGGGGAACGGAAATGCAAGGCGCCTCAGGATGGCCGCGAGGAGCCATGCGGCCATGGCGTTAAAGAGGACGTTTACAAGGTGGTATCCGGCAACGTGGTCGCCCCACAGCCGGTGCTCGGCCCAGAACGCCGAGTGCAGAACCGGGTAATACTGCTGGGTAGCCCCAATTTCGAACCAGATCTGCCACAGCCCGTGGAGCGAGCGCAGTTGCGCGCGCGTCACGTGGGCATCATCGTCCCAAAGAAATCCTCCGAGGAGCGCGGGAAAATATGCGAACACAACCGCCGCGAGAAGGATCACCGCAAGGGCGAGGGCGCCGGGTTCCGTCCAGGCGGGCCTCTCCGGCCGTAAAGCGGGGGAATTCGCCACGGAGGGGATTCCGGATCATCCGCAAAAAAGGGTCAAGAGCCCGCTCCCCACCGACGCGAGAGACCGTCCCTCCTCCCTCGGGAACCGGTGCCCGGAGTGGCAACGATGTTAAAAACATAGTCATTTCTGCCATTTTTTAACGGAGCGGACGCGATTATCATCACAAGCAGCCTACAGGACCCGCAAAACAACCGCCTCCAACTCCATGACAGGCCCATCGACCGCAACCCTCAGCCGATACGAGCACGTGCCCCTGGCGGTCTTCCCGACGAGCGCCGAGGCCTCGCGCGCGGTTGCCCACGAGATTGCGGCCCTTATCCGCTCCAGGCAGGCCGCAAAGCGGCCGGCCGTCCTTGGGCTTGCGACTGGATCCACTCCTCTAGGCCTCTACGCCGAGCTTGTCAGGATGCACCGCGAGGAGGGCCTGAGCTTCGCCAACGTGGTCACGTTCAACCTGGACGAGTACTTCCCGATCCAGCCCTCAAACCCGCGGAGCTACCGGCATTTCATGCAGGTGCACCTTTTTGACCACGTCGACATCGCTCCGGAGAACACCCACGTGCCGGACGGCGCGGTGCCGGTGAATGCAGTCGACGCGCACTGCCGCGACTATGAGGAGCGGATCAAGGCCGCGGGCGGGATCGACTTCCAGGTCCTGGGCATCGGCCGAACCGGCCACATTGGCTTCAACGAACCCGGCAGCCCAAAGCGCTCCCGCACGCGCATCGTGACGCTCGACTCGCTCACCCGGCGGGACGCCGCGGGCGATTTCGGCGGAGAGCAAAATACTCCGCGATATGCCATTACGGCTGGGGTCAGGACGATCCTCGAAGCGCGCCGCATCGTCCTTTTGGCCTGGGGCCAGCACAAGGCCGAGATCGTTCGCGCGGCCATCGAGGGCCCGGTCACCCCGCAGATCACCGCATCGTTTCTGCAGGAGCACGACCATGTCCAGTTCATCGTGGACCGCGCGGCGGCCGGTGCCCTGACGCGCTATCGCACGCCCTGGCTCTTGGGCGCGCTTGGCGACCAGGGCCTCCAGTGGGACCCCGCGATGATGCGTCGCGCGATAATCTGGCTTTCGCAGCTCAGGAAGAAGGCGGTCCTTAAGCTCACGGACGACGACTACAACGAGGCCGGCCTCCAGGACCTGCTCAGGATCCACGGCTCGGCCTACGACGTTAACCTGGCGGGCTTCTACCAGCTCCAGCATACGATCACGGGCTGGCCCGGCGGACGCGACCCCGGAAGAACCCGTCCGGGCGATGCTCCGGTCCGCCCGCTAAAGGCGCCGTCATCCGGCGTCTTCCCGAAGCGCGTCCTCGTGCTCTCTCCGCACCCCGATGACGACGTGATCGGGATGGGGGGCACCCTGTGCCGCCTTATTGAGAACGGTCACGAGGTGCATGTGGCCTACCAGGTCTCCGGAGCCAATGCCGTATCGGACGAGGCCCTGGCACGGGCCCTGCGCTTTGTCCGGGACGCCGGCGTCGCCCGGGATGTCGATTCCAAGCGAATCGCCGAGCTGTGCGCCTCGCTGGACGCCGCAGGTTCCCTGCCGGAGACGCCCGAGATCCACCACTGGAAGGGGCTCGTGAGGCGACAGGAGGCTTTGAGCGCCGCCCGGGTGTGCGGCGCGGATCCAAAAAGGCTCCATTTCCTTGACCTCCCCTTTTACCATGCGAGCCCCGGGAGCCGCAGGCAGCTTGGCGACTCGGACCGCTCGATCATGCGCGCCCTCCTCTCCGAGACCCGGCCCCACCTGGTCTTCGCCGCGGGCGACCTTGACGACCCGCACGGCACGCACCGGCTGTGCCTGCATGCCCTCCGCGACGCCCTCTCAAGCCTTTCCAAGGAGGAGTGGGTGCCGCAGGGCGAGCTCTGGCTCTACCGCGGGGCATGGTCCGAGTGGTCGGCCGATGAGATCGACATGGCGGTCCCGCTGAGCCCCCAGGAGGTCCTGCGCAGGCGCCGCGCCATATTCTGCCACGAGACGCAAAAGGACATGGCACTCTTCCTGGGTGACGACCGCAGGGAATTCTGGCAGAGGTCTGAGGACCGAAGCAGACGCCTTGCCGAAACCTACAACGCACTTGGCCTCGCCGAATACGAGGCAATCGAAGCTTTCAAACGATATGGCCCGGAAGAATTCCTGCGCGATCTGCCTCTTTAGCGCACTGGCGGCATTGGCCATGCAGGCTCGCGGCGGACCCCTGCCCCTGGACGTCATGCCCGCGCCGGCGGAGGTCCACTTGGAGCAGGGTCTTTTCCCCATCAAGGGGCTCCTTGTGGTCGCTTTGACCGACGGGTCAAGCCGAGGGGTCGCCAACGCTGTAGCGCGCGTGCAATCGCGGTGGCTTGTCCTGAGGACACCCAATCCGGACAAGGGACATGAGTCGGGCGGCTACAGGCTCACGGTCCAATGGTCGGAAGAGGGCGCAGCAGTCCCGTCTCTGGGCGACGACGAATCGTACACGCTCGACCTGGGCCCCACGCAGGCGACGCTCAAATCAAAGACCCCGCTCGGTGCGATGCGAGGGCTGGAGACCTTCCTGCAGCTCCCTGTGCCCGAGGCGGGCGGCTGGTGCCTTCCCCAGGTGACGATCGACGACAGGCCGAGGTTCCCGTGGAGGGGCCTCATGATTGACGTCGCGCGACACTGGCAGCCGATCGAGGTGATCGAGCGCAACCTGGACGCGATGGCAGTGGTGAAGCTCAACGTGCTCCACCTGCACCTGACCGACGACCAGGGCTTCCGGATCGAGAGCCTCACCCATCCCGAACTCCAGGGCATGGGCTCTGACGGGCAGTATTTTACCCAGGCGCAGGTGCGCGCGATCATCGCCTACGCCGCCGACCGCGGGATCCGGGTCGTGCCCGAGTTCGACATACCCGGGCACGCAACCAGCTGGGTCGTTTCCCACCCGGAGATTGCAAGCCTGCCGGGCCCCTACTCGATCGAGCGCCACTGGGGCGTGTTTAATCCCGTCCTCGACCCGACGAAGGAAGCCACCTACGCGCTCCTCGGGGATTTCCTGGGCGAGATGGCCGCGCTTTTCCCTGACCCTTTCATCCATATCGGGGGAGATGAGAACAACGGCGTGCAGTGGAGGGCGAACCCCAGGATCCAGGCCTTCATCCGCGAGCACGGCCTCAAGGACAACGCCGGTCTTCACGCCTACTTCAACAAGAGGGTCCGCGAAATCGTCGAAAAGGGCGGCAAGCGCCTCGTCGGGTGGGATGAGATCATCAATCCCGAGCTCCCGCGCGACTGCGTGATCGACTCCTGGCGCGGGACCGAGGCGCTCGGGGCGGCCGCCTCCCTGGGCTTCGACGGACTCCTCTCGAACGGATTCTACATCGATCTCTGCTACCCCGCATCCGACCACTACCTCCCCGACCCGATCCCCGCCGACTCTAAGCTGACGGCCGCGGAGCGCGCCCATATCCTGGGTGGCGAGGCGACCATGTGGTCCGAGTTCGTCTCCCCGGAGACAATCGACTCGCGCATCTGGCCTCGGACGGCGGCGGTTGCAGAGCGCCTCTGGTCGCCCGCCGGGGTTCGCGACGTGCCGGAGATGTACCGGAGGCTCGCCGCCGTGAGCGGGCGCCTTTCCGATGCGGGCTCCCTGCACGAACGCAATGCCGACCTGATGCTCAGGCACCTTGTCGGCGCCAACCTGGAGATCGCGGGCATCCAGTCGCTCAGGACGTTCATCAGCGTGATCGAGCCCGTTAAGCACTATGACCGCGGAGCCCAGCAGGTCTGGATGAACCAGCAGGTGCCCCTGATCGGGATTGCCGACGCGGCGAACCCCGAGAGCGAGGTGTCGCGCCTGTTCGCGGCGCAGGTCGACGGGGCGCTCTTTGCCCCGGGGACCATAGACAAGGCCCGGCTCGCGGCCCTTCTAGGGACCCTGAGCCAATGGGGCGCCGCGGGCCGCGAGGTCGCGGAGCAGCTGCCCGGCACCTATCCCGCCCTTCGCGAGGCCATTCCGCTCGCCCAGGGTCTCGCCGCGGCCACCACCGTGGCAGCTGATGCCATCGCGTCGCTCCTATCCGGCGCCGCCCTGCCGCCAGAGAAGGCATCCGAGGCCGTGGCCAAGATTGATGCCGCGGCCCAGCCGGACGTCTCAGCAACGCTCATTCCCTCGCTCGGGCCCATGCGGCTGCTCGTTGCCGCAGCCCGGATCCAGGAGCGGCGCGCGGGCCTCTCTGACGAGTACTGGAGGGACCAGGTGATCGCGACCGCTTACCCCGGTCTGGCCGAGGCCGCGCCAAAGGCCAGTCCCTAGGTTCCCCTTATGACCGACCCCGCCCCGACCGCCAACTCCACCACGAAGCGCTACAACGTCTTCCTGCTGCTCGTCGCGGGCCTGGGTGGCCTCCTCTACGGCGTTGACGTGGGGATCATCGCGGGTGCCCTCCCCTACCTCGAGGCCACCTCCGGCCTGAACGCGGGCCAGCTCTCTTTCATTGTCGCGGCGGTCCTCCTGGGAAGCGTCATATCGACCCTCTTCGCGGGCATGCTTGCCGACTGGATGGGCCGCAAGCGGCTCATGATCGCCAGCGGTGTCCTCTTCGTGGCGAGCATTCCGGTGATCGCCCTCTCCCACGGGTACGGCTACCTGGTCCTCGGACGCCTGCTCCAGGGCGTGAGCGCGGGCCTTATCGGGGTCGTGGTCCCGCTCTACCTCGCGGAATGCCTCGGGGCAAAGAGCAGGGGAAAGGGCACGGGGATATTCCAATGGCTGCTCACACTTGGGATCGTGGTGGCGGCGGTGATCGGCATGTATTTCAGCTTCCGGGTGGCCGCAGTGGCCAAGCTCGGCGACCCGTCCAAGCTCCTCGCCTTCAAGGACACGGCCTGGAGAAGCATCTTCTGGGTGTCGCTGCCCCCGGGGCTCCTGTTCGTGATCGGCAGCAGCGCGGTTTCGGAGTCGCCCAGGTGGTTGCAGCGGAAGGGGCGGATCGGCGAGGCGCGCGAGGCGCTCCTCAGGTCGCGCTCCGCGGCGGAGGCCGACCTTGAGATGGCCGAGATGGAGAAGGCCACGGCCGCCGAGAAGGCGCACGCGGCGAGCGGCCGCCCGCGCGAGTCGCTCCTGAGCCGAAAGTACGTAATCCCGTTTGTCCTGGCGTGCGTGATCCTGGCCTGCAACCAGGCGACCGGGGTCAACTCGATCATCGGCTACAACACGAACATCTTCCTGCAGGCGGGCCTGTCGGACGTCGAGGCCCACTGGGGATACGTGGTCCTCACCCTGGTCAACTTCCTGCTCACAATCGTGGGCGTGCTCTTGGTGGACAGGCGCGGGAGGAAATTCCTGCTTTCCGCGGGCAGCGCCGGAATCATCCTTTCCCTGGTGGCCGTGGGGCTCATCTTCCGCTCGACCGAGAGCCTGCGCGTCGACTGCCGGGCCGCTGTGCAGGACGCGGTTCTGCCTGATCAAAGGCTTAGCCTGCCTTTTGACGGCGCGTCCGCTGCGCGCCTCCTCTCCACGGTTGGTGAGGCCGGAAAGGCGATATCCGGAAGGCCCTCCACGCTCATCGTCATCTACTCCTACGGCGACTTCCGGGCGGCGACCAATGTCGTCCGCTCCGACGACCCTGCCTCCCCGTCGGTGTCGGTGTCCCGGGACAGCTGCGTGCCGCCGAACAGGGTGGTCGCCTTTTTCTCCAATCCGTTTGCGGATCTTGAGCGTGCCCGGACATCCCCCCTTAAGATCGAGAACGCGCTCATCACACCGGTGCCGAGCGAGCGGAACGGCTGGCTCACGGCGCTCTTCACGTTCTCCTTCATGGCCTTCTTCGCAGCCGGGCCTGGCGTGTGCGTGTGGCTCGCGCTTTCGGAGCTGATGCCGACGCGCATCCGCTCGAACGGAATGAGCATCGCGCTCCTCGTCAACCAGGCTGTGTCGACCACCATCGCGGCGACGTTCCTGCCTACCGTCGGCAAGTACGGGTACTCGACGGTGTTCTTCGGTTTCGCTGCGTGCACGGTCGTCTACTTCGTGACGGCCGCCTTCTTCCTGCCCGAGACCAAGGGCAGGACGCTCGAGGAGATCGAGGAGCTTTTTGAGGCGCGCTAGGGTTCCGGCGGGGCGCGGTTTTTGATCGATTGGGGGCGCAACCCGGCCAAGGATGGGCGGGTGACAACCCCTGCGTCCCGGCCCCATCCGAAATGGGTCCCCCGCCTCCTGGTCGCTACCCTACTCATCCTGTCAAACGCACTACCCATGGCCGCTAGCATCACAAAGTCGTTGTTCGGAAACATGCCCGACGGGACTCCCGTCGACATCTACACCCTTACCAATGCCGACGGACTGGTGTGCAAGGTGATCACGTACGGGGCCGCCATCACGGAGCTCCATGTCCCCGACCGGGCGGGCCGGATGGGGGACGTCGTGCTTGGCTTTGACAACCTGAAGCAGTACCTGACCGAGAGCCCCTGTTTTGGCTCGGTCGTCGGCCGGGTCGCGAACCGGATTGCGAAGGGCACGTTCAAGGTGGACGGGGTAACCTACACGCTCGCGATCAACAACGGCCCGAACACGCTCCATGGCGGGCGCGTGGGTTTCGACAAGCTGGTCTGGGGCGCCGAAGCCGTCGACGGCCCCAATGGCTCTTCGGTTGTGTTCACCCACGTGAGCCCTGACGGCAACGAGGGATTCCCGGGCACGCTCTCGGTCAAGATGACCTACACCCTCACCAACGGCAACGAGATGCGCTTCGACTATGAGGCCACGACCGACAAGGCGACACCCGTCAACCTCACCAACCACAGCTACTTCAACCTTGCCGGAAAGGGAGACGTACGGGACGAGGTCCTGCAGCTGAAGGCGTCGAAGTATACGCCGGGCGACGAGGGCCTGATCCCGACGGGTGTGATCGCCGACGTGGCCGGGGGGCCCCTGGACTTCACCCAGGCAAAGCCTATCGGGCGCGATATCAAGAAGGTGCCGGGAAACACGAACGGCTATGACCACAACTACGTGATCGACGGGGGGGGCAAGAACCTGGTGCTCGCGGCCAAGGTGTACGATCCGGCGACGGGACGCTCCCTCGAGGTGTCGACCGACCAGCCGGGCGTGCAGCTCTACACGGCCAACGGCCTAAACGGCAGGATTGTCGGAAAATACGGCTGGGCCTACGCCTCCTACGCGGGCTTCTGCCTGGAGACCCAGCATTACCCCGACTCGGTGAACCAGCCCTCCTTCCCGTCCACGTTGCTCAGGCCCGGAGGGGTCTTTAGGAGCACGACCATCTACCGCTTCGCGGCCAAATGACCCGCGCCTAGGCCTCCGATATCCAGAGGCCGCAGCCGAGAGCGGGGATTTCGAGATCGGGCGCCACGGCAATCACAGCGGCGCGGCTCCCCGAGTTCATGAAGCGCGCGTGGTCGGCGAGTTGCCTCCAGCTGCCCGAGGAGGCCACCGCACCGATTGAGATCGTGACGTCGGAAAGAGTCGGGTTTACGGCAAAGAGAAGGCGGTCCTGCCCCTTTGAAAAGTCGGCGTTCACAAGAACCGCCAGCGCCGAGCCGCTCCCATTGTAGAACTGGAAGAAGCCCTCGGAGGGCCTTGTGAAGTGCCGAAGCAGCCTGCCTCGCGAGCCCTTCCGGAAGGAGATCCAGTCGGCAAAGTAGGCGTGCGTGCCCAGGTAACGGTACATGCGCCTGTAATCGAGGGCGTTCACGTCGCCCCTCAGGTAGGTGTTCCCGAGCCCGCCCTTGCTCCGGAGAAAATCCTGGCCCTCCGCGAGCATCGGGATACCCACCGACATGAAGAGGATTGCTGCCATCAGGTGGGTGCGCCTCACGTCGTTGAGGGTGGGGTTCGTGCCGTTAAAGCCCGGGTTCTCGGTGATCTGGTCTAACCACGTGCGGTCGTCGTGGGACTCCGTGTAGTTGACCGTCTGCGCCGGCCACTTCGCGAAATACCACGGGGACCCGCGAAGGAAGTACTCCAGCCGGTCGGCGGGCGCGCCGCCGTGGACGTAGTCCCTGAGGAAGTTCCTGTAGCCGTCGTTCCACGAGGCCCACCCGGTATCCCGCAGCGCGCCCGCAATGTGGCCGCGGAAGCTCCAGGGCTCGGCAATGAGGATCACGCTGGGCTTGACCCGCTTGAGCGCGGCCTCGACCTGCTTTAGCACGTCAATCCCGAGGAGCTCCGCCAGGTCGAACCGGAAGCCGTCCACCCCGTAGGTTTCGATGAGGTGTGTGCAGCTGTCGGTGATGAGACGCAATGCCATTGCGGCCCCTGCGCGCACGTCGTTGCCGCAGCCGCTCCAGTTGGCCAGGTTTCCGTTCGGGTCCTCCTCGAAGTAATAGAGCTTGTCGATGTTCATGAGGTGCGCCGGCTCCCCCACGTGGTTGTAGACGACGTCCAGGATCACGGCTATCCCGCGGTCGTGGAATGCCTTCACGAGCTGCTGGAACTCCTTTATGCCCGAGGCATCGGCTGGCGAGGTCGAGTAGCTGCTCTCGAGCGCAAAGTACGAGTTTGTCATGTACCCCCAATGGTACTCCTCGGGGGTCTTGTTATCGAACTCCTGAATCGGCTGCAGCTCGACGCAGTTCACGCCGAGGTGGTGAAGGTAGAAGTTCGGGCTCTCGACCCATTTTCTGAGGCCCGTGAACCCTCGTCGCTCAAGCGTTGAGGCGGCCACGGGCGCTTGGGCTGTCAGGTCCCTGACGTGGGCCTCCGCGATCACCAGGTCCTGCCATGCGGGCGTCCTGAAATCCGAGCCGGCGCGGCCGACCCAGCCGCGGTCCAAGACGATCCCCGGCCCCCCCCGGTCAACGGTCGCGAGGGCATAGGGATCCAGGATATCGCCCCGGGTTGAGATCTTCCCGTCGCCTGCCGCCGCTTCGATCGAGTACCAATAGAACCATCCGTGGAGATTGCGGTCGAGTTCCACCTCCCAGACCCCCGAGGCCCCGTCCGCGTCGCCCCTGCGGGCAAGGGGGAACGAGTCCGCCGCCTTTCGGTTCGCCAGGTCATGGCAGGCAAAGAGCGTCACGGACTCGGCCCTCGGCGCGAAAATCCTGAACGTGGTCGCCCGTTGCGTGACGATGGCGCCCATCTGCAGCTCCGTTCCCAGGTCGAAGAAGAAGTCGCCGGGGACAAGCGGAACAAATCCGCTCGAAACGTCCGCCCCGGCGGCCACCGTCCAGGCACCGGCCAGGTCCAGGGAGGCGGACAGCTCGAAACGCCAGAGGTGGGCTCCCGTCTTTGCCGGGTCCAGAAAGCGGTTCACGAAGCCGGTCTCATCCCGGACGCAGTTCGGCGCATCGTCGCTCGGGTGGAGCCACTGGTTCTCGCCGGTTACAAACTTGAACAACACCTCGCCGCCCTTCATGACCTTGCTCGCCGGGCCCGTCCACAGGAGCACGTCCTCCCCGTCAAGGCTCTCCAGGTGCATGCGCCAGTCCTCGTTGGCGACGGCAGACTGCCAGCCGTTGAAGGGACCCGCAACGTACACCTTCTCGTCGGCGCGCCCGACGCCACCGTTGCGCTTGAGCGGAAGCGCGAAGACGAGGGTTGCCGGATCCTTCAGGAAATACCGGAGGGTCTTGGCGACCTCGAGGTCCGGGGCCCTCGCAAACCGGGTGACCTCCACGGAGCCGGAAAGGGCTATAGCCGGGGGCGCCGCGGCCTCCCAGTTGCGGTCAAACTCGACGATCCCCGAGGAGAGCGAGTCAAGCCAGGCGCGTACCAGACGTGGGGCAGTGGGCATTCCTGTTATTCCTTAAGCAACTAGCGTACCGAAACACGGGCCCTCACAGCAAGCGCCCTGCAAAAATTGCTGCGGAATAATGCGGACGACACGGGGTGCGAAGTTTGGTAGTGTCCCCGGGTTGAAACAGCCCACGCCATGAGGATGTCACACACCCAGATGTATTCCCGCGTCCTCGCGAGCGATCCGGCCTGGAACGGCAGGTTCTTCATGGGAGTCCTGACCACGGGGATCTACTGCCTGCCCTCCTGCGGGGCGCGAAAGCCCAAGCCCGAGAACGTGAGATTCTTCCCCTCGTGCGACGCTGCGCGGGCAGCCGGCCTGCGGCCCTGCATGAAATGCCACCCGGACGACTTCGCCCGGGGCGCCGACCCCGTTCTCGAGTCAATCGAGGCCTTGGTCGCGGAGGTCCGTGGGGCGCCCGGGCGCTTCAGGGACGCGGGTGCCGTCGTCAGGCGATCCGGTTTCGGCGCGACCCGTTGTTTTGAGCTTCTGCGCCTGCACTACCACGCGACGCCGGCAGACCTGCTCGTGCGGGCGAGGGTCGACGCCTCCACCCGCCTGCTTGCCTCTGGGAATCTTCCCCTTGCGGACATCGCCGATGAGGCCGGTTTTGCCGCGCTGTCGTCATTCCACGAGCATTTTAAGTCGTTCACGGGAATGACGCCGTCGGATTACCGGGCCCTCGGCTCGAAGGCCTCCTTCAAGGTGGACCTGCCGCCCGGTTATCCCCTCGCCCACCTCCTAAGGACGCTGGGCCGCGACCCCCAAAGTGTCACCGAACGCCTGTTTGGGAGGACCTATGAGACCTCCGCGGACCTGGTAGGGCTGCCCGCGGTGCTTAGGATGGAGTTCTCCGACGGGGACGTGGCGGTCTCCCTCGATGCTCAGGCGGGCGTCGAGGCACGGCACCGCTTCGCCGCCCATCGTCTGGTTGCAGGCGTGCTCGGCCTCGCGCAGGACGCGGCCGGGTTCGCACGGCTCGCCCGGCGCCTTGGTCTCGCGCGCCTCGTAACCGGGCGCCCCGGCCTGCGCCTGGCGGGGACTCCGAGCATCCTCGACGGGCTCTTTTGGTCGATCATCGGCCAGCAGATCAACCTGCCGTTTGCCTGCGTGCTGAAGCGCCGGCTGGTCGAGAACACCGGAACCAGGCTTGCCGGGGGGCTCTACTGCATCCCGACGGCCGCGGCGGTCGCACGTCTGGAGCCGTCCGACATGCGCCCGTGGCAGTATTCCCGCCAGAAGGCTGAGTACCTGATAGGAGCAGCGCGTTTGGTCGCGGGAGGCGAGTTGGACCTGGGTGCACTGCCCCGGATGTCTGCCACACGGGCCGAGAGGACGCTTCTCGCAGTACGGGGATTGGGGCCCTGGTCGGTCAACTACCTTATGATGCGCTCGCTCGGCTTCGCGGACTGCGTCCCCCTCGGCGACACCGGGGTTACCAGCGGCCTTCAGACGCTCTTTAAGCTCGAGGAGCGGCCGGACGTGGATGCGACACGCCGCCTCATGTCGGTTTTCTCGCCGCACCGCAGCCTGGCCACAGCCCATCTGTGGCAGATCAACCATCCCCCGCCATGACCCCGTCACGTCCCAATTACTTCTCAGAATTCAGCACCCCGCTCGGTATGTTCTCCGTCGCAGTCAACGCACAGGGCAGCCTGACCGCTGCGGCCTTCGGCAACCACCGTGCGCTGCAGCGCCGCATCGGAGCCGTCTCGCTCGTCAGGGACCCCGCGAGGACATCGCCAGCCCGCCGGCAGGTGAAGGAATGGCTGCGGGGTGCAAGGAGGGCATTCACACTACCCGTTTCGCCCGCGGGCTCCTCCTTCCAGCGCCGTGTCTGGTCCGCGCTCCGGCAAATCCCGTACGGCGAGACGCGCTCCTATGGGCAGATCGCGCGGTCTATAGGCAGCTCAGCACGCGCCGTCGGGAGGGCCAATGCCACAAACCCCGTGTGCGTCGTCGTTCCTTGCCACCGGGTGATCGGCGCCGATGGATCGCTCACCGGCTACGCCTTCGGCGAGGCAAAGAAACGGAGCCTTCTTAGGCTCGAGGGAGCGGGATTCACCCGCTCCTAGCCTTGCGCACGGCCGACACGAAGGCACCCAGGCGGGCGTGATCCTTGACGCCCGGCGCCGACTCAACCCCGCTGTTCACGTCGACCAATCGAGCTGCCGTTCCGGCAAGGGCCTCTCCTACGTTCTCCGGCGTGAGGCCCCCTGAGAGGATCCATGCCTTGGCCGGGAATCTCTCTCGGTGGCGCCGAAACTTGGGCCAGTCGCCCGTGCGGCCCGTGCCGCCGAAGAGCTTTGGGTCGAAGGTGTCGAGCACCAGGGTTTCCGCGAGCGCGAGGCATGCCTCGGGCACGTCCGCCGTTGGCGGGAGCTTCGGCGCCAGCCATAGGTTCTCCGCGCCCACTGCCCGCGACCAGCCCTCGATGACGGAAAGCGGCAGGTCGTGGCGAAAATGCACCTGATAGCGATCAAACCCCGCGCCGCGCATGGCACCCAAGTCCTCGATCGAGGGCTCAACCGATACGGCCACCCTCCGGCGACCCGGGAGCCTGCCCGCCATCGAGCGGTACTGGGCAAGGGTGATGTGCCGGGGCGACGCGGGGTGCAGGATGAACCCCAGGTAGTCCGCGCCGCACGCGTCCGCATAGTCCGCGTCCACAAGCGAGGTCAGGCCGCAGACCTTGATCTGGATACCGTCGATCATGGGTCGCCCGGCTAGCGGAACGAGTTGACGGCCTCGATGACGCTTTGCACCTGCTCGTCGGTGAGCTCAGGGAAGATGGGAAGGCTGACGCAGGTCGCAGCCGCTCGTTCCGCGACCGGTAAGGAACCCTTCGGGTAGCCCAGGCCCGAGAAGCATTCCTGGAGGTGCAGCGGAACGGGGTATATCAGGTCGGTTCCGATGTCGCGCCTCCCCAGGTGCTCACGCAGCGCGTCCCGACGGGGATGCAGGATCGTGAACTGGTGGAAGACCGAGCCTCCCGGGAGGCCTGCGGAGGGAAGCACGGCCCCCTCCAGGCGAATCCCCTCCAGGTAGGCCTGGGCGATCGCCCTGCGGCGGGCGTTCCATCCGGCCAGGTGGGGCAATTTCACTCCCAGGAGCGCGCCCTGAAACCCGTCCATTCTGAAATTTGCCCCCATGACCGAATGGTGGTAGCGCTTTTCGGAGCCGTGGACCCGGATAAGCTTCGCGCGGGCCGCCACCTCGGGCCTCCTTGAGACGAAGGCCCCACCCTCCCCGCAGCCGCCCAGGTTCTTGGTCGGGTAGAAGCTGAACGTGCCGGCGTCTCCGATGATCCCTACCGGCAGGCCCTTGTACCGGGCGCCCACGGCCTGCGCGCAGTCCTCGATCACGAACAGGTTGTGCCTGCGGGCCACCGCCATGATCTCGTCCATCCGGGCGGGAAGCCCAAAAAGGTGCACCACCACGACACCCTTCGTCCGGGGCGTGATCGCCCGCTCGAGCGCCGCCGGGTCCAGGTTGAACGTTCCCTCCTCAATATCCGCGAACACGGGTTTCGCACCGACGTAGGAAATGCCCCAGGCCGACGAGATGAAGGTAAATGGCGGGAGCACGACCTCGTCTCCAGGCCCAAAGCCCGCGATCATGCAGGCGGCATGGAGCGGCGAAGTGCCGCTGTTCATGCCGAGCGCCCCGGGGTACCCGAACGTGGCCGCGAAGGCCTGCTCGAATACCTCGACGTCCCTGCCGAGGCAGAAACGTGTCGCGTCGTAGGTGGCGGAAAGCGCGGCAAGTGCCTCGGAACGAAGCGCCCTGTGCTGGAGCGCAAGGTCTAGGAAGGGAACCTTCATTCGAGCGACTTTATCAGGGCAGCTACGAGCTCGTCGATACCGGGGACCGTTGGCTCAAAGCCCACCTGAAGCCCCACTTTGCGCATCGTATCGCTGGTCTGCGGGCCTATGCTCCCGTAGAGGGGCACCCGGGCTCCCTTCTCCAGCTTTACCGCCGCTCCCTGGTCCATAAAATTCTGGGCGGAGCTCGAACTCGCGAACAGGACCGCGTCCGCCCCCAGCCTGCGGTATTCCGCGGCTACCGGGTCCGCGGAGAGGTCCACCGCCTCGGTCTTGTAGACCTGGAGCGTGTCCACGATGGCCCGCGCCTCCTCGAGCTTCTTGATGAGGACGTCGCGGTTCAGGTTGCCCGTGATGACGAGCACTTTCGCATTGTCGATGCTGCCCGTGGCAATGAGCTCCGTGGCAAGGGCCTCCGCCGTCGCCTTCTTGGGGAGGCACTCCACCTTGAGCCTTAGCTCCCCCACGGCCCTTGCCGTCGCCTCCCCGACGCACGCGATCCTCATGAGGCCGAGCGAACGGATGTCGTCGAAGATCCGGAAGAACTCGCCAAAGAAATTATGGACGCCGTTAGCGCTCGTGAACACGAGCCAGTCATAGCCGCCGAGCTCCAGCATGATGTCGGCAAGCGCCTGCTTTGACACCTCTCGCGATATCCGCAGGACCGGGAGCTCGACAACCTCCGCGCCAAGGACCGCAAGTTTCGCGGCGAGGTCCGAGGCCTGGTCGCGCGTGCGCGTGACGACGACCCTCCGCCCTGCCAGTGGGAGCTTTGGGGCTTCAGACATTGCAGTGGGCCCGGGTCACTTCAGGCCAAGCCCGCCAAGGATTCGGGCGGCCGCCGCTTCGGGTGACGCATAGTCGTCCGGGGAAAGGGGGAAGGTCCTGAGCCCCACGTTCTCGTGGAAGAAGTAGAGCGTGTCGCCCGAGGCGTACGCCCCAAGCGCCGTGTGGCAGCCGCCCCCCAGGGCCGTCTGGATCGCGCGCTCAAGCCCAAGGCCTCGCGCCGTCACCGCATCAAACACCCCCGCGAAGCGCGCGAGGTCGGCCGTGCGGCACTGGACCCCGATCGCGCCCTGGCCCACGGCCGGAACCATGGTTTCAAAGCCGATCGCGTGGAACTCGACGCCGGGCCACGAGCCTATGCCGAGGCGTTTGAGGCCGGCCGCCGCAAGTATCGTGCCGTCGGCCACGCGCTGGTCGGCAATCTTCCTCAGGCGTGTGTCCACGTTGCCGCGGATCTCGGTGAATTCGACTCCCGGGAACATCTTCTCGACCTGCTGCCGCCGGCGCGGGCTGCTTGTGGCGAGACTCTTGGGCGTCCCGACCCCGGAGCGGAGGATCAGCATGTCCCTGGGGTCCTCCCGCGGGAGATAACCCGCGATCGAGAGCCCGTCCACGGATCCGCCCGGGAGGTCCTTGGTGCTGTGGATCGCCACGTCGGCCTCGCCCCTGAGGAGCGCGCCCTCGAGCTCGTGCGTGAAAAGACCCTTCCCGCCCTTCTCCTCGAGCGACCACTCCGCCTGGCGGTCCCCCGTGGTGACAAGCTTCAGGAGCTCGCACTCAATCCCGAGGCGGGTCTTGAGGTAGGCCGCGGAAAGCTCCGCCTGCGCAAGGGCCAGCGGGCTCTTGCGTGTCGCGAGGACAAGTTTTTTACCCATTATAGGGCACCCGGGCCAGCGCGTCGGATTCCGGCCGTCAGTAGGCGGCCTGGACGCCCTTCAGGTTCTTCTTGGTCATCCACGGCATCATGCCGCGCAACCTCTGGCCCGTCTTCTCGATCTGGTGGGCCGCGCCCTTTTTAAGGAGCTTGTTGTACTTCTTGAGTCCGCCCTTGTACTCGGCGACCCACTGGCGGGTGAACTTCCCGCTTTGAATCTCCGAAAGGATCTTCTTCATTTCCTTCTTGGTGGCCTTGTTCACGACGCGGGGGCCGCGGGTGATGTCGCCGTACTTGGCCGTCTCGGAGATCGAAAAGCGCATGCCCGCGATGCCGCTCTCGTACATGAGGTCGCAAATGAGCTTAAGCTCGTGGAGGCACTCGAAGTAGGCCATTTCGGGCTGGTAGCCCGCCTCTACCAGGGTTTCGAATCCGGCCTGAACCAGGGCGCTCGCCCCGCCGCACAGCACCGCCTGCTCGCCGAACAGATCCGTCTCCGTCTCCTCCTTGAAGGTGGTCTGCAGGACGCCGGCCCGTGTCGAGCCGATTCCCTTCGCCCACGCAAGCGCGGCCTTCTTGGCCGTCCTCGAGCGGTCCTGGAACACGGCGACCAGGGCCGGCATGCCCTTTCCCTCCACGTAGAGCCTGCGGACCATGTGGCCCGGGCCCTTCGGGGCCACCATGACGATGTCGATGTCCTTGTGGGGCTTGATGAGCCCGAAGTGGACAGCCAGGCCATGGCTGAACATGAGCGTCTTGCCCTTCGAGAGGTTTGGCAGGATGTCGTTCTTGTACACGCTCGCCTGCTTCATGTCGGGCAGGCCCACCAGGATGACGTCCGCGCGGCGGACGGCCTCGGCGGTGTCGTACACCTTGAAGCCGTGCTGCTTGGCGACCTTGCGCGACTGGGAGCCCGGGTAAAGGCCGATGATCACGTTGCATCCGCTGTCCTTCAGGTTCAGCGCGTGGGCGTGGCCCTGCGAACCGTAACCCAGCACGGCAAGCGTCTTGTTCTTGAAGAAGCCGAGGTCGGCGTCCTTGTCGGTGTAAACTTTGGCAGGCATGGTTAAAGGGTGTGTGCGGTCGGGTTAACTAGCGGGTGAGGGCAAGGCTTCCGGTCCTGGCAATTTCCAGGATCCCGAACGGCTCGAGGAGGCCCAGGAACGCGGCAATCTTCGCCTCGTCCCCCGTCACCTCGATGATGAGGGAGTCATGCGCGAGGTTCGCGATCTTGGCTCGGAAGATCTCCTTGATTTGGAGGATCTCGGGGCGGGTCTTGGCGTCGGCGCGGATCTTCACGAGCACCAGTTCCCGGTCGATCGTCTGCCCCTCCTTGAAGTCCATCACCTCGACCACATTCACGAGCTTGCGCAGCTGCTTGGTGCACAGGTCGAGCGCGGCATCGTCTCCCTTCAGGACGATCGTAATCCTCGACAGCGAGGCGTCGTGGGTAGGCGCGACGTTGAGCGAGTCGATGTTGAAGCCGCGGCCGGAAATCATCCCGGCGACACGGGCCAAAACGCCGAACTTGTTCTCGACGAGGACTGAGATCGTATGTCGCATGTAGTTGCTTGTGTGCGTGGTGCCGAGGGCCCGTACCGAGCAAACGGCGGGTCCAAAGGTCAACCAAGCCTAGGGAGAAAAGGGAAGCCTAAACGGAGGGGCGCCCGCTGCGCCCCGGCGGTGACTCTTTGGCCCACGGCAAGATTCGCGGATCGAAAGGCAACAGATGCATGGGATGCCGGTATGTGTGCCGTTATACTGTACGGCTGTTCAATCCGAACAGACCACAACCATGGACACTACCAATCCCACGTTCTCGGAACTAAAGGCTCAAGCGCCTGCAACACGGGGCGCTGACAGCAGCGACCAGGCTGCCAGCTCCATCCATTACGCGGGGGCCAAAGATCCAAAGATACCGTTGCCCTACGTGATAGCGGGCATCGTAGTGCTGGCAGGGGCTGCCTACGCGCTAAGGAACATGGTCCATTTCTAGCGGCTTGCCGCTAGGATGGCTGCCTTGAGGGTCGCCTTGGCATCAAGGCAGGGGAGAAAGGGCGAAGTGGCGCTCCTTCGGGAGGGCCGGATGGGACCGGCTGGACTGGTCCTTCTCCTCCGCTGCTGAAAGGAAGGCTGCTGCGGCGAGCGCCCCGGGGTCGCCTGCCGCGGTGAACAGCAGGTGGCGCTCCAGGCGTTGAGTCTCGTGGCCGCCCGTCGCCGCCCAGCGAACCTGATAGGCCTGCCAGCGCATCGGTGTGTTGTACCGGGCAAGGTTAACCCCCTTTGCAAGGTCCGAGTCAAGGAACACCCCGACAAGCTGTTCGTCTATCCGGAGCTCATAACGGCCCGGCCGCAGGCCTCCTACCACAAGGGGCTCGGAATTGATGGAATCCAGGTCCGCACCGGCCAACTGCGCCAGGTCGGTGTTGGCGTCCGCGTAGTCCAGGGGCAGCGGAAGCGAGCCGTCCAACTCGGTCCACTTGACGACGCCGTCGTTTACGGCGAGCGCGCTCACGCTGGCATTCTCAGCAGCGCCAACCGACTGGGAGTGCGCGTCGATCTGCACGCGGCTCACAAGGGCGGGAGCCCGCCAAGCCCTCAGCAGGGCGGCTCCCATCACAATGTGTCCCGCGGGGCTCGGGTGGACCCGGTCGGGAAGGAGGAGGCTGGCAAGGTCGGGATCCTTCCGGAAGACGCTTCCAATTCCCGAGGCGACCACGCTCCCGAAGTCAACGACAGGGAGCTGCTGCTCGCGGCCGATCTCGGCCACGCTCTCCCCCATCTGCCTCAGAACCTCCATATATCCCCCCTCAAAATTGGGAGGCCGGGCAACGTCGTCAAAAGGCGACGAACGGATCAAGTAGATCCGAACCCCCGGCAAGGCCTCCCTGATCTTCTTCACGATGAATCGGTAGCCGCCGGTGAATGCGGCCAGGGTCTCGGGCTCAAGCTTACGGTACCGGCCGTCATTCATCCCGAGCATGAGCGTCACCACCGTCGGCCTAAGGCGGATCACATCTCGGTCTATCCGGACTCCAATCTCGCCGGACCCCCCGCCCTTAACCGTGTCACCGCCGACCCCGGAGTTGTAGAAGCGGAGATCCCACGTCGGGAACCGGTCGCGGCAGTAGGCCTCGACCACAGCCGCATAGCCCCCGTCCTGGGTGATGCTGTCGCCATAGAACACCACGCGATCGCCGTCATGAAGCGCAAACACGGGGGCGAGCTCCGCGGAGCGCAGGCAGGCGGACGCGACCAGCAGGAACAAGAATCCTGACAGGGCGCGCCAGGGAAGATGGGGGGGCTTGGGGTTGGTGGGTTTCATAGGGGTAAAGGGAGCAACTGCCTTGTTTCGGGGCCCTGCCCGGCGGGTGCGCAGTGCGTGGAACGCCGGTCGGCCCACCATGAGCGCTAAGGCCAAGTTCGCAACGAAAGGTTTCATCTCCCCGGGGGCGGCCTACGGTCCATCACTGCATGGATTCTGCGGGCCCAAGGACTCCGCGAGCGACCCGGTCGCATCCCCCAACGCCACCCGTTATAGTATCGCCTTCGGGCGCCGGGCGCTTATGCCCTTTCGGGCTGGCACGGTGCTAGCATCGCCAAGGAGCCTCCCCAAGAAAGCCTAGGAACCCCATGACGAAGCGCATCGCCCGTTTGGCCACTGCAACCGTCGTGCTCCCTGTCCTGTCGGCTTTCGCGGATGCGCCGGGTTCCAGCTCCCATCCCGGCCAACGGGAGGTGCTTCCGGCGGAAATATCACCGGTAAGCTACGACCTTTCGCTTTCCCCCGATGGGGAAAAGCTGACGTTCCGCGGGACGGTGGTGATACACATTGAGGCCAAGAAACAGGCGGCCTCCGTGGTCTTAAACGCCTCCAAGCTGAGCTTGGACCGCGCCGTTCTCGACGATGGGGCGGCGGCGGCGGTCTCGCTCGACAGCGCGCTGCAGCGGGCGACGCTCACCTTCCCCTCCCCGGTGGGCGCCGGGCCCCACACGCTTACGATCGATTACCACGGGAATATAGGGAACGCGACGCTCGGATTCTTCGCGATGGACTATGAGAGCCCCAACGGCAAACGCAGGACCCTGGCCACAAATTTCGAGCCCGCGTCCGAGCGGGAGTTCATGCCCTCCTGGGACAAGCCCGGCCAAAAGGCGACCTTCGCGCTGTCCGTCGTTATCCCCGGCGCCCTCACCGCGGTCTCCAACATGCCGGTCTCCTCAACAAAGGAGATTCCCGGCGGCATGAAACGGGTGCGATTCCAGACCTCGCCAAGGATGTCGACCTACCTGATCTTCCTCGGGATCGGGGATTTCGAGCGCATCAGCACCCAGGTTGACGGCGTCGACCTTGGCGTCGTCGTCTCCAAGGGCGGCACCGCGAGGGGGGAGTATGCGCTCTCGGAAGCCGCGAAGATCCTGCGCTACTACAATGACTATTTTGGCTATCGCTTCCCGCTGCCCAAGCTCGACCTGATCGCCTCGCCGGGAAAGATCGCAGGGGGATCGATGGAGAACTGGGGAGCCATCTTTTATTCCCAGGATCATCTCCTGTTCGATCCGGCGCTCTCGACGGAGGAGGACCGCCATAATGTCTTCCAGGTCGTCGCCCACGAGATGTCGCACCAATGGTTCGGCGATCTTGTGACCATGGCGTGGTGGGACAACCTGTGGCTCAACGAGGGCTTTGCGTCCTGGATGGAGACCAAGATAGCCGACGACCTCCATCCCGAGTGGGATTGGGGCCTGAGGTCGACACGGATCGAAAACGGAAAATTTGAGGACGCCAAGCCCTCCACCCACCCCATACTACGGGAGGTGCTGACGGCCAGCCAGGCTGAGCAATCCTTCGACGGAATCACTTATGGGAAGGGGTCCGCGGTGGTCGGCATGCTTGAGGATTATGTGGGCCCTGAAACCTTCCGTGAGGGAGTCCGCCGGTACATGAAGCTCCACGCTTTTGGCAACACGGTCGACGGCGATCTATGGCAGGCCGTCGAGGCGGCGTCCGGAAAGCCCGTGGTCCAGATTGAAGCCGGTTTCACGACGCAGCCGGGATTGCCCCTGCTTAAGGTCCTTTCGGAGGTGCCCGTGCAGGGCGGTACGCGTGTGAATATCGAAACTGGCCGCTTTGCCGAGGATCCGGCGACGCTTGTGGGAGCTCCGGTTTCCAGCTGGCAGGTGCCGGTCACGGTGATGGCGGGACAGGCCGTCACGAAACAGGTCATAATGGGGGCAAACGGCTCGGCGGTGGTCTCGGGCGCCTACCCCGCCCTGGTGAACGCCGGGCAAAAAACCTATGCCAGGGTAGTCTATCCTCCGGCGGTCTTTGAGGCCCTTTTGCCGCGGGTGTCGGCACTCCACCCGGTCGACCAGCTCGGACTATTGAATGACGCCTGGTCCCTGGGCCAGGCCGGCTATGTGCCCATGGCTGACTACCTAGCGTTAACGCGCGCGCTCCGGTCCGACGGCAATCCCTTCGTCTGGAGCAAGGTCGCACTGAACCTGAAGGAAATCGATCGGCTCTACGGCGAGCTTCCCGGGCGCGGCCGGTTCAGGGAGTTTGCCCTGGCAAGGTTGAGGCCCCTTGCCGCGGCGCTCGGGTGGCGGCCAAAGGACGGGGAAGGCGTCAATGTGCCGGCACTCCGATCCGCGCTGCTTCGCGCCCTGAGCAGCTTTGATGACCCTGCCGTGATCGCCGAGGCGAGGAGGCAGTATCAAACGGGCTCCTTCGGATCCGCATCGGACAGGAAGACCGTGATCGAAATCGTTTCCGAGCACTCCGACGCCCCCATGTTCGACCGCCTGGTCAGGGAGATACGGGCCCTGAAGGACCCGTTGGAGCGACAGGACAGGTTCGAGGCCATCATGGGGCTAAAGGATCCCGCTCTGATAGGCCGCGCGCTCGACCTGGCCATCAGCGACGAGGCGCCTGCGGGATCCGCCATCCAGACGCTCCTGCCGACGGCATCCCGCAACCATCCGGATATTGTATGGGATTTCGCGCTCAAGCACGTCGACCAGCCCGGTTTCCCGATGGATAGCGAGTCCCGCCTGTGGGTGATGCCTTACCTTGCAAGCCGATCCCTTGATCCCGCGCGAATCAAGGAGCTGGAGGAGTATGCGGATGCTCACATCCCCGCGGGCGCGCGCGAGCACGTGGAGTCGGCCATCACCACCCTTCAGCAGGCCGAGCGGTTCAGGAAGGAGAGGCTGCCCGAGATTGACAGGTGGCTCGCCTCCCTGGGGCGAGGGTGAGACCAAAGCCCTATGGCGCTCATTTCTTCGGGTCCGTGAGAAGCTCAATGAGCGTCGGCGGCTTGACCTCGACCGTACCCTCCGGGACCCGGGTCCTCTCCAGCCCCTTGCTGGGCTGGCCAAAATATTGCGAGGCATACCGCGCCATCACCGGGAGGGCCCTGTCGAACTCGTTGTGGCGCTCACTGATGCTGAAGCGGGTCTCCCAGAGCAGCTTATGCTTCTTCTCCTTCCACAGGAGCTGGAAGTCATAGGCCATCAGCACCACGAAATAGCGGTTCTCCTCGATCTCCGCGACCTGGTCCTTCTGGTCAATCCCGAGGGCGGTGTGCTTGAGGTAATTTCCCTCCTCCGTGCCGATCAGCCCCGAGGCCGAGTACCCGATCATTGCCGCGTTCTTGAAATCGAGCTGGTCCCGGACGTGATTGGCCATGCTAAGAACATGGAGTCCAGAGGTCAGGACTGCATTGGCCTCGTCCGCAGCCCCCTCCTCCATCAATATCCGGAATTCCGCGAGGTCCTGGAGGTAGGTTTGGTACAGCGGGTCCTCCTCGATTGGTGGCGGGACCTCAGTCGTGCCCCAGTAGACCATGATGAGCAGCTTGGTGGCCCTGGGGTCCCTGGCCGGGAGGTAATCTTGGCCCGCAAGCGGCCGCGCAAGGACCCTCGCCACGTCGATGAAATGAAGCGTGTCGATAGACGAGTCCTTAATCTGCCCACCCCAGGCGCCGCCTTCCGCAAAGGCGTAATATTCGGTCGCGAACGAGCCGTCGGCGAGCCTGGCCCGGACATAGTCCTTGCTGACCTGTGAGGCCACGGCGGTCACACCCTCAACCCGTTCCGCCCCGCGCGTCGCCGGGCCGGTCGCCACCACGGCCGCCAAGGCGGCGGGCACCCAAATCCCCAGCAGGGCCATGCGCGGTGGTTTCATTTCTTGGGGTCGGGGACCAGTTCGATGAGCGTCGGCTCCTCGACCTCGACATTTCCTTCGGGCACCCGCGTCCTGACGAGGCCGTTGCTGGCCTGGCCGAAATACTGGGAGGCAAACTTCGCCATCAGAGGCAGCGCCTTGTCGAATTGATTGCGCCGCTCGCTGATGCTGAATCGGGTCTCCCAAAGCAGCTTGTGCTTCTTCTCCTTCCACATGAGCTGAAAGTCATAGGCCATCAGCACCACAAAATAGCGGTTCTCCTCGATCTCCGCATAGAGGTCGTCCCTGTCGACGCTCAACGCCGTTCCCCTGACGTAGGCTCCCCTTTCGGTGCCTATGAGTCCCGGGGAATCATAGCCGAGCATCAGGGCATTGTTGAAATCGGTCCGGTCCCGCTGCCGGTTCTCGATGTTGAGCATCGTCATCGCGGCCGACAATTCATCAAGCTGGGTGTCGCTTGCGCCGGCGTTCCCGTCCGCCGGGTGGTAGCCTTTGTTGCCCGCTGCGGCGTTCGCCACGGACGCGACCGCCCTCGCGAGGCCCTGGGACTGCGCGATTCGATTCTGAATGTCGCTCAGGTGGGAGTACGCCATGGAACTGGATGTTGGGGGCGGAACCGCGGTGGTTCCCCAATAGACCATGATGAGCAGCTTGGTCTCCACCGGGTCGGTTGCGGGAAGATACTTCCTGGAAGCGAGGGGTGCCGCGATCACCTTCGCAACGTCAATAAAATGGAGCTTGTCGATGCTCAGGTCGCTGATCTCGCCCTGCCATTTGCCGCCCTCCCCGAACGCATAGGTCTCGGGCGCCACCGAGCCATTCGGAAGCTTTGCCCGAACGTAGTCCTTGCTGGTCTGGGAGGCCACGGCAGTGACGCCCTCCAGGTCCGCTGCCGCGCAAAGACAGGGCTGGGAACCTGCTACAATGGCCCCGGCGGCCGCTAAACAGACCAGGAGCCAATGGCAGCGTGACGTTGTCGCTGTGCGGGGGGCCTCCATGGAGTCTTGTGTTCGCTAGAACGTACCCGGTATCGGATGAAACCGTTCCTGACTTCTACGCGAAAATACATCGCCTGGATTCAGGCCGCGAGCCGTTTTATGTCATTTGCGACCATGTGGCCGCCACCCGAGTCCGTGGTGGCTTAGAAAGTTGGCTTACGCCTCTCCGAAGCTACTTGGTGGGGCTATCGTCAGTTGCCTGGTTCGCTGGTTTAACGAGGTTTTCTTCGTTCTTGGCGGCATTTACTTCCGCCTTTTTCACAAGGTTGCCGTAGGTGCTCTGCGGATTGTCGACAACGACAGACTTTGTAGCATTGGCCGCAGCCGGACTGGCCTTTGCCGCGACCGGCGTGGGGCTCGCCACAGGAAGATCCTTCGCGGCCAAGCTGCTCGATGGAATCGTCCCCGTCTGCCCCTTATAACGAATCGTGATCAACTTGTCCCCCCGCTCGACGATCTCAACGGTGGTCCCGGCCTTTAGGGTCGTCAGACTTCGATCCGCCCTCATCACGGTGTTCTTCGGAAGCACGGCATCTTCGGCAAGGGATGTGCTAACCGACAAAATCAAAAGGGGTACAAAAACGGGGCTTCTCACCTGGAGGACGAAGCGATCGTGGGCCGACATCGAAATTTCTCAAGGGCAATTCGAACACGGGACCTGCGCTTTCCAGGTCGACGGCCGCACATCGGACAATCGCCGAGCCTAGGTCCAGCAGCAGGACCGTTGAGACGCCTCACTATCGGTGCGCCCCGGTTGTGTAATACCATTTACACGCTAGCTTTGGAGTATGAGCTCAATTTCCCTGATCACCCATGAAACCATTGCTCGACGGGCCCATCAGATTTGGGAGGAAACCGGCCGCCGAGACGGCAACGAGGCAGAACATTGGCTACAGGCCGAAAGTGAACTTCGCGCAGACCGTGAACTGGCTGGAGACGCGAAAGCCGCCAGAGGGAATTCGGTGGAGCCGCCGATATCAGGGAGGCATCCTTCCGAACAGATTCGGCACAGCACCGATTATATACATCCCGGCGTCACCGCCGATTCGTTGCATCACCTCCGCAATAGGTAGAAGATCTGGAACCCCTTGCTTGAGTTGGCTCGGGGCTTGAAGCCCACGCCGTATGGCATTGAGGTGCACTGCGCGCGCGCGTAGGATGCCCGCCCCGATGAAGACGTGTGTTTGGTACGCCCTGCTCCTGGTCTTACCTACGGCGCTGCTGGCGGATTTACCCATCACGATTGCGGTCAACCCGGGCGCCGGGACCCTCGCGATCAGCCCTTACATCTACGGAACCAACCAGGACCTTCCCGGAGTCGCGGTCCCTGGGTCGCGCCGCATCGGGGGCGACCGCCTGACCGGCTACAACTGGGAGACGAACGCCTCGAATGCCGGGACCGACTACATCAATAATAGCGACAACTTCATGGTTTCCGGGCTCGCGGCGTCCCAGCAGAGCGTCCCGGCAATTGCACTGACCGACTTTCACGACCAGTCCCTGGCCTACGGCACGCCCTATACCGTCGTCACGCTCCAGATGGCCGGTTATGTTGCCGCGGACGAGAGCGGGCCGGTCACGGCCGCTCAGGCGGCCCCATCGTCCCGATGGAACCAAGTGGTGAACGACAAGCCTGGCGGAGTGTACCTGAACCCGCCGAACTTGACCGACGGGTTCGTCTACATGGATGAGCTCCTGAACCTCCTCGTCACAAAATACGGGCCTGCCTCCGGTAAGACCGGAATCCGGGGCTACAACCTGGACAATGAGCCGTCCCTCTGGCCCTCGACCCACCCCTACCTGCATCCCGCACAAGCCACCTGTGCGGAGGAGACGACGAAGTCCGTGGCTCTAGCCAAGACGATCAAGCGCATGGACCCCTCCGCGGAGGTCCTGGGCCCGGTGCTCTACGGGAGCGAGGCCTACATGACCTTCCAGAATGCGCCCGATTGGGCGGCGGTGCAGAATTCGACGGGATACCGCTGGTTCATCGACTACTACCTCCAGCAGATGAGCCAGGCGTCCGCTTCGGCGGGAATGCGGCTCCTGGACGTCCTGGACCTGCACCGCTACAGCGACGAGAACATCGGGGGCCCCGTCGCGGGGACATCGATCACGGCCCAGACCGACTACACCGACACGGCGACAGACATGGACCGAGTCCAGGCACCCCGGGTCCTCTGGGACCCGTCCTATGTTGAGAACAGCTGGGTGCAGACGTACGATCCCCAGTTTCTGCCGTGGATACCGAACATCCAGGCGTCAATCAGCGCCCGCTATCCGGGCACCAAGCTTTCGTTCACGGAGTACTGCTATGGAGGAGAGAGCGACATCTCAGGCGGGTTGGCCCAGGCCGACGTGCTTGGCATCTACGGCAAATACGGCGTCTACCTCGGCTGTTTCTGGCTCCTGCACAGTTCGCCCGCCCCCCTCTATGCGGCGTCGGCCTTCAACCTCTACCTTAACTACGATGGCCAGGGCGGGAGATTTGGAGGCACCTCTGTCCAGGAGACGGATTCCGACACGGTCAATTCGTCCGCATACGCTTCGCTCGACGCAACCGGGGCCCTCCACGTCGTGGTGCTGAACAAAAGCTACACGCAGGCCGCCGACGTCACGTTCCAGATCGCGGGCCCGGCGACGTACATGGCGGCGAACGTGTACGCCTTCAATGCCTCGAGCCCCAATATCACGGCCCTTCCGTCGGCAGCGCTCACCAATAACCAGCTCACCTACACCGTTCCAGCCCTGACCGCTGCCCATTTTGTCTTTGTGTCAACGTTGAGCCCAAGCCCACCGGCGTTCACAGCCGAGCCCTCCTCCCAGACCGTCCAGAATGGCTCCACAGTGGTCTTTAGCGTCGGAGCGATCGGTGTCGGGGCCGCGGGCTACCAGTGGTGGCTCAATGGGAATCCGCTCTCGGACGGCGGGGCTTTTTCGGGATCGGCAACGTCGACCCTCATGTTGACGGGCGCGGGCGCCGCATACGCAGGGGCCTACACCTGCACCGTCGGCAACGCGTGGGGATCCGCCACGAGCGCGGCGGCGACCCTCTCCGTCGTGGACGCCACGAACCCCGGCCATCTCACGAACGTCTCGTGCCGTGCCCAGGTGGGCACAGGGGCGAGCCAGCTCATCGCAGGGTTTGTGGTGGGCGGCGGCTCGGCAGGAAGCGGCGCGCCGGTGCTTGTCCGCGCCTCGGGACCGGCCCTGGCGCAGTTCGGGGTGGCGGGCGTGCTGCCGGACCCCAAGCTCGTGCTCAACAGCGCGTCCGGAGTCGTTGCGGCCAACAGCGGATGGGCGGGGAATGCCCAAGTGGCGTCGACAGCCGCTGCAGTCGGCGCCTTTGCGTGGACAACAGCGGCAAGCAAAGACTCGGCGCTTGTCGAGACCCTCCCGCCTGCATCCTACACGGCCGAGATAACGGGCGCGAGCGGCGACACCGGGGTTGCGCTGGCGGAGGTATATGACGCGACCGCCGCCCCCGTGGCCACCTCGCCCCATCTGGTCAATATCTCGGCTCGGCTTGGGGTGGGCACCGGCGCCAATATCCTGATCGCGGGATTTGTGGTCGGAGGAGCGACGTCCAAGACGGTGCTCATACGCGCCTCGGGGCCCGCTCTCATTCCGTTCGGGGTTTCGGGCACCCTGTCCGATCCGCAGCTAAGCCTCTACAGGAGCAACGCCGACGGCACCTCGACTCTCCTTTCGAGCGACGCAGGATGGGGCGGCAATTCCCAGATTGCGGCGGCCGCGGGAAGCGTGGGGGCCTTCACCTGGGGGAGCCAGGGAACGCCGGATTCCGCTATTCTCACCACCCTGCCGCCCGGGAGCTACACCGCCCAGGTTAAGGGTGCGAGCGGCGACACCGGCATCGCGCTCGTCGAGGTCTATGACGTCCCCTGATTTCGCCGTGCCGTTCGCTGCAATATGGGGTTTCAGCGTGCGCGAATGTCGCGCGGCATCCCGACACATGAATTATCGCTGACTGGTGGACGCCGAGGGACTCGAACCCCCGACCCCCTCGGTGTAAACGAGGTGCTCTAACCAACTGAGCTAGGCGTCCGTTCCAATCAGACGGCCGCGAGCGCGGCCCTTGGCCTTAGCAGGCCGTCCCGAACCATCAACTCGGCGACCTGCACCGCGTTGAGCGCGGCACCCTTCCAGAGGTTGTCGCCGCTGACCCAGAAAGCCAGGCCGTTGGGAAGGGCTGAGTCGAGGCGGATGCGGCCCACGCCGCACTTCACGACGCGGCTGAAGTCGAGCGGAGTCGGGTATTGCCCCCTTGCGGTGTCATCGACGAGCATGGCCCCGGGAAACGCCGCGATCGCGTCCCGGGCCTCGGCGACCGACACTGGCCGCTCGAACTCGGCGTTGATCGAGACCGAGTGGGCGCGCACGACCGGGACCCTCACGCAGGTTGCCGAGACCGGCAGATCCGGCAGCCCCAAGATCTTGCGGCTCTCCAGCATAATCTTCGTCTCTTCGCCCGTGTACCCGTCTTCGCCGAAGGTGTCGACCTGGGGGATCACGTTAAAGGCGATCTGGTAGGGGAAGACCTTCTTCTGCAGGGGGAGCCCCTTTGCATGCGCAGAGACCTGGGCCTCGAGTTCCCGAACACCCTCGGCGCCTGCGCCCGAGACCGACTGGTAGGATGACGCGATGAAGCGCTTGAGCCCGAAGCGGCGGTGCAGCGGGAAGAGCCCCATGAGCGCGACCGCAGTCGAGCAGTTCGGATTGGCGATGATCCCCTTGTGCCCCTTCAGGGTCTCAGGATTGATCTCCGGGATAACGAGCGGGACGTCCGGGTCCATCCGGAGGGCGGAGCTCTTGTCGATCACCAGGCAGCCGGCCCCTACGGCGTCCGGCGCCAGTGCACGGGTGACCTTTCCGCCCGCGGCGAAGAATGCCACGTCCACATTCGCGAAGACGCCCGGCTTGGCCTCCTCGATAAGCAGGCTCTGGCCCTTGAACACGACGGTCTTTCCAGCGGACCGTGCCGAGGCGAAGAGCCTGAGCGCGGAAATAGGGAAGTTGCGCTCCTCCAAAAGGCGCAGCAACTCTTGACCGACGGCGCCAGTGGCGCCGACGATGCCAACCGTGAAGCATGCCGTCTTGTCCATAGATTCGTCTTGGGAGTCGTTCAACAAAACCCGTTCTGCGCTTGGCATCAAGCACGCAGACCGGGTTCTCGTGGTCAGGATCGGCGCCTCGACACTCCAGTATCTCCGGAACGACAAAGTGGTAAAATCCTATGTGGTATCCACTTCCAAGCGCGAGCCATCGAACGTTGCAAATTCCCTGGGGACGCCCCGGGGGCTCCACGAGATCGCGGAGAGGATCGGGTCGGGCCAGCCCCCGGGCATGGTCTTCAAGGGCAGGAACCCGACCGGCAGGCACTTCATGGAGCTGGGCGAGGACCATGCCGACTCGGGCAACCTGATCACGAGCCGCATCCTCTGGCTCAGGGGCCTCGAGCCCGGGGTGAACCTGGGTGGCCAGGTCGACACCTATTCCCGCTACATCTACATCCACGGGACGCAGCGCGAGGACCGGATCGGGGAGCCGTTGAGCGCGGGGTGCGTCCTCATGCGAAACGCCGACATCGTCGAACTGTTCGAGGAGGTCCGCACCGGCGACCTCGTCTGGATCACCGATTGATGCCCTAGCCCGCGGGAGCGCACCCCACCCCGCCGAGGCGCCCCTCCACCACTCCCCACTGTATGATCGGGATCCGAGACGACACCGCCCCAGCCCCGGCGCCCCCAAGCCGCGCGCCGGAGCTCGCCGCCCGGGCCTTCGCCGAGGCGGGTTGGCTCCAGGAAAACCTGGGGCTCGAACACCGGCCGGGCCAGGAACGGATGGCAAACGCCGCCGCAGCCGCGTTCCGCGACGACAGCCCGCTCCTCTTTGAGGCCGGAACCGGCATCGGAAAGTCGCTCGCCTACCTGGTTCCCGGCATCGTCCACGCTACCGACTGCGGCAGGCAGCTGATCGTCTCCACCCACACGATCTCGCTCCAGGAACAGATCGAGGGAAAGGACCTGCCGCTCTGCCGGCGGCTCTTCGCGTCGGCGCCCGAACTGGCCCGGTACGCGTCCTTCCGCTCGACGGTCCTCGTCGGCAAGTCAAACTACCTGTGCACCTCGAGGCTCTCGCACGCCCTTGCCGAGCGCGCGAGCCTCTTTGACGACTCCGGCTACGCCGAGCTCCAGCGGATCGCCGCGTGGGCAGAGACGACCGAGTCCGGTCTCCGGCACGACCTGGCCCCGCCCCCGAGCCCCGATGTATGGGACGCCGTGAACGCGGACTCCTCCTCATGCTCGCGCCGCGCCTGCGACTGCGAGCGCTGCTTCTACCAGAGGGCCAGGGCCAGGGTGCGCTCGGCCCAGGTGATCGTCGTAAACCACGCGCTCCTCTTCTCCCTCATCAACGCCGGGGGCGCCCGCGCCGAGGGCGCCGGCCCCGATGTCTCGGGAGTTCTTTTCCCGGGGGACTTTGTCGTTCTCGACGAGGCGCACACGGTCTCCGAGGTTGCCGAGGAAAGCTTTGGGCTGGCGCTCAGCAGCCTCGGGATCGAGCGGACGCTCAAGCACCTCTACAACCCGCGGACCCGCCGCGGAATCATGAAGAAGCGCGGCGACGCCGAGTTCCGCCAGAGGATCTCGGACGCGCTCGACGCCTCGGGGCAGTTCTTCGGATTCCTGGAGGGAACCCTGCTCAAGGAGCGGGCGGTCGTCCGCGTCCGCGAGCCGGGCGCCGCCGAGCCCCTGCTCTCCGAACCCCTCTCCGCGCTCGAGCGCGCGCTCGCGAAGGTCGCCGACGCGCTCGAGGAGGGCCGCGAGCGCGACGAGCTCCTGGAGCAGCGGGCCCGGCTGCGCGCGATCCGGGGTGGCGTCGACGAATGGCTCGGCCTCTCCAATGAGGGGCACGTCTACTGGGCCGAGAAGGGCGGCCGCAAGCAGTCGATCGTGACGCTAAGGAGCGCGCCCGTGAACGTGGCGCCGGAACTCGAGCGCTGCCTCTTTGGCGCGGGGGTCGCCGTCCTGTGCACGAGCGCCACGCTCGCCCTGGCCGGCGACATGGCCCCCTTTGCGGCGAGCGTCGGGGCCTCCTCCGCCAGGGTGCTCCTCGCGGAGTCCCCCTTTGATTTCGAGCGCAACATGAGGGTCTTTGTTGCCGCGGACATCCCCGCCCCGTCGGCCCAGGACACCCGGCTCTCGATCGACGCCCTGGCCGACTATGTCGGCTTCTGCTGCGCGCGCGTTGCGGGAGGCTCGCTCGTCCTCTTCACGAGCTACCGCGACATGCAGGCGGTGGCCGCGGTCGTGGGCCCGCTTCTGGCGGCCGAGGGCCGGCCGTTCCTGGTCCAGGGGGGAGGCGTGTCCCGCACCGAGCTCGCCCAGCAGATGCGGGACGCCGGAAACGCGGTCCTCTTCGGGACCGACAGCTTCTGGACCGGGGTGGACGTGCCGGGGGACGCGCTCTCCCAGGTCGTGATCGCGCGCCTGCCGTTCAGCCCTCCGACCCACCCCATCTCGGAGGCGAAGGCTGAGCTGATCCGCGACCGCGGGGGCGATCCCTTCAATGAACTCACTCTGCCGGAGGCCCTTATCAAGTTTAGACAGGGCGTGGGCCGCCTCATCCGGACCCAGTCCGACCGGGGGCTCATCACAGTCCTGGACAGCCGCATCCTCGCCAAGTCGTACGGCCGCCTGTTCATCGAGGGCCTGCCCCAGAAGACCTTCGCCCGGCTGACCCGCGAGAACAGGCAGGAGCAATTTCGTCCTTTCACCTGAACGGGGCCGGGCTACTGTTACCCATCCTAATGACGATCCTCCGCGCCGCGTGCTTCTCCGACATCGGCAAGGTCCGCAAGGAGAACGAGGACCGGGTCATCTTTGACGAGTCCCTGCAGCTTTTCGGCGTGGCCGACGGCGTGGGAGGCCTGCCAGGCGGGGGAGAGGCCGCCCAGGAGACGGCCGACCGGGTAACCCAGGGCATCCGCGCCGCCCCCGAGGACGGCGAGATCGACCTGCGCACCATCGTTACCCAGGCCAACGACGCCGTCGTGGCCCTCGGCATGCGGCTGAGCCCGGGGCTGGGCATCGGCTCCACCCTCACGGTGGGATGCGTCCGCGGCGGGCGCCTCAAGCTGGCGCACGTCGGGGACTCGCGAGCCTTCGCGATGAGGCAGGGGGACCTCTTCTGCCTCACCGAGGACCATTCCGTGGAAAACGAGGCCAAGCGCCGGCGGGCCCGCGGCGAGGTTGTCTATTACAGCGAGTCCCAGCGCGGCGCGCTCACCCGTTGCATCGGCCAGGCGCTCGCCCCCGAGGTGGACCTCTCGGACCTGCCGCTCCAGGCAGGCGACCGTTTCATCTTCTGCACCGACGGGATCACGCGCATGCTCGCCGAGCGCGACCTGAGGGAGATTGCCGGCAAGTCCGACCAGCCCGCGGAGATCGTGCGCGGTCTCGTCGACATGGCGGTCCAGAGGGGCGGCCCGGACAACGCGACGGCAGTCGTCTTCGTTGTGGACGCCATCTGACGGCGCCGGCCCTTTAGGACACGAACGGATTGTAGCGGAGCTCGTTTCCCGCCGTGGTCATCGGCCCATGGCCGGGAGCCACGACCGTATCCGGGGGCACGGCGGCCAGCACCCGCCGCAGGTGGGCCCTCAGCTGCTTCTGGCAGTGGTAGGGTCCGCCGGCGGACCCCGCAAAGATCAGGTCGCCCGAGACGAGGAGCGAGCGGGCCGACGGGAGCGCAGCCGAGCGCACATGGTAGCAGTTGTGCATCGCGCAGTGGCCCGGGGTCCGGAAGGCCGTGACCTCGAGCGTCCCGAACGACAGGGTCTCGCCCTCTCCCATGGGTTGCACAGGCGGGAACTCGGCCCCCGAGGGCACGTAGGCATTCTTGACCCCGAAAAACCTGACGGCATCACGGAGCCCCCCCACATGCTCGGCCTCGACATGGGTCACGAAGATTCCGTCGATGCCGGAAACCGCTTCCGGCCATTCGGCCTCGAGGGCGCCACCCCCTGGGCCCGTGTCAAAGAGGAGGCCCCGGCCGCCGTCGCAGCCCACGATGTAGGCGTTCACGACCCCGATCCCGTAGGCCACCCGCAGGGGCCAGACGCAAAACGGAAGGCCATCGGAGTGCGGCAGGGGGTACTTGCCGGAGGCAAGCGCGCACAGGCCCACCTCGTTCAGCCCCAACGCCCCGGCCAGCCGGCTGCAGTCCTCCGGCCCCAGCTCGGGGCGGTAGTCGATCGCGTCGCGGATTGCCGAGACCGGGACCCCCGATTTTTCGGAAAGCGTCTCCGGGGTCAGGCGGGCGCACGCCATCGCCTTCTCGAGGACGTCGCCGAGCTCGTCTTCCAGGGGAATCAGGAGGTTCGCTTTCAAGGGAGGTGCAGGGACAGGGGGCCACTGTAGCGCCGATCGCGCAAACATTCAACGCAGGACGGTCGCGCTGAAGCGTTGAACTCGCGCGGGGAACCGTCTCGACTTTGGGGGACATGGATCCCACCCAACAGGAAATCCTCGACATCTTCACCCGCACGCGGGCGCTCCTCAGGGGCCATTTCGTCCTGCGCTCGGGTCTCCACAGCGGCCACTATTTCCAATGCGCGCAGGTGTGCCAGCACATGGACGCCGTCGAGCGCCTCTCCCAGCTCCTCCTGGCGAAGGTGAGGGCCGCGGGCCTTTCCTTCTCCACGGTCCTGGCACCGGCGATGGGGGGCCTCGTGGTCGGTCAGGAGCTCGCGCGCCAGGCCAAGGCCCGGTACATCTTCTGCGAGAAGGAGAACAACGTCCTTGTCATGCGCCGCGGGTTCACGCTGGCGGCGGGCGAGCGGGTGCTTATCGCCGAGGACGTCGTCACCCGCGGCGGCCGCGTGAACGAGTGCGTCGACATCGTCCGCAAGGCTGGCGGCACCGTGGCTGGGGTGGCGATGCTGGTCGACCGGAGCGCGTCCTTGGTGCGCTTCGACGTGCCGGCGGTCTCGCTCCTGGAGCTGAGCTTCCCCACCTACCCCGCCGACCAGGTCCCCGCGGACCTGGCCAGGATTCCGGTTGAGAAGCCGGGCAGCTAGGCGTCAGCGCTTGGTGACGACCACGTAGCGCTGGTAGCCCTGGTAGTACACAAGGAGCAGGTTGCGCCCCGGGTGCAGGAGCGCCTTAGCGGTTTCAAGGTCGTCTGCCGGCGAGCGGTTGATCTCCACCACGACCGCGCCCTGGGGCAGGTCCTGGTTGTACTCGCTTTTGTCGTCCACCTTGGTGACCACCAGGCCCGTGATGCGGGCATCGATCCCCAGGTGCCTTCGGACATCGTCCGTCAGCTTGCCCACCTCGATCCCGTCCAGGAGCTCGTTTGGCCGCTCCGAGAATTGGGTCAGGGTTACGGCCAAGACCAGGGGCTTCCCGTCCCTGGAGACGCCGAGCGCCACTTTGCTTCCGGGGGCCATCTGCGAAATGATCAGGCGAAGCTCGTCGTGGTCCTTGATCGCCTTCCCGTTCACCGAGAGGATGACGTCGCCGCGCTTCACCCCGGCCTTGTCGGCGGGGCTGTCCGGGATCGTGTCCGTCACGATGACGCCCGTCGCGTCCTTCGGCAGGTGCACCTGCTCGGCGATGTCGGGCGTGATGGGGTCGCCGCCGACGCCGAGGAACCCCCGGCTCACGGTCCCGGTCTCAATCAGGCTCTTCATCACGTTGGCAGCCATGTTCACCGGGACGGCGAAGCCGATACCGATGTTGCCCCGGGAGGGCGATACGATGGCGCTGTTGATTCCCACAAATCGACCCTTGGCGTCGACCAAGGCGCCTCCCGAGTTGCCCATGTTGATCGCGGCGTCCGTCTGGATGAAGTCCTCATAGCCGGCCACGTCGTCCAGGATGCCCACGTTGCGGCTCTTGGCGGAGACGATCCCCATGGTCACCGTTTCGCCCACGCCCAGCGGGTTGCCCACCGCGAAGACCACGTCTCCCACCCGGAGCTTGTCGCTGTCTGCAAATGTCACGGGCTGGAGGCCCGTCGCCTCTATCTTCACGACCGCGATGTCGGTCTTGGGGTCGGCCCCCACCACTTTGGCCGGGAACTTTCGACCGTCGGAGAGGACGACCGTCAACTCGTCGGCGTCGGCGACGACGTGGTTGTTGGTGAGGATGAAGCCGTCCGATGAGACGATGACCCCCGAGCCCAGGCCCATCTCCTTGCTCTCGCGGTCCTGGTCCGGGACGTCTCCGAAGAACTGGCGCAGGAGCGGGTTAGCCTGGACGCGCTCATGCACCGTCCGGGTCGAGTTGATCGAGACCACCTCCTTCTCGGCGGCCTCCACGATGTCAGCGTAGCTCGTGATGACCGCGGACTTGCCGTCGCTCACGGCCGAGTAGTCCTTCTTTAGCTCGGGCATCTTGGGCGAGGACGCCGGGTCGGCACCCAGGGCCGTCAGGGACAGGCCCATCGCCACGCCAACCGCGGCAGAAAGGGGGAAGCTGGAGGCTTTTCTGATATTCATGAAGTTATAGGAGGACCCCCGGGTCGGCGCATGTGTTCCACAATCCCGGCGGCCGGGGCCTCTAGAAGCCCTTGATGCGGAACAGGCCCGTAATGCTCTCGTTCGTGTTGATGCGCTGGATCGCCTGGCCGAGCAGGCCGGCGACCGATAGGACGGTGATCGGCAGGCCCCGGGTGTCGATCGGGACCGTGTTGGTCGTGATGAGCTCGTCGATCATCCCGCTTCGTATCCGCTCGTAGGCGATCTCGTTGAGGATGCAGTGGCTGACGGCGGCCCGTATCTTCTTAGCCCCGCGCTCGCGCAGGATCGCGGCGGCCGCGGTGAGCGTACCGGCGGTCTCGGTGATGTCGTCAACAAGGAGAACGTCGCAGCCCTCGACCTCGCCCACGACGCTGATGGCCTCGACCGTGGTGGCGTTTTTCCGCCTCTTGGCCACCATGCCCAGGCTGGCGCCCAGGATGTCGGCGTAGGCCGCGGCCATCTTCATCCCGCCGACGTCAGGGGAGCATACCACGAGCTTGTCGGTCTTCGTATTGCCAAGGTACTCGAAGAAGACCGGCGAGGCATAGAGGTGGTCCACCGGGATGTCGAAGAATCCCTGGATCTGCTGGCTGTGCAGGTCCATGGTGAGGACGCGGTTGGCGCCGGCCGAGACCAGGAGGTTCGCGACGAGCTTGGCCGTGATCGGCACCCGCGGCTGGTCCTTCCTGTCCTGCCGGGCATAGCCGTAGAAGGGAAGGACGGCCGTAATCCTGTTCGCCGAGGCACGCCGCGCCGCGTCGATCATGATCAGGAGCTCCATCAGGTGCTGGTTCGACGGGGGGCAGGTCGACTGGATGATGAAGACGTCGTGGCCCCGGATGTTCTCGTCGATCTTCACGAACGTCTCCCCGTCCGGGAAGCTCGTGACCGTGGCCTCCCCTAGGGGCATCCCGATGCTCTTACAGATGTCCTCGGCCAGAACTCTGTTTGAATTGCCTGAAAAGATCTTCAATCGGGACTCGCTCATATGAGCCGGCCATCTTGCCCGGGCCCCCGCCGTAGGCTACCCCAAAATCACGCCTTTGCCCGGATTCCGCCGGTCTGGCGCAACGCCTCGTAAGCGCCAACGCCGGCCGCAGTGCTCAGGTTAAGCGAGCGCAGGCCGGGGTTCGCGTGCGGAATCGTGACCCGGCGGTCCCTGAGCTCCTCGTGGAGCCAGTCGGGCGCCCCGCTGCCTTCGTTTCCGAAGACGAGGCCGTCCCCGTCCTCGAACGCGGCGTCCCAGAAGCCGAGCTCCGCCTTGGTGGTGAACAGCCATAAGCGCTTTGGGGCGGCGCTGCTTCCGCGGAACTGCGCCCAGTCGGCATGCTCATGAACGTCCAAGGAGAACCAGTAGTCCATGCCCGCGCGCTTGAGGTTCCGGTCGGTGATCTTGAACCCGAGGGGATGGATCAGATGGAGCCGCGACCGGGTGAGCGCGCACATCCTCCCCACGTTTCCCGTGTTCTGGGGAATCTCGGGCCGGAAGAGGACAATATGGATCATGGGGGCGGCCCTGCGCGGTCCGCCCACCGTTTCTTGAGCATTGCCGAACTAACGCAAGCGCCTTGCGCATTGCATTTTGCCCAACCGGAGCCAACGCTCCCCGGCATCGCTGTCCGAGCCGTGAACGCCCCCAGGAAAAAGCCAGAGGCGCCCCGCAGATCCGTGGTCATCGTCGACGACGAGAAATCCTACGTGGAGCTCATGGCGGAGATGATCGCGGACAACGTCGACTGCAAGGTGCACGCCTTCACGAGGCCCCTGGACGCCCTTGGAGCCCTCCCGGGGCTTGCGGCGGGTGTCATCGTGACCGACTACTTCATGCCCGAGATGGACGGGATCGAGTTCATCAGGCGCGCCACCAAGGTCGAGCCCCACGCCGCCTTCATCATGATCTCGGGCCACAATCTTGACCCCCTGGAATATGAGCTTTCCCGGCTCAGGAAGCTTAAGCTGCGCCTCCAGAAGCCCTTCGGCTGGAGGCCCCTCACCACCGCGGTGCTCGAGGTCTGGCCGGGCAAGGACGTACCCGCGAAAAAATTCTAGGGCGCCACTATGGGACCGACTCCGGGGTGGCCGCCTCGAGGCTAATCTTCAGCACCTGCGGGAAGAGGTCCCTGGAAACCGACATCTCGATATTCTTGTATCCCCCCCGGCGCACGCGGAAGTGATAGCACCCGTCGCTCTCCCAGAGATATTGGTCAAGGTCGGCGTGGACAAGGCCCTGTGCGTCCGAAATCCACCCCAGGTCGAGTGCGTCATTTTGGAGCTGGCGCGATGTTTTTGCGTTGGTCTCCACGTCGTCCGGGAGCACGATCCCTCCCTGGACCGGTTTACCGTGGCCATCCACAAGGAGGATGCGTCCCGGCGGCTTGTCAGCGTGCATCGAAGAGCATCCAGGCGCAAGAATGACCACCAGCCCGAGCGCCAGTGCTCCCAGGGTGCTCCATAGGGAGGGCAGGTGTCTAGGTCGTAAGCCGCGGAGAGTGCCTCGCGGGAATCTGCCCCGAGGTTGCCGTGGGGCTGGGTGGGGATAAAGCGTCATGGGTACAGACGACACCCTAGAGCGACACTTGCTCCATGCTCAATGAGAAGCTGAACGAAAATCGGGCGCAAAGAGGTCCCTTGCCCCCGGGCACCTCGCGCGAATTGCCCGGGGGCCCTAGTCTTCAATCGACAGCCCGACGTTGTCCGCAAACAGGACCCGGCCCTCGCTCGCCATGGACGCCGCGGCGAAGGCCGCCGTCATCGCGTTGAACACAGAGCCCGACTTCGACTTCTCGCAAACGCACAGGACGCTGGACCCGCTTCCGCTCAGCCAGCCTGTCCAGGCCCCGGCCCTGACGCCGGCGGTGATCGCCGCGCTACCGCCGGGGATCTGGGGAAGGCGGTAGGGCTCGTGGACAAAGTCACCTGAGGCGTGGCGCAGGCTCGCGTAGTCGCGGGTCGCAAAGGCCGCCACGACATACGAGGCACTGTTGATGCTGCGGACGGCGTCAAAGAACGGGAGGGAGGCGGGAAGCGCTCCGCGGGACTCCTTTGTCACGAGCTCAACGGGAGGCGACACGACCACGAAGGCGACGTCACCCGGAACCTCGAATCTCTGGGTATCGAGGTAGGCCCCGGTGGCAGGATCGGACCTGGAAACGCAAAAACCTCCGAGAACGCCGGCTGAGGCGTTGTCGGGATGGCCCTCCACGGCCGAGACGAGCCCGACAATGTCGCCGCGCGAGAGACCCGTCTTGAGAAGGGCGTCGAGCCCGGCCAGGACCCCGGCAACCACGGTGACGCTCGAGCCAAGGCCCCGGGCCGGCGGGACCTCGCCCTCAATCCGGTAGCGAAAGCCCGCCGCAGGCCGGCCCGTCCTTGCGGTGAACGCCGCGAACGCCTCCGCGACCATCTCCTGGGCCCTGGAATCGGAGGGCCTCTCCGGGACCGGCTCGGAGCCCGCGGCGGGGGCCACCGTGACGCGATTGTAGAGATTGAGCGCCAGGCCCAATGTGTCGAAGCCGGCGCCGCAATTTGAGGTGCTCGCCGGCACCCGCACGACCACGGGATTGGATCCGGGTTTCATCCGCGGCGCGACCTCAGGGCCTTGTTCACCTCTCGCATCTGTGCCTTTTTCTTCAGGTCCTCTCGTTTGTCGAAAAGTTTCTTTCCCGTGCAGAGGGCGACCTCTACCTTCACGAGGGCCTCCTTGAAGTACATCCTGAGCGGAATCAGGGCCTTGCCCCCGGCGTTCATCGCAAGGTCGATCTTGCGGATGTCGCTCCGGTGCAGGAGGAGCTTGCGGATCCGCTTCGAGTCGTGGTTTCCGAGGTTCGCGAAGGCGTAGGGCTCGATGTGGGCGCCGTACATCCACACCTCATTCTTCTCGATGCGGCAGAAGGCGTCGCTGATCTGGGCCCTGCCCGTGCGGATCGACTTCACCTCGGTTCCCTTGAGCTGGATGCCCGCCTCGAATCGGTCGCCAACCGTGAAATCACGGAAAACCTTGGAGTTCCTTACCTCGGTCAGGCGCGGGGCGTCTTTCTTATGCGCAGCCATGGTGGGCGTCGTTTCCAAGGGCCCGCGCGCCAACCCCTTCGGCCGCGCCCGGAGTCGCGGTCCTTAGGTCAGTTCTCGCCGGCCTCGAAGCTTATCTTCTCCTCAATGATCTCGCGCAGGGCGACATCCTCGGGCGATAGCTTTTCCAGGGACTCGACAAGGGGGCGGTTGCCCCGCTTGAGCTGCTTGACGCGTCGCGAGACAACGTTGATCAGGATGTTGGGGTCCATGATCTTGCCAAGCGCTTGTTTGATGTAGTCGTCCCTCATAACGGTGGTGTTTCGGATGCGGAAAGGGCAAAACTGTCGGTTCAGGTAGGGGGGTCAAGGTCGAATTTCTCCTTGTCATATGGGGGTGCCAACCTTACCTAGTGACCCCTTTAACTCCCAACTTCCGTCCCATTTAAAGCCATGTCACAGCACAAGAGTCTCCAAGGCACCAGCGGTATCGTCGTCAAGCGCAACGTACTGAAGCGCTTTGAACGCATCGACTTGCTGAAGAAGCGTGGCTTCTGGAAGCAGGGCGACCGCGTCCAGGGACTTCGCAAGACGAAGCCGGACGTCTGAGTCGACTTTGCACGAACTGATTCAACGCCTTCTCGCCTCCTACCAGCATTCGCTGCAGACGGGGGGCTACGCGTACATCGTGTTCCTGATGGCGCTCGAGAGTTCGGTGGTTCCCCTTCCGAGCGAACTGGTTATACCTCCGGCGGTCCTCCTTGTGATGGCCGGAAACAGCACGATGACCCTCCCGGGGATCGTGATAGCCGCAGCCATCGGAAGCCTCGTTGGCGCCTGCATCATGTACTGGGGTTCGCGGCTCGCCGGGCGGCCGCTCGTTGTCCGTTACGGCAAATACTTCGTGATCTCCCAGGAGAAGATTGAGCGTGCAGAGCGGTGGTCCGAGCGCTTCGGCAGTTTCGGCATCTTCCTTTCCCGGATGCTTCCGGTGGTGCGCCACCTGATCGGCATTCCCGCGGGCATCGTCCGGATGACGTTCTGGAAGTTCTGCGTATACACCCTCGCGGGATCGGCGTTCTGGTGCGGCGTCCTGACTTACGTCTCGGTCGTAGCCGGCAAGGACGAACGGCTCATGCACGGTGAGATCCGCGAGATCACGCTGTGGGCCACGGCAGTGGCGGTTGTGCTAGGGTCCGCCTACTATTTCCTGGTCTACCGGCTCTCGCGCAAGGCCGATTAAGGGAGGAGCCACTGGCCGGCGGCGGCCATGAGGGCGACGACGAGCCAGGGCGGCGCCCTTAGCCTGCCCAGGAGGACAATCCCTGCGACCGCTGCAACCCCGTCCCATGGGCTCCTGATGGCCCCGGTGCACACCGGCCTGTAGAGGGCTGCGAGAAGGAGCCCCACGACGGCTGCGTTCGCGCCTCGGAGCGCGCCCTGGGCCCAGCCCAGCCCGCGGAAGAGGTACCAGAACGGATACGCTCCCCCCACAAGGAGCCAGGCCGGCAGGAAGATCGCAAAGAGCGCAAGAACCCCTCCTGCCCACGCATGGGTCCCGCCCTGGATCACGGTGCCGAGGTACGCGGCAAATGTGAAGAGTGGTCCCGGGACTGCCTGAGCCGCGCCGTAGCCGGCCAGGAAGGCGTCGTCCCCGATCCAGCCCCGAGGGACCAGCGCGGAGCGAAGAAGCGGGAGGACGACATGCCCCCCGCCAAACACGAGCGAACCCGCCCTGTAGAACCCGTCAAACACGGCTACCGGCCGGCTGCCCGTCATCCTGGCAAGGATCGGAAGGAACAGGAGGAGACCGCCAAAGGCGATAAGCGAGGCCGCGGCCCAGACATGCCTACGACCCAGGCCGGGCCTCAAGTCCGACGGCGCAGGGGCCGTCCCCCGGAAGGCCGACGACCCGACCAGGCCGCACGCAGCAATCGCCCCCACCTGGCACAGGGCGCCCGGGAAAAAAAGGGCGGCCGCGGCCGTCGCCAGGCCCATGAGTCGCCGCGGCCAATCGGGGCAGAGCGAGCCGCCCATGGCCCAGACCGCGAGCGCCACCACGGAGACTGCGGCAAGTTTTAGGCCGTGGAGCCAGCCTGCACCCCCGCCATGGCCAAGGGTTGCAATGCCGTAGGCAAAGAGGATCATCCCCGCGGCCGACGGGAGCATGAAGCAAAGGGAGGCGAGGAGGGCCCCCCCCAGGCCCGCCCTTCTCATTCCAAGGCAGAAGACCACCTGGCTGCTCGCCGGGCCGGGGAGCATCTGGCAGAGCGCCACCATGTCGGCGAACTCCGCATCGTCGACCCAGCGGCGCCGGTCCACGAACTCCTTCCGGAAATACCCGATGTGGGCCACCGGTCCCCCGAATGAGGTGAGCCCCAGCTTCAGGAAGGCGCCGCCCACCTCGGCGAGATTCTCAAGCTTCAGGGGCAAGGCGCGATCTCCGTTCGGTTCTCCCCGAGTCCTGCGATCCTCACTGATCGTCCTCCTCCTTGCCCTCGAGATTTGCCGGGAGGTTTCGCGGAAGAAAAAAATAATACAGCATGAGCCACCAGCCCCACGAAACCCGGTAGAGCAGGATCGGCACCGCCAGGGCACCCACAAGGCAGAGGGGAAGCGCCACGGACGCGCCCAATCTCCCCGTCACGTAAAGCAGGATCACGGGGATAATGACGCCAAACGCCGTGACCGCATAGTTGACCACGAAGGGCCCCAGGAACGCACCGTCCCCGTTCTCGATGCGAAGCCCGCAATTGGGGCAGCTCTCGTTCACCTTGAAATACCTGCCCGGCTTGAAGAGCGTGCGCTGCCCGCAGTTGGGGCACCGGCACCTGAGGGCGTTTTCAACGGCTTGGATCCGGGTAACCTTCATTTGGGGTTAGCGCTCGCGGCTTGGGCGCATTGTCCACACGTTGTCGCAGGTTGGCAATAACGGCCGAAGGGCCAGCAACCCGGCGCCAGGCGCGACTGATTTGTGGCCAATGCGGGCAACAACCCGCGGCAGCCACTGTCTGTTCCATCGAGGCGCGCCTCGGCGGACTGGCCGACCGGGCTTCCCCGCCCCCCCTTCATGGACAAGAGCACCACCGCTTTTTGGCTCACCCTAATGGGGACTGCATGCTGGGCGGTGTGCTTCTGGTGGATGTACCGCATCTCTCAGAAGCAGAACAGGCTGCTCGATCGCCTGACGGAGCAGGGCAGGCGTATCGAGAAGCTCTCGAAGGTGGAGCATGACCTGATCAAGGAGGTCCACCCGCAGGTCGGGGAAATCAAGGAGGGCCTTGACGAGATGATCGCCGCGGTAAAGGAGAACACGGAGAGCAACAACAATTCCGCGGCTGCGAATCGCAAGAAGTGACCTTGTCGCGCCCGCTTAGGGCGGTCACCGCGCGACTTGCAGGGCCACGATGCAGACGTCGTCCTCGAATGCTTGGCCACCGGCAAACGAGGCGGCCGCGGCCACGAGCGCTGAGAGAAGGCCTGCGGGGTTAGTCGCGGCGGTGCGGCCCATTTCCTCCACAAGGCGTTCCTGGCCCCATTCCTCCCCCTCGGATGTTCGCGCCTCGGTAAGCCCGTCCGTGAAGAGGATGGCCGTGTCGCCCGGGCCGACGCTTTGCCTGCCGGACTCGTAGGGGAACCCATCTATCAGGCCGAGTGCGGGCCCTGCGACGTCCCCCTCGGCCGGAAGGAGTTCCACCTTGCCGGATGCGCGCCGAAGGTAGCCGGTCGGATGCCCCGCCTGGCCATAGGCCAGCGTGCCGGAGCCCGCATCCACAACGACGTATGCTGAGGTGACAAACAGCAGGTTGCCGGACTGGCGGAGGACGCCCATCAGGCACTGGTTAAGGCGCGTCAACAGGGCACCCGGGTCCCCCGCCAAGGGGCGCAGGTCCTCGACGAAGGCCCGGAGCATCGCGGTGACGAGCGCCGAGCGGACGCCGTGGCCCATGACGTCGCACACGAGGGCGCCGGCGGCCGAGTCGGAGATCCTTATGAGCTGGAAGAAGTCCCCGCTCACGCCGCCCGCCGGCCGGTACTCGGAGCAGAATAGCCACCGCGACTGGGGATCCGGAACCCCGCCGGCGGGCGGGAGCATTGCGAGCTGCACCTCCCTTGCCATCAGGAGGTCCTCCTCCAGGACCCGGTTCTTCTCCGCAATCTCCAGCCTCGAGCGCTCAAGCTCGTCGATGTTGCCCAGCAGGAGCTCCGTCTGCAGGCGGACGAGCGCGTGGACAAAGATGAACCCGATGAACCTATCCTCGGTGTCCACCAACAGGACATCGTCGTAGAAGACGTCATTGGCGCGCGCCGACACCGAGGCGAGGACCTCCTGCAGGGGCGCCGTCTCGCAGAGCCGGAGCGCCGACGCCATCAGGTGCTCGCGCACCGGGCTTTGCGCAAAGAGCGCAAAGCCGAACCGCGCCCCGAGCTGCATGGCGATCTCGCGCCGGGCGCACACGCCAAGGAGCCGGGGCCCGTCCAGGACCGCCATGAAGTCCCTGCCGTTCTCGGCAAACCGGCGGTGCACGACCTCGAGGGGTGCGTCCGAGGCGATCGACTCGCGATGGCCGAGCATGGAGCGCAGCTCGAGCGGCCGATGGCGTTCTCGATTCACGCACGAACCGTACCGCGTGCCATGGATGCGACGCAATACGGCACCCAATCCGTAACTCCAATTTAACGCCGCGCGGTGGGAGAGCGAAGACCTCCGGGTCCGGCTGCCTCCCCGCGCGGCCGAGAAACGGGCATTGCAGCGCGCACCATCTCCCGCTTTTTCAATAGGCGATGAACCCCACGCCCCGGACCGTGCTGCTTTGCATCTTGGCGGCCTGCACAGGTTGCTCGGTCACGACGCCGAACGCCTCAGAGTCCAAGGCGCCGGCGGCGGCCGACCGCGACTGGACCTGGGTTCAGGGAGCCGTGTATGTCCCCACCAATTGCGTGAACGAAGCCCAGCAGTGGGACGAATACGACCCTGTCGTGAACGAGCGCGAGCTTCACCAGGCTTCAGTCTACGGCATCAACGTGGTCAGGGTCTACCTGCACTATTACATTTACCTGAAGAAGAAGGACGCCCTCCTGGCGCACATAGAGGACTTCCTTGGCCGCGCGAGCAGGTACGGCATTCGAACCGAGTTCGTGTTCTTCGACGACTGCTGGAACCAGCCCCCGAAGGAACTCCTGTCTGCGGACTACCGCTACCCTGCCCCGCTCCCCGGGGTTCACAATAGCCAGTGGCTCGTGTGCCCGGGCGACGACGTCCGGGACCACTACGAGCAGCACAGGCAGGGCCTGAAGGCCTACGTGCAGGACATCATTACCGCGCACAAGTCCGACCCCAGGGTCTTGTTCTGGGAGATCTACAACGAGCCCAACAAGTCCGCGCCCACCCTGAACCTCGAGAAGGACGCTTACGTCTGGATCAAGGAGACCGGCACCGACATCCCTGTGACGGCAACCGGCAAGGAATTTTCCGGCGGCCCGTTCTCGGACTTCGCCTCCTGGCACGAGTACGGCTCCTACGCGCTATTCGGCGGAGCCAACATGCTCTGCACGGAATGCATGAACCGCCAGGGCCAGTCGGTCCCCGGGATCGTCGAGCACTTCAAGGGAAAGACGGGCTTCATCATGTGGGAATTCGGGATCGGCAGGGACAATTGCCGCTTCGCCTGGAGCGAGAACCGGGAAAAGCCGCGGCCGGACGAGACCCCGACGCCCTTCCACGGGATCATCTATCCCGACGGCCACCCCTGGTCGATAGCCGACGCAAAGGCGCTTCTCGGGCTAGACGGCTACGCGAAGACCCACTTCTTCATGGTGAGCTACTTCAAGGACCCGGCCTTCACCCAGCTGGCGAAGACCTCGGTTACACCCATGGTGGACTTCGACCTTGTCGACGAGGCCGGGGTGGGCTCCCCCGACGCGTCGGCGGGCGTCCCGAGGAAAAATTTCTCGGTCGAGTACCGGGCCTTCGTGCAGGTGCCGGTCAGCGGGACCTATGAATTCTCGGCGGATTCCGACGGAAGGGTCCAGGTGACGGCCGACGGCAAGACCGTTCTGGCGAAGGATGGCTCGGGCCGGGCGGTCGCCACCTCAAAGGTGGCGCTCGAGGGTTACCGGAATTACGCCGTCGTTGTACGGTATTCCCACGCGACCGGGCCGGCCAGCCTCCACCTGACGTGGTCCGGGCCGACCTTCAAGAACCGGCTCATCGAGCCGGCTACCCACCCCGATGGAATCTAAGGAGCAGCCTTTTGCTCTTGAATGGCCGCAGGCGGCAAACCAATGTCCCGGCCATCGGTAATGGATTCTGCCGACCCGCTTTGCGGGGAACCGCCCGGCGAAAGTCGGTGCTGATGACTCCTACTGCGAATCAACGCTCTAGGAAATATTATGCACCTATACTTCTGGATTTTCTTGGGAAGCGGCCTCGGCGGCCTAGCGCGGTTCGCGCTGTCGGGGATCGTGGGGCACACCTTTGGCGGCACCTTTCCCTGGGGCACGTTCATCATCAACGTGTCCGGATCGTTCGTGATCGGATTCTTCAACACGCTCACGAGTCCGGACGGGCGGTACATCGTGGGCCCGACGGCCCGGCAGTTTGTCATGACGGGTATCCTGGGCGGGTTCACGACCTACTCCTCCTTCAGTCTCCAGACGCTTAATCTCGCACGCGAGGGCGAATGGTTTAACGCTGGTGCCAACGCAGCCGGGACGTTCGTCATCTGTTTTCTTGCCGTCTGGCTGGGCCACCTCTGCGCCGCCTGGATCAACACCCTGAAAGGAACCTAACCCATGCACCTTCCCGCTGAGTCGATGCTGCTCAGAATCTTCATCGGGGAATCCGACCGACACGGGGGCCATCCCCTCTACGAGGCGATCGTCCTAAAGGCGCGAGCGACGGGGCTTGCCGGGGCGACCGTGCTCAGAAGCCCCATGGGCTTTGGCGCGACGAGCAGGCTCCACACCGCAAAGATCCTTCGCCTTTCCGACGACCTGCCTATCATCATCGAGATCGTGGACGAGGAGGCGAAGATCAACGCGTTTGTCCAGGTTCTGGACGGGATGATCGGGGGCGGGCTGGTGACGCTCGAGAAAGTGAGGGTCATCCACTACCGCCACGATGGGGCCCCCCTGGGCACCTCGGGCGACTCGATATAGGCGCGGCGGCCCGCCCCTCTGAGCGGACCCACCTATTATCTCCACATGGCATTGGTCGATCATCGCCGCCAACCGCATCCTTTGAATCACGAACGCGCCGGTCGCGGGCAACACTAGTCGCACGGCACCGCTTCCACCACGGCGGAGGCCCCCGTGACCCCGGCCCCTTTGACGGAGACCACGATCTTGCCCGGCTTTCCCGTCGAGCGGAGGATCGCGAGCGCCCTTCCCCTGAAGGAGGTCACCCTCGGCCCCTGCAATGGCGAGACATCGGTGGGGTTGCCGGTGCCAAAGGCCTTTAACTCGGCCGGGCCGCCGACCGACAGCGTAAGTGGCACGGCCGCCTCAGGGACCCAAGCACCCTTTGCATCGACGATCTCAACGGGAATATAGATCAGCGACTGGCGGTCAGCAGTGACCCGTTCGTGCTCGGGCAGGACACGGACCGCTGACGCCGGGCCCGTGGTTTCAATCTGGCGGGTGCCCACAACCTGGCCGCCCTCCAAGGCGCTCGCCTTAAGTATTCCAGGCTCGTAAGGGACGGCAAAGGTGGCGGTGATGCCCTTGGCGGCATCGATTTGGCACTCGCCTACGAGACGGCCGTTCAGTTCCAGGCGCACCCGCTGCGCGCGCGAGTACACGTTCACGGAAAGCACCCTGCCCTCCTGGCCCGGCCAGTTCCACGACGGGAATTCCGCGGGCCAGCCCCAGAGCCCGACCTTCTCCCTCATGCCCGCCGGCACCGGCTCGTGAACCATGACCTCGACCGGGCTCCGTTCCCAGACGACATCGCGGTAAAAGGACTGGGGTTTCTTCACCCCCGTGATGTCCAGGTCCCCACACCAGCTGATCCACCACGGCCAGGGCATCTGCGCCCAGCCCGCAAGCGTCCCTGGGCCGTCCGCGATGGCCTCGTAGCTGGAGTGCCCTATGCCCGACTCGCCGGCATAGTCCATGGCCGTCCAGACAAAGTCCCCGAGCACGTAGCTGTCCTTCGCAATCTCCCTCCAGTTCTCAAAGGCCTGGCGCGGAAACGACTCCGTACCCATCATCACCCGCCCGGGGTTCGCCGCGTGGTCGCTCTCATATTTGGAGAGGAAGTAATTGTAACCGCCAATGTCCACGAGGGCTATGGCAGGTGCGTTGGGCTCCCATTCGCCGTGGAGAGAGGGATTGTCGTAGGCTCCGCAGATCGCGTTCGTCACCGGCCGCCTTGGATTCTCGCGATGGACGAACGCCGCGAGCCGGCGCCCGATCTCGACTCCGGGGCTGTCCGCCCGCTCGGGGATCTCGTTGCCAATGCTCCAGACGATCACCGAGGGGTGGTTGTAGTCCCTGGCGATCATCGAGGACAGGTCATGCTCCCAATGCGCGTCAAAGTAGCGCTGGTAACCGTTAGCCTTCTTCGGCAGCTCCCAGGAGTCCGCGAATTCGTCGACGACGAGCATGCCCAGACTGTCGCACGCGTCCAAAAACGCCGAGGACGGGGGGTTGTGGCTCGTGCGAATGGCGTTGAAGCCGTTTTCCTTCAGGATTGCCACCCGCCGGAGCTCCGCGTCGGGGAACGCCTCGGCCCCGAGAATTCCGTTGTCGTGGTGGATGCAGCCGCCCTTCAGCTTCACAGGGACGCCGTTCACGAGGAGCCCCGTCTCCGAGGAAACCGAAATCGTCCGGACCCCGAAAGCCTGGCGGAGGCAGTCGACGACCTTGTCCTTCTGGATCAGCCGGAACTCCGCCTGGTAGAGCTCGGGTCTGTCCGGGGACCAGGCCCGCACCGGATCCAGAATGAGACTCTCGTTCATGCGCTCATGAGCGCCAGCCACGACATGCAGCTTGCCCAGCGTGCGCACCGACGTGACGCCGTCGGGGCCGTTGAGCACGAGCTCGACCGTGAGGTCCTCGGGTCCGGGCCGGTCGTTTTGGACGTCAAGAGCAAGCTGGAGCAGGGCCTTCCCCTCGAAGAGCCACACGGTGTCCACCCGTGCGCCCCACACCGGGATGTGGAGCGGGTCGTGCGCACGCACCGAGACCTGCCGGTAGAGGCCGGAGCCGGCATACCACCGCGAATTCACGTCCGGGTTCACGGCGCGGACCGCGATCACGTTATCCCGGCCAGGCCCGTTAAGGTGCGCGGACATAGCATAATGGAATGCGATATAACCGTGCGGCTGGAATCCGAGGTAACTTCCGTTTATCCAAACGTCGCAATCCTGCTGCACCCCGTCAAAGAGGATGTCCATCTCCTTGCCCGCGTCGCTCGCGGCGACCGCGAAATGCTTGCGGTACCAACCCGTGCCTCCGCGGAAATACCCCACGCTTGCGCCCTCCGGCGTGTCCTTGTCGTGCGGGCCGCCCGGCCCGCGGGCCTCGATATTCCAGTCGTGAGGAAGGTCGACCCGCTCCCAGGCGCCGTCGTCAAATCCAGGGGCCTCCGCCCCCGGGGTCTCGCCCAGCGAGAAACGCCAGCCTTCGTTGAGGGGACGGGAGAGGATGCCTGGGTCGACGGCAACTGCCTTTGGCTGGGGCTCCAAGGCGGCGCCCCTCCCGGGGGCCGGCACGAGGAACAACGCAGCTACGGCAGCGCAGCCTAAAGACATGAGCCTGGGGTGTGGCATCCGACGACCCTACGACCGGCAACGGGGGCCATCAACCAAATCCACAGGGGCCAAAAGCGGTTGCGCGAAATTCGGAATTCACTGCGCATATTTTGCCATACCAAGAATGACCATACACCCTCAATCCGGCTTCCATAGCCACACACGGGACTATTGGGGCCGCCCATTGCGCATAATCGGCCGACGACCGGACCTTGCGCGAGGGGGGCGTTATGTTGATGCTTGCGGTCTCCTCCAGCTCCCTCCCCCATGCCAAAACCCACCCCAGGTTTCGTCTCGGTCGAGCCCTCCGTGATCGAGGAGCTCCAGGTGGTCGTCGGTTACGAGCAGGTCATCACCGCCGAGGCCGAGGTTGAGTCCCTTTCCAAGGACTGCTATTGGTACTCACCCGTTCTTTCCGCTCGCCTGGAGGCCCGCAGGGCCTCCGCCGCGGTCAAGGTGGGCACCGTGGACGAGTTGAGGGAGGTCCTCGCGGTTGCTTACAGGAAAAACCTGCCTGTGACCGTGCGGGGCGGGGCGACTGGAAACTACGGCCAGTGCATCCCGCTCTGCGGCGGCCTGGTCGTGGACATCACGGGCCTCGATCGAATAACCAGCATTGAGAATGGCGTCGTCACGACGGAGTCGGGGGTCCGTGTGATCAATCTGGAGAGGGCCGTCCGCGAAAAGGGCTACGAGTTGCGCTGCCTTCCTTCGACGTGGGTAAAATCGACGATCGGCGGCTTCATTGCTGGGGGGACCGGCGGGATCGGCTCCATAACCTGGGGCGTCCTTAGGGACCAGGGGACCATAAAGCGGATCAGGCTCCTGACCCTTGAGGCCGAGCCCAAGGAGATCGTCCTCGACGAGGAGGAGGCGCAGAATGCATTTCACGCATACGGCACCAATGGCGTCATCGTCGAGCTGCAGCTGCGCCTGGCGCCGGCACGGCGCTGGGACCAGGTGGCTTTGACGGGTCCCGACTGGCCCGCGGTGACGGGATTCGCTACCCGCCTTGCCTATGACGACGCCATCCCCAAGCGCCTCCTCTCGCTCCTGGAGCCGGCCTTCGGGGCGAGCTTCAAGCCGCTCCGCAAATGGCTGCCCGAAGGCCATGCCATCATTTGGCTCGAGGTGGAGCAGTCCCTGACCGAGGCGGTGGTGGCTGAGGCCCGCAAAAAAGGATTGAACGTGGCCCAGGTAATCCCCCACCAGGACCCCAAGCGCCAGCCCATGATCATGGAGTACGCCTGGAACCACAGCACCCTTTGGATGCTAAAGGGCCATCCCGGGCACACCTACCTCCAGCTGGGAGCAGGCAGCAACTTTTCGGAGCAAGGCGCCCTGTTGCAGAAGAGGTTCCCGGGCCAAATCCACCTGCATTACGAATTCGTTCGCGGCCGCAGCCCTTCGGGAGAGTTCGGAACGGTGGTGCCCGTGCTCCTTCCGGTCGTTAAGTTCCTGAGCGAGGACAACCTGCGCGAGATCATGGCGTACGCCGAGCAGGTCGGTTTCTCCAACAACAATCCCCACACGTGCTACCTGGGCGAGATCAAGAGCGATGCGCGGCTCGAGGCGCAGGCGGCACTTAAGCTCAAGGCCGACCCCAAGGGACTCCTAAACCCTGGGAAATTGAGGGCAGCAAAGAGGAATCCCTCCCTGGCGCCTTCGTTCCCGACGTTCCTCTACGCGTAAGGGGCGGAGAGCCTAGGTCGAAGCGAGCGCCACGGCCCGCTGCTCGGCACGAACGCCGAAAGACGGCGCGTCGGTGCCCCCGATCAGCTGGTGCGCGATCCAGTTGCTCGTGGCGGCAACCTCGGAAAGCGTGTCCACGAGTTCCGGGGTCTCGAAGGGCAATGTCGCCCCGCGGGACTTGAGAAGGCCCCACGCCGGGTAGTCGGGCGACCGGATCTGGGAGAGGATCCTCTTGGAGTCCGCCGTGGGCCCGGCAATCGCCGCCTGCGCCAGGACGTGGCCCAGGTGGGTCACGGTGGTCGTCGTCAGGAACTCAAGGTTCGTAACCTTTGAGGGATTGTGGTGTTGGAGCGCCACAGCCTGGAACAGGTCGGCCTGGCCCATGCACGCGAGGATCTGCTTGCCCGCCTGGCGGTGGTCCATCCCGAACATGGCGGTCTCGACCTCCTCGATCGAAAGGCGCTCGTCCTCGGCGATCGCCAGGGCGATCCCGTAGACGCCAGGCTCCCCGATGCCGAAAAGCCAGCGGCCGACGTCGTGAGCGAGGCCCGCGGCCGAGAGCATGAAATCGTTCTGCAGCTTCAGCAGGCGGCCAATCTCAAATCCGATAAGGGTGGCCGTGAAGGTGTGGGCGTAGAGCTGGCGGAGGTGGAGCGGGCCGTCCTTGGGAAGGTCATTCGCTATCCTGGAGACCGCGGCAAGCGTTGTAAGCCGCGCAATCCCTTGCTGGGTGGCCGCCCTGGAAAGCGCCGCCTTTGAGTCGAGGCGCTGCTCGGTGCCCGTCACCTTTTCCAGGATGAACTGGTAAACCGGGGCGAAGCCCCGGGTCTCCCACGCGATCGTCACGGCCTCCTCGACGCTCAGCTTTGGAAGCGACTGGAGAGTGCCAAGCGACTCGCTAATCGTGGAAAAGGGGGGGTTGGACGCCAGGAGCTTCGAGGTCTCCAGGAGCTCCTCCGGCGTCACGAACGGATGGCGCATCGCCCGCTTCAGGAACGGCCCGAAGCTCCACAGGGGCTTGTTGATGATCTCGCGGGAATAGGTAGTCGCGAGGAACGCCGCCTCCGCCTGCTCGCTCGTCTCCTCCGGGGCCACGGCCTGCGAAAGCGCCAGGGGGTTTCGCGCCACGGAGCCGTCCATGTTCATCACCTCGAGCATGCGGTGGCGGATCATCCCGAGGAACGAATCGACGGAACGGAATCCCTCGAGCGCGGCGTGCAGGTCCTGCTCGTTCACGCCCTTCTTTATCTTCTCGATCACGCCGTCGACGATCACGATTCCGACCGAACGGCACTGCTGGCCGATGCTATCCAGCGCCGCAAGCAGCTGCGTGTTATTGGGCGAGGTGAGGCGCGCGAGGGCCATCTGCTGCTTCTCGGCGATGGTTCGGCTGGCCGTGGCGAGGAAGCTCCCGTACTCTTGGCGCGAGAAATCCATCCGTTCGCAGATCGTCTCCGGGGGCTCCATGACGCGGGCCGCCCAGTTCGAGCGGACGGCCTTGGCCAGCTCCGCAATAAGCACCTCCGCCTGGTAGGGCTTCATGTTCATGCTCTGAACACCGAGCTCCAGGTAGCGCACGATCGAGTCCCGCTCGGTATGGGCGGTGTAGACGACCACCGGCAGACCCTGGTACGCCGGGTTGGCCCTCAATGCCCGCATGAACTGCCAGCCCCACTCCTGGTCAAGCTGGTTGTCCAGAACGACCATGTCGACTAGCACATGCTCATGGAGCTTGTCCCAGGCCTGCTGGGTGGAAAGCGCGGCAAGGGTCTCGTGACCTGCATTGCTAAACACCTTTCCCAGAAGCTTCTGGGAAAGCCTGTCGTCATCGAGGACAAGCACCTTGGCCATGGCGGTTGCTTCCCTAACGGGACCTGCCCTGCGTCTCCGCAATGCGGCCGCCCGGTAGTTCTTGGACACAGTTCATCCACAGGTTATCGGCCTTCGCCGAAGGGACTTGATGGAAAACTCCGAGTGCACACCGCTGGGGATACGGTCTAACCCCCGTTAGGGGCGGGGGTTTGGAAGAAAGGGACGCCCTTTCTCCGCGAATCAAGATCCCTTCTGCAATCCGCCCGCGAGCTTGCGGTGGGCAATAAGGGGCGCCCCCAAGTTTGAACACTCCTTGGGGCCCCTAAGGAATTCCCTGACAAATCCGCTAAGCCTCTTATATTAATAGACTAAACATAGCGCGCAGCCCACGGTTTTTTGCGACCCGGCCAAGTGCCCTCAATCGACCGCGGCGTGTGTCGATGGGCAGGGAAATCCGATGTGTACCCTTTCAGTGATGTGCTCGGCTAAAGCCTGTCTATGAACAATAGATCCATTGTCCGCCGCATCATCGCGGGCCTAGCGGCACTTCTAGTGATCACATGCGCCTTGGTGGTCTTCGCTCACGTCCGAGTCTCCACGCTCGGCACCCAAGCCGAGGAGATACGATCGACGACCATTCCCTCTCTGATCCACCTTGCGACCGTCCAACGGGTCGCCGAGGAGAACCAAGGGATCGTGTACAAGCACATCTACAGCCGCAGTGCCGAGGACCGAAGGGACCTCGAGTCGATCATCTCAGCAAACTCCAAGGATAACGCCGCGGCCCTGGATGCCTTTGGAAAACTGAGGCTTTCGCCCGCGGCCCGGGAGGCTTTCGAACTCACGAGCACTAACCGGATCAAGTTGATCTCAATGCGATCGGAGATTCTGGCGGCCAGCTGGGCCGCAACCACGCCCGAGGAGACCGCCAAGGTCGCGATGCGTGCGCGCTCCGAATTCGATCCGGTGATCCGCGCGTACCTTGGTGAGATCTAGAACCTCACGGAGCTGGAGCGCCGGCAATCGACATCTATAGCCGAAACAATGATGGAGTCGGTCCGCTCGACAAATCTCGGCGTCCTGACGGCCGCGGCAGTCGCCATCATCGGCTCGGCCCTTATCGGCGCGCTCATCATCGGGGGCGTGAACAAGGTCATGAGGTCGACCACCGATTCCCTCACACTTGGATCCGAGCAGATCGTGGCGGCCGCAAGAAAGGTCTCCAGCTCAAGCCAGGGCCTCGCCGAGGGCGCGAGCGCCCAGGCTGCGTCCATCGACCAGACCGGCGCCTCCATCGAGGAGCTGAAGGGCATGACGACGCGCAACGCCACCGGCGCCAATGAGGCCAAGGGCATTGCGGAAGCCGCCCGGCAATCCGCCGACGAGAGCTCGGTCTCGGTTGCCAAGCTCAACACAGCCATGGGCGAACTAAAGGAATCGAGCGCCGAGGTGGCCAAGATAGTGAAAGCCATCGATGAGATTGCCTTCCAGACAAACATCCTGGCGCTGAACGCGGCCGTTGAGGCGGCGCGCGCGGGCGAAAGTGGCGCCGGGTTTGCAGTGGTCGCCTAGGAGGTTCGAAATCTGGCCCAGCGCTCCGCACAGGCTGCAAAGGAGACGGCCGATAAGATCGAAAAGGCGCTCGAGAAAAGCGAGGAAGGGGTCCGCATCAGCCGGGAAGTCTCCACGAGCCTCGGAGGCATCGCCGACAAGGTGCGCAAGCTAGACTCCCTGATCACGGACATCGCATCCGGGTCCAGCCAACAGTCGAAGGGCATCGAGGAGGTCACGGTCGCAATCAAAAAGATCGACCAGGTGACCCAGGCGAACGCCACGGTGGCCGAGGAATCGGCTGGCGCCGCCAGGGAGTTGGACGCCCAGGCGGTGGCGCTCAATGCCATGATCGGAAACGTCTTAAAGATGGTCGGCGGCCGCAGGCGCTTTGACCCCGAGGGAAAGACCGGCCCATTGCTTCCGGGCGGTCGCCGCTCAAGGGACGCCGCGACCAGGCTCGCGGAATCCCAGGCCCGCAGACGCGAGGCACTCGCGCTCGCGGGGGAACGGTCGTAGGCTGCCGCCAGCCATCGTCTCCAAAATCTTCGGTCCCAACAGATCGACGTCCACTTGCCTCAGCGCGGCGACCAGAAGGGCTCGGCGGTAGGGATCTCCTGGACGCCAACCTCGGGCACAAGCGGCTGGAGCCATCGGACGAGTTCTCCGGAGCCGGCCTGCTCCGACGGTACGTGTCCCATCACGATCAGGGCCTTGTGCCGGCCCTGCGTGACCATGTCCGCCGCATATTCGATCGTTTCCCACTCCCGCGCCTCGCCGATCACGAGGACCTCGACGTCATCGCGCTGCAGGTACGTGCGCTGCATATCCCAGCCGGGGCAGCCGGGCAGGAAGCCGACCTTCGACACGGGCATGTCCGGGTCGCCCACGACACGCATCGCGTGGATGTCGAGGCGCCTGCTTATGTCCAGTGCCAGGGCCTTCACGGTCGTCGGCGGGATGCGCAGGAGCGGCTGGCTCTTGTCATGCTGGTACTGCGACCAGTCGAGGGCGCGGAAGACGCCGGTGATGACCGGGTCCGGCACACGAAGCGGAAAGTGCCAGTGATCGTGGATCCGGAAGACCACCATGTGGTTTTCTCGGATGAAGGCCCTCTTCGTGGCTGTGACCGCGTCATTCTCCTGCTCAAGCTTGGCCAGGCTGTCGTTGCCCGAATAAAACGTCGGCTCGTGCGTGATGACGAAGTTCGCGCCCGCCGCGGCCGAGCGTTGGAGGACATCCATCGTGGACATCATGGTCACGGCAACCCCAGTGACCGGCGTCGCGGGATCACCGTCCTTTAGGCCGTCGTTGCCCGTGGCCGGCCAGTACCCATTGAGTTTCGTGGTGATCCGATCGATCAGCTGCTGCGCCTTTAGGACGGGCGGATCTGCGTGCAGCCGAGTTCCCCATGCGCACACTAGCAGGAGGCAGAGGGTGCCCACAAGGCGCGAGGGCGAAGCGGAGCGTTTCGGAGCCAGGATATCAGTCGTCATCGGGGGTGGATCGCCGGTTGCCCGGTCGAAACCAGGGAGGCTGAAGCAATGATCCTATCGGGCAAGTATGGAGTCGGGACCCGTGGCACAGGATTTGCGGTAAACCCAGAATGCCTCCGCTCGAGGAACCCTTGAATCCCTCCCCCAAGCAGAAAAGCGGCCTACCCCTTGCTACGCCGCGCAACTGCACCTTTTCGACCGGCGACTGGTCCGTCCTAGCCTCGTTCTGGTATCCCGTCGCGCGCCTTTGCGACATCCTGGACAAACCCCTAGCCATACGCCTCCTGGACCAGGAGATTGTCCTCTACAGGACCGGCAAGGGGGTGACGGCCGCCGCCGACCTCTGCATCCACAGGGGAGCCCCGCTCAGCATGGGCAGGATCCGGGGGGAACACATCAGCTGCGCCTATCATGGCTATTGCTATGATGCGGCCGGCATGTGCGTGAAGGTCCCGGCGCATCCCGAAGCGCCCATACCCGGAAAGCTCCAGCTCCGGGTATTTCGCTCGGAGGAGCGTTACGGGCTCCTCTGGGTGTGCCTGGATCCGGACTCCTCCAGCGCAATCCCCCCCTACCCCGAGGCCGAGTCGCCGGGCTACCAGATGGTCAACGTCCCGCCGCTCGGTTGGAAGGCGGCCGCGGGCCGGCAGATCGAGAGCTTCTGCGACGTGGCCCATTTCGCATTTGTGCACGAGTCGACGTTTGCAGCGGCAAGCCCCGAGGTGCCCCGGTACACCGTGGACGCCACCGACTACGGCCTCCACGCCGACTTCACGAGCAACGTGGGCAACGTGAGCGATCCCGGGGCCGCGAACCAGTCCTGGCGGCGCGTCTACGACGTGCACGTGCCGTTCACGGCGCACCTAGTCATTCACTTCCCCGGCAAGGGGCACATGGCAATCCTTAACGCGGCAAGCCCGCGCTCCGCGCGTGAGACCACTGTGTTTGCAGTGGTGACGCGGGACTTTGACCTCGCGGAGCCGGTCGAGGAGCTGATCGAGTTCCAGAAGAGGATCTACGCCGAGGACCAGGCCATCGTGGAACGGCAGAACCCGGAGGACCTTCCACTGGAGCTTTCCGAGGAGGTGCATGTCCGCGCGGACCTGACTTCCGTCACTTATAGACAACAGTTGGGTCGGCGCGGCCTCGGGAAATCATATACCTCTTGATCCACACCTCTGCCCGATGGCCCCACAACGCCAATGCATTCAGGGGCTTATATTTTCCCAAAATGGCTGCCCGGCCTGGATTCGAACCAGGACTAGGTGAGTCAAAGTCACCTGTGCTACCTTTACACCACCAGGCAATGATTGGGACCGACGAACCTGCCCCCCGCACGATAGCGTCGTCAATCGCGTAATCGAGCCCCTTTGCACTGGGGAGTTGACGCGCTATTTGCGTAATCGTTTCATTTGCTCCCATGCACGCTTCCCTACCCGTGGACCCCAGGGTGAAATACAAACGCATCATCCTCAAGCTCTCGGGCGAACTGCTTCGGGGTGAAAAGACCGGCGACCCCATTGACACGGACGCCCTCGAGCGCACCTGCAAGCAGGTCAAGGAGATACACGACCTCGGCGTCGAGATCTGCGTCGTGATTGGCGGCGGCAATATCTTCAGGGGGCTCTCCGGCGAGAAGCGCGGCGTCGACCGGACCACGGGCGACTACATGGGCATGCTCGCGACCGTGATCAACGGGATGGCGATCATGGACCGCCTGGAGAAGATGGGCGTCACAACCCGGGTGCAAAGCGCCATTCCGATGAACCAGATCGCGGAGCCGTTCATCCTGCGCCGGGCCATACGCCACCTGGAGAAGGGCCGCGTCGTCATCTTTGTGGCGGGGACCGGAAACCCCTACTTCTCGACCGACACGACCGCCGCGCTCCGGGCCTCGGAGATGCACGCGGATATCATCGTGAAGGCGACCAAGGTCGACGGCATCTACGACAAGGACCCGAAGAAGCACGCCGACGCGGTCAAGTACGACGAGATCACGTTCATCGACGCCCTGAAGCAGCGCCTGAAGGTCATGGACTCCACCGCCTTCTCGCTCTGCCTCGACAACCACGTTCCGATCCTGGTGCTGGACCTCCACGAGGACCATGCCATCCTGCGCGGTGTGACCGGCAAGAAGGTCGGCACGCTCGTCCATGGGTAACCCCAAACCAGAACCCGACCATGTCACACCCCCTGCTCACCGATGCCAGCGCGAAAATGAAGAAGGCGCTGGACCACACGATCCATGATTTTGCGTCGATCCACACCGGCAAGGCCACGCCCACCATGGTTGAGGGCGTTATGGTCGAGGCCTACGGGTCCCAGATGCGCCTGAAGGAGTGCGCCGCGATCACGACGCCCGACGCGCGCATGATCCAGATACAGCCTTGGGACGCCAGCCTCGTTAAGGCGATCGAGAAGGCCATCCAGGTCGCGAACCTGGGGTTCAACCCGGTCGTGGATGGGAAGATCGTGCGCGTCCCGCTGCCCGACATGAGCCGGGAGCGCCGCCTCGAATTTGTGAAGACCGCTTCCCGGATCGCCGAGGAGGGCCGCGTGCAGATCCGGAATATCCGCCGTGACATCATGGAGACCGTGAAGAAGTCAAAGTTCCCCGAGGACGAGTCCAAGCGCCTGGAGAAGGACATCCAGGCGGCGACCGACAAGGCCATCAAGGACATCGGCGAGCATTTCACGGCAAAGGAGAAGGAGCTTCTCGCAGTGTGAGCGGCGGCGGAATGCTCACGCCCCGAAAATCGCCGGCGCGGGTGATCGTGAAGCTTGGCACCGGCGTCCTGACGTCCGGCGTCGGGCGACTCGACACCGGGAGGATTGCCGACGTGTGCAGGCAGCTGGCACAGCTGAAGGCCTCGGGGACCGAGGTCATCGTCGTTTCATCCGGTGCGATCGGCCTTGGCATGGGAAGGCTCGGGCTTTCCCGGCGCCCCTCCGACACGGCCAAGAAGCAGGCGTGCGCCGCCGTCGGGCAGAGCCTGCTGATGGAGACCTGGCAGGCAGGCTTCGCGCCGCACGGGATAACGGTCGCGCAGGTCCTCCTGACCCACGAGGACCTCCGTGCGAGGGCGCGGCACCTGGGAGTGAAGGAGACGCTCGCCCAGGTGATCGGCTACGGGGCCGTGCCGATCATCAACGAGAACGACGCGGTGAGCGCAGCCGAGATCGCGGGCATCCGGTTTGGCGACAACGACACGCTCTCGGCCATGGTGGCGAGCCTGGTCCGCGCGCAGTTCCTGCTGATCCTCTCCACCGCCCCGGGACTCATCGACATGAAGGGCACCGGGCGGGTGGTGCCGGTGGTCGACAGGATCACGCCCGAGATCGAGGCCATGGCGGGCGGCACGACCAGCGAGACGGCGGTCGGCGGAATGGTGAGCAAGATCTCGGCCGCCAGGCTCGCGACCAAGTCGGGATGCGGGGTGTTTATCGCCGATGGCGCCGAGCCGGACATCGTGGGGCGCCTGCTCTCGGGTACGGGCCCCGGCACCTTCTTTGTCCCCAGCGGGCTCCCGCTTGAGTCCCGGAAGAGCTGGCTCGCCTATTTCCAAAGGCCCTCGGGGACGATCACGATCAACGCGTGCGCCGTGCCGGTCCTGCGGGAGGAGGGCCGGAGCCTCCTGGCGGTCGGGGTCACGGGCTCGACGGGCGACTTCGCCCCGGGGGATGTCGTCAACATCGCGGGACCCGACGGCGCGGTCGTCGCCCGCGGCAAGGCCGCGTTCGGCTCTGACGAGATACCCGGGATCGCCGGGAAGAAGGGCGAGGAGGTGCGCGCCCTCCATCCCGGCCGAAAACGCATCGAGGTCGTCCACCGAAACGATCTCGCGCTCCTTTGAATCCCCTCTCCCACTTCCGGGAGATGACCGGCCCGCAGAGGAGGGCGTTCGCCGCCTCCTACCTGGGCTGGATGCTCGACGCGTTCGACTTTTTCCTGCTGGTGATGGTCCTGCGGCACGTGGCCGCCGACTTCCACGCGGAGATGAAGGCCGCCTCCTACGCGATCTTCCTCACCCTTGCCATGAGGCCCGTGGGCGCGCTCCTCTTCGGGCTCCTGGCGGACCGCTACGGGAGGAGGCCGGCGCTGATGGGAAGCATCCTGCTCTACGCCGTGGTTGAGCTCCTCTCCGGGTTTGCCCCCACGCTGGGCTCGTTCCTCCTCCTGCGCGCCGTTTTCGGGATCGGGATGGGAGGGGAATGGGGCGTCGGGGCGTCCCTCGCGATGGAGACCGTGCCCGCGAGAAGCCGTGGCGTTCTCTCCGGGGTGCTCCAGCAGGGCTACCCCGCGGGCTACCTCCTCGCGGCCCTCGCGTACTGGATCGTGTTCCCCCACTTTGGCTGGAGGGGCATGTTCATCCTGGGCTCGTTTCCCGCGCTCCTGGTCGTCTTCATCCGGTCGGGCGTCGAGGAGTCGCCGGCCTGGCTCCAGAAGAAAGCCGAGATCCTGAAGGGGACGAAGGCCGCTTCGCTCGGCATGCTCTCGACCCTGAGGACCCGGTGGCCGCTCTTTCTCTACATGATAGCGCTCATGACCGCCTTCAACTGCTTTAGCCACGGGACCCAGGACCTCTACCCGAGCGCCTTCCTTGAGAGGCAGCGCGGGCTTTCGACTGCCACGGTATCCAAGGTCGCGATCGTCTACAGCCTAGGCGCCATCTCTGGGGGGATTCTTGTCGGGGCCTACTCGCAGAGAATCGGGCGCAGGCGCGCCATCGTGATGGCGGCGCTGCTCGCCCTGCCCATGATCCCCTTCTGGATCGGGCCCACCTCCGTCGTGGGCCTCGCCGTCGGGGGCTTCATGATCCAGTTCGCGGTGCAGGGCGCCTGGGGCGTCGTTCCCGCCCACCTCAACGAGCTCTCGCCGGTCTCAGTGCGTGGGACCTTCCCAGGCCTGGCCTACCAGCTTGGCAACCTCGCGGCCTCCTACCTGAGCCCCATCCAGGTGTCGCTGGCCGAGAGCCACGGCGGCAACTACGCGTTCTCCCTTGGGTGGGTCGCTGCGGTCGTCGCCCTGGCGGTCGCAGGGCTGGCTCTCCTTGGCCCGGAGGCGCGAACGGCGGAGCTGGCGCTCCCGCAAGCCTGAGTCCAGCCTCGCAATACCCATGGAATTTGTCCTCGAGAACACGCCCTCCCCCGACTCGGTCCCCGAGATCGACTTCAAGGCCCAGCTCAACGAGGACCAGTACCGGGCGGTGACGGCCGATCCCGGCCCCCTGCTGGTCCTTGCGGGAGCCGGCTCCGGCAAGACACGCACCCTCACCTACCGGGTCGCCTGGCTCCTGTCGCAGGGGGTGCGCCCCGGCGAGATCCTGCTCCTTACGTTCACCAACAAGGCGGCCAAGGAGATGCTCCACCGGGTGCAGGAGCTGACGGGCGTCGAGCCGAAGCGCTTCTGGGGCGGCACGTTCCACTCGATCGGGCACCGCGCGCTCCGCATGTATGGCGAGGCGATAGGGCTCGCGCGCACCTTCACGATCCTGGATGCCGAGGAGGCGGAGCGCCTCCTTAAGCAGGTGGTCGAGTCCCAGGACAAGTCGTTCTTCAAGGACAAGACCCGCCCGAGGCCGGGACCCCTGTTCGGGATCATCTCACTTGCGAGGAACACCCAGCTCGGGGTGGAGGAGACCGTCGCCAAGTACTTCCCCCACTATGAGGAGATCAGCGACCGGCTCCCGGCGTTCGCCAAGGCCTACGACCTGAGGAAGCGCGAGCAGAAGGTCTGCGACTATGACGACCTCCTGGAGCACTGGCTCGCGCTCCTGAAGCAGGCCCCCGAGGTCAGCGCGTACTTCACGCAGCGCTTTCGCCACGTCCTGGTCGACGAGTACCAGGACACCAACACGCTCCAGGCGCAGATCGTGGACACGATCGGCGCCCACCACCGGGTGATGGCCGTGGGCGACGACGCGCAGTGCATCTATTCATGGCGCGGCGCCAACTTTGAGAACATCATGTCGTTCCCCGAGCGCCACCCCGGGACCGCGATCCACCGGATCGAGACGAACTACCGCTCCACGCCGGAGATCCTGAACCTCGCAAACGGGGTCCTCATGGCGCAGCCCAAGGGCAGGCACTTCGACAAGGAACTGAGAGCCGCCCGGGGCCACATGGAGAAGCCCTACGTGGTCCAGGCGATAGACGACAGGGAGCAGGCGGAGTTCATCGTGAAGCGGGTGCGGTCGCTCCACGAGGACGAGGGCGTCTCTCTCAGCAACATAGCCGTCCTCTACCGCTCGCACTTCATCGCGGTTGAGACCCAGATCGCGCTCGCCCGGGCGGGGATCCCCTATCACATCACGAGCGGCGTGAAGTTCTTCGAGCGCCAGCACATCCGCGACCTGGTGGCGCTCCTCAGGTTCGTCTACAACCCGTCCGATTCCCAGGCCTGGGAGCGGATCGCCATCCTCCTGCCAAAGGTCGGCGAGAAGGGCGCGCAGAAGATCCATGCCGCGGCGCTCACCCACGCCAAGGACTTCCAGAAGGATTTCATCGACGCGCTCGGGGCGGAGGACGTCCGGGCCAAGGTGGCCAAGGACGCAAAGACGGAGTGGGACGCGCTCGTCGTGTCCCTGGGCCAGGTGGCGCAGTCGATGCGCACGTCCACGCCCTCGGACGCGGTCGAGACCGCCATCGACGGATGGTACGGCGACTACCTGAAGGGCGCCTATGCCGACTACATGGACCGCCTCGAGGAATTGAAGGCCCTGGTCGGGTTTGCCCAGAGGTTTGAGGAGACGCAGGACTTCCTCGCCCAGATCCTGCTCCTCAACAGCGAGACGAGCGACCGGCACGTCGACCAGGAGTTGGACGCCGTCAAGCTGACGACGGTGCACCAGGCGAAGGGCCTGGAGTACGACGTCGTGTTCCTGATCGGGCTCGCCGATGGGCAGTTCCCGGGGCGCCGCTCAATCGAGGCGGGCGACGTCGAGGAGGAGCGGCGGCTCTTCTATGTCGCTGTCACGCGCGCCCGCAATGAGCTCTACCTCTGCTATCCGAAGATCGCGTCCCGGCCCGGTCCCGGAGGGATGATGAACACACCGAGCCGCTTCCTTCAGGAGCTTTCCCCGGACCTCTACCAGCAGCTCAAGATCAAGCGGATGCAGCCCTGGTAGGGCCGCCCCTCCCGGGGGGGCAGGAGTCAGGGCAATACGGGCGGGCCGCCCCGGGCCTTGTCCTGGAGCGCACGCACGCGGTCGGCGTTCGCGTCCACCTCGACCAGCCCAAGCTTCGCGGTCATACGAGCGATCGGCATCCCCGGGTCGTTGGACCAGAAAATGCCGGTGTCCTGGTCTCGGTAGTAGTGGAAACCGGCCCTGTCCCCGAAGGCGCGCCGGAAGGCCTGCCCCTCCTCGAGCACGGCCTCCCAGTGGAGGAGGGCGTAGGAGAGGTCTATCTCGTCCACCATCGTCCCCTCCTGGGTGGCCTCCTTCTCAATGATCCCGACGGGGCTGTACACGGCCGCATGGTCCCTCGGGACCGCGCTCACGACATAGTAGCGATGCTCCAACGCGTAAACGGACGGATAGGTCGTCTGGGGTGACGCCGATGGCAGCGCCACGATCTCCGCACCCTGCCGTGCGAGTGCGGCCCATCCGTCGGGGTAGAGCATGTCGAAGCAGATCTGGATCCCCAGCCGCCCGAAGTCGCAGTCAAAGACGGGGAAGCTTCCCCCCGGGGTGGTGCCGGTCTCGATGTCGTCACTTCCCTGCGGGGCCACCGGGTGCACCTTGCGGTAGATGCCCGCAACCGACCCGGAGCGGTCGACGAGGAGCGCCGTGTTGCTGTACCTCGAGGGGGCCGACTCGGCGAGGATCGCCGGGACGACCAGGTAGCAGCCGTGCCGCAGCGCGCACGCCCCGATCCTGTCCCGGATGTCGGCAAGCTTCACCGCCTGCGCGGACACGGTGTCGCCCGGGCGCTCGAGGTACGCCTCGGGCAGGACCACCAGGTCGAGCCGCTTTCCGGGGTATTCCGAGGCGGCCTGGGCCGCGATCCTGTCCACGGTCTCGTCCATCCGCGCCAGCCTTGCCTCGAGCGGAAGCGCGAAAAAAGCCGGGCCGCAGACGACCGTGCCCAGGAGCACCTTCCTGGGAAGTCCTTCGCGGCGCGCAACGTCAACGGGGACCGCTGGGTCCTTGGGGGCGTCCGCCGCCCTTGTGGCGGCGCCCGGGAGGGTCATCGCAACGCCGGCAAGTGCCGCAAGCACGGTGAGCTTCAGTCTGGCGCCGTGGGCAGGTCGTGGATTCATCGGTCCTCCATGGGGTTGGGGTGTTAGTCGGGGCTGCTTTTTCCGCCCCGGCCGGCAATTAGGGAACCGATCCGCCCGGGACGCAACGCCGGCGTTGCCACTACGGCTGTTCCGCAGGGCCCCTCCAGCCCCATAAGAAATGCGACTCGCCGGGGAACCCCACCTTTTGGTTACATCTCTTGAGTTGCGCTGGGCCCGTCCTGCATCTCTGTGTCTTACCCTCACTTTTTATGTCCAACACTCCCGTGGAGAACGTCGTCATAGTAGGCACAGGCTGCGCAGGCCTTACGGCCGCCGTCTACACGGCCCGCGCCAACCTGGGCCCCCTGGTGATAGAGGGACCCCTGCCCGGCGGGCAGCTGACGACGACCAGCGAGGTTGAGAATTTCCCGGGCTTCCCCGAGGGGGTCGACGGATTCCAGCTGATGGACAACCTGCGCAAGCAAGCCGCCAAGTTCGGGACGCGCTTTGAGCAGGCGCTCGTGCAGTCTGTCGACTTCTCGTCCATGCCGAGGAAGCTCGTGTGCGGCGACCGCACGATCCTTGCGAAGACCGTGATCATCGCCACCGGGGCCTCGCCCAGGATGACCGGTATCCCCGGGGAAAAGGAGCTCTACGGCGGCAAGGGCGTCACGACCTGCGCCACCTGCGACGGTGCCTTCTATCGCAAGATGGAGGTGGCCGTTATCGGCGGAGGGGACAGCGCCGCCGAGGAGGCGCTCTTTCTGACCCGTTTTGCGAGCAAGGTTTACATGGTCCACCGCCGCGACTCCCTGCGTGCCTCCAAGATCATGGCCGATCGCGCCACGTCCCACCCGAAGATAGAGATGGTTTGGGATTCCGCGCCGTTGGAGGTCCATGGCGTCAGCGAGGGAGCGGTCTCGGGACTAAGGGTTAAGAACCTAAAGTCCGGGGCTGAGCGCGTCCTGCCCGCCAGGGGGATTTTTGTCGCGATTGGCCACGTGCCCAATTCGGAGCCTTTCGCGTCGGCCTTGGACGTGGACTCAAACGGTTACTTTGTCCCGGCCCCAGGCTCCCAGGTTAGGACCAAAGTGCCCGGGGTGTACGTGGCAGGTGACTGCGCGGACCATGTTTATCGTCAGGCGATCACGGCAGCGGGGATGGGTTGCCAGGCGGCGATTGATGCCGAGCGTTGGCTTGCCGAACACGGAGGGTAACGGGCCCGGCCCTGTTTCGGGCCAAATTTGAAATTTTTATATGTTATTATTTAATAACTTATGAATTTTAATTAGAATGATTCTCATTCCTAGTTGAAACTCGGTACCATTCCAATTAGCTGCTTGAGCTCGATTTCGCCCATGGTTTCCACCACCGACAGCTCCGAAGCCCTAGCCCAGCGACTCTCCGACAGCGGGCTCCGCTCGACGCCCCAGCGCGAGGCGATCTACCGGGTCCTACTGAAGAAGCGTGACCACCCGACGGCCGAGGAGGTTTTTGCCCGTGCCAAGCCAGAGATGCCGATGATCTCGCTGGCCACCGTCTACAACTGCCTCGAGGCCCTCGTGCAGTGCGACCTGGTCAGGACGGTGAATTTTGAGCGCAGCCCGACGCGCTACTGCCCGAACCTTCATCCCCACGCCCATTTTCACGATACCGCGACGGGTGCAACCCACGACGTTGAGCTGGCACCCGGCCTGATCGACCAGGTGAAGGCGCTGCTTCCCGCGGGCTTCAACGCATCGTCGGTCGAGATCATCTTCCGCGGCAAGGTTAACGGCCCTTCCACAACCCCCACACCTTAATCCCGAGCATGTCCTCCCTCGAAATCAAGAACCTGCACGTCTCCACCGGGGACAAGGAAATCGTGAAGGGTGTCACCCTGACGATCAATACCGGCGAGATCCACGCCATCATGGGGCCCAACGGCACCGGCAAGTCGACGATGGCCAAGGCCATAGCCGGGCACCCGGATTACGTGATCACGGAGGGCGACGTCCTGATCGACGGGAAGTCCATCCTTGAGAAGGAGTCCGACGAGCGGGCGAGAGAGGGCATCTTCCTCGCCTTCCAGTACCCGAGCGAGATCCCCGGGGTGAGTATCGCCAACTTCCTGCGCGCGGCCCTCCAGGCCCGCATGGCCGAGGGCGAGGAGATCGATGCATCGGCCTATTACAAGCGCCTCTACCAGAAGATGGACCTCCTTAAGATCGACAGGAAGTTCACGTCAAGGGCGGTGAACGAGGGCTTCTCCGGCGGCGAGAAGAAGCGCAGCGAGATCCTCCAGATGGCCATGCTCGAGCCGAAGTTCGCACTCATGGACGAGACGGACTCAGGCCTCGACATCGATGCGCTGCGGATCGTCTCCGACGGCGTGAACAGCCTGAGGGGCCCGAACCTGGGCATCCTCCTCATCACCCACTACCAGCGGCTCCTCAGCTACATCGTCCCCGACCATGTCCATGTCATGATCGAGGGCCGCATCGTCAAGAGCGGGGACAAGTCCCTTGCGCTCGAGCTCGAGTCACGGGGCTACGACTGGGTCAAGAACGAGCTGGCAACCGCCTAGAGACCGGAGATACCACCATGTCAGAAATCACCGACACCCTAGAGACCACGATGGAGAACCCGGTGGCCGGGATCGACCAGTCCAACGGGAACTTCAAGTACGACATGACGTACGACTTTGACGCCGGCACGGGGCTGAACGAGCGCACGGTCGACTACATCTCCTCGGTGAAGAAGGAGGCGCAGTGGATCTACGATTTCCGCCAGAGCGCCCTGAAGACATTCTTCGCGAAGCCCCTGCCCACGCATTGGGCCTCCAAGGACCTGGAGAACATTAACTTCGACAAGATCCGGTATTATCTCTCCCAGGGGCAGAAGCCCAAGCGCACCTGGGACGAGGTGCCCGACGACATCAAGCGCACGTTCGAGCGCCTCGGGATCCCGGAGCAGGAGCGCAAGTTCCTGGCGGGCGTCGAGGCCCAGTTCGATTCCGAGGCGGCCTACTCCAACATCAAGGAGGCCGTCTCCAAGCAGGGCGTCATCTTCATGAACTCGACCGAGGGCCTCCGCGAGCACCCGGAGATCTTCCGGAAGTTCTTCGGCAAGGTGATTCCCACGGGCGACAACAAATTCTCCGCGCTAAACAGCGCGGTCTTCTCCGGGGGCTCGTTCATCTACGTGCCCCCCGGTGTCAAGGTCTCCCACCCCCTCCAGGCCTATTTCCGGATCAACGCGGAGAATTTCGGCCAGTTCGAGCGGACGCTGATCATCTGCGACGAGGGCAGCGAGCTCACGTACATGGAGGGCTGCACCGCGCCCAAGTTCTCGACCGCGACGCTCCACAGCGCCGTCGTGGAGCTCGTGGCGCTAAAGGGCGCAAAGATCCAGTACATCACCGTGCAGAACTGGTCTTCCAACGTGTTCAACCTGGTGACCAAGCGCGGCCTCGCGCACGAGGAGTCCGAGATCAAGTGGATCGACTGCAATATCGGCAGCCGGCTCACCATGAAGTACCCGGGGGTGGTGCTGAAGGGCCGCAAGGCCCGCGGCGAGGTGATCTCGATCGCGCTCGCGAATGACGGGCAGCACCAGGACACCGGCGCCAAGATGGTGCACGCGGCCGACGAAACAACGTCGACGGTGGTCTCCAAGTCGATCTCGGTCGGCCAGGGGCGCGCCACCTACCGCGGCGTCGTTCACATCCCGAAGAACCTGAAGGGCTGCAAGAACAACACCGAGTGCGATGCGCTCCTGATCAACTCGAACAGCCGCACCGACACCTACCCGGCGATCACGGTCCGGGGGGACCGCCATGCCGTGCAGCACGAGGCAAGCGTCTCGAAGGTGAGCGCCGAGCAGATCTTCTACATGCAGCAGCGGGGACTGACCGAGGGGCAGGCCATGAGCCTTTCCGTGAACGGCTTTATTAACGACCTGGCCCGCCAGTTCCCGATGGAGTACTCCGTGGAGCTCAAGCGCCTGATCGACCTCGAGATGGAAGGGAGCGTGGGTTGAGCCATGGCTGTCGTCTCCAATGACACGGCGGTAGCCGTCCCCCAGGTAGGCTCCTTCACCTCCGCCGCGTTCGAGAAGCACCTCTCAGGCGCCCCGTCGTGGTGGCACGCGCGCAAGCGCGCGGCCTATGAGCGCTTCGCCGCGCTTCCGATGCCCGCACGCACCGACGAGAGCTGGCGGTTTAGCAACATCTCGGGGTTCAGGCTCGACGGCTTTGTGCCGGATGCGCCGGACCTGTCAGGCGCCAAGGCGGCCCAGGTGGCGTTCGCCATCGCGGCCGAGCCAACGCTCATCTTCGTGAACGGGAGGCTTGCGGGCAGGAACCCCCTTTCCGCGTCGCTCTCGTCCCGGGGCGTCGTGGTCTCCACGCTTTCCGAGGCTGCCCGGACGAACCCGGAGCTCCTGAAGAAGCACTTCATGGCGCAGCCCCAGAAGCTCGGCTCGGCGAAGTTCGCCGCGCTCCACGAGGCCTTCATCGCGGACGGCGCCTTCGTCCACGTGCCGCGCGGGGTCGAGGTGACGGAGCCGATCGTCCTGATCCACTCGGTCTCGGGCATGGGCACGGCGGTGTTCCCCCACACGCTCGTGATCGCGGAGGACAACTCGAAGGTGACGGTCGTCGACCACTTTCTCTCGAACGACCAGTTCGGCCAGTTCGCCTGCGGTGCGAACGACCTGTATGCGGGCCACGGCGCAAAAATCACCTACACGGCGGCCCAATGCTGGTCGCTTGAGTCGCTCTCGATGCAGTTCAACTCGACCGTGGTCCGCAGGGACGCGCGCGTACAGTCGCTGAACCTGCACCTCGGCGCCAAGCAGGCCCGGCACGAGTCGCTCAGCCAGCTCCAGGCCCCCGGCGGCTTCTCGGAGATGCTGGCGCTCACGGTCGCCTCGGGGTCCCGCGAGTTCGACCAAAGGACACTCCAGATCCACCAGGCACCCAACACCAAGTCGGACCTTTTCTACAAGAACGCCCTCCTCGACAAGTCGCGCACGATCTTCTCAGGCCTCATCATCGTGGACCCGGACGCGCAGAAGACGGACGCCTACCAGAGCAACCGGAACCTGATGCTGAGCGAGGACGCCGAGTCAAACTCCCTTCCCGGCCTCGAGATCCAGGCCAACGACGTGCGCTGCACGCACGGGGCCACGAGCGCCCCGATCGACGCGGACCAGGCTTTCTACCTTAAGTCGCGCGGCATACCGGAGAAAGCGGCCCACGAGCTCCTCATCTTCGGGTTCTTCGAGGACGTTCTCTCCCGCCTTGAGAACGAGGAGCTGCACTCCGCGATCCGCGACCTGATCCGCAAGCGATTCGCCAAGTGACACCCTCTTTCTTCCGATGATTCCGAAGAACCGCGACCGAGTGCTGTCACGGGAGGTCACCGTGACCCAGATCCCCTCTGGGGACAAGCAGGTCCTGCCGGTGGGCTCCAGGATCCAGATCCACCAGACCCTCGGGGGAAGCTACACCGTCCAGACCGACCACGGACTCTTCCGGATCGACGGAAAGGACGGGGACGCGCTTGGCGAGGAGGCGAGCGACCACACGATCCAGGCCGAAACCCTTGCGGACGGCGCTCCTAGTCCCGACGCCCTCTGGGACCAGCTCCGAAAGGTGTACGACCCGGAGATCCCGGTGAACATCGTGGACCTGGGGCTCGTCTACTCGATGGATGTCGAGAAGAAGGAGGACAGCTCCTTCAAGGTGAACGTAGCCATGACGCTCACCGCCCCCGGTTGCGGCATGGGCCCGGCGATCGCCGAGGACGCCAAGGGAAAGATCCTCCTCGTCCCCGGGGTCGGCGACGCCGACGTCCGCATAACCTGGGATCCGCCGTGGAACCAGTCGATGATCAGCGAAGAGGGCAAGATGAAGCTGGGCCTGGTGTGACAATCTACGAGGAGCTCGTGGCGCTCGAGGCTGGGGGCGTTCCCTTCGTCCTGGTCACGCTTGTCGAGGCCCTGGGCAGCACGCCCCAGGACGCGGCCGCGAAGATGCTCGTGACAGCCGATGGGCTGCTCCGCGGCACCGTGGGCGGAGGCAAAGTCGAGGCGGCCGCCCTGAAGCTGGCATCGGAACTCCTCGCCGCCCGCGATGTGAAGCCCCGCTTCGTGTCCTGGACCCTGAAGGGGGACGTGGGGATGACATGCGGCGGCTCCGTGAAATTCTACATGGAGCCGCACTTTGGGCCGGGCCCGTGGAACGTCGCCGTTTTCGGCGCCGGGCACGTGTCGCAGGCGCTGGTCCCGGTTTTGGTGCCGCTCCCGTGCCGGGTGACGGTCGTCGACTCCAGACCGGAATGGCTCGGGAGGCTGCCACGCGCGCAGAACCTGAGGATCGTGGAGTCCCCAACGCCAGAGGACCTCATCCCGACGCTACCGGGGGACACCTTCCTTGTCGTGATGACCATGGGCCACGCAACCGACAGGCCGATCCTCAAGCGGGCGCTCATGGAGCGGGACTTCCCCTTCATCGGGGTGATTGGAAGCGACGCCAAGGCCGAGGTCTTGAGGCGCGAGCTCGTTGCCGAGGGAGTGCCAGCCGAAAGGGCCGAGAAATTCCACTGCCCCCTGGGCCTGGATATCGGCACCAACCATCCCCACGAGATAGCGATCAGCATCGCGGCCCAGCTCCTCGCGGAGCGGGACCGCGCCCGGGGGCGGGTCGCCTAGGCAGGGCCTGTCTTGCGCCCCTTGCGTTTTCGGTCCTGGGGAAACACCCCTATTCGGGCATCGCGCCGCCGAGCGAGCTCCACGAGGCGCTCCGCCGTGCGCTCGAAGGCGTCCGACGAATCCGAAAGGTAAAGCCACTTGGGCAGGACGGGATGGGGCCTGAGCCCCGGCAACTCCGCAACGAGAGGGGCCTGGCGCTCCCTGTCGGTCGCCACAAGAACCCCGCGCCACGGCTCCTTTCCGGCGGAGAAGCACAGGACGAGCTTGCCCTCCAGGTACGCCGCCTTTGTGCCAAACATCGAGCGAAGGACAAACGACGGCTCGGCCTCCAGGGGTTCCCACAGCCACGCATAGGGATGGATCCGCTTCGCCCTGCCTATGTCCGGTCTAGCCATGGCGGCGCGACACTGCCGAACCCGCGGGGAGTTGGCAAGGGCCGCATCCGAACCAAGGCGAACCTAGGAGGTCGTCCAGTGCATCCGGTCGGAGCCGTTGCGCTCGGACCCGTTACGACCGGCGGGAACCAAGGGAACAGGCTCAGCCCGGCGTCTTGCACCATCAGCGGCCGCGGCCGCGCGGATTCCCGTGAAGGCGTTCAGCTGCTTGACCGCGCTCCTGAGGAGGTCGGTCTGGCCCGAGAGCTCCTGCGCGGCGCTCGCGGTCTCCTCGGCGCCGGCCGCATTGGACTGCGTCACCTTGTCCATCTGCGACATCGCGTTGTTAAGCTGCTTAAGGCCCTCGGACTGCTCCGAGGACGCCTTTGCAATCTCGGCCACGAGCGAATCCATCTGCTGGACCTGCTGCACGATGCTTCCCAGCATCGTGGCGACCTCGACGCTCGTGTTCTTGCCCTCCTTGCTCCGGCGCAGGGCCGTTTCGATCTTCTCGGAGGTCTCGCGGGCGGCCGTGGCGGAGCGGAGCGCAAGGGCGCGCACCTCCTCCGCGACCACGGCGAAGCCGGCGCCCACCTCGCCCGCCCGGGCCGCCTCGACGGCCGCGTTCAAGGCGAGGATATTGGTCTGGAATGCGATGTCATCGATCGTCTTGATGATCTTTCCGATTTCGGCGCTCGAGCTCGTGATTCCGTCCATGGCGACCGTCATCCGTTTCATCCCGTCCGCGCCGTTCTCAACGGACACCCGGGTCTGGCTGGCGATCTGCGTCGCGGTCTGGGCCGAATCGGCATTCTGCTTGGTCATGCTGGCCATCTCCTCAAGGGAGGCCGTGGTCTGCTCGATCGACGCGGCCTGCTCGCTGGCGCCCGAGGCGAGCTGGTTGCTTGTGGCGGTGAAGCCCCCCGCCTTGTTGAAGATGTCATCGACGGCGCCGGAGAGCGTACCGGAAATCTTGGCAAGGTCGCGGCCGATCCGAAGGGACAGCAGCTGGACAAATGCGACGGCCAGGAGCGCAAGGCCCGCGATGATCGCGCCCAGGAGGAGCGTCGACCGGAGGTTCCTGTCGAGCAGCAGCTGGGTCGTGTCCCCGTTGTTGTTTGCAAGGTCGAAGACAAATCGGCTGAGCGACGTGAGATCCGACTCAATGGCCGCGTAGGCCTTCGCGACGTCCCCGTCGAGAAGCTTCATTGCCTCATCGAAGTCGTTTGCCTTAAGCGCCTTCTGGAGCTTCCCGACCGCATCCTGATAGACCCTTAGCGACGCGGAGAACTTGTCGACGTGGGCGCGGGCCTCGGGCGTGTCGAGCAGCTCCGTCAGGTGCGCCGAATGGGACTTTATCTCCGCAAGGAACGCCGCGGCCTGGGCGAGCTCGCGGGCCTGTGCCTCGTCGTCCTTGGCGGTCACGAACTCGAGGTTCGAGAGGTTGTACTTGAGCGCCGACACCTCAAGGCCCGAGACGGACTCGAGCGCGGGCAGCAGGCGCTTGGTCAGCTCGGCGCTGTGCGCCGTTCCGTCCTTCGACAACTTGAAGCTCGTCACGCCCAGCGCGACAATCAGCACACCAAGGAACACAAAGCTGAGCGTGATCGCCAGGAAGGCGCGTTTGAGGTTCAGCCTCGCAACTGAGGTGGAGTTAGGTGACACGGTTTGGATTCTGGCGTTCGAGCTATGGGAGGGTGGCCCGGCGCAGGCGGGATGCCTCAGGGCGCGAGCGTGAGGACGGCGACTGAAGCGTCCACATTGGCGCTGTCGACAAAGCCGATCGCGCCGGGCGTGTCCGCCACATACTTGCGGAGGTCCTCCTCCTTCTCGAAGGAATGGGGGGCCGTGCCGCCACCGGTCATCGCAAGGCGGCGCCAGTAGTTGTTGAAGCTGCTGCCCGACATGTCGACTGCACCCTTGAGGAACTCGTCGGCCACGGGGCCGCTCTTGAGCACGGCGAGGATGGCGCGGCCGCCGGAGTCCCATGCAACCTTCTTGCCGAGCAGGACCGATTTAAGGGTCGCTGCGTCGACCTTTTCCTTCTCGATGCTCTTATTCACGATGATGACGGGCGCGGCGCCGGCCATCGAGAGGGATGCAAACAGGACGGCTAAAACGCCCAGACGGCGCAAGGTTCTCGTGTTCATGGGTGTGGTTCCGATTTGCGGTTAAAAGCTGACGGTTGTCTTGGCTGCAAAGACCGTGGTGTTCTGCTTCGGATTCGGATTCATGATCCGGGGTGTGTTGAAGGTCTCGTAGGTGCCGTCAAAATAGTGCGCCTCGATCTTGAAGAGAACGTGGTCGTTCAGGTCGTAGCGCAGGCTGAGCGCCGTGTCATGCTGGTAGGTGCTCGGATCGCTCGAACTGTAATTCTGCCTGGATTGATTGTCGCCGTAGTAGGCGCCGACCTGAAACTTGTCGCCCAGCCGGCGGGTAAGGGCGACATACCAGCCGTCCCATCCGACGGTGTCGGACCCGCTGACCCCGATCATCGGTGCGTTGAACTCAAGCTGGCCGTTGGTGCGCTGCCACTCGGCCGCAAAGACCCAGTCGCCGACCGTGTACTCGCTTGAGTATGTGATCCAGGAAAACCTGGGAATGTCCGTCCCGAGGACGACGGGCGGGTAGGCGATGAAGGGTCCGTAGGCGTCCAGGTTGGTGAAGAACGAGTACGAGCCGACAAACTTGAGCCCGCTGACAGGCGTGTTCCACACCAGCTGGGCACCCGCGACGGAGTCCATCTTAAGCGAGGTGACCCCCGATCCGGCGAAGAGCCCGCCCGTCGAGCCGTTGTAGAAGTCCGCGACACCCTTCTCCGGATTGATCGGGATCGTGCCGCCAAAGACCTTGTAGTCAAAGGAGCTCTTTAGGACGTTGACCGAGCCGTAAATCATCCCGCCATCGAAGGATGCGGTAAAATCGCGCAGGATGGGGCTGTAGACCGCCTCGGGCAGGAGGATGAAGGGGCGAACGACGTCGAGGTCGAGTGCCTCGCCGTACAGGCCCTTCGGATACTTGACGCGGCCGGCCCTGATGCCAAACCACGGGGTGAAGTTGTAGTCGGCGATGGCCCAGTCGAGGATCATCTTGTCGTTGCCGATGTTACCGAAATCCTGCTCGAAGACCTGGGCCCCGACGCGCAGGTGAGCGCCGATCGTGTCGGTCACGTTGAAGGCCGCCTCCCGGAAGTTCCAGGTGCCTCCCACGTCCTCGGTGGGCAGGTTGTTGTTGTCGCTATAAAGATAGCCCTGGCTGAAGAAGCCACCAATTTGCACGCCGCTGTCGCCGATCGCAACGGCCCCGCGGGACACGCCTGAAACGACGCAAAACGTTAATAGGGGAAGGATTAAGGGACAAATGTACCGTAGGCATGAACTGGATTTCATGCGTACATTTACGGCCGATCCCAGCGGAACTTTACGTCTTTTTACGTAGAAGTCTAAAAGTGGCTACAGGAAAAAGACTAAAGTAGACTAGGCATGACACTCCCCCCGGGGGCGCCCTGGATCCCGCGCTCCGGAACCGGCCAGCGGTCAACCCAAGCGGCCCTTAATTGCCGCAAAGATGGCCTCGCAAGTCGCCGGTGAAGCGAGTGCCACCTCACCCGTCTTGGACCCGAACGCGGCGACGGCATCCCGGAGGGCTTCCCTGACTGAAAACGCCAGCATGAGCGGCGGCTCGCCCGACGCCTTGCTCCCATGGATAGTCCCGCTCTGGGTCGCCATCGGCAGGAGCGTGATGTGCATCTCGATCGGGGAGTCGCTGATGGCCGGAATCAGGTAGGTGCTGGCGCTGTGGGTCGCGAGTCGGCCCTTCTTGTCCCAGAGAAGTTCCTCGCGCGTCAGCCAGCCGATGCCCTGGACGAGGCCGCCCTCGATCTGCCCTCGGTCGACGCCGGGATTGAGGGAATCGCCCACGTCGTGCACGACGTCCACCCTTAGGATGCGGTGCATCCCATTGTAGCCGTCCACCTCGACCTCAGCCACCGCGGCGCCGCACACGAAATACTGGAAGGGCCTGCCCGAGGCCGTCGACCAGTCCCAGTGTATACCCGGGGTGGCGTAGTAGCCCGCGGCGGACAAGCTCACTCGCTTCAAGTGGGCCGTCCGGCAGACATCCGACATCGGCAGCGACGTTGCCGATCCTCGGAGGCAGGCCTTGCCGCCGGCAAACTCAACCTCCGTCGGCGCGACCTCCCTTCCCTCGCCCTGAGTAAGCATGGCGGCTGCGACTGCCGCCAGACGGTCCCTTAAGATAATGCAGGCGTTCCGGACCGCGGCCCCGTTTAGGTCCGCTCCCGACGAGGCGGCCGTTGCCGAGGTGTTCGGCACCTTGTCGGTCGTGGTTGCCATGACACGGACACTTGCCGCCGGTAGGCCCAACTCGCGCATCGCCACGCCTTGGACCTTGGTGTGGAGCCCCTGCCCCATCTCGGTCCCGCCGTGGCTCACCTGCGCGGTTCCGTCCACGTACATGAGCACAAGCGCCCCGGCCTGGTTGTAATGGGTAAGCGTGAAGGAGATCCCGAACTTAAGGGGTGTCACGGCAAGGCCCCGCTTGACGCGGGGATGGGAGTGGTTCCACGCGTCGACGCTGCGCCGCCTCTCGTCAAATGCCGCCTGCTCCTTGGCCTTGGCCCACACTTCCTGAAGGCGGTTATCGCCGATGTCCTGTAGGAAATGGGTCGTGTTGGTCTCCCCCGTCCCGCGATAGAGATTGCGGCCCCGGACGACCTCGGGCGGGAGCCCCAGGCGCCTGGCGATCCGATCGACGATCTCCTCCATGACCAGCATGCCCTGCGGGCCGCCAAAGCCCCTGAACGCGGTGTTCGAGGCGACATTGGTCTTGGCGATAAGCCCGGTGAAACGGACCGCGGGTATGTAGTAGGCGTTGTCGAGGTGGAAAAGCGCCCGGTCGAGCACGGGCTGGGAGAGGTCAAGCGACCACCCGCCGTCCGCGTAGAGATCGACATCCGCCGCGAGGATCATGCCGTCCGAGTCATGGCCCACCGAGAACCGGGCATAAAAGGGATGCCTCTTGCCGGTCAGCATCATGTCCAGGTCCCGGTCGAGCTGGATGCGGACGGGCCTCCGGACCTTGGCCGACGCCAGCGCCACCATGGCCGCATAGGCGTTGCCCTGGGTCTCCTTGCCCCCGAAGCCACCGCCCATCCTCGGCGACTGCACGACCACGTTGTTCCGGGATTCGTTCAGCACCTCTGCGACGATGGCCTGGATCTCCGTCGGGTGCTGCGTCGACGAGCTTACGAAGACCGCGCCTCCCTCCCCCGCCTCGGCCCAGGCTGCCTGCGTCTCGAGATAGAAATGCTCCTGGCCGCCGAACGAAAACTCACCCTCGAGCCTCATGGGCGCCCGCGCGAGGGCCGCCGAGCTGTCGCCGCGGGAAAGCGTGTGCGGGGGCGTGTGGAAGCTTTTCCCGGCGATCGCCGCCCGGACCCCAATGACCGGTTGAAGCTCCTCGTAGTCGACCACCACCGCGGATGCCGCCGCGCGGCACGCCCGGATCGAGTCGCCGACCACAAGCGCGACAACCTGACCGTGATAGAGGATCTCGCGATCCGCAAAAAGAGGCTCGTCGTGCATGGTCCCCACGTTGTTGTGGCCCGGGATATCCTCGGCCATGAGCACGGCAACGACACCCGGCATCTTCAGGGCGGCCGAGGCATCGCGCCGCCGGATAAGCGCCCGCGCATGGGGTGCGCACACCGGCCAGACGTCCAGCATCGGGCGCTTTTGCGCGGTGTCGTCGGCATAGAGCGCGCGGCCCGTCACGTGGCCCACCGCGCTCTCGTGCCTAAGGGAGCGCGAATGGTCCGACGCCTCCGGTTCCTCGCCCTTTCCAAAGGAGAGCTCCCCGTCCTGCGCGATGCTGGTCGAGCCCGACGCGAACTTCTCCCAGAGGCTCACGATGAGGCCCCTCCGGTATTCGGCTCCGCCGCGCGCGTCGTCGATCGGTTTGAACTCCTGTGCGAGGAGCGACGCCACCGCGGAGGCGGCTCCCGCGATCGTCTTCCCCTCGAGGGCTGCCTCCGCCCTGCGCGCACGCACCGGCGTCGCCGCAACGCCGCCGTAGGCAAGCCTCGCCCTCCGGACGAGGCCCGCGGGGTCGGTGTCCACCGAGAACGCCGCGGCCACGATGCTGATGTCGAGCTCGCGCCGCTTTGAAACCTTAAGGAAATCGGAACGCCGCTCCACGCCAAAGGCCGCTCCCAGGCGAGGGATGACGATCTCAAGGATGATTTCCCCTGGGGAGAGCAGCGTCTTGCGGTAGGCCGTGAAGAAGTCCGCGAGCGCCACGGTCCGCTCGCCGGCCGCCGATGCAAGGACGAGCTCGGCGTCAAGGGAGAGCAGCACCGGGGCACCGTCCCCGATCGGTGAGGCCGTCGCGAGGTTGCCGCCCAGGGTCGCCCGGTTGCGGATCTGCCGGGCCGCAAAGACCCCGAGCATCTTTGCCAGCGATGGGTACTCGCCCCCCACGGCCTCCTCGACCGCGGTGAGCGTCACGGATCCTCCAATCCTCCAGGCCGAATCCGTCCTCACGATGCGCGTGAGCTCGGGCACGGCCTCCGTCGAGACAAGGAACGGGAAGGCCCGCGCCTTTTTCGTCACGTCGACCCCGATCTCGGTGGCGCCCGCGACAAGGACCGCCGTCGGATTCTCCTTCAGCAGCGCAAGAAGGGTCTTCAGGGAGGTGGGCCTGACGAACCGGTCCGTTCCGGCCGTATAGTCGATCCCCGGGGGCGCGGACGCCTGCCCATCAAGCCGGGCCCTGAACGGGTCCGCCGTCACGGAGGAATGTGCCCCGTCGCGGCGAGCGAGCACGTCCAGTGCCGCGTCCCGTATCGGTCGGTATCCGGTGCACCGGCAGAGGTTCCCTCCAAGCTGCCCGCTGATCTCGCAGGGACCCCTGCAGTCGGCGCGGTAGTAGCCCTCGAAGAGCGACATGACGAAGCCCGGAGTGCAATACCCGCACTGCGACCCGTAATGGTCGACCATCGCCTCCTGCACGGGATGAAGGGCCCCACCCTGGACCGAGAGCCCTTCCACGGTCACGACCTCGCGGCCGGCAAACATGGGAAGGAGCGCGATGCAGCTGTTCACACCCCGGTAGGTGGCCCTGCCGGAGGCGTCCCTGTCGACAAGCGCGACCGTGCAGGCTCCGCAGTCCCCCTCGGCACAACCCTGCTTGCTGCCCGTCAGGCCGCTCGACCTCAGGAATTCCAGCAGGGTCGTGGTCGGCGCCTCACCCTCGACCTGGATCCTCCTGCCGTTGAGCGTGAATTCAAATCTCATGGATTCAGACGGCCAGCCGCGCCATTGTATGGGCCAAAACCTCGGCGCCCGCGGCGATGTGCTCAGTCGTCGCGAACTCCTCTGGGCGGTGACTCCACCCGTTCAAACAGGGGATGAAAATCATCGTGGTCGGGCTGACCCGGGCCATGAACAGCGAGTCGTGGTAGGCGCGGCTTATCATCCTGAGGCTCCTAAGCCCGAGCTTGGCGCAGACCTCCTCGGCAATCGCGATCGTCTCCTGGTCGCCAGCGGCCGGCGGATCGGCATTGATTTCCTCGAACTCCATCGTCACGCCGCGCTCGGAACAGGCTCGCTCCGCGGCCTCCCTGATCTCGGAGAGCGCCTTGGAGCGTGTGTCGAGCCGGGCATCCCGGAGGTCGATCTCAAGGTAGGCCTTGAAGGGAACACTGTTCACGGCCCCGGGATCGACTCGGAAAACGCCCACAGTGCCCACCGTGTCCGGGCTGCCGCTCTCGAGGGCGGCCCGCTCGACGGCGAGGGCGATCTCCGCGCCGGCCAGAAGGGCGTCGTGCCGGACGGGCATAAGGACGGCTCCGGCATGGCCGCCCTCTCCGTGCAGCGTCACGCGGTAGCTGCTGGGGCCGGCGATGTGCTCCACGATCCCGATCGGTATCCCCTCCTTCTCAAGGATGGGGCCCTGCTCGATGTGCAGCTCGACGAAGGAATGATAATAGCCGGCCGGTAGGCGAACCGACTCGAGCGGTCCCGTGTAGCCGGCCGACGCCCTGAGCTCATCGAGGCCGCGGCCCTCCCTGTCCCGAAGGCCGCGCGCCTTCTCGACCGAGATTGTTCCCGCCATCAGGCGGCTCCCGAGGCAACCCAGTCCAAAACGGGTCGGCTCCTCCGCCGTGAACATGACCACCTCGAGTGATCGCCTCGGCTTGAAACCCGCGCGCTTGAGCGCGGCGAGGGCCTCGAACGCGCCCAGGACCCCGACGACCCCGTCGTACCGGCCGGCGTTCGGGATCGCGTCCGTGTGCGAGCCGGACCCCACCGCGGGAAGCCCCGGCTCGGAGCCCTCCCACCTTGCAAAGATGTTGCCGACGGCATCCTCGCGGATCGCGAGCCCCGCGTCGCTCGCCGCCTTGCGCACGTAGGTGCGGCCCCTCATGTCGGCCTCCGAGAAGAGCACGCGGGTCACGACCGGCGGCTCCGCCTCGGAGATCAGGGACAGCTCGTCGAGGCGGCGCTTAAGCCCCGCGCTGTCGATCGTGATCCTAAGGTCCGCCGGCGTGCTGCTCATAGGGGCGCGCGGTTCACATCCTTGTAGTAGAGGTATCTTGCCGGGACCTTTCCCATGGCGACAAACCACTGAGCGCAATAGGGGGCCATCCAGATCGCATCCCCCGCCCGCACCGGGTACCAGGAGTCCTCGAGCCGGTAAACCCCCTCGCCCGAGAGCATGACGAGCCCGTGTTCCATGATATGGACCTCGACAAACGGGAGGTGGCCGCCCGGCTGGTAGGCGAAGAGGTTCACGGCCATGTCGAACCCGGGCTCGTCAGGCAGGAGCACCTGGAGGTTGGCCGCGGGGTCGCCAAGGAAGGGCGTGCCCTTCATCTTCCCCTCGTCCCCGAAGAGGGGACGCGGTGCCTTGGCCCCGTCAATCGGTGCGTACTTCTTCTGGAACAGGGTGAGCTTTGTGCCCTTCCTCGGGGAGGCGAGCGACCACTCAGAGCCCGCGGGACAAAAAAAGAAGCCGCCCTCCCTAAGGGGGTGCTTCTCCCCATCGATGGACACCGTGGCGGCCCCGCCCATCACAAATCCAAAGGTCTGGATGTCGCTTGGACCCACTCGGGCCGCTCCCCCAGCCTCGAACGTGACGAGGATCTGGGCAATGCGTGCCCCCATGGCGGGGCTCACGAGCACCACGGCCGCGGCGCCGGTGATACCGGGAATTGAGCTTGAGACGTGGTTGTCGGCCGTGATGAGCGCGTGTCGGGGTCCGACGTGCGCCCGGGTGTGTCCGAAGAGTTCAGCCATGGGATTTAGTGGGAATCGGGGTTATGAGCAGTTCGCGCGCCCAAAAGGGCGTTGGAATCTAAGATGGCCTTATAAAGTGACCGGAAGGGGCGCCCGGCGCAATCCGGCCCTGACCAAAAACGGTGCGGCCGCGGACCACCGTGCGGACGATGCGCACCCTAGACCTGCGCCCGTCATAGGGGCCCTGGCGGTGCCGGTAGAGAAGTTCGGCATTGGACAGCGCATGCTCGTCACCGATCTCGAGAAACGTCAGGTCCGCATCGTGGCCCTCGGCCAACCGTCCCTTGGTGCGGTCGATCCGGAACCGGCGGGCCACGTTGGCCGAGAGGAGGCCCGAGAGCCGCGGGAGCGCCTCACCCAGAGGACGCTTTGACACCGCCTCGGAGAGCAGGAGGCCGAAGCCGTGCTGGCAGCCGGAGATGCCGCCCCAGTTCAGGAAGAAGTCGCTCGACCGCTTCATGTCTGGCGGCGCCGGCGAATGGTCGGACCCGATCGTGTCGATGCTCCCCGAGTGCACGGCGCCCCAGAGCCCGAGCCTGAGCGCCTCGGGTCGAAGGGGCGGGAAGCACTTCGCGGGAGCCCCGCGGGTCACGACGTCCTCCTCGGTTAGGAGCAGGTAGTGCGGGCACGTCTCGATGGAGACGTCCACGCCCGCCTTCCTTCCCTCCCGCGCAAGAGCAACCCCCTCCGGGCTGCTCACATGGACGATGTGCAGGGAGCAGCCCGTCTCCCCAGCGATCTCCACGGCCGTGCGAATCGCCCGGAGCTCAAGCTCCACCGGGCGGGACGTGAGCCACGTGCGGACGTCGGTTCCCCGGGCATGGGCCTCGGCCGTCTTCACCCGGGCCAGGTCCTCGTCCTCGGCATGGACGGCGACAAGCATCCCCAGGGAGGCGGCGCGCTTCATGCCGGCCCGGAGCGTCTCGGGGTCGGCGCGCTGGAACTCCTCGACCCCGCTGTTGCACATGAACGACTTGAAGCCGATCGCCCCGGCGTCACGCATCGCCTCGAGATGGTCGAGGTTGCCGGGCACCAGCCCCCCCCAGATACCGAAGTCCGTGCACGAGGAGCGCACGGCGGCCGCCCGCTTGAGCTCCAGGCTCGCAGCGTCGGTGACGGGGGGCAGCGAGTTGAGCGGCATGTCGAAGAAGGCCGTGCCGCCGCCGGCCGCAAGCGAGGCGGAGCCGGACGCCAGGCCCTCCCATTCGGTGCGGCCCGGCTCGTTGAAATGCACATGCGAGTCGATGATGCCCGCCATGACATGGAGCCCGGCGGCATCGATCGTCTCCCTGGCCTCCATGTCCAGGCCCGGCCCGATCCTCACGATGCGGCCCTCTGAAGCCGCAAGGTCGGCACGGACAAGGCCTGTCGGAAGGACAAGGGTGGCCCCGCGCACGATAAGGTCGCAGGTTTCGCTCATGGTGCGGGCCGGTAGGCCATGCGGGTCAGGAAATCAACCACGACAGCGAGCGCCGTCGCAAGGTCGCGGGGATGGACGTACTCGTCCGGGTGATGGGAGAGGCCCTTGCGGCACCGGACAAAGAGCATCGCAACCGGGGCGAGGGAGGAGAGGATCACGGCGTCGTGGCCGGCGCCGCTCGGCAGGGCGAGCGACGTCGCCTGGCAGGCGCGGACGCTCCGCTCAAGGAGCGCGGTGAGGCTGCCCGAACAGGTCGTGGAGCCATTGTCCTGCGTCGCCTTGACGGAGAATCTGAGCCCGCGGCGCCCTGCGATCCCGCGCGCCACCCTGCAGAGGTCGGCATATGCCGCCCGGCGCTTCGGGTTGAGGGGATGGCGCACGTCGAGCGAGAGCTCGACCGAGCCCGGGATCACGTTGGTCGTGCCCGGGTGCGCCGATATCCACCCCACGGTGGCAACTAGGGGCGGGCGCGCCCTGGCGAGCGTCTCGACTTCGAGGATGAATTCCGCCGCACCGGCCAGGGCGTCGCGGCGAAGGGCCATCGGCGTCGTGCCGGCGTGCCCGGCAAGGCCGGCAAAGGTCACCCTTGCCCGGGTTTGGCCGGAGATTGCGGAAACCACTCCCGTGGCGAGACCCTTCGCCTCCAGGACCGGGCCTTGCTCGATGTGCACCTCGAGGTAGCCAATTACGTCCCTCTTGCGGTGCGCCGCCTTGGGTGGCGGCCTCCTTCGTCCGTTGTGCCGGGCGAGGACCTCCCCCACGGTCAGACCCGAGGCGTCCTTCAGTCCGAGGTCGGACCGCGATAGCCGGCCGGTGTAGCCCTTGCTCCCCAGGTAGGCGCTCGAGAACCTGACCCCCTCCTCCTCAGAGAAGCCCACCACCTCGACCGCGAATGGAAGCTCGAGACCCTGGCTGCGGACCAGGTCCAGGGCCACGATCGGCAGGAGGACGCCCAGGGCGCCGTCAAACCGCCCGGCATTCATCACGGTGTCCAGGTGCGACCCAAAGATGAAGGTCCTCGCTCCCGGCTTCCGGGATGGCAGGCGCCCGACCGCGTTTCCCACCGCATCCTCGCGGAACCTGAGCCCAGCCGAGCGCATCCATCCGCCCACGAGCGCGTTCGCCCGGTCCATGGCCGGGGACATGAAGGTCCGCGTCGTCTCCCCGCGCACGTCCGACACGCGCGCCAGCTGATTGAGGCGCCGCGCCAGGAGCTTCGCTGCTTGGGCGAGGTTTTTCTTGGGCATTCTCGGCCGTCAGCTTCCCCGGTAGGTGTTGTAGGCCCAGGGCGTCATAAGGAGCGGCACGTGGTAAGAGGCCGAGGGGTCCGCGATGCCGAATCGAACGGGCACCACGTCGATGAAGGGGACCGTCGCCTGGGGCACGCCCCGCGCGGTGAAATACTCGGCGACATGGAACTCCAGGAGATACACGCCGACCTCCATCTCGGAGGGGCTGAGGAGGGGCGCATCGGTGCGCCCGTCCGCGTTGGTGACCACCGACTTGATGGGCTTGGCCTCAGGGGAGAGCCGCCGCAGCTCGATGCGGAGCCCGGCGGCGGGGCGCCCGGCCACGAGGTCCAGGACATGGGTGCTGAGTTTTCCGGCCATTTCTTGGTTAGGGTGTGACGGCCTCGTTGAGTCGAAGGCGGGCGATCTTGGCGATTTCCCCAAGCGCAGTCGAGTGCTCCTCTTCGGGAGTGCTGCCCGAGCGTGCCCGCATGGCCGCAAGGATCGCGGCCTTGGCGTTCAGGCGCGCGCAGATGATGAAGGGGAAGCCGAAGCGCGCCTTGTAGGCGTCATTGAGGCGCTGGATCTCCAGGGCCTCCTCGGGCGAGAGCCGGTCGAGCCCGGCGGCCGCCTGCTCCTTGGTCGAGTCCGCGGTCAATTGCCCCGCCTTGGCGAGCCTGCCGGCCAGGTCGGGATGGGCGCGGATCAGCGCAAGCTGCCGGCCGGCCGGGGCCGCCCTCATGGTGGCGCAAAGCGCCCCGTGGAGCGCGTCCAGGCTCGCGAACGGGCCCCGCACGTGCGTCTCGGCGGCCACCCATGGGGAGTGCTCGAAGAGGTGGCCCAGGGCGCCCACGAAGGCGTCGCGGTCGGATGCGTTCAGCTCGGCAAGCGTGAGCGGCATGAATACCCTCACTTAAGCAGCTCGTAGGCCGGAAGCGTCAGGAATTCGTCAAGCTTGGGCGATTTCACCATCTCCATGAACATGTGGGCGGCGACCCGAAAGTGGCCGTTGGAGTAGCGTTCCTCCCCGATCTCCGACTTGATCTTCTCAATGACCTCGCCGATCACGCTGTCGTAGTGGGCCGCGGTGATGGCCTTGCCGTCGGCAAGCCTGCCGCCGCAGTGCAGCCACTGCCAGAGCTGGGCCCGGGAGATCTCGGCCGTGGCGGCGTCCTCCATCAGGTTGTAGAGGGGGACGCACCCGGACCCGCCGAGCCAGGCCTCAAGGTACTGGATGCCGACGCTGAAGTTGGTGCGGATGCCGGCGTCGGTGATTGTCCCCGCGGGCGCCGAGAGGAGCTCGGCGGCGGTCACGGTCACGTCCTCGCGCTGGCGCGACACCTGGTTGGGGCCGGGCATGTGCTTGTCGAAGGCCTTGAGCGCCACGGGGACCAGGCCCGGGTGCGCGACCCAGGTGCCGTCATGCCCGTCGGTGGCCTCGCGCTCCTTGTCCGCCAGGACCTTTGCGAGCGCCTCGTCGTTGGCCTGGGGGTTGTTTTTGATGGGAATCTGCGCGGCCATTCCGCCCATGGCGTGCGCCCCGCGTCGGTGGCACACCTTGATCACGTAAAGGCAGTAGGCCCTCATGAAGGGGGCCGTCATCGTCACCTGCGTGCGGTCGGGGAAGAGGTAGCCCTTCTTCTGGTTGAGCTTCTTGATGCAGCTGAAGATGTAGTCCCAGCGGCCGCAGTTGAGGCCGGACGCGTGGTCGCGGAGCTCGTAGAGGATCTCCTCGGCCTCGAACGTGGCGAGGATGGTCTCGATCAGGGAGGTGGCACGCACCGAGCCCTGGGGGACCCCGAGGGCCGCCTGGGCGTGGACGAACACGTCGTTCCACAGGCGGGCCTCCAGGTGGCTCTCCATCTTCGGGAGGTAGAAATAGGGCCCGGAGCCGCGGGCAAGGAGCTCCTTGGCGTTGTGGAAAAAGTACAGGCCGAAGTCGAAGAGGCTCCCGGAGACAGGCTTCCCGTCGAGCGTCACGTGCTTCTCCGGCAGGTGCCAACCGCGGGGGCGCACCAGGAGCGTCGCCGTCTTGTCATTCAGCTTGTAGGCCTTTCCCTCGGGGCTCGCGAACACGATCGTGCGGCGCACGGCGTCCCTCAGGTTGATGTGGCCGTCGATCAGGTTTTCCCAGGTCGGCGAGGTGGCGTCCTCGAAGTCGGCCATGAAGACCTTGGCGCCCGAATTGAGCGCGTTGATGACCATCTTGCGGTCGACGGGGCCCGTGATCTCGGTCCTGCGGTCAAGGAGGTCGGCCGGTGCGGGGGCCACCTTCCAGGAGCCCTCGCGGACGGCCCGCGTGGAGGGAAGGAAATCAGGGAGCTCCCCGGCGTCGATCCTTTCCTGCCGCGCGACGCGCGACGCGAGCAGTTCCTGTCGGCGCGGCTCGAACTTCCTGAAGAGGCCGGCGAGGAAGGCGCATGCCTCGGGCGTCAATATCTCGGCAAATCCGGGAGATATGGGTCCGCGTATTACGAGGCCGGAAAGGGTCGTGTCGGGCATGTGGGGGGCGGTTTAAAGAGGGACAAGTAACTTCCGGATTGTCTCGTGTCACCTCCATAGTACCGTCGTCTTTTTGTGCAAACCCAACGCCCAAACAAAGGTAACCGGACATGAACGACGAGGGATACATGAGGGAAGCAATCCGTATTTCCGAGGACGGCCTAAAGTCCGGACGAGGAGGACCGTTTGGCTGCGTTGTGGTCCGCGCCGGTAAGGTCGTCGGGCGCGGGGGCAACCAGGTGACCTCGACCTGCGACCCGACCGCCCACGCCGAGGTGGTCGCGATCCGCGATGCCTGCAAGGCCCTGGGGACATTCAAGCTCGACGACTGCACGCTCTATGCGAGCTGCGAGCCGTGCCCGATGTGCCTTTCGGCCATCTATTGGGCGAGGATTCCCACGGTGTACTACGGCAACAGCCGCCAGGACGCCGCGTCCATCGGATTTGACGACGACTTTATCTACGGGCAGATCCCGCTGGCCCCCGACAAGCGCACGGTGGCCATGAAGCCGCTCCTCGAGGGCGAGGCCATGGGCGCATTCAAGGCCTGGGCAACCAAGACGGACAAGGTCCCCTATTAGAGCCGGGATGCTTGCCAAAACAGGGCTTTCCACCAGATTTCCTCCATGCATTTCGACAACCTCCAGCCCGGCCTGAACGCCCCCCTCCCCCGCCTTGACGATGATGACGACGAGGACGAGGAGACCGTGGAGATCGCTGCGGCGAAAAGGGACCCTTCGGTATCCCTCTTGATCCAGAAGCGCTTCCTGAACCAGCGGAAGCTCTTCCTCTGGGGACCGGTGACCGACGAGTCCGCCAAGGACCTGAGCGAAAAGCTGCTCTACCTGGAGTCGGTCGCCCCGGGCAAGGAGATCACCTTCTACATGAACACGCCCGGCGGATCGATCACGGCCGGCATGGCCGTCTTCGACACGATGAAGCTCATCTCCTCCCCGATCACGATCGTCGTGACCGGGATGGCCGCCTCTATGGGTTCGATCCTCTTGTGCGCCGCGGCGAAGGGCCGGCGCCTGATCTACCCGCACGGACGGGTGCTGATCCACCAGCCCCTCATCTCGGGCAGGTTCATCGGGCCGGCCACCGATATCAACATCCAGGCCCAGGAGATGGAGAAGCTGCGCAGCGAGCTGAACCAGATCCTGGCGGACGCGTCGGGGCAGTCGATCGAGAAGATCTCCAAGGACAGCGACCGCGACTTCTACCTGAACTCAAAGGAGGCCGTGGCATACGGCCTTGCCGACAAGATCGTGGAGAAGCTGTAGGGGCCCGGTGTCAGGGCTTCGGGGAGAGGGCCGCCTCGACGGCCTTTCCGATCTGTTCATTCCACTCAGCCGCCTGGCCCGCGTCGCCGGACTGGAGCGCCACCCTGCGGGCCTCGACAAGCCACGGGGATTTGACCGCAAGGGGGATCATGTCGATTGCGAACAGCCGGCGATAGATCTCGATCGCCTCGGCCGGCCGCCGGCGCTCGGACAGGTAGGCGGCGGCCTCCCTGAGGACCTCCCAGTTTCCCGTCGCGGCGTCCGTGGCCTCGGCGGCCCCCTTCACGATCCAGACCCCCTCCTCGGGGTTGCCCGCCGCCTGGATCCTTCGGGCAAGCGCTAGGGCAAGTGCGAGGTTCGGGGCCTGCTTCATGCCGGCCCTGCCGGCGGCAATCGCCTCGCCGGGAAGGCCGCGCGAGTCCAGGAGGTTCATCTGCCGGATGACCGCATAGCCGGCCAGGTCGGGCGGAAGCGAAGGGAGACCCGCGAATTGCGTCGCGAGCGGGACCGCAAAGGGCCTGTAGAGGGGATCCCCGATCAGCACGGCCTGCCAGCTCAGGAGGGGCAGCGCATAATAGCCCGCATCCACAAGGTCTTTGCCGCGGGCGAGGGCGATCATCATCAGGTCGGGTCGGTGGACGTATTCCAGGTAGGGTTCAAAGACGTTGCCCACGGTGGCGGTCACGCCCCTGGCGACCAAGGGCCCGGACCATCCCGTTGTCTCGGACCTGAGGGTCTGCGCCGAGAAGCTGTGGATGTGGACGGCGATGGCCCCCGGCGGGAACCTGAATCCCGGCAGGGTGAAGGGCCCGTTCATGTCCGCGGCGTACCACCCAAAATAGAGCGCCGGGGCGTCGAAGCGCGCGGTCGAGGGCATGGTGCCCGGCCCCCTCGTGTCGGAAAGGTCGAACCCAAGCCGCGCTATGACCCCGGCCGTCGTCGCGAGCCACCGGTCCCCATTCTCGTGGGGGCCGGCAATGTCCACATAGGCCCGTCCCAGGAGACCCGTTCGCTCGGCCTCGACCGCCAGGTCGACCAAGTGGAGGGCCTGGTCCGGCGTCGGACCGTCGAGCCTGGAGACCTTGACCACCTGCGACAAGGCGTAGGAGGTGGGGGCGTCGTTGGCATACAGGGGATTGGCGACGCCCGCGTTGATCGGGTAATCGGTCTGGGCCAGGAGGCTGAGCTCCGAGTCGACGGCCCCGGCGTTCGTGCGGAACTCCGCCCGGTCGGTGTAGGGCTTGAATTCAGCATAGAGCGAGGGGTCGTTGGCGATCCTCAGGGGCACGCCCCTGCAGGTAATTAGCGCCGCGATCCTGTGCCCCGAGATCGCGTACTTGCGCCGGCCGACCTCGTCGAAAAGGTCCATCGAGAGCGCGTCGATCCACCCGCGCTTCACAAGCTCGTCCTGGAGCGGCTGCCAGACCGAGCCCACGAACTGCCTCCAGGTGACCGTCTCCTCGAGCGGCATCTTCAGGGCGATCACGTTGGCTGCGGGGACCCCGCGGACCTCGGCGTAGTGCCGGGCAATGGCGACCGAGTCCGGGTCCCGGCTGTTGGCGACCAGGACGACGCTCCGGGCCAGGTCGGACGCGAAAGCGCGGGGCACGGCCACGACCGCGGGCACCGTGGCAGATAAGACCTGGGTGGCCGCGAAGGCCCAGGCGGCGGCTGAGAAGGGTGAACCCTTTCGCATTACGATACCCCGCATTGAGGCCGCTTTCGCGAACGATGCAACTGCGCCCTGAAGGGTGCGCCGCGCCCTCAGGCCACGACCAAAGACCGCTGCCGATAATTGCTCGAAAGGGGGGCCGGGGGGGGCCTAGTATGGCGCCATGTTCCTGCGCGCGGCCTTTTCCCCCTCGGGCCGGGGAGGCTCTCCCTGGCTCCGCCTGGCCCTGGGCGCCTCGCTGTTGGCCCTCCTGGCCTCGGGAGGCCGGGCCGCCGGCCCGGCGGAGGTTGTGATAAGGGCCTCCGACCCGCGCTTCCTCTACGAGGGCCGCATTGACGCGCGGGACCCCGCGGCGCCCGTGCTCGCGTGGCAGGGCAGCCGCATCTCGATCGACTTCGAGGGGCCGCTCCTGGCGATCGACTTCACGAAGGCGGACGGGAAGAACTTCATCGATGTCCACGTGGACGGGAAGGTCTGGGTCGCGGCCGTTGCCGAGGGAGGCCCGTCGCGGGTCGCCTATCCCCTGCCCCTGTCCCAGGGCCGCCATCACCTGAGCCTGCACAAGCGCCAGGAAGCGGCCGCCGGCTCCTTCGCATTCGGGGGCATCGGGATAGCCCAAGGCTCCCGGGCCTGGGCGCCCCGGCCGCCCGCCTATTCCCTAAAGATGGAATTCTACGGCGACTCGATCACCGCGGGGGCCTGCGACGAGGACGGGCCAAGCGACCAGTGGGAGGACCGGCGCACGCACAACGGGGAGCTCTGCTATGCTGCCGTGACCGGCGAGGCCTACAACGCGGATTGGCGCAACATCTCCGTGAGCGGGATCGGAATCGTGACCGGATGGATCCCGGTTGTCGCCGGGCAGACCTGGGACAAGCTCTACCCGGCGGCCGATGCCCCGGCGGCAGACCTCTCCCTTTGGACGCCGGACGTCGTGTGCGTGAACCTTGGCGACAACGACGCCGATTACCCGAAGGCGCACGGCCTGCCCTTCCCCGAAGGGTTCGACGCCAGATATACCGAGCTCATCCGCGCGATCCGGAAGGCCTACCCCAGGGCCGAGGTCGTTATGCTTCTCGGCGGAATGGAGTCCGGATCGCAGAGCGTCCAGCTGAACGCGGAATGGGGCCGCGCGGTGGCCCGGCTGGAGGCCGCCGATCCCCGCATGCATCACTTCGTGTTCCGGCACTGGACGCCGAGCCACCCGCGGGTCTCCGATCACCGCGTCCTGGCCGACGAGCTCATCTCCTGGCTCCGGGGCCAGGCCTTCATGGAGAGGTTCATCAGCCGATGACCTGGGTTTTCTGGGCACTCCTTTCGGCGGCATTCGCGGGCATCACGGCAGTCCTCGCCAAGGTGGGCGTGGAGAACGTGAACTCGAACCTGGCGACCGCGATCCGGACAACGGTGGTCCTGGTCATCACATGGGCCATCGTGTTCGCCACCCTGCCCGCGGGGTCCATGACGGTGCCGAGCCGGCGGACGCTCCTCTTCCTGGCGCTCTCGGGGATGGCCACAGGGCTCTCATGGCTGTGCTACTTCAGGGCGCTCCAATTGGGCGAGGCCTCGCAGGTCGCGCCGGTGGACAAGCTGAGCGTCGTCTTCGTCATCCTTCTGGCGGCGATCTTCCTTCGCGAGCGGCTGACGCTCCAGCACGCGATCGGGGGCACGCTGATCGTGGCAGGCTCGCTCGTCCTGGCCTGGAAGCAGCACTAGGACCCCTGGTCGGCAAACCGCCAGGCCGGCGTCATGTCGCGCGGGGGCTTTTCGCCCTTCAGGCGCGCCCTCACCATCTCGATCGGCATGGGCCCGCCACGCAGGATCGCGTCGTGGAACTGGCGGTCGGTCATGCCCCCCGGCGCAACGAGCTCCCGGTGAAGCTCGCGGAGCTGGAGCGCGCCGAGCATGTAGCCCGCCTGGTACATCGGCGGGTAGGAGCCGTTGAACGAGCGCCTGACCTCGCCCGTGGCGCTTGCCCGCTCGTGGCCGACGCGGTCCACCAGGAAGTCGATGCACTGCTCGGGGGTCCATTTCCCGAGGTGGAAGTTGAGCGAGAAGATGATCCGGGCGCACCGGTGGGCCCGCCAGAAAAGCATGCCCATCTTGTCCTCGGGCGACCTCGGAAACCCGAGGTCCCAGAACTGGAACTCCCACCACACCGCCCATCCCTCGACCCAGAACGGCGTCGTGAAGAGGGCCCGGTGGGTGTTGTAGCGATTCTCGTAGTAATTCTGCAGGTGGTGCCCTGGAACGAGCTCGTGGAAGACGGTCGCCCTTGCGAAGTGGACGTTGTTTGCCCTCAGGCTCTGCTCCTTCGCGTCAAAGTCCATCGACTCGGTCGGGAACGCGACCTGGATGAAGGGCCCCCCCAGGAAGAACGGGGCGACCTTCTGGCGCTCGGGGCTCATCATCTCGATTCGCCAGAGGTCGGCGTCCAGCGGCGGGATCGTGACCAGGTTGTGGTCCTCCGCAAAGCGGATCCCCTCGAGCGCCAGGTCCCGGACAAGGCCCGGCTGGCTGCCCGGTGGCAGGTGGTCCTGCTTCACCTTCTCCATGGCGGCCTTCCAGTCGTCTCCAAATCCCATCTCGCGCGACGCCTTCCTCAGTTCGGTGTCGCACCACGCAAACTCCCGGTTTGCGATCGCGAGGAGCTCCTCGGGCGAATACGCGATCATCTCGTGCGCGAGCTCGACCTCCAGGCCCTTGCGCCCGATCGGGTCGCCTACGACCGGCTCATCCTTGCCCGGCTCGATCCCGACCACCTTCTCCCTGAGGAACTTAACGTAGGAGTCCAGGTTCGCGACGAGCTTCTCGTGCGAGGCCCTTGTCCACCAGCCGAAAACCGGGTCGTAGCCGTTGTAGAACTTGAACCAGTCCTCAAGCGACTCCCGGAGATTGGCGATCGCCTCCACCGCGCGCAGCGCCACCACCCGGGTCGTCTTAATCGGCGAGACCGCCTTCGCGTCTCTCGAAGGTTCGGCCTTCAGGCCCGCCTCGAGGCCCTCCTGGAGTTTCTCCGCCTGCCCGGCGATCCGGTCCAGGGTTGCGGCCGCCCGCTCCGGCTGCACGGGCTCCATCAGCCTGCGCGCCTCCTGGAGCTTGGCTATGTCGCCTGCAAACGGGACCAGGGGAGCCATCTCGGCATTGCGCGCCTCCTCCCGCTCGAGGAGCCCCTCCTCGTAGGCCACCTGGCGGGAAAGGAGGATCCAGTCTATCCGCCCCTCGGTGCCCAGGGTGTCGTAGGCCATCGCGTCCAGCCGGCGCCTCCACGCCGCAAAGAATTCCCGCATCCGCCGGATCTGGAGCTCCGATCCCTTGACCGTGTAGAAGCCCATGAGCTCGTCCCGGTCCGCAACAAAGCGCTCCACAAGCTCGCGCAGCTCGCTTGATTGCGGCCCGACCATGCCGGATATCTCCGCCGGGACGTAGTCCCCCGTGGCCCTGAGCGCGGCCGGCGAAGGAGGCTCCGCCGAGAACACGAGGGCTGGGAAAGCCAGGTACAGCGCGCAAAGGACGAGACGTCGGGCTTTCTCCATCGCCGAAGCCAAGACCCGGCGCTCCTGAGCGTCAAACCCTTGGCGGACAGGGCGTCCAGCCGAGCACGCCGGAACCGCCGGATTGGCGCGCGGAGGATCCGTTCACGGGCCAGCCCGGGAAAAACAATTCATATCATTAAATACGGATTTATTGATATGATTCTTGCAAACCTCGCGCGAATGCATTGACTTTGATGCGCTTCCAAAGCGCCTATTCCCTCATAAACCAAGCCATGCCGTCCCCACGCGAGTCCAGCTCCTTTGCCGCCCTGCGGCGCCTGTTTGAATCCCGGATTGCCGTCCTAGACGGGGCCATGGGGACCATGATCCAGACGCGCGGCTTGTCGGAGGCCGATTTCAGGGGAACCCGACTGGCCCAGCACCCGCACGACCTGAAGGGCAACAACGACCTCCTTTCGATCACCCGGCCCGACGTGATCGAGGAGATTCACGCGGAATATTTCGCGGCGGGCGCCGACATCGTGGAGACGAACACCTTCAACTCGACCGTGATCTCCCAGGCCGACTACGGGACCGAGTCCCTGGTGCCGGAGCTAAATGCCGCGGCCGTTTCCGCCGCCCGCCGGGCCGCCGCGAAGGCCGAGGCCAAGGACCCGTCGAGGCCCCGGTTTGTCGCCGGGGCAATCGGGCCCTTGAACCGCACCCTCTCCATGTCGCCCGACGTGAATCGCCCCGACTTCAGGGCGGTCACCTGGGACCAGGTCGTGAACGCCTACCTGGAGCAGGCGCGCTCGCTCGCCAAGGCGGGCGTCGACGCCCTCCTGATCGAGACCATTTTCGACACCCTAAACGCAAAGGCGGCCCTCTTTGCCGCGGAGCTCCTCTTCGACGAAACGGGAGTCCGCCTGCCGGTCATGGTCTCCGTGACGATCACGGACGCCTCCGGGCGGACGCTCTCCGGCCAGACGATCAGCGCCTTTTACACGAGCATCACCCATGCAAAGCCCTTCTCCGTCGGCATCAACTGCGCCCTGGGGGGCCGCCAGATGAGGCCCTACGTGGAGGAGCTCTCGGCGATAGCGAGGTGCTTTACGACATGCTACCCGAACGCGGGCCTGCCGAACGCCTTCGGGGGCTACGACGAGACGCCGGCCGACATGGCCGCCATCCTCGGGGACTTCGCCGGCAACGGGTGGCTCAACATGGTCGGCGGCTGCTGCGGCTCAACTCCCGCGCACATCGCGGCCATCGCGAAGGCAGTCGGGAAGATAGCACCCCGGAGGATCCCGGAGCAGCCGGCCGCGCTCCGGCTGAGTGGTCTGGAGCAGCTGTCGGTCTCCTGAGCCCCCGGGCCCGAAGATGTCCACCCTCCCCCGCCCCTCCGCCTCGCAGTTCATCGTCATCGGCGAGCGCACGAATATCACGGGCTCGCCCAAGTTCGCCAAGGCCCTGAAGGCCGGCGACTGGGACGCGTGCCTCGCGATCGCCAGGCAGCAGGTGGAAAGCGGCGCCAACGTGATCGACATCAATGTCGACGAGGCGCTGATCGAGGGGGAGGCGACCATGGTGAAGTTCCTGAAACTGATCGCAGCCGAGCCGGAGATCTCGCGGGTGCCCGTCATGATCGACTCCTCGAAGTGGAGCGTCCTGGAGGCGGGGCTAAAGTGCATCCAGGGAAAGAGCATTGTGAATTCGATCTCGCTCAAGGACGGCGAGGCGGAGTTCATCCGCAGGGCCGGGCTCATCCGGCGCTACGGGGCGGCCGCGGTCGTCATGGCCTTCGACGAGCAGGGCCAGGCCTCCACCCGAGACGAGAAGGTGCGGATCTGCACCCGCGCCTACCGGATCCTAACGGACAAGGCGGGCTTCCCCGCCGAGGACATCATCTTTGACCCCAACATCCTGACGGTGGCCACCGGGATCGAGGAGCACAACAACTACGCCGTGGACTTCTTCGAGGCGACACGGGTGATCAAGGATGCGCTTCCCCACGCCAAGGTGTCGGGGGGCGTCTCCAACGTGTCGTTCTCCTTCCGGGGCAACAACCCCGTGCGCGAGGCGATCCACACGGTCTTCCTTTACCACGCGATCCGGTCGGGGCTCGACATGGCGATCTTGAACGCCGGCATGCTCGGCGTCTATGAGGAGATACCGAAGGACCTGCTCGCACGGGTCGAGGACGTGGTGCTCAACCGCCGCCCCGACGCGACGGAGCGCCTGGTGACCCTGGCCGACGAGCTCAAGGCCTCCCAGGGGGGCGCATCGAGGATCGAGTCGAAGGAGGACCTCTCCTGGCGAAGCGCCTCGGTCGAGGAGCGCCTCTCCCACGCGCTCGTCAAGGGCATTGACGCCTTTGTCGAGCAGGACACAGAGGAGGCGCGGGCCAACACGGCCAAGTACCCGAGACCCTTGAACATCATCGAGGGGCCGCTCATGGACGGCATGCGCGTCGTGGGCGACCTCTTCGGCGCCGGGAAGATGTTCCTGCCTCAGGTCGTCAAGTCGGCCCGCGTGATGAAGAAGTCCGTCGCCTACCTGACGCCGTTCATGGAGGAGGAAAAGCGGAAACTGGTCGCGGAGGGCGGGGTCGCGCGCACCCAGGGCCGCATCGTGATGGCCACCGTGAAGGGCGACGTCCACGACATCGGCAAGAACATCGTGGGCGTTGTACTGGCATGCAACAACTACGAGGTGATCGACCTCGGGGTCCTGGTCCCCTGCGACAAGATCCTGGCCGCGGCCCGGGAGAAGAAGGCCGACGCTGTCGGCCTCTCCGGGCTCATCACCCCCTCACTGGACGAGATGGTCCACGTGGCCAAGGAAATGACCCGGACGGGCTTTTCGGTGCCGCTCCTGATCGGCGGGGCGACGACAAGCGCCGCCCACACGGCGGTGAAGATCGCGCCCGAGTACGCGCCGGGGGTCGTTCACGTCCTCGACGCCTCGCGCGTCGTGAATGTCGTAAGCTCCCTCCTTTCCCCCGAGTCGAAGCCCGCGTACATGGCGGAGGTCGTGGGTAGGCAACAGGCCCAGCGCGAGGATTTTGCGGCGCGCCGCGCCCGCAAGCCGCTCCTGCCGCTGCCCGTGGCACGCGACCGGCGGCAGGCGTTCGACTGGGACGCGGTCGACATCCCGCGGCCGGAATTCCTCGGCGCGCGCGCATTCCCCGATGTTCCGCTATCGGAGATCGTTCCCTATGTCGACTGGGGCCCGTTCTTCAGCGCATGGGAGCTCCACGGGCGTTACCCCGACATCCTGACCGACGCGGTTGTGGGCCCCGAGGCCACGAAGCTCCTTGCGGACGCAAAACGGCTCCTCGAGCGGATCGTGTCCGGGCGCCGCTTCACCGCGAAAGCCGTGATCGGCTTCTGGCCGTGCAACGCCGTGGGCGACGACATCCAGGTCTACACCGACGAGGCCCGTTCCTCGGTGGCAACCACCTTCCACATGCTGCGCCAGCAGCTGGAGAAGCCCGCCGACCAGGCAAACCACTGCCTGGCCGACTACATCGCACCGCTGGAGAGCGGGCGCATCGACTACATCGGGGGCTTCGCGGTCACGGCCGGCCACGGGGTCGAGGCCTTCGCGGGCGCCTTCCGGGAGGCCACCGACGACTACAACGCTATCATGAGCCAGGCGCTCGGTGACCGCCTTGCAGAGGCCATGGCCGAGCTTTTCCACAAGAGGGCCCGCGAGGCCTGCGGCTACGGCCGCACCGAGAACCTGGGCATCGCAGACCTGATCCGGGAGAGGTACCGCGGGATCCGCCCGGCGCCGGGCTACCCCGCCTGCCCGGACCACACGGAAAAGCCGATCCTCTTCCGCCAGCTTGGGGCGGAGGAGGCGACCGGCATAACGCTGACCGAGAGCTGCGCCATGTCCCCGGCAAGCAGCGTCAGCGGATGGTACTTTAACCACCCTGAATCCAAGTACTTCGGGGTCGGGAAATTGGGACGCGACCAGGTCGACGACTATGCCCGGCGCAAGGGCTGGACTCTTGTCGAGGCCGAGAAATGGCTGGGGCCCTATCTTGACTACGACAAAGGCTGACGTAGACCGGAACATTGCCCCGCGTGCTGCGTCTTAACCCCTGGATGAGAACCATGCTCCCTTCATTGAGGCAGGCCCGTGCCGCGCTCCTGGGCGGGGCCCTCTTTGCGGCGGCGCTCTGCCATGCCTCGGCCATGAGCTTTACCGCCGGCCTCTCCCCGAGCGAGATAACGGCGGCCGGGATCCCGAAGCTTTCGCCGGCCCAGGCCGAGGCCCTGAACGCGCTCGTTTCCCGCGACGTGGCACTCGCCCATCAAGGGGGCGTCACGGGCTTCTCCACGGGATTCTTGGAGCGCCATTCCGAAAAGGACCGCGCCAGCGCGGGCATCAGCCTTCTCGATGGAACCGAGCAGCAGAACCTGGACAGGTTCGTCGCCGCCGCGATCTCGATCGGGCCTCCGCCCGACGAGGGATTCAAGTACGCTCCCCCGCCCTCGCCGACCCCCAAGCCGGCGGCGGTCGAGACCGAGGTGGTGCTTCCACAAAAGCTCCAGGTCCACGGGGATGTCTCTGTCACCGTGGGCGGAGGCGGCCACGGCCAGAGCTTCTACGGGACTTCCACGGACCTCTATGTGACGGACCCCAATCACGGGTTCACCGTGGGGGTCTCGTTCTCGGAATTCCGAGGCAAGGGGCTCCTGGAACTGTGCGGGCCCTACGGGCCCTACGGCCCGTATTCGCCCCTGCTCCAGGGCCCGCCCTACCCCGGCTGGTAGCCGTTACTTCTCGGCCGCGAAGGCCGCGAAGCTGTGCGGCTCCACCGTGACCTTGAAGTGGGACGTGGGGGGCGCGTCCACGGGGCGCCGGCGCCTAAAGGGCGACTTCGGCTCCTCGGGAACGTAGGAGGCGATCACCTCCCCGGTCACCAGGTTCCTGAGCTTCGAATACTCGCCCTGGACCGTGACCTTGGTTTCGGCCTTGGTCGGCAGGTAGGACTCCACGACGAAGGCGCCATTGTCGTAGGCGAAGAGCGAGACCTGGCTGGGCCCGTCGATGCGCACGAAGAAGTCCCGCATGACGACATCCCGGATGGCTGTCGTCACATCCTGCGGCAGCGCGTAGAGGTTCCTGAAGTTGTCGGGAATGGTCCAAACAAAGAGGGTCCCCTTGGAGTACTTGTCCATGAGGATCATCGGGTACCCGTTCCCATTCTCCCGCGCGCTCACCAGCGCCCAGGCGTCGTTGGTGATGAAATGCACCTCGGGGAAGAGGATTGCAGGCTTTCGCTCGTCGATCCCCAGGTCGCTTCGGTCGCCCGCGCCAAAGCCCATCGAGTATTCCCGGGCCAGCACCTTGTTGGAGGTTACGACCGCCTCGCAGATGCCCTCGATCCCCTTGCCCTTCAGGGCCCGCAGCAGGCCCGAGGTGATGACGACCGTCTTTCCGGCCTCAAGCTGCCCCTTGATCTTTGCCACGATGTCCGTGTCAAACTTCGCGGCCTCGGTCAGCAGGATCACCTTGGCATCCGCGGGAAACTCCGGGCGGAGGTCGATCGGGATGCCGATCATCCCGATATAATTGTGGAGGAAGTCCTCGCCGGTCGACTGGTACGGCTTGTAGCTGGCGATTCCGACGGGCTTGCCGAGCTTGCCGACCACGGCGTCGGCTTGGCGCAGGGCGGCTCCGGCCACGGTGGCCCAGGGCGTGGACTTGGGCGCGTCAGCCGCGGCGGGGTGGTAGCCGGCAGCGAGCGCATTGTAGTCCAGGCTCGTCGGCAGGTCCTGCCACGGGGTGCGGTCGCCGGCCTGCGCCTCAAGGGTGAGCAGGTTCCAGTTGAAGAGCGTGATCTCGCGCGCCTTCGCGAGCATCGTATCCCAGAGCTGCTCGGCATAGCGGTCCACATAGCGCGTCCCATAGGTGTCCACCCAGCCGCCTCCGTTGCCGCCCGGCTTGATGTTCTCGAAGTAGCGGATGATCTCGTAGCTCTCGTATTGCTGCAGGAACTGGTCGCCCGACACGGGGTCGCGGGTCTCGGTGCCGGTGTAGATCCCGTCGAACATCTTGGGCTCCTTGTCCAGGTCGAAGCCCATGCCTTGGAAGTGCTCGTACCAGTTGGGGAACTTGATGACCACCTTGATCTTGGGATTTACGTCCTTGGCTGCCTTGATGATCAGGTTGGCCGCTGCGTCGTCCATGAGGCTCAGGCGGAAGTCGGTCCATGACCGCTCGCCCTTCGCCGCGATGTCGGAGTCGGTCTTCGTGTTCACGAAGAAGAAGTCGTCCAGGATGAACTCGTCGAAGTGGCGGGCCGCGAGCTCGGAGACCTTCTTAACATAGTCGCGGTCCACGGGGTTGGTATAGCAGTAGGTGGCGAACAGGTTCGCCTCGCTGTCGGTGAACGCGCTGCCCGCGGCCACCTTGACCCCGCGGTCGGTGAAGAACTTCTTCACCTTCTCAAGGAGCGCGTCATCGGCCATCATCCGGTCGCGGTGCACCTCGATGTAGACCTTGTCGACCTTCACCTGGCTGCTGATCAGGTCCCACTGGGCTTGGAGCACCTTCGGGTCGGCAAAGCTGTTCACCTCCCTCACGGTGATGTAGACGGCAACGTCAAAGTTCTGGTAGTTGCCTGCTTTGGCCAGGGAGAGCGCGGCCATGCACGCAACAAGGCATAGTATTTTCTTCATGGGTAGGGGTGAATACAGGAAAGAGCAGTTCCCCGCCTTCTCAAGCCGCATTACCGGATTCCCGACAACGTTCGTTTGCCTTGCTCGCGGCCATTCTGCCAGCTTATGGGCCGATGTTTCTGCAGTACCTGCTGCTCTTCCTAGGCGTCCTCGCCTGCGCGACCTCGGCACTGTTCATCCGCGAGAGCACCACGGACCCGTTCGTGCTGACGGCGCTGCGGCTGGTGATCGCCTCGGTCCTGCTGGCGCCCGTCTTTTTCATGCAGCTTGGGCGCCACCCGGGAGCGTTCACGCGGCGCCACCTGCGGCGCACGCACCTTCCGGCCTTTGTGCTGGCGCTCCACCTCATCACGTGGACGCTCGGCGCACGGATGACCGCCGTGGCGCAGGCCACCCTTATCGTGAACCTGGTCCCGATCGCCCTGCCCTTCTTCCTGCTCGGACTGGCCCGGGAGCGGATCAACGCGGCGGAAATAGCGGGCACGGCGCTCGCGCTCGTGGGACTTGCCACCCTCTCCGTCAAGGATGTCCTGATGGGAGGAGGAACCCTCGCAGGCGACGCGATCTGCCTGGTCTCGATGCTCCTCTTCGCGCTCTACCTGGCTCTCGGCCGGCGCAACAGGGACTTCCCGTCCATCTGGCTCTATGTGATCCCCGTGTATGCCCAGGCGTCGCTCGTATGCCTGCTCGCGGCCCTTCCGAGAATGCGCACGTTCGCGGCCGGCTCGCCCAGGGAATGGGCGCTCATGGCGGGCCTGGCGGCCATCCCCACCGTGTGCGGGCACTCCCTCCTTAACGCGGCGATGCGCCGGATCCGCGGGCAGATCGTCAGCCTGTGCAACGTGAGCCAATTCGTGTTTGCCGGCATCCTCGGGTACCTGCTGTTCGGGGAGGTCCCGCGAGCCCTGTTCTATGCGGCGAGCGCTATCGTCGTTGCCGGGGTGGCCATCGTCGTCCTCTCGATGCCACCGGAGCCCGAGGCCTAAGTTGCCTCAGGACGCGCCCTCACCTCGACGGGTCGTCCAAGGGATTCTTGATGGTGAGCTTGTAATCCACGGAGGGGTCGGGCGCCTTGACCATCTTCGGGTCGATGTCGGCACTCGGGACCAATATCGGCATCGCGGCGTACAGGCGCGATCCCTCCGCGGGCCGCTCGACCTCGTTTCGGAACCCGTTCAGGAAACTCGGCAGGCCCTGGAGCGAATTCTCCAGCAATGAAAGGGGCGGAGTCTCGATCTTCGCGTCTGGGAATGCCGGCGGCGGCGTGTCGATCGCGTGCGCGCAGAGCGGGAGCGCGGCGAGAAGGGCGAAAAGGGTCTTTTTCATGCTTCTTCGGGGTTGCGAATCCCAGGTTGGGACAACCCGGACGCCAATAGGATCCCAGGAAGCGGACGGCGCGTCAACGGGTCAGGTCGCCCCGCCACAGGCCTCGGCATCCGTCCCGGGCGCCAACGTGAAGGACGCGGCCGTGGCCCAGCACGCACCCGCGAGGGCCGACGCCACGAACACCATCGTCCACTGGAGCCGGCTCGAGGGCGCCGAGACGACGCCGGGCACGTGCAACAAGAGAACAAACAGGCTCACCATGACCGCCTCGAGCGTCGCCGCGAGCCGCGGAACAATCCCAAGGAGAACGCCGGCACCCGCCGCCATGTGGGCGGTACCGGTCAGGTAGGCAAAGAATACGTGCGCAGGGATCCATACCGGAATCATGCCGGCCGTCACCTGCGTATAGACATAATGGGAAAGCCCCAGGACCAGGCACGAAGCGCCCCATAGGAACCTTGCCGTCCGCACGGCGCCCTGTCCTGAAAGCATCGGCAGCCATTGCCGGGGCTCCCGCGACGTGAGGGCTGCGAAGAGGAGCCAACCCCCGCAGGTGAGCACCAGGCTCTCTGCGACTCCCAGCCACGCACCCACATCCGCCGGGGCATGGACCACCCGGGGCCCCTGGAGGAACAACACCCAGGTGAGCAGATACGCCGCCACCGCGAGCGCGCAGGGCGCGGCGATGCGCCTCACCAGGATTCCGATGCCACCCAAGAGCAAGAGCAGGCCGGAGAATCGGGCGAAGCCCTCCCGCCAGGGGATCCCCTCTGGAACTGGCTGCCAGGAATAGGGAAAGTTCCCCGAGCCAAGGCCCAGCACCCCGAGGCCCATGAGGCCTGCGGCAAAAAGCAGATGCCCTATCCCGATCACCCGCATCGCGGCGCCCCGGCGGCAATCCCTTCCAAGTCCAGGGCATCGAGGCGCAACGGCGCCCGCATTCTCGCGCCGCATGGAGTCAACAGCGGGGCCATCGGGCTAGGGGTGCTCGTCAAGCGTGAGCGTCTTCATCGGCCCCACGTCCACGTGGCCCACGGGAAGGGGGGCGTGCACAAGCTTTCCGCTGTCGCGCCCGAAATAGCGTTCGGCGCTAGCCGCCATGGCCGCAAGCTGGCCGCTCAGATCGTTAGTTCTCTCGCGGACGCTGAAGCGGGTCTCCCACAGCAGCTTGGCCTTCTTCTGCCTCCACATGAGCTGGAAGTCATAGGCCATCAGGACCACGAAATAGCGGCGCGCCTCGAGTTCCTCGGTCAGGTCCCTCTGGCGGAATTCGAACGCGGTTCCCCGGACCTGGGCGGTTCCGGAAAATACCGAGTCGTAGCCGAGCATGTTCGCGTTGATCGCGTCCAGCTGTGCGCGCTGCTCGTCCTCCGCCGCGGCCGCGGCAAGGGCTCCCGTGAACGCGTTATCAAGGTCGATCTGTTCTGGGGACCTGACCTGATAGCTGTACATCGAACCCTGGGCAATCTGTGCCGGCGCCATGCTGTCATTGGGGTTGAAACGCACCACCTGGGGATGGTTGGCGGCCAGGGCCGCGGCGTTGGCCGATGCGAGGTTCTGGTTCGACGAGGAGTCGGTCGCGTGATCGGGCACCCGCGTTGTGCCCCAGTAGACCACGATCAGGAGCCGGGTCGCCTTAAGGTCCTTGCTTGAGAGGTATCCCTGGGTCCCAAGGGATCCTGCCATCACCTTTGCAACCTCCATGAAATCAATCACATCCTTCGTGCCGCCCTCCGTGCCGTTCAGGACTCCTCCCCTGGCCAAGGCGAAGGTCTCGGGCTTGAACGTGCCGTCAGCGAGCTTCTGCCGAACGTAGTCGCGGCTCGCCTTTGCGGAGATCGCCACGGCGTCCTCATCTCCGGCTCGGGCCGTCGGCCCAAAAGGCGCGGCAAGCGCGCACGCCAACGCGCAGCAAAGGCGACCCAAAAGGTGGCTCACTTCAAGCCACGCGCCGCCAACCCTGATCCCTCGGCGGAGGGCGATACCCGACCTGGAAAATCCGGATGAATCCATGGTGAGAGGGCGATACTCCCCCACACAACACCCGCGGCACAAACATCCCTTCACGGTTTCGCCACTTCGGGGAGTTTCCCTCACCCGCCGGGTGACGCTTCGGGGCCTCGGTCCCTCGCGACGGCTAGGCGTCCAGGCGTTTCAGCTTCTCCCTGGTCAACTCGTTACGGATGTTTCCGGTATTCAATGTGGAGGCCGGCTCGAAGAGCACGACCTCGACCTCGTCAGGGGCGTAGGGTTGGTGCTCAACCCCCCTGGGGACGATGTAGAATTGTCCCGGCGATATCGCGACGACGCCCGTCCTGAGGCGCATGTAAAGCGTGCCGCGATGTACAAGGAACAGCTCGTCCTCAAGTTCGTGCTTATGCCAGATGAACTCGCCCTTTAGCTTGGCACACTTGACGTACTGGCCGTTGAGCTCCCCCACGATGTGGGGATCCCAATGGGTGGTGATCGATCCAAACGCCTTTGAGAGGTCCACGGACGACATAGGATTGTTAGTTCGGCCCCGAGAGCATCACCAAACACCTGCGGGCAGGGCTCTTTTCCCGCGGTGGACCCCACGTGCAGGAAGGGCCGGCGTTCATCGCGTGGAGGCAGGAGGGTCGAGCCATGTCTATATCTCACTATAATATAACAGCTGCTTCTTCTATCAACGGATATGCCACTGTTTTTTGGGAATTGCGACTTTGGGGTTGATGGGGCCTGAACAGGCGCTGCTATGCTCCGTTACGTGGCGATTGGGTCGATTTGAGCGCGATCTACGGCAAACGGGGACCTGCGCCACCCTTCCACCCCATGGAGACTTCCTTTGCCACACGTCCCGTTCCGTTGCGCGGTCGCATTGGCGCTTACGCGTCAGGCCTAGCGAGAAAATGTGGCCTGATCCCAAGCCTTGCGCTTGCGATGATATTTGCAGGGGTCGCCGCAACCGCGTTCGCGGTCTCTCCAAAATTTGAGGGCGCCCAGAAGGCCCGCATCGAGAATGGCTACGCAACCGTGCTCCTCGCGAATGGCTCGAAGACCCTCGTTCCCATCAGCTCGCTGAATGCGGAGGACCTCGCGTTCCTGAAAGATCTAAGCGTCCAAAGCCCTCTCCAGCGGGGCAACTCTGTCGTGACTGTGGTCAAGGCGTCCGTCCCCGTTAAGAAGACAATAGCCGTGTCGTCCGTGGTCGGCCCCCTCGAAACCGTTCAGCTCGTCCCCCCCAACGTCGGCCGGGACCAGATTGGGGCAACCTGCATGGTCTATGCCCGGGTCCACTGGCTGGATATCGCAGGCTACTACGTCGACAACGTAGACATCTACAAGATCATCAACAACGCGGACACGAACGAACCGTGGAAGAGCCCCAGTTACTACTCGGGCCTCAATCACCTGATCACCGACTTTACACCCCGGCCCTTGATCCATGACTGGACGCCCAAAATGGATCCCTTCGAATGGACCCGCCAGGAGCTCCGAAAGGGCCGACCCGTGCTCGGCTCCTTCCCCAAAGAGATATGGCAGGCCCTCCCCCCGGGGTTTGTGGGGAAGCATCCCTGGTCCGGAGGGAACGTTGGGCACCAGATCGTCGTGAACGGGTTCACATGGAACAGCGAGACGCATTCCGGCACCTTCCACATCATCAATTCGTGGGAAGGGCTAATGGAATTCGACCTGAAGACCGAGTTCGCAAGGGGAGCGATGGACATCGAGCAGAGTCTTTCCCCCAGGGGCGAGCCGCCTGAAAAGGCGGAACAGACGCGCGTTTTGAAACTTCGTCTCCTGAAGGCCGTCGGTAATACAAACCTATACGAGGCCGACACAAACAACGGGACCCAACGGGTCGTGGCACCGGACGAGGATTCTGCGAGGACGATGCTCGAAACCGGCGATTCCAGCCGTTAGAACCTCGATCGGTGTGACGATCCGTGCTGGGCCCATGAGGCGCACGGCGCTCCTCAGCTCGAGCCCATGACTGCCTTTAGGAACGCCGCAACAGGCGGCGGGATGGCCCCCGCAAGCGCAGCCCTCTCGGGCTGGAAGAGCACTCCGGCAAAAAACGGGTGCCGAGGGAACTCGGCTCCCCGCACGCTCCCGGCGTCGTCCCAGCACGTGAAGACGATCCCCGCCCCCTCGAGCATCTCACGGTATGCAGGGTTGAGCCCGTAGTTGCAGTGGTAGGCTTCGGTGGCGCTGTCGCGGCCGTAGGCGGAGTGCAGGAGGCTGCCTTTGGCAAAATGTACCGTGCCGGTTTCCCCCGCAAGGGAGCAGCTGAGCCTCGTGAGGACGAGCTCCCCGGACTCCGGATGGTCCTCCTCGTGCCCGGCGTTGTGCAGACCCGCCACGTCCCTGGCGACCTCAAGGAGCGCATGCTGGAATCCGCCGCAGGTGCCAAGGAAGGGCTTGCCGCTCTCCCGGGCCCACCGTACCGCCCCGAGCGCGCCCTCCAGGTTCTCGTAGGGGCTAGCGGGGACGAGCCACACTCCCGAGTAGGATGCGAGGTCGCGGGCGGCGTCCTTGACCGAGCCCGTCCCGACCCAGTCCCAGGAGACATCCGCCTCCGCGCTCCCGCGGGCCAGTTCCAGGGCCAGCGGGATCGCGCGGTGCGCGACCACCTTATCGGAATAGTCTCCTACCAGGGCTATTCTCCGTGTTTTCATCGTTGGGATCCTCAATGACGACCGCTTTCGGCTCCTCAACCCCCAAAAGCATCGCACCCATGATCGCGAGGCCGGCGGAGACCGCGACGAACCAGTCTCCGTGCTCCACGTAGAAGCTGTTCCTGCCAATCCAGCGCTGGTCGCGGGTCACGTTCGCCATGGAGGCGCCCCTGAAATAGATGCTGCCGTTCTCGTCCTTCTGGACCCAGCGGATGCTCCCGAACTCGTCGATCCAGCCGCTCCACCCGGCGTTTCCGCTGCGCAGGACAGGCCGGCGGGTCTCGATCGCCCGCAGGACGGAGTGGGCCGCGTGCTGGTAGGCCGCGGCACCCTCGCCGTACCAGGCATCGTTGGTCACCACAACGAGCGCGTCGGCCCCCGACAGGACCTCCTCGCGCGCGAGCCTCGGGAAAAGATCCTCGTAGCAGATCAGCACCCCAAACGCGGCCGCGCCGCTGCTCAGGGGCACGATGAGCGGCGTGGAGTCGTCCCCGGGCGTGAAATCGTCGCCGAGCGGTGCGAACTTTCCCACCCACCCGAAGAGCGGCCTAAGCGGGATGTATTCGCCAAACTGGACCAGCCTGCGCTTTGCGTAGTAGGCCGTCTGGACGCCAAGCTCGGGGTCCACGACGAAGGCCGCGTTGAAATAGCGCTCGTGGGCCGTGCCGGCGCCCTCGATCGCATCGGCCCCGACGAGCATCGGGGCCTTGGTCCGCGCCGCAAGCTGCCCCACGAAGCGGGGCATCGACTGGTCTCCTCCCCGGAGCGGGTAGGGAGTCGTGGACTCCGGCCAGAGGATCAGGTCGGGATGAAGCCTTCCGGCCTCGAGCGTTGTCGAAGCGAGCGTCTGAATGATCCCGGGCGCCTTCGCCGGGTCCCACTTCACGGTCGCCGGGATGTCGGGCTGCACGAAGGCGACGTTGGCAAAGGGGACCGCGTACTGGGCGCGGTGGGTCGTCTCCTGGATCATGAGCGAGAGGCACATGAGGAGCAGGAACATCGCCAGGAGGAACTCCTGGCTGCGCCGGCCGAGCCCCACCCCGCCCTCGCGGAAGAGCCGGTGCGCGTATGCCGCAAAGGCGACGTTGGTGGCGACAATGACGAAGGACACCCCGCCGGCCCCCGTGTAGGCGGCAACCTGGAGGACGCTCAGGCGCTCCCATTGGGTGGCGGCCAGCGGCATCCAGGGGAAGCCCCCGAAGAGCCATGTGCGGGTCCACTCGACAACGACCCAGGTCCCGGCAAGCCCGAGCATTGCCAGGAGCCGCACGGGCGTGCGCCGCCCAACCATCCGCGGCATGGTCCACCAGGCCGCCAGGTACCAGGTCCCCGTCCAGGCGCCCACGATGGGACCGAGGACGAGGAGCCCCACCCAGGTCACCGGGTGGAGCCAAGAAAGGTTGATGGTCCAGCCCACGGCCTGGGCGGCGAAGAGGGTCCAGGCGAACACCTTTAGCCTCGGCCTCATGTAGGCCCAGAAGATGCCGGGCACCAGGCAGGCGTAGGCGAACTCCGGGGTGTGGAACGGGGGGAAGCTTACAACCAGCAGGACCGCCGAGAGGAGGCCGACCACCAGCGGAGCAACCCATTCGCGGTGCCGCTCCCAGACCGCGGGGACGGGCTCATACGGATCTTGGCTCAAGACGGGCTCCTCAGGCGCCGTGGCAGTGCTTGTACTTCTTGCCGCTGCCGCAGGGGCAGGGGTCGTTTCTACCGACCTTCGGGGTGTCGCGGCGGACGACCACCTTGGGAAGCTGCACCTCGGGCTCGGCCGGCTTCGGGCCGGCGGGTCCGGCGCCATTGGAGGCGGGCGCGGCCGGCGGAGCCGTCTCCGGGCCCTGGGTCCTCGCGCTCCGCGCGAGGATCGACAGCATGTTCTCAAACGAGGACAGGTTGGAGGCGCTCCGGAAGAGCCCGGTGCAGATCTGCAGGCGGACGTTGCCCATCAGCTCCTCGAAGAAATGGTAGGCCTCGCCCTTGTACTCGACGAGCGGGTCCTTCTGGCCGTAGCTACGAAGGCCGATCGAGCGGCGGAGCTCCTCCATCTCGGTCAGGTGCTCCTGCCAGTGGTGGTCGATGGCGTTGATGACAACGTAGCGCTCGAGCGACCCCAGGGCCTCGGGGATCTCCGCCGCCTCCTTCATGGTGTAGGCCTTCTTTATCCGATCCATGATGAGCTCCTTGACGGGAGGGAGGTCGCTGCCCGTTAGCTCGGCGACGCCAAGCCCCACCGGGAAGTGCGTGTTCACCCATCCCACGAGACTCTCGACGGAGGAGGGGTTGGGGCCGCCCGTCTCGCTGAAGCCCGCGACCGAGAGGCGATTCTCGATCTCCTCGTCGACCTGCTCGAAGATGATGTCTTTCGAGCGGGCGGCGTGGATTGCGGCGTTGCGGATCCCGTAGACCACCTCGCGCTGCTGGTTGAGGACGTCGTCGTACTGGAGGAGGCGCTTGCGGATGGCGTAGTTCTGCTGCTCCACCTTCTTCTGTGCCGACTCGATTGAGCGGTTCAGGAGCGGGTGCTCGAGCTCCTCGCCCTCCTGCATCGAGCCCTCCATCAGCCGCGACGCCAGGTTGCCCTGGAGGAACAGGCGCATCAGGTCGTCCTCGAGCGAGAGGAAGAACTTGGTGAGCCCGGGGTCGCCCTGGCGCGAGCAGCGGCCGCGCAGCTGGCGGTCGATTCGCCGGGACTCGTGGCGCTCGGTGCCGATCACGTAGAGGCCGCCCGCCTCGCGCACCTGGTCGCCGAGTTTGATGTCGGTTCCGCGTCCGGCCATGTTGGTGGCGATCGTGACGGCGCCCCGGAGGCCCGCGCGGCTCACGATCTCGGCCTCCTGCTGGTGGAACTTGGCGTTTAGCACGGTGTGGATCACGCCCGTGCGCTTGAGCATCCTCGAGAGGACCTCGGAGGCCTCGACGCTCGTCGTGCCCACCAGGACGGGCTGGCCCCGCTTGTTGGCCTCGTCGATCTCTCGTACGACCGCGTTGTACTTGTCGCGCCGCGTCTTGAAGATGACGTCGTTCTTGTCGATCCGGATGCAGGGCTTGTTGGTGGGGATCACCTGCACCGAGAGCCGGTAGATGTCGCTGAACTCCGTGGCCTCGGTCTCGGCGGTGCCCGTCATGCCCGCCAGCTTCTCGTACATCCTGAAGTAGTTCTGGATCGTGATCGTCGCGTAGGTGCGCGTCTCGCGCTCAATCGTGACACCCTCCTTGGCCTCGACGGCCTGGTGCAGGCCGTCCGACCACCGCCGTCCCGTCATCACGCGGCCGGTGTTCTCGTCCACGATCATCACCTTGCCGTCCTGAACAACGTATTCGATGTCGCGCTCATAGAGCGAGTACGCCCGGAGCAGCTGGGAGATGGCGTGGATCTCCTCCGAGATGACGGCGTAGCGCTGGTGCGCCGCGAGCTTAAGCTCCTCGCGCTTTTCCGGCGGGATCGAGGCGTCCCTCTCCAGGTCGGAGAACTCGGTCGCCAGGTCCGGCATCATGAACGCGTCGGGATTGTCGGGCCTGAGGTGCTTCCTCCCAATCTCGGTCAGGTCCGCCTGGTGCTGGCGCTCGTCGATCACGTAGAGGAGGTTCTCCTTCAGGTGGTAGAGCTCGTCCTTGTTCAGGTCCGAGTTGAGCTCGGTCTCCACCCGGTCGAGCAGCTTCCTCCACTCGGGGTTCTCCATCAGGCGCAGGAGCAGCTTGTTCTTCGGATTGCCCATCTTCACCTGCACGAGCTTTCGTATCGCAAGGTCGCGCTGCTCGATCGTGCGGTCGGGCCTGTCCAGGACCTCCTTGGCCTCGCCGACCAGGCGGTTGCACAGGCGCGTCTGGTCGTTCACGAGCCGGTCGACGCCCGGCCTAAGGCGCGTGAAGGGCTGTTCGCGCTCGATCGGGGCGGGCCCGGATATGATGAGCGGCGTGCGGGCCTCGTCCACGAGGATTGAGTCGATCTCGTCCACGATGCAGTACCAGTGGTCGCGCTGGACCTGGTCCTCCTTGCGCGTGGCCATGCCGTTGTCGCGCAGGTAGTCGAAGCCGAACTCGCTCGCCGTGCCGTAGGTGATGTTGCGGCCGTACATGTCGCGGCGGTCGCTCGGTGACATCTGCTGCTGGATGCAGCCCACGGTGACCCCCAGGAAGCTGTAGAGCTGGCCCATCCACTCTGAGTCGCGGCGGGCCAGGTAGTCGTTCACCGTGACCAGCTGGGCGTTCCTGCCGTTCAGCGAGTTGAGATAGAGCGGGAGCGTCGCCACCAGGGTCTTGCCCTCGCCCGTCGCCATCTCAGCGATCCGGCCCTCGTGGAGCGCGATGCCGCCGATCAGCTGGACGTCAAAGTGCACCATGTCCCAGGCAAGCTCGTGCTCGCACACGATCGCCTTTGTCCCAACCAGCCGCCGGGCGGCATTCTTGACGGTCGCAAAGGCCTCCGGGAGGATCTGGTCCAGGGTCTCGCCGTTCTTCACCCGCTCGCGGAATTCGTCCGTCTTGGCCCGCAGCTGCGCGTCGGATAGGTTCGCATAGGAACGGTCCAACTCGTTGATCCGTGCAACGATAGGACGCGCTTTCTCGAGGAACTTCTTGTAGTGCCTCCCTACGAAGGGTTTGAGCAGAAACGACAGCATTAAGGGGTAAACCATAGACCCCCGGCCCGCGTTGGCAAATGGCAAAATGACGCGGCCAGCGGGGGCCGGTCAGAGGCGCTTTTTGAAGTAGGCGATCGTGCGCTTAAGCCCGTCCTCCAGGGGGACCTTGGGCTCCCAGCGGTTCAGGACCTTCTGGGCCAGGGAGATGTCCGGCCGGCGCTGCTTGGGGTCGTCCGCGGGAAGGCGCTTGTGGACGATCTTGGACTTTCCACCCACCAGCTTGAGCGTGAGCTCCGCAAGCTCGACCATCGTGAACTCCCCGGGATTACCGAGGTTCACGGGGCCGGGGGTCTCGGTCTGCTGCATCATCCGGAGGAAACCCTCGATCAGGTCGTCCACGTAGCAGAAGGAGCGCGTCTGCGACCCGTCGCCGTAGACCGTGATGTCCTCGCCCTTCAAGGCCTGGACAATGAAATTCGACACGACGCGACCGTCGGCCTCGTGCATCCGCGGGCCGTAGGTGTTGAAGATCCGCACAACGCGGATGTCGACCTTGTTCTCGCGGTGGTAGTCGAAGAAGAGCGTCTCCGCGCAGCGCTTGCCCTCGTCATAACAGGACCGCTTGCCGATCGGGTTCACGTTGCCCCAGTAGCTCTCGGGCTGGGGGTGGACCTGCGGGTCGCCGTAGACCTCGGAGGTGGACGCCTGGAACACCCGTGCCCTGAGGCGCTTCGCCAGCCCCAGGCAGTTGATCGAGCCCATGACCGAGGTCTTGATGGTCTTTATCGGGTTGTACTGGTAATGCGGCGGCGACGCCGGGCACGCCAGGTTGTAGATCTGGTCGACCTCGAACTTGAACGGGTCGATCACGTCGTGCCGGACCAGCTCGAACCCGGGGTTTGACGCAAAGGATGCGATGTTGAGCTTCCTGCCCGTGAAAAAGTTATCCAGGCAAATGACCTCGTTGCCCTCGGCCAGGAGCCGTTCGCACAGGTGGGAGCCGAGGAAGCCCGCGCCTCCGGTTACAAGAATGCGCATACGGGGGCGAAGCTGCTGAAAATTCCCCCGGTTGGCGAGCGCTTTAGGGTGCACCCTCGGATCCCGGTCCCGTTGACACCCGGCCCCCGGCCGATTGCCATGCGCCATGGTCGAAGGCCAGCCAAGCCGCACCGCGATGGGTGCCGCATTCCACCGCGCGGCCCACCAGGTCCTCGAGAAGGGCTCCATCTTCGAGGACCCGCTCGCGTGCCCGATCCTGGGCGGGGACCTGGAGTTCGCACTTGCGGAGGCGAGGAACACTCCGGCCCGCCAAAGGCTGCGTCTGTTCATCGCGGTGCGGGCCCGATTCGCTGAGGACGCCCTCAGGGCCGCGATCGATCGGGGGGCGCGCCAGGTCGTGATCCTCGGTGCAGGGCTAGACACCTACGCCTACCGCTCCGGTGAGCCCGCCGGCGTCCGGATCTTCGAGGTCGACCACCCGGCGACCCAGGCATGGAAGCGGCAGCGCTTGGAGCAGGCGTTGATCCCTCTGCCCGGCTCGCTCACCTTCGCCCCCGTGGACTTCGAGCGGGAAACGCTTGCGGACGGCCTCTCGCACGCGGGCTTTGACCCGTCGCGGGAAACCTTCTTCACTTGGCTCGGGGTGGTGCCCTACCTGAGCGAGCAGGCCGTCTTCTCGGCCCTCGGATACATCGGGGCCCTGCCCGGCGGCGGCCAAGTCGTCTTTGACTACGGAAATCCCCCGGCAGAGGGTGCCGCGCAGGATGACTACGCGCGCGCGCGCGCGGAATTGGCGGCGCGCGTCGCCTCGATCGGGGAATCCCTGCGGAGCCACTTTGAGACGGCCGATCTCCACGCGAAGCTCCTCGCCCTGGGATTCCGCGAGATCGAGGACCTCCACCCGGGGCTGATACGGGAGCGGTACTTCCCGACCGCGAGGTCTCCGTCCTCGGAGAGGGGCGGCCACATCGTGCGAGCGGCAACCCGACTGGATCACGCGGACTCGTAGCGCCTGATCCAGGAAGTATGCCACGGGCCGAAATCGCCCGCCTCGATGTGTCGCCTCGCCTGCTCCATGAGGTTTAGGAAGAAGTGCAGGTTGTGGATCGTGACGAGCGTCCCTCCGAGCATCTCGCCCGCCGTGATCAGGTGCCTGAGATAGGCCCTGGAGAAATTGCGGCACGTGTAGTTGTCCAGGCCCTCCACTAGGGGTCGCGGGTCCGTCCGGAACCTCTCGTTCCTCAGGTTTATCGGTCCGTCCGGAGTAAAGGCCAGGCCGTTTCGGGCGACGCGAGTCGGGAGCACGCAGTCAAACATGTCCACGCCGAGCGCCACCATCTTGAGGATCTGCGGCGGCGTACCAAGTCCCATGGTGTACCGGGGCTTGTCGGCCGGAAGGAAGGGGGTAGTCGCGGCAACCTGCTTGAGCATCTCGGGCTCGGGCTCCCCGACGCTCACGCCCCCGACGGCATAGCCCGAGAAATCAAGCGCGGAGAGCTCCTCCGCTGCCTCCCTCCTGAGGTCGTCGTAGGTCGAGCCCTGGGCGATCGCAAAAACGTGGTGGCCGGAGCCCAGGAATCCGCTTTCGACCGCGATCTCCTTGCAGCGGCGGGCCCACGCCAGGCTCCTCCGGCACGCCTGGGCGCAGAGGTCCCGGTCGACCGGCCACGGGGGGCACTCGTCGAGCACCATTGCGATGTCCGATCCCAGGTTGGACTGGATGCCCATCACTTCCTTCGGCCCCAGGAAGAGCTTAGCGCCGTCCAGGTGGGACTGGAATGCGACGCCCTGGTCGGAAATCTCCCGCAGCTTCGAGAGGCTGAAGACCTGGAAGCCACCGCTGTCGGTCAGGATGGGGCCGTCCCATCCCATGAATTTGTGCAGACCGCCCAATTCCCGGATGAGCTCGCTGCCGGGCCGCAGGTTCAGGTGGTAGGTGTTGCCAAGGATGATCTGCGCCCCGATATCGCGCAGGTGTACCGGGGTCACCGCCTTCACGGTCCCCTGGGTTCCGACCGGCATGAAGATCGGGGTCTCGACCGTTGAGTGGAGGGTCGACAGGCGTCCGCGCCGCGCCTGCGTCGTCGAATCCATACTAAATAATTGAAAGTGACTTGCCATATGCGGGGACAACACCCTACCCGCATCCTTGACCCCCTTGTCAATCACGGGTCAATTGTAAGACAGTGCTCCTCGTAATCGATAACTTCGATTCCTTCACGTACAACCTGGTCCAATACTATGGCCAGCTCGGCGTGGTGCAGCGCGTGTTCAGGAACAACGAGATCACGCCCGAGGCGGCCGTGGCGCTGAACCCGGACCGGGTGCTGCTCTCTCCCGGCCCGTGCTCCCCGCGCGAGGCGGGCGTCACCCTGGACATCATCCGGGCGTTTGCGGGCCGCAAGCCGATCTTCGGCGTATGCCTGGGCCACCAGGCCGTGGGCGACTTCTATGGCGGCAACGTGGTGCGGGCCGGCCGGCTCATGCACGGCAAGACCTCGCCCATCAACCATCGCGGAACCGACCTGTTCGCGGGGATGCCCCAGGGGTTCGCGGCGACCCGCTACCATTCGCTCCTGGTCGAGCGTTCCACGTTCCCCAAGGACCTGGAGATCACGGCCGAGACCGCGGAGGGCGAGGTCATGGGCCTTCGCCACCGCACGCTTCCCATCTGGGGCGTCCAGTTTCACCCGGAGTCGATCGCCACCGAGGGCGGGATGAGGATCCTGCAGAATTTCCTAGAGCTCAACTGACCCCCACATACCGCCATGCGCTGCCCCAAGTGCACTTCCATCGAGGACAAGGTGATCGACTCCCGCATCAGCAAGGAGGGGAACACGATCCGCCGCCGGCGCGAATGCCTTGAGTGCGGCCACCGATTCACGACGACCGAGACCTTCGTGCTGGACGGCATGGTCGTCATCAAGCGCGACGGGCGCCGCGAGGAGTTCGACCGGGAGAAGCTGGTCCACGCCGTCCGGGCGGCCTGCCACAAGCGGCCGGTCGACATCGAGCAGATCACGATGCTCGTGGAGGACGTGATCGACGCCATCGAGGCGAGGTTCGAGAACGAAATACCCTCGCAGGCCATCGGCGAGGGGGTCATGCAGAGGCTCCGGACCGTGGACCAGGTCGCCTATGTCCGCTACGCGAGCGTGTACAAGGAGTTCCGGGACGTCTCGGAGTTCATGCACGAGATCAGCTCGCTGAGTAAGAGCAAAAAATGACGATGGATCGCGACGAGCTTCGTCGCCTGCACTACATCAACGCCCTCTTCGCGCACGTGACGGGCCAGGACCTGTTCCTGGCGAACCAGATCCGGGCGGCGATCGCGTTCACGCTCACCGACTTGGAGGCGCAGACGGCCGCGGACCCGAGCCTTGCGGAAACCTATTCGGAGGCCTTTAACGCGGCCGCCGCGGTGCTCCTGACGAAGCTTCACTCCCAGCTTCCCCGCCACGGGTTTTTCCACTGGGACGCGTCGCGCACCCTCCAGTCCGGCACCCCCCTCTTTGCCCGGGCCGAGGTGATGACCGGCCTCAAGCAGCTGGCCCCATTTAGGCAGTCGACGCTCCTCATCACAAACCTCAGGCCGGCGGTCCTGCCGCCGGAGCGCAGGGAGACACCCAAGCGAAGGCGCGAATACGACGACCTCCTCGCCTTCCTGCGCGAGCTGACCGCCGCCCGGTCCACCTCGGAGTCCGAACTCACGCTCTTGTTCTTGTGAGCCCGCCGCGATCGGCCAAGATCGGGACAGCCCAGCCATGTCGAAGACCCTATTTGAACGCATCATCGCCCGGGAGATCCCCGCCAGGATCGAGCACGAGGACGCCCTTTGTGTCGCGATCCACGACATCGAGCCCCAGGCGCCGGTCCACCTGCTGATCATACCGAAGAAGCCGATCCCCCGCCTGGCCGCGGCGGTCGCCGCCGACGAGGCCCTCCTCGGGCACCTGCTCCTCGTGGCCGGGGAGCTCGCCTCGAAGCTTAAGCTCGAGAAGGGGTTCAGGATCGTGATCAACAACGGGCCCGACGCCTGCGAATCCGTGCCGCACGTCCACGTGCATCTGCTCGCAAAGCGGCAGATGGGCTGGCCGCCGGGCTAGCCCCGCCCCAGCTGCGGCTCAGGCGGGCGGGGTCTTCCTGGGCGGGGCGGGCTTGAGGCCCCCCAGGTATTGGATTTCCTGGAGCACGTCCCCGACGCTGGTAAGGAGCGTTGCGCCATCCCGGATAAGCTGGTTGCACCCGCCGCTGATCGACTGGTCGATCCGGCCGGGTACCGCGAACAGCAGGCGGCCCTGTTCCCCCGCGAACTTCGCGGCGGCCATGGCGCCCCCGCGCAGGTCGCTCTCCACCACGATCACCGCTTCGCAGATCCCGGAGATGACGCGGCTCCTCATGGCGAAGGAGTCGCCGTCGGCGGCGCGCCCGAAGGGAAATTCCGAAAGGACGGCACCGGTCTCGGCAATCCGACGGTAGAGCGCCAGGTTCTCGGGAGGGGTGATGATGTCGATGCCCGTCCCCAGGACCGCGGCGGTCCGGCCCCCCACCGAGAGGGCGCCCTCGTGGGCGGCGGTGTCGACTCCCCGCGCCAGTCCGCTCACGACACAGAAGCCGCGCTCGGCAAGCTCTGCGCCGAGCTTTTTGGCGACGCTTTGGCCGTACACGGTCGCCCGGCGGCTGCCGACGATCGCGATGCACGGGTTATCGAAAAGGTATGCTCCCTTCCTGTAGAGTCCGATCGGGGGATCCTCGATCTCGGCAAGGAGCGCGGGGTAGCCGGTTCCTCCCGCTGAAAGGAACTCGACGCCGCTCCGCGTCATCCGGTCCTCCTCCTTGGCCGGGTCGAAGTGCGAGAGCCAGTCCCGGATTTCGGACACGGATGAGGGCCTCGCGCCGAGCACGGCGCCCAGCCGGTTCCTGTCGGCCGAAAGCACCGCGCGGGGGTCGCCGCCAAACCCCTCGAGCAGGCGGTTAAGTCCTATGGACCCGATCCCGGGCAGCGCGTTCAGGGCAAGAAACGCCTGCTTTTCGGTCAGCTCGACGGGCATGCCGCCAAGTCTCGCAGGGCGGGCCCGAGGAAGTCGAGCAGCTCGGTGGTCGACACGGCCGCCTGGCCGCGTGCCCTCGCCAGGAGGTCGCCAGCCATGCCGTGCCAGACGGCTGCCCTGCAGGCGGCCAGGAGCGGGTCTTGGGGCGCCTGGGCCAGGAGCCCGCCCGCAAGGCCCGCGAGGATGTCCCCGCTCCCGCCCCGTGAAAGCACCGGACCCCCATGGAGGCTGTAATAGACCTCTTTGCCGGCCGTTACCCGGGTCACCGGCCCCTTGGCAATCACGACTGCGGGAATGGACGCTGCCAGGGGGACAAGCTCCAGGCCCCCCGAGATGCGCTTTAGCTCTCCGGTGTGCGGCGTCAGGATCCTCTGGGCCGTGCCCGACCGAACGAGGTCGGGCTGCAGCCCATCGGCATCGATCACGAGGGGGACCGACGACGCCGAAACCAGGTCCTTGATGAGGGCATGGGGCTCCGGCGCCTTGCCGAGCCCGGGCCCCATGGCAATTGCCGTGGCGCGCTCCAGGCCCTCCAGTGCGCGGTCAAGTCCTCGCAACGCAAGGTCACCGTCCTCGGTCACGGGCAAACCGACCCACATGGCCTCGGGCGCGCGCGCGGCAAAAGATGCCACGAGGCTCTCCGGCACGAAGGAGGTCACCAGTCCCACCCCGCTCCTGAGCGCGGCCAAGGTGGCCATGAGAACGCTGCCGGGGTACCTGAGGGACCCCCCGACGATCGCAAGGTGCCCCAGGCTCCGCTTGTCCGACGATGCGGGCCTAAGCCCGGCAAGGGGCCGGAGCACGGAGGGGAGGATCACGCGGTCGGCACCGGCCGTGTCGATACCCTGCCCCGCCCCCTCCGGGAAGAACCCGAGGTCAAGGTAACGCAGCCTGCCCGCGTTCGGGGAGCCGAGGCTCGGATGCTTGACCGATCCCGTGGCGTAGGTGAAGTCCGCGCGATACGCCCCGGGCTCGTCGAGGCCGCTTGGGAGGTCCACCGCGGCCCGGAAGGCGATCCGGGAGCGCCCGGCGGCGGCGATCGCCGCGAGGGCCTCGGCGGGAAGCGGCGGCCTAAACTGGTAGCCGAAGATCCCACCGATGCAGAGGTCGTAGGCGGGCCGAAGATCCTTGTCCCCGACCGAGCGCACCCTGCCCGGGCATGCGATGGAGATCTCCCGCCAGGCGCGCGTCGCCAGGGACCTCAGCTTCCTCGGCCCAAAGACAAACTGGAAGTCGGCCGAGGCCCGGGGGAGGCGCTCCAGGATCGCGCGCGCGGCGATGAGCGCATCCCCGGCGTTGTTGCCCTTGCCGGCGACCACGAGGAGGCGGGCCTCCTCAGGGAACCCGCCGATCTCCGCGGAGTCCTCGAGGATCGCCTGCGCGATGGCGCGGCCGGCCCGCTTCATGGCCGCCCATTCCTTGCGCTCGTCGCCGCCGAAGAGCGCCCCCTCGAAGGCTCGGGTCTCCTCAAGCGTGAGGACCGGGTGGCTGTCAATCTGGGGATCGGGCATGGGGTCTATTTCCCGTCGTTCGCGCTGGGGGCCGCCGCCGGGAAGGCGTCTCGGGCCGCGGCCGAGACCGCCTTGAAGTTCTCCTTGTCGACTTCGCGCAGCCACTCGTACCGCTGGCGCTCGGTCTCCGTGAACTCAAGCGGGCTGTTCACGTCCACCCCGTGGTTGAGGACCGGCCGGGTGAGGCTCGTGATGGACCGGAAATAGGTGTTATCGCCCACCCTCGCCACCTCGTAGAACTCCGAGAAGCTCTTCGTTTCGGGGCTCCAGAGGGCGACCTCTGTGGTGCCATTGCTCCACACGGCGTATTTCTCCCAGGCCTCAAAGACGGCCTCGACGGTCGTGATCCTTGGTGCCTGGGGGGGCGCCGGGGGCCTTGACGCGGGCTCCGGTTCCATGAGGCGCGGGCCGGGCTCCGGAGCCCCGTGCCGGGGAAGCGCAAGGACAAACAGGGCTCCGAGGATAAACCCAAGCGTGATCCAGGACGGCACCTGGGACGGCTTTTCCTTGGCGGGCTCCGGCAGATCTTCGTCCATGGGGATCGGCTCCTCTTGTGCTAGGAGCGGACGAGTGCCGCGACGGCCATCGCGACCGTGTCGGTGTGGGAAAGGGTGAGGAGCACGTCGGTGGCCCCGGCCTCATTGAGGAGCGCCAGACCCTTCTCGTCGAGCCTCACCAGCGGCTGGTTCCGCTCCCCGTGGTACACGGAGACGGACCTCCAGCCGAGCTCGGCCCCGATCCCCGTCGTGAAGCACTTGGAGACCGCCTCCTTCGCGGCGAAGCGCGCCGCCAGGTGCTTGTGCGGCTGCGCCATCTTGAAGCAGTACGCGCGCTCCTCGTCGGTGAAGACGCGGGCAAGGAATCGGTCCCCCTGGCGCTCCAGGACGCCGCGGATCCTCTCCACCTCGATCACGTCGGCACCGATGCCCACCAGCACGCCGCCCTTGGGAAGGCCCAGGTTCACGGGTTCATCCGCGCCTTCATCTCGCGGACTGCCTCCTCGATCCCGGTGAAGAGCGCCCGGCTGAGGATGCTGTGGCCGATGTTGAGCTCGTTGAGATGCGGGAGCGTCCGCACCTCGGAGATGTTCACGTAGTTGATCCCGTGGCCCGCGTTCACCTTGAGCCCCAGGTCATGGGCCAGGACGGCCCCGATCCTGAGCCTCTGGAACTCGGCCTGCCGGCCGGCGGTCGCGTAGGCGTTCGAATACGCGCCGGTGTGAAGCTCCACGACGGGCGCGCCGAGCTTTGCCGATAGCGAGATCTGCTCCTCGTCGGGGGCAATGAAGAGGCTCGTCTCGATGCCCGACGCGTTCATGGCCTCGATGCAGGCCCTTATCCTGTCCCTGCCACTCACGACGTCCAGGCCCCCCTCGGTTGTCACCTCCGACCTGTTTTCCGGCACGATGCAGACGGCGTGGGGTCTCAGCTTCACGGCCAGCTCTGTCATCGCCTTCGTGCAGGCCATCTCGAGGTTGAGCCGGGTCGAGCACGACTCCTTCAGCCGCCAGACGTCGCGGTCCTGGATGTGCCTCCGGTCCTCACGGAGGTGAACCGTGATGCCGTCGGCGCCGGATTTTTCCGCCCTCTCGGCCAGGGCCACGGGGTCCGGCTCCACGGCGCCGCCCACCGAGTCCCGGTAGCGGGCCTGGCGCAGGGTCGCGCAGTGGTCGATGTTTACCCCAAGGAGAATCATGGCCCCATCAAAGCAAAGTTGGGCCCCACGGCCAACCTTCAAAAGCACCTAAATGACAACCCTCTTGCGGTACACGACCTGAGTCTTCGTGGAAACGTAGCCGAGCGACGGGTAGAATGCATGGCTCTCCACGCGCTTCCGGTTGCTGCGGACGATGACGGCCTCCGCAGAGATCTCCGAGGCCCATGTCTCGGCCTGGGCCACAAGGGCGCGGCCGACGCCCTTCCTGCGCATCGACTCGGACACGATCAATCCGACGATCTCCACGCGGAGGCCCGTCTCGAGCGACACGCTCCGTTGGGCCTGGATCCAGCCACATACGGCGCCGTTCGGCCTGACGGCCACCGCCACCCGCTGGTCGTCCTGGGAGAGAAGAAAGCGGAGGCGCTCGCGAACCGCCTTTACTGTCCCGGGATAACCCAGATCGCGCGACAACGCGGAAATGACCCTAGCATCCGCCATTCGGGCGGCCGCTACCTTGAAGCCTTTCATCGGGGCGGGGAAACACGGGGTGCCAGTCTCATCGCAAAACAGGGATGAACCTCGATCCCACCTGTGGCAAACAAATGGCTGCCAAATTCCACTTCATTCCCCTCATGGGCGCGCCCGCGCAGCTGCACGTGCCGCAATGAGCGCGGGCAATGATGTCTCGCCTCGGGTAGTCCCCGAAACCATTCTCCCGGAGGAGGCTTCCTGTCGTTAAAATGAAGTATCTCACTCGAGTTATTCGGCTGGCGACACCCTTCGCGGTAGGTGTTGGGTCCCTTCTTTTCCCCGTCGAGCCGGCACCGGCTCAGCAGGCTGGGCCCGCGACCCTTTCCGCGGGTTCCGAGGAGGTCAAATCGCCCGCGCCCATCCCCTCCCACGAGATCAAAGCCGCGCATCCGTGGCGCATTGCGTTCGTCCCAAAATTCAAGTTTTTCGGAGAGACGGGGGCGTTGAGCTCCTACTGGCAACCCGCTTGGGAAGGCGCCCAGAAGGCCGGCGCCGATTTCAACGTCAGCGTGAGGCTTGTTACGTCCAACATTCTCGGAAGCTCGGATCCCGATTACGTGGAGCCGCAGATTCGCCTGATCGCCGACTTGATAGCGATGGGCGTCACCGACGGACTGGTCATTGCGCCGTTCGACTCGAATCGCCTGGCACCGGTCCTGGAGAAGGCGGCTCAGGCCGGCATATCGGTCGTTTCGATGGACACGCCGGTTAACAGCGACCGGCTCCTGACCGCCGTGGCGTTCGACAATTTCACGGCGGGCCGCGACCTGGGCGCATGGGTCGCCCGACGCCTCGGGTCGAAGGGAAATGCTCTCATTCTGGATGGGCCTCAACACCAACAGAACGCGGTGGATCGCCGGAATGGGTTTCTGGCCGGATTAGATACCGGCAACATCAAGGTCCTGAACATCAAGTCGGCGGACTGGGAGGTGGATTCAGCCCGCAGCGTGACGGAGAGATGGCTGGAGATTTATCCCGACGTTGAGGTGATCATGGCGGCCAATGACAACATGGCCATCGGCGCCGCGCAGGCCGTCGCCGCGGCTCATCGCGCAGGCATACTTGTCACGGGTTTTGACGCAACCGATTCCGCCCTCGAAGCCGTAAGAACGGGGCAGATCGCCGCCACCGTCGACCAGGCGCCGGACCAGCAGGCTCGCCTGGCCGTCCAAGTGCTCGTCCGGCATCTGGAAACCGGAGAAAATTTCCCGCCCGTCGTGTATTTGCGGGGCGCGTCGCTGGTGACTGTTGAAAACGTCGCTTCCTACTTGTCCCGTCGAGAGCTGAGAAAGTGATTCCGCGATGACCCGAAAGGCCGCCCCCACCAAGCTACCTGCTGAGTCCCTGAGCCGCTCGGTTACCCGCAGGGTATTGTTGCTCAGCCTGGTCGGTTTCCTGGGCCTCATGTCGACAATCACCATCGGGCTCTTGTCCACGCTCGACGATGTCTACGACCATCTCAATCAGGTCGACAGCAAGGCATTTGGCGTCTTCGACCGGTTCTTTCTCGATATCAAGAGCGACCTAAGCTCCACCGCGGACGGCTTATCTGCACGCAATGACAAGAGCTCCGCCCTCCTGAGGGTAATCTCCCGAAACAAGTCCATTCTGGATGCGGTCTATGTCGGGCCGGATGGGGCCATCCATGCGCAGAAGAACGCCGTGGGCCGGAGCAAGCTCACAAGGGCCGAGCGTCCACCGTGGCTCAAACCGCTTGCCCCGATCGGCACGGTGGCGATCGGACCGGTGCTTTTCGAAGGCGAATACCCTTATGTTGATATGGCGGTCGAGGCGACCGATGACATCAACCTGCCCTCGGGTTTTCTTCTGGCACGAGTCGATCTGACTTCGCTCTGGAACAGCACCCTCGACATTAGGGTTGGGAAGACGGGGTACGCCTACATTGCGGACGAGGTGGGGCAGATCGTGGGTTTCCGCAGCCGCAAGGTCTTGGGAAGCGCAGCGGGGCTCCAGGGACGGCTGGAAAATGCGCCTCATTTGGCCACGGGGATCCTTCCCTATTACCGCAGCAGCCTCACGGGCGCCCTTGTCCTTGGATCAGCTCAACGCCTTAGCACGGTGCCTTGGTACGCAATCGTGGAACAGCCCCTGCGCGAGGCCCTGGAACCCCTCGTTTTGCCCGGAGTCTTGCTTCTTCTGGCCTTAGTGGTGGTGGTCGCGCTGAACTACGATATGATTCGGTTCGTCCGCGTCAGAGTTGTAGGCCCGCTCGGCGCGATGCGCGAGGCCGTCGGCAAGATGGCCGGGGGGCAGCTGAACCAAAGCGTCGCGGTGTGGCACAACGATGAACTCAGCCAGCTCGGCCACTCCTTCAACCGGATGGCCGGCCAGCTCCAACAGTCCTTTCTCGATCAGGAGGGCCAAATCGAGGCACTGCTCAAGGCAAAGGCCGCTCTCCTCGCCAGTGAAACAAATTTCCAGAGGATGCTCGACAATCTGCCCCTGCCCGTGGCCATGGCCACCAAGGATGGCGTAATCGCATTCCGCAACGAGCGCTTTATTCGAGTCTTCGGGTATTCGGCGGACGATGCTCCCACCGTCGCCGAATGGTACGTGCTGGCCTATCCGGATCCCAAATACCGAAGGAAGGTATTGGCGCTCTGGGACACGGCGGTGCGCCGCGCCGTAGAGGAGGGGCACGATGTCGAGCCGCTCGAATACAACGTGACCTGCAAGAACGGCGATATTCGCAGTATGGTGATATCCGGGATCACGCTCGGCGAATCCCTATTGGTCTCATTCATCGACCTCACCGAGCGCAAGAAGCTCGAAGACCAGCTGCGACAGGCCCAGAAGATGGAAGCGATTGGTCAATTGGCAGGAGGAGTTGCTCACGACTTCAACAATATCCTGGCGGCCATTCTGCTTCAGCTTGATTTCCTGAAACAGGACTCCGACTTCAAGCCGGAGGCCCTCGCTGGCCTGGAGGAGATAAAAGATGAGGCGAAACGGGCCGCAAACCTGACCCGACAGCTGCTGTTGTTCAGCAGGCAGTCGACGCTCGAGACCAAGGTGCTCGATATCAACGAGGTGGTGGCCAACCTCCTCAAGATGCTCGGCCGCCTCCTGGGCGAGAACGTCACGCTGGTTTTTGAACGCCGAAACAACCTTGGTCCGATAGAGGCCGATGCAGGCATGCTGGATCAGGTGTTGGTGAATCTCGCCGTGAACGCCCGGGACTCAATGCCCAATGGCGGCCGGATAACCCTGGCTGCGGAGGCGATCGAGATTGATAGCAGGATGGCCGCGGTGAATCCCGACCGGAAACCCGGGCGGTTCGTCCGCATCTCTGTATCCGACGAGGGCTGCGGCATGGATGCCGCCACCCTAAAGAGAATCTATGAGCCGTTCTTCACCACGAAGCCCGCCGGCAAGGGAACGGGGCTCGGCCTTGCGACCGTCTACGGCATTGTGGCGCAGCACCGGGGCTGGATCGAGGTAGAGAGCGAAGTCGGCCAGGGGACGACGTTCACCGTGTATTTCCCGGAATCAAAACGGTCCGTTGCCCCGTCGGTCCTTGACAATTCCGGCAATGCCCCACGAGGCCATGACACGATACTCGTCGTTGAGGATGATGGGGCGGTCAGGCTGGTGCTAGTGCGCACCCTGAAGTCCCTTGGTTACCAGGTAATCGAGGCTGCAAACGGGCACGAGGCCTTGGCCCAGTGGGCGGAAAACCGGGAGAAGATTTCGCTGCTCATAACCGACATGGTGATGCCCGAAGGAATGACGGGGTCCGAACTTGCCCGAAGGCTAAGGGCCGAGAAACCCGATTTAGGAGTTATTATCTCGAGCGGCTACAACTCAGAGGCGATAGGAGTGGACTACGCCATGCAGGACGAAATCTGCTACCTCCCGAAGCCGTATGAGCTTTCCCAGCTGGGCGAGGTCCTGCGCAAGAGCCTAGCCCAAAGGCGCCGATAGGATAACCCTGGGGTTGTGTTGGCCTGCTCACGGCCAAACGGGCCTCGGTGGAACAGCAGAATACCTCCCGGACAACCTCGGGCCCCTGGCAGAAAAGGCCCCCCTATTATCAGCCCCGCTGAGCCATCGGGACATAGTCCCGCGTGACCGGGCCGACGTAGATCTGACGCGGGCGGTAGATCCTGCCCTTCGGGTTCGAGGCGACCTCGCGCCAGTTGGCAATCCAACCCGGCGTGCGCCCGATGGCAAAAATGACCGTGAACATGCTGTTCGGTATCCCGAGCGCCCGCATGATGATCCCGCTGTAGAAATCGACGTTGGGATAAAGCTTTCTCGACAGGAAATAGTCGTCCTTGAGGGCAACGCTCTCGAGCTTCTTAGCGATGTTGAGAAGCGGATCCTCCTTGCCGAGCTTGTTGAGGACCTCCTCGCAGGCCTTGCCGATGATCTTGGCCCGGGGGTCGAAGTTCTTGTAGACGGCGTGCCCAAAGCCCATGAGGCGGTTCGATTTCGAGCCGCCCTTGGCCGCCTCGATGAAGCGGGTTCCGTCGTCGCCGTCGTCGTGGATCGCCTGGAGCATCTGCACGACCGAGACATTGGCGCCGCCGTGGAGCGGGCCCGAAAGGGCGCATATCCCGGCCGTGATGGACGTGAACAGGTTCGCCGCGGATGAGCCCACGGTGCGCACCGTGGAGGTCGAGCAGTTCTGCTCGTGGTCGGTGTGCAGCAGGAAGAGGAGGTTCAGCGCCCGCGCCACCTCCGGCTCCGCGACGTACTCCTGGTACGGCTCGGAGAGCATCATGTGCAGGAAGTTGTCGCAGAAGGGAAGATTCTGCTTCGGGAAGATGAACGGGAGGCCCTTCTGGTAGCGGTAGATCATCGCCCCGATCGTGCGCACCTTCGAGATCGCCATCGCGGCAGCCAGGTCGAAGCTCGCGAGGTCCTTCTCGAAATTGTTGGTCGCCAGCGCAGGGTAATGGGCGGCAAGCGAGGCCACGACCGAGGAGAGCATCGCCATCGGCGGCGCGTCCTTGGGGAATCCCTCAAAGATGCGCTGCATCTGGGTCTCTATGGCCGCGTTCTGCCTGAGCAGCATCCCAAAGTCCTTGCGCTTCTTCTTGTTAGGCAGCTCGCCGTAGATGACCAGGTACGACGTCTCCACGAAGTCGCTGTAGGTCGCAAGCTGCTCGATCGGGATGCCGCGGTACCGGAGGATCCCGTTGTCGCCGTCCAGGAAGGTGATCGCGCTCTCGCAGGAGCCGGTGTTGCCGTATCCCTGGTCGTAGCAAATGTAGCCGGTGTCGGCCCTCAGCTTTCGGGTGTCGATGGCCTTCTCGCCCTCGGTGCCCACGAGCACGGGAAGGGGGTATTCCTTGTCATCCAGCTTGAGTGAGGCGGTGGGTGGCATCCGGGGAAAGCCAAGCTAGAAACGGGCCGCTTGCAAAGAAAAGATCAGAGACCCCCTATGAAATCGGGGTCCTAATCAGCGGATTAGCGGTGCTGAAGCTGACGCAGCAAAATTGCGATAGATCGCTAGGCCCTTGGCCTGGCTCTTCTCGGGGTGAAACTGGGTCGCAAAGACACGTCCCCGGCCGATCGCGGCGACAAAGGGGTCCCCGTAGTCGCACTCGGCTAGGACAAGCGACCGGTCCTCGGGGGCGCAGTGGAAGCTGTGGACAAAATAGAAGGATTCCCCCTGGGGCAGGAGGCCCTCCGTCAGGGGGGAGTCGCCCTGGGTGAACCGAACCGTGTTCCAGCCCATGTGGGGGATCTTCAGGGGCGCGGGGAGCCTGAAGCGGACAACGCTCCCGGCAAACACGCCCAGGCCCTTGACCCCGCCCTCCTCGGAACTGTCAAAGAGGGCCTGCATGCCGAGGCACACCCCCAGGAAGGGGCGATCCAGGCCGATCCACTCCTTCACCGACGCGTCGAGGCCGGAGGAACGAAGCGAAAAGACACAGTCCCTCAAGGCCCCCACGCCGGGGAGCACCAGGCCCTCGGCGCCGCTGGCATCCAGCTCCGCGGGGGTCCTCACGACGCGCGGAGACGCTCCCACCGCCTCGAGCGCCTTGGTGACGCTGCGCAGGTTGCAGATGCCGGTGTCGATGACGGCGATGGGCGCGCTCACCGAATACGGGGTCAAAGGCTGCCCTTGGTGGACGGCAGCAGGTTTGCGGCCCGCGACTCGATCTGCGTGGCCGCATCGAGCGCGCGCCCAAGGCCCTTGAAGATGGCCTCCGCGATGTGGTGCGGCTCCTCGCCGTAGAGAAGCTCCACATGCAGGTTCGCCCCGAGCGCGTTGCTAAACGCCCGGCAGAATTCCTTCACCAGGACCAGGTTGAAGTCCCGCACAAACGCCGACTTTGCGTCCACGCGGTACTCCAGGTGCGGGCGGCCGCCCACGTCGACGACGACACGCGCGAGAGACTCGTCCATGGGCAGGATGAAGAAACCGTAGCGCTTGATGCCGACCTTCTCTCCCAGGGCCTTCTTGAAGGCCTGGCCCAGCACGAGTCCGACATCCTCAACGGTGTGGTGGTAGTCGACCTCGACGTCGCCCTTGGCCTTCACCGCCAAGTCGAAGAGGCCGTGCTTGGAAAAGAGCGTCAGCATGTGGTCGAAGAACGCGACCCCGGTGGAGATCTTCGACACGCCGGTGCCGTCGACTCCGAGCGTGATCGAGATGTCGGTCTCGGCCGTCTTTCGGGAGACGGTTGCTACGCGTTTGGAGGAGCCTTTAGCCATGCGTCGAGGGTTTGGTCGAGGACGAGCATCTCGTCATCGGAACCGACGCTGATCCGCAGGAACGGGGCGGTCAAGGCGTCGCTCGGGAAGTGGCGCACCAACACCTTGCGCGAGAACAGGAAATCATAGGCCGCCCGAGCGACAACGGGGCCCGTTCGGCCCAGGCTGTCGCGCGGCTCCGTGCAGATGAAGTTGGATTCGCTCCTGAAGGTAAACCACCCCCTCCTTCTGACCCAACTGTCTATATAAGAGTCCCTTGTGGCCTTGATCCTGTCCACGATCCCGGCGTAGTACTCGGGATCGCCGAGCGCCGCAAGCGCCGCCGCCTGGGAGAGCCGGCTCACGTTGTAGCTGTCGCGGACCCGGTCCAGAAGGCCGATCACCTCGGGATCGGCGAGGGCGTAGCCCACGCGGATCCCCGCGAGCGCGAAGGCCTTTGAGAGCGTCCGCACGATGACCAGGTTCGGGTGGGACCCGAGAAGCCCGGCCGCGTTTTCCCTGGCGAAGGGTGCGTAGGCCTCGTCCACCACGAGGATGCCCGGGAAGGACTCGAGGATCCGGGCGATCTCAGAATTTCGGAATCCCACCCCGGTGGGCGCGTTCGGGGAGGTGAGGAAGAAAACCCGGGCGCCAGAGGCCGCGATCCCTTCGACGGGCAGCACCATGCTCCGGTCGAGGGGAAACGGCGTGACCGCCCCCTCCTGGATGCCAACGAGCACGGGATAGAGCGAGTAGCTTGGGAGCGTGAACGCCGCGGCCGCCGCGGGGCCGCAGAAGCAGCGCACCAGGAGGTTCAAGATGTCGTCCGAGCCGTTCCCGATGCACACGCAGCCGTCGGGAACCCCATGCGCCCGCGCCGCCGCCGCCCGCAACACCGAGCTCGTCGGGTCGGGGTAGAGCCTGAGCGTCGCCCCGTCCCGCCCCACCTCGCGGAAGATCGCCTCGACCACCCTCGGGCTAGGCGGATAGGGGCACTCGTTCGTGTTCAGCTTCACCCAGCCCGGTCCCGAGGGCTGGAGCCCGGGGGTGTAGGCATGGAGCCCTGCGACGTGGGCGAGCGCCAGCTCCCCGGGCCGTGCGCCGCTCATCGCTTGGAGGCGCGCGTCAACCGGATCGCCGCCGACCGGCCGTGGGCGTCGAGCCTCTCCATGGCCGAGAGGGCGGCCACGGTCGGCTCGGCCTTTGCAAGGCTCCTCGGCCCATAGCGAAGGACGCTTGTACGCCTCAAAAAGTCGGAAACCTGCAGGCCGCTTGAGAAGCGTCCCGCCCCGCCCGTCGGCAGCACATGGCTTGGGCCCGCGGCAAAGTCCCCCAGGACCGTGGGGGTGCTGCCACCGATCATGATGGCGCCCGCGGTTGTCAGCTTGGCGACAAGCCCGGGCACCGCCGGATCTCCCACCATCAGCTCCAGGTGCTCCGGTGCCACGCGGTTCGCCACGACAGCGGCCTCGTCGAGGCTCCGGACCACGATCGCAAGGAAGCCGTCCTCCAGGACTCGGCGGGTCTTGTCCGAGCGCGAGAGGCTCCCGAGTTGCCGCTCGATCTGGACGGCGACCCTCGCGATGAAGCGCTCGGACGTGGCGACCAGGTAGACCTTCTCCCTGCCCGATCCATGCTCGGCCTGCGCAAGGAGGTCCGCGGCGGCATAATCGGCCCGCGCGCCCCCGTCGGCGATCACCATGACTTCGCTCGGCCCCGGAAGCAGGTCGACCCCCACGGTGCCGTAGACCTGGCGCTTTGCCTCGCACACGTAGGCGTTCCCGGGTCCAAAGATCTTGTCGACAGCCGGGATTGTCCTTGTCCCAAAGGCCATCGCGCCCACGGCGTGAACTCCGCCGACGCGGTAGACCTCGGTTATCCCCGCCAGGTGGAGCGCGGCAAGGAGGTCGGACGCCACGGTGCCGCCGGGCCCCGAGGGCGTGAACGCGGCCACCTCCGGGCAGCCCGCGATCCGCGCCAGGGTTGCCGTCATCAGGACGGTCGAGACAAGCGGAACCTGGCCGCCCGGGACATAGATCCCCACGCGCCGGATCGGGTCGAATTTCTCCCCCACCCACGCGCCGTGCCGATTCCTCCCCGACCACCCCCTGGGAAGGGTCTTACGGTTGAACGACTCGACGGCCCGGTGGACCGCGGAAAGGGCCCTGCGGCGGGACGCAGGAAGCTGCCTTGATGCCGCATCAAGCTCGCGGGCGCTCACCCGAAAATCACGGGGCCTAAGCCTCGCCCCATCGAACTTCAGGGCGTACGCGGCCACGGCCGCATCGCCCCGGCTCCGCACGTGGGCAAGGATCGCCGCGACCGAGCGGGAGACCCGGGGTGGCACCGCCGCTCCGCGGCAGAAGGCCGCCAGGGTGGAGTCAAAGCCCCGTGATGAGAATGCCAGGACACGCACGGCTTATTTGGCGGGTGCCGCGGTTTCGGCACCCTTCGGCTGAAGGGTGCTCGGCGCGGCAAAGAGTCCCGGCGCCAGCGGCTCGTTAAGCGTGACGCTGTCAAACGTGGCGGTTGAAATCAGGTCCTTGCCCGAGGAAGTCCTTGTCGTGCTCACGATCTTCCTCGGGAACCGGACGCCGTCCACGCGGATCTCGCCGATCTCCCGGAACGACTCCGGGCCCCGGACCGTCACCACCAGCCGGCCGGTGTCGCGGTCGAAGTAACGCTCGTAGACGAGCCCGCTCCCGTGGGAGAAGTCGATGCGCTCGCAGACGATCCCGTCCACCGTTGCCGGGCCCTTGTCCTCGACCGACCCGCCCTCGGGCGCCCTGTAGTAATAGAGGTTCTCCCAGGTATTGGCCCTGAGCGTCTTGATCTCGCTCGCCTTCAGCCAGGTGAGCCGGAACCTCGACGCGTTAGCGTTGTCCCGGAGCAGATCCCATGCGTCGTATCCGTCCAGGACGGTCGTCATGGTAACCTTGTCGCCGGTGGCGACAAGGCGCTGCTTCATGGGCTTGACGAAGATCAGGTCCAGGGTGGCGTGGACGGGGGCCTTGCTTGGGCTGTCCGGGTCCTGGCGGTCAAGGGTGCCCACGTAGTGGATCGAGGTTATGCCGTCCAGGGTCGACTCGGGGCCCAGGTACGCGCGCGCCAAGGCTATGGCCGCAGGCTCCGCCCGGAGGCCGGCGGTCGCCGCTAGGGCGGACGCGCAAACAAGGATCTTGGCAAACGCCTTTGACATGCCGTTAGTGACAGCCAAATCCCGCGCAAGGTCGAAGAAAAATCACTCCCACTCGATCGTGGCCGGGGGCTTCGAGCTCACGTCGTAGACGACGCGCGAGACGCCCGCCACCTCGTTTGTGATGCGGCTGGAGATCCTCTGGAGGAGGTCGTAAGGCAGGCGGGTCCAGTCGGCCGTCATCGCATCGGTGCTCTCAACGGTGCGGATTGCGATCACATGGGCGTAGTTGCGCTCGTCGCCCACCACCCCGACCGATTTGACCGGCAGGAACACGCAGAAGGACTGCCAGACCTTCCAGTACCATCCGCTCTTCATCATCTCCTCCTGTAGGATCGCGTCGGCCAACCTCAGAATCTCGAGGTAGCCGGCGGTGATGGGACCGACGACCCTCACGCCCAGACCCGGACCGGGGAAGGGCTGGCGCCAGACGACCTCCCGGGGCAGCCCGAGCGCGAGGCCCACCCTCCGGACCTCGTCCTTGAAGAGCTCCTTCAGGGGTTCCAGGAGCTTGAGCCTCATCCTCGCCGGGAGGCCGCCCACGTTGTGGTGGCTCTTGATCAGGGCCGCCGGGTTGTCGCCGATCGCCACGCTCTCGATGATGTCCGGGTAGAGGGTGCCCTGCGCCAGGAAATCGGCATGGCCGATCTTCTTGAGGGACTTCTCAAACACGTCGATGAAGGCCTTGCCGATGATCTTGCGCTTCTTCTCGGGCTCATCGACGCCCTTAAGGAGCTTGAGAAAGAGCGCCGAGGCGTCGACGACGCGCAGGTCGATCTTGAAATTGCGTTTGTAGAGGCTCTCCACGGTCTCACGCTCGCCCTTCCTGAGGAGCCCATTGTCCACGAACACGCAGGTGAGCTGCCGGCCGATCGCGGTGTGGATCAGGGCCGCCGCAACGGAGGAGTCGACACCCCCGGAAAGCCCGAGGATGACCCGGCTCTTTCCCACGGTCGCCCGGATTTCTCCCACCGCGTGCTCGATGAAGTCCTTCGTCGTCCAGTCCTGGTCCGCGCGGCAAACCCCCGAGAGGAAGTTCCGCAGGATGTCGATCCCGCGCTCGGTGTGAAACACCTCGGGGTGGAACTGGATTCCGTAGAGGCTGCGCTTGGGGTCCACGATCACCGCATAGGGGGAGTTCTCTGTCCTGCCGGCGGCTGAGAAGCCCGGCGGAAGCTTCATCAGCTTGTCCCCATGCGAGTTCCACACCCTCAGCTTCTTGGGGAGCCCGGCAAAGAGCTTGCCGCTGCGCTGGATATGGAGGGTGCCGTGACCGTATTCCCTGCGCTCGTCCCTGGCCACCTTGCCACCCAAGAGGAAGCCCATCAGCTGGATGCCGTAGCAGATCCCAAGGACCGGGATCCCGAGGCCAAAGATCGCCTTGTCGGGCATGGGAGCGTTCCTCGCAAAGACCGAGCTCGGTCCACCCGAAAGGATGATCCCGATCACGCCGTCCCTGCGCAGCTCCTCCGCTGGCGTCGAGAAGTGGTAGATCTTCGAGTAGACCTGGCACTCCCGGATCCGGCGTGCGATCACCTGCGTGTACTGTGACCCGAAATCTAAGACGGCGATGGTTTGCGGCATGTTCGGTTAAAGGGAAAGGAGAGAAGAATCGCGACCGCGGCCGGACCGCAAGTTAGAAGCGGAGCCTGGCGTTCTCGTGCCCGCAGCGCGGGCACTTGCGGAGCTCAGCCCCCTCAGGTCCCGTGAAGAGCCGGTCGCAGCGGATGCAGTGGAACGTGGTCCTTCGGCGCTCCCGGTCAAAGCGCATGTGGTCCCGCCTGTCGTAGAAGAGCCAGAGCCCGAGGAAGACGATCGCCACCAGGACGCAATAGACGACGACGGCTGCGGGAAACTCGAACATTGCGCTCCTAGGGAAACAAAAAACGCGTCGAAGGTAAACTTCGACGCGTTTTGGTGTGGGTCTTGCCCTTGGGCGTTACGAGGTCTTCGCCTCGCCCTCGGATGCCGCGGGCTTCTCAGCGGGCGCCGCCTCGGGGGCAGCGGCCTTGGGCTTGCGCCCTTTGGACGCCTTCTTGCCCTTGCTCTTCTTGTAGCCCGGGTCGTCGGCCTTCACGAACTCGATCAGGGCCATTTCGGCCGCGTCGCCCAGGCGCTGGGGCCCGAGCTTGTAGATCCTCGTGTAGCCGCCCGTGCGGTTCGCGAACTCCTTGTACTTCTCGTTGAAGAGGGCCGTGATGGCCGACTCGTCGCGCAGGTCCTTTAGGGCCAGGCGGCGGAGGTGCACGGCGTCCTTCTTCTCGGTCTTGGCCGCGGCGTGCTTGGCCTTCGTGATGATCTTCTCGATGAAGGGGCGGAGGACGCGCGCCTTGGTCAGGGTCGTCTGGATCCTGCCGTGCGTGATGAGCGCCGCGGCCAGGTTGGACAGCATGGACTCGCGGTGCTCACGGGTGACGCCCAGTGAGGCGTGGTGTTTGTTATGGCGCATGGATCAGGCTTCCTTCTTGGCATCCAGCAGGCGCTCATCGAACTTCATGCCAAGGGATAGGCCCAGGGCCTCCAGCTTCTCCTTGATTTCGTTCAGCGACTTCTTGCCGAAGTTGCGGTACTTGAGCATCTCCTGCTCGGTCTTCATGGCGAGCTCGCCGACCGTGGTGATGTTCGCGTTGTTAAGGCAGTTGGCCGCGCGGACCGATAGCTCGATCTCGTTGACGGACATGTTGAGGAGCTTGCGGAGCTTGTTCTGCTCCTCGCTCACCTCGCTCTGCTGGCTCTCGAACTCGTAGGCCTCCTCGCTGACGCGGTCGAACACGTCGAGGTGGTGGTTCAGTATCGAGGCCGCCTGCTTAAGGGCGTCGTCGGGCGTGATGCGCCCGTCGGTCCAGATCTCGAGGATCAGCTTGTCGTAGTCCGTGATCTGGCCGACGCGGGTGTTCTCGACGGCATACTTGACGAGCCTCACGGGCGAGAACAGGGAGTCGATCGGGATGACGCCGATCGGCTGCTCCTCCTTCTTGTTCTGCTCGCCGGGGCAGTAGCCGCGACCGGTCTTGATCTCGATCTCGGCCTCGAAAGAGCGCTTGGTGTCGAGGGTGCAGATGACCTGGTCGGGGTTGACGATCTGGATGTTGGCGTCGGCCTGGATGTCCCCGGCCGTGACGGCGCCCGACTTGTTCACCTTGATCGCAAGCGAGATCGTCTCGCGCTTGTGGGAGACGATGAGGACCTTCTTCAGGTTCAGCACGATCTCGGTGACGTCCTCCACGACGCCATCGATGCTCTGGAACTCGTGGTTGACGCCGTCGATCTTGATCGAGGAGATTGCCGCGCCCTCGATGGAGCTCAGCAAAACGCGGCGCAGGGAGTTCCCGACGGTGTGGCCGTAGCCCGCTTCAAAGGGCTCGGCGATGAACTTGGCGTAGGTCGGCGTGGCGCCGTCCTCAACCTTCGTGAGTTTGGAGGGGAGTTCGAATTTTCCGAGGCGTTTTGGCATGGTGTGAACTCTTAGTTTGAGTTGGGAGTGTTAATTTATTTCCAGCTTAGAAGCGCGAGTAGAACTCGACGATCAGCTGCTCGTTTATGTTTTGGTCCATCTCGTCGCGCTTGGGCAGGCGCACGACGCCAGCCTTGAACTGCTCGGCGTTGAGGGAGAGCCAGCCCGGGACGGTCCGGATGCGGTTCTCCTCGAGATTGCGCGTCGCCATCTGGCGGGACGCCGGCGCGTTGCGCACGTCGATCTCGTCGCCGGCGCGCACGTTGTAGCTGGCGATGTCGACCTTGTGGCCGTTCACGCGGACGTGCCCGTGGTTGACGAACTGGCGGGCGGCGGCTCGGCTCTTTGCGAAGCCGAGGAGGTAGATCACGCTGTCCAGGCGCGTCTCAAGGAGCTGCAGGAACCGCTCGCCCGTGACGCCGCGCTCGCGCTTGGCGATCTCGAACATGCGGCGGAACTGCCTCTCGAGGAGGCCGTAGGTGTAACGAAGCTTCTGCTTCTCGTTGAGGCCGACCGAATACTCCGAGGTCTTGCGACGGGATTTCGGGCCGTGCTGGCCGGGGGGATAATTGCGGCGCTCGAGCGCTTTGCCGGAGCCGATCAGGAGGACGCCGAAGCGGCGGCTGATGCGGGTAGAGGGACCTGTGTAACGAGCCATTTTCTTAAGGTGAAGAGGGTTGAGCCAAAAGGGTTGTCTTAGACGCGGCGGCGCTTGCGCGGCCTGCAGCCGTTGTGCGGGATCGGGGTGACGTCGACGATCGACGTGATCTCAAGGCCGATGGCCTGGAGGGCTCGGATCGCGCTGTCGCGGCCGAGGCCGGGACCCGAAACGCGGATGACCACGTCCTTGAGGCCGTGGGACATCGCGTTGCGGGCGGCGTCCTGGGCGACGATCTGGGCGGCGTATGCCGTGGACTTGCGCGAGCCGCGGAAATTGCACTTGCCGGCGCTCGACCACGCGATCACCTGCCCCTTGGGGTCGGTGATCGAGACGATCGTGTTGTTGAACGAGGCGAGAACGTTGGCAAAGCCGGAGGTGACGTTCTTGGAGCCCTTGGCCTTGCGGACCTTGACTGCGCCCAGCTCCTCCTTGAGGAGGTCCTCGGCGGTCGGCTGCTTGGCTACGCCGCCGACCATCTCGGTTGGCTTGGCATCTGCGGCGGGAGCCGCGGCTGGGGCGGCTGCGGGGGCCGCCGCGGGGGCGGTGCCCTCAGGCGCGTCGGTGGGCTTGGCGGCCTTGGGGGCCTTGGGCGCCTTTTCCTTCTTGGGAGCTGTCTTTTCGTCGGCCATGGATTTAAGGTGTTATTCTTTGGCTTTGGTCACGCCGATCGTCTTGCGCGGGCCCTTGCGGGTGCGTGCGTTGGTGCTGGTGCGCTGGCCGCGGACGGGCAGGCTCTTGCGGTGGCGGACGCCGCGGTAGCAGTTGATCGCCTGGAGGCGCTTCAGGTTGCCGGCGATGTCGCGGCGCAGGTCGCCCTCGACCACCCACTTGTGCTCGGTGATGACGTTGAGGATCTTGTTGAGCTGCTCCTCGGTCAGGTCCTGGGCCCTCATGTCGGGCTTCAGGCCGGCTTCCTTCACGACCTGGTCGGCGCGTGACGGACCCACGCCGTAGATGTAACGGAGTGAGTATGCTACTTTCTTCTTCGCTGGAATTTCTACACCAAGGAGACGAGGCATTGTGTTTAGGTTATGGAGAGTTGTGGTTGATAAATGCGGTTGGAAAATTGCACTTCTAGCTCAGGCCGTTGCGACCTGGACTACTCCGGGAATCGTGAGGATCTCCGGACCTTTTTCTGTCGTGAGCACGGTGTGTTCGAAATGGGCCGAGGGGGACCCGTCGGCAGATACGACCGTCCATCCGTCGGAGAGGATCCGGGTGGCGTAGCCGCCCAGGTTTATCATGGGCTCGATCGCGAAGGTCATCCCCGGCCTGATCCTCTCGCCGCTTCCGCGCTTTCCGAAGTTGGGTATCTCCGGAGGCTCGTGCATCGACACCCCTACCCCGTGGCCGACCATGTCCCTGACGACGCCGAACCCGTGGCCCTCGCAGTGGCCTTGGATCGCGTTCGAGATGTCGCCTATCCTGTTGCCGACAAGGGCGGCGCGGATTCCTAGGTCGAGGGCCTCGCGAGTCACCTTCAGGAGGTTCTGGACCTTCGGGGAGACCGGCAGGACCGGAACGGTGAAGGCGTTGTCGCCGATGTAGCCGTTGAATTCGATCACGATGTCGAGTGAAACGATGTCGCCCTCGCGCAAGATGCGCCTGTAGGAAGGGATTCCGTGGACGACCTCCTCGTTGACCGAGATGCAGGTGTGCGCCGGGTAGCGACGCGAACCGTGCTGGTAGCCGTAGCAGGCGCTCCGCGCTCCCAGGCGCGCGATTTCCGCGCGGCCCGCCTCTTCCAAGTCCATTGTAGTGATTCCAGGCCTGACAAGGGGCTTGAGCGAATCAAGCACCTTGGCGGCGATGGTGCACGCCGCTCGCATCCGGGAGATCCCCTCTTTGTCTTTGACGGGGATCATGGTGCGGCGGAGGCCTCCTCAACGAGGAGGCCGAGCGTGCGGTAGTGTCCAACGATGTGCTCGTCTGCGCCTTTACCGGCGTAGACCGCGTCGATTTCCTCGTCGCGGGAGTCGAGCCATTCGTCGAACACTTTAGCTTGGAGCAGCGTAGCCGGGAAGTCCGTGAGGACGAATCCCGCATCAGGTTTGCGCGCGAAGTACCACCGGCGCAGGAGCGCCAGAAGGGAGTCTTCTTTCCCCCCGGCAGGGCCGGAGGGCCGCGAAATCCCCCGTCGCATAAGGCCGGCGGGAGAGACGTGCTCTAACTGCAAAGAACGTGCCCGGTTCATTATTTCTTCCGTGCGAAAATCAATCGAACCGAGCAGAAGGAGTTTCGTTTGGGCGGGAGCGCCTAAATGGGAAAAGGGGTCAAATGTCGCGCCCATCCGAACCCTTGTAAAGCCCAATCGGAGGTCATCTTCCCAGCCAGCGGCGGGATGCCCAAATCACTATCCCAAAGAGGAATATGGAACCAACGGCGAGGCAGAGCTTGCCGACGGCCTTCATGTCCAGGGCGTCGCCGATGGCTCCGGCCTGGGCATTGGCGCTGCGGGCCCTGATGCGGCCCTTCTTCAGGAACCCGTCATAATGGCGTTGGAGGAGGAAAGTCTCGATCTGGCGCATCGTGTCCAGGATGACGCCGACGGTGATTAGCATGCCCGTGCCGCCGAAGAAATAGGCGATCCGGGGGGGGACATTGAGCTCAAAAAGCAGGATGTCGGGCATGACGGCGATGACGGTCAGGAAGATCGCCCCGGCCAGCGTCAGCCGGGTCATGATGAAGTCCAGGAACTGGGCCGTCGGCTCGCCCGGACGGACGCCGGGAATGTAGCCGCCGTACTTCTTGAGGTCGTCGGCTATCTGGATCGGCTTGAACATGACCGACACCCAGAAATAGCTGAAGAAGAGGATGAGGAGCGCGTTGCCCGTGTAGTACGTCCAGTGGCCGCGGAGCAGGTTCTGGGAGAACTCGCTCAGGAATCGCAGGTTGAACGCGGCTCCCAGCTGCGACATGATCTGCTGCGGGAAGAGCAGGATCGCCTGGGCGAAGATGACCGGCATGACGCCCGAGTAATTGACTTTTAGCGGGAGGAACGAGCTCTGGCCGCCCATCACCTTGTTGCCCACGACGCGCTTTGCGTACTGGACAGGGATCTTCCGCTGGCCCTGGACGACCATGATGATCCCCATGGTGACCATGAAGAAGAGCAGCACCATGAACACCGCCAGGAGCATCCCGTGGCCTGAGTTGGTGCCGATGGGGCCAAAGAAGAACTGGTAGGTCTGGGCCGCCGCACCCGGGAGCGTGGCAAGGATGCCGACCGTGATGAGGAGCGAAACACCGTTTCCGATGCCGCGCTGCGTGATCTGCTCACCGAGCCACATCATGAGCATCGTGCCCGCCGTCAGGTAGATGACCGAGGTGATGAGGAAGCTGACCTGGCCCACGATCACGATGTTGCCGTAAAGGGCCACGTCGTAGCCCGGGAAGAGCTTCGCCGGATTCTCCAGGGCGAGGATCGTGAGCGTTCCCTGGACGAGGCAAATGAGGACCGTCGCGTAGCGCGTGTACTGGGTGATCTTCTGGCGGCCGACATCGCCCTCCTGCTGCAGGCGGCTGAGGGCCGGTACAACCGCGGTCATCAGCTGGAAGATGATGGAGGCGCTGATGTAGGGCATGATGCCCAGCGAGCACACGGCGCCCTTCAGGAGCGCCCCGCCCGTGAACATGTTGTAGAGGCCGATCATCGCCCCGCTCGTGCCGCCCGACTGCTGCTTGAAGAACTCCTGCAGCGGGTGCGGGTCGATGCCCGGAAGCGGTATGGCGCAACCCACCCGCGCCACGAAGAGGAGCGCAAGGGTGTAGAATATCCGCGAGCGAAGCTCGGGGATTTTTAGCGAGTTCGTGAAGGCGGAGAACATGCTGGGAGCGCGTTATCCAACAATCGCCTTGCCCCCGGCCTTCTCGATCTTTGCCTTCGCCGACTCTGAAAACTTCGCGGCGGTGATGCTGAGGGCGCGGGTGATCTCTCCGTCGCCCAATACCTTCACGACCTTCTCGCCCGAGCGGATGATGCCCGCCTTGGCGAGCGCCACGGCGTCCACCTCGGTCACGGAGGCGTCGAGCCCGGCCAGGTCGCGCAGGTTCACGACGGCGATCTCGGTCCGGAACTCGTAGTTGTTGAATCCGCGGTGGGGAAGCTTGCGGTAGAGGGGCATCTGGCCGCCCTCAAAACCCGGGCGGATGCTCGAGCCGGAACGGGCCGTCTGGCCCTTGCCGCCGCGACCGCTGGTCTTGCCGTGGCCGCCGCCTTCGCCGCAGCCAACGCGCTTCTTTCGGTGGATTGCACCGGGGACGTTCTTTAGTTCGTGGAGTTTCATGTTTTTTCCTCGGAGGCGCCCCACCCTGCCGCATGGGGCCGGGTGGAACTCGGATTATGTGTGAAAAGGGATGCCTCAGGCCTGGCGGAGCTTCGTGAAGTCCTCCGCCAGACGCAGCTGCAGGAGCGCGTTGACGGTGGCGTTCACGACGGCGATGTGGTTCTTGGAACCCATCGACTTGGTGAGCACGTTCTTGATGCCGGCGGCCTCAAGGACGGCGCGCACCCCGCCGCCGGCGATCAGGCCGGTGCCGGGGGAGGCGGGCTTTAGGAGCACCTTGCCGCCGTCGAACTCGCCCGTGACGTCATGGGGGATCGTGTCGCCCTTCAACTTCACGTGCATGAGCTTCTTCTTGGCGTGCTCGGTGCTCTTCTTGATGGCGTCCGGTACCTCGTTGGCCTTGCCGTAGCCGACGCCGATGTTGCCCTTCTGGTCGCCTACGACCGTGAGCGCGGCGAAGCTGAAGCGGCGGCCGCCCTTGACGACCTTGGCGCAACGGTTGATGAAGACGACCTTCTCAACCATGGCCGGGCCGTCGCCCGTGTTCTGGGGCTGGTCGCGGCGGTTGTCGCGGCGCGGGCCGCGCTGTCCGCCACCGTGTCCGTCACGGCGCTGCGGGCGGTTGGAGTAGGGATTGGGCGAGGGAGCCGCAGGGGCGGGAGCCACTGCTGCTGCTGCCGGTTCTGAAATGGGTGCGTTTTCGTTGCTCATGGGCTTTTGATCAGAATACAAGGCCGGCCTCGCGGGCGGCGTCCGCGAAGACCTTGACCTTGCCGTGGTAACGGGCGCCGCTGCGGTCGAATACGACCGAGGTGACACCCGCCGCCTTTGCCTTTTCGGCGAATGCCGCGCCGAGCACCTTCGCCCCGGCTATGTTGGCCTTGAGCTTCTGCTTGCGCAGCTCGGCATCGAGGCTTGAGAGAAATACCAGGGTCGAGCCCGAGTCGTCGTTGATCGCCTGGGCGTAGATGTTCTTCGAGCTGAACTTGACGCTCAGGCGCGGGCGGACCGCCGTGCCGGCGACCTTCTTGCGGATCCTCCAGCGGCGCTTTTGAAGAAGCTTGGCTTTGTGAATGGTGTTCATGGGTGTTAGGCGACGGTTTTGCCTTCCTTGCGGCGGACGCGCTCGCCGACGATGCGCACGCCTTTGCCCTTGTAAGGCTCCGGCGGGTAGTAGCTGCGAATCTCAGCGGTGACGGCACCGACAAGCTGCTTGTCGCAGCCCTCGACCTTCACCTTTGTGCCCTCGACGACGGTGATCTTGATGCCGTCCGGAATCTCCATGACGATCGGGTGCGAGTAGCCGAGCGCGAGGTCGAGCTGCTTGCCCTTCAGGTTCGCCTTGAATCCAACGCCCTGGATCTCCAGGTCCTTGGAGAAGCCGACCGTTACGCCCTTGACCATGCTCGCGATGATGGAGCGGGCGGTGCCGTACATCGCGTTCGCGAAGCGGGTGTCGCCGATCGGGGCGATGATCACCTTCTTGTCGGTGATGGTGATGGTGACGACGGGGGCGAAGGTCTTGTTGACCTTGCCCTTGGGGCCCTCGACGTGGACGCTGGTGCCCTTGATGTCGACCTTGACCTTGTCGGGGATTGGAACGGGTTGTTTGCCGATGCGGCTCATGGTGGGTGGTCGGTTACCAAACGTTGCAGATGAGCTCCCCGCCGGCCTTGTTGCGGCGGCAGTCGGCGTCCTTCATCAGGCCCTTCGAGGTCGAGATGATGCTGATTCCCAAGCCGTTCAGGACGCGCGGGATGTCGGTGTAGCTGAAGTAGAGGCGGCGGCCGGGCGTTGAGGCGCGGTTCAGGCCGCTGATGGCGGGGGTGCCGTCCACGTACTTCATCGTGATGATAAGCTCCTTGTGGCCCAGCTCGTCCACCCCGTCGTTGTAGCCGGAGATGTAGCCCTCGGACTTGAGGATCGCGGCGATGCCGGCCTTCAGGTTGGAATGGGGCGCCTTGCACACCTCGAGGCGTGCTTTGCTCGCGTTACGTAGCCGTGTTAGGAAATCGCTGATCGGATCGGTCATGTTGGATGTTTTGTGAGTGTGACGGCAGCGCGGGTCATATCCGACCCCCGTGTGCCTTGGGATTTACCAGGATGATTTGATGACGCCGGGGATCTTGCCGGCCAGGGCGAGCTCGCGGAACTGGATGCGGGACACGCCGTACTTGCGCTTGTAGCCCCTCGGACGGCCGCTCATGGAGCAGCGGTTGCGGATGCGGATCTTGGAGGAGTTCTTCGGGAGCTTCTGCAGCTTGGTCTGGGCGGCGAAGAACTGCTCGTCCGTCGTCGCGGGGTTCGCGAGGACGGCCTTGAGCTCGGCGCGCACCTTGGCGTACTTCTCGACGAGCCGCTTGCGCTTCTCGTTCTTCTGGATGGCTGATGTCTTCGGCATGGTGGCGTTATCAGGCGGCTGAGGCCGTCTTGGTTTCGGTGCGGCGGAAGGGCATTCCCAGGAGGCGGAGCAGGTCCCTGCCCTCGTCGTCGGACTCGGCCGAGGTGACGATGGTGATGTCCAGGCCCATGCTCTTCTTGACGTTCTCAACCGTGATCTCCGGGAAGATCGTGAAGTCGGTGATGCCCAGGTTGTAGTTGCCCTGGCCGTCGAGCTTGGGAGAGACGCCGCGGAAGTCGCGGATCGTCGGGAGCGCCACCGCGAGGAGGCGGTAGAGGAACTCCCACATCGCGTCGCCCCGCAGCGTGACGTGGCAGCCGACGATCTGGTTTTCCTTCAGCTTGAAGTTGGAGATGGCTTTGCGGGTCCGGCTCAGCACCGGCTTCTGGCCGGCGATCAGGCTAAGGTCGCGCTGCACGTCGGCGATCTGGTTCTTGTCAGCCTCGGCATCGATCCCCGAGTTAAGGCTCACCTTAACGATCTTCGGGACCTGGTGCTTGTTCTTGTAGCCGCGCAGCTTCATCAGCTCCGGGTAAACGAAGTCGACGTAGTGCTTCTTCAGTGTGGGGGCCGTGCTCATGTTATACCGCCTTCTTGCGCTTGCTCGCGTCGTAAACCGACTTGAGCATCAGGTTGGAGATGTGGACCGAGCCCTCGCGCTCGACGATCGCTCCCTGGGGGTGCTCCTGGGATTTCTTCGTGTGGCGCTTGACCAGGGCGACGCCCTCGATGCGGGCGCGGTCCTTCGCGGGAAGAACCTCGAGGATCTTGCCCTCCTTGCCCTTGTGTGAGCCCGAGATGACGACGACGGGGTCGCCTCGTTTTACGTGGTATCGTTGCATGGTCAGAGAACCTCCGGCGCGAGCGAAATGATCTTCATGAAATTCTTGGCCCGGAGCTCGCGAGCGACCGGCCCGAAGATGCGCGTGCCCTTCGGGTTGCCGTCGGGGCCAAGGATGACGATGGCGTTGCTGTCAAAGCGAAGGTAGCTGCCGTCGGAGCGGCGGACCGGCTGCTTAGTGCGGATGACAACCGCCTTCGCGACCTCACCCTTCTTCACCGTGGCGTCGGTCGTGCTCTCCTTGATGTGGACGGTGACGATGTCCCCGACCGCGGCGGTGTCCGTGTTCTGCCCCTTCTTGCTAATCATGGCGGCACGGCGGGCGCCGGTGTTGTCGGCGACTTCCAGAATGGATCGAAGTTGGATCATGGCGGGCCTGGGTTGATGGGTGGGTTGCTAATGCTTGGCCTTAGGCCGTTGCGGCGGGCGCCGTCGCTCCGCTCTTGGTGGTCTTGGTGGGGACCGTCGCCGCGACGTCCGCCTCGGTGATCGCCTGGGCGGTCGTTCCGACCGCGCTGTGGACGATCGACACGACCCGCCAGCGCTTCATGCGGCTGATGGGGCGCGTCTCCATGATCTCGACCTTGTCGCCGACCTTGGTCTCGTTCTTCTCGTCGTGGACGTGGACGACGGTCTTCCGGTTGATGACCTTGTGGTAGAGGGGGTGCGGGGTCTTGTAGGGGATCGTGACCTTGATCGACTTGACGCCGGTGCGGCTCGTCACAAATCCGATGATGGTCTTGCGCTTGTTGCGGGAATCTTCTGTGGCGGTGGACATGGCGTGTTATGCTCCTGGCTCAGGCGGCCACGGGGGCCGGCTTGTTCTTCTGGCGGTGTATGGTCTCGAGGCGGGCGATGTCCTTGCGGAGCGAGCGCAGCTCGTGGGTCTTCTCGACCTGGCCGGTCTGCTTGCGCATGCGGGCCTGGAGGAGGGTCTCGCGGGTCTCGCGGATCTTGGTCGCGATCTCGGCGGGTGAAAGGTCTCGGATTTCCTTGGAGGTCATGGTGCGGGTTCCTAGTCTAGCCTCAAAGGGCGGTGCCCTCGCGGACGATGAAGCGGCAGTGGAAGGGGAGCTTGGCGTCGGCCAGGCGGAAGGCCTCCTTGGCGACGCGGACCGGCACGCCGGCCAGCTCGAAGAGGATCGCGCCGGGCTTGATCACGGCCACGTAGAACTCGACCGGGCCCTTGCCCTGGCCCATGCGGACCTCGGCCGGCTTCTTTGTGACCGGCTTGTGGGGGAACACGCGGATCCAGAGCTTGCCCTTGCGCTTCAGGTGCCGGGAGATCGTGACGCGGGCCGCCTCGATCTGCTGGCCGGTCATCGGCCCGCGGGTGAGGGACTGCAGGCCGAATTCGCCGAACGCGAGCGTGTTGCCGCGCTTGGCATTGCCGGCGCGGGAGCCCTTCTGGGATTTGCGGTACTTGGTGCGTGCGGGTGCGAGTGCCATGGGACGATTCTTCTATGTGAGTAGTGACTCGGCTAACGGCGCCCTCAGGCGACGTCGGCCTCCTTTTTGCAGATCCAGCACTTTACGCCGATCTTGCCGTAGACGGTGAGGGCCTCCGAGAAACCGTAGTCGATGTTCTCGCGGAGGGTGTGCAGCGGCACGCGGCCCTTGCGCTGCCATTCCCTGCGGGCGATGTCGGCACCGCCCAAGCGGCCCGAGCACTGGATCTTGATGCCCTCGGCGCCAAGCGCCATTGCCATCTCGACGGCCTTCTTCATGGCGCGGCGGAAGGTGATGCGGCGCTCAAGCTGGAGGGCGACGTTCTCGGCGACGAGCTGGGCCTCGATCTCGGGCTTCTTAACCTCCTGGATGTCGAGCAGGATCTCCTTGCCCGTGAGCTTCATCAGGTGCGCCTTGATGTTCTCGACCTCCTGGCCCTTGCGCCCGATGACGATCCCGGGGCGGGCGGTGTAGATCTTGACGCGCACGCGGCTCGAGGCGCGCTCGATGAAGATGCGCGGCACGGAGGCCTGCTTGAGCTTCTCCATCAGGGTCGTCCTGATGAGCTGGTCCTCGAGGAGGAGCTTGGGGAATTCCTTCTTGCTGGCGAACCAGCGGGACTGCCAGTCGCGGCGGACGGCGAGGCGGAAACCGATAGGATTG